>Ga0268299_1000024_pt1 | contig 614458 bp, 498 predicted proteins | sample NOBtaG_FD_193484 | JGI IMG/M metagenome (GOLD analysis project Ga0268299, IMG submission 193484) | Activated sludge microbial communities from bioreactor in Nijmegen, Gelderland, Netherland - NOB reactor | ecosystem: Engineered > Bioreactor > Aerobic > Activated sludge | place: Netherlands... | reverse complement strand
TGACAATGCGTGTCCATCGCGATAACATGCCGACCCATCGGGGCCTCCTTTTTGTCCGGCGTGATTGCTTCACACAAACACGTTACCAGACTTCCAAGGAGTGCCCCGACTTCATTCATCTTCATGGACGCGGACACTTTTTTGGGGCGGCTGCGCAAGCCATGCGGCAGATCCTGATCGAACAGGCCCGGCGACGCGGGGCGCTGAAACGCGGAGGCGAAGCCCATCGCGTCGACCTCAGCGCGGTCGAGCCTCAGATCGATGAACCGTCGGAGGACATTCTCGCTCTGAATGAAGCCCTTACCGAATTGGAATCAGCCGATCCCCGAAAGGCGCGGCTGGTCATGCTGCGCTATTTCGCCGGCCTCACCCTTCCCGAAACCGCCGCCGCGATGGGAATTTCCGTCTCAACCGCCGAGCGGGAGTGGCGATTCGCCCGGGCACTCTTGTTCACTCAAATCAAGGAAAAAGAGCCGGATTCGTGAGGGTCCTGTCCGCGCAATTGCACACTGATCTTGTAGCAGACCATGGACCGAGCACGACTTCAAAAGGCCGAGTCGATCTTCAATGAGCTTGTCGGCTTCTCCGGCAAGTCGCTCGCTGATGAACTGACCCGTCATTGCGCCGGCGATGAAGATCTGCGGTCGCTCGTCGAGCGCCTGCTGAAGAACGACGATTCCGGCATGGGCCGCTTTCTCGAGACGCCCGTCTTTGAACCGTCGGGCGACCCCTCGACCGACGATCCCTCCCTCCTGCCGCAGACCATCGGCGGCTACACCATCGTCCGGTGCATCGGCGAAGGCGGCATGGGCGTCGTTTACGAAGCGGTGCAGGCCAATCCGCGTCGAACGGTCGCATTAAAAGTGCTGCGCTCCCCTCTGCCCTCGAGCGCCATGCTGACACGTTTCAGACACGAAGCCCAGATATTGGCCCGGCTGCGCCATCCCGGAATTGCCCATGTCTATGAGGCCGCGGTGGCTCAGATCCCGCTGCCTGGCGGCCTGCAATCGTCGCAGCCGTTCTTCGCCATGGAACTGGTCGCGGGGCAGCCGCTCCGCCCATTCGCCGAGAGCAAGCGACTCGACGTTCGCCAGCGTATTGAATTGATGATTCAGGTCTGCGAGGCCGTGCAGCACGCCCACGAAAACGGTGTGATTCATCGCGATCTGAAATCCGAGAACATCCTGGTGGAGGCGGCGGGTCGTCCGCGCATCCTGGATTTTGGCGTGGCTCGGCTGGTCGGCGCCGAGGACGAAACACTGACGCTTCGCACCCGCGCGGGCGAAATCGTCGGCACACTGGCCTATATGAGCCCCGAGCAGGTCGGCGGCGACCCGACACTGGTCGATACGCGTTCCGACGTGTATTCGCTCGGCGTCATCCTGTATGACCTGCTCACCGGCAAACTCCCGCACGATGTCCGCGGCCTGTCGCTTGCCGAGGCTGCGCGGCGCATTCAGGATGATGAACCCCGCTCCATCGCCTTCCACGACTCGAACCTACGCGGCGAAGTCGAGTGGATCGTGACCAAGTGCATCGAAAAGGACCGGGCGCGACGGTACCAATCTGCCGGCGAACTGTCCCGCGATCTGCGACACCATCTGGCCGGCGAGCCGATCGACGCGCGTCGAGACAGCACCGCCTATGTGATCGGGAAAATGCTGCGGCGACGACGCGGTCTGGTCGTCTCGCTTTCGGCGCTGGCGCTGTCCCTGCTGCTTGGCGTAAGCGGGACCGTTTGGCAGGCCGTGCACGCCTCGCGCGAGCGCGATGAGGCCAATGAGCAGGCCCTTCGCGCGACGGAAACTGCCAATCTGCTTCAACGCATGATTGGCTTCGCAACCCCTGAAATGGCGAAGGGCACGACCCCGACCGTGCGCGAAATGCTCGACTCCGCCTCGAAGCACCTGATCGACAACGACGCCACTCATCCCGCTGTCGCCGCAGACACGCACACGGTCCTGTCGGATGCCTACAATTCGCTCGGCGAGTTCAAACTCTCGGAGTCACACGCCAGAAGCGCATTTGACCTACGAATAGCGAACAAGGGTCCGAACGACGCTCACACACTTGAAGCGGCAGGCTTGCTTGCAAGCGCGATGTCTCGGCTTGATCGCGACGACGAGGCCGTGCGCCTGTGCCGCGACGCACTCGATGCCGCCCGCGCCACCCTGCCTCTCGACTCGTCAACCTGCATCAAGCTGGCCATCAACTACGCATTCGTACTTGAGAACGCCCCAACCCACGATCAAGCCGAGGTGATTCGCTGGTCGCGCGAAGGCTACGACCGCAGCGTCGCAAAGTTGGGACCCGATCATGCCGACTCTCTGGCCGCAGCCACGGACCTGGGCGTGACGCTGATGAATGCCGATCAGCTTGACGAGGCCGAATCGTTGTTTCGCCGCGTGCTCAACGCGAGGCGACAGCGCCTTTCTCCCGATCATCCCGACATGTTTACATCGCTGAACAACCTGGCAAGTGTGCTGGACCGACGCAACAATCTGACCGGCGCCCGCGAGGTATGCACGACCATCCTGGAGCAGGCCACGCGCGTGCTGGGCCCCGATCATCCGCGCACGTGTCGATATGCTCAAAACCTGGCCATGCTTTGCGCGCAACTTGGCGACCTTCCCAGCGCCGAGACCCACGCCCGCCGCGCCCTTGCGGCAGCCGCGCGGCTCGGACCGGCCCATCAGGACGTGCTGTCATATCGCGGGCTGCTTGCCTCGGTCCTGATCGAACAGGGCAAACTGGAGGATGCCGAACCACTTGCGAAGGAACAGTACGAGGTGTGTGAGCGCGAACTCGGCATGAAGCATCCCGGCACGATCCGGAGCTACACTCTCCAATTCGATCTGGCCCAGGCGCGAAACAACCTCATTGAAATGCGACGTTGGGCGGAGGCATTGAAGGGAACGCAATGGGAAACCGAAGTGTTCAAGCAGCTCGCTGAAGCCGAAAAGGCTGCGCCGGCCACGCCCTAGCCTTCCGCATCGACTTTGACGACGACGTGACTATGATCAGCATGACACCCGCGCGGGCAAACCCGCGCCGTTAGAGGGATCACGTCGAGTGAGTGGAAGAATTACGATCCTGCTCGCAGCCGTTGCCCTGGTGCTGCTGTCCACATCGGACGCACTTGCATGGGGCCCGGCAACGCACATCAAGCTCGGCTCAGACCTATTGAGCCAGTCGGGCATTCTCTCCGCCGGGCTTGCCTCACTGCTGGTTAAGCACCGTCGCGCATTTCTCTATGGCAACGTCGCCACCGACACCGTCTTCGCCAAGAAGATGAGCCGCGTCAAACAGATCTGCCACCACTGGTCCACCGGCTTCGGCCTGCTCAATGCCGCACGCACCGACGAGGGCCGCGCCTTCGCTTACGGATATCTCTCGCACCTCGCGGCCGACACGGTCGCCCACAACAAGTTCCTGCCGCGCCAGATGGCCGTCGCCCAATCGACAATCACCTTCGGTCATCTGTACTGGGAAATTCGCGCCGACTCGCCCATCCCACGTCCGCACTGGGTGCGTCTGCGCAATCTGCTCACCAACGAGCCCGGGGAAGCCGCCGAACTACTCCGCGCTTCTCTGACGAATACACTGCTGTCGTTCCGCACAAATCAGGTCATCTTCCGCCGAATGAACCTGATGGCCTCGCTCCAGACATGGCGCCGCTCGGTCGAGTTCTGGTCGAAACTCTCGCGGCATCAATTAGACACGATGGTGCTCAAGAGTTACCACGACGAATCGCTGAGCCGCATGGTGGACGTCCTCAACCGGGGAGAACAGTCGTCCGTCCTGCACTTCGATCCCAACGGCAACGCGGCCCTCGACTACGCCAAGGCCCAGCGGCGATATATGCGATACACCCGGCGGGCTCGGCTCCCGAACCGCCACGTCATCGACGAGGCGTCCATCGGCCACGCCCCCGACCACGATTCCATGCGGTCGGCCTGAGCCGAGAGTCGGCCCCCACTGCAGCCGACAACGAATTGGGTCCGGGAATCCCGCGTTTGACGGCGCGACTTGACAGTTCCCCCCGCCGGGTTACCATCCATTGGTGATCGCCCGGCTCGGCGAGGCCGGCTCAACCCGCCTGGCCCTTCGGTCGATCAACAAACACCGATTCCCCGATAGCTCAATGGTAGAGCGACCGGCTGTTAACCGGTAGGTTGTAGGTTCGAGTCCTACTCGGGGAGGTCTTCCCCTGCATCCCCTGTGCTCCGCGGTCTTGATGCGTCTGCATACAAACTTATCCCCCAGAATGAGCCTCGGACGAATACAATGCCTTCGGCCGCGCCGTCGAAACCCGACGGCGGGTCGATGCGGAGACTGTCGTGGCTGCCTTCACCTACGACCCCGTGGGCCGAATCATCTCCACCGCCGTCACCCACTCCGGCGTCGGGAACCTTGATGACCTGGGCCGGACCAAGCCAGACGGCGGCAACCGCACGCTTCATTATTACTTCAGCGTCGGCCGGAACATCGAAGTTCGCAACGCGGACCTGGTCCAGACGCTGGCCCAGCACGTCTACGACGCAGGTGGAAGCTGTCCGATCTTTACCGATGTCAACGGCGACCCCGAAAAGGTCTGCGACTCCGACCCGGATAGTGACAAAGACAACCTCGAATCGGCATCGCCTCCCACGGGGGATGATGCGCCGGATTCACGGTACTTCTACCACTACGATGCCGCGGGTCGACTTGCCGCCATCACCGGCTACACCGAACCGGCCGGCAAAGGCGGCACCGACGGCGCCGTTTGGTCTCGCATCGCCTATACGCCCAATGGACCGCTCTACCTCAACAACGACGACAACGGACAGGAACTCAATGCACCCTCCAACTCGCCCGCGGGCGACTTCCTGAACGAGGGGTGTTATTTCCCGGTTGCGGATCCGATTCCTGAACCCCCGAACCTTCCCGGCCCTGCGCCCGATCCCAATCCCTGCGCCCACAACAACGTCGACGGCCGTGAGGTCATTTGCTGGAATGGCGGCAATCCTCAATTCAATCCCGCCACTGGAAACTGCGAATGCGGCGGCGGGTGGACGCCACCCGGTGGTGGCGGCGGCGGCGGTGGTGGTGGTGGTGGCGGCGGTGGTGGTGGCGGTGGTGGCGGCGGTGGTGGTGGCGGGCATCCGGGTGGCCCCGCGCCGTGGGGGCCTACTGGGCCTGATGGACCGGGTGGCGGTGGCGGTGGCGGTTGCTCGGGGGCTGGTTATGCAGCAGCGTTTTGCGCAGGCGAACCTGGACCAACAACGCAACCTAAATCGAATCCCCCAGGCGGAGGTGGTGGCGGCGGTGGTGGTGCCCCTATTGGTGGCGGCAAAAACAACTTCGACTGCTCAACATTACTTGAAGATGCAGCAAAAAAGCACCCCGAAATAAAGGAAATCCTTGACTTTTTAGACAAGCATAACCCTAAATGCCCCCGTCCTAAGATTTTTTGCAATCCTGACTGCACGGGAACTAGGGAGGGCGAGACGGAACCGGATGGCTCAAAGATTACAATTTGTAGCAATGGAAAAGTTTACAACTGGGTGAATTTGCTTCACGAGCTTTATCATGTTAAGGACAAGTGCATGTGGTTGGGAGACGAAGATCCGTACCCACTTCGTAAACAGCCGGCGAAGTGCTTTCCTACCGCTGAGAGTGAGGCGTTCGCGTGGTGGAATGCTCAAGCTACTCAAAGGTGCAGCTCTAAGAAGGATAAAGAATTTGAATACAAGAAGTGCAGATGTAAACAAGCGCTCAGCGGATGTATTGCATCGTCAATGGCAAAGGGGTGTTCGCAACAAGATGCACCTGATGCGTGTGCTGATGTTCTTTCTTTAAAACCATATGAATGTCAACCTGAACACTATAAGAAATAGGGAGTAACGGAAATCAACCCAGTCAACTTTGCAAGACAGTTGCTGAGCGGGTGTCCAATTCAAATATCGCTGAGGAGGACGTAGGCGAATTAAGCGACGTCGACTTATAAAATCGAGAAAAGGGCACAGCCTTTCAATGCGGTGCCGGATGCTAATTGCGATTGCCGTTGTTTGTACTGTTTGGTGGTTGTGTAGCTATTTTGTGGGAATCAGCTTTACCGGCAGTCATTACGGCGTGTCATTTGGAAATGGGGTCTTGTCATTAGATATGGGACCTCAGCATACTACATGGCCATCGCCAGGATTCTATTATGGAGCGTTTGGCCACCTCTCAACTGAAACCGCATGCGAAAAACTTGGGCTTTTTTTCCCAAGATATAGCGTTAATAGCCCTAATTTGCAATGGTGGACTGTTAAATTGCCATTTATTTGGCCTTTGCTGATATTGTGGACTTTGCCAGTGTTTTCGTGTCGTCATTCAAACATTCCGGTCCCCGAATCATGTGTTCAATGTGGCTATACACTTTTATTGTGTCAAACTAGATGCCCTGAGTGTGGCTGCATACGCGATTTCTCATAAATGTCCTGAGCTGACTCCACTCGGCGTTGCCGAATTCGCCTGAGTGCGCGGGTTTTGAAAACGGGGGTAATGAGGGATCTAACCCAAGTTGAACACCCAGGCATGAATCTTTGCGATTTTCGAGGCATCGAACCGCGTTGGCGAGGGGTCAAACGGGGGTTTGGGCGCTGAAAGTGCGATGTAGTGGAAACACTGGGGCTTGATTTAGACAATTTGGAAATTAGGGACGGCCACCGGATTTTTGCGCTGACAGCCGTCGAAATCCTGTCTTGGTTGCCCGCCCTACCCGCCCAGTCCGTGGTTCATTCAACCGAACCGTCCGCTGCCACTTGCGTGGCGGCTCTGAATCCGCGTCGCCCGCACCATTGCAAAGTGATGCACAATCACGACCCGGGCGCGAGCATTTGAATCCGGTTACGTTCGGGGAGGTCTCATCTTTTTCGTTGAATCCGCGATGCACGCCGTTGACAGATTTGGGCACCCGGGATCCTGGGCGGACGCCGCGTAAGTTGCGACTAGCCCAACGTTTGAGTGCCGACCAGACTTTGGGGCATGACTCGCTCTTCGACGACCACTTCAAGCGACGGTCGACACCAAGTTGGGTTGGAAGCGAAGTTCCAGGAAAGCCTCTCGGGCTCTCGCGTTCTCGCGCTTTACAGGTCGATCAAGTTAATGGCACTGTAATGTTCGCACCCGAGATTGGCCGCGGGCACACGGCGATGTCGCCCGATGAAAACTTCCAGTTCTTCTCCGGGTCGTCGATCCGCTTGATGAACCGCTCGCGCCGCTCGGCCTTGGAGAGGTGCAGGAAGAACTTGATCACCCGCGTGCCGGTGCGATACAGGAGCCGCTCGAGATCGACCATCGAGCGATAGCGCTCCTCCCAGATGCCCTCGTCATTCACCGCCTCCGCAGGCAATCCCTAGGCCGCCAGAATCTCGCGGTGCATGCGGACGATCAGCACCTCCGCGTAATTCGAGCGATTGAAAACCCCGATCCGCCCGCGCCGGGTGCCATGCTGACGGCCGTTGCGTCGGCATGAATTACGCATGGTGCGACGTTCGGGCAATGATCCGCCCACGCTCGGGCAGGCGGCAGGTCGTCCGCCAGAGGAAGTCGTGGTCCAGCTCCTCGGCGCTGGGATGGGCGAATGAAAACACCTGGCAGCCCTGCGGATTCACGCCGGACATGACATGGCGAATGGCCCCATCCTTCCCGGCGGCATCCATGGCCTGAAAGATGAGCAGCAGGCTGTATTGATTCGACGCATACAGCAGCCGCTGCAAGGCGTCGAGTTCTTTCCTATGTGCCTCAAGCTGGTTGCGGTATTGCACCTTGGTCTTGAAAGGCGCCTTGACCCGCGTGGGCCAGCGCTTCAGGTGGACCTTCTTGCCGGGGCGGACGCGGTAATGATTCGGGTTAATAGCCATAAGCCGTAAGCCTTAAGCCGTAAGCTAGCCATGAGCCGTGAGCCATGAGCCGTAAGCTGCATCGTACCGCATAGGAACGAAGCCACGGAGGCACGCAGGCACGGAGGGGGAGGGACAAAGGGACAAAGGGACAAAGTGGTGTGGCAGCGGCCAATTGCCGGTCGCTTGTGGCACCGACTATTAGTCGGTGTTCGTCGTTCGTCGGTTACGATGTTGGCATGCCTCGACCATCCCGCACCCGCCGCATCCTAAAGTGGACTGGAGCTGGGCTGTCGGTACTCTGTCTCGCGACTTGGATTATTACTTTGTGGTACTCCTTTTTCATTCTGTGGACCTCGCGATTCTACGTTGACGTTACTAACGCGGCGTTCTTTATTTCATGGGGGCCTGTGGCGACTCCAGGAACAAACGCGGTGTTTCCACGGCTAGCTCCGGATTATCTTCATGTTCACGGACCGCAGATTAAGGGAACAGCATTCGTAATGCCGAGCTACAGAAACGGCGGCGACAATGAAGTAGGAATCCCCTATTGGCTCTGCTTCCTCCTCACCGCCATCCCGACGGCGTGGCTGTGGTATCGCGACCGTCGCCTGTTCTCCTCTCCACCTGATCACCTGTCCTGCCGCGGCTGCGGCTACGATTTGACGGGAAACACGAGCGGCATCTGCCCCGAGTGTGGAGAACTGAGGCCCGAAACGGCAAGCTCGGAGGTGCGCAAGGTTGAAGCCAACGGCTAATGGCTTACGGCTTACGGCTCTTCTCACGATCTGACCGGCAACCTGTCCGGCGTTTGTCCCGAGTGTGGGGAGAAAACGGCAATCGCGAATAGCGAAGGGCGAATAGCGAATTGAAGGCCGGGTGTGTGAATAAGACGGAGAAGGTGATGTCATTGACCGCTGAAGACCTGAATACGCCTGTTGTATGGCATGGCGGCCAACTGTTGGTCTCTCGCGTCGGCGTTCGCGGAACATTCCAACATTCGTTCGGAGGACCGATGGACCTGACGATTGACTTCGGTGATCAAACGCCGACCCTGCATCGCGTAATGACGCTCGACACAACCGATCCACGGCTCGGCCTGAGTCTTCCCTTCAGATACCTGACGATGGTGTACGGCTATCAATATGGGCATGGAGGGTGCTTCCTGTCCTACAAAATCGTCTCCGAAGACAGGATAGAGGTTCTTTCCCTGGAACCCGATCAATTCGATCCCAACTGGCCGCGAGATTCCTACCCCCTTCACTTTCCGCTCATTCCGATTGACTTTCTGGATGTGGTTCAAATCAGCTGGGCCGAAGCGCAGCCCCTCGCCTGGCAGCATTTGGAGCCCGACAGCGAGACGAACTTGTTCGCCATCGTCCCGGCGGTAGTCGGCGATTTTGAACTCTGGTGCGAAGAAGGAACCGGCGAGCAGGTGCAGACTTTGTTTTCTTTCGATGCGGACTCATTGGTCATGAAGTCCAGTAATCAATGCACATGACGGTGCCTCGCGCGCTCCCGCGCTGGCCATAAAATGTTCCGCAATGGCCATTCGCGCTTCCGCGCTGGCCATAAAATGTTTCGTAATGGCCATTCGCGCTTTGTTAATGGCCATAAAATGTTTCGCAATGGCCAGCGGCGCTCCTTTTATGGCCACAAAATGTTTGCCAATGGCCACAAAATGTTTCCCAATGGCCATAAAATGTTTGCTGCACGTCGATTATTCGGTCGTTTGTAGATTTTCAACCCGCCCAGCGGGCCTTTTCCGAGGACCGCGCGGTTATCTGACGAACGCGGAAGTGGGAACGCGGAGCCGAATTCGCCCGCGAGCCAGGACCGAAAAGCCGGCAGGAACGTCCGCGTCGTCCCGCATCGATGACGCTGAAGGGAATTAGGGAGGGATTATCTCTCCCTGCCGGATCCGCCGTGCCGATGCCGACAAGTATTGGCGACCGTCCGTCTCGGCTTCGCACAGCAAGGAATCGAGTTTCGACGACCTGATGTGTTGAAGACAGGACAGCGCCATCATCCTGGAGTATTCCTGGTACTCGTCCGGTCGATGCCAAGCTTTCAGCGCAAGCCTTTCAACCTCCGGTGAACCGATTCGCGCCAATGCGCCAAGCGCGCGGCGTCTGACATACTCGATTTCATCCTCCACATAATGCAACAGGAGCTGCTCGGGTTCTCCCCCGGCTGCTCCGTCCAAATCGCCGAGTTGATTGGCGATTTGCCATCTGGCTTCCCATTCGCCCCTTGTAAGCGCGGCACGAGCGAGCGTCATGAATGCTGGTTCAAACCGCTCCCGAATCTCGTTTGAAAGGAATTCAACTTCGTTGTTGCGTGCGATTGCGTAGAGAATTGCGTCTGTTTCTTCTGCGGACCATGTGTCCGGCCCATGGCCGGCCACGAATTCGAGTACGGCGTTCTGGAGCGACCACCAGCCATCGCTGTCGTAATCCTCCTCCCATTCTCCGCTTCGCTCGCTGACAGGATACGCGCTGGCCCACTCTTTGAAGCGGGCGACTTCGGTCAGAAGGTCTGGCATGGTCGGGGCTACCCAAGACTTGCGATCACGCCATGTTAGCCGATGGCGGCTCTTTTTGCTCTCATCCGCTTCGTGTTCCGCGTTCCCACTTCCGCGTTCCGCGTTTTAGCCAAAGTCGGCCCCGACCCCGCCCGATATCGGCGATGGCGCAAGGAGGCGCGGATGTCCCGTCTGCCCATGCGTGACTTTGAGAGGAGACTTATTCATGGGCGCTTATCCCACCAGCCCGCGCGAGGCGTTTTCACTCAGAGGGACAGCCATCGTTTCCTAGAGAAGACACCTGTCAAATACCTGTCGAAGCGCCCGCTTCAGACCCTGTCGACAGGGCTTCACTCAGAATACCCCGGAACACCGAGCAAGCCGGAAGTACGCCGATGCTGCATGCACCGCCTCCAAGGCGAAATCCCCATTCAAGCCAGTTCCACGTGGAACATCTCCGGCAGCCGGACAACATCCAACCCGCCCGTGCAGGGACACGTCACACCTTCTTGTCTGTTTGAACGCCCGCCGCCCCCATCCCATCCATCCCGATGTCCCGGCGGATTTTCAGTGCTTCACTGACCGCGCCCCGGCCCCGTCCGGCTGCCGACTTCACCATTGAGATAATGCTGAATCAGCGCCCAAGCCGCTTCGTCCGTCGCCTTGTCGCAGCGGTCGCCACCGGCGTTGGTGGCTGCGAGCACCGCAAAGTTCTTCTCCGGAGCAATCCACACCACGCAATACCACATCGTGTTACTGCCGGCATGGGTGAGGACCTGACCGCCCCAGGGCCGGTGCAGCACGCGCCAGCCCATCGCGTAGTCGCCGACCGGCGCATGCATTTTGACAAATGACTCCGGCTTGAGCAGGCTGCCCTTGCCCTGATGTCCGATCAGGTGCAGCGCTGTGAACGAGGCCCAGTCCGCCATCGACGCGTGCACCCGCCCCGCTGGCGCGATGGCCACCGGATTGTCGGCCCGCCGTCCCGGCCGAACCGGCGTGATGCGCCCGCCCTTGATCGTATGACCCCAGGGCTCGTTCATCGCCTCGGCATTGCCCGGCGCGCCAAACCCCGCCGAACCCATGTGCAGCGGCGCGAACAGCATCGTTCGCATCATTTCTTCCCACGGCGTGCCGGTCACGCGCTCGGCCATGGCCCCGGCGATGGCATAGCCGCCGTTGGAGTAGATGAATTTCGTGCCGGGCTGGGCCTCGGGTCGCGTCGTCAACACACCTTCAACGAGCACGCTCCGCTGCTGCGTCGGCGTACCGCTCTGCCGCCAGAGCCTCGCCCAGAGGCCGCCGGGCGAGAGATCCGCCGGCACGCCGCCGCGATGCGTCAGCAACTGCTCAACCGTGACGCCGCGATAGGACGGGTCCATGCGCGGGACCAACTCCGGGAATATTTCGCCAATAGTCGTATTCCATCGCAACTTGCCCTGTTCGACGAGCAGAGCGACGAGCGTGGCGGTCATGGCCTTGGTGCACGAGCCGAGGTGATATTGATCGTTGACCGTGACCAGCTCCGGATCGCCGGCCTTGCGCACGCCGACCGCCCCACTGGCGACGAGTTGATTGCCCTCGATGATGGCGCCGGCCAATGATGGCAGATTGTATTTACCGCGGATCTTCTCCAACATGGACCGCAAAGACGTGCGGCCCTCACCGGCGGGTTGCGTGGTGACCGTCAGCGTGGAGGATTTGCGCGGTGCCGGGCGATTTGCCGGCCTGGACGGCTCGGGCCTGCTCGGTTCGGAGGGCCGGCTCGTTGCGCGCGGGGGAAGCGGCTCCAGCGGCTCGGGTGGCGCTGCGACAGCGGCGCCACGACTGACCCAGGTTCCATGTAGAACGAGGGCCATCGCCAGAATCGGGGTCGCGCGATGTTGAAAGGAGGTCGTCACGCCGTGGAGTTATACCCGCCACCCGTCCGACGGTGAAAGCGAAACTCAGAAATTCCGTCAGGGATTGATGAGCAGATCGACAAATGCGGCGACATCGCGACCGTCTGTCAGGCCGTCGGTATTGACGTCGGCGCGATTCGCATTGCAGGTGGGAAAGGCCGCGGCATAGGCGTCGGGGTCGGTCAGTGCGAGTGCGAAGGGCCCCATGTCCTGGGTGTTGACCGTTGAATCACAGTTCAAATCGCCCTGGTTACCGGCCACGGGCAAGGCCGTGAGCACGAGCAGTGGTCGCGCCGCCGGATCGAGGGGGTATTCCAAGGCGAAGAAGGTGAACCCGACCGTCGGCGTGACTGGTTGTGCAAAGATCGAGACAAAGCCGCCGCTGATGACGTCATTCGAAAAGGCGGTGGTGAGAGCCAACGGAATTGAGACAGGCCCGGTTTGCACCTGCACCGCCTGGGTTGCGAGCAGTGAAGTCGTTGCGCCGGTCACCAGCGTTTGCAGAAAGTTCCAGGTGATCTCATTCCCGCCGCCGTCAATCGGTGGCGGCAGCGGCGTTCCGATGCCTTGCAACCAGTTGTCGTCGGAAATCCAACGGATGGCGATCTGGCCTGCGCCGACATTGAAAATCGGGCTGACCGGCATGCCGACCTGGGTAATGTCGAGCCGCGCTGCCGTGAGTTGCCAGTTTCCGGTTCCAAATTGGGCATCGAACGCGGACTTTGCGAGACTCGCGTCGAATTGCAGGATGGACTCGTACGCCCCTTGCGGTTCACCCGACGAATTGACACCACTTGCACCGGAGACAGCCAGCGCGCCGGCCGCGCCGAAGTTCCTCGTCGGCTCGGACGCGCGCGCCATGGCGTCCTGGCTCGGCAATAGCGAAAAATCCGCAGCCCGCGCACGCTCGCCCATCAGTGCGATGGCCAGACCCGTGACCACGATAATTGCATTTTTGCGGGCGGTTCGCATGGTCATATAAAGGCGTGTCTAAACTGTTGCCTTGATTGAATGACCGTAGTCTAGCGAAAAACCCGCAAGAATTCAATTGTTTGCCGCCCCCTGATCGATCCAATCCCGCAGAATCGCCAATTCCGAAGAGGAAAGACGCTCGCCGACAAGGGGCATCGTTTCACCCAGGGCCGGCGAATTTGAACTGACTTTCTGGAAAAGGTAGCTGTTGGCGGAATCGCCCGGCTTGATCAGGATCAAATCCGCCCGTCGCGAACTCGGCTGATTGACCGTGTCGGCGTGGCTGCGGGCCGCCGTCAGATCAAATGAGAGGCCGCTAAAGATGGTCGAAAACCCGCCGGCGGCATGGCAACTCGTACAGTGCGCGTCATAAATCGGCTGCACCTCTGAAGCATAGGAAATGGTACGGCCGGTCGGCGGCCCAACCGGGTTGACGCCGCCCTGGCACCCGCCCAGGGCAATGAAAGCCAGCATCGCGACCACGGCCGATTTCTGAACCCGAAGACCCATAATTACATCCTTTTGACAAAAACATAAATTTGAATACGTGGCGTCGCCGCGTCCCGTTGCCAACGTCAATGCGTCGCCGCGACGATCTTGTCCACGCGTCCGGTCGTGCCGGTCGGACCGAAGTTGGCACTGCTCAGCACATACAGTTCGCCGGCCTGATCCTCGCCGAATGAAAAGAGGTACCGGCCCAACCGTCCGTTGCCCGCGCCCTGCACGAGCAGATTGCGCCGCTGCCAGGTACCGTCCGACGCCTTACGCGCCGCGAAGAGCACACCATCGGGCGAGATGAAGCCGGTGCTGAAGTCGCCAAAGACATAGTCGCCGGCAAGCTCCGGCACAGCGCTGCCACGATAGACAAAGCCGCCAATCACGGAAATGCCAACGGCCGTCAACCCATCGCGATGCGGGTATTCAATGATCGGTTCGATCAGGGGCGCTCCGACGGCATCAGTCGAAGCGCAATTCGAACCGGGCGAACCCGGAGACGTGGTCGAAAAACAGTGCCCGCCCTCGCGAATGTTCCAACCGTAATTGCCGCCTTTTGTGACGATGTCGACCTCTTCCGTCAAATCCTGACCCACGTCGCCGACAAACAACTCGTTTGTTCCGCCACGATCGAAGGAGAACTTGAACGGATTGCGCAAACCCAATGCCCAGATCTCACCGCGGGTCGGCGCCTGATTGGCAAACGGATTGTCCGAATCGATCGCGTAGGGTTGAGCGCCGTCGACATCGATGCGCAGAATCTTGCCGAGGAGCAAGGTGCGGTCCTGACCATTTCCGAGTCCCGCGGTATGACCATCACCCACGTCGTTGGCCCCGCCGCCGTCGCCAATGCCGATGTAGAGTTTCCCATCCGGACCGAATGCGAGTTGCCCGCCGTTGTGATTGGCCTGCGGCTTGACGACTTCGAGGATGATGCGCTCCGAAGCGGCGTCGGCGACGTTTGCATCGCCCGCCGAGACCGCAAACTCGGAAATCCGCACGCGCGAATTGAAAGACGCCGGATCGCCTGCCTCCTTTGGCGCGTTGTAGAACACGAAAAATCGACCGTTAGTTGCATATTGCGGATGGAAGGCCAATCCAAGCAGGCCGCGTTCGTCGTACACAAATCCGCCGCCCGAGCCGCCGATGCTCACCATCCGCGCGGCAACATCTAAAAAGACCGTGGTAGATGATTGTCCGGGCTGGCGCACGTGAATCCGGCCGATCTGATCGACGATGAACAAGCGGCCGGTGCCATCCGGCGCCTCGGACAAGGCCACCGGCGAGGTGAATCCACTCGCAATCTGTTGAAGAGCAATCGTCGTGGACTTGCCCCCTGTGGGCGGACCGGGATTGAAGCAGTTGGTGCCGAGCATCGAAACTGCCGCACACCCAGACAAAAGACTACACACCCACGCCCGCCGGACGTGCGACCGCCTGGTGTCTCGATTGTGATTGATCGTCATTTCGTTTGTTCTCAACTCTGCGAGGTCGTTCAGGCACATGGCCGCCCACTCTGAATGTCCGCGCCCTTGTGATTTCTTGCGAGGCCGGGCTGATCGCGGTGCGTTAACACGCCGTCAACAGACCGTCGGGGAGTTTCACAGTATACCGGCGGCTCTCGTGTTCCTCCGCCCACAACGTGTGCCGATTTCCAAAAAAGCCCACAGTGTGGAACTGAACCGCTCCACCTTGTTGAATCGCCCGCCGCGCTTTACGCTGATCACACGAGACCCACATGCCCATTCTGCTCGATGCCAATGGAATCGCCGCCGCTCTTCGCCGAATGGCCGACGAGATCAGCCTCTCCGCGCCGCCCGGTTGCAGCGTCGGCCTGGTCGGCATTCGATCGCGCGGCGACGACCTCGCGCGACGACTCGAGCCCCTGCTGATTGCAAAGGGACTACGCGATCTCGCCTACGGCTGCCTCGACATCACGCTCTATCGCGACGACCTCGCCGAGATCGGTCCGTCCGCGGTGGTGCGCACGACAGAAATCGAATTCGACGTCGCCGGTCGCTATCTCATCCTCGTCGACGACGTCATTCACACCGGCCGCAGCATTCGCGCTGCATTGACAGCCATCGTCGATCTCGGTCGAACGCGCGCAATTCGCCTCGCCGTGCTGGTCGACCGCGAGGGCAGCGGCCGCGAGCTGCCGATTCAACCGGACTTTGTCGGCGTCGGCGTGCCAGAGTCGGCCGGACGCGTCACGGTGCGGCTTGTTGAGACGGACGGCCGCGACGAAGTGGAGGTCGGCACATGAAAGAGATGTTGCCATCCGTCGCGGCAGCCAACGCCGCGACTGCATCGCGCGGCACGGAGCGAGAATCCATGGTCTGGCCCCACAAGCATCTGCTCGGACTGGAGGACCTGTCGGCCGAGGAGATCAATTTCATCCTCGACACGGCCTTGGCCTTCGAGGATGTCTCCACACGCAGCGTCAAAAAAGTGCCCGCGCTGCGCGGTCGCGTTGTGGTGAATCTCTTCTTCGAAGATTCAACGCGCACGCGAACCAGTTTCACCCTCGCAGCACAGCGGCTCTCCGCCGACATCATCGACTTCACCGCCAAGACCAGCAGCGTGTCCAAGGGCGAGAGCCTGCGCGACACCGTGCGAAACATCGAGGCCATGGGCGTCGATCTCATCATCTGCCGCCACGGCAACGCCGGCGCGCCGCACCTGGTTGCCAAGTGCGTGAACTGCTGCGTCATCAACGCGGGTGATGGGCGGCATGAACATCCCACCCAGGGACTGCTCGATCTTTACACGATGCGGCAGGCCAAGGGACGCGTCGCGGGCCTCAAAGTCGCCATCGTGGGTGACGTCGCCAACAGCCGCGTGGCCCGCAGCAATCTGCACGGCCTGCTGAAACTCGGCGCCGAAGTGACCTTGATCGGCCCGGCCACGCTCGTACCCAAGGCGTTCATCAGCCTGGGGGCGCGCATCCGGCACGACTTCGACGGCGTCATCGGCGAATTCGACGTGATCAACATGCTCCGCGTTCAACAGGAGCGCATCGCGTCGAGCGTCTTCCCCAGCATTCAGGAATACTCGCGACTATTCGGTTTGACCGCCGAGCGCATGCGCCGCGCCAAGCCCGATGTCCTGGTGATGCACCCCGGCCCGGTCAATCGCGGCGTGGAGTTGTCCGCCGAAGTCGCCGACGGCACCAAGAGCGCTATCCTGCGACAGGTGACAAACGGGCTGGCCGTCCGTATGGCCGTGATGTTTCTGTGCAAGCAGGCGGCCGAAGGCGCGTGAGACTCATTGCCCGACCAGCGCTTCAGGTTTGTGCGACTGAATCCGGGCCTGGGCCGTCCTTACCGCCGGTATCGCCTTGAGCGCGACCACCGCCCTTGAACTGGCGAGCTGCTCCGGCGTCCATTTCGACACATCTTCCGTCGTCCGCATGAAATTGTTACGGATGTAGTAACTGTACAGAGCCGCCGAGTCCTTGGGGGCCAGTGATTTGTCCGGATTGACCGCGTACAGTCCATAGACCGGTTCGTAGCACTCCATCCATTCAAATGTCGTCAGCAGACTCCAGTGGAAGTAGCCGCGCACGTCGTATCCGGCGTCGATCGTATGCCGAATAGCCAACAAGTGCTCGAATATAAACTCCGGGCGCTTCTCGTCGGTCCTGTCGGCAATACCGTTCTCAGTGATGACCATCGGCTTGCCGTATCGCATCGCAAGCCCGACGATCACACGCTCCAGTCCATCCGGCTCGATGTACCAGCCGAGGTCAGTGACGCCCGCCCCGAATCGCAGCCGCTGAAGGTACAGCGCGAGCGGCGAGGCCACCTCGCGGGCGTAATAGTTGAAGCCAAGCAAGTCGATGGAGTCCTTGATGCCATCCAGATGGCGATGGTTGTAGTCGATCGCCTTGTTGTACCAGAAGGCAAAGGGGTCCAGTGGGTCCTGCTCCCAGTCGATCACGTTCTGAATGCTCATGATCTGCGCGTCGGGCCGAAGCTCATGTACGATTCGCGCCGCCGTCCTGAAGGTCTCTATTTCCTTCTCAATTAGCTTGTCATAATACGCCACCGATGTGCGCTTTCCCGGCGGAAATTCCCCAAAAGCGCACATCAGCGCGTAGGCGTTGGGCTCATTCTGCGGTGCGAAGACCGTCACGCCCTTCGGAATGCGCGGAACCACCTTGCGGACATAGCGTTCCCAGGCGGCCGTTGCCTGCGGGTTCAGCCAGCCGTGCTTCTCGGGATCGTTGAAATCCGCGAGCCAGCCGGGAAAGGTGTAATGCCATAAACAGACAATCGGCGTGATACCCTCGGCCAACAACTGCTTGCAGAACTGGGCATACTGGTCGATCACCTGCTCGTTGAACTTGCCCGCGGCCGGCTCTATCCGCGCCCACTCAACCCCGAATCGGTAGTGCGTCACGCCGAGCGCCTTCAGTGCCGCGACGTCGCGACTCATGTGCTCATAACTGGCCACGCGCTGATCGCGCGGGGTCTTGAGCGAGCCGCGATCGCCCCACAAATCCCAGTCCGTGGCGAATGTGCGGCTGGGATCCGGCTCTTCGATCTGGAACGGCGCCGTCGACACCCCCCACCAAAATGGGGGTTGTGCGGCCGGTTGCGTCACCGCGATGGCCTCCGGCGCCTGCGGCACGCGATAGGCCGAATTGCACCCTGCCAGGGCCAGCATCATGCAACTGCACGCCGCCCGGATCAGGATTGCACATCTGACGCGATTGTCATTTCTTTCCATGCACGCCTCAATTTTCGGTTCCAACGGTTCGCCGCCTGCAGTTGCGCCCTCCAGCAACCGGATAATGTAGGGCGCGGCGGCGGCCCCGTCCCGACCCCCGAACATCACCCCAATGGCATCAAGTCAAAACTCGCTTGCCCCTGAGCCGGACGCGGCCTGATCGCCCATCGAAATGCGGGGATTTCTGGTTGAAGCGACTCCGCGTTACAATTCCGCCCGAATCGACCCATGCTGACATCATTCACAGACGTCCGACCCATCAAGACAATTCGCCGGAACGTCCTTATTCGGGCGTTCATTCGGCGTGCGGTGTCATGTTCAATCAGTCGACCTGAATAGGAGCCCATTGATGCCCGAAATGAATCCATTCGCAACGGCCCAGGCGCAGCTGGATGAAGCGGCCAAGAAACTCGGCCTTGACGCGGCCACTCACGATCTGCTTCGAAACCCGATGCGGGAGTATCACTTCACCATGCCTGTGAAGATGGATACCGGACGCACGAAGGTCTTCCACGGCTACCGCGTGCAATACAACGCCGCGCGCGGCCCGACCAAGGGCGGCATTCGATGGCACCCAGACGAAACCATCGACACGATACGAGCGCTTGGCGCCTGGATGACCTGGAAGTGCGCGGTCGTCAATATTCCCCTTGGCGGCGGCAAGGGCGGCATCGTCTGCAATCCGAAGGAACTCTCTGAAGGTGAGAAGGAGCGTCTCGCGCGGGCCTACATTCGCGCCGTCGGCCGCGAGTTCGGCGTGCATCGCGACGTGCCTGCACCCGATGTCTACACCACACCACAGATCATGGCGTGGATGATGGACGAATTCGAAACCATCCACGGTGAAAGCCACCCCGGCATGATCACCGGCAAGCCGATTCCCCTCGGCGGAAGCGAGGGTCGCGGCGATGCGACCGCACGCGGCGGACTCTACGTCGTGCGCGAAGCCGCAAAGAAGATGAAGATCGATTCCAGCAAGATGAGTTACGCGATTCAGGGATTCGGCAACGCCGGGCAGTATGCGGCCACGCTGCACCCGGAGATTCTCGGCGGCGGCAAATTGCTGGCAGTCTCCGACAGCCGCAGCGGCGTCTTCAGCGAAGCGGGCATCGATCCGAATGCCATGGTCAAGTACAAACTGGAGACCGGAAAAGTCGAGGGCTTCCCCGGCACGACGCCGATCACGAACGAGGCCCTGCTCGAACTCAAATGCGACGTGCTTTACCCGTCGGCACTTGAGGGTGTTATCACTGCCGCCAACGCACCCAAGATCAAGTGCAAGATCATGTGTGAACTGGCGAATGGCCCCACCAGCCCCGAGGCCGACAAGATTCTGCACGCGGCCGGCGTGATGGTGCTGCCCGACTTCCTTGCGAACGCAGGCGGCGTCACCGTCAGTTACTTCGAACAGGTGCAGAACACCTACAATTACTACTGGTCGCTGGATGACGTGCACCAGCAGCTTGATCGCCGCATGACCGACGCCTTCGATGCGGTCTACCGAACCTATGAGCAGGCCAAGGTTCATATGCGACTCGCGGCCTACATGGTGAGCGTGAGCCGCGTCGCCGAGGCATGCAAACTGCGCGGCTGGGTTTAGGCGAATCGGAAATTAAGGACGCGAGGACGGAGCGACAAAACCATGGGTCGAGGCCAGGTGCGGCTGAGGAGAAGGGTGTCGCAATATCCGGCCTCGCTTGCGACCTCTTGAATTGTTGAAACACATGTCGGCGATGGTCAACCCGAGTGCGTGGAAGCCCCGGATCGCCGTTCATGAAGTTGAGTTTGATTGAAAGGAAATAACATGGCGCGGAATCGAATCTTGTGCATTTGTATTGCGTCCCTTTTGGCCACCGGTTGCGGCGATAAGGACGAAGGCATGAGCATGACCGGCGGCGAGCACAAGGCCCCGCAGCGGCCCGCCGAAATGGACAAACTGGCGAACTGGGTCGGCAACTGGACCTTCACCGGCGAGTGCACCATGCCCGGCGCCGAGAAACCGATGGCCATGACCGGCACGTCCAGAGCGGAGTGGGCCGTGGACCGATGGGCGATCGTCGAGCACGTGGAAGGCCCGAACATGATGGGCCCCGGCATGTTCCATGGCATGGCTGTGCACACTTATGACTCCCAGGAGAAAAAGTTCAAGTCTGGTTGGCTGGACAACATGGGCAGCATGAACCACGGCACCATGTGGCAGGACGGACCCAACACCTGGAAGACCAAGGGCTCGGGCCGTAACGCGGTGACCGGCGATACGACCACCGGCGAGGGCTGGATGCGAATGGTCGACGCCAACACCATCGAGTGGGGCGGAACGGAGTACATGAACGGCAAGAAAGTCATGGAAATGAAAGGCACGAGCCGCCGGAAGATGTAGCCAAAGCGCGACGAAACGCCATCTTTGAGTCGATAACCCGGGCGTGTGCGAGTGACTTCGCACACGCCCGTTTTCATTGACCGTGGTAAAGTGACTTTGAAACCAGTCCCCAAGGCGACGTATCATGGAAGGCAATCGAATTTATTCAGTGGGCACGCGCGTCGTTTCGCGCGTACCCGTGCGCGATGCCGGCGGCGCTGTACACCCGGAGGGTGCGGTCGGCGCGATCACCAAGGCTCCGCTCGATCACACCCACGGCTATCGCATCCGATTCGTGGATGGCTTCGAGGCAACGCTCCGCCGCACGGAGTTCGCCCTGCTGACCGAGTTCATGGCCGGTTCGCTTGGAACCGCCGACCCGCTCCGCGAGCGTGGACTCCTCGACTATGTGATCTATCGCTGCGTCATCGGCTCCACCGCCTACGGACTGGACCATTCGGAATCCGACGTCGACCGCCGCGGCATCTACCTGCCGGCCGCCGACGCGCACTGGTCGCTCTACGGCGTGCCCGAGCAGATCGAAAACGAGGCAACCCAGGAGTGTTACTGGGAATTGCAGAAATTTGTTGTCCTGGCGCTCAAGGCCAACCCCAATGTCCTCGAGTGCCTGTACTCGCCGATCGTCGAAATCTGCACCCCGCCGGCCGACGAATTGATCGCCATGCGCAGCGTCTTTCTGTCAAAAATCATCTTTCAGACCTACAACGGTTACATTCAATCGCAGTTCAAGAAGATTGAGACCGACCGGCGCAATCAGGGACAGATCAAATGGAAGCACGCCATGCACCTCATCCGCCTGTTGCTCTGCGGCATCACCGCGGTGAAAGAGGCGCATGTGCCGCTCCGCGTCGTCGAACATCGCGATCGATTGCTGGCCATCCGCAACGGTGAAATGCCCTGGAACGACATCGACCAGTGGCGCGGCGAATTGCATCGCGAGTTCGAGAAAGCTCACCAGGCAACCGCCCTGCCGGACCGACCCGACTATGAGCGGGTCAACGCATTTCTCATCCGTGCCCGCCGGATGCGCGCCGGGGAGTCAACATGACCGACCTGAATCTCAATGATTCCCGCCTGAAGTCCGTGATTGCAGCGCAGAAGTGTCCTCTGTTGTTCGTCACAATCAGCGGCGCGCATCTGTACGGCTTCGCATCGTCCGATTCGGACTTCGATCTGCGCGGTGCGCATTGCCTGTCACTTCCCGAAGTGATCGGTCTCGATGTAAGGAACGAAACGATCGAATGGACCGGTACGCCCGACGGTCTCGAAATCGATCTGGTGACGCACGACGTGCGGAAGTTTTTCAACATGCTGCTCAAGCGAAACGGTTACGTGCTGGAACAACTGCTCTCGCCGCTGGTGCTGCACACCACGCCCCACCACGCCGAGTTGGTTTCACTCGCGCCTGCATGCATCACGAAGTACCACGCGTTCCATTACCTCGGATTCGCCGAGACGCAATGGGGCCTCTTTCAGAAAGAGACGCCGCCCCGCGTCAAACCGCTGCTCTACACCTACCGCGTGCTAATGACCGGTATTCACCTCATGCGGACCGGTCACGTCGAGGCGAATCTTGTGAAACTCAACGCGGACATGCGCCTGTCGCACGTGGACGATCTGCTGCAGCAAAAGCGCCTCGGCGCCGAGCAGCAGGCCGTCCGCGCGCCGGACATGGCCTTTCACGAATCGGAGTATCGCAGATTGGTCGCGCTGCTCGAGCAGGAGCGGGATCGCACGTTGCTGCCGGACATGCCGACCGCACGCCCGGCGCTGAACGATCTGCTCGTTCGAATTCGACTGGCGTAGCGATGTCCCAACGCTAATTAATGATCGGAGGGTCTTCGTCCCGCGTCGACCCTGAAAAGAAGGAATTGTGCGTGCCCTGCCCGTCGGCCGCGATGCTCCCGTCGTCGTTGACGACGTAGCCGAGCGATTCAAGGGTGCGAGACTCGACGTGGCCGTCGCAGAAAATGACGTTCGCCTTCAACAGATGTCGCACATCCGGCGCCGAGCGGTGCTGCGGGGCCCGGTTGTTGTCGTCGCAGAAATCACCGTTGGCGGTCAGGCGCGGCGGATCGAGCGACCAGGCATGGTTGCCCACCGCGTTCAAATCAGCGCTGCCGTCGACCCGGTAGGCCGTCCGCTGATCGGCCGGCTTACCCGCCGCGGTGCCCATCGCATCAGCCGCCATCACCGTCGACGCCGCGGCCAGGCGGCTGGCCTTGACGGGGAAGCGGATGAAACCGGCGGCCTTGCCCCCGGCGCGGAAGCGTGCATTCCCCAGGAACTGATAATTATAGCCGTATGTATAGTTGCGATTGTTGATCCGCTCCGGCGCTTCGGGGCAGATGAACACCTTATTGCCGTCGATGTTCAACTTGTTGTCGTCGGCCGAGTCGGGGCTGGGCGCGCTGAAGGCGAAAAATCCGCTCTCGGCCCCCATGGTGACGAACCACCGCGGCCGCCACTGGTAGCCATTGCCGACGAAATAGACGTTCGCGGAATTATCGGTGAACTTGCCCGGCCGACCCGGAATGCTGTTCCCGTCGTTGCCGTCGGCATACATCAGCCAGCCCGCGCCGAGTTGCCGCAAATTCGTCGCGCAAACCGTCGTGCGACCCATCCGCCTCGCGTTGGACAGCGATGGCAGCAGGATGCTGATCAAGAGTGCGATGATCGCGATGACCACGAGCAATTCGATCAAGGTGAACGCGTATTGGCGTTTCATGGTGCGTGTCTCTCCGCCGGTTGGTTCAGTCTTGCTTCCGATTCGACTCGCAATGCAAACCGTCGCCCGGCAGAGTGATTCTGCCCGAGGACCACCATGCCGTCCACTTCTCCCATCAATTCACCCAGTCGCGATCCGAAATTCACTCCAACAGCCAACCGACCGGATTGTCGAAATGGGGCGACCCCGCACGGGCACCGTTGGGCCCGCACGGGGTCGGAGTGGAGTACCTTAATTGTGGGCGGTTCGCGCCGCCTTACCGCGACACGACCCACCCGCGCTTCAATCCCTTACGGACAGGTGTTGGCCACACCGGCTGCCGTCGCGATGGCGTCAACATCCGCCTGCGTCACCTGACCGTCGCCATTGACATCGCCGGCCGACCAGCAGGCCGAAACCATGCCGATGTTGCCGCAGGCGATTGCCTTGTCGGCAGCGGTGGTGGCGCCGTCGAGGTTGAGGTCGGTGATCTGCGTGTCAAGCACATTGACCACCACCTCGATGACATCCTGGAAATCGACAACCAGGTCGCCGTTCATGTCGCAGCTCAGGTCCACGCGGGTCTGAGACGCGTAGTTGATCGCGTTGTTGAGGTTGTTGAACGACGACAACGAATCGTCGCCGCCCCACCGTGCGATATAGTTGTGGCAGATGTAGTCAACATCAACTCCATTGATCACACCGTCCGAGCCCCGCGGGTTCGAACCCGGAGTCGGCGTGCCACCAGCCACGTCGGCCCGGCTGTCGCCGGCCGCATAGATGCCGGTCGCCAGGGTGGTGTTGAAGAAGTTGATGTCGCCGCCGGGCAGGGCGTTCCACGCGTTGTCCACGCGGGTGAAGCCTTCCTTGCGGTTCAGCTTGCCGGTGGCCGGATCGAGGGCCAGACCGTCCGCAAAGTAGCGAATGTCGCTCATTTCGACACCCGCCTCGATGGTGCCGACCGTGCTCGCACCACCCGGACCCGGGATTTCGATGAACGAAGCCGCGACGCGATCGCCGAAGTTTCCGTCGCCATCGAAGTCGCCGATCAGCTCGGGGATGATGTAGTTGGAAGAGCTGCCGCCGGCAGGAGCCAGACCGCCAACGCCGCCCGCGACGTCATCCAGTTGGAAGGCCGAGGGATTCTGAGCCGCGGTCATGAGCTTCTCGATGTCGTTCCAGTTGCGCAGGCCATCGGCATTGAAGTCGCCCATGAGCTTGCTCCGCGACAGGTTGAGATTGCTGGCAGTCGCAATCGACAGTGCGCCGACCGCGTTGCGGTAGTTGCCGTTGAGGCTGCCATCGCTGTAGGGCTCGGGCAGCGTGACGAAGCCCGACGTCTGATTGGCCCGCTGCGGAACCTTATTGAAAAGAGCCGGGTTGCCGTTGTGACCGAACGGCGGCGTGACCTGTGTCGAACTGCAGCGAATCACATCCTGAAGCGTCTGGTCAATAGTCTGCGCCGTGAACTTGGTGGGCTGAGTCGGGTCCTGGCTGGCATCGAGGCCGCCCAGAATCGTGAAGTTTCGGGCCAAATAGGACGCGGGCGCCAGCGCCGACAACGGATTCAGCGGATCGTTAATGAAACCATTGACACTATCAATGATGTTGAGCAGGTAGTCCCGCGCCCGGGCGTTGGCCATCGGGATCGTGTTCAAGTGGCCGGGGCGACCGAACAGCGGATCGCCGCGGCTGACGAACGAACCGGAACCGCCGACCGTGTAACTGCATCGCGGATCGGCATTGTCCAGCACCGAATCGATCGACGCGCGAACGTAACCGCCGTTCGTGACCTGCCAGTTGCCGGGCGGCGTCGGGCAGCCCGAAACGGAACCGGTCACACCGTCGCAGGCGAACGGCGTGCAATCGCTGTCGATGTTGCCGTCGCCGTCACCGTCGATGTCCTTGCAGACATTGAGGATTTCGTAGTTTCCGGCAATCGCATCGACGATCGCGCGACCGCTGCCAAACAGACCGGTGTATCCGACCGCGAGGCGGCGATTCTGCACGGTTCGCTCCATGATGCCCGAGCCGCCGCAGTTGTTGGAGTAGTGGATCTGGTTGAGCGTGCCGTTGAGAATGTGGCCGAGATGAGCACCCGGACCACGAACGTCAGGATTCTCGTTAAGCAGCTCTGAGCGGTCGTTCTCGCCCATGCCCCAACTCGGATCGAGACCAATGGCATTGGTGTACGCGTTGCGTGTACCCGAGCCCACGTCGCGCGTGGCAGCGACGAGGTTTTCACCGCTGGGCATGCGACCCGTGGCCAGCAGCCACTGGAGGTCCGTGTACTTGACGTTCGCGACGCCCGTTCCCTGCGATGAAATCGGCACCACGGGGACGAACGCGATGGACGTATCGTAAAGCGTGTTCTGATCCGGGTTGGCTTGATTGAGATTGAGTGACACCACCGGTGTGCCGGGTCCTTTCAGATTCTTCGAGGTAAAAGCGAGGTTGCTGACGAAGCCCGTGCTCGACGGCACGTTGTTCAAGCCGTAACCGGGCTCGCCCGGCTTCCGGCGAATGTCCGGCGAACCGACCGGGCCAACGGTGCCCCACTTGCTCGGCACATCAAGAAACGCCAGATCAATGCTCTGCGGACAAACCGGCGTGCCGGTCTGACCTGGGTTTCCACCTGGATTGAGGTCCGGATCGCCATAGACGCCCTGTCCGCCGATCAGCACGGCGCGAACGAATTCATCGACGTCGGCAATGTCCTCGACCGTATCGCGATTGAAGTCGGCCGAGGCCGGCGGCGTGCAAATCGAAGCACCGCTCAGGATCTTCGTGACGAACCCGGCAATGTCCGAGCCATTCAGAATTTCGTCGCAGTTCATGTCGCCCGCACCCACCGGCGCGAGGCAGATGGCGTCGCAACCCGCGCACGCGCCGGTCTTGGCGCCACCCAGCGCCCAGCGGCATCCGTTGATCAAGCCTTCCTCGGTCGGAATGGTGTTGGGCAGTTTGCCAAGCAGTTGATAGTCGATGAACTCCTGGTAGCCGTTGACCGAGCCGACGCTGCGGTACTGCACCAGCCAGTAGCCCCACCATGCGATCGGGTTCGGCGCGCCGGGGCAGAAGAACGATCGGCCGAGCAGGTCAGGCCGGTCACCGCCGACAAAGTCGATGCTCGAGTCGCAGTTGGTGTCCTTGAAATCCGACCACGGCAGACTGCTGCAGGGGATCAGGTTTCCATTGGGATTGTTGAAGTCGTTGTAACTATTGAATGACTGGAAGAACGGCACGAACAGCGTCGCCCCGGAGACGTTGATCTGACCGCCGGGCGTTCCGCCGAGCGGCCCGGCACTCGCAAATTGAATCGGCTCAAGCGTCGCACAGGACGTGCCCGGGCCGGCCCAGTAGTTCAGATTGGCATGATCGAGATTGGCGCCGTTCAGGCAGAGACAATCGGCCTCACTCACGTCGGAGCAGGTTCCGTTTGCAAATAAACAGGCGCCTGTCGCGCCGGTGGATACGAGCGGACAGAAGCGGCTCGAGCAGGAACTCCCGAAGCCCTGCCAGCACCCCCCAAGCCCCTGACAGGCGACTTGGTTGGCCACGGTCGAGCAATTGCCGGCCGGAAGACAGCACGCATCACCGCGCGCCGACTCTACCTGCATTGTGATCGACAACACGGCAAGGCATGTCGCGATCGCCGCGCCGTTCAATTTACACAAGTTTCGTCTCATGATTCGCTCCTGTCTCCCTGATTCCGTACCCATGTTCCGTTCCCAATTCCGATACGCGTATTAATTCGCGATCCGGTTATCGCCGGTGATCGCGAAGTAGCGATTGCCCCATTCGGCATTCTGCAGCGTCGTAAAGATGGTCTTGCGTTCGACGTGGCCGTCGCAGTACAAAAAGTTGCTGGACCCGCCCCACTTGTCTCCGTTGGGATGGTGCCGTCCAACGGCATTTGCCTCGGAAACGTTGCTGGTGTCGATCCAGCCGACGGATGAGTCATTGATTGAGCGCAGACCGTAGTTGGCGTCCGGCCTGTAGGTGAATGTCGACATCTCGGGCGGAACGTTGTATTCGTCCGAACCGGATGACGCACTGAAGAACGGGTTGATCGAGCGGTGGCTCTTGGAGAGCACGCCATTGCCCTGATCGGCGCCAATAACCTTCCAGTTCGACTGAAACTCGCCGGCCAAAATCACACGCCCCGAGTTAATCTCCTTCTCATTGACGAACCGGTTGATCCGCGGTCCGCCGGACATGGTCGTCGTGAACTTGTTTCGCGGGAAAATCGCCGCGTTTCCGCCGTAGGCCAGGAACTCAGCCTGTCGATCCTCCACGGTGCCGGGAGGCCCGCTGTTTCCATTCTGGTCGACCTGGCCGTCGGCCCAACCGGCGCGTCCGGGATTGGTGCGCGGCGCGCCGCCGTACTGAATCGACGGGCACTGAAACGCCTCGGCCGGTGCTTTCCCACCACTGTAGAGATAATACGACCAGTGGATGTACCCATAGGGATGATCGTTGACCGACTCCTGGTCGTTCAGGTCATAGTTGCCGTCGCCGTCGTACGGATAGATGTATGCGGCCGGAAAGACGCCGTTGTTCTCACCGAGGTAGGTGGCCATGGCTTGGCCGACGTGATGTAGATTCGCCGCGCATTTGGCGGCCTGACCCTGCTTCCGCGCCTGGCCAAGGGCCGGCAGCAGAATCCCGATCAATAGCGCGATGATTGCGATAACCACCAGCAACTCGATCAAGGTGAATCCACTCTTCTTCGACAAACGGCTCAATTTACGACTCATGACGGTCTCCATTCTTCACGAACCGCTCCCCGTTCTCGCAGTTCGTAGAACCCAGCCCGCCGTTCCCGCGGGCAACATCCACTCACCGGGCACAACGCCGGCCCGGTCTCTGAACGTCTGCCAATCTAGAGTTCGCGTGTTAAGGGACGGTGCAGTGACTTTGCGGCTTGCGCGCAAGTTGCGCGCGGCTTTTGCGCGCGAAATGTTTCGCCCGGGTTATGGTTGCATTAAGGAGACAGGCGCGTGTGCTCGCAAGCCGATGCAATTGAGAAGGTTACGGACTCACAATTTCCGTAGAATTTGTGATCTGTCAATTATTGCCAGCACGGGGCGATGATCCGACAGGAGCGAATCGACTACGCGGTAGTCCAGAGCAGCCCCCGATCGGTTGCTCAGGATGTAGTCCAGTCGCAACAGCGGGTGTTTGGCCGGTACCGTCGCTGCAACGGAACCGCGCTTTGCCAGATCATGTAGTTGCGCAAGCAGCGCCTGGGACTCTTGTGTGCCGGCCGGGGCATTGAAGTCTCCGCCGATCACCGCCGGATTAAGCAGGTCACGCGACCGCGCGACCAATCCATCAATCTGTCGCCTTCGCGCAGCGGTGCTTTCGCGCACATGTGCGATGTCGGTGAGCCGCCAAGTCGCATGGGTGTGTACACTCATCAGTGCAAGATCACCGGCATCGGTCGAAATCACGCCCTCGACGGCGTAGACCCAACCGCCGGGTTCCAGTGAATGCGCGGCGACGGACCGAATCGGCCAGCGGGAAAGAATGGCGACGTCGCAGTGTTGCTCGGGCGGTAAACCGAGCGTGCGGGCTGAAACAACATGAAACCCGCCCAGGGCTTGTGCCAGTCGAGGCGCCAGTTCGTGCGCGGCGGCCATGTCGCCTGCAACTTCGGCCTCCTGCAAGAAGACGACATCCGGGCTATGCGAAATCAATTCGGCTTCCATCCGCGCAACGCCGGCCTCGCATCGGTGGAGATTCCATGAGAGAAGGCGAATGGTCGGCGGCAGGGTCAGCGTGGCGCGGGCAGCGGGTGAACCGCGATCACACGCCCCAATCAGTACGGCCACCCCCGCAATTGCGAATGAAACCAGCGGCCAGCGGAACGACGTCAACATTCTGTCGCATTGTTGGCGCGGGATCGTCCACATGTAAGAATCCAACGTCGCCACAAGTCGAAGAGTTCGCTTCTCTTGCTAACCGGAGGGTTTCTCATGGCGAGATTCACGCGACGTGACGTGTTGATGGCCGGCGGCGCCGTGGCCACGGGCTGGGCACTGTCCGCTTGTTCTCCGTCTCCAGCCGATCCAACGGCCCCCGCCCAGCCCATCGCAAAGCCCCATCGCAAGCGCGCCCTTCGCGTGGCCCACATGACTGACGTGCACGTGCAGCCCGAGAAAGGCGCCGGCGAGGGTCTTGCCAAGTGTCTGCAACATATCCACAAGCTGGCCGATTCGCCGCAACTCATCCTTCAGGGCGGCGACGCCGTCATGGATGCCTGCGGCGTCGAGGCGCCGCGAGCCCGGGTCCAGGCCGACCTGTGGAAGCGAACGCTCAAGTCAAACTGCACGATTCCCATCGAGCACTGCATCGGCAACCACGACATCTGGGGCATGGAGAAAAAGGCGAGCCTGACGACTGGCGCCGAACCGAGCTGGGGCAAGAAGTGGGCGCTCGATCTGTACGGCATTGAGAACCGCTACCGAACGTTTGACCGCAACGGCTGGCGGTTCATCGTGCTGGACAGCGTGACCATCGGCAATGATACGTATGTCGGCAAACTCGACGAGGAGCAATTCGCGTGGCTCGGCAAGACGCTCGCAGAGACCGATCCGAAGATGCCGGTGCTGGTGCTTTCGCACATTCCCATCCTGTCGGCCTCCGTCTTTTTTGACGGCGACCTGGAGAAGAGCGGGAAATGGGTTGTCCCAGCCGCCTGGATGCACATCGACGCCCGGGCGATCAAGAACCTCTTCCACAAGCATCCCAACGTCAAGGTCTGCCTCAGCGGACACCTGCACCTGGTTGATCGCGTCGACTACCTCGGTGTGGCTTATCTGTGCAACGGCGCCGTCAGCGCTAACTGGTGGAAGGGGCAACACCAGGAATTCCGCGAGGGCTACGGGCTGGTCGACCTGTTCGATGACGGTACAATCGAACACCAATACGTCGAGTATGGTTGGACCGCGCGCAACGGATGAGCGTGGCCGCCCGGCACACCCGATCCAACAGGAAACCCGCCCGCGTGAAAAAGAAAAACCGCAAGCCGGCGTTGACCGCCTCTAGCGCCGACAAATTCAAACTCTACCTGGCGGCAGTTCAGTCGCCCGACTCCGAAGTCGAATTCATGGACCGCGTCTATCGCAAGGCCAACGGCCGGCTGCCCGCGCTCATGCGCGAGGACTTCTGCGGCACCGCGGCCATCTGCGCTGAATGGGTTCGCGCTCGCGACGACAACAAGGCAATCGGCGTCGACCTCTGCCGCGAGACGCTCGACTGGGGCCTCGTTCATAACATCGGGACATTGCCGCCCGACGTGGCCAGGCGCGTGACGCTGCTCAACCGCGACGTGCGTGACGTGACCGCGCCCAAGGTCGATGTCGTGTGTGCGCTGAACTTCAGTTACTTCCTGTTCAAGGATCATCACACCCTGTCTGGATATTTCGCAGCCGTGCGAAAGTCGCTGAAATCCGACGGCGTCTTTGTCCTCGATGCCTACGGCGGCTGGGAATCGCAGCAGGTCATGGATGAGCCCACCAAGCGGCGGGGCTTTACCTACATCTGGGAACAGGCGCACTACAACCCCATCAACGACGACACGATCTGCCACATCACCTTTAAGTTCCTCGACGGCTCGGTCATGAAGCGGGCATTCACCTATGACTGGCGACTCTGGACCGTCGCAGGCATTCGCGACGCACTCAGCGCGGCGGGCTTCAAGGCGATTGATGTCTACTGGGAAGGCACAGGCCGAGGCGGCGTCGGAAACGGGATCTATCGCAAACAGATCTGCGGCGACAATTCGGCTGGATGGAACACCTACATCGTCGCAAGCCACTGATAATACTGGAGTTAGGGCGTGATATCTGCGTGGTTCCCGCGTTCGGGCACCCGACTGCAGCGGCCGCACCAGTTTGGAACACCCTGCCTTGACGGGTTTCGGCCTTCCCGTACAATGCTCGGCTCGGTTCATTGACCCGATTGACAACTTGATTGGACGCGGACGGACGGATTTATGTCATTTGCCACAGATAAGTGCTATCAGGCCAAACCCGGCGAAGTCGAACGGAAATGGTGGTCCGTCGATGCCGACGGACGCGTGCTCGGCCGAATGGCCACACAGATCGCCACGGTCCTGATGGGCAAACACAAGCCCCAATACACGCCCCATGTCGACACCGGCGACTTTGTCGTCGTGCTCAACGCCGAGAAGGTCAAACTCTCGGGCCGCAAGCTGGAGACGATGGAGCACGACTACTACACCTATTACACCGGCGGCCGGCGCGTGGTGCCCTACTCCGAGTTGATCAAGACCCACCCCGATCGAATCATCCTGCTGGCCGTGCGGCGCATGCTGCCAAAGAACGCGCTCGCCCGCCGGCTGCTCACCAAGTTGAAGGTTTACCGCGGCACAGACCATCCGCACCAGGCTCAGAAGTGTGAGCCGCTCAAGATCAACAATTGAATCTATTAGACGGAGTTCATCAGCGTGTCTGACACCCCCACGATTCCAGCATCGACGACACCCGCCCCGGCGGCAGCCCCCAAGACCGTCAAGGACAACAGCGGTTACTTCTGGGGCACCGGCCGACGCAAGACCGCGGTCGCCCGCGTCCGCATCAAGCCCGGCTCCGGCAAGTTCATCGTCGACAAGCGCGACGTCGAGGCCTACTTCTTTCAGGTGCGAGACCGCACCGATGCCGTCGCCCCGCTGAAGGCGACCAACACCCTCGGCAAGTGGGACATCGCCGCGACCGTCTTCGGCGGCGGCCAGACCGGTCAGGCGCAGGCGATCATGCTCGGCGTGGCGCGCGCGTTGATGAAGGCCGATCCGAGTCTTGAGGCGTCGCTCCGCGACGGCAAGTTCCTCACCCGCGACAGCCGCGAGGTCGAGCGCAAGAAGTATGGCCGACCCGGCGCCCGCAAGCGCTTCCAGTTCTCCAAGCGCTAATCGATGGTTTATTCGTGGGGCAGTGTCGATTAGATTGACACCGCTCATGAACGAACAGATAACAACATCCCAAGCCCGGCAGCGAATCTCGCAGCCGGGCTTTTTCTTTGTGTGCCACTGCTTCAAGCAGTGGTTTCTCGAAATGGCGAGACGCATCCGCCTGAAGGACATGCTGATCGCGTTGTTTTCGGCGACCATGTTCCCCATGTTCGGTTGCAACAACGTCTTCTACTACCCCGATGCCGAGATTCGCGGCACGCCGCGCGATCAGAACCTCGCCTATGAAGACGTGAACTTCACCGCAGCGGATGGAACCAAGCTGCACGGCTGGTTCCTGCCCGCAAAGCAGAAGCCTCCAATCGGCACCGTGCTTCATCTGCACGGCAACGCCGGCAACATCACCGGTCACTACCGCTTCATCGATTGGATGCCGGCGCGCGGACTCAACGTCCTCACGTTCGACTATCGGGGATACGGCCGCAGCGAGGGCATGGTCACGCGCGAGGGAACGCTGTCCGACGGCCTCGCCGCGCTCGACTATCTGCGGAGCCGCAAGGACGTGGATCCGAATCGCATCGTCCTCTTTGGCCAGTCGCTCGGCGGCGCGTTGGCCGCCGAAGTCGCGGCCCAGCGGCGCACGCAGGTTCGCGCCGTGGTCATTGACTCGGCCTTTTCGAGTTACCGAGAGATCGTTCGCCATCACGTGAATTCAAAGCCGCTGCTCGCCGTGGCGGCATGGTGGTACCCGTTCATGGTTCCGCCCGGATTGGATCCTATCGACGCGGTGGCGAAGATATCGCCGACACCCCTCTTGTTCATGCACGGCAAGAACGACGCCATCGTGCCGTGGACCATGTCAAACGACCTCTACCGCGCCGCCCGCGAGCCGAAGCAGATCTGGATCGCCGAGGGCATGGACCACACGCAGGTGTGGGCCGATCAGAAGGACGAGGCCCGGCGACGGTTTATGGAGATTTGTGATTCGGCGCTTTCGCCCGCCAACCGATCGACCGCACCATCGGGTCCGCGTCCTCCAACACGCCCCGCGACGCGCTAGGGAAGACTCGCCCTCGAGGGCCGCGGAATTTCATGGAATTCGCCCCCGGAAACCGATTACGAAATGCTCGCGCCCGCACCGGAGGAATCGTATGAACAGGACAGCGCGACACCATCTGGCCGTTTCACTGGTCGCCTCGATTGGTCTATCGACCGGTTGCCGCTCGACTGAGCCTCGCATGGGCACCGTGTCCGACCCCTTCGGCGAATTACAGCGCGGCAACACACGATTCGTCGACAACAAGCCTCGCCATCCGCACAGTGATCCGCGCTGGCGGCACGACACAGCCGTTCACGGTCAGCATCCGTGGGCGACTGTGGTTTCATGCTCCGATTCGCGCGTGCCCGTCGAGATGATCTTTGACGCCGGTTTGGGCGACCTGTTCGTGGTGCGCGTGGCCGGCAATGTGGTCGAGGCCCATGAGTCCGGTTCGGTCGAATACGCGGTTGAACATCTGCATACGCCGCTAGTCGTGGTCATTGGGCACGAGCGCTGCGGAGCCGTGGACGCCGTGGTTCAAGGCGGCGTCGGACACGGGGACATGCCGCATCTGGTGGAGCACATCCGGCCGGTCGTCACAAGGCTTCGAGCCCAACAACCTGATTTGTCAGCGGACGCACTGCTGCACGCCGCGGTGAGGGAAAATGTGATTCACTCCATGAATGACTTGCTCAACCGCAGTCGCATCGTCCGAGAAGCCGTCGAGGCCGGACACCTGAAGCTCCGCGGCGGCGTGTACGACATCGATACGGCCAAGATCGACTGGATAGAAGACAATTTTAAAAAATGACCGGCCTCGATAGCGGCGGTTTCAATTGCATTTTTCTCGACAACTGTAAACGCATCCAGAATGCCCTTGAGCAATCAAACCCCCCCCCAGGCTCCGGTTGGGCCGATAGCGGCAGCGTGTGGCGAAGACGTTGCATGGTTGGCCGCTCCATGCCTCGGAATTCTGCGTTAGCCATCGCCCCTACTCTGCAAGATTGACAGCGGTCCCAGGACATGTGCTAGGGAATCGCCCGGCGTCCCTTGGGAGGCTTGGGCCGCAGCGTCGATTGAGTTCGATGCGCCAATGAACAATGAACGGAGCGCGCAAGGACAGTGAACATTCGCAAATTTGCATGCCTGGCATTTCTGGCGGTGACTTCCGCGCCTGCGCACGCTGCCGATCGGCCCGACATACTTTGGCAGCTCGGCGGCCACTACGGCAAGATCCGCGACGTCGCCTTTTCGCCTGATGGCCAGCTCGCGGTCTCCGCCGGCGATGACGCCGTTCTCAAGATCTGGCATGTCGCGAGCGGAAATCTCCAAATGTCGCTCACAGTGCCGGCCGGCAACTTCGCATCGGCCTTCCAATTTGATGGCGCTTGCTTTTCTCCCGATGGACAGGAGGTCTGGGGCGCCACGATCGGCGCCTCCCATGCGTGGCGCGTCAGTGATGGACAGTTTCTTCGAGCCCTGGGCAACATGGAGTCGACGAGCCAGACCTTCTTCTCGCGCGATGGGCAGTATATCGGCGTCGCTGGCTCGCCGGCCGGCTCGGAAGACGCGACCCATGTCTTCAATCGAGCCGACGGCACCCTCGTACACATGTTCGAACCTGCCGGCTCGGTCGCCGCGGTCTTTTCGGCCGACGGACAGTTCGTCATCGCAGGAACCTCCATTTCATTCCAGTCCCCCCCGGGCGTGATGCGCTACTACCGCATGAGCGACGGCGGACTCGAACGCACCATCAACGCCCACGGCGGCCCGATCCAATGGCTGGCCCTCTCGCCCGACGGCACGCTGCTCGCATCTTGCAGCGACGATCACACCGTGAAGTTGTGGAACGCCGCCGACGGCTCGCTTCGCGACACACTCACCGAAGCCGCGAACACTGTCTACCGCGTGAGATTCTCGCCCGACGGCACGCGCCTCGCCGCCACCAGTTTCGACGGTGGTCTGCGTATCTACGACGCCACAACCGGCAATCTCATCGAAACGCTCAACCCGGTTGGCGGCCTCGGCGCCGGCGCGTTCGATTGGTCACCCGATTCGCAGCGGATGCTGGTTGCGAATGGGTCAGCCTTTTCAACACACCTGATTGGGAATTTGCGCACGGTTGAAGCCAATGGCGGTCAACTCATCAAGGAATTCCTGCAACTTCGGTCGCTGATCACAGATCTGGCAATTTCGCCCGACGGCACTCGGTTCAGCATCGTGGAGTATGTCAACTCTGTCCGCGTTCACGACGTTGCTTCCAGCGCCGCAATCTGGGCGCAGCCTCCGGCATCGCTCGATGCCCGCGTCGCATTCTCGGGAGACGGGCAGCGTCTCGCGGTCGCCGAGGACAATGGCACGATTCGATTTCGACGGGCGTCCGATGGCATCCTGGAGTCGACTCACCCGGCTCACGCCGGAGCCATGACCGACGTGGCTTTCGCCCCAAACAACCAAATCCTGGCGACAACGCGTTTTGGCGAGGCCGGAAAGGTCTGGAACTACCCGGGCCTTTCCCTTCAGACATCACTACCGCATACCGCCAACGCCTTCGCGCCCATTGAATTCATGCCGGACAGCCAGTCGTTGCTGACGGGCTCCGGAAACCAGGTCATTCAATCGCACGCATCAAATGGCGCGATCATTCAAGGTTTCAGCGGGCACACCGCCGGCGTCCGGGACGTCGCCGTCAACGGTGCCGGCACGCGGATTCTGACCGGTTCAATCGACCAATCGGCCAAACTCTGGAACGCGGCCACTGGCACGTTGATTCGAACACATGCGTCACTCGGAGGCTGGGTTGATTCTGTCGCGCTGTCGCCGGACGGCAGAATCGCCGTCACCGGGACCGTTCACACCGATCGCAGCATGCGACTGTGGAGCGTCGCGACGGGCGCACTCCTCGCCCAGTATCGAGTCGACACCGGTACCGGACCGCTTCGCATTACGTTCAGTCCGGACAGCCGAACCATCCTCTTCGGCCGGAGCGACGCGTGCGTCGTGGCGATCCGCAATCCTTACGCGGGCATTGTTGGAGATGTCAACGGCGACGGATCGCTCGATCTGCTCGACGCCGAGGCGCTGGCCGCTGTCTTGATCGGCCAGCCGCTCGCCGTCACTGACGAACCGCGAGCTGACGTGAACGAAGACGGATTGACCAACGGCCACGACGTGCAGGCGTGGGTCCTCGCAATCCTTGCCCCATGAAGAGGATGGAGCCGATCCCCATCCATTGAGACTCGCGTCTAGAACAATGACGTTGGGTCCAGTTGCGATTGCAGCACGAACCCCCCGCCGCCGCCTGTGGCATTCAACGGCGCAACGTTGGCGCCAGCCGGCACGATGCCGCCATTCCCACCGCTGCCGCCGCAGGCTCCGCCGCCACCGCCGCCAAACCGCGTCACCGCGGACACGTTGGGACCGATCGCACCAGCGGCACCGCCGGCGACGCTCGTCGTGCCGCCATTGGCGATCGACGGCGCCAGCATGTGAATGATGCCGCCGCCGCCGCCGCCGCTCGGTCCTTCATTGCTGTCGCTTGCTTCGCCATCCCCGCCGCGCGCCGCGATCATGCCCATGTTCGTCACAGATGTCATCGACGCCAGAATGATGACCCCGCCCGCCCCACCGCCGCCTTCACCCGCGCCGCCATCGGCGGTCAGATTGGCCCCCGCCGCGTTGGTGATCGCGCCCATGACCAGAATACGCACGCCCCCGCCGCCGGACGATCCCTTGTTGTCGGTGACGCCGCCGGCCGCATCCGTGCCCGCCGACGCGCCGCCGCCGCCGGCCGCCGTCGCCACTTGGGTAATCTGTCGAGATTCGAACTCGCTGATGCCAAAGCCGCCGCGACCGGCAAGGCGTGCCCCGGTGTTGTCGCCCGAGTCACCCGCCTGCGCGGCAATCGTCGCAACGCCTGCGACCGGCGCGACAGGTCCATTGGCCAGATCGTCATTGCCAGGACCATCCTGACCCGCGAAACCGCCGTCGGCCCCGGTCCGCACGACGATGTCGCCGTTGTTTGTAAACGTCCCGGTGCATCGAATCGTCATGCCGCTGGGCAGCATCAGCGTCGCGCCGGCGTTGATCGTCAGGTCGGTGAACTGCAGGTTGATCGGGGCCTGTGCCGCGTCGTTCCAATTTTCATTGCCACTCACCACCCGAGCGCCGGCGGAACCGTTGCCGTAAATCCTGAGCTGGCCGTTGGCGCCCATCGGCCCGGCGCTTCCCTGAGGGCCCGGATCCCCCTGTGGCCCGGGGTTTCCCATCGGCCCCTGCGGGCCTTGCGGGCCAGGATCCCCCTGCGGACCCGGAATCGGCATTTGCATCGGGCAGCCGCCCATGCAGGCGAACAGACAAATTGAAGCAATAGAGACGCCGAGAATTCGGTGCGTTTGATACATGGTGTTAACACTCCTTATGAAATGCGAGCAATCTTGATTGTAACAAATACGTGGGTCATGAATCAGTGAACGCGCCAAACAAAGCGAGGGCCGAAGCACTTTCGCGCTTCGACCCTCGCCGTCACGAACCAGGCTTACTTCCGGCGGCGGCGGCCGATGCCGGCACCGCACAGCCCGAGAATTCCGATCATCAGCGGCATTGCTGAACCCACGCCGCAGAAGCCGGGGTTGCCCGGAACAGGGTCAACCGGATCCTGATCGATGCAATCTGGTGTACCGTCGCCATCGGTATCGAGGTGATCATCCTGACCGGCGCACGTGTCGCAGTCGTCGATCACGCCGTCGCCATCGCTGTCCACCTCGCACTCATCCGGCACGCCGTTGGTGTTGCAATCGTTGCTGGTGCCGTCGGAGATGTCCTGGGCGTCGTCGATGCCGTTGCTGTTGCAATCGGTGATCGGCGGCAGGACGCCATTCGCAGTGAACCGCACGACATACACGCTCTGGCTGCTGTTGTTGACGATCCGCAGATTGGCATCTCGGACGCCTTCAGCAATCGGCGCCACGATGACGGACAGGGTGGCCGATGCTCCGGGCGAAAGCGTCGCGTTCGAAAGCGTCGATGTGTACTCGGCCGCAGCGGCGCCGTTGAAGTTGACGTTCGTCACGTTGAGCGTCGCATTGCCGGTATTCCGGATCGAAACGCTCGCAGAGGCCGTGTCGCCGATCTCGACGTCGCCGAGGTTCACAAGGTTGTTGTGCGGCACGACGACGTTGTTGACCCGAACCTCCACCACCGGCGCCGCCGGCTGCACGCCCAAGCCGCTGAGGATGAAGCTGAAGTTCGACTGTGCCGGATCATTGTTCGGAATCGTCATGACCGCCTGGCGCACCCCGGCCGCGCTCGGCTGGAAACTGATGGCCATCGACGTTGAGCCGTTCGCGGCGATCGAGTTGGACAGCAGCGTGAAGCTGTAGTCGCCCGCACCGGGACCTGCCAGTGAAACCTGGCCGATCTCAAGCGTGCCGGGGCCCGCGTTCGCGATGGAAAGCGTGCGATTGGCCGCGCTTCCGATATTGGTCTGACCGAATTGCACGCTCGTGCCGTCAAAGACCTGCTGACCGGCGGCCACGTTGAACACCGTCATGGAGGCGGGCTCGATCGGGGCTGCGATCGCCGTGTTGCTGATCGTCAACTTGTAACGCTGAGAGGCGTTGACAGTGTCGTTCGAGTAGATCTCGACGAGCATGTAGCCGGCGTTGGTGTAGGGAATCGGCGGGTGATATTCGGCCTCGCCCGCGCTGTTGAAGTCGATCTGAGCCGCCATTTGAATCTGATTGGTCTGAGCCGACACCCGCCGCCAGAGCCGAAGGGCCAGGTTGCGAACGGCCTTGCCATTCACTGTCGTTTGATCGTTCGGGTTGCTCTGCGGAGCGAATGCGTAGGTGCTTCCGATCGGCTCGACGCGGATGGCGATCGGAGCCATGGAGAACGCGGTGAAGCCGTACCAGTCTGACTCACCTGCCCGCTCCAGCGAAACATCTTCAACTTCCAGGACCTGCGTACCGGATGTCGCGGGGTCGCGAAGCGGACCGCCGACAAACGCTTCCTCGCCGATGCCGGCATTCGGCTCGGCCCAGTCGCCATAGAGGAACTGCGCGCCGCGGATGTCGTCTTCCTGCGGACCATCGAAGCCTGTGTTGAGCGTCGGCTCCATCAGTTTCGTCGCATCCTGGGGCAGCGTGTGCTGAAGTCCAAGGCCATGGGCATGCTCGTGACCGAGCACGTTGCGGAGTCGGATGAAATCGCCGCTGCTGTTGACGAAGTCGCTGATGTCTTCGCTATCGAGGACCATGTCGCCGCCGAACTGCGGATAGAAGTTGACCGCAAGCGGCGCGCCCAGGACCTTCATCGCGATTCGGATGTCGCCCCGCTGACCGGTGACGCCCATAGCGCTGGGGAATGTCGCACCGTCGTCGCTGACCTCGACATACGTAATATTCAGCAACTCGCCCCAGCGGTTGAAGGCCTGTGCGAACTTGGCCTTCCACGCGGCGCGGCCGCCCGGAAAATTCGCGTCGAGCATCGCAAACAGATTGCTCGGCGGGCTCCCGGCGAGACCGGCGGTCGGAATCGGCGTTCCATCAGGCACGAAGCTGTAGGTCAGCGTCATCCGCTGTCCCTGAGTGACGGTGCCGTCCGTTGCTGTAAACGTCCAGCGGCTGCCCTGCGGCAGGTAGGAGCCAAAGAGCTGTTCGTCGGACAAGTTGCTCAGGGACTCGACCATGTCTTCGGCGGTTGCATCGGCATCAAACATGATGCTCATCTCGGGCAGGCTGACGCAGCGAGCGCCGTCGCCGGAGGATTCGGTCTCGCCCTCGTGAGTATGGGCTTCAACCGAATGCTCAAGACCGATCCGCTCGGCAATCCGCGAAGCGCGATCGGTCGTCGCAAACGACTGTGCGGACAGTCGCGCGGTCAGCAGCGCGACTCCCATCACGGCCACCAGCACTCGGACGCTGTTGTTGTTTCGATTCGGGGTCATGTTCGTGTCTCCCTTTCGTTCCTGGTTTCGTTTCCCGTTTCGGCCGGCTGGGGCCTGTGGGGCGTCGACCTCTCAAGCACACCCACAGGCCCAGCTCCACTGGCCGGCCTACCTTTGTCACGAACAGGGGGAACGGGCGGACCGCAAAATGCACGAAATCTCATAAGGCACGGCCAAATAATGAGTTAGAGGAGTGACCGCAGAAGAGATTTTCAAGCAGAGAAGCCCACCGGAACGCCGGCGGGTGCCGCCTTCATTGACTGCGAAAGTGAATTAGAGACTAGCCCGCCACCGTCCCAAATTGCTGAATGACCATTCTGATGCTTGAGCTGCGAACGGCCTCGCCAGATGTGGATGAGACAAGGAGCTAAGTCAAGAAAGAGTGGTACACCTATTTTGTCAAAGCAATCGGCCCCGAATTCTTCCTCGGCATGTGGGTGTCCACGAATCCTCGAAGTCGCCGCAGGTATTCGTCATAGCTCACCGTCAGCAGGTCATAGTGCGTCGCCCGGTCCACCCAGAAGCGCTCCTTCGGTGCCGTGCAGGCCGCATAGAGTGCCTCGCCTTCGCTGAACGGAATCCGCTCATCGCGGCGGCCGTGCAGGAACATCATGGGAACCTGCGAGCGGGCGAGATGGTCGATTGGGTTCATGTCACTCAGCCAGACACCCGCATCCAACCAGGCCGCGATTGAGCACATTCGGATCTTCAGATTTCGAATCAGCGTCGATCGATCGCGAAAATGGTGCTGGGCCAGCGTCGAGAACCGCGCGAAAGAGGCATCGACCCACGCACACGCCACGTCGGGCAGGCGATCGAGACTCGTGATCGTCATCGCGGCGCCATAAGACCCGCCCAGCAGCATGATCGGCAGCGCCGGGGCGCGGCTGCGGACAAACGCATGTGCGGCGACCAGGTCATTGACCTCGCGTGAACCAAAACAGAGCGTGTGCCCATCGCTCTCGCCATGCCCGCGAAAGTCGAAGGCCAGCACGTTCAAGCCCATCTCGTGGAGTGAGGGAAGAAGGTCGCGCACCTGTCCGCGATTGCTTGTCACGCCATGACAGTAGATAACCGTTCCGCGTGCGTTGTCGGCGGGAATGAACCAGCCGCCCAGCTGAAGGCCATCGGCGGTGTGAAACACGACCGTGTCATAGGTCAGGCCTTGTTCGGCGGGCGTGGTGCTGGCCATACGCCGCGGCGGGTGCATGAACGCGATGATGGGACCGAAGAATGCGCCGAGCAGGATCGTCGCGACAACCGGCGTAACACGCCAGGCCGCGCGACGCCATCCGGTGCGATTGCCCGTGGCCAGTTGAATCATCCATTGAATGAGGGTGATTCCGCAGGCGCTGACGTACATGATGTAGGCGATCTCGCGCCAATGAAGCGGGCCGTAATCGAAGGCGGCGAGTATGACGAGGTTCATGCCTCCGATGATCCACGGCGCCATGAGCCAGATGATTCGAAGGACGCGAGCAGGGCTACGTGCAGCCTGCAAGTCTGTCTCCATGTCATTGCGCCGATCCCAGCGGAATCGGCGATTGGTATGTCGATCGATCAGCAGCGCGCCGCCCACCGCCATGATCAAGAACAAGCCGCGGGAATCGGCAATCCGCCACGCGAGCGAAACGCCCACGGCAATCCCCATGAATTCGCGCAGCCGAATCCGGCTGGAGGCTGGCGACGCACCTGTCATCTCGACGAGACTCTTTGCCATGCACAACTATGATGCGCAAAAAAATGCAAGAGTCAACACTGATCGAATACACGTCCCGATTGGAGGCATTCCCGTCGCCTCCTTTGAGCCGCCCGCATGGCCACAAACCCGATCCCAATTACAGGTAGCATCGTCATCGTCAGCACACCGCAGGCCCCGGGAACCGGCGACCCGGGCGTTGCCGGACCTGCGCCCAACGCTGCCAAAATGCGGTCCTGATTGTCGAGAATTTTCTTCTGATTGGCCTCCATTGTTGTCAATATAAGGTGCTGGGTCGACAACGTGATGGCGAAGCGGGTCTTGTTGGTCAGGAAGTCGCCCACCCCCTTGAGCGCATCGCTTACGCCGCCCAGCGCCTCGCCGATCTTCTTCTTGCGATTATTCTGAATCGACCCGCCGACATAGCCGTGAATCTGGGCCTCCCCCGTGAAGTGCGTCTCGCCCGCTGCAACGAATCCCTTGCCGATGATCTTGAGGGCGATGCTCAATCCCGCCAGGCTCGATGCCGCCTTCTGCAACCGTGTGACCCGCTCCAGCACCCAGGTAGTCTTGGTCAACTGCGCCTCCAACAACGCCCGGGCATCCAGCACGGTGTCATCGGTACCGACGGGATTCTGCAGATCGTCGGCAAAAAACTCCGCGGCCAGCTCCAGATCGGCTGCCGTCTGACGCAGGCAATCGAGCAGATCTGAGTCGAACAGATGGAGCTCGCTTTCCAGCAGGCGATAGAGCGGATACAGCAGACGGCAGGGAAGCCCCTCGATCAGCGTGATCTCGCGCGAATAATCCACCTGAAGTCCCTGAGTGCACGGCGATGTGCGCAGAATTGAGTTCGAAATGGACTCAAGGTCGGCCAGCATCAGCACCATTCGACTGCGAAACTGCGCGCATTCGGAGGCGTTGCCGATGAATTCGGCGCGCCCCTCCAATTCGGCATCAATCTCGCGCCGGAGATCCTCGACCGATTCGTTCACGAAAGTCTGAATGGTGGAGGTAAACGTCGCGACAGCAGTATCAATGCGAGCGCGAACCGCGTTTACGCCGTCCCGCGCCTGGGTCGCGCGGTCGCGCGCCTGAGTCGCCCGATCACGGGCCTGCTGAACGACACTCCAGATGTCGTCGAGAATGTCTGCGCGGACGTGCGCGGTACAGAACAGAATGGTGAGGCCAGACATGCAGACTGCGGGAAACCGTGAAGATCTGATCATTTGAAGTCTCCTTGTGGCGATTTAAGACAACGGAGCCCAAGAAGGGCGCCGGCCCTTCAGTTGTCGATCTTGGCTGAATCGTGCTCATCAACAATGCACGTCGATGTCGTCGTCGGCCATGCATCCCGAAACGGAATCACGAGCCCAACAACGCTTCTGATCAGAATTGGCAGCCCAGTGCCAACGCCCGAAGGCATCGACGCCGGTCTTGTTCTATATCATACCGACGCCCGGCCAGCGGGCTGGCAGGATCTTGGGCACAAAGCACCAAGTTTTTTTCGAGATTCTTCCGGCGAAATCGGATTCAACCGCGATCCTGTCCGGAGCGCAAGCGCGATGGCGGACGTCCGAGACCGGCTCGGACGTTGTAAGAATCCGGGCAATCCGCCATAATTCGGCGGACGACTCAACTTCCGCTACGCGCCCTGAGCGCGACGTAACCTCTGCCACACAAGGAGATTGTTATGAAACCTCGCACCTGGGCCGCCTGCACACTCGTCATCGCCTGCGGTGCCCTTTGGGCCGGACGGGCACTGTCAGACGAGAAGAAACCGGGCGAATCCAAGGGTGTCGCCGCAACGCCGCCGACGCCCGCGGAAATGAAGAAGATGATGGCGGAATGGATGGCCCTGGGAAAACCGGGCGATCCGCACAAGGCTCTTGAATCGACCGTCGGCACCTGGAGCACCGAAATGAAATTGGTCGCGCCTGGCATGCCCCCCATGGTTACCCGGGGCACTTCGGAGCGCAAGTGGGTTCTGGGAGGGCGTTTCATTGAAGAGCGTTCCAGCGGCGACATGATCGGCCCTGACGAAAAGAGTCCGATCGGCTTCGGCAAGATCAAGTCAGACGGAATCGGCCTTGTCGGATACGACAACTACAAGAACATTTATACTGGAGTCTGGATTTCGGATCTCGGCACCAACATGATGACGATGTCCGGCACCATGCCGCCCGGATCGAATACGCTCACCATGTATGGCCTGATGGATGAACCGATGCTCAAGATGTCGGATCGGTACAACAAGTACGTCACCCGGATCGTGGATAACGACAAGTTTGTGTTTGAAGTCTACGATTTGGCCGCAGGGCCTGACCACAAGGTGTTTGAGATTACCTACACGCGCAAGAAGTAGAGATCCGGGCACGACACCAAGCGACGGGTGCCGCCGCGTGCGTCACCCTCACCCCGGCCCTCTCCCTCAACGGAGAGGGAGACAGTTTCGGTGCTCTCACTCAACAGAGATCCTATGGCCAGCGTCACGCTGAACGATGTGTGCAAGGACTATCCCGGCGGCATTCGCGCCGTCGACCGGGTCAGCCTTGAGATTGCCGATTCGGAATTCGTCGTGCTGGTCGGCCCCTCGGGCTGCGGCAAGAGTACCACGCTGCGCATGGTGGCCGGCCTAGAGGAGATCAGCGACGGCACCGTACGCATCGGCGACCGTGTGGTCAACGACGTTGCCCCGAAGGACCGCGACATTGCGATGGTCTTTCAGAACTACGCCCTGTATCCACACATGTCGGTTTACGAAAACATGGCATTCGGTCTGAAGATCCGGCGCCGCGAACTGGGCCTCGGCCGCAAGCAGATCGACGCCAAGGTGCGCGACGCCGCCAAGGCCCTCGGCATCACCGATTTGCTCAGCCGCAAGCCCAAAGCCCTCTCCGGCGGTCAGCGCCAGCGTGTGGCGGTCGGCCGGGCCATCGTGCGGAACCCGCAGGCGTTTCTGTTCGACGAGCCCTTGTCGAATCTCGATGCGAAACTGCGCGTCGAGATGCGGTCAGAGATCAAACGGCTGCACCGCCACCTCCGCACAACCACGATCTATGTCACGCACGATCAGGAAGAGGCCATGACGCTGGGTGACCGCGTGGTGGTCATGCACCAGGGCACGATCCAGCAGAGTGCGTCACCGCAACAGGTGTACGATCGCCCTGCCAACCGATTCGTGGCCGCTTTTATCGGAACGCCACACATGAACCTGGTGGATGGCCGCATTGCCCGTCGCGACGGCGGCTTCGACCTTGAATTCGACGGGGCCAAGATCGCTCTCCCCGCACAATGGCACGCAGTCGCCAGCAGTCATGCTGGGCAGCAGGCCACCTTGGGCATCCGACCGGACGCCATTGGCTTTCCCGGCAATGGAACATCGTCCCCGGAGGCTGGATTCCTCCCGGCCCGCATCACCCTCGTGGAGCCCCTCGGCGATCGAAAAGACCTATACTTACAGGTCGGTCAGGCCAAACCGTGGATCGCCCGTGTCGAAGCGCGCGTGGCGGTCGCCGAGGGTCAGGATAGCCGGCTCAGCATCGACTTTTCGCGGTGTCACCTGTTCGAGCCGGGCGAGATGGGCCGGAATTTAACGGCCGACGCCTCCGGATTGAACTGACCCCTATTCGTCGTTCTTCGGTACCATTGGGTTCGAGGAGTTGGATGAAGCCCCGCGCGAGGGGCTTTTTTGATTGGCATCCGACCGCTGCGTCGGTCGTATGAAAATGAGAGTCAAGGCGTGCACGGCCGTCGAGTCAGCCGTGCGACAAGTGAATAAGGAAAACCAAATATGAGCACCGAACTGATGCGTCTCGTCGACTCCATGTCCCGGGACAAGAATATCGACAAAGACATGCTGCTGACCGACCTGGAAGGCGCGATGGAGTCCGCCATTCGCAAGCGCTACGGCCAGGACGAGGAAGTGACCGTATCAATCGATCGAATGACCGGCGGCATCTCGGCTGATGTGAGCGGTACGCCGATCACGTTGTCAGAATTGGGCCGAATTGCGGCTCAGACCGCCAAGCAGGTCATGATCCAGCGCATCCGCGAGGCAGAGCGCGGCAGCATTTTTGACGAGTTCGCCGAGCGAAAGGGAACGATCGTCACCGGCACCGTTTCGCGCTTCGAGGGCGGCGCGCTGATCGTGAACATCGGACGCACCGAGGGCTTCCTGCCCCGCAGCGAGCAGATCCCCGGCGAGACCCATCAGCCCGGCGAACGCGTGCGGGCCATGATCCTCGACGTGCGCGAAGTGCCGCACCAGGTGAAGATCATCCTGTCTCGCTCGCATCCGGATTTCATTCGCAAACTGTTTGAACTCGAAGTGCCGGAGGTGGCCGAGCGCATCATTGAAATCAAAGCTCTGGCTCGCGAGGCCGGCTATCGCTCGAAGGTAGCGGTGTCGTCGATCGATACCAAGGTCGATGCCGTCGGCGCCTGCGTCGGCGTGCGCGGCAGCCGCATCAAGAACATCGTCGAGGAACTCGGCGGCGAAAAAATTGACATCGTCCGCTGGAACGAGTCGTCGCAGATTCTCATCGCCAATGCACTGAAGCCGGCGGAGATTCAGGACACGGCGCTCTGTTTTGAACTGGGCCGTTCAACAGTCGTCGTGCCGGATGAGCAGCTCTCGCTGGCCATTGGCAAGCGCGGCCAGAACGTCCGCCTCGCCGCACGACTGACCGGCTGGGACATCGATATCCTCACCCCGAAGGAATACAACAAGGGTCTTGATCGCCTGGCGACCACCCTCAAGAAGATCGAAGGCGTCGATGAAGTCATCGCCGAGCGGATCTCGCTGCTCGGACTGATCAGCGTCATCGATGTCGATGAGGTGGGCGCCGAGCCGCTGGTCAAGGAACTGTCGATGGAACCGGAGATGGCCGAGCGAATTGTTGCGGCCTGCCGGGAAGAGGCCAAGATCGTTCAGGTCGAGCAGGAAGCGGAAAAGAAGGCCAAGGAGGCCGCCAAGGCCGCTGCTGCCGCCGCATTGGCCGCTGGGATTGAACTGCCAGAGCCCGAGGAATCCGCCACGGCTGAATCAGACGTCCCACAAGCCGAGGCGTTGAGTGAAACGGCGACCGATTCGAATGAAACCGCGACGGGCGTCGAGGAGCCCAAGGAAGGCGACGGCGCCGCGACGACCCCGGCCTGATCCAGATTGGGGACTGTCGCACCGGCCGGTTTGCAGGTATGATGACCCGTTCGATTCCCGGTCGGGCGAATGCGAGAACCGCATGCGTTTCGTCTAGACATGCGGAGACCGCGCCGGATACGGTGCGCGTGTACGGCGCGTTTGGGACAGTTGGAGACAGGATTTGGCTGACAAGAAGCTTCGCATTCACACGCTCGCAAAGGAAATTGGCGTTGACAGCAAGGTCATCATTGAGAAGTGCCGCGCTGAGGAGATCGACGTCAAGAACCACATGCACGTGGTCGGGCCGGGCCTTGAAGCCACCATTCGGGAGTGGTTTACCGTAGGCGTGCATGCCACCGCGGTCGAGCAGGCCGCGCCGGTGGATGTGGAGACTGCCCGCGCAAAAAGCCGAAAGCGCAAGCCAACCAAAGCTGAACAGGCCGCGGCCGCCGCGACAGCCGACTCCGACAATGACGCATCGTCGCAAGGCGATGAACCCGTCACCATCCCCAGTGAGCCGCCGATCCCCGAAATCAGCGAACAGAAGCCGCCGCCATCCGTCGCGGCGGAAGCACCTGAATTGACAATCGTAGAAAACGAGCCGGTCACCGACACGACCGATGCGGACGCCGGCGCGCCATTGGCGCCAGAAGCACAGGAGTCTGTTCCAGATTCCACGGCCGCTGCCGCACGCGCGGCCGAACCGCCCCCGCCCGCCAAGGCGCCCATCGCCGGACCGCAAAATGTCCCGCAACCCGCCAAACTCAGCGGACCGCGCGTCGTGCGCATCGAGCGCCCCGACACCATCAGCCGACCGCCTCCCCGTGCCCCGCGACCGGCCGGCAGGCCGCCGATCGGCCCAGGTGGCCCCCCGCGACGTGAAGAGGACGATGGTCGCCCGCGTCGAATGCATGGCAAGGTCGGCGAGCGAGCCGGCGGAGGCACTGGCGGTGAAGAAGGACCAGCCGCTGATCGCAAGCGCGCTCACCCGCGCCGCGGCGTCCGCGACATCAACGAACTTGTCTCCGAACACATGCGCGAATGGCGCGACCGCGACCTGATCGAGCGGCGCGACCGGCTTGCACACACCTCGGGCCGCGGCATCGCCGGCTTGCGTGCGGTCGAGAATCGGCCGCAGCGCGGCAAGGGCGGCCAGCAGCGATTCGTCGCCGAGCGCAAGAGCGAAGTGACGATGAGCGAGCCGATCACCATCACGGAATTCTCCCGCGAGACCGGTATTCCGTGGCTCGACGTGCAACGCAAACTGCTGCAGGAATACGGCACGATGGTCAATCGAACCAGCGTGCTGGAAAAAGACGTGGCGATGATCATCGCCGAGGAACACGGCATCACGCTGGAAGTCGTTCCTCAGAAGACGGGACTCGACAAATTGCAGGACGAATACAACGCAATCCCGCGGAAGCATCTGGCGACGCGGCCGCCCATCGTCACCGTGCTGGGCCACGTCGACCACGGCAAGACCAGCCTTCTAGACAGAATTCGCGATGCAAAGGTTGCGGCCGGTGAGGCCGGCGGCATCACGCAGCACATCGGCGCCTACCGCGTCCAAGTCGGGGACCGCTGGGTGACCTTCCTCGACACGCCGGGCCACACCGCCTTCACCGCCATGCGCGCCCGCGGCGCCAACATGACGGACGTCGTCGTGCTCGTGGTCGCCGCGGACGACGGCGTCATGCCGACCACGGTCGAGGCAATTCACCATGCCAAGGCCGCCAATGCGACCATCGTGGTGGCCTTGAACAAAATCGATCTTCCGCACGACATCAACAAGATCTACGGTCAGCTCGCCGAGCATGGCCTGAATCCCAGCGAATGGGGTGGCGAAACCGACGTCGTCAAGACTTCGGCTACGCAGGGCACCGGCATCGACGAACTGCTTGCTCACCTGGCCACGCTCTCGGATGTACTCGACTTGAAGGCCGATCCCACCATTCCGGGCAGCGGCACCGTTGTCGAGGCTCACAAGGGCGAAGGCGTCGGCATCGTCGCCCGCCTCATGGTGCAGGAAGGTACGCTCAAGCCCGGCCAGCAGATCGTCTGTGGACAGGGCCACGGTAAGGTCCGCAGCATGCGGGACGAACACGGCCGCGCGGTCAACAAAGCCGGCCCGTCGACGCCCGTCGAAGTCACGGGACTGAACGCCATTCCAACGGCCGGCGACAAGTTTTACACGGTGGAAAATGCTCAGCGCGCCAAGGAAATCGCGAGCGAGCTGGCCATTCAGCTTCGCGAGCGCGGCCTGACCAAACTGGTCAAGCCGACCACGCTCGAAGCCATGCTGGCCAACGCCGCCGTGGGCACAGTGCCCGAGTTGCGAATCATCCTGCGGGCCGACATGCAGGGCTCGATCGACGTGCTCAAGAAGACATTGGGCGATTTCCCGACCAACCAGGTGAAGCTCGTTATCCTGCACGACGGCGTCGGCACTGTGACAGAATCGGATGTCGTGTTGGCCCAGGCCAGCGAGGCCATGATTGTGGCCTTCCACGTGGTGCCCGATCCGGCAATCTCGCGACTGGCCGACGACGCAAATGTGTCCATCCGTACTTATCGCGTCATCTACAACCTGCTCGACGATATCAAAAAGGCCCTCGAAGACCAGTTGGAACCCGAGGAGAAGATCGAGTCGCGCGGACGGGCCGAAGTGCGCGAGATCTTCTCGGTCTCCAAGGTCGGCAAGATCGCCGGTTGCATGGTCCGCGAAGGGTCAATCGCCCGAAACCACACCGTTCGCGTGGTCCGCGACGGCGTGGTCGTCAAGGATCGCGCCGGTATCTCCTCGCTGCGGCGGTTCAAGGATGACGCCAAGGAAGTCAAGGCTGGCCTCGAATGCGGCATCAATGTCGAGGGCTTCTCCGACGTCAAACCGGGCGACATCATCGAGTCATACGAAGTCATCAAGATCGCCCGCACGCTGGATGAGCCGGTCAAGGTGGGCGCTCGCTGACAGGTGGAATGCCTGCGTGCTAATCGGCCGCGCCATGGCGCGGAGAACTGAATGGTCGTCGGGGTCCTTCAACTTGAGCTATCCGTGCCCGAGGCGGCGTCGCTCAAGGACAAGCGGCGCGTCATCAAGAGCCTTAAGGACCGCCTTGCACGGCACAACGTGTCGGTCGCAGAGGTCGATCAGTTGGACGAACACCGATTCTGCACGATGGCGGTTGCGATGGTCTCCAACGACCGTCGATTCACCGATAGTTGCCTTTCACAGATTGTCGACGAGGTTCGCGTGGCCCGGGGCATCTCGCTGATGGACTACGAGTTGGAGATGTTCTAAGCCATGGCTTATCGAATGCAACGAATGGCAAGCGTGATCCGCCAAGTGGTGAGCGATTGCATCGCCAACCGGCTTTCGGACCCGCGGCTGGCTCGCTTCATCACGGTGACACGGGTCGAGTTGTCGCCGGACCTGGCCATGGCCAACGTCTACCTGTCGATCATGGGCACGGAGGCCCAGTCCCAGACCAGCATGAAGGGCATGAACAGCGCCCGCGGCCTGATCCAGTCCGAACTTGCCCGCGAACTGGACGTGCGGCAGTGCCCCCACCTTGAATTTCATCTTGACAAAGGACTCAAAATCGGCGCGGCCATCCTCGAAAAGATGGATCATCTGCGCCAGGAATCCAACCACGAAGACTCGGGCGAAGCGCCGTCCGACAGTGCGGATGACGCCGCCCCCACCGACCGAGGTGCCAGCGAATGAAGAACGCCGCGGATCACATTCGACGGTTCAAGAAACTGCTGACGACGCTTCGCAAGGAGACGCCGCACAAGGGCAAGCCCGACATTCACGAGGATCCCATTGAGGAGTTGATGCTGGGGCTGCTCGGCCGCACGGCCTCGGAGCACCGGGCGATCGCCGGCCTGGCCGCGCTTCGAACGGTTGCCGTCGATCTGAATGAATTACGCGTCACGTCGGTTGCCGAAATGGTCGAGGCCCTCGGCGCTGACTTTCCGCAGGGCCGACAGGCCGCCGAGTCCCTGTCCCGCGCGCTGAACGCCGTCTTCAACAAGACCCACACCCTCTCACTGGCCCACATCAAGCCGATGGGCGTAAAGGCTGCGAGCAGTTACCTGTCGAATCTCGACGGAGTCGACCCCCACGCCCGGGCACTGGTCGTTCATTATTGTCTGAAGGGGCACTCCGTTCCGCTCGACCACAACATGTACGCCTACCTCAAAAAGACCGGTTGCGTGGAGCCGGAATCATCGCACGATGAGGCACAGGCGTTCGTGGAACGGCAACTCAAGCAAAACGAGATTGACTGGTTCTATCATACCTTTAAGCGCTATGCCGCCACGCACGCAGGACGTCCGGAAAAGCCGGCGAAACCCGCAGGTGACTCGGCGGTAAAAAGAGCGAAGTCCGCAAGGTCCGCGAAGCCGGCCGCCGCGAAGGCAAAGACCAAACCCGGGAAGTCGGCGTCAAAAAGTCAGACAAAGTCCTCTGGCAAGCGGACCGAACGACACCGATAGGCCGACGTATGAGCCGAGGGGAGGTCGCCGCCGTGTCCGCAATAAAATGGGTGTCGATCGAAGGATATCACGCTGACGTCCCGACCATGCGGGGCCCGGTTCTTCGGTCTCAATTGTTTCGCAAACGGCTCATTCAATCGCCGGCGCTTATCCTGCTCGCATTTGCCTGTTTTGATGCGAAGGCGGATGACGCCTCGGTCGCTGCCTCTCAGCCAGCCGAACAGTCCCGTGCCGATCGTGCGAGCCTGTCGATTGACGACATTGGTCAAAAACCGGTCATCCCGACGACAAAGGACCGGTCTCCAGCGAAACCCAGCGAGGCCGCCCGCCGTCAGATTCGCATCGCGACCAACCGCATGAGCGACAAAGCCTGGTCGTCCGCCGCTGATACGCTCGACCGCCTGCTGGAATCCGAGCCGGACTGCGTCGAAGCCCGCCTGCTCGCCGCCCGCGTCGCCATGCAACTCGGGCGAAATCAGACGGCCGCCGATCATCTCCACGAGGCCCTTGCTCTCGATCCGCACGCCATGACGGCCCACCGCCTACTCGGCGAGATCGCCCTGCAGGAGGGTCGCCCCGATTCGGCCATCGCCGAGTTTCGCGCCGCGCTCGCATCGAACGAGGCCCGTGCCGACGGCCCGGACACGATTCTGTCGCAACTTTCGCTGGGCTTGGTGCTCAAGCGGGAGGGCTACTACCGGGCGGCCGCCGATGCGTTGGATACATTCAAGGCGGCAGTCGAGAAACCGACTTCCGACATGAACGCCCATGCCGAAGTCGCCGAGGCCATCGCCCTCTACCGCGATCGCCTGGATTCGCTTATTGGCGAATGCCGAATCGCGTCGGGCGGATTCGATAAGGCCATTCCGACGCTGCGCGCCATTCTCGACGCCAACCCCGGCAATGCCGCGGCGCGGCGTGACTTAATCCTCGCGCTCGCCCGTTCCGGTCAGGGCGAGGAGGCCCTGTCGCTGGCACGCGCCGCGGCAATCGAGGCAACATGCACACCGGCTTCGTTGTCGGAGTTGAAGAAAGTCTGTGAATGGGTTGGCGCGAACTGCGACCTGGGCGATCAGTTGACGCAGCTGCTGGATTCGCCGCTCAAGACGGAGCCCCTGCTCAACATCGCCGCCGCTGCCGAAGCCGGCGGCGCGACAGCCATTGCTGAGACTGCCCTCGACAAGATCATCGCCCAGGAGCCGCGTAACCCGGTCGCCTGGGCCGCGCGTGCCCGGTTGCGCGTCGCCGCCGCCGCACCAAAGTTGCTCGACGCCCTGATCCCCGCGACCGAGGCCTCAGACGATTCGATTCCCACGGTGGACGCCTGCATTCGCGAAGTTGTCGCATCCGGTCGCGGTCGTGCATTGCTCGACGAAGCGAAGTCGCGGCGCTTGGCCAAGCCATCCGTCGGCGCGGCCTATGTCGTTGCCCGCGTTCAATTGGAGTTGGGGCAACTGGACGAGGCCGCGAATGAGTTCGAGAAACTGACTTCCAAAGAGAAGGCCAGCACAGCGGGGCTGCTCGGTCTCGTGGCCGTTCGCACGGAACAATCCCGCTGGACCGACGCGATTTCGGCCGCCGAGTCCGCTGTTGAGGAACACCCCTCAGCCACGCTCTATTTGATGCTCGCCCGCGCATACGCTGCCATGGATGAATTCGACAAGGCTGAGGCGGCCTATCTGGAGAGTTTCTCACTCGCGCGGAAGGACTCGACGCCGCTGCGCGAGCTTGCCGAATTGCTGGAGCGGCGCGGCGAGCCCAAGCGCTGCGAGGAAATCTATCGCCGAATCGTCAACGACGTGAACCCGCGTGACTCTGTCGCCCGCGAGGCGCTCGTCCGGCTCTACCTCATCAGCGACAACATCAAAGCAGCGAAGAAGTACTTCGACGACTTCGCCCGGCTCGATCAATCCGGCCCGATGGTCGACTGCTGCGCGGCGCTCATGGAGTTCGCGACCGGTCGCAACGGTGACGGACTCACGCGGCTGGAGGCCTACCGCAAGGCACTGCGGGCCGTGGCGGAGAAGTACCCGAAACATGTCGCATGTCGTTTCGACCTGGCCATGACCTACAGCCAGTTGGGTGAGTATGCCGAGGCCGCGAAGTGGACGAACGAGGCACTGCAGAATGACGCCTCCGACCTTCGATCGCTCGAACTCAATGCCCAGCTTCAGACGCGCCTGCTCGATTTTGACGGGAGTGTCGAAACCTGGAAAACCCTTCTGAAGCGCCGCCCGCGCAGCGCCGCATGGCTCGAACAGCTCGTCGAGGCCCATCTCACCCGTGCCGATTTCGACGCAGGCGTGGAAGTGCTACGAGAATTGCTCAAGCGGGAGGACCTCGCCACACGTCACGAACGCTACACGCGCCTGCTCATGGCCGCCTTGGCCGCCGGCGACCATCAGGACGAGGCGCTGGCACTTGCCAAGGAGCGACTGGAGGCCCAGCCCAAGGACATCAGTCGACGGGGCCGCTATGTCTTCGAACTCGGCCGCGCCGGCCGGCACGATGAGGCCATCGCCGCCGTGCGCGGCTGGCTTGAACAGGAACCCAGCGACAGCACGCTTCGCAATCTGCTGATCGGCCGACTCGACGATGCCAAGCGGTACACCGAGGCGGAGGCCCAAATGCTGACTTGGCTTGAAGCCACTCCGGATGACTACACGCTCAATTTCTCGCTTGTGTTCATGCACTGGCGTCAGCGCGACTGGGCCGGCGCCATCGAAATTTGCGAGGCCGCGGCCGAGACGCCGGCGCAGCAAGATGCGTTCAGGCGACTCATTGCTCAGACGCACATGCAGGCTGAACAGTACGATCAGGCCATCCAGATCCTGGAATCACTCGCGGTCGGAAAGACGGACACCGAACTGGAATCGCCCAACGTCGACGTCATCCTGGCGATGATGCAGGCTGAGCGCTTCGCCGACGCCGAGAAGACCGCCCTGCGCATCGTGAGCCCGCACATCGATCGCCGCGCGGCCGGCCGGACCCACGACCTGCAACTGATCCTGCGATTCCGCGGCCTGCTGTCGAACATCTATCAGGGCATGGGCCGGATGGAAGATGCGTACGAACAACTTGTCGAGATTCGCAAGATCAACCCCAATGATCCCGAGGCCAACAACAATCTCGCATATACCTGGTCCGAAGGCGGCGCTGAACTGGAACTGGCGGAAAAGTACGTACGGGCCGCACTCGCTGAGGAGCCGCGCAACGCCGCCTATCTCGATACCCTCGGCTGGGTGCTCTACAAGCGCGGTCAGTTCGCGGACGCCGCTCGCTGGCTGCGGCTCGCCATGAAGCAGCACGACGAACGCGATCCGGTCATGATCAACCACCTGGGTGATGCCCTGGCGCGATCCGGTGATGTCGACTCGGCCAAGCCTTTGTGGAAGTCGGCCTTCGAACTCGTCTCCCAGGAGAAGGATGAGAACCGCACCCACGAGCGGCGAATCCTGCGAAAGACGCTTGAAGCGAAAGTGGCCGCCATGCGCGACGACAAGCCCGTGCCGACAGCCCCGCTCGGCGGCGAACCGCACCCCGGTGCGAATACAAACGCGAAGCCCGTTTCCCAAGATGATTCGGAATGAAGGGCCGCGCCTGCCGCATCGGGTCTGATGATGTAGCATTCCGGGCGCGATATAATCCCCTCCTCGATAAGATTCCGATTCGAGTTCGAGGGTGACGCATGGCCGGTCATAACAAGTGGAGCAAGATCAAGCGAAAGAAGGGCGTCGCGGATCAGCGCCGCGGCAAACTCTGGAGCAAACTGGCCCGCAACATCATCGTTGCGGCGAAGCACGGCGGCGGCAATCCCGCTGAAAATCTCGCGCTGCGCTACGCCATCGACAAGGCCAAAGTCGAAAACATGCCGGCCGACACCATCGACAAGGCCATCCTCAAGGGAACCGGCGAACTCGGCGCCGCGGAATACGTACCCGTTGTATATGAAGGATACGGCCCGGGCGGCGTGGCCATCATCGTCGATGCCCTGACCGACAATCCGCATCGCACAGCGCCCGAAGTGAAGAAGATCTTCGAGCGCGGCGGCGGCAAGATGGGCTCGACCAACTGCGTATCATGGAACTTTGCTACGAAGGGTGTGTTTTCGATTCCCGCCGCCGGTCATACCGAGGACGACCTGATGGAACTCGCCCTCGAGGCCGGCGCCGAGGATGTCAAGAACGACGGCGATACATTTGAAATCTCATGCGAAGTGGCGCAGTTCGAAGGCGTTCGCAAGGCCCTGGAGTCCAAGGGCATCGCCTTCACCTCCGGCGAAATCACCAAACTGCCCGGCACGACCGTGGCAGTCGATGCCGAAGCCGGGGCCAGGATCCTCAAGTTGATCGAGGCGTTCGAAGACAACGATGATGTGCAAACCGTCTACAGCAACTTCGAAATGTCCGACGAAGTCATGGCGCAGATCGGCGATTGAATCGCCGTCTATCCCCGACAATTCATCCATTTCCACGATCGCAGGCAACTGAATGGCGTTTGATACGCTCGACTATTTGCACCTGCTGATCGCCGTCGCGTGGCTGGCCGCGATCGCGGGCGGCTTCGTCGCGATCGCCGCGCACCGTTCGATTGAGCAACGCCTGCCCCCTGACCTTACCGCCTCGAAAAACGCCCGATGGGTGCTGCCGCCGGTCGTCGCATTGGTGTCGCTCCTTGTCGCCGCGGGATGCGCCTTCGTGCTGGCCATCGCCTGGTTCGCCCTGACGCGCGATTTCTTTGCGCTGGTCAGGCTCGGCTACTACCAGATCGCCGTGGTGCCTGCCATGCTGGGGGTTCATCTGCTCATCCAGCGATTCTGGAAGGTGGGCGAGCCAAGGATTCGGCGGCCGTTGATCGGGGCGCTGGTGCTAATGACGCCCGTGCCAGTCTGCATCTACGCCTCATTCGTCGCACCGTACCAACTCGTCATCGAGCGCGCCGAGATACCCATGCCGCGAATCCCGGCCGATGCGGCGCCGATCAAGATTGCCGTCATCGCCGACCTGCAGACCGCGCGAATCACCGACTACGAGCGAAGCGCCATCGACAAGGCACTGGCAGAAAAGCCGGATCTCATCCTCATGCCCGGCGATTTCTTTCAGTGTTCCTGGCGGCAATGGAAGGCTGGCGAGGCCGACTTTCACCATGAGATGAAACGGCTCGCCTGTCCGTTCGGAACCTTCGCCGTGCTGGGCGACGTCGATGAGATGGACGACATGACGCCCGTGCTCGCCGGCACGCCGGTGCGATTGCTGCACAACGATATTGCGATGGTGGACATCCGCGGTTGCCGCATTGCCCTCGGCGGCGTTGAACTGTTTCCGGGAACCGTTCCCTCCGACGAAACGATCTCGCGGCTGGCTGCCACAGAATGCGACGCTCGCATCCTGCTCGCCCATCGGCCCGATCTGGTCTTCCACATCGGAGCCGAACAACCCATCGACCTGGTTATCGCGGGACACACCCACGGCGGACAGATTGTCATTCCCGGATTTGGTCCGCCCATCACACTGTCGAGTGTGCCGCGCGCCGCGGCCGCCGGCGGTCTTCATGTCGTGAACGATCAGCGACTCTACGTCAGTCGCGGCGTCGGCTGCGAACGCGCCTCGGCCCCGCCGATTCGCCTCTTCTGTCCGCCCGAACTTACGGTCCTCACGCTCCGCAGCGGCGAAACTCCAATCACACGGCCCTGATCTTGACCATGTCCGTCGCCCCCGCTACCGTCGCGATTCGACGCCTCGCAGCGGTCCATCACGGGCATCCCACTGTGCCTGCAAGATCCATGAACACGCGCGATCAATTGCGACAATATGTCTTCGGCACGCTCATTCCCACGCCGCCGGCGCAGTGGCCGGCCGACGATGTCGACCTGCTCGATCGCGGGCTGGATTCGCTGCGCATCATGCAGTTGCTCGTGTTCGTCGAGCGCGACATGGGCGTCAACCTGCCTGATCACGAACTCACCCCGGAACGCGTCGCCACCGTGGCGGCCCTATCGAGTTGGATCGACGAGCGACGACGGTGATGTTCGACTCGGTCTATTCACTGCTCGCGGCCGCGGCGGAACGGCACGCGAATCGCACGGCGGTTGAGATCGCCGGTCAGTCAATGACGTACGCTGAATGGAAGGACCGCGCCGATTGCCTAGCAGGATTTCTTCGAGATTGCGGCATCCAGTCCGGCATGCACGTCGCCTTCTGCTTCCGCAAGTCGCTGGATGCCCTCGTCGCGCTGTTCGGCATCATTCGAACCGGCGCCACGTATGTGCCGCTCGATCCGGCCTGGCCGGCGCATCGCATCGCGACAATTTGTGACGACGCTGCCGTGCATCATTGGCTGGGCTCGCATCCGCCGCCTGACGGCGTCCGCATGATGGAATGCGTGCTTGCGTCAGCCCCAGGCGATGGCGCGACACTCGTGATTGAGTCGGCAGCCCGGTGTCCGCCGATGACCGGCGACCCCCACCCGCCGCATGACGACGTGTGCAGCCTGTTATATACATCTGGCTCAACCGGCTCGCCGAAGGGCGTTCGCATCACCGGTCGCAGTCTTCTGCACTTCTCACAGTGGGCCACCGAGACATTTGCAATAACACCGAACGATCGCATCGCCAATCACGCCCCGTTTCATTTCGATCTCTCGACACTGGACATCTACGGCGCGATTCGCGCCGGCGCAACGCTCTGCCCGGTGCCGGATCGGATCCGAGGCTTCCCCGGCGAGTTGGCCAGATTCGTCGAGGCACAACGCATTTCCATCTGGTATTCGGTGCCATCGATCCTTTCGCAACTTGCAAGCCGCGCCGCGATCTCAAACGACACCGCTGAGACGCTTCGCGTGGTGCTGTTCGCCGGCGAAGTCATGCCGAAGGCGTCGATTCGCAGACTTGCCGGCCAATTTCCGGCCGCGCGGCTGGCCAACCTCTACGGCCCCACCGAGACGAACGTCTGCACTTGGCACGCGGTCACTGATGCCGACCTCGCCGACGACGGCCCCCTGCCCATCGGCCGACCCATCACCGATACGCGCGTCTGGATTTCAGATTCTCAAGGCCAAACGTCCCAGGCGAACGACTCCGGCGAATTGTGGGTCGCCGGCCCGACCGTCGCCGCCGGTTACCACGGCGGAACCACCCATTCCAACGCCTTCGTCCCCGCTCCTGACGGTCACGGCATCGCCTATCGCACCGGCGACCGCGTCCGCCGCCGATCGGACGGCGTGCTGCTCTTCGAAGGTCGCACCGACCGCCAGATCAAGTCCCGCGGGCATCGCGTCGAACCCGGCGAGATCGAAATGGTCATCGCGTCGCATCCCGCCGTGCGCGAAGTGGCCGTCGTGCCCATTCCCGATCCAAACTTTGGGCATCGCCTGCTGGCATGCCTCGCGTCTAATCAAGACAGAATATCGGCACAGGATGAGATCGCCGCATATTGCCGATCGCGACTACCCGGTCACATGGTGCCGGATGCGTGGGTCTTTCAAGAATCGCTGCCTCGGAACGATCGCGGCAAGGTGGACCTGCGGGCGATCGAAATGCTGGGCCGCTCATAGCCCCAACCCGATGTTCGGCCCCGCCCGCTCACCCTTCTCCCATAACTTGCGCCGGCGCTCCAGCGTTTTGATGTTCTCCATCGTGAAAACTTCAACCGGCAGATCGCGGCCCTTCTGACCGAACTCGTCCCGCCGGGCCACGTGGACAGCCGTCTGTAATCCACTTTCGACCGCCTGCTGCAGGTCATAGCCGATCAGGGCGTGAATCTCGCGACGCTTCAACCGCCCGAACCAACGCGGCGACATGCCGCACACGACCACATTGCTCGTCTCCGGCACCAGCGGCTTCCAAACCTTGTCCGACACCAGCGGCCACTCGTCGAGGAACAGCCAGCATGCGACGCGTGGATACTTGGCGGCCTCATCGCGCACCTGATCGGCCGCATTCCATGGCGAGGCGCTCGTGTCGATCTCACGCAGAATCTGTGCGATGCCCCGGCGCAGGCGGTCCTTCGCGGCGAAATACCGTACAGACCGCGGACCGTTGGGCGATACGGCCCCGACAATCACCACCGACCGCCGCGCCTCATCCAGCCACGCCAGCGCCGCCTCGCCGGCTTTGTTTCCGACGTCCTCCTCATGCGGGCCGACAAACGCCGCGCGAGCGCTGTCTCGCACGTCCCGCCCAATGGTGACGACGCCGCGGCCGCTCCGCGCCAGGCGGTCCAACTCCGGCCGAACGGCATCCGCGTCGATCGGCATGAGACAAATGACGTCAACGGATTCATCTACGAGTGCGGCGAGAATCTCGCGCTGCTGCACCGGCGAGGCCGACGCCGGGCCACGCACCTCGACTGCCACGTTTCGCTCCGTGGAAAGCGCCGTCTTTGCGCAGGCCTCGACGATTGGCCAGTCCGGATCGTCGCGGCTCGGCCCGACGACGACGATCTTCACGGCCTTGCCTTTTTCCAGCATGGAGCGTGGCGCGTTGTCGCACCCCGCCGATATGCAGACGATTGTCATCACGGCCGCGAAGACCGCGACGATGGCCGTGCGGCTCAACTCGAAGCCGCCGATTCGGCCGCGAACCGGCGAATGACGGCCGTCGCTGCGAGAACCCCCACCAATGCTCCGGCCGCATCGGCAAGCCAGTCCGTCAACTCGCACGAGCGGCCCACCCACGGCTGGGTCCACTCGTCGATCAGGGCGTACACCAGGATCAGCCCATACACCGCGGCGACCCGTCGAAACGTCAGCGGCCGCCGATGTGCCGCGGCCACCCAAATCGACAGAATGCCGAGTATCGCGTATCCCGCCGCGTGCAGGACGACGTCGCCCAAAATATCCGTGGCGAACTCGACATCGTCCGCCGGCGAGTGCGTCAGTGTGAACGCAATGACGAGGTAGATGCTCCATGCGACAATCCGCCAGCCGCGAGAAATGTGGATCATGCGAGAGTCGATTCCACCGTGGTGCACGACGTCTGCCACCGCCTCTGGAAGTCGAGCCGCCTGTAGAGCCTGCGCTCAAGCGCGTCGTCGCTACTCGGTCGCCACTGCCTGCGGTACGGTCACCTCGGGCGGCTTGCGCGTCGGCGGTCGGCGCTTCGGCGGAGCCGGCGGAGCAGCCGTCGGCGCGGGTGTCACCGGCGCGGCCGCGACCGGGGCAACCGGCGCAGATTGTGGCGTCAACGGCGCGACGGGCGAAACCGGCGCCGCTGGCACAACCGGCGCCTCCGCTGCCTTCTTGCTTGGCGGCACCTCCTGCACCGAGGCCGTCGCCGATGCGATCGGCACGGTGGACGCATCCGTCACTGCGATCGGCTGAGTCTCCGCCGCCTTCTCCGGTTTCGTCACCGCCGCCGGCGTCTCCACGGTTCCGGCAAGATGCCCGATCAATTCATCCGCCAGGTCGAGATAATCCGTCGCCCCGTTGCACCGCGGGGCATAGCCGAAGATCGACTGCCCGTAACTCGGCGCCTCGGCCAATTTCACATTGCGTCTGATCTTGGAATTGAAGATCCGCGCATCGCCCCACGGCACCTTGGTCCCCCGCGCCGCGGTGATGAAACTCGACAGATCCTCGCCCACTTCCCCGGCCAGCCGCGTGCCCGCCTCGTACATGCACATGACCATGCCCGCCACCTTCAGTTGCGGGTTGATCCGCTTGCTCACCAGCGAGACCGTCTCCAGCAGCCGCCCCACGCCCTGCAGCGCCAGAAAGTGCGGCTGCAGCGGGATCAAGACGTGCGTCGAGGCCGCCAGGGCGTTCAGCGTCAGCACACCCAGGGATGGCGGACAGTCGATCAGCACCATGTCATACGGCCATGCCTGCGCGGCGAGCAGGTCGCGCATGATCACTTCGCGCCCCACCACGCTCACCAGTTCCATCTCGGCCGCGGCCAGATCGATCTGCGCGGGGATGATCGTGATGTTCGGCGCGACCGGATGCATCGCCGACTCAAGCGGCAGATCGCGGGTCAGCACCTCGTAGATGCCCGCCCCGGCCGCGACGTGGTCCATCCCGAAGTGCGCAGTCAGATGCCCCTGCGGATCGAGATCGACCAGCAGCATCCGCTTGTCCCGCTGAGCCAGGGCCGCCCCAAGGTTGACCGCGGTGGACGTCTTGCCGACGCCGCCCTTCTGATTGATGACTGAGATGCATTCCATTGCCGAGCATCCCTCCGTGGGAAATGGGTTGTCACCGGCGAGGTGGCCGGGCTGGCTGCGATTATAACGGGGAATGGATTGAGAGCCATAAGCCGTAAGCTGTTCGACCGGGTGCACGGGAGGCAAGGTGTCGAGGTGACTAGGTGTCAAGGTGTCGAGGGATGAGGGCTCGGGGCAAAGCCGACGGCCTTTCGCGTCGGCGTGCGGCTCGGTGGCATGGCTGCGGCCGTTGGCAGCCATGCGTGCAATCACGGTGCGGGCACCGGCGCGCCACACTCCGAGCATTTGCCGCTGACGTTGCCGGTGAGGTTGTAGCCGCAGGTCTTGCAATGGCCGGGCTGAAGTCGGGGCGGACGAACGAAGATGATCGCGAGCATTCCCGGCATCGCAAAGAGGCAGAATTCAAACCAAACGTGCGCGGGCGGAACCGACGCCTGATTGAAATCATAATCAGCACATAGATCACCAGACATATTACGGAAATCACGCCTCGCAGCCTCGCCCGCGGCGTTCGGCGAAGCATGGCGACCAACGCGAGAACGCCCGTAAGGAGACTCGCGAAGAACATGGCGAGTGTGAACACTTCTAATGGCAGGCTGATCACCGCCTGATTCTAACCCCCTCGCCGCAATTTTCACGCGCGTAAAAACACCCCGGGCCGATGCGGTCTCAGCATCGGCCCGGCGTGAATTCTTGGTGGTCGCCTCCTGCCGATCACCGCGCGGACGCATGCGCCTCCGACCAGGTGATTTCTTCCTTCAACTGGTTGATCAGCCGGGCGAGAGACTCCATTGACATTTCGCGAAGCGCCTCGTCACCGCCCGCCTCGTGCTCGTGAGCAGCGTAGCGTTGCTCCAGCCGTTCCAGCTTGCGTCGGGTGTTGGCCATTTCGACATCATTCAGGATGCGTCTCACTTGATTACCTCGACCATCCCCTTCGGCGTGCCCATCCGGTCACGGGCGAAGAAGTCGTTGACCATTTCGTCGAAGTCGACCTGATCGACCAGAGCGATGCTCAGGAACGGCAGACCCGCGCGAAGCTGTTTGACCGCGGACTTGTTTCGCGACACCCCGGCGGCAAACAACAATACGCAGTCGACGTCGTTCGGCTCCATTATATCGGTGACGAAACTGCCGTTCAAAATAATGCGCGAAGCGCCCGCCTGACCCGCGAGGTCCACCATCCAGCGGACCGATTCCATCTGGGCGCGACGAACCTCGGACCCGCGACCGAAAATGACATCGATCTCCAACAGTCGCGAGGGATGGATGCCAGGCGGAAGCACACCATCGTCATTGAACGGCGGGATCATGGCCCCAGCATACCGTCAATCACTGTTCGCCGTGGCCGTCCCGCACTCCGAGCATTTGCCGCTGACGTTGCCGGTGAGGTTGTAGCCGCAGGTCTTGCAATGGCCGGACTGAAGTCGAGGCGGACGAACGAATATGATCGCCAGCGCCCCTGGAATCGCAAAGAGGCTGAAAATGTACAGATCTTCCAAACTGGGTGGCTGGCGGCTCGCGGCCCATACCGTCAACACGGCCATGACCACGCAGATAACCGAGATCACGCCGCGCAACCGCGACCGCGGGTCCCGCCGCAACATGGCAATCAGCGCGACAAGCCCGTAAACGGGGCCCGCGTAGGAAATGATGACTATAAACAGTGGAACCGCCAGGCTGTTCACCCCCTGATATTAACCGACCAGTCGCATCACTACGCGCGTAAAAACACCGCCGGGCCGATGCGGTCTCAGCATCGGCCCGGCGTGCATGGGAACTTCTTGATTCGGGTGCCATGCCGACGGCCCTTCGCGTCGGCATGCGAACGTGCGTCAATCGATCAACAGCGCCCGGTGCGTCCAGCGTCGCCCGTGCGAGGCGTCACCTGCCCGATGTTCTCCGCCTGCGTGGTGAACACCTCGGTGTGATCCTGGCACCACTGCAAAAACGCCTCGCGCGGGCTGGTGGGATAGGCGCCCATGAAAAAGTCTCCTGTCGAAACGGCGCATGAGCAGTCGGGAGATCCGTGCCTCCTTGCGCCATCGCCGATATCGGGCGGGGAAGGGTCCGACTTGCGTTAGAACGCGAAACGCGGAAGTCGGAACGCGGAACACGAGGATCGCAGCCACGGGCGCAGCAATCGCCTGTTAACGTTTAGGCTTCGGCCTCATCAGCTTTGACAATTTGGCAATTTCCTTATTGACTTGCGCAGTTATTCCCTTTGAGTCGCGATGGATTCCGGATCGCACCAGTTGCTTCAACTGCTTGTGCGCCAACTTGACGTGCTCGTCAATCTTCTCGACAGGCCAGACAAAAGTCTGAGCCAATTGGATGACGACGAAAGTCGCGGCGCGAACTTCTTCCGGATATTCACGGACATCCAGCTTCAATGCCTCATCAATTATTTCAGGCAGCGCACAAGCGTCCCACGTATCTCCAAACCAATCGGCCGCTGTATCGTTTTCCCATGCCTTGCTACCCCAGGTTCCCATGCCTATCTCCTTTGCCGCATGTGCCACGGCCCGCGAATCATACCACCGTGGGCCCGCGCCAAATCCCGATAACCGCGCGGTCCCCGGAATAGGCCCTGCGGCGGGGCTGGAAAACTACAAACGACCGGATAATCGACGTGAAGCAAACATTTTATGGCCATAAAAGGCGCGCCGATGGCCAGTGGCGAACATTTTGGGGCCATAAAAGGCGCGCCGATGGCCAGCGCCGAACATTTTATGGCCATAAAAGGCGCGCCGATGGCCAGCGCCGAACAATTTATGGCCACAAAAGGCGCGCCGATGGCCAGCGCGAACATGAAACTGGCCAGCGCCGAAGCGCGGATGGCTTCCCGCGAGGCAATCATTGCCGAACCCGTCGGGGCGATGACCCGGCCCGCATGGCTGACGCCCGGCAGCCGCGGCATGCCTTGCGCCCGGCAGCCGGCGGCATGCCTTGCGCCCGGCAGCCGGCGGCATGCCTTGCGCCCGGCAGGGCGAGCGATGGTAGCCAGGGGATTCATCCCCTGGATGGCGATGACAAAATTATTTTTTGTTTTTGTATTCTCGTCCGGAGGACGAACGCGGCTGGCCGATCGAATCTCGTCCGCCCTGCCGGGCGGGGATCAATAACGACACGCTTCCCGGTGGCTGAAGCCACCGGCTACCATCATCCGCCCTGCCGGGCGAAGAACGAACCCATACACAACGGATCGAGACATCGGCCTTCAATTGGCCATTCGCTCTTCGCCATTCGCCATTGTCTTTTTCTCCCCGCATTCCGAGCAGACGCCGGACAGATTGCCGGTCAGATCGCGGGAAAAGCCATAAGCCGTAAGCCATTAGCCTTTAGCTTCAACCGCTTCATGCGTACCAGTTTTTGGCACATTCGGCCTGCGTTCTCCGCACTCAGAACAAATGCCACTCATGTTGCCGGTGAGGTCGTAGCCACACCGCAGGCAGCAGCCGGGCCGGATCCGCCGCCGGTCGCGATGCCACAGCCACGCCGTCGGGATGGCGGTGAGGAGCAGCACGAGCCATAGCGGTATAAACGCGTTGATGCCGGTTATTCCAGAGTGATCGAGCGGCCCGTTGTAAGCGAATGGCATGATAAATCCCGCCCCATTAATGGGATGACTCTGAATTCGGGTTGTTGCTGATGAGAAGCTAAAGGCGTTCTTGAGTCCATCTGGCACGTGGGTAAACCACAATACTCCGCTGTCTAATTGCAACAGCGTTTTGGACGATGCGACCCATGCAATTCCAAGGACTAGGCTTAGCCCCCACCCCACAATCGTCATTGATGACAGCCCGAATCCAATCCACTTGAGAATGCGGCGGGCGCGGGAAGGTCGAGTCATATGGACATTCTACCCGCGCGCTCGGCATGCCGACGCAACGGCCGTCGGCATGGCACCCGGTCCAGGTTGTTCCTCGGTGCGGCGGACGAGACGTCCGCACTCCCCTATGTGGTACGATGCCGCTCAAGGCTCTCGGCTCACGGCTGGAGCTAATGGCTAAGAGCTAATGGCTAATGGCTTCCATCAACACGAACCTCTACCGCGTCCGCCCCGGCAAAAAGGTCCACTTGAAGAAGTGGCCCACCCGGGTCAAGGCCCCCTTCAAATCCAAGAAGCAATATCGCCAGCAGCTCGAGGGCCACATCCGGCAGATGGACACCCTGCAGCGGCTGCTCTATGCCTCGAATCAATACAGCCTGCTGCTGATCTTTCAGGCCATGGATGCCGCCGGGAAGGATGGCGCGATTCGCCATGTCATGTCGGGCGTCAACCCGCAGGGCTGCCAGGTGTTTTCATTTCAGCATCCCAGCGCCGAGGAGATTGACCACGACTTCCTCTGGCGGACGACCTGCCGCCTGCCCGAGCGTGGGCGGATCGGCATCTTCAACCGCTCGTATTACGAGGAGGTGCTGATTGTGCGCGTGCATCCCGAGATCCTCGCGGCCCAGCGGCTGCCCGAGGAGGCAGTGAAGGACAAGGGCATCTGGGAGAATCGCTTCAAGTCGATTGTCGATCTGGAGAGTCATCTGCACCGCAACGGCACGCGCGTGATCAAGTTCTTTCTGCATCTGTCGCAGGATGAGCAGCGTGAGCGGTTCATCAAGCGGATCGACGATCCGGAGAAGAACTGGAAGTTTTCGGCCGGCGACATCGCCGAGCGGGCCCTGTGGGATGAGTACATGCATGCGTATGAGAAGTGTCTCGCCGCGACCAGCACGGCCGACAGCCCGTGGTACGTGGTGCCGGCCGATGACAAGGAGACGGCGCGGCTGATCATCTCGCAGACGATCGTCGACACGATGAAGACGCTGAAGATGGCCTACCCGAAGCTGCCGAAGGCGAAGGTGGCCGAGCTTGCGGCGATTCGGAAGGAGTTGATGAAGGGGAAGTGAGGCGAAGGTGGAAGTGGGAACGCGGAACGCGGAATTCAATGGAATGCGGAAGGTGGAATTTCAAGGCGAATCCGAAATGCGTCAGGTCGCAGTGGATTGCGTGGTATAATCCCGTGGGAGCTTCAAATGACCATCGTGACCGTTACGACTGAGCCCAGCACGGAGGACGCGGAGTTTTTCCGCGCCCGCGTGAACGGCCATCACGCCGTGGGCCGCACCGCAGGCGAGGCGTTGGATGGCCTTCGAGAGTACCTGGCCTCTGAGCCGGGCTCGACGATCGTGCTGGTTCAACGGCTGGGCGGGGATTCGTACTTTGGCGCCGATCAAATCAAGAGACTTGGCGAATTGATGGCCCGTTCGCGGCAGGCGCGCGAGACGGGTGCAACGTTCTCATCAAGCGAGCAGACCGAGTTGGAAGCACTCATCCAGGCGGAGTTCGAAGCCTCTGCCAGGCGGTCGGCGAATCTCGCGGACCACCTTCCATAAATGAACCCAAGCTATGCACTGATCGCCGAGCGTGCCGAATTCCGCTGCGAATATTGTCACGCGCCGGCCGCCTTGTTCAATTTCCCATTTGAAATCGAGCACATCGTGCCAACAGCGCGCGGCGGGACAGATGATCCCGACAACCTGGCACTGTCCTGTCGCGCATGCAACGTGTTCAAGGGAACGTCAACGACGGGAATCGATCCGGCATCAAATCTAGAAGCGGCTCTCTTCCACCCACGCCGGGATGAATGGCTCGCTCATTTTCAATTTGATCGAGACAAGGCCGAGCTGATTGGAACAACACCAATCGGTCGGGCCACGATTGAGAAGCTGCGCTTTAATCACCCGATGCAGGTGCGTGCACGGCGTGAGTGGATACGTTTGGGTCAGTATTCGTAACGTTCATGCGCCACAATGACCATGGTCGCCATCGGCCGCGACCACGCCACCGACACTCATCATCACTCAATCGGCTTGACCCGCCCGCCGTTCTTCTTGTGCCACAGCGCCAGCACCTCCGCCTCGCGCTTGGCCGGCAGGCCCGCGCGGAGGGCCTCCTGCCGCTCCTTGGGCAGCGTCTTGAACCACGCCAGCGTGTCGTCAATCGTGGTCTTGATCGGTCGAAACGTCAGCCCGGCCTTCAGCGCGCGGCCGAGGCTGCGGCGGTGGAAGCCCTCGGTCTCGCCCTGCGGCGGCACCCAGATGGGCAGTTCGCCGACGCCGTTCTTCTCCAGAAAGTCCGCCGGCACCCAGGTGAACTTCGCGTCCGACTTGCTCGACGCCTTCGACGCATCCAGCACGCCTTCCATGGTCAGCCGCTTCTCGGGGCCAATCCCGTTGAAGACGCCCGTGGTGTTGTCTTCGATCATGCGAATGATCCAGCCGGCCAGATCGCGCACGTCGATCACCTGGATGGGGTCGCTCGGCGTGCCGGGGGCAAGCACCTCGCCGCCCTTCGCGACACGCAGCGGCCAGTAAGTGAATCGGTCGCTCGGATCGCCCGGCCCGACGATGTAGCCGGGGCGAACGTTACACGTGCGACCGGGCATGGCCTTCTCGGCCGCCTGCTCGCAGAGGTACTTCAGCGGGCCGTAGTTGCCGAAGTCCTTGCCCATCTCCTCGACCGTGGGGTCGGGAATCGTGCCGACCTTGTCGGTCTCGTCGAGGCCGGGCTTGTCGTTCTTTTCATAGACCGACACGCTGGAGATGAAGGTGTAGTGCTTGACGTTCGGGGCGAGCAGTTCGGCCGAAGCCTTCACCATCCGCGGATAATAGCCGGACGTATCAATCACCGCGTCCCACTTGCGCCCCTCGAGCGCCTTGAGGCCGTCGCCCTTCTTCGGGTCGCGATCGCCGCGGAGTTTTTCCAGATCGGGAAAGAGGTTGGGCCGCGTCTTGCCGCGGTTGAACAGCGTGAGGGTGTGTCCACGCGACTGTGCGTACTCAACCAGCGCCGGGCCGAGGAAGACCGTCCCACCCAAGATGAGGATCTTTTTCGGCTGCGGATCGTCCTTGCGGGCGCGGGCCTGAGCCAGGGTGCCGTCCATCGCCAGGGCGGCCCCCGCCGCCAGGGTGCCTCGCAGGAAATCGCGTCGTGTCGGGGTCATGATTCGCCTCGCATCATGGGGCGCGGACGCACAGTCCGCATGCCGATGCGAGATCAGACGCCGCAGCGAGCGCATGCCTGTCGCAATTCGAGGACTTGGACGGGCCTTTTGGCCGCCCGTACCATCCCCTGCCACCCTCCCCCGCGGTGGGATTGCCGCAGGCAAGGCGCGACGATCAGAAGAAGCCGTTCGGGGTGATGTCGTAGAACAGGTAGGTGAGGAACGTGAACAACTCGTTCAACACGGCGTTGATGAACCCGCGGAAGGCCTCGACAAACGCCTGATAGGAACCATTCAATTCAAAAAAGCTTGACCCATCGGACATAATTCGACTCCTGTGCAATTCAACCGCGTTTCAGACTGTCCCCGCGCTGCGCGAACCCGTGATTTCCCGATCCATGCGGGCCCTTGAGGACATCGTCCAGCCCCACCCCATCGCCTTGAGCCTCCGCCGTTATACCTGACGAGGGCCCAATAATCCTAGACCTCCCAGCCTAACATCGCTGCAATTGGCCCCGACGGTCGCCCAATCGCCGCAAGGCCCGCATTTCCGCCGGCGTGCGTCCGTTTCGCCTTTGCCGTAAACTACCCGACACCGACACGATTCCACCCCGAACCGCTCAGGCGATCGTTCGCCTGCCCCACTTGGACACGGTTCGGTCCCGACCCGTTAGAAAGGAGCATACCCATGGCAGGAAAGGTCAGTCCGATTCCCGAAGGATTTCACAGCGTCACCCCGCACCTGATCATCAAGGGCGCGGCCGCCGCGATCGACTTTTACAAGAAGGCCTTCGGCGCCGAGGAAATTATGCGCATGGCCACGCCCGACGGCGGCGTCATGCACGGCGAAATCAAGATCGGCAATTCGCACATCATGATCGCCGACGAGTTTCCGCAGATGGGCTGCCTCAGCCCGAAGACCCTGAACGGCAGCCCCGTCACGGTTCACCTGTACGTGAACGACTGTGACGCGGTATTCAACCAGGCCGTCAAGGCGGGCGCCACGCCGGCGATGCCTCCGGTCGACATGTTCTGGGGCGATCGATACGGCAAGATCGTCGACCCATTCGGCCACCACTGGTCGGTCGCGACCCACAAGGAAGACGTCACGCCGGAAGAGTGCGGTCGACGCGCGGCGGCGGCCTTCGGTGGCGGCAGCTGTCCGGCCGGACACAAGTAAATCGACAAATACACGGCACAATGGCGGGTGTGCCATTGCTTTGAGAAGCTCGCCGCGTGCGGGTCTGTCCCGGCGCGGCGTCGCCTAAAGCAATGGCACACTTCGCGCACTTTACTTTCACGGCAAAGGCACGCACATGAAACTCTGTCAATACTACGGCACTGAGTCGGCGCGCGAGGCGGATCTGAAGCGACGTTACCCCACCGAGGCGATGCTCGGCCTGCTGGTCGACGGCAAGATCGTCAACATCACCGAGCGAGCGCAGCGTCACAACAACATCCAGTCGCCGCAATACGTGGGCGTGCTGACCGCGGCCGTGGCGGCGGGCGACGAGTGGGCTGCGTTTCGTACGGAGTTGAAGTCGGTCAAGTCGGACGGCGGCGTCGATCCATCGACGGTTTTCTTCGGCCCCTGCGTGCTGCGGCCGTCGCAGTTCATGGACTTTTACGCCTTCGAGCAGCACGTGAAGACGGCTCGAAAATTGCGCGGTCTCGACTTCGTTGAGCCGGCCTGGTACGAGATCCCAGCCTACTACAACTCCAACGCCACCAGCCTGATCGGCCACGGCATGACCGCCTACTTCCCGCCCGACGAAACCAAGATGGACTACGAGTGCGAACTGGCCTGCGTCATCGGCAAGCCGATCCGCAACGCCACGCTCGAGTCGGCGCGAGAAGCGATCGTCGGTTACACCATTCTGAACGACCTATCGAGCCGGGCGCGGCAATCCAAGGCCATGTCCATCAACATGGGCCCTTCGCCCGGCAAGGACTTCGGCAGCAGCCTGGGTTGCTACCTGGTGACCAAGGATGAAATCGCCGACCTCGGCGCGCTCAAAATGAAGGCGTTTGTCAACAACGAACAGTGGACCGACGGCCGCTTCGGCACGATCCACCACTCGTTTGAATCGATGATTGTCTACGCCAGCCGCAGCCGCACGCTCTATTGCGGCGATGTGCTGGGCAGCGGCACGGTAGGCACCGGCTGCGGGCTGGAGTTGCAGAAGTTCCTCAAGCCCGGCGACGTGGTCCGCATTGAGATCGATCAACTGGGGGTGCTCGAAAATAAGGTCGAACTGGATCGCGCCTGACGCGACGAATTCAGGCACACGGAATCGATTACGCGAACAACCGGCGTTTGTCGCGCGGATACAAAAAGGCGGGGCCTGCGATTCTTGCGAATCGCAGGCCCCGCTGATTAATTCAACTGTCATGATTGACCGCGCTTAGTGCGAACTGCCGCCCGTCGCCGAGGCCTTCTGCATCGAACCGCCGCCGGTCATCGCCCCGCCCTGCAGCGTCTGGCCGCCGTCGTCGTGATTCCATGCACCGATTAAACCGTTGCCCTTCTCGTCGGGCGTCAGCGTGCAGACCGGCGTGCCGTTGTTGTTGAACACCGCCACGGCCGAGCCTTCCGGGTTGGACAGCAGGCGAATCCGCGGATCGCCTTCCGAATTCTGAATTACCAGCGAACCACCGGTCGATCCGGCCGTCAGCCGAACCAGCTCGCGGCCATCGCGATCGGCCGTGGCCACCACGCCGTCGCCGCCCTCGCCGGTGCCGAAGCGCCCGACCACACGACCTGACGTCGTCTTCGCGATGATGCGTCCGCCGATTTCGCCATCATCGGCGCCGATCTCAATGACCGGCCTGCCGTCGGGCGTCATGGCCACGAATGTGCCGCCGTTGACACCTGCCGTCAGCCGCAGAGCAACGGCGCCATCCTTGCCCACGATCTCGATCTGGCTGGCCTTGAGCGAGCCAAAGGTTGCCGTCTCATTCATGTCGCCGGTCTTGTTCTTAAGGTCCGACAGCATCGCCGTCGCCTTTGAGATCGAACCCGCGGCGCCGTGGATGCTCCAGCGATCCCATAGTGAGACCATCAGGGTCAATGCGGCCATGATGAACAGCATGGTCCGCTGCTGTGTGATCTGGCGGGCCATCGCCTCGACGCGCGAGTTGCGAATGACCTCCATGCGGGACTCGAGGCTCTCGCCTCCGGTCGGGTTCGTCAGACTCTCAAAGTGATCGGTCATGTTTCCAGGTCCTTCCATGCTCATAGCGTATTACCTGTTTGTCTTGATCGGCCGCCTCGACCGCAATCAACGGATTTCTCGTTCGCCTCGTCTCTGACTATTCGTCGCAGTCCACGGTTCCGGTCGGGCCGTGCATCGCGCCGCGGCACGCCCCGCAGGCTCCGCCGCAGCCGCCGTTGCACGCGCCGCGCCGGGGTTCGCCGCTCGGCGGGAAGACCATTGGCTGCTGCTGGTATCGAGGAACCTGATCCAAGTCGGGCCGAGGATTCGGCTCGCCTTCAAGCAGACCCATACCGAACAGCTCTGCGTCGTTGGGATCGGTCATCAACGCGCCGGGCGGCGGGCCGACTTGCTGCGGATCCAGCGCCTGGACCAATTCGGGCGTGACGAGGATCACCAATTCCGAATTGGCCTTCTGATAATCCACCGAACTGAACAGCGAACCCAGGACCGGGATGTCCCCCAGGCCCGGAATCTTCGAAGACACCGCGCGAACGCGCTCGCTCAGCAATCCGGCGATGGCAAAGGTCTGTCCGTTTCCGCATTCGACGGTCGACTCGACGCGCCGTGTGGTGAAGCTGAACGTCGGCAGACCGCCGGCAAGCGTCGCTCCAGGGATGGCGTCGCTGTATTCCGACATGACGTGCAGGCGGATCAACTGATTGCCCACGACCGTCGGGGTGAAGTGCAGTCGCACACCGAATTCCTTGTATTCAACGGTGATCGCACCGGCCACGGCACCGCCCTGCGACACCGGAATCGGCACCTCGCCACCGGCGAGGAACATGGCGGTCTGGCCGCTGATTGCGGTCAGGTTCGGCTCGGCCAGGATGCGGAAGAGCTGGTTCTCACGCAACGCGTGGATGAAAAACTGCAGTTCCGCCTTCGGGAAGCCAAAGGTGAAGTTCGTTGACGGACCGTTGGCGACGCCGCCAATCGAGTAGATCTGCTGTCCGTTCAGGACGTTCGCAACGCCGGAGCTGCCGATTTGCGTCGGATTCAACTGGCCGATGTTGTTTGCGAAGAAGATATCGCGCGACCAGTCGCTTCCGCCGGCCGCCCAGTTCACGCCCAACTGGCGGAGTGCCTGCTTATTCACTTCGGCGACCATGCAGCGCAATTGCGTCTGCTGCACGCCTGCCACGCGAAGCTGGTTCTGAACCTTGCCGGTTTCATAGAGCGCGGCCAGTTCACCCAAGCGTTCGGCGGTCTGCGAATCGGGCACCGTACCGGTCAGCACGATCGTGCCATTGACGGTGCGCGGCGTCACCTGTGCTCCCGGCGAGATCGACATAATCATGTCGCGCAGCGGGCGAAGGTCCATTTCGACGCTGATCGAGAGGACGCGCTCCTGGTCGCCCATCTGAATCGACAACTCGGTCGTGCCCAGGCCGCGGCCAACCACGACGACGCGTGACGGTGTGGTCAAAAAGACCGAGGCCACCTGCGGGTTGGCAATCTCGACGCGATCGACTTTGCCGTGCAACTCCAACACCGCTGATGCGCTCTTCGTCAAGGTAATGACGTTGCTGGCAAGCGGGTTGACCTTGACCGAAGAGATGAACTTCATGTCGGCCTCGACGCTGCTGGTGGACTCAGGGACGACCGGGGCATACGGCGTCCGCATCGGATGCAGCGGCTCAGCCTGCGCGACCATCATCGGCGCGGCGACCGGGGCCGGAGCAATCGGAGCCGGTGCGACCGGCGCCACAGGCGCGGTCGAAATGTAGGACGGCTGTGGCACGGCAACCGGCGCGGGCTTTGAATACACTGGCTCCAACGGAAGCAGATCCGTGTGCTGGACCGGCTTCATGGAGGGTGCCGGCGTCGAAACCGGCCCACTTGATGAAGTCGTGATCAAGTCCAGATGCGACGCCTGTTCCCCGGACGTACCCGGATTGTTCGAATCCGGGCTTTCGAATGTGACATCCTTCGCCGTCCCGGGCGTGAGATCACCATCCGTTGGGTCGTTCGGGTCGAAGTCTTCGTCTGAGTTGGTGTTGGCGTCGTCGTTGTTCGAGCCATCCATCCAATCGGTGCCGCTATCCGAGTCACTCGTGTCACCGGTGTCGCTCGAATTATCCGTCGTCGAGGTCGCATCGCCGGTACCGGTGATCGAGTCAGACACGACGCCATCAGGCAGATTGCTGCCTGTGCCGCCATTTGTGTTGACATCGGTACCGGTCGTGACCGGCGCGACGGGCGTGGCATGCGCCGGCGGAATGGTCTTGACCGGCGACTGCGGAGTCGCATCCGTCGTCGGAATTGGCGTCGTATCCGGCACATCCGTCGGCGTGGTAACCGCCTCGGGAGTTGTGGTGGTTTCGGCGTTCGCGGATGTGTCCGAGCCCCCGAGGATGCGGGCCAGATTGTCGGGCCGCTTCTCGACGTTTCGGATCGTGCCGCGCGGCGTATCGCCATCGGCAGCGGCCAATGCCGCGCCGGCAAGCGTCATCGGCATGTTTGCATGGACGCCGGCGTCAGCGACAACCCATCCGGCGCTGGATGCCGATTCCGGAGCATCGCCGCGCAGGCCGCGACTCCAGGCCGCGGGCACCAGCGTGGTGATCGCGAGTCCGGCAATGATGGTCGCAATTCCGAGAGTTCTGGTTCGAGTCCGACTGCGTATGGTCTGATCCATGACCTTCTTAACCTCTGGGTTTGGTCGCCCGGCGCGGCGACAAACAACCGTTTCTTCCCTGAATGCCCGCAACAGGGCGGGCCTTAGTCTTTAAACAGAATTTCGACACCCACCTTGAATCCACCGAGCGTGCCGGTGCAGTGAACGACTTTGGCCTTGAGCGGCGCCACGTGCGGGCCGAGCGTGATCTTCACGTCGATCACCGTGTCGGCCTTTACTTCGTCGTAACCTTTCAACGTCATCCCTCCGCGCGACACGTTGATCACGTCAAAGGTGCGGCGGTAGGTCTTGCCGTCTTTTTCGAACGTGAGCTTGGCCTCGCCGATGATCGGGTAGCGCCGCGTGCCGCGCCGCAGATTCTTGCCCAATTCCGGTGCGACAACCCGCGTCAATAGCTCGTTCCACTGGTCGTTTGTAAGCGCCGGTGAAAAATCGACTGTGGTCATTTCTGATGCGTTGTTCGACATCTTTTTCTCTCTCATGACCGCTGCTTTCCGCTCGCGGACACGCACCGTATCGGTCAATCCAATGGGCCCCATAAGGGTTCGTTGAGCTTGTCCCGAAAAATTAGCAAGCGCGATTCCGGCGCGGTCGGCCGATAACTGAAACGCATCGCAAGTACCAGCCCTGTCCGCCCGATAGGCGACTTGGAAACACCGCGCTATCGGGGTGCGAGCGCAAAAAAATCCTCCTTCCGGAAGGGTATGAACATGAGCATTCGACGACTTTGTCTCTATCAGTTGGACGGGGCGGAACTCTCGCGCATGCCCGGGTTTCGTGTGACGCGAACCGTTCGCAGCCGCGAGGAATTGCGAACCTCACTCGGCACCGAACCGATGGACGCGCTCATCGTCGATCTGGATGTGCCCGACGCGTGTGATGCCATCGTCGAAGCCCTCGAAATCAAGCCCGAACTCGCCATCATCGGCGTCACCGGTGCGAACAGCGTCGAGACCGTCATCGCGGCGCAGCGAGCGGGCTGCAAGCAACTCACTTCGAAGCCGCTGAACCTCAACGATCTCACCGTCGCGATTCGCCGCGCACTGAAGGAGAGCGGCGAGACCGAGCAACAGGGCCTGACCGTGGCCGTCATGGGCGCGATCGGCGGCGCGGGCGCAACAACCGTGGCCTGCTACCTGACGGCCGCGCTGGCGGAGATCAATCAGTCCGAAGCGGCCATCATCGACCTCGACTTCGACTTCGGCGGCGTCGCCCAGGCATGGGACGCGGGTGGTAAATACACAATCGCAGACATCGCCGCCGCCGGCGCTGTCGACACGCTCATGATCGAAAACGCCGCCATGAAGCTCGGCTCCGGCATCAATGTCATCGCCCGCCCCCCGACCATCGAGCAGGGCCACGAGATCGACGAAGTCATGATGGGCCAGATCCTTCAGACCGCCCGCAAGGTTTATCCGCGGATCGTCCTCGATCTGCCCCGCAAACTCGACGCCGTCACCGGCAACGCCATCAAGGCCTCCGACAAGCTCCTCGTCGTCGTGCAGTTGACCGTGCCGGCCATCGAGAATGCCCGCCGCCTCGTCAACGTCCTGCTTCGCTACGGCATTCCGATGGACTCCATCGAGTTCGTGGTCAACCGCTATAAGAAGAGCGTCCACAACCTCTCGATCGAGATGGTTGAGGAGCAGTTCAAGAAGAAGGTGCTCGGCACGATTCCCAACAACTACAAGTCGGTCTCGGCCGCCTTCGACGTCGGCCGCCCGATCTCCAACAGCGACGCCGTTCGCTGCGCCATCACCGACCTCGCCCGGTTGCTTTCGGAGCGGGCCGGCGCGGCGGCTGACGGACCGCCTCCGCCCGCCAAGTCCGGCGGGTGGTTCTCCAGCCTGCGCCTTGGCAAGCGTCCGGTCGCCGGCCGCACGAAGTAAGCGGCAACCCGCCGGAGTGAGTGCCACCTAACGCCGCCGTTATGCGCGTGTCGAATCTTCCTGGGTCTGAAAACCCGGAGGAGATCGGCGCTGCACGACACAAGTCATTGCTTTTTTTCTTGACCGCTGCCAATCGAATGATATAGTTCGCCGACATGTTCAGGGAACTCACCATGCATCGCCCCGGCTTCACAGCGAAACGACGCGCGGCGTGCGCCGCGCTGCGGCGATGCGGCGTTCCCAGAGGAATGGCATACATATGAAACAGGAACTTGATGTTCCCCCGGATCAGTCCTCCTCGGCGGAGAACGCCGACGACGTCCCCTTAAGTACCACGGTCTTGAACGACTCCGCCACGGCTGTTCAGACCGACCCGCCTCGACGAATCTCTCTCGAACTTCCCCTCCTACGCGATGACCCCCTCGCTCCGAGCAGCCATGTCGCGCCTACTCCGCGACTGAAAATCGGCCCGGCCGCCGCCGCCTTCCGGCGACGCTTCTTCGGCGATGTGCCCGATCGCGACTGGAACGACTGGCGATGGCAGCTCCGCAAGCGCATCAAGGACCGGGCCGGATTGGAGCGGATTTTCAACCTCTCCGACGAAGAGCGAAGCGCCATCCAGAAGATCGGCGGTCACCTGCCGGTGGGAATCACGCCCTATTACGCCTCGCTGATGAGCATTAACAATCCGCTTGAGGCGATCCGGCGGACCATGATCCCCATCGATCGAGAACTGATCCAAGGCCCGGATGAGGCCGACGATCCGCTCGCCGAGGACAGCCACAGCCCGGTGCCGGGCTTGGTCCACCGCTATCCGGACCGGGTACTGTTCCTGGTCACGAACTTTTGCGCGACCTACTGCCGCTATTGCACGCGCGCCCGCATGGTCGGCCAGACCGGGGAGTACCACTTCAATACCCAGCAGTTCGAAAAGGCCTTGGCGTATCTGGAGGCCCATCCGGAGATCCGCGACGTCCTGCTCTCCGGCGGCGACCCGCTGACCATGGCCGACGACCGGCTCGAATGGCTGTTGGAACGACTGCACAAGATTCCGCATATCGAGTTCGTCCGAATCGGTACCAAGGTGCCTGCGGTCCTGCCGCAGCGAATCACGCCGACGCTCGTCCGAATGCTCCGGCGTCATCACCCTCTCTGGATGAGCATCCACTTCATGCACCCGTCCGAGGTCACGCCCGAAGTGGCCGAGGCTTGCGGACGCCTGGCCGATGCGGGCATTCCGCTCGGCAGCCAGACCGTGTTGACGACCGGCGTCAACGACGACGTCGAGACCATGAAGGAGTTGATGCACAAACTGCTGACCATTCGGGTGCGGCCGTACTATCTCTACCAGTGCGACCCGATCAGCGGCTCGGCCCACTTCCGGACGCCCGTCGAGAAGGGGCTGGAGATCATACAGGGCCTTCGCGGACACACGACCGGTTACGCCGTGCCAACCTTTGTGATCGACGCCCCCGGCGGCGGCGGCAAGATCCCATTGGTGCCGGAGTACATGGTCGGCCGCGAGGGCGACTATGTGATTCTTCGGAACTACGAAGGCCAGACGTATCGGTATCCCGATCCGCTGCCGAAGGCATGACGCCAACTCGCCGTGCCCGCAGTCTGTAAACTTGGAGTCCAACCCAGCCCACGGAGACGACTCCGTGGGCTTTTTTCTGCGCGGCGGTAGAATCCGCGGCGCACATTGAAGGGGAAATAGACATGAACATCGGCCTTTGCTACGACCTGCGAAGCGAGTACCTCGCCATGGGCTATGGCGAGGAAGAGACCGCCGAGTTTGACCGGCCGGATACGGTCGACGCCATCGAGAACGCACTCGTCTCGCTGGGCCACACCACCGATCGCATTGGCCACATCAAGAGCCTTGTCGGACGCCTGGCCAAGGGCGACCGGTGGGACATGGTCTTCTCCATCGCCGAGGGCATGTTCGGCATAGCCCGCGAGGCGCAAGTCCCCGCAATTTGCGATGCCTACGAAATCCCGTGCGTCTTCTCCGACGCGCTCGTCAACGCGCTCACGCTCCACAAGGGCATGACCAAGCGCGTGGTTCGCGACCTCGGCATTGCCACGCCGGACTTCGCCGTCATTGAGACGCCCGCCGATATCGCGCGCGTCAATCTGCCTTACCCGCTCTTCGCCAAACCGGTCGCCGAGGGCACGGCCAAGGGCATCGACGCTCGCAACAAGATCAAGGCGCCGGCGGAATTGGACGGCATCTGCCGCCGGTTGCTGACCGACTATCGCCAGCCCGTGCTGGTCGAGACCTACTTGCCGGGTCGCGAGTTCACCGTGGGCATCGTCGGCACCGGCGAGAAAGCACGTTGTGTGGGCACGGTCGAGATCGTGCTGCTCGGCACCGCCGAGCCGGAAGTTTATACCTACGTCAACAAAGAGGAGTGCGAGGAGCGCGTGCGGTATGACCTCGTGCGTGGCGAGATGGCCGATGCCGCGGAGGCGTTGTCCCTGGCCGCATGGCGCGGACTGGGCTGCCGCGACGGCGGGCGCGTCGACGTTCGGACGGACGCCAACGGCGTGATGAACTTCCTCGAGGTCAACCCACTGGCGGGACTGCACCCGGCCCATTCTGATCTGCCGATCATCTGCACGGCCGCGGGGATTCCGTATGTCGAGTTGATTCGGATGATTGTTGATTCAGCGATTGAGCGCGTGTCGGCTGCGAGAAGCACCACATCACGTTCGACACCCTCAACCCAGCCGTCTCACGCCAGCGAGACGGGGCTAAAGCACGCCCGATCGGTCGCAAACAGAACCCACCACGCAAGTGGCGGCGCACGATGAAAGTCGTCGTACTACACGAAGAAGTCGCGGCGAATCCACGCCCCGATGAATTGGATGTTCTCACACAGGCCCGGTTCGTCGTCGAGCAACTCACGGCGCTGGGTCACGAGGCGAAGACGCTCGCGTTCGGGCTGCGGCTAGACGCATTCATCGACGCGATCACCCGCGAAAAGCCCGACTGCGTCTTCAACATCGTCGAATCGGTCGCCGGTCACGGCCGCCTCATCAGCCTCGCCCCGTCGGTGCTCGAGTCGCTCCGCATCCCGTTCACCGGTGCTGGAGCCGACGCGATGTACGTCACGTCAAACAAGCTGCTCGGCAAGACGATTTTACGCGGCGCCGGCCTGCCCACCGCAGACTGGTTCACACAAGATCCGATCGCGCATTCGATGGCGGCACCAGCCTTCCATCCCGGCCGCTACATCATTAAATCCGTCTGGGAGCACGCCTCGGTCGGACTCGGCGACGACGCCGTGAAGCACTTCGACACGCTCGACGATCTTCAAAGGGAAATTGCCCGCCGCGCCCCGGCCCTCGGCGGACAGGCCTTCGCTGAGCCCTACATCCACGGCCGCGAGTTCAACATCGCCATGCTCACCAGCGGCCCGGGCGAGCCGCCGCAGGTGTTGCCGCACGCCGAGATTCTCTTCGAGGGCTATGCGGCGAACCGTCCGCAAATCGTCGACTACCGCGCGAAGTGGGATGAGGCGTCGTACGAATACAACCACACGCCGCGCCGATTCGAATTCCCCGCGCGCGACCGGCCCCTGCTCGATCGCCTGACTGATCTCTGTCTCAGATGCTGGCGAGTCGTCGGCCTCCGCGGCTACGCCCGCGTCGATTTCCGGGTGGACGAATCCAAGGGCCCCTTCATCCTCGAAATCAACGCCAACCCCTGCCTCTCCCCCGACGCCGGCTTCGCCGCGGCGCTGGCGAAATCCGAAGTGTCTCCCGCCCAAGCCATTCGTCGGATATTGACGGATCGATAGATCGTTCTACTCGATGTGCCGAACACCCTTTCAGTCCCGTTAGAAACAGAATAGTATCAGGACGTCGATGGTGGAAAGCACAAGATGTACAGCTGGCTATTACAAGACAGACTGAATCGATCCGTGCCTTTCCTCATCTTGATATTGACAATAACTCTCGTATCCATCCGGCCCTTCACAACGAGCTACCCGGGGGGGTAGTTGGGATGAAATGTGGTTTGTCAGGCAGGGCGACTCTCATTTCATCACCTGCAGAATCCGCGTCAACAGGTACGGCTGGCCCTTTACGACCGTCGAAACCTACAAGCGTCGATGGAATGCCAGAAACCTGAACAGCCCGCAACAACTGAGCATATCTGAGGAATTGAAAGCCGAGTTCCGCGCAGGGATGCAAGAAGAGGTGAATCGAGCCCGGGCACTTCCGGGAGTCGGTCACACTTACCCGCCTTTGAACGATCGATACCCGGACGAATCCGGCCATTACGTCTATTGGATTGCGTTTATCCTCAATTTTGTCTGCGCGGCGGTCATGACTGTCCTGGTTGTCGCAACGATCCACCACGTCAAATCTGCATTGATTCATTTTCTGGTTTCAAAGCGAAGTCGCCGAGGACTCTGCGGACGCTGCAAATATGACATGCGCGGATCGATCGAATCAGGCCGATGCCCCGAATGCGGCACAATTTGGGATTCACGCCTTAAAACCAAGTCGATGGATTCGATCCGATCCAAGGCGTGATTCACCGCCAGAACCAAACCGCCCGCCTGCGATACGCGCGATAGGCCTCCCCGAAGTGTCGCTCCAGCACGTCCTCCTCGATGCGGCTGCGAAACAGTTGCATCGCCACGAAGCACAGATAAAACCCCATCCAGAAGACGTGCGTATTCACCAGCACCAGCCACACCCCGGCCTGGGCAACGAACTGGCCCAGATACACCGGATGCCGGACGAATCTATACGGGCCTGACGTCTTCAACTCACGCGCCTCAGCCACGATGCTGATCGATCGAAACAGCGTGGCATACGACCACACGTCGATCGCGTTGCCGACGATAATCAGTCCCGTGCCCAGAAGGAACCGCACCGGCGTCCAACTGGAATAATCGAACATGAAAGCGCCATATCTGTTCACCATCTCGGGCGAGACAAGGCCGATCCCCGGCCGGGCCAGTGCGGTCAATGCGCCCTCCAGCCAGAACGGAAACATCGGCCAGAATGCCGCGATCAGCGGGATCACAATGTCGCGCGGACGCGACGCCACTTCCTTGGGCGGCGCGCGAAAAATGAATGCCAGCCCGATCAGCAAATAGGTGATATCGATGAGCAGCCGGCCCCACGGCACATACCACGTCTGTCCCTCCGGCGTGATAAAGAAGGCGCCCGACCGCCTGAAGTCGTCGAGGTAGACGGGGATGCGGGCAGCCACGAATCCAAAGAAAAGGGTCGCCCCGGCCGCGCGGAAGACCCAGCCCGGCACCGAGGTCCACGCCAGTCCAAACACCCCCACGCGGCTCTGCGCGGTCGTCGGGCCCGTGATTTCTCCTTCGCGATCCTTGCTCATGCGGGGCGCATCTTAGCGGCCCAGCGCTCCGGCCGGTTGCGCCGATCGGCCGCGATTTTGACGCCCCCCGTCGGAGGTTCTACACTGATTGCCAGACGCGCAAGACCGTATTGCCACCCGAATGCGCGACCGCATGACAGCACGCATGACAGCAAGCCAACCCCAGCCCGACCACGCACTGTCTGATCTCGCCAATCACCTCAACAGCCGCGGCATGCCCTGCGAAGTGGTCGGCGATGCGAACCTGCGCGTCGTCGCCATGAACACGCTCAAGGACGCCGGGCCGCGCGACCTGAGTTTCCTCTCCAACGCGAAGTACGTGGATGAGTTGCAGACGACCCGCGCCGGCGCCGTCATCGTCTCCAGGGACCAGTCGACCCCCGAGGGCATGACCGTGATCCGCGCCGCCGACGCCTACGCGGCCATGGCCATGCTGGTGCTGCACATTCATGGCTGGCGCAAGCACCCACCCGCCGCCGAACGATCGCCCGCGGTCATACATCCGACCGCAGTCATCGGCCCGGGCGCGAACATCCACCACGGCGTCACCATTGAGGCTGACACGATCATCGGTCGCAACGCCGTCATCTATCCCGGTGTCTACATCGCCGACGGATGCCGGATCGGCGACGACTGCGTGCTCTATCCCAACGTCGTGCTTTACAACGGCTCGGTATTGGGCCATCGCGTGACGATTCACGCCGGCACGGTTATCGGCGAGGATGGCCTCGGCTACGCACCGGTCGCCGGCAAGTGGCAAAAGATCCCGCAGGTCGGCACCGTGGAAATCGCCGACGACGTCGAGATCGGCTCCAATTGCAGCATCGACCGGGCCACACTCGGCAAGACCGTCATCGGCGCCGGAACGAAGTTCAGCAATCTCATCGCCATCGGCCACGGCACCAAGATCGGCGAGCATTGCATGTTTGTGGCCCATGTCGGCATCGCCGGATCGGTCGACGTCGGCAACCATGTCACCATGGCGGGCAAAGTGGGCGTCGCGGGACATCTGACCATCGGCGACAATGCCAAACTGGCGGCCATGGCCGGCGTGATGCGGGACGTGCCCGCGAACGCGACCATGATGGGCGCGCCGGCCGTGGACAAGGTGGAGGCCGCCCGCAGCATGTCGCTGGTGATGAAACTGCCCGAGATGCGCAAGCAGATTCGCCAGTTGGAGACACAGGTCGAAAAACTCCTGGGCGAGCGTTCGGGCGATTAGAATTGAATTGGCGAGCCTTTTCGCCACCGTCGCGAAGCCTGCTGGAAACGCTCGATCAACCGCGGGGTTTCGCACACTCAAACTGGGGCACCGCCATGAAATCGACACGCACCGCGGCCAACGCACTCGACGGGGCCTTTCTCGAAACCCGTGGAAAAATCCTCGAAGTGGCCGCGAACCTCGATCGCGTCGCCCAATCCAGCGAGCCGTCGGCCGTCTCAAGCGATCGCCGCATGACCCAACTCGCGGCCGCCCTGGCCATCCTGACCGACAATCAGCCTGAGAAGGCAAAGCGGTGCCAGATGGCGTTCTCGCTGCCATATGACGCCACCTGGCATGACCGGTTTCAACGATCATGACCTCATTCTGCCTTTTTTTTATGCTCTACTCGGCCGCCCCCCTTCAGCTCGATGCGCCGTCGGAGGCGGACGTCCGAATCGCACGCGAAGACGCCTTTCGCAGACTGGCCGGCGCACTGGCTGCGATTCCCGTGGATGCGTCGCGTACCCTGGCCGACGTCCTCGAGCCCGACGCCGATCCGGTCGACGCCTTGCTATCGGTGGCCCGGCGGGCACGCGACGTCGGCAAGCCGGTCGTCTATACAGACCGCACACTTGAGATGCACGTGGCACTCGAGCCGGTCGACGCCCGTGATGAAGTTCGTACGCGCCTCGTCCGGGCAAAGACGCCGGCGGTGACGATTCGCTCAACCCTGGATGCGTTGACCGACGCCGCACTCTTGAACTATTCGATCGCCGCGGGCTTTGCCCTGTCGCATCCGACTGCCGCGCCGAATCCGCGCGTCAAGCATCAGATCGCCCTGGCCGATATGGCCACCGAGGCCGCGATTCTCGACGCCCGTCGCCAACTGGTTGATCGAATCGGGCAATTGCGCGTCACCGGGCATCGCAAATTGGAGGATCTGCTGCTCAAGACCCCGGGCCTTGAGGATGAACTGCTCAAGGCGATTCCCATGAGCGTGTTCGGGCCTTCGCGACAGCGGGCGCGCGGCATGGTGCACGTCTCCGCATCGATGACGCCGGAGCACGCCTTGGAACTGGTGACCGAGTGCATGCTGCGGATACCCGTCGAATCGCCGCCGCCGAGACTCGCGCTGGAGGCGCCGCCCATCGATCCCATCACCGTGCGCGGCGTCGGCGTGCGACCGTCGCACGCGACTTTGGTGCGAATCGGAATGGCCGACGAGAATTTCGCCGGGAAATCCGACGCGCCGGCATGGGCCGACAAGGCGCTGATCGCCGAGGGCGATGCACGGGTCGCCGGCGGTGACAACCGAACGACCGGCGCGGTCGCGGCGGCGATGGACGACGCCGAATTCGCGGCGCGACGCCGGCTGGCCCAGCAAATCGACGAATTGAGATTTCTAGACGGTCGAACCGTGCGGGAGGAAATCCTTTCGCGAAAGGTGACGCCCGCCGACCTCATGCGGTATCTTGGCAGCGCTGATCGCTTCGGCATGGCCAGCGCCACGCCGGACGGACGCGTCAGCGTGCGCGTCAGGCTGCCGCTCGCGGGTCTGTGGCGATTGCTGAGCGACGCGAACCAGCCAGCCGCCGCGGCCTCTGATCCCAGCAAGGCAAATGGAAACGCGCCATGACCGATACCCATGCTACCCCCCCGTGGTACGCCGATGGCTTGAAATTTACCTGCACCCAATGCGGCAATTGCTGCACCGGCGCGCCCGGCTACGTATTCCTGACCCGCGAGGAAATCGACCGCATCGCCGAATTCATCGGTCAACCGACGCTTACCGAACGACAGCTCCGCCGCGTCGGTCGCCGATGGTCGCTGACCGAACGCCGCAACGGCGACTGCACATTTCTCAAGAATATCGACGGAAAGCGAATTTGTAGCATCTATCCGGTCCGCCCGCTTCAATGCCGTACCTGGCCGTTCTGGGATTCATTGCTGGAGTCGGAAGAGACCTGGGCTGACGCAGCCAGGGGTTGCCCCGGCATGAACCGCGGACAGACGCACGCGTTCGTCCAGATCGAAATTCGACGAACGGCCAAGCGAACCGAGGATTTGCCGACGTGAGCATTCCGCTTTCAGACCGGATTCTCGCGAACGGGCACGTCGCTGATTCTGACGCCGCCGTGCCGCCGGCGACCGGCTTGACCGCCTTTTCACAGCGCATGGCCGACTTCTACCGGCGGGTGGACGCCACTGTGGCAAGCCATGCACCGGTCTGCACGAACCGCGGTCTGTGCTGCAAGTTTGCGACGTTCGGCCATCGCCTGTACGTCACCGAGCCGGAACTCCGGTACTTCCGCGAGGGCAAATCCCAGGATTGGCGATCCCCCGCAGCGGATGCCACCGACTGCCCCTACCACGTGGGCGGCGTCTGCACCGCCCGGGAACACCGCCCGCTGGGTTGCCGGATCTACTTTTGCGACGAGAACGCACAGGATTGGCAGGGCCCCGATTACGAGCGATTTCTGGCCGAACTAAAGGCGATCGGCGGGGCGTTTGAGATGCCCTATTCCTACCGCGAATGGTTATCGGCGCTGAGGGAAGCCCGGCCCGACGAAACTGTTGACGCCCCACGGCCCGAAACGCTAATATGAAGCAGGACGTGAGGCTCCCACCTGCCGCCTCACGGGGGAAATCGGGCTCACCGCAGACCGCGTGTACGCCTCGAAAATCGGAAGTACAAGCCAGACGGGCGCAACGGCCCGGCATGCCCAGCCGCGTGAAAGGATCCAGTCATGAAGATCGCCAAGAGACTCCTCACCCTTGTCATCCTCGCCGCGATGTTTGCCCCCATCGGTGGTTGCGGCGTGGGTTCGACGTGGGACGAAAACAAGCGCACCATCTCGCGGTCCTATGACTACGATGGTCGCATGCTGGTGGACGATCTCGGCCTGTTCTTCCAAATGGATCGGCCGCGCCGCACCTCCAAGTGGATCATTGACTAATCCACCCACGCCCGCTTCGATGTATTCATGACATCCGGCGACTGGACGCGCATCGTCCGCCTATCCGATTGCAGCGTCGGCCGGGGTCGATATGTGACCCTTGGGCTGCACGAGCTGGCCATCTTCCGCCTCGAATCCGATCAGATCATCGTGACGCGAAACAGTTGTCCACATGCCGGTGGCAATCTCGCCGCCGGCGCCGTTGCGGGAAGCGTGGTGACATGCCCCTGGCACCAGTGGCCGTTTGATCTGCTGACCGGCGCGTGCCCGCTGTCTGAGAATGTGCGGCTGACGCGGTACGAATCAAAAGTTGACGAGGGTTGGATCTGGGCGAAACTTCCGGGTTGACGGATCCAAGCCGCGTTTGCAACGACGACACATCCATAACCTATTGGCTTATCGAAGCTTGCGGCAAATCACGGAGCGGTCCCCGTCAATTCCATACCAACGCTAACGTCGTTCGAATCGCCGTGTCTTCTACTATAATCCCGGTGCTCTGAGCGGCTGGCAAATGTCCTGCCGTTCGGATGCCCGGGGAAGGTGAACCCCGCGAACCCGTGTATGGAGACCCAGTCATGACCCGCTCGAATCGCATCAGCCTTGGCATCGTTGCAGCACTTGCAATTGGCGCATTGTCTGCGCAGACCGCCGAGGCAGGCGGCAGACGCTACCGCTCATATTGCGGACCGTCTTATTGCGCACCGGTCGTTCGAACCTATTGTCCGCCGGTGTACGCCGCGCCCGTGTATGCGGCCCCCGTGGTATACCGCCCGGCCGTCACTTACGCTGCTCCGGTGGTCTACTCGCCGGCGCCTGTGGTCTATGCACCGGCTCCGGTCGTATATCGCGCGCCGGTTCGCGTGGTCGCGCCGCGCTACTATGCTCCGTATCGCACCCGCGGTGTGAGCTTCTCATTCGGCTGGGGCGGATCGCGCGGCTGCTGGTAACTCAGCAGCGATTAGACACAGACGCGGAACATGAAAAGTCCTCCAGGCCCGGCCATTTGCCGGGCCTGTTTCTTTATAGGGACAGCATTCGAAGCCACTCGCAATTGAATCAGCGGCTGGGCTTGATCGCGAGGAACTGTCCGGCGACATGTCGATCGACTACCGTGCCGCCGGCAGGACGGCCATTCGCGAGCGATTGATGAATCAGCCGCCAATCGAATTTCTCTGCGGTGTTGGTTGGGTTGCTGCCCTGCTCAGCATGCCGAATAACAACATCGCATCGCGAGAGATACTCACCGCCCAGAAGCGAGAGTTTTGATGAATCTTTTGCGGGCACGATCGCCTCGATGCGCGAATCAGGCGCCGCGTGCTGGGCCAGCCAGTCCCCCATTGCCTGCATATCCGCCAGCCGGCGAGTCGAAACGTCGGCCCGGCGATTCAACGCCGCAGTCGACAGTTGCGCCTCCCATGACATCACGCCGATGACGCCAATGGCAATCACGATCGAAACTGACTTCGCCACCCGATGCGCGGCGCCGCGGGTTTCCCACATTCGGCGACCTGCGCATGCCGCGTATCCGATGCAGATCGGCGCAATGGGCGACATCAATCTGGTCCCCTCGTCCCACGGCCAGACCACGAGCAACAGTACATACAAAATGAGATATGCGTCCGTCGGACGTCGATGCCGAAGTAACCCGTGAAACGCCGCAACGATCACGCCTGCCGCCAATGCGCACGCGGCCGGAAAGGCCCACCGTCCGGACAATAGCCGCCACCCGACATGCGGCGGGATCAGGGCTGCCGCCAGATCGGCCATGCGCTCCGGGCCGAAGCGTGCGAGCCGCGCCTGCTGCAACGCCCAACCGGTTTCGCTTTCCCCCATCGCGGTCCGCGGCGTGAGAATGCTGTCGAGATACCCGTGGCGAGCCGGGTAATTCGACTGCCGAACCTCCCAGAGTATTACCGGCGCGAGGGCCACCAGCGTCACCAAGACGGCCCGGCCCGCTCGTGCACCGAATGTCCCTTTTCCGCCTCGAAACACCGTCCACGCCGCAACCGGCACCAGCAGAATCCCCGTCGAACGCACCGCCCACGCCGCCGCAACGGCCATCCCCCCGCCGACCAGATCGGCAAAGCCCTCTGGCCCTTCGACGCTCCATCGGGTGAGGATCAGCAGCGCCAGCAGTGACAGTGGAATATAGACGCACTCCGACAACAGCGCGGTCGACTGTGCGAGTAGCGACGCCGACAGTCCGGTGACGACCGCCGCGAAGATCGCCCATCCGTCGCCGATGAGCCGGCGATACAGAAGAAATGACAGGACGCCCGTCAACGCAAACCCGCCCGCGAGAAGCACGCGGATGCCGGCCAGCGGCAGATCGCTTGAAGACATCAGCGGCACGAGCAGGAGCGGAAACCCGGGCGGCGTGGTGATGCGTTCCGCGGGAAATCGCCCCGTCTCAATGAACTGTCGCGCCAGCGTAAGATAATGAAACGCGTCAGGCGTCCATTCAATCCACGGACCGAACACCAGCGCACAGAAAAATGCCGGAACGGCTGCCGAAATGACGACCCCTGCAATGAGGCTGTTGCGACGGCTGGCCGTCTCATGCCCGAGCACTTGCCGCGCCGCATCTTCGCGTATGTGGCTTGTTTTCGTGCGTGACGGCGGCGTCCACTGTCCGCGTGTCGGGGTGATCAGCGTCATTGTGCGTCGCCGGTGTCGTGTCCGGCGAATTGCTGTGCGGGATCCACGTCGATCACACTCAGCGAGCCGTGATGGCGTGCGACCCAGTCGGCAAGCCACGGCTGATCGCTCAGCGGACGCGTCGAGACGATATTGACCGATGTAATCACGTCATCTGCATCAAAGGCGCGACCGAGATCAAGATCGGCCAGCGACTGCAGATCCACATCGCCGGAGACCATCAGCCAGATCGCGTCCGGCCGCGTCGCCATCGCTGCACGAAGCACCTCGGCGGGGTCGCCGGCGGCGGCGCCCATCGTCCGCACCCGGTCAAACGCCCGGATCTTTTGCTCGCTCGACGCCACCAGGGTCTGCGATCCGCCCGGCCAGGCCTCGACGCCGTTCATCGCACCGGCGATCAGCGCCAGGCGCTGCGAACCCGTCAATTGCTCGATGAGCGTGGCGGCATGATCGGTCAAAGCCGTCCACTCCCGATCGCGCCGGTTCGGCGCGGCGAATGCATAGACGCACGTCTGAAATCGATGATCCAGCGGAATCGACAGCGTCAGCGGCGGACCCACCGGTGGAATCGTTGCGACTCTGCGTCCGATTCGCACGCCGGGAACCACGGCCTCGATTGCGATGGTCTTGCCCACGTCGCCCGGCTCGAATCGCACAGAGACCGGCGCCCTGCCGATGTCGCGTCCCTCCATGCGCAGAGTCGCGCCCGTCGGCTCCGAATCAATGCGGATCTCGGCCGCAAAAGGCGCCAACGCCAATTTTGTCTGAATCGCATCGGTCACATCGTCGGGAATGGCGATCTCCGTCTGGGCTTCGTTGTGACCCGCCAGGCTCCCCGCGATACGAACAGTCCTGCCCCGCAACGCCTCGCTCAGTTCCACCACGAGCGGACTGACGCCCCGCGCCACGCCGTCAATCGTTACCTGCGCCCCCGGCGGCTCGGTCTCCACCTGAACCACAGGACCACCCAGCGGCAGCGCGATGTCATACGCCAGCGGGCCCGCATCGGCCGGCACCGCAATTGGCCGCTCGACGGTCTGGCGGCCGAGGTGCTTCACAGCCAGCCGCCCCGTTGCAGACGCGGGCAGCGTCATCGTGAGCGGCGTCACGCCGCGCATCTCGCCCGAAATCCAGACCTCCGCCCCGCTCGGCTCGCTGCGAACGATCAAGTCAAATGGCTTATGGGTCAGTTTGATCTCGAATTCGCGCTGGCCACCCAGGGTCGACAGCGTCTGCCGCGCGGGATGGAACCCGTCGGCCGCCGCATCCACTGTGTAGGTCCGCATCGCGTCCGGCTCGAGTTGCAGTTCGACAATGCCGTTGGCATCCGCTGGACCGATCGGCTCGCCATCCAGGCGGAGCGTGGCCGACGTCGGCGCAATGCGCAGCCGCACCGGCACGCGGTCAACCGTGCGCTTGGATCGTATGTTGAGCGACGGAATGCCGTGCTGATAGGCATAGACGCCCGCGGCGCCGATGACGGCCAATCCGAACATCACGCCGACAGCCAGCGTCCGGCGCCGGCGCGACCCACGCGCCGGCGGCGCATCGTCGAAGGACGTCATCGCAATGACGGGTTCATCATCGAAATCCTCGATCGCCTCAGATGGCTCCAGGACAAGTGTGGACTCGGAATGAGCCGAAGCGATGTCGTGAATGATGTTCGACCCATGCGTCACTTCCGGCGCCGGGGTCGCCTTGCGCGCGGGCTCGCCCACAGGCCGCACCTGACCCTTGCGGCAGGCACAGCAGATCCCGTCAATGATGGAAATGGCGTCATCGCTTTCCAGCGCGCCCCCGCATCGATCACACAACATTGCATTCAGCATGAAAAGAACGCCTCGCTTCTCTGTCCCGCGGGCAAACCGACATTCATTTCGGACACCTGTCCGCAAGAATCCCGGTCGAATCGGCCGGGATGCGCACAGGCCCCCTTGATTATCGTCCCAAGTCGTCCCATAACTGCACTCGTGGTCTGCACACGGCACACACTGCGGCGTGCGGGATTTCACGTGGACTGCGCTTCAGGCACGCTGAAAATGAGCCAACGTGCGTCCAATCCTGCCTGACACCGCGTTCGCAACCACTATCACGTGGTGCGGTGGCGCAAGAAATGCGCAGCCGGCGCGTCGCCATGTCCGCCAGGGGCTAGCACGCGACGGTCAATTTCGCCGAGAATGGCGGATGCAATGAGCGCGACCATCCAAATCGAGTACGCCGACGGCCGGCGGCAGTCGGTGCAACTTTCAGCCGCAGAGACCGTGATCGGCCGCGCCTCTAACCGCGAACAGTCCTGTGAATTGGCGTTGGAGGACCAGATCGTCTCCCGCCGTCATGCCCGCATCACCCACGACGACCAGGGCCATTGGTGGATCGAGGATCTGCAAAGCAAGAACGGCACGTTCGTCAATGACGAAGTCATCAAGCGGGCCCGCCTGAAGAGTGGCGACCGCATCGGCATCGGCGGCTGCCGTCTGGAGTTCACGTCGGCGCTGGCGGAGTCGCGGGTGGTGATGTCCGACACGCCCAGCGAGGCCAGCCAGACCAGCGCCTTCTCCTCTACCCAGCGCCTCGTGCTTCCGCAGCAGCGACTCGAGCGACTTTATGACTTGAACGAGCGCCTGACTGGCAAGTTCGACCGCGACGCGCTTCTCGGCGAGGTGCTCGACATCTGCATGGAACTGCTGCGTTTCGAACGCGGCGGCATCGCGGTTTGGCGAGGAGAATCCCATCCGCCGCAGTGGGTTCACATGCGCGGCGATCGCGGACCAGGCGGCGAATTCCGAATCAGCCGCTCGCTGGTGGATCGCGCCCTGACCAAGGCAGAGCGAATTCTCGTCAACGACACCGCCGATTGTGTCGACCCGACGGCGAGCATGATCTTCAACCGCATTCGTTCAGCGATGTGCGTGCCCATGTCGTATCACGACAGCGTGCGGGGCGTGGTGTACGGTGATCGTGTGTCGTCGGCCGGCGGCTATACGCGCGAGGACATCGACTTCTTCGCGGCGCTGGGCCGCCTCGGGGCGATGGGCCTGGCAAACTGTCAACTGCTGGAGGAAATGCGCAACCGGCAACAGGTCGAGATTCAGTTGAATCTGGCTCGGCAGATTCAAAACGGCCTGTTTCCCACCGAGCCCCTGCGGCACGGATCTGTCGGCATCGACGCCGTCAACGACCCCGGTCAGCGCATCAGCGGCGACTACTACGACTTCTTCGTTCGGCCGGATGGGAAGATCGTGGTGCTGGTCGCCGACGTCGCCGGCAAGGGCGTGCCGGCGTCATTGATGACCGCGAACCTGCAGGCCGCCGTTCGCGTGACCCTGGGCCGCGACAGCGATCTGGTGGAGGCAGTTCACGAGATCAACCACCTGATCTGCAACAATGTCACGGAATGTCGATTTATCACCGGCATCTTCGGGCTGCTCGATCCTGACGCGAGAAACTACACCTGCATTACCGCGGGTCACCCTGCCCCCTACCTGATCGAAGGCGGACAGGTGCGACCCGTCGTGACGGCCCCCGCCCTGCCGCTGGGTCTGGAGCCGGACTACAAGTACGAGCCGCAGACGATCGAGCTGTCCGGCCGGCCGTCGAAACTGGTGATGTTCTCCGACGGCATTCCCGACGCCGAGAATGAAGCCGACGAGCCATATGGATTGGATCGGTTGGTGGACGTGCTTCGAAACGCCGTCGACAAGGCGCCGGGCGATCTGGTCGGGCGCATACGAACGTCGATTCGGCAATTCACGCGCAGTCATCCCCAGACGGATGACATCACGATTCTGGCGATGCAGTTGGATTGATCCGCGCTCGGCGCGCAGTCTTCCACGCCCCTGGCGCCCTCGCGCTCGCTATTGCATCAATCGCGTCAGGAACCCATCGAAATCGGCAAGATCATTCAGGCCGTCGGCATTGAAGTCGGCGGCCGGATTGAACACGAGGCTGGCCCCCGTCACGAGGCTGACATAGATCCCGATGTCGCGACCGTTGACGGCGTTGTCGTTGTTCAAGTCGCCCAGGCCTGCGAAGAACGCGGTGTTGGCGTTGATGCCGACAAACGACGCCTGCGTCGGGCTGCCGAAGGGGCCGAGGGCAACGACGTCGATGCGGTGGTTGCCCTTGATCACGCCCGAAAAACTCCGGCTGTAGTCATTGCCGTTCTTCGCACCGATGCCCTGACCGGCCAGCGCGAGCGCGACCAGATCGGTGCTCACGTGCCGGTCGAAGAACAGGTGCACGCTTGCCACGTCGGGATCGCTGCAGTTGACTGTCGCCGTGAAGGCACTGGTCGTGATGTCATCGGTGCCGGTCTGCGTCGGAGCGACAAGCGTCAGTACAGGTGTCACGCGATCAATGAAAATCACCTTCCGGAACTCGCGGAAGAGCGGATCGCCGGTCGTGCGATGGCGATAGGCCCAGACCGTGATGTAGTGGTAGCCTTCTGCAAGCTGGGTCGCGTCGATGGTCTGACGATAGACGCCGTTGACCGGCGTGCCGCCGGTGTAACCCGGACTGTTCTGGGTGAGGAAATTCTCGAACCCCGCGTCAAACGTGTTGCTGGGATAGTCGATCGACCCATTTCCATTGTAGTCGAAATAGCCGGAATCAATGCGGAAGACCGCCTTGTCATCCACGTTGTTATCCAGCGGATCGGTCGGCGTTGTATCCAGGCGAATCTCAAATGTATTTCCCTGCACCACCTCGATCGGCGTCAGGCGGCGCAAATGGGCCGGCACGGTCACGGGATCGGGCGGCGCCGTGAAGACGACATTCGACACCGAAAGCGTGCCGCTCGGCACTGCCGGGCCATAGACGACGTAACCCAGCCCGTGAACCACGTTGTTCGTCTTGTTTCCGGGAATCTTCAAATACAGGCTTGTAGGATTTGCCGCATCGGCGAGCCGCCCATCGGCGCCGACGACCAGCGTCTCGGGCACGAGGTTGTTCGGATCCACCGCAGGATTCGCCGCATTGCCCGTCAACTCGTGCAATCGAGTGTCCGCAGGGAAGGTCGTCTGAACGTTGCGCGTCTCAACGTTGTTATTGTCTTCGCGGTCGTTCACGGCAATGAGCACGTTGTCGACCGAATTCGGCGTGCGCCGCGTGAACACCAGCACATCGTTCACCGAGGAATTGACCGAGTCGGTCGAGTTGATCGGGTAGAACCAGCCGCGGCCGTATTGGTTTCGCAAGTTGACGAGTTTGGTGATGACGTCGCCGCCGGTGCCCATCGCGTCGTCTCGGCCATTGCGCCGCGGGAAGTCGTTCGGCGAGTTGCCGAATTCAGCCGCATGGTGATAAACCACGGCGTGCCCTGTGCGCATCTGCACATAAGCTTCGCCGACGTTGCCGTTCTCATCCATGCCGATGGCGTTGTCATGGCTGTTGACGTGATGCACGCCGCAGGTGCCGTTGTTGAAGCCATCGTCAGCCGTATCGACCGACGCACCCATGACATTGCCCCATGAGCCAGAGCCGTCGTTGCTGACCAAGTCGCGAAGTGCGCCGGCCTCGTTCAAATCAAGCGCATCGCGATTGCCAAACTGCCAGCCCTGAACCGGCCAGCCCTGGTTCGAGCCTGGCTCGCCGGGGCGGCGGACCCAGTTCAGGATGTTGTTGTTGCTCTCGACCGATTCGGAGAACGAGAACGGCGTGACCATCGAGCCGTCGAACGCCCGGCGGCGCTGATAGACGGCTGTATCCCACAGGTTGTCCCAGTACCAGCTGGGAATGTGCTTGGCGGCATCGAGCCGAAATCCATCGCAGCCGATCGATTCCAGCATCCATCGCGTGGAACGGTTGATCAGACCGGTCGCATTCTCGACGACGGGATCGCCGGCCATCGGGTCGTTGACGTTGTACGGATAGATCGTCGTGTTCGTGGTGCCGGGGTTGCGGGTCGTCCCGGGATTGGTGACCACCACCGGCGTGAGGGCCGTGTCAGCGTAGAACCGTGCGTTGTTGGGATCGGGAATGTTCCGCAGCGTGCCGGCGGGAATGTTCGACGCCCCCGGACCGGTCGGATGGCGAATGAACATGTGGTTTTTCTCCTGGGCGATGTCGATCAGACCCAGAAGACGACCATTGTATAAATCATACCACGATCCACCAGGGTTGGTCGATTGCCAGGGCGTCGCGTTGGTGTAGGTGTGAAAATCGCCGTAAGGATCGCCGGGCAACGAGACCACGAAACCGGGATAGGCGCCCTGGGTGCTGAAGTTCGGGGTTTGATGATCCCAGGTGCCGTTGTGATTCATGATCCAGTCGAAATAGACCTCGATGCCGGCGCGATGAAACGCCTGCACCATGGCGCGAAGCTCGGTCTCGGTGCCGTAATGTGTGGGAGAATTAGGCGTGCCCAGGTCAAAGCGATCGAACAGATCGTAGCCGATCGAATTCGTGCCGGACTGGCCCTTCTGTGGCGGCGGCAGCCAAACGCGGCCGTAGCCGGCCATGAACACATCCGGCATGCGATTGGTGATCGTGGTCCATTTGGCCTCGAAGTATTGCAGGATGCAGGGTTCGGTATTCTGCGCCCATGCAGATGCGCAGCCGAATAATAGAAACGCGGCCACCGTGAGTCGAAAGCTCTGTCGCACGATTTCGCTCCTTTGGCGCTTGGGACCTTCGACGCGCAATCGTTCGAAGCCCGGTAAGTCTACGCACCAGTCCCCGGTCGAATCAAAACCGACAGCCCGACTGACGATGGGCCAGTCGGGCTGCCGAATACTCCCTAATAGATGTCCCGACGCACCCGAATCAGTTGCACGGATTTGTCGCAATCAGGCGATCAACGAACAGCTTGACGTCGCGTCCGTCGTTCCTGCTGTCCTGATTCATGTCGGCCCGGAATTTCATTTGACCATTGGTCTCGGTGCCCAACAGAACCTCAATCAATTTCGCCACGTCTGCATTGTTGATGCAGCAATCGCCGGTCAAGTCGCCAATTCGCCGTGCGGTGTACGAGACGAATTGAGCGCCGACGAACGCGCCAGCCACCTGGGTGTTATCGCCGAAGTTGAACTTGGTCGTGGGGTCGTTGTTGATGTTGCCGGTGCCGGCCACGAATCCGGGCAGGCACTGGTTGGACAAGTACTCGCCGCTTTGGTTGCCCAGAATGACCATGACCCCGATGTTCGGGCATACGCCGCCGCCGGCCAGATTGACGCCTAGTTCGGTCATGGAAATGCGGGCTTCGAGTCCGGTTGTTGCCGTGAGCGGGTCGCCAGTACCGGCCGGGAAACCGGCAACGCCTGCGGTGTTGGTGTTATTCAAGGAGAACAGATCGTTGTTCACGTTTGTGCCGCCATCCAGAACGCCGCCGGCCGTATTGACGCCCACCGAGCCCAGGTAGGTCTTGACATTCGTCTCGATGTCGTACATGTCGAAGTAGGCCGTGCCGCCGGAAACATTGAAGACATAGGCGAAATCCGGGAGGAAGCCGGTGTCGAAACCGCGACCGTTCCAAGTCGTCATGGAGTCGTCGCCGTTTGTGTCGATGAAGGGATTCTCACCGCCGGCCTTGCTGTCGATCAAAATGTAAACCTTGTTGCCGTTCCGCTCGAGGTTGCCGGTAATGGCGAGATGCAGGTAATTGTCCGAGGCCGGCAGGTCGGCATTTCGAACAAACAACTGGTTGAGTTCCGATCCGGGTGTCGCCAATTCGACAGTGCCGTTCTGTGCATCGCCAAAGCAGGTATGAATGGTCTGAGTCGCCACCAGGGCACCGGCGCCCCACTGAGCCGGAATATTGTCCGAGCCGCTGCCGTCGCCCCCGCCGGCTGTCAAGTTGGGGGCCGTGTCATGTCCCGGCGCCGCCAGATTGACGGTGGCATACTGATTTCCCGTCATGGTGTCGAGATTTGGCGGACTGCCGGGATTCTCGCTGTCGGTGTATCCGATGTAGCAGGCCGGCGCAACCGGATCCTCGCCATTGGTCAGCGTCGGAAGGAACTGGTTGCTGATCGAGTGATCGGGCGATACGACGAGCGCCATGATCTGAATAACCGGGTCGTTAATCTGGAAGCAGTTGCGCGAGAGGCGAACGCGCAGGCCCTTGAGGGCCGTGGCGGCCAGGCCTTGCTGGACAGCGCCATCCTTGGTCTCGTCGGCATCAACACCGGCCAGGTTGGTCGCGTTCATGTAGGCCGACATGATGCAAACGTCGTCGGAGATGCAGGCGTCGAGCAGGGCACAGGCGGTCGTCGGCGTCTGAGCGACGTGGCCTGGGTTATAGGCATAAGGCGAGGCCTGCGCCATATCCCATGCATTAAAATAGCTGTTCGTCGCGTTGCCGTCATAATAACGATTGAAGACGAGAACCTTGTCGGGAATAAAGGCGCTGTCGAGCACCATGCCGTTCAGCGATTGCAGGGCGATGAACCCACCGCCGTCGCCTGCAAGCGTGGTGACGTTTACGACATTCGAAAGGCCCGGTGCGCCGCCGGGAACGGTCTGAAGAAAAATGACGATCGACTCGCCAAATGCCAGCTGGCTCGGCAGATTGCCCGTAATGCCGATCCACAGGCTTTCTGCGTCGGCGCTCACGTACATCGCGTCAAGTTCAGACCCCGACACGATGCCGGGAACGTTCTGCACGTTCGCGTTGCCGTAGCCGGTCTGGCACGTCTGAACGGCGGCCGAGAATCCTGAATATTTCGTCGGCAAGGCGGTGCCGTCCAATTGGGCATGGGCTGTTGACAGCGACGATACCAAAAGCACGGCCGCGCATGTGCGGCTGAAATGAAGACGCATGATCATCCCTCCTCGAATATTCGTCCGGGGGTTTCCCCTGTGATCCAACGGCGCCCGGCCCCGATTCCGGTACGGCGCGAACTAGTCGATTGTCTGTACTTCCGAAGACCGATTTCCCACAGTGCCCGGGTAACGCGGCCGGGCGAACACCGCCGGCCCCCACAATTTGTCAGCGAGTTCCTGCAGTGACGCGTTATCGCCGCCGCGAGTGGACCTCCACTCCACGTGCGTGTCCACGAACATCGCATTGATTCCGTTGCGGCCGTGATTGTCCTCGGTCGACAGTCCGGTGAGTGAATTGGTCGCGTTGTCCTGCTTGTTGCTCTCGTCGCCGAACATGAAGAAGTCAGCGCGATCGTCATTCCGCCAGAGGGCGACATACATATAGCTGTAGTTTTTTTCGGTCGCCAGATTGGTCGCCTGCATCTTCTCGATCGACTCGGCCGCCCGGACGGGAAGCTGGTCGTTGTTGTTGTATTTGTTGCCGGTCTGATCGCTCGGACAGATCAGCACCTTGGGCTCGGGGATGTACTTGGGCAGGCCGCCTTCGCGCGTCGCCTGCCGCTCCATGATGTCGCGCACCATGCCGCCCAATTGCGGGCCCCAGCCGATGGTCGCCGGAAGGGTCGTGCCGAGGGACTGCACGCCGGCCAGCACCGGGACGGGTGCATCGGGGTCGCCGGCCTTGCCCTTGGCCGGGAACCAACCGTTGAAATCCTCTGCATACTGCAGGAATGCCGAACCAATCTGCCGCATGTTGCTGGCGCAAACAGTTCGCTTGGCTTGTTCGCGGGCACGGCCCAGGGCCGGCACGAGGATCGAAATCAAAAGGCTGATGATGGCGATGACGACGAGGAGTTCGATGAGCGTGAAGGCGGGATGAGAACTTCGACAAGCTTCGGAAGGGAAACGGCTGATTCGCGGGATCGGGTCGTGGCTTTGACAAGCCTGTTGCCACGGTCTTTTTTGGCGGCCCTCGCATCGTTGCTGCTGGCCGAATCGGGTTTGTTGCGGTCGCCGTCGTCGTGGTATCGAAGTATTCATTTGATTTCCGACGGGGTTGCGATTATGATTTCAAACAAGGTAAAACCTTTTACCTGTGCTAGAGTATATCGGAAGCCGCGAGTGATTCAAGCAATTTTAGCGCGATTTTTCGGAACCCAGCCTTGGACGATGACACGCGGTTAAAAATGCTAGCCCTGCCCGTCAGGATAAGCAAATGGCCAAACGTAAAGCCGTCAGCATCAAGGACATAGCGAAAGCCAGCGGGTCCAGCCTGACCACCGTTTCGCTCGTGCTGAACAGCCGTGATCGGCGCATCAGCCAGCCCACACGGCAGCGCGTTCTGGATGCCGTGGAGCGACTGGGTTACCGGCCCAGCCGTCTCGCACAAGCGCTTCAGTCGCAGCGCGCGGGATTGCTTGCGGTCCTCGTGCCCGAGTTGCGTCACGCGTTTGCAGACGTCTATTTCGGCGAACTCATCAGCGCCATTCACGACGAAGCTTCCGAGGCGGGCTACAAGGTCCTGCTCGAGGTGGCTCATCCGCGATTTATCGACGCCGGTCAACATCTTGAGATCTTTGACCGGCGATTCATCGATGGCATGCTCTGCCTTGGCGTTACATCGTTCAACAGTTACCTGTCGGCCTTTGAGGACGGCACGCGGCCCATGCTCCTCGTCAATAACTACGTCGACGGCCTGGAACTCAACCACGTGCGCTGCGATTATCGCGCGGCCGGACGCATCGCCGCCGAACACCTGCTGGCCAACGGTCACCGCCGCGTCGGGCTGGTGCGCGCCGCCCTCGAAGTCCAGACGATGGTCGATTTGATCAGCGGCTTCACTTCCGCGATGGCCGCGGCGGGCGCGCCGATCGATCAGGCCAACATCGTGGACGGTCTATATACCGAAGACGGCGGCGCCGCGGCGGCCGCCGAGCTGATCCGCCGGCAGCCCGACTTGACCGCCCTGCTCGCCGGTAACGACAAGATGGCCATCGGCGCCATCGCCGGACTCAAGGCTGCCGGCCGGCGCGTGCCGGACGACGTGAGCGTGATCGGCTGCGACGACATCCACCAGGGCGAGTTCTGCGACCCGCCGCTGACCACGGTGCACACACCCATTTACGACATGGGGCGTTCCGCCTGCCGTCGCCTGCTTGAGATCATCGGCAGCCCAACGTCAACGGTGCGCGAAGTGCATCCGGTCAGTCTCACGGTCCGCAAGAGCGTAGCGCGGCAATCGTCTTAACACCCATTCCCCGGACACAGTTCACATGAGAACGCCATTCGGAATCGCCGCGTCGATCGCCGTATTCCTCAGCTTCACGCCCATTACACCCGCCGACCCACCCAAGCCGCCGAGGGTCTCACTGGCGGGCACCTTCAACAACTGGAACACATCGGACCCCGATTACACGCTCAAGCCCGCGGGCGACAGACTCGAGCTTGTCCGCTCGTGGCCGTGCGGCACATACGAATTCAAATTCGTCTTCGACGGCAGTTGGGCCAAGCACCTCGGCGATGCCGGCGGCAGCAAGCTCGTCCAGCCCGGCGGCGATATCAAGCTCGCCATCTCGCAGAGCGGTGCCTACGCGATTCAACTGGACCCGAAGACATCCTCCTGGAAGCTCGAACGAGGCTCACCCGACAAGCCCGTCGCCCGCATCGTGTTGCGGGGCGCAGAGTTAAGCGCCAGCTACGTTGAATTGGACGCTCGCACCAGCGAAGTGCCCAAGGAGCGAACGATCAAGGAATACAAATGGTCGGTTGAATCGAATCAGGACGGCGGGCAGTTTCGCGCGCTCGCCAAGGATTACAGCCGGGCCGTCTTTTCTGTCACGAAGCCGGGCGATTACACCCTGCGCCTCACCATTGGTGACGGCGACTCAACCGACACGACGACCGCAAGCGTCCGACTCGGCGAGGGCTGGCGGCTGCTGCCCAATCGCTCGGCCGGCGCGGTGAACATCCCGATGCTTCCGTTGGGTCGCAATACTTGGGGCGCGATGGTTGAACCGATCGGCCGAACATTTGAGCCCAGCATCAGCCGCTACCTGATCGGCCAGCCGCAGCCCGACATCTCCTGGCCTCACCTGTCCGATGACCCGCTGGCAAGCGGCACGATGGTTCAATTCGATGCCTCATCCAACCGGGCATCCCTGATCAAATCGGGCGCTGTCGAATTTCGCTTCGATGGTGGTTCATCCTCTCAGATCATCGAATCCGTGGACCTCGTGGGCGATTTCAACGGCTGGCGGCCCGGGGCCAATCGCATGGTCGCGATGCCGGAGTCCGGGCCAATCTATCGAGCCTTGCTCCAACTCCCCGACGGCGTGCATCACTACAAGTTTGTCATCAATGCCACCACTTTCGTTAACGATCCGAACTCCGACCCCAAGCTCACCGATGCCGACGGCAACAGCGGCGTCCGCGTCGGGCCTGATCCCGCCAAGCTCGGCCCGGTCAAACCGAATCACATCAACCTCGAGGCGCTGTTTCACGATCCGTCTAATAATGTCTGGTTCGCACCGATTGCCTCAAATGCCGCAGCCATCACGGTACGAACGCTCGCCAGTGATGTGCAAACCGTCACCATGCACATTAGTGGCACCAGCGTCGACGGCATGACCGCCGATATTCCGCTTCGCCCGCTTGAGTCACGTGACGGTTTCGACTACTGGAAGGGCCAGGTTGTTGCCGGTCAGGCGCCATGGCATTATTGGTTCGCGTTGACTGACGGGACGGCAAACTCAAGGTTGTTCGGGTTCTCAGGACCCGGCACCAAGGCGTTTCGGGGTCCAGCAGACATGCACTTCAAAACCCCGGACTGGGCCAAATCAGTCGTCTGGTATCAAATCTTCCCGGAGCGTTTCCGCAACGGCGACACGTCCAACGACCCGCCCGGCACGGTGCCGTGGAAGCACGAGTGGTACAAACCTTACAAAGGCCCCTCCACCGGCGGCGGGAAGATCAATGAGAAAGGCCCGTTCTTCAGTTATATTTACGACCGTCGCTATGGCGGCGACCTGCAGGGCGTGCGCGACAAGCTGCCCTACCTGCGCGAGCTGGGCGTCACTGCGATTTACTTCAACCCGATCTTCCTCGCCGAAAGCCTGCACAAATACGACGCCTCGGACTACCGCCACATCGACGATTTCTTCGGCGTCAAGGACAGTCTCTCGAAAATCAAAGGCGAGACCGACGACCCCAAGACCTGGCAATGGTCCGAGACCGACAAGCTCTTCCTTGATTTCCTGCAGGAAGCCCATCGCCAGGGTTTCAAGGTCGTGCTCGACGGCGTCTTCAACCACGTCGGCCGCGACTTCTGGGCCTTCAAAGACGTCTTGAAAAATGGCGAAAAATCGCCCTACGCCGGATGGTTCGACATCGAGAGCTTCAAGCCGTTCCACTACAAGGCGTGGGACAAGCCCGACGGCGCATTGCCGCGGCTCAAGCACGATGACAAGCTCGGCCTGGCCACGCCGGTCCGCGAACACCTCTTCGCCGTCACCCGTCGCTGGATGGATCCCAACGGCGACGGCAACCCATCTGACGGCATCGACGGCTGGCGGCTCGACGTGGCCGGCGACATCAGTGTGGACTTCTGGCGCGACTGGCGGGCGCTGGTCAAGAAGATCAACCCCGATGCCTACATCGTGGCCGAACTCTGGCAGGAATCCCGCGCCTGGCTCGATGGCAACAGCTTTGACGCAGTCATGAACTATCCGTTCGCGGTGCGCAGCCAGCGATTCTTCGTCAACAACAAAAAGGCCAGCAAGCCATCACAATTCCTGAAGGAAATTCACGAGATCCTCGGCTGGTATGCCCCGCATGTGAACCACTGTCTCCAGAATCTCTACGACAGTCACGACACCGATCGACTGGCGTCGATGTTTCTCAATCCCGATCTGGAGTACGACCAGGCCAACCGTCCGCAGGACAACGGCCCGAACTACAAGACTGGACGCCCCACCGCCGGGAACTACCATCGCATGAAGCTCGCGGTCACCTGGCAGATGATGTTCCTCGGCTGCCCGATGATCTACTACGGCAACGAAGTGGGCATGTTCGGGGCCGATGATCCGACCGACCGCAAGCCGATGCTCTGGCCTGACCTGCTGCCGTATGACGATGCGGATGAGAAGATCGACCCCGAGATGCTGGAGCATCACAAGCGGATGATCGCGATTCGCAACACGTATCGCAGCATTCGGCTGGGTTCATTTGAATCGGTCTACGACGACGACAAGCGCGGCATCGTGGCCTTCGTGCGCCGGCTCGGCGGCGAGGCCGTCCTGGTGGTGATCAACAACAGCGACAAGCAGCGCCGCGTTCGGTTGCCGAATCCGTGGGATCGTGACGGCGCGGTCTATCGCGTGGACGATCCGTCGGTGGCGGAGATGAAGCCCGCTGCGAATGCCATGGACCGCGCGACGGTGGTCATCAAGCCGGATGCGAAGACGCCGGTCGTGATCGAGAAGGGCGCGGTCAAAGGCATCACCCTCACGCCGCGCACGGCGGGCGTGTTTGTGCTTGTTGAAAAGTAGCTTTCGACGTGTTTGGTCAGGCCGAAGGCCTGGTCGTGAGTAGCCGGGGCGTGGAGCGAAGCGACACCCCCGGTACGAACGGAAGCAAGGGTCTGCAGCCTGAAAGGCTGCTCGAAGTGGCGGAACGCAAGCGTGCGATCTCTATTGATTGACTCTGCTCAACAGAGACAATACGAGCAGTCCTTCAGACTGCACTTACGGAATGGTTCTCAATCCGGGCCTGCCGGGCGCGAATGCGACCTCCAGATCCGGCTACTGGCGATTACGCCTTCGGCGTATTAATTGGCACATGTCCCGAATCACCGCGGCATTTTGGTTTGTCGTCATCGGCGCACTGCTCTATGCGCTCTATCCGAAGTCGCCGCGCGCGGTGTCGGGCGACGCGACCGAGGTCACGGTGTGGTTCAACGGCCCGCTAGAGGGCCGCTTCCTGGATGTGACCGACGCCTTCGAGCGGCGCTTTCCGAACTACCGCGCCATCATGGGCAGCAGCGCCGTGCGAACAGGTCTCGATGGCGAGGGCAACCCGCAGCGGCTGATGTGCGGCATCGCCGGCGGCGTGCCCCCCGAGGTCGTGGAATACGACCGGTTCGCGATCTGCCAGTGGGCGGCGCGCGGGGCGTTTCTTGACCTGACCCAGTTGATCGAAAAAGACCAGCGTCGCATCGCCGAAATCGAGTCGCAATTGAAGGCGTCGCCGGCAAATGCCGCCGCGCTTGAGTCAGAACTTGAGACTCTCCGAACCTATCAAATCCGGTCCGAGGATTTCTATCCGCAGACCTGGGGCGAATGCCAGTACAAGGGCGGTGTCTATGGCGTGCCCAACTTCATGGACGATCGTGTGCTCTACTGCAACACCGATCTGTTGATTCAATCGGGATTCGTCGATGAGCGCGGCGCGGCCCGGCCGCCACGCACCTGGGAGGAAGTGCTCACCAAGCGCGTCGATGTGAGCGATGCATCGGTCGCCGACGGACACATTCGCAGCGCGACCGCCGATTTCGTGGCCAATGGCGTCAAGCGTGATGACACCGTCGCGGTCCTGGGCAGACGCGGCGGCGTGTATCGCTGCGTCGTGGATGACATCGTCAGCCCGACCGAGATTCGGGTCCGCAGCGCCTACAGCCGCAAGCGACTCGATCTGCCCGCGGGCGACGGCAGCAGAATCAAGGTGTTCGACAGCAGCGGCTACGCCCTCGCGATGACCCGCTGGGACGAGGAAGGCCGCATCAAGATCGTCGGTTTCGAGCCGCAGCAGGGTAATGCCTGGTTGTATTTATACGGCTGGTGCAACGGCGGCGAGTTCCTCAGCGAAGACGGCCTCACCTGCACGCTGAACGACCCGCGCATCGTCGAGGCCCTGCAATGGACCACCGACATCTACGACGCCCTGGGCGGCGCCGATGAAGTCAACGCGTTCAAGAAATCGTTTCAGACCGCCGCGCAGGATCCTTTCCTGCTGGGCCAGATCGCCCTGTTCATCAACGGCGACTGGTTCCTCCGCGACGTCGCCCGTTATCGCCGCGACATGCCGTTCGTCACCGCGCCGGCCCCCGTGCCCGCCGCGCGGATCGCCGAAGGCAAACCGTTCAGCACATGGGTCGCGGGCTTCGCTTATTGCATCCCGTCGACGTGCCCGCCTGACAAACTCGACGCCGCATGGATGCTGGTGAAATTCCTCTCCAGCGTCGACGGGGGCCAGGTGCAGAACGAGCACGACGCCCAGCGCGAGCGCGGACAGGGCCGCATCTACATGCCCCGCATGGTGGCGAACAAAAAACTGACCGCCGTGCAAATGGAGAAGTACATCGACGCGCCCGACGTGCCGCCGCGCATCCGCGCTGCGATTCAGACGCACATCGACATGCTGCCGCACGCCCGCTACCGGCCGATCTCGCCGGAGGGCCAGAAACTCTGGAACGCCCAGGCCGACGCGCAGGATCTCGCCTGGTCGCACTCGATGACGCCCCAGGCGGCGCTGGACTACCAGACCCGCCGCGTGCAAAAGGCCATTGATCAGTTTCACAACGCCCCGGCCGATTCCACCAACGTTTCGTGGGCGATGATGACCGTCATCTATGTCGTGCTGCTGATTCTGACGGCAGCCTATATTTTTCGCCGTTTCAAGCGCAGTGGCGAGGCGAAGATGGTCAACCGCACAGAATGGCGGACCGGCCTGGCCTTCATCGCCCCCTGGCTCGTCGGGTTCATTGTGCTGTCAGGCGGGCCCATGGTCTTCTCCGCGATCATGAGCCTGACGCGTTACGACGTCATCAACCCGGCACGCTTTGTCGGCACGGACAACTATCGAGAAATGTTCACCGAGGACTGGGGTGGCCCCGGTGCCGACGGACAGGAAACCGTGCCGACCGGCGTGCGTCGCAGCCTGCTCAATACGCTGTACATGGCGATTGGATTGCCGATCGCCATGGCGGTGGGCCTGGGCCTCGCCCTGCTCCTCGATTCGCGCGTTCGCGGCCTGCGAACCTATCGCACCTTCTTCTTCCTGCCGTCGATCATGCCCATCGTCGCCGCGAGCATCCTGTGGATCTGGGTGTTTAATGCGCAGAACGGATTGCTGAATTGGGTGCTGCAGGCGACCGGCATCGAGTCGCTGATCTCGTGGCTCAGCGCGAACACGACGTGGCTGCAGATCAAGACGCCGATCGCCTGGCTGACCAACAAGCAGACATCCAAACCCGCGCTGATCATCATGGGTCTCTGGGGCGCCGGCGCGAGCATGATCATCTGGCTAGCCGGGCTCAAGGATATCCCAACGCATTTGTACGAGGCCGCGGCCCTTGATGGCGCGGGGCCGATCCGCCGCTTCTTTCGCATCACCCTGCCCATGCTCAGCCCGCACATTCTATTCAATCTCATCATCGGCCTGATCGCCACGTTCCAGATATTCACCCAGGCCTACATCATGACGCCCAATGGCTATCCGGAGCGCTCTACCTACTTCTACGTCTACAAACTGTTTGACGAGTGCTTCTCGTTCTTCCGGTTGGGCTACGGCGCGGCAATGGCATGGGTGCTGTTCGCCATTCTGATCGTACTGACATTGATCAACATGAGGATTTCAAAGCGATGGGTGCATTACGCTGGAGAATGACGAATTACTAATTGCGAATTTCGATCTAACTTCCAGACAATCGCTCTCTACTTCGCAATTCGCAATTTGTAATTCGCAATTGACGTTTTTGGAGTTGCTCTTGGATCGCAAACGACCAATCTGGCAGACCGCCCTCCTGCATGCCGCCCTCATCGGCGGTTCGGTCGTTTTCGCGCTGCCATTTGTCTGGCTGGCGGGCACGAGTTGGAAGCTCGACAAGGAACTCCAATCCGAAGGCGTCAGCATCCTGCCGACCCTGCCGCACGCCCGCGCTGTCAGCCCCTACATCGATCCCAATACCTATTCCTTCGAGCGGCCGGAATCCATTCCGGCGAAGCGCTGGGATGAGTTCATCCGCACAACCCTGACGTCGGAGATCGATACGGCGGTCGCCGGCTGGTCTGATCCGCGCGCCGCGGGACTCGACCGTGACGCGCTGCACGGGCAACTGCGCGGTGGTGTGTTCAAGCGGCTTCGCGGCATGTTGGCCCCCGCGATCTGGGAAGGCGACGAGTCCACGCTCCGCGCCGCCATTCGCTCGACAATCACGCCGGCGTTGATCACGGAGGCGTTCGATCAAGCCTATCGTTATGTTGCATTGGGAAAGGTCATCCTGAAGGACCGCCAATACCGCATTTACGACCTGACGGGTGACACGCCGATCGAGCAACTCTGGAAACACGAGTCCGGTCCGCTTAAGCAGATCGAACCGCGGAAGGAGGCCGGTGGCAACGTCGGCGTACTGCACTACGACTGGGATGCGCAGTCGGCATCGGGCGACGCAGCGCAGACGCTGACCGTGTCGACGACTTTCGACCTGCCGATCGACTTTTCCGACTTTCAACGGCTCGATGTGAGCTTCCGCCGAGACGAATCGTGGCATGCCCTGACGGCCACGCTGGAAATAGACGGCCGGCAGTTTCAATCGGCCCGTGCAAAACACCTGGGCGAGGACACCTGGTGGGACGTACAATTTCAGCGACCAGGCCCCGACGACGACCGCCTGATCCCCCACCGCTACGTCGTCATCAATCCGGTCGACTCCGGACCGCAATTCGACCACGGCCCGCGTCGGCTCAAGCTCAACCTCACCCTCACCCGCAACACGGCCGCCGGCGCCCATTGGGCCAAGATGTCCGAAAACTACAAGAAAGTATTTGAAGAAGTGCCGTTCTGGCGGTACTTGTCCACCAGCGCCTTTCTGGCTCTGGCGAACATCGTAGGCACCTGCCTGTCTTGCTCATTGGCGGCCTACGCCTTCGCGCGGATGCGCTTCCCGGGACGCGACCTCTGTTTCGTGCTTGTGCTGGCGACGCTGATGATCCCGCCGCAGGTCACCATGATCCCGTCGTTCATCGTTTATCGACAACTTGGCTGGTACAACACGCTGGCCCCGCTCTGGGTTCCCAGCGCTTTGGCCGGCAACGCCTTCGCGATCTTTCTGCTGCGACAGGCCATGAAGGGCCTGCCGCGCGACCTCGAGGATGCCGCTCGGATCGACGGTTGCGGCTACTGGCGGATCTACTGGCACGTCGCCCTGCCGCTGATGAAACCGACCCTGGCCGCGATCAGCGTCTTCACGTTCCTGTACGTCTGGAACGATTTCCTCGGCCCGCTCATCTATGTGAACGATCAGCGTCTTTATCCGCTGGCCCTCGGTCTTTTCTCGTTCATGGCGGGCCGCGAAAACCAGTTTACCCTCATCATGGCCGGCGCCATGGTGATGACATTGCCAGTGGTGGTGATGTTCTTCTTCCTGCAGCGGTATTTCATTCAGGGCGTGGCCTTGACCGGCATGAAGAATTGATGGGAGAGCCCCGTGAAATCAGGCGGTTCGAGCGCACCAAGGGTATGTCGCGCATCCGCCGAACAACGTGTGGCTGAATTGACGCAGCACAACCGTCACCCTAACGTGCGCTGCCTTTAGTCAAGGCGCGTCGCACGGGTGTGACGACGAAATCATCAGGTGAACCGTGACGACCATGCAGGACCTCAAACCGATTGTTCATTCCCAGCCTCCCATCGACGAAAGCGGCCGCCGCTCCGTTGGACGCGTGACCGGCGTGAAGCGCCTCGATGAGGGCGTGCAACTCGAATGCGGACGCGCGCGTGTGCTCGTGACAATCGAGCGGGCGGGCATCGTCCGCGTGCGGCTCGCCCCGGATGGCAAGTTCCGGCGCGACCACTCGTGGGCTGTCATCGAAAGCACCGCCCCGACGCCGACATTTCGCCTGACGCAATCCGACGATGCGGTCGAACTGACGACCGACGCCGTCACGATCGTGATTCAACGCGACCCCTGTCGCATTTCGTTTCTCGACGCGAATGGCCGCGTACTCTGCGCCGACAACGCGACGGGCATGACATGGGACGGCGACGCCATCAGTTGTCACAAATCGCTCGATCCGAATGATCACTTTTTCGGCTTCGGCGAAAAGGCCCTTTCGTTCGACAAGCGCGGCACAACCCTGGTCAACTGGAACACGGACGCCGCCGACCACGATTCACACTCCGACCCGCTCTACCAGTCGCACCCTGTTGCGATGGTTCTGAATAATGGTCGTGCCTTCGGCTTGTTTTTCGACAACACCCATCGATCGTGGTTCGACCTGGGCAAGACCGATCGCGATGCGTGGAGTTTCGGGGCCGACGGCGGCGAGATGAACTACTACTTCATCCCCGGCCCCACGCCGCAGGACGTGGTGAAGAACTACAGCCGGCTCGTCGGCACCATGCCCCTGCCGCCGCTGTGGGCCATGGGTTTTCAGCAGTGCCGCTGGAGCTACGAGTCCGCATCGCTCATTCGCGACATTGCCCGGCAGTTCAGAAAGCGCAAGATCCCCTGCGACGCCATTTACATCGACATCGACTACATGGACGGCTACCGCTGCTTCACCTGGAACAACAAGACGTTTCCGAAGCCCGCGGCGCTCATTTCCGAATTGCTCAAGAGCGGCATTCGCACAGTGGTCATCCTTGACCCCGGCATCAAGAAGGACCCCGGCTACGCCGTCTATGACAGCGGCATGAAGGGCGGACACTTCTGCGTCGACGGCGATGGGCGGACCTACGTCGGCAAGGTCTGGCCCGGCGACAGTTGTTTCCCAGACTTCACCCGGCCGTCCACGCGCGAATGGTGGGGAGATCTTTACAAGGGTCTGACTGATGCCGGCATCGCCGGGTTCTGGAATGACATGAACGAGCCGTCCGACTTTTCGCAGCCCGACGGCCTCGCGCCACTGGACCTGCAGCATGACAACGAGGATGAGCCGACCACCCATCGCGAAATTCACAATGTGTACGGAATGCAGATGGCCCGCGGCACCTTCGATGGCCTGAAACGATCGCGGCCCGGCGAGCGGCCCTTCGTGCTCACCCGCGCGGGCTTCGCCGGCGTGCATCGCTATGCCGCCACCTGGACCGGCGACAACAAATCAAACTGGGAACACCTCAAGATGAGCATTCCCATGCTGCTTTCCATGGGCCTGTCCGGCCAGGCCCTGGTGGGCGCGGATGTCGGCGGCTTCTTCAACCAGCCCAGCCCCGAGTTGTTCGTGCGTTGGATGCAGCTCGGCGTCTTCTACCCGCTCTATCGCGTCCACACCTGCGGCGGACCGGACCAGGAGCCGTGGTCCTTCGGCAAGCCTGCCGAGAGACTCAGCCGCGCGGCAATCGAATTGCGCTATCAACTCATGCCGTATATTTACACCGAAATGCACCGCGCCGCCCGCGACGGACTGCCGCTCATGCGGCCCCTGCTGCTCGATTTTCCCGATCACCCGAAGGTGCACCAGTCCTCGCGGGAGTTCATGTTCGGGCCCAACCTTTACGTTGCGCCGGTCGTCGAACCGGGCGCGAAGCAGCGGAGCATCTGGCTGCCTCGCGGCGAATGGTGGGCGTTCGACCCCGCATCCGCCCGACCGGCGACATCAGTGCATGGCGCAGTGGTGCCCGAGCAGATTTGCGGCACGTTCGTAGGCCGGGATTGCGCCGTCGAGAAAAAGGTCGATGTCAGCCTGTCGTCCATTCCCATGTTCGCGCGAAGCGGCGCCGTGATTCCCACGCGCGAGATTCAGCAGCACGTCCACGAGCGGCCCCTGACCGAGGTCACGCTGGAGATCTTTCCCGGCCATGGCGGCGGTGAGTTGTACTGCGACGACGGCCGCACATTGAATCACGAGCAGGGTGAGTTCGGCTGGGAGCGATACGAGACGCAAGACGATGCATCCGGGTGTTCGATTGAGATTTCCCAGCGAACCGGCCGCCCCGGACACCTGCCGCCGCGATACATGTTGCGATTTCACGGGGTGGTCACACCGCCGGTGCAGGTGAAGATGGGCGATACCATGCTGCGCAAAGCCGTCGGCACGCGTTCGAGCGGCACCGGCGTCTGGCTGTTCGATCGCAAATCACAGACGCTTCAGGTGCGCATCGCCGACTGGACGCCCGGCGTGCCGGTCCGAATCACCAAGGGGGCGAGCGTCCGAAAACCAAAGACATCAACTCGGCGCAAGTCACGCAAATAGTCGCCGTGCGGAAGAACGCTCGGTCTTTGAGTGCGCGGGTGACTGACACGGGTTGGTACAATAGGGCCGCCTGTTGAAGGAGAACCTTCGATGAACGATTCGGAATTCCTGAAACACCAATTCATCACCCTTCGCGATGAGATCAAGGAGTGCAAGGCGCGAGCATTCAAGTTGGTGATACTGGGTGCGCTCTTCGTTCCGGCGGCCGGCTATGCGGCGGACCGCCTGGAGTTGTTCTTCGCAACGGCATCGCTCCCTTTCGTCATCGTTCTGGTGATGCTGGCCTTTATTTCCGAACATAACGGAATCATTCGCGCCGGACGGTATATCAAGGAGCACGTCGAGCCGAAGGTCGCCGGGGCAACAGGTTGGGAAAAGTGGCTGGAGAGCAACCACCGGCTGCGCAGCGTGGACCGCTACTTTTTTGCCAGCTTTATGGTGATGTTCTTCATTTACTATGCGATCGGCGCGGCCGCGGCCATTCAGACTCTATCCGTTAAGTTTTTCGACGATCAGATCCAGTTCGTGCTGTCGAATGTGGCCTATGCCCTCGGCGGCCTGTGGGTGCTCTTCGTCTGGCTGCGACACTGGCACTCGTGCACCACGACCGAGTGAGTATCACCAGCCCCTGACGATCTGGCGGAATCGTTCGCCCCGCTGCTCGTAGTTCTTGAACATGTCGTAACTGGCGCAGCCCGGCGTCAGCACCACCACATCGCCGGTGGTCGTCAACTGTCGCGCCGTGTTCAGCGCGGCATCGAAACTCTCCGCCAATCGAAGGGCCGGCTCGCCCTCCCTGACGTGCGCGTTTCGAATCGCCTCGGCGATGCGATCGCGCGTCGCCCCGACGCACACCACCGCCTTTGCCCGCCGCGCGAGGGCTGTGCCGAACGAATCAAACGGTGTGCCCTTGTCCGATCCCCCGACGATGGCAACGACCGGCGCGTCAAACGCCTCCAGGGCCGTCATGGCCGCCTCGGAGGTCGTCGCCTTGGAATCGTTGAAATACCGCACGCCGTCTAATTCGCGCACGAACTCCAGCCGGTGGGCCAGCCCGCTGAACCCCGCCAGCGCCTCGGCGGCGGCCCACTGATCGGCATCCACCATCGTCGCAATCGTCAGCGCCGCGGCCGCATTCTGCAGATTGTGCGCGCCGGGCACCTGCAAGCGGACATCGGGAATGATCATCCGTTCCTGTCCGTGGGCCGCCTGTCGGTCGATCCACACGCTTCGCCGCGCCGCGTCCAGCCCGTATCGATAAAGCGGCCGGCGTGTGACCCAGTCGTCGCCGAGAAACTCCGTCGCACCAGATTCTGGCAGGGCCAGCAATCCGCCGTGGCGCTGATGGCGGTAGATATTCGCCTTGGCATCGGCGTAGGCCTGCATCGTGCCGTGCCGGTCGAGATGGTTCTCGCGGATGTTGGTGATAAGTGCGATGTGCGGGCTCCAGGGCAGCGCCCCGGCATCCTCCAATTGAAAACTGGAAAGTTCCAGCACAACGAGGTCGTCGTTTGCCATCGAGGGCAGATCGTCGAGCAGGCTCTTGCCGATGTTGCCGCCCAGCCAGACGCGGCCGTGCCGCCAGCCCTTCGACTTGCGGGCCGCGCTCAGAATCTCGCCCACCATGGCGGTGGTCGTGCTTTTGCCGACTGAGCCGGTGATGCCGATGACCCGGCTGGGGCAGCGCTCCAGGAAGAGATTCATCTCGCTGGACCACTTCACGCCGCGCGCCTGGGCCGACTTGAAAAATGCGGAAGTCTGTTTATTGACCGCCGGGCTGACCACCAGCAGATCGGCCCCCTGCAGATCGTGCTCGTCATGCCCGCCGAGCCGGAGTGTGACATCCAGTCCCTCCAGCGCCGCCACGCTCTCTGCCAGATCGGCCGCCGAGGCCTGATCGGTCACGGTGACCTTCGCCCCCTGTCGCGCCAGCCAGCGCGTGACGCCGATGCCGCCGCCGAAGCGACCCAGGCCCATCACCACCACACGACGGCCGTCAAACTTCATCGATGTCGCCATCGCCCCACTCCGCCTTCGTCAGGTTCGCCACGTCGATCCTTCATGCACGGCTTCCCCCCACGGCTTCGCATCGTAATTCAAATTGGCCGGACCCTGTCAAGCAGGCCATCTTTGGCGTGACGCGGTGTTGATGGCCGTGCCGCAGTTTTTCAACGGTGCGCGACTTGACGGCAGTGGATCAGATCCGCCTGAAATCGATCTGACGCGTGTGTTTTTGCAGTGTTCGCCACATGCGGCCCATCGCAACCCCGAATGACCGGAGTTGTAGAATCCGGGAGTGCTCCTTTCCGCCTGCCCGAGCCGGCAGAAAAAAAATCTCGGGATCGATTAAACGCTGGGCGCGTCCGCCACATTACTCCTCCGAGGGCCTTCGCCGCGATGTCCCACGATTCGATCACGGACGCGCCGGCCACCCCTCAGGACGCGGCGACCGATCTGACTGCGTGGCGGCGGCGCATCGTGGCGCTGGCCATGAAACTGGTCTGGAACCGCGATGACGCGGAAGAATTGACGCAGGAGGCGTTCGTGCGGGCAAGCCTGAAGCGCCTGACCCCTGGCGATGCCTGCTTTGGACCCTGGCTCATGCGAACCGTCGCCAACCTGTGTGTGAATCACCGGCGTCGAAAGCGACCCGAGCCGCTCACTGAAGCGTCGCTTGAGCGTGCCGGCGCGCGTGTTCAGCCGCCCTACGACGACGTGGATCGCATGACGCGACTGCGAACACAACTGGAGCAGCTTCCAGATCAGCAGCGCATCGCCCTTGTGCTGCGCGGGATGGAAGGGCTCGACTACGAGGCCATTGCCGAGATCATGGATTTGTCCGCCGCGGCGGTTCGAACGCATGTGCACCTTGCTCGAAAGCGGTTGTTGGAGCTGTCACATGAAAGGGATCGGGCATGAGCGCTTGCGACGCATTTCGCGATCAGATCGAACGCCGCATCGACGGCCTGCTCGACGCCGAGTTTGAAGCGTCGCTTGCGGCACACCTATCGCGATGCCGTGAATGCCGCGATTACGAACAAGCTCAGCGGGCGCTATCGGTTGATCTGACGATGTTGTCGCGCGTCGCTCATGAATTGACCACCCCTAGCGTCGCGGCCAACCCCACAGGGTCGGGCTGGATCAGAATCGCCACCCGCGCCGCCGCTATCGCGCTCGTGATCCTGGGGACGTGGACGTTTGTGCGGAAGCCGAATGCAATGCCAATTGCGCCATCGTCTCCGCCAATCGCCGGCACATCGAACGCTCCGCAGTTGGAGCGACCTCCAATTCGCTTTGCCGCCCATGTCGAACCGTTGGATGCAACGACCCGGTTTGCAGTGCCGATCGAAACAGACAATCCGCGTGTTCACGTGGTCTGGTTATACGATTCGCTGAATGAAATACAGGAACCTGCGCCCGCAAGTGCGCCAAGCCTCTAACTCAGAAGGAGATTCCCATGTCGGTGCTTCCCATGACTTTTGCAACCATTTTGTTCGCAATGACGGCGGCTCAGAGGACCCCACCCGCAGCAAGCGCTGATTCCACGCCGAAGCCAACGCCCGATGTAACTCAATCCTCGAACCCAATGTTCGGAAGGGATGTCAGGGTTCTGCCGCTTAGCCATGCCGAGCCGGGGAGCGTGATGGAGACCTTGATTCCCCTTTTCAAGGGGGTGTCACTGGTTGCATCCCCTTCAACCAATAGCATCATCTGCAGCGGATCAAGAGAAGAACTGGATGCCGTCGAAGGACTGCTTAAGCATCTCGACCAACGCACAGCAACCGCGGGCAAGGGTTTACCTGGCGTTCGTGCGATTCAACTCAAGCACCGCGCGACCGACGACGTCACCAAGGAAGTCATGAGCCTGATAGGCGGGTTTCAGCGCGGATTCGAGGGTCGTGTCGCGTCAGACAAGGCCCGCGGCAAGATCGTGCTCCGCGGCTCAGAGGAATTCATGGACTTTGCAAGCCATGTCATCGCCGAACTCGACGTGCCCGCCCAGATGATCCAGTTCGAATTCGCGTTCTTCAGCGCCGATCAGAACGACTCAGCGCCGGCCGAGGGCATTCCCGCCGACTTGGAGCCCGTCGCAAAGGAACTGGCACGATTTGGCCGCGTGCGCCTGTTGGGCCGCCTGGCGTGCAATGCCATGGAGGATCACAACTTCCACCTCGAGGGCGTTCTCGGCGACGGAATGTCGGCCAAGGTCGAGGGATCCCTGATCAACGCGGTTGCCGACGGGAGCATTCAATTGAACGTGAATGGCAGCGTCCGGCTGACCCAATTCGGCGGAGCCGAAGCGGGCGGCAAGGCGCCGCCCCGCTCGTCGGGCTTCAATATCGATACAACCGTCGCGACACGACGCGGCGACACGATCATCATCGGCACGGCCCCGGCCGGCTGGCAAACAGGCGAGTCGGCCATCATGGTGTTGCAGGTCAAGAAGTAAGAACGTCTTAAGAAACGCGGAACGACGAACGCGGCACGCGGAATTCATATCCCGTGTTCCGCGTTCCGATTTCCCCGTTCCGCGTTCTGAATTCCACGGTCGGGTTCTCGGTCTCACACTCATCTATAGCGCATCCGCGGCCCGGGCCATCTCGAAGAGTTCGCCCGCGATCATCTCGGCCGCGTTGGTCTTGCCCAGGGCGGTCACCGCGCGCGACAACCGCCGCCGATGCTCGTCGGAATGCATCAATCGCTGCAGCACCGGGCCGAGCACGCGGGCATTGGCCTTGGGGTCGCCGGTGTCCTCCACCAGTTCCGCTGCGTTGGCCTTCACCAGCACGCGGGCATTCGCAAGTTGGTGCTTCTTGCGGTCGTAGGGATAGGGCATCAAAATCGACGCCAGTCGCATCACGCTGATTTCGGCCAGTGTCGAGGCCCCCGCCCGCGACACGATCAAATCGGCCGCCGCCATGCAGGCCGGCATGTTCTCGGTGAAATCGATCGTCTTGGCCTGCACGCCCGCTTTCCGGTAGCCCTCACGACACGCGGCCAGATCGGCCTCGCCGGTCAGATGCACGATCTGCCAGTCGGGCCTGGCCTTGAATTCCTCCGCCAGCAGCACGGCGGCAAGATTGATCGATCGAGCCCCCTGCGACGCACCGGTAATGAGCAGCGTCTTTTTGTCAGGGTCGAGCTTCAGCTTGTCGATGGATGCGTCGCGCTTGGCCTCGGCAAACCCGGGGCGAATCGGACAGCCGGTGCAATGCACGTCCTTGGCCCGCTCAAAATGCTCCGCAGTCTCCTCCCATTGCACGAACACGCGATCGACTTGTGAACCAAGCAACCTGTTGGCACGGCCCGGCACCGCGTCTGGGTTGAATATGGCAGTGGGTATCCCCAGTCTGCGCGCCACAGTGATCGGCGGCCCTGCCGCGTAACCCCCAAGGCCGAGAACCATTGCCGGACGGCGTTCGCTGAATCGAGCCTTCACCAGCGCAGTCGATCGGCGCCACGCCATGAGAAAGCCGGGCCACTGCCAGGGCTTGCGGGGAAAGGCCCGAACAGACTGCTTCACCAATTCGAAGCCGCGCGGCCCAACCAGTCGCTCATCGATGGGTCGCGGCGTTCCGAAGACGGTCACGTCAAACTCAGGTCGATCAGCGCGAAGCGCCTCGGCGACGGCCAGCCCCGGATAGAGGTGCCCCCCCGTTCCACCGCCGGCAATCACAAACCACGGGCGATCATCGTCCATGCCGGCCATTGTGTCGCGACATCCCGCACATCGCCAGCGGCAAACCGGCGAGACTCACTTAAGCGACGATGCGCGAACCACTCGACTTAAACTCGCTGCGATCTGCGCGCGCGGACCGTTAGCGAGCGACCCCGCAATCGGCTGCGATTGCGCATGCCGACGAGCGCGTCACTGGAGGCTGCCCCGGTTTCGATCCGCCTCTGCAATCAGAGCGTCGATCCGCCATGCGACCGGTTACTCATCGTCGTTAAGAGGACTGGTGGGAATCTCGTAGCCTTCTTCCATCGTGTCGGCGTCGATTTCCCACTGCGTGGCGTCGTACTCCTCCATGTCCTCTTCGAGTTTCTCAACCGCGCGATCGACAATGCGTTCGAGCATGTTTCCGACGACTTCCTCGTTCGGACGAAGAGCGCAGCCTTCCGGCAACGAGAACAGCAGGATGCCGCCCAGGGTCAGCAACGCCACGAACCACCGCCAGGCCTTGAAAATATCCGGCATGATTTGATCCCTCCCCACCGATGCGGAATCATCGGGTCGCAATCATGCGAACTTAATTCTCTCATACGATTCAGCCGCTACGCGGACGGCCCGCCGTCGCCGGTCCTGTAAATTGACAGACTGACGCAGCCTGTCCGTTGCCCGGTTCGCCGTCCGGACGTTGCTCTATTCGGACCGGCCGATACAATGCGGACCGTCACCCTGGGAGGACCTGACGATGCCGCTGGATGAAATCGAGTTTGAGGCCGAAGAGGCGATGGAGAAGTCCGTCGCGTTTCTGAAACAGGAATACCGCGGCGTGCGGACCGGCCGGGCCTCGCCGGGGCTGGTCGAGCACATCAAGGTGAAAGTCGCGGCTTATGGCGAATCAGCGATGGATCTAAAATCCCTGGCCACCATCACCACGCCCGACGCGACCATGCTGCTCGTGAAGCCGTTTGACCCCACCACGCTCAAGGACATTGAGCGCGCGATCAACGAGGCCTCCATCGGCATCAACCCGCAGAGCGACGGCAAGGTCATCCGCCTGCCCGTGCCGCCCCTGTCCGGCGAGCGCCGCCAGCAGATCGCGGGCCAGGTTAAGAAGATGGCCGAAGCCCAGAAGATCGCCCTCCGCAACGCCCGGCGCGAAGCCATGCAGAAGATTGACGCCGAAAAGAAAGCCGGCGACCTGCCCGAGGATGACGCAAAGGCCGGACAGGAATCGATCGAGAAACTCATCAAGAAATACGAATCCACACTTGACGATTTGATGAATGCCAAGACGAAGGAAGTGACTCAAGTGTAAGGATGTTGCGCCTTTCGTGCCGCGACCCTTGCGCATGCCTGTGAACTTTCCAAAGCGGCATCCGGGGGCGCCGTGTTTCCCTACCTGCACAAGTCCGTCCCTCGCTTGATGGATCTTTCGGCGCGGCAAGCCACGCTCGCTGCTGAACTGCGCCAGGATGTCGAAATCCTTGCAACCGACATCGGCCCGCGCGGCACCTTCGCGCCCGATCGGTACCGATTAGCGGAGGAATTCCTCTTATCCGCATTGAAACGAGCGGGGTATGCGCCGGAGCGTGAGGCATGGACGGCCGACGGCGTGCCCTGCGCGAACTTAATCGCAAACCTGCGAGGCACCCAAACACCGGAACGCATCGTCATCGTCGGCGCGCATTACGACAGCGTCGAGGGGTGTCCGGCGGCCAATGACAACGGCAGCGGCATTGCCGGGTTGCTCGCCCTGGCGCGGCAATTCGCCGGCGCGCCGCGCCGATCGACCATTCGGTTCGTCTGTTTCGCCAACGAAGAGCCGCCCTGGTTCAACGTCAACGAAATGGGCAGTCAGGTCCACGCCCGCGCCTGCCATGCGGCGAAGCAGGACATCCACGGCATGATCTCCTTGGAGACGATCGGCTACTACTCAGCCGCAGCGCGCTCGCAATCGTGGCCGCACGCGGCGCTAAATCTGCTCTTGCCAACCATCGGCGACTTCATCGCGTTCGTCGGCCCCAGCGCCGCCAAGCCGCTGATCGCCCGCTGCGCGAAGTTGTTTGAAGCCCAGCACGCATTTCCACTGCTGGCCGCCGCCGCGCCCGACGCGATCGATCAGGTGAACTGGTCCGATCACCGCGGCTTCATCGAGGCGGGCTACCCCGCCTTCATGGTCACCGACACCGCCCCGTTGCGCTACCCGCACTACCACCTGCCGACCGACACCGCCGAGAAACTCGATTACCCATCCATGGCCCGCGTCGTCGACGGGCTGGCTGGAATGCTCGCGGAATGGGCCGATTCCGCGTGAATCGCCCCGTTTTTCACGTGCACTGGTCCGCCCGTCGCATCGCGCATACGATTCGTCTCAACGGCGGCCGGCGCGGATGCACGCCCGGTTGGATGGCCGTTGAAAATCAACGAAGGACAGACTCCCATGCAAAAGCGATTCATACTCGCCGCGGTTGCCTTGCTCGCCATGGCCGCCACGGCACAAGCCGAAACCCTGAAGGAAGTGCAGGACAAGATTCACGACATGGTGTCGAAATACAAGACCCTGCAGTTCAAGATGAACATGAACTCCGAGATGGGCATGGCCGGCTACACCGCCAAGACCAAGAGCGACTCGACGATCGAAGCCATGAGGAAGGACAACGTCGTCATGTCCCGGCTGGACACGCAAATGCACACGGTCAGCAAGATGGGCGATCAGGAAACCAAGATGGACATGAAGTCGCTCATGATCGACGACGGGAAGTTTGTGTGGACGATTGCGGAAGCCCCCATGAAGTCGATCAGCAAGTCGAAGCACGACGAAAGCACCGCCGTGTACTTCAATCCGCGAGCCGCGTGGAAGTTGAGCGAGCAGCACTTCGATTTGAAGTTGATGCCCGACGAGAACATGGATGGCAAGTCCTGCTGGGTCATCGCAATGGAACCTAAGGATCCGAGCATGAAGATGATGCAATCCAAGGCGGTCAATTATTTCGACAAGAAGACCGGATTGGGCGTCAAGACCATCAACTACGGTCCCGATGGCAAGAAGAATGGCGAAGTCATCATGTCCGATGTCAAGATCGACGCCGATATCAGCGCCGATCGATTCAAGTACACACCGCCGGCCGATGCCAAGGTCGAGGACTTGACCAAGGCGGGCGATGGCGAGTCTATGGGCGGCAAAGCCGGCAAAGGCGACAAGTCCGACGACTCGAACAAGGAATGAGTCGGGTTCGAACACGCTGAAAAACCGTTGATGCAATCCGCCCCGGGCCCACCAGCCCGGGGCTTTTTTTGTCGCACGACATAAGCGCCACTAGAATGAGCACATGCCGGCCGGTCAGGATCTCATTGTCGCGATCATCACACTCGGCGCGTTGATGATCATCATTCGTAACATCGCCAAAGGGCGGCGCAGCGCATGCGGCCGCGGCGGCTGTGGTTGCGCGCCCGGCCCTGAATCGACTGCGCAGCACGGCGAACCAAACCGTTCAAACCCGGCGGATCTGGGCGACCGCATGGGTCAGCGACGCGAACTGGTGCAACTTCGGATTGATCGATCGCCGTCCGAGGCGGCATCCCATCCAGAGAATGCCTGAGCCTTTCAAACCCAAGAGAAGGAATCTCCGTGAGCAAGCCAATGGCGGACCTCAAAGGCCGAGTGGCCATCGTGACCGGCGCCGGTCGTGGGATCGGCCGCGCCATTTCCCAGCGACTGGCGGCCTGCGGCGCGAAGGTCGTGCTGGCCGCCCGGAATGCAGATCAACTCAACGAAACGCAACGCTTAATCGAAGGAGAGGGTGGCGAAGCCCTTGCTGTACCTACAGATGTCTCAAACGAACAGGCGGTGCAGGCGCTCATCGCGAAAACGATTGACCGCTTCAAGCGCGTCGACATCCTCGTCAACAACGCCGGAGTCGCATTGGCAGGCACGGTCGAATCGATGACGCCGGAGTCGTTTGGCAGACTGCTCGACACCAACATACGAAGCGTGTACCTCTGCTGCCGCGCGGTCTGGCCGCACATGCGCAAGGCCGGTTCCGGCGCGATCATCAACATCTCGTCGATCGCGGCGCACGATCCATTTCCCGGCCTGGGCGCGTACGGCGCAACCAAGGCATTTGTCGGTTTGTACACCAAGGCGATGGCCGTCGAAGGCGCGCCGCTGGGGATTCGCGTGCACGCCATCGCACCCGGCGCGGTCGACACGCACATGCTGCGCGGGCTGTTCCCGGAGTTTCCGGCCGGTCAGGCTCTGGCCCCCGAGGATGTCGCGGAAGCGGTGGAAATGATGCTGACGCCCGCTGCGGCGAACATGAGCGGGCAATCATTTGTGGTGAACAAGGGCTGAGGCAGGGAGAGTCGTCAGTCGATCAGCATGGCGAACTTGGCCCGCAACTTCTTCGGCCATCGAGACGGATGACGATCCTCGGTCGAATCCGCGTCGAACGGCTTTGCCGCCGGCTCCGGTGCCACGACAGGACTTTCGGTCTGCTGCGGGCGGGTTTTCACCGGGTCGGCAGTGCGCACCGGTCGTTCCATCGACGTGGTGCGCGGCGGCGCGGTCATGCGCATGCGATTGTTGGACTGCGCCGCAGGCTGGCAGCCCATGAGGCTACTGAGAACCAGTGCGGCCGCCCCGAAGGCGATGCCGCGAATACCGTGCTTCACCATGTCTTCTCTCCCCCATGGCGAGGACTTGCGTCCCCCTCACCTAACTATAGGCCAAATAGAAGGTAACGAGTCAAGTCTCGCCCCGTTGCCGCCCCCCGGCATGCAGCATTGCAACCCCCGCGAGGATGGAAACCGCGGCAGCTGCGACTCCAGACTTGATCGTTTCGTCCTCGCCGCAACCTGAGATACGGGGAAGCGGTTTGCAGACGCGCCCGGCACGTGTGGGAATCCCTTCGATTACTTCAAGCGTCGTTGACATCCACGACGATATGTCCGATAACCGCCACCCTCACGCGACCTTTTCTTGCATCCGTTTGGGTCGTCGGGTGACGGTCTGGCACGATCATGCAAGATGGACGGAACGACTCACCGGCACGGAGCGCCACCATGAATTTGGTTTTCGGAATCGGACTTCGCAGCATCGCTGCGGTTGCAACTCTTACGCTGTTGACGACAAGCGTGTTCGCGGACCCGCCCGAGAGCCAAGTGGACGGCGACGCGATCGAAATGACCGACGTCGGATCGGCGCCGCCGGCATCCACTCGCACCGCCAACGTCCAGGCGCTCCCCGAGCCCCCGGCTTCGCAGATTCAATTCCTGAAGACCGGACGAATCGTCCTCAACTACCGAGCCGCCAAGGGTTCCAGCGCCGTGACCTACGCGGAGGCCTGGATCACCGAAGACCGCGCCGTTACGTGGCGAAAAGTCAGCATGCCGATGGGTACGCCTGCGGGCAAGGTCACGATCGATGCGCCCGGTGATGGGCTGTTCGGCGTTTACCTCATTCTCTTCAACAACGCCGGACCGTCGAGTCCGCCCCCGGAGCCGGGTACGGCCCCGCAGCAATGGGTGCAGATCGATCGCACTTCGCCATTTGTCCAATTGCTGGAACTGCGCCCGGACAGCCATTTTCTGCAGAACCGGGAAGTGAACATTCGCTGGAAGGCCCAGGACGACGCCATCAACGATCGACCGGTATCGCTCTTCTATCAGCAGGGCAACGGCGCGGCGTTCCAGCCGATCGCAGACATGCAGGCGGCTGTCAGCGACTTTCGCTGGACGGTGCCGCCGTCGGTGTCTGGTCGCGTCACGATCAAAGCCGTTGCCCTGGATCGCGCCGGCAACACCGGCGAAAGCGTCATCGACTCGCTTGTGATCCCCGCCGAGCCGGTCAAACCGATCGAAGTTGCGAAGATCGAGCCAATGCCGGTACAGCCGGCAGCCCCGGCCGCCGCCCCCGCCGCGACGCCGGTCGTGGACGATGGGCCCCGCACGGTCGCCATGGACACGGTGACAACGCCGCTGGCCCCGAAGAAGGACACGCAACTTGCGCTCAAGCCAGCACAGACGTACCGCGACCCGCCCAAGGCGCTCGAATCGCCGAAGGATGCGTCAGTCAGCGAGGCTCGAAAGCGGTATGATCTCGGCACGATGCATCGCCGCCGCGGCGAGAATGGCATCGCCATGGTCAAGTTTCGCGAGGCCCTGCAGCTCGATCCGAATCTGATCGAAGCGCGCAACGACCTTGCGGGCCTCCAGGTGCTTGCTGGCGAACACGCCGCAGCCGAGCAGGAGTACAAGCGTGTCCTGGACATGGATGCGAACTATCGCCCGGCCCTGAAGAGTCTTGCGCTGGTTCAGGCCTATCGCAAGAACTATCGCACGGCGGCGCAGACACTGGGCCGCCTGCTTGCGGTCGATCCGGCCGATGGCGAGGCCTGGCTCTATCTCGGCGACGTGACCATGTTCATGGGCGACAAGACCGCGGCCCGGCAGCATTGGAGCAAGGCGGCTAACACCAAGACCGCCGTCGCGGATGTCAAGGATCGCGCCCGCAAGCGGCTGGCGATCTACCGCGGCGAGGCAGTGGCCTCGATCGGCGCAGGCGAAGAGTGATCGCCGCGCCGCCCGGGTCATGTGATCGAAAGGAATGACCACCCGCGTGGCGACTGCCCGGACCAAGAAAGCCCCCGCTTCCACCGGCGGTGAGACGCTCGTCTTCGCCGTCACCGGCACCGATGATTTCATTCGCCTTCAGGCCGTGCGCGAACTGATCGAACGCCTGCTCGGCGGCAAGCCCGATGACATGTCGCTCGTCGACCTGGATGGCGAATCGGTCGACGCCGCCACGGTCCTCGACGAATGTCGCATGAAATCGCTGCTGGCAGACCGCAAGGTCGTGCTGGTGCGCAAGGCCCCCGCGTTCATTAAGCGCTATCGACAGGTGCTCGAAGACTACGTGGCCGCGCCCTGTCCGGATGGGCTTCTCGTTCTCGATTGCCCGAAACTCGAACGCACCTTCCGCCTGTCGAAGGCGATTGCCGCCGCCGGCGGACGGATAGACGCAGAGCCACCCGCAATGCGCGACCTGCCCGCGTGGATCGTCAATCACGCCAAATCGGCCTTCGGTCGAACCATTGAGATCGGCGCGGCCCGCCGATTGGCGGAACTGGTCGGCGACAGCCTCGGCAAGGTCGATTCGGAGCTGGGGAAACTCACCGTATTCGTTCCCGGTCAGGGACCACTCCGCGAGGTGCATGTCGAGGAACTTGTCGGCGCCTCCCGGGCCGAAACAGTCTTCAAAATCGGCGACGCCATCGCACGTCAGGACGCCCCCGCCGCGCTGACGCTGTGGGACCTTTCAGTTTCGCTGGACCGCAAAGCGCCTTACATGGCCGCCGGCGGGCTGGCGACCGGGTTTCGCCGAATTGCCGAGGCCAAGCGGCTTTCCGACGGCGGTATGCCCCTGAAAACCGTCATGGATCGCCTGAAAATGTGGGGAGATCCCGGCGCATTGAAGCGGCAGCTTGATCGCTTTACGCTGCGTCAATGGCAGGACACCCTGATGGCCCTGCTGAAGATTGACGTGGGGGCCAAGAGCGGTCTTGGCAACATCGAAAATGCCATTGAGAAGCTCATCGTGAGGCTTTGTGCGCCGTCGAAGTTGACGGGCCCACGAGCCAACCAGCCATAAAAAAGGACTTTTGGTCATGCCTAATTCACCTATTCCGTCGACCGGTTCGCAAGCGCGCTCAAGTCTGCGCGGACTGGTCGGGCGCATCTCTCTAATGGCGCTTGCCGTTGCAATGATCGGTGCCGCGTTCGGCGGTTGCAGCCAGGAGCAACGCGATAACTGGACCTGGAACCCCTTCGAGGACAAGTCAAAGACCACGCCGCCGGATGCGGGCACCAAGGCCCGACGTCCCGCGGATGCAACCGCCACCGCGAGCAATGAGCCCCGCACCACTGCGAAGCCGGCTGCCGACGATCCGAAGGCAGAGCAGGTCAACTGCGATGTAGACACATACACGCGTAATTTCAACTCCGACCGCAATGCATCCAGGCCTCGCAGCAACGACTCCCAAACGCCAACCATCGATGACGATCGTCAACTGGCTGATGCGTCCGCGTCCCGCGCGCAACGCACCTCGGCCCGCCCGGCGCCCGCTCGAAATGACTCCGCTCGAACGGACACCCGTGGCACGCAGTCGCCCGCAACCGGAACAACTTCGAGTTCGCCACGCTCATCCAATTCGAACTCAAACAGTTCGATCGATTCAGGCGACGACCTCGTTCTGATTCCGACCGGTTCGAGTGGATCAGCCGTGTCGACGCCGCCGGTGACGCATTCGGAACCGGCACCCCAATATCCTGCCTCGTCGGATTCATCCGCAAGTTCGTATCCGGAGACGCCTTCCAGTTCGAATAGCAGCGTGCAGCCCGAAACGACGCACGTCGCCATGACGACACCGAGTACGTCGAGCCAGACGCCCGAGCCGGTTCAGAATCCCTACATCACATCTACTGAAGACACTGAAGCCGACGAACCCGTCAGCCGCCCGCCGGTGTTGGGTTCGATCGTGATCGAGGCTGGCAACGAAAACGAGTCTTCGGATTCCACTAACACGACCGACATAGGCGATGCGCGGACGAGCAGCCGGCCACCCGCGCCTGCAACAACAAATTCAGCACAAGCCAAGCCAACGCCCATTGCGGACACGAAGCCGCGCGTCGAGCCCAAGCCGACGATCATCGAGCCTGAGCCGATTCCGCCGCCGCGCAGCGCGACGCCGTTTGAAGACCGCGACGGCGCGAACGACACCGTGATCGAGCCGATTCGATCCGAACCCCGACCTCAACCCAAGCCCGCGGTCACGCCGATCCACCCGACGCCGACACCAGTTCGTCCGGTCGTCGCGAACAACGCCGCTCCGGCCGCTGTGGGAACGGCCAAGCAGATCGCCGACCTCGAAGCCATCGTCGCGCGGCAGCCCAACAACATCGATCAGCAGCTCAAATTGCGAATGGCCTACCTGCTCGAAGGCGACGAAACCCGGGCCGTCACACCGACTCCCGGCATGAGCGAGGATGTCGAGCGCACGGTCATCGCCCAGATTCAGTCAGTCATCGCGGCCAAGTCCGCCTCCGGCCGCACCGCCCCCGCTGCAGCCAACAGCCAACTGGCCAGCGCCGAGGCGATCCGCGAGAGCGCCGCCGAGAAGGCCGATCTGATGGTGCCCCGTGTGGTGCTCTGCACGGCGATTCGCGCATTCGGCGACTACACGCCGATCGACCCGCCGACCTTCCCGGCAGGCAAGAAGAACAAGGTGCTCGTCTACATCGAAATCGACAATTTCCTCTCGAAAGAGATGCCCGACGGACAATACCGCACTGAGTTGTCGCTCCGCGAAAGCCTGCTCGATGCCCGCGGACGCGAACTGTGGTCCAAGCAGACGCCGCAGATCGAGGACATCAACCGCCAGCCGCGCCGCGACTTCTTCGTCTCAACCGGCGCCCGGGCTATTCCCCCGAGCCTGCCGCCGGGCGAGTATTACTACAAAGTAGAAATTGAGGATCTGCAGGCCAACAAAATCAACAGCGGCAAGACCCAGTTCCGGCTCGTATCGGTCGGCCGGAACTGACCATTCGCATCCGCGGCCGACGAGGCTCTCCCGTGTTCGATCCCGTCGGCTCGACGTCGTGGCACAACCGCCACAAGCAGTACTTTGACCGGCTCAACCAGTTGCTGGTCGAGGCCGGCGCGGCAATGCCGACGATCATGGTCGTCGGCCCCGGCGCGATCACCCGGTTCGCGTCCCCATTTCTGAACGACGCATCCAGACCTGCGTCAACATTCCGAAAGCTCGTTGGCGATGCGGCGCGCTACGCCGACCAGCTCGTGCGGCGCATCCCCTTTATGCCGCTGAAGTCGCTCGAGCCGGCGGAGGTCGGCGCAGCCCTGTCGATGCCCCACCGGCTCGTCGTGGTGGATCGATCGAAGCGGGCATTGGCCGCCGTCGCCCGCCAGTTGTCCGATGCACAGTGCATTCCTTGCGACGTGGTCGCGTCGTCTCCTGGCGTCGAAGCGGACGTGATCATCGCCTTCAATGTCGTGTGCCGCCTGGACGACCCCGCCGCAGGCATAGCAAACATCGTGCAGTGCCTGCGGCCCGGCGGTCTGATGCTGATCGACGATCGATCGGCCCGCGACCACCTGCCGGCCGGTCGATTCCGCGAAGTCTCGCCCAAGACCCACCGGCTCTCGGAGTAGCCCTTGGCGTGGTTGCGCCGCTACGACGCAGCCCGCCTGCAACCATCCAAGGTACCGATCGAGAGCCCATTCGCAGGCTGAATTCCCGCGTCAAAACCGCCAATAACTCACTGTCCTGCCGCATTTTATGAACAGACTTTACCATTCGTACACAATTTCTTAACGGGCCGGCGATATCATGAGTGCTTGAAACGGGGCGCGGGCTCCATTCGTTCGGGAAGAAGCAACCAATTACAGGGGAGCATGATGTATCGAAACTTTTTTGTCGTAGCCGGACTGGCGTTCATCGCATTCCAGACGCAGGCATCCGCCGCCATCGTTATCACCGAGGTCCACCCCAGCGGCAGCGGCAATTCAACCTATGCCGAAGACTGGTTCGAGCTGACCAATACCGGGGCTGTCGCGGTCGACATCACCGGCTGGCGCGTGGACGACGGTTCCAGCGCGTTTGCCACTTCGCATCCTCTGACCGGCATCACGTCGATTCTGCCCGGTCAGTCGGTGGTCTTTCATGAAGGCGAGGCCGACGGGTCAGACCATGCGGCCATTCAAGCATCGTTCAAGAACGCCTGGTTCGGCGGCGCGGTCCCGGTGGGTTTCACCATGGGCGGCTACGGCGGCTCGGGCCTGGGACTGAGCACCAGTGGTGACGGCGTCAGCATTTTCGACAGCGTCGGCACACTCATGTTTAGCGTTACCTTTGGCGCTTCGACCAACGGCGTGACCTTTGACAACACAGCAGGCGCCTCGGGCGCGATCGGCACGCTGAGTTCGATCGGCGTCAACGGTGCATTCATGTCGGTGGCGGGTAATGAAATTGGCTCGCCCGGCGTTGTGCCCGAGCCGGCCACGCTGGCCCTGCTTTGCTTCGGTGGACTCGTCTTGGCTCGCCGCCGAACTCGAAACTAATCACTTTGATTCATGATCGAGTGTCCAGGCGGATGCGCGGGTGCGCATCCGCCTTTTTCATGCGCAATTGGCGCCTGACGCGACTTGTACGCAACGAGTCTTGATCGTCTAAACTGAGCCCATGCGGTTGGGCGCATCCGGAAATCAAGTCCTCAACAACCAGTCTGGCAAGGTCAACATGCGTCAGCGTCACACTCAATTGCTCGTTATGTCGGCCCTGTTCGCGATAAGTTCCGCGACCGCCATCCAAGCAGGTGAACCGGATCGCAGCGTCATGCCCGCAGCATCGAATGCGCAAGTGCCGACACTCCAACGCATCCGGGACTTCAACCCGTGGCTTTCCGCCGACAATCCGCTGGAACTGTCGCTGAAACTTCACAGCCTGCTGCGAGACGAATACACCTTCTTTCGCGGCACCGCGGACTTGTTTTATGACTGGTGTCGCGAATACTGCACAGATTGGAAAACCGCCCCCAACGAGGGCCTGCTGCTCCACGGCGACATTCATCTCGGCAACATCGGCACCTACCGCGCCGCCGGCGGCTTCTGCTTCGGCGTCGTTGACCTCGACGAGTCATTCCTGGGGCCCTTTCAATTCGACTTGCTGCGCGCGCTGATGTCGCTACGACTTGCGGCGTCGGACAATCGCGTTGACCTTTCACAAACCGATCGCGCGAACTTGCAGGATCGGTTTCTCACCGCGTATCGCGACGGCCTGACGGGAACACTGACGGCCGAAGACCTCGCGCAGCGACATCCGCTGGTCAAGGCACTGCTGAAGACAGCCAGGGCCGGCGATCCTGTGAAACTGGCGGGGAAATTCTGCACGGGAAACCCGCCGACAAAGTTCCGGTCCACGCGACTCAAGAAAGGTCGCATCAGTGACATCATGATGCCGGTCGACGATCAGACCCGGCAAAGCGTTGCGAATGCTGTCATCGCGTTCGCATCGAAGAACACGGAGAGATTCAGCACTGCCGGCCGGACAGGGCCATTCGACATCAAAGACATTCTGGATGTCGTCCAATGGTCACGCGTCGACAGCGGCGGCAGTCAGGGCGTTCGAAAGTACCTGGTCCTGCTGGCGCCCGGAAAGGGGCCGGCCGAAGCACCGCTCATCCTGCAACTCAAGGAGGAGCCACTGCCCGCGGCCGCACGCGCCGGCCTGATCAGCAGTCCGGCGAGCGGCGAGCGTGCCGCGCAGGTGGCGACCGCTTCGCTGCTGTTGAATGATCCGCCGGCGCTGCTGATCGGTCACGCCGAATTAGACAAACGCGGATTCCTCATCAAGACGAAGGATCCATTCAGCGAAGAGCCCGATGCTGGTGATTTCAAGACCGTCGAAGCCATCCTGGAGGCGGCGGCACTGCTGGGTGGAACGCTCGGTCAGGCCCATCGGGCAGGCCTTCGCTCACATCCCAACTTCAAGGACCAAATTTCCCTGCTCTCCGACAAAACCCGGACATACGCGCGAAGCCTGACTGAGCGGACCGACGCCGCTCTGGCTCATCTTCACCGGGCATTCGTCAATCTTCAGCAGGATGCCGCGGCTCGAAGCATGGTCGATCAGGCGAAACGCCGGATTGAATCAGCGAAGCGGGCCTCGCGCTAGTCGCCGAACGACGTGCCGATGCTCCGCGCCGCGGCGATGAGCGGATGGTGAATCGGCACACGACGCTGCTGGCCGGCAACGTCCATGATCGAGACGTGCGTCATGATCGAGTCGTTCACCACCACCAGCCGGTTGAACTCCCCTGCCGCCACCATGCCGGCCGCAAAATGGCCGAACCGCGTGGCCAGCACACGGTCAAACGCGCACGGCGTGCCGCCGCGCTGCACGTGCCCCAGCATGGTCGCCCGGGATTCGATGCCGGTCTGCGTTTCAATCTGACGGTGCAGCACGTTGGCGATGCCGCCCAGCCGAATTGGGTCCGGACTGTCGGCGATGGTGCGATCGACCACCTGCTCGCCATCGACCGGCCGGGCGCCTTCCGAAACGGCAATGATGGTCGAGCACTTGCCACGGGCCTTTCGTTTCATACAAGCGTCGCTGATCTTGGCTAGTTCGTAGGGAATTTCCGGGAGCAGAATAATGTCGGCCCCGCCGGCGAGGCCGGCATGCAGCGTGAGCCAGCCGGCGTTGCGGCCCATGAGTTCGACGACCATGGCCCGGTGGTGGCTGGCCGCGGTGGTCTGCAGGCGGTCGATCGCCTCGGTGGCGACCTCGACGGCAGTCTGAAAACCAAACGTGACGTCCGTGTGAAGCAGGTCGTTGTCAATGGTCTTGGGCACGCCGACGAAGCGGGCGCCCATTTCGATCATTGAGGCGGCGCATGTCATCGTGCCGTCGCCGCCGATCACCACCATCGCATCGAGGCCGGCCGAGCGGTAATTCTCCATCGCCTGGTCGCGCACATCCGCGAAGATGAGTTTGCCCGAGGCGTCCTTGCCGACCGGGTGCCGCGAGGGATCGGCCTTGTTGGAGGTGCCGAGGATGGTGCCGCCGCGCGTGAGGATGTTGCTGACGTCGGCGGCGCCAAGCGGACGCATGCGATTCTCGATAAGACCGAGAAAGCCGTCGGCGACCCCGATGACCTCCCAGCCGTAATCCAAGACGGCCGTCTTGGACACGGCGCGGATGACCGCGTTCAGACCGGGACAATCACCGCCGCCCGTGAGGATGCCGATACGCCGGATTCCGTTTGCTCCCATGTCAACCTCGCATGGACGGCCGCGCGTGGAACATGCCGGGCGCGCTTGCGACCGCTCAGCCGGTCGATACTACCGCACGGAGCGTGGATGGCAAGCCGGCGCAGATTTGCGGCGTCTTAAGTTCTGATCAGGCTCTTTAGAAATGCCACGGCCTTGCTTGCCTTGTGAATTACGCCGTGCTAGAAGTATGCATGGAGAAGGTGATGTCGCTGTCATGCTCGATCACGGAGGCACATTTTTCTTGAACCGATGCGTTTGAACCACGGGCAGCCGTCGGAATGAACGCGGCGATCGGCCGAACCTCGATGCGTCGAGGCGGGCTGGAGCCACCGTCAGGCCGCCCACCTGTAAAGCAGGGGTTCAAAGAAAACGCCTTCGACCGGCATTGCGGCGGCGACATTCCATCATCTTCTTTCAAGGCTCGATGCGCACTGCCGCATCGGGCTTTGTTTTTTTCTGATGATGTCCGCGCGGAAGTGTCAACGTCCGCGACGCCCGCTATTGGCGGACAATTCCTTCAGCCGCTTGTCGTTCGAATCGCGCGACACCAGTCGCTCGATCAGGCTTCCGTCCACGGCATCCGCCAGGATCACGCGCTTGTCCGAGCCGGCCTCGTCGATGAACACGCACAACTTGTGCGTCGAGAAATCGGGCCCTGAGCTTTTGCTGCCGCGCTTCTTCACCCCGACGATGTCTCCGGGCGAAACGGTGAACTTCTCGGAGACCATCTCGCCGCCGGATACCTTCTTGAATACCGTGAAGTCAGCGGTCTGTTTCGCCGGATCGGCCTTGGTCAGGAAGTAGAACAGATCGCTCTTCACCTCGATCGGTCGGCTCGGCTCGGACCAATCCGAGACAAGCGTGACGCGACGGCCGTCGGCCGGATTGCGTACGCGATCCGAACCCATGAGCGGATTGAGAATCTCATACCGCATGCGGTAGATGTAGGTCCTGCCCGGTGTCACCTCCAGATCATGCGCCAGAATGGGCATGAAGTGCTCGGGCTCCTCCTGCGCGCTGCTCGGAATCGGCCTGTTCGCTTTCTTGGCGGCAGCCTCGGCGTCTTGCATCAACTTCTTCGCCCGATCCACGTCGGCCGTTGACAGGCCGCGCGATACCGCCGCGGCGCGGGCCAGCGCCAATGCAAGTTCGGGATCGGGAGCGCCATAGGGTCGCTGACCGGCCAGGGCCTTGGTGCCATCCCGAATCCAATCCTTGGCGCGCTGACCAGCGGCCGCATCGGCCGGATTATTTGCGCCGGGCCGCGCGATCGGGTTGGGATCAGCGGACACAACCTGACCCGGATCGACTTCCATGAACGGCAGCGGCGGCGCAAACGGCTCGTCACCACGGGTGCCTTCAGACTTGCGCGGCAACGGCGCCCGCGCAATCAGCCTCTGGCCCAGGCGAATCATGGTCGCGAACTTCTCGACGTCTTTCGATGAGGCGCCGGCCAGCGTGCCGTTGGGCATGAACTCGGCCTCCGGCGGCGAAATGCGCTTGTAAATGGTGTACGGTGTGACTTCCTCCCAATCCGCGTTCTTTTCGTCGGCCAATTTGCGCTGAAGGTGGATGCGGATGATCGGCATCGACATCGACATGCCGTGCGGATATCCGGCAGCAAGAAAGGTCCGGAACTGCTCGGCCAGATTGACCTGGGCCGCGACGCTGACCCAACTGCGTTCGCGCGAATCGACGCGGCTGGTCGGACCGGATTTATAGAGCGTTTCAAAATCGATCTGCTGCGGCATGTCGAGATACGCATGTCCGCTGATGACGACCGGCGCGCTGGGCGCGACCAGTTTCGCCAGGGTCAACTTGTCTTCGTCAGCCACGCCCTCCACGACGAGCAGCGGCGTGGAAAAGGTCTGCGTCCGCGGACTGCGCGGATCGAGTTTGGCGATGGAAATCAGACCCTCCGCTTGAGTGCCAAACCATTTGGCCAGCTCCTTGAGCGGCTCGGCCGACGGCTTGTTGGCGTCTTCCTTTGGGGGCACATAGGCCGGGGCGCCACGCACCGCCTCTTGTGTCTTCTCGGCAACCGTCCGGGCATTCACTATCAATGCGGTGGGGTCATTGCCATCCACCTGATATGGGCCGAGTGCAAAGTAGTAGATCGCGGTGCCTAAGAACAAGGCGGCGCAGACGCCCAGTACCACCTTTTCAATGTGCTGATCGACAAAGCCAGCCGTCTGTTTGGCCATCTCACTGTGCTCCGAAACGCATCACGGCCGCGGGGACCGATTACACCTGTTCAATCACTACGGACGCCGACCACCCGGCCGCATGCCGCCGCCCATCGGCGCAACGTTGCCGAATGGATCATTGGAATCGGCATAGGGCTTCTTCAGCATGTCCTGCAGATCCTTGGGGATCCACTGGCCGAACACGACATGAAAGTAATATCCCTCCAGGTCGAGTTGCAGTTTGATGACCGGCACGTCGCCGTACACGTAATTGACCTGCAACGGGTTCGGTGGGATCGAACTGAACTGAATACCGATCGGTGTATAAAACCCGACCGAGCAGAACTCTTCGAGCAGACCAGGCAGCGCCGCCTCTTCAATGACCAGGTGCAGCTGAATCGGCACGACGAACATGTCGTTGTTCGCCACCTTGCCGGTCATGGACGTCGCCCAATTGACTCGCTCGAGGTTGGACCCGCCGCCCACGCCGCCCAGGTGATTGCCGATGGCCACCTTTTCGATGTGTTTGACCGGCATAAACGCCACCCAGTCGTCATCGGCACGGTTGGCCGCGGCGAGTTCACCGGCGCGCTTCTCGTTCAGACGCGCGATGGCTGTGACGATGTCCTGTTGAATCCAGAGCGACATCTGGGCCTGCCAGATTTCATTGGCCGGCGGGGCCTGAGCGCCGGTCGCCAGTTTGTGACGCACGAATGCGCCGGGATCGACGTACACGCGGCACCCGCGTGCGCGCTTGTAGGCGGCGACGGAAGCGGCCCAGTTGCGCAGGATGTCGAGAGGCGTCTTGTCGCGAACATCAACGCTGCCGGACGTGGCGCCGAAAATCCGAACAAGGTCCCAGGGCGACGTCTGCACCTTGCCGCTCGCGATCGGGTTTTTTTGGTTAATGTCAATTTGATAGCCGGCGGATTGAATCTCGTCCGTGCTGGGCTTCTCGCCAGGACGAAGCCGCGCCGTCAGCATGTCGAATTCCGCCTTGTATTTTTCGCGGAACGTGATGGGGTCGGCCGAATTAGGCGCCGGATCGGGCAGCACGTTGTCGACCAGCGGCTTGCGCGGAACCGACTCTCGCACGCCCGACTCGACCGTTTCATAAAACGCGTTGTTCTTCTGCACGCTCAGGGCCACGTCCTTGGCCCGCTCGGCCTCCTGCTTGCGCCGCTCAATCTCCTTGGCCTTGGCCGCAACCGACGCCTGGTTTTGCGGCTGGTTCTGCATCCCCTTCACCGTGCTGGTGAGCTGGTTGACCGTGGTCATTTTGGCTTCGACGTCGGAGCCGCCGAGGAAGCCCCAAACGCCCAGGCCGATGCCCGCGGCGCCGATGACGCCGAAGATGATCCATGTCAGATTGGCTTTGATGAATGCCATGTCAGGCCGTCCTTCATTTTCGCTTGCGAATCTGTCTCTACGTTCGTCTTGTTACGGCTTGGGCTTCGCGGCATCGGTGGCCGCCGCATCCTTGGGCTTGAACTCGGCCGGAATCAACTCGGGCGGCGGCTCCGTGGGAATGATCACGAAGCGAATTTCAAACACGCTGTCAGTCGTGGTCGCTTCGCCAGTGATCGGGTCGGTGCCCGGCTTGTAGTCGAGGCCCGCGACCAATTCCTGTATCGTCTTGCCGCGACCGCCAGAGCCGCTCGGCGTCGGACTGGGCGTATCAAACCCGCCGCCGCCGGAGGCCGCCCCGACACGACCGCCATCCCGCGCGCCGCGCACCCCGCCGACCCTCCCGGCATCGGGCGCCGTGCCCGTAAATCCAGACGTGCTCGTACCAATCGGCTTCAATTTGATGTACGACAGCGCCGCCCGGTCAAAATAGAAGCCGCGACCGGGCCGTTTGCCTTCGATGTTCAACTTGTGGACCACATTTTCCTGAATCCACTGTGACGGCGTCTTCAGCGTGGTGCCGCAGACCAGTGCGACCGCCCAGCCCGGCTTGCCGTTCGGGGTCACCGTCTGGCCCTCGCCGCCCGCCGATTCGATGCGACCGAACGCCATGTCGGCGTTTTGCGGGTCGTAGTCCATTTGCAACGACTCGATCCAAAGCTCGTCGCGCGACTCGCGCTTGGTTTTCGGCGATTTGTTGTCATCCAGCACGGCCTTGATGTAGTCGTTTGGCGTGGCGGCATCGCGTACCGCATCGCCCATGCTCGAGTGGATGATCTTTTGAATCGTCTGGGTCGCCGCCGCCAGGACCATGTTGTTGGCCGGCAGTTTGCTTACCTCGGCCAGCAGGGCCTGATCGGCATCCACACCGCTGCCCAGTTTGCTGAATTCGGTCTTCAAAGCCTGAGCCGCGCCGCCCACTTTGGCGAGCCACTCAACTTCCTTCAGTCCGCCCTGGCCGCCGGAGATCACATCACCGGCCTGGGCCAGCGGTACATTGGCCACGCTGGCCGATTGCACCGACCCCATGCCGGCGTCGAGTGTGTTCATCGCCATGGTGTTGGCGCCCCAGATCGAAGCCGCCGTACCGGCGAGGCAGGCCGCCGCCGCTCCGAACCACACCTTCTTCTTTCGCCAGAGCAGGGCCTTCCGCACTTCGGGCGGCAACAGGTTTGACTCGACTGCCGAGATATCCAGCCCCTGCAACGCAAGGCCGTAGGCCATCGCGAAACTCATCTGGTTCTCGACGAACTCGGGACTCTGCCCCACCGAGCCGGTCGCCAACTTCTTGAATTCAGACAGTTTATTAAAATCAATCTGAAGGTTCTGCTGCAGGAACTTCTGCAACCCGGGCAACTTGAAGGCGTTGCCCATGCCCAGGGCGCTGGTGATGTGCGCCTCGCGGTGGTTCGACGTATACGAACCGATCGAACGCTGAATCTCAGACACGAGGTCGGCAAAGACCGGTCGCATGGCCTGGAAGATCTGCCGGGCATACTTGGATGACGCGGCGGAACGCTTCAACTCCTCCGCCTTCTTGAAGGAGATCTTGAAAGCGGTGACCAGCGCCTCGGTGAATCGGTTGCCGCCGATCGGCACCGGGCGCGACCAGATGGTGTTGCCGCTCATCACGATGAGGTCGGTCGAGACGGCGCCCATGTCGAGCAGCACCATCGACTCGCCCTCGGGCGGCGGCTGGTCGAACTTGATCGCGTTGTACGACGCCATCGGTCCGGCCTGGGCAACGATCGGCTCGATGCCCAGCTCGGTGAATTGGGCTAAATGATTGCGGATGAGTTCGCGACGAATGGCAAAAATGCCGACCTCGATGTCGGGCGAGTCCGGCTCCTGAAAGACCTGGTAGTCCCAGACCACTTCGTCCATGTCGAAGGGAATCTGCTGGCCGGCCTCGTACTTCACCATGTCCGGGATCTTCTTGGTCTCGACCGGCGGCATCTTGATGAAGCGCGTGAGGGTCTGCTGACCCGGCACCGAGACGACGATCTGGGTGGCCTTGACGTCGTGCTTGGAGAGGAACTTCTCAATGGCGGCCCGGACCATGGCGTTGGCCTCGGGCCCGGCCTGTGACAGGATGCCCTCGTGTTCGATGACGTCAAACTCGAGTAACTCGACGCCCTCGGCGGCAGGCTGGAGCTTCATCGCCTTGAGCGAGCATTGACCAATGTCAATCCCCCAAACGGGCAGCTTGGCGGCCATGTGTTGTACCTCTCGCGCTTATTGAACTAACCCTGTCGGCCTGCAGTCGGGAGCGGGGATGTCCTCGACTGCAAGGTCTGTGCATACAGACCCTTGCACGACGGGCCTTCGGGGCGGGCAGTTCCCGGGCAGAATACTGTATCAGGCATAGCCGAATCAGTCAATGTCGAACGGCATCTTTTCGGACGCGCGGCCGCGCCGCAAACCTCTGAAATCGCCCGCATTTTCGCACGCGCCGCCACTTCGGGCGAACTGATTTGCCTCTGCCCCAGCATCGAATTGCTCCGATAGACTCCGCATCCATGTTTGCATCCGCGACATCCTCGGCGCTGGGCCTGCTCGACTGGTCGGTCATCGCCGCCTACCTCGTGCTGACCACCCTGATCGGCGCGAAACTGGCCGGCAAGCAATCCACCATCCGCGACTTCTTTCTGGCCGGACGCAAGATTCCGTGGTGGGCGATTTCCGGCTCGATCATCGCGACCGAGATCTCGGCGGTGACGTTCATCGGCGTGCCGTCGCTCAGCGCGCGGGTCGGCGGAGACATGACCTATCTGCAACTGGCCATCGGTGCAATCGTCGCCCGCGTCGTGGTCGCCTACGTCTTCGTGCCGCGGTTCTACGAGGAGGAGATCTACAGCCCCTACGACTACGCCGGACGGCGGCTCGGGCCGCGGGTCAAGACCGCGACGACCGCCCTCTTCTTCGTCGGCGGCGTGCTGGGCCAGGGGGCGCGGGTGTATGTGACCGCGGTCATGCTGGCGGTCGTGGCCGGTCTTCGAGCCGATCACGGATCGACGGCCGACCGGCAGAGCGATCTGGTCATCGCCATCTGGGTGATCGCGCTGTTTTCGATCGGATGGACCCTACTGGGCGGCATGACCACGGTCATCTGGACGGACGTGGTGCAGTTTGTCGTGATGCTGGGCGGAGCCTTGTTCGCGCTGTACTGCGCTGTCGCGGCCGTGCCGGACTCAATTTCTACGATCGTCGCTAACGCGTCCGACGCGGGGAAGTTCCGAGTCGTGAACACGTCGTGGGACTGGAGCACCGATTACACGCTGTGGTGCGGTCTGATCGCGACGCCGTTTCTGAACATCGCCGCCCTGGGCACCGATCAAGTCATGGCCCAGCGCATGTTCTGCAGCCGGAATCAGGCCGAGGCGCGCAAGGCGGTGCTCTTCAGTCTCGTCGGCCTTGCCATCCCCATCATCATGCTGCTCGTGGGCATCGCGATCGGCAGTTATTTCAAGCACTATCCCATGAACGTCGAGGAGACCGCCCGCTACTCCCGCCAGACCAGTTCGATCCTGCCGATCTTCATCGTCCGGGCGATTCCCGTCGGCATCCGTGGGTTGATCGTCGCTGCAATTCTCGCGTCTGCGATCTCGACCCTGGAATCGGCGCTGGCGGCATTGTCGCAATCCTCGGTCAGCCTGCTGGGCGCGGCCACAGGACGCCGCACCGGCATCCGCGGCCTTTTTCGAAACGACATCCACCTGTCCAAGGCATTTGTCATCATTTGGGGTCTCGTGCTCGCGTGCATGGCCATGGCCTGCATCAAGATCGGCGAGCGGTACAACAGCGTTGTCGATCTGGCGTTGGCGCTCGTCGCCTACACCCTCGGCCCCCTGCTGGGCATCTTCCTGCTGGCCTTTCTGCCCGGTCGACGCACCGATCGCGGGCTTGGCTGGGCGATTCCGCTTGCGATGCTCGCTGTGTTCGCGGCGTCGGTGCGTGACCTGCGCGTCGGGCCATTCGGCGCACCGGGTGTGCTGGCAAACTGGGACCTGGCGCGCGTGATCGTGATGAGCGGCTGCGTCGCGGCCGTCGTGCTCGTGCTGATTCGGCGAACGACCGAATTGGAGAGCGTCGCTGTTATCGTTTTTACGGCGCTGGCCATCGCCGGGCTGCACTACGTGTCGCTGGGCGAAACCATCGTCAAGAAGCCCGACGGCACCACCGACATCGTCGCAAAGACGCTCGCCTTCCCGTGGAACTTCCCCATCGGTACATTGATTACGTTCACAGTGGGCTGGGTCTTGGGGCGAGGAAAGCGCCGCGCCACGGCCTGACTCGCACGCATATCGACAGGCTTATAAAATACCGTGAAAACAGCGGCATCGCCGACCGTTCAGCGCTGCGATCCTGCTTCCCGGCAAGTCACCGCGGCCCCATTTCGCCGTAATTTGCAAGCACACGCGCCCGCCCGGATACTGGCGCCTTCCCCCATGCGGATGATGCCGAGGCGTGTCCGAAGCGATACGCGGTCATCATGCGAGGGGACCGGGTCAACCCGTTGCCTATTTGGAGAACACCCATGCGACGAATTTCGTCACGCTTCGCAGCTGTCATGGCGCTGACCGTCATGACCGCGGTGGCCCCGTCGGTCCGCGCCGGCGAGCATCCTTTTCCCTTCAAGCAGATCGTCCTCGACAACGGGCTGAAGGTCATCTCGCTCGAGGACTTCTCGTGCCCGATCGTGGCAGTGCAGGTCTGGTACCACGTCGGCTCGAAAAATGAAGAGCCCGGGCGGCAGGGCTTCGCCCACATGTTCGAACACATGATGTTCCGCGGGACCGACCGGCTGAATTCCACCGGGCATTTCGACAACATTCGCAAAGTCGGCGGCAACTGCAACGCCTACACGGCCTTTGATCAGACCGTGTACGTCAACCAGGTTCCCGCCAATCAGTTGGAAATGGTGCTGTGGCTCGAATCCGAGCGCATGGCGTTCCTCAAAATCGATGAGAAGGGGTTTCACATCGAGCGCAAGGTCGTCGAAGAGGAATTGCGGATGGGTCACAATCGGCCCTACGGCCGCGTGCCCGAGCGACTGCTCGCCGAGTTCTTTGACGACCGGCCCTACGCCTGGACGCCGGGCGGGCAAATCTCACATCTTCGCGCTGCGGACCTGCAGGAGTTGGCCGACTTCTGGAACAAGTACTACGTGCCCAACAATGCGACGCTGGTCGTCGTCGGCGCCGTGAAGCACGACGAGGTCCAGGCCCTGGCCAAGCGGTACTTTTCGTGGATACCGAAATGCCCCGATCCCGGCCAACCGGTGTGCAAGCCGTTCGACAACGACAAGCCGCTCCCCGCGATCGAATTGAAGGAGGAGAAAGGCCCCCTGCCGATCCTTGGCGTGGTCTATCCCACGGTCGGCGACGCCCATCCCGATCAACTGCCGCTTGAGGTGCTGATGGGCATCATTGGCGGCGGTGAATCCAGCCGGTTGTATATCGATGTCGTCAAGGACCAGAAGATCGCACAGATCGCCCTGGGCGGCGCCTTCGCCTTCGAAAGCGCCGGCGTGGCCGGGGCCGGCGGCATCCTGCTGCCGCTGGTGGGCGACAAGTCGAAACTCATGAAGACCATCGACAAGCACATCGAGCAGGCCGTCAAAAAGCCGATAACCGAGGCCGAACTCGACAAAATGAAAAACCAGATGCGCCGCAGCGAGGTGACAGGCATGCTGACCGTGGCCAGCAAGGCCGGCAAGCTCGGGCAGTACGCAGTGCTGTACGGCGATACCGATCGCATCAACCGGCGGCTGGCGGAAATCGACGCCGTGACGATTGAAGACGTTCATCGTGTCGCGAAGAAATACCTGACGGCCAACAATCGGCGCGAGGTCCGCGTGGAGCCCAGCGCCGGCGGGATGCTGAAGTCGATTTTCGGCGGCAAAAAGAAGACAGATGACAACGAAGATGAGGGCCCGCCCCCGCCCGAACCCAAGGACAACCGCGTTGCCGATCGCACCGGCCCCAAGGCCAAGGCGGTGCGGCCGCCAAAGGAGCCGGAGACCCCACCCGTCGCCGGGCCGCTTTCGACCAGTCCGGACTTTGCGTCGATTCGCCGCAAACTGCTGTCGGGGCTGGAGGTCGTTGTCGTCAGCAACCACGAAGTCCCCATGGTCTCATTCACGCTCGGCATCAAGAGCGGCGCCTGGACCGAACAGAAGCCCGGCGTGGCCAGCATGACCATGAGCATGCTCTCGAAGGGCACGAAGTCGCGTGACTCCAAGCAACTCGCAGAAACGCTGGAGCGTAACGCGATCAGCCTGAGCGGCTCGGCCGGCATGGACACCGCCGAAATCTCCGGCTCGGCCCTTGTTCCGCAACTGAATCTGGCAATGGAGCTGCTCGCCGATATCGTCCTGAATCCCACATTTCCAAAGGACGAATTCGACATCCTGTCGCAGCAGACCACGGTCGGTCTGTTGATCTCGACCAAGACGCCGGAGTATCTGGCCGACCGCGAATTCCGCCGCCAGCTCTACGGCGAACATCCTTACGCACGAACCGTGACCGGTGAAGTTGAGGATGTCCGCGCGGTCAAAATCGACGACATGAAGCAATGGTTCTCAACCCACGTCCGGCCGGACAACGCCGTGCTCTATTTCGCCGGCGACATCACGCCGGACGCCGCGGTCAAACTCGCCGAGAAATACCTCGGCGGCTGGAAGGCCGATGGCAAGTTCACGCCGCCCAGCCTGGCCTCAACGCCGGGGCAGAATGCGACACACATCTATCTGTATGATCGCCCTGGCAGCGAACAGAGTCAGATTCGCGTCGGCCACCTCAGCATTAAGCGCGACAACCCGGACTACGCGTCCGGCCGCGTGCTCTCGAACATCCTTGGCGGCGGCTTCAACAGCCGTTTGAACAAGGCGATTCGCGTGGACAAGGGCCTCACCTACGGAGCGCGCGGCGGCATCTCGCCGCGGCGATTCGCCGGAGAATTCCAGATCAGCACGTTCTCCAAGACCGCGTCCACCGCCGAGACGCTGAGCACCATCCTCGAAGTCGTCGATGAGATTCAGGCAGGTAAGCCGTCAGACGACGAGTTGAAAGACACCAAGACCTACATCGCCGGGGCGTTTGCCGGCGAGCGGGAAACGCCGGACCAGATCGTCAACGACTTGTGGATGATCGAAACTCAGGGGCTGCCGTCAGACTACCTGAAGCAGTACCTCGGCAAGATCAACTCGACGACGCTCGACCAGGTGCTCAAAAGCGCGACCGATTTAATCCAGCGCAAAAAGCTGGTAATCGCCGTGGTCGGTGAAGCGGCCAAGGTGAAGGCCGATCTGGAGAAGATCGCTCCCGTTACGGTGGTCAATGAAGACAAACCGACGAAGATAGAGGAGCCGGCGGACAAGGCCGAACAGCCGCAGACATGAGGAGCGGCTTCAGAACCCACCACGCAAGTGGTGGTCCCCGCCACATCCATTGTTGCCCCGGGCTTGAAAGCCTTGGGCATGGCGTCCGGAGTACTTAAGCGGCGATGGAGAGACATTGCGTGCAGACCATGACCAAGACTGAAGGCCCGGCGCGACCCGCCGCGGGTGTATCCGTGAAAGTCCCCCTGCTCGATCTGAAGGCGCAATACGCCCAGATTCGAGACGAAGTGCGTCCGATCATTGACGAAGTCTGCGAGTCGCAGATGTGCGTCATGGGGCCGCACGTGAAAGCGCTCGAAGAAGAGATCGCCCGCTATTGCGGCGTGAAGCACGCCATCGGATTGTCCAGCGGCACCGACGCGATCCTCCTCGCCCTGATGGCCCTCGAAATCGGCCCGGGCGACGAGGTCATCACCACGCCATTCACGTTTTTCGCCACCGCCGGCTGCGTCGCCCGCGTCGGCGCGAAGCCCGTCTTCGTCGACATCCTGCCGGATTGCTACAACATCGATCCATCCAGGATCGAGGCAGCCATCACCCCGCGCACCAAGGCGATCATTCCGGTCGATCTTTTCGGTCAACTGGCCGACATGACGACGATCATGGAAATCGCGCGGCGGAGAAAAATCGCTGTCATCGAGGACAGCGCCCAATCCATCGGCGCGAAGCACCGCGGCAAGGCGGCCGGTCAGCACGCCTGCATGACGACGTTCAGCTTCTATCCCAGCAAGAACCTGGGCTGCTTCGGCGACGGCGGCATGTTGGTGACCGACATCGACGCGCTGGCCGAGCGCTGCCGCATCCTGCGCGTGCATGGTTCGGAGCCAAAGTACTACCACAAGTACATCGGCGGCAATTTCCGGCTCGATGCGATTCAGGCCGCCGTGCTGCGCGTCAAACTGAAGCACCTCGATTCATGGAGTGAGGGCCGCCGCAAGAACGCCGCAAACTACGATCGCCTGTTGGACGGACTCAATCTGACCCGCCCCGTTATCTATCCGCACAACGAGTCCATCTACAACCAATACACGATTCGCATTCCAAATGGCCGGCGCGACGCAGTGCAGAAGCGCATCGGCGAACTCGGCGTGGGCAGCGAAATCTACTATCCCCTGCCGCTGCATCTTCAGGAGTGCTTCGCTTATCTCGGTCACAAGCCCGGCGACTTCCCGGTTTCGGAGCAGGCGGCGCGCGAAGTGCTGAGCATTCCGATCTACCCGGAATTGACCGGCGAGCAGATGCAGGCCGTGGCGAATACGCTAAGTCAGGCACTGACCTGATTCGCCTCTTTACTGACACACGGCCACCGGCTACAACCAGATTTCGACTCGCACCCTACCCAGGATCGCACTTTCATGTCATTAGCCCTGTCCCCGCGCCGAACGTCCGCGGCCTTGAATCGAAGACACACTGCCCTGTTGCTTGCCGCCGCGCTCAGTCTGTGCAGCGCCTCGGGTTGCGTTGAGGTCTGGACCGACCCGCTGCCCACGGCGGACCAATATGACAAAGGTCTCATCGTGATGTACCCGGGCGCGCTGGGCAGCGACAGCGAGATGCTGGGCTTCTATACAACGTTGCGCATCGCCGGCATCGATCACGCCATCGAAGTGCCGCAATGGACCGCCCCGGTCGCCTACGGCGTTGACCCCGTCGCCACCTTCGCCGAAAACCAGCAGGCCGCGATCGTTGAGGCCGCGAGAATCGCGGATTACATTCGCAACCATCCCGATGCACCCGTCACGCTCTTCGGGTTCTCCGCCGGTTCGATGTACGCGATGATGGTCGCCGCCGCCCTGCCGGCCGATGCGCCGGTCGACAAGATCATCCTGATCAGCAGTTCGGTCTCGTACAAATACAATGTCGGACCGGCCCTGGACCGATCGCGCGGGGGGGCGTTTGCCTACTGGTCACCGCTGGAAAACACCCTGCGCTTTTGGAAGGCCCTGATCGGCAACACCGACCTGACGCAGGACGACGCGGCCGCCTACACCGGTTTCGACTCCGACGATCCACGATTGACACAATTGTCATGGACACCGGAGATGCTTCTGCGGTATGGCCAGCCGGGTGAGCATAGCGCTTATCTTTTCAACCTGGGCTGGATCATGGACTACATCGTTCCGCAGATTCCGCTCACCAAACAATAGACTCAGACCCGGTCTTCAACCGGCGTCGCATCATCGGCTTCAACATCGGAATCCGCCGGGTCCGGCAATTCGACGTTGAACGCGGCGTCGCAGGCGTGAATCTCCGGAGCGGCCCCGCCGCGCTCCGCTGGTGATACCTGCGGCAGAAATGCCTCGGCGACGGTCCGCGCGCTCATCGAACGGTGAATAATGTAGATCAACGTCGCGATGTGACCGGTGACCACGATGCCGGCCACCCACAGCAGGGCCACCCACTTGCGCCGGTGGACGCAGAGAATCCACACCGCCGCCAGCAGCAAACCCAGTTCAAGTTGAAACAGCGAATGGACGCCCCAATTGTCCATGCCGACGGATCGAAGTTGCCGAAGGGTCGGATGCGGCCGCTGGCGAATCGCCATGAACAGGCTGGCACAAAGAGCGCCGAGCATAACGGTCGACGCCAACATCACCAGTCGCAATGCCCGTGACATCCCTGTTCACTCCGGGCGCGCCCATTGCCGAAATCTGCGGCAATCCGCGGCTGCCCGGGATTGTAACACGATCGCGTTTGCGACGACTCAGGGAATCAATTCCGGGGACATGTCGATGTACTGACTGTAGAAATCGGTCATCGCGATGAGGTCCAGATCGTCCAGGAAGTACTGACGATTCCACGTCACCATGCAGAACGGATGCACCAGACCCTTGTAAGGCGTCACGATCAACTTGACGTTGCCGAAGGTGGGGCTGGGCGGAAACAGAAACGGCAGCACGCTCAGCATTGATTTGGCCAAAGCGGCCTGCGGATAGGATTCGTCATACAACAAAACGCAGTAGCCGTGCTCAAGACTGTGAACCCAGTGACCCGGATTCAGCGGCTGGCAGTAATAGCCGGTCTCCGCGGGCGTCTCGAAGTGCGGCCCGCTGGCCGGCGGCGTGGTCAGGTACGAGAGAACCGTATCGTCCGGCACGTGCAATCGCCCCTCATTCGGCACCCGCAGAACGAGCCGCGCGGGGATGTCATCCGGGGCGTAGACGCCGATATCGACCGCCGCATCATTGATGAAATCCGGGGCCGGATCCGACGATCCACCGCCGCAGGTCGGCTGATTCGGATCGCAGACCGCATGCACCTCGGTCGGCGGCTGCTTGCAGAGGACAAGATCGCAGCCGGTGGAACCCACCGCCCAAACCGCGAGGAATATCACCGAAATATGCAAAATTCTCTTCAACAAGGCCCACTCCTCACACTCAGATGTCTTACTCACCACCAGATGCCGGTTGCGATGTGGACACCGGCGCCGGCGCAGTGGTCGCCGAGGCGCCGCCGAAGCGAATACCCGGCTTGCGCTTCAATTTGTTGTCGAGAAACGTGTCACTCGTCGGCGTTTCCCAGGCACACACCCACATGCCCGCCAGCATCGAACCCCCTTCTACCAGCCGGTCGCGAATCAGTGCCTTGCCCGGCTCCTTCTGCAAGTCCCCCGACTTCTCCATTTCATACAGCGGCACCATCTGGGCATGACCCGCCTTCAGGTATGTCGCCATGTCTTCCCAGTAAAGATCGTGCCTGACTTTCGCCGGCGGCTTTGCGGGGCCTGGCAGGTGATCGCGATTGAATCCGTGGCGAACCAAGACGCCTCCGTCAATATATGAGTGAAACCGCTTGCTTGTGCCAAATCCGCGCGGATTGTCCCCCACCCAGCCGTTGTGATGGATCGTGAGGTGCAGCGGCTGGGCACCGTCGCCGACAAAATGCGACAAAATGCCCATGTGATAGACGATGTTCTCCCGCGCGTTGCGGATCATGTCGTCAGTCACCGCCGATCGATTCGCCTCCATGGTCTTCAGCGTCGACCAGCTCGAAACGACCTTCCAATGCAACTCGGCGATTGAGTACGGCAGCAGCCCTGGGACCCGGTAGACATATTCCGAGTCCTTTGATGCGTCATAGTCCTTGGCAACTTCCGGATGCTTGAGCCGGAATTCGGTCAGGGCATCGGTGAACTGCCGGCGCAACCGCGGCATGGTGTCAATGGTCATGCCATAGGGTTCGAGCATCTCCAGATCGATGTAGTGATCCGGCTTGTTGATGTGATCAACCTGAATCGAATTCACGCCCCGCCATCGATCCGGCTCGGCACTGAGGTATTCCAGCCGGGCCTGCACCTCGGGCGTACGAATCCACGCCGGCATGCTCGTGGGCAAAGCTTGAAACGCCAGCCGCGTGACAACGACGTGGCCCTCCTCGTCCCAGGCATGCGCGCTTGCCGCAGCCCCGAACAGGACGATGGAAACAGTCAATACGATCGACAGTCGGGCGAGAAAACCGGGCGACATCGTGGCATGCTCCGCAAACGGCCCAGCCTCATGTGGACCCTGTGCGCATGATACCGCAGAGCCGTTGCCGGTTTTGGGCGCCTAAGGAATTGCAGCGAAATTCCGGTACTGACAACTGAAGACTGACAATTGAGAACCGCCGTTAGTCAATGTCCGCCGCGAAAAAACGTCCCAAACGTGCGAAGCAGAATGACCACGTCCAGTTCGATCGACATATGCTTCATGTAGAACAGATCGAGTTGCAGTTTCCGACGGGCATCGGAGATGGTTGACCCATAGCGATAGTTGATCTGTGCCCAACCGGTCAAGCCGGGCTTGATCAGGTGCCGCTCGGCGTAGAAGGGAATGAGCGAACTGAGCGGCTGCACGAACTCGGGGCGCTCCGGCCGCGGTCCGACGAGTGACATCTCGCCCTTGACGATGTTGATCAGTTGCGGCAGTTCATCGAGCCGCGATCGCCGCAGGAATCGGCCCACCCGCGTGACGCGCGGATCGCCCGGCGTCGCCCACGTCGAGCCGCCCGTCTCCGCGTCGTGCCGCATGGTGCGAAACTTCATCAGCGTGAAATGTCGTCCGCTCTGTCCGACGCGAACCTGGCGATACATGACCGCCCCGCCGCCTTCCATTCGAATCACCAGCGCGATGATCGGCCACAGTGGAAGCGAGACGATCAATCCAATCGTCGCGATGCACAGATCGAACAGGCGCTTGGGCAATGCATGCTCCTCGCGCTGGCCCTTGAGATCGGCCGCGAGGAACCAGCTCGACTGGATGTGCGCCGCGGGGACCTCGCCGTAGGTCTTCTCATAGAAGGTCGTCTCGTTGGTGACGCGGCAACCCCGGCGCAGACACGCCAGTGCCGCGCGCTGACAGGCCGGATCATTGGCGGCGCGATCTGCCACCACGACCTCAGCCACGTCATAATCACGACAAATATCTTCGATATCTTCGAGCCGGCCGACGCTTGGAATATCGCCCGCGTCGACGGCCTCTGTCCGAATGGGCGTTGCACGCGCGGGTTGACTGTGTCCAACCAGGCCGACGAGGCGATAGCCCGGCACCGACCCGCGCCGAACGCTTCGAATGATCTGCCCGGTGCAGGGCCCCTGACCGATCACCAGCAACCCGCGCTGGATCGATCGGATGGCCCCGTGGGCCAATTCGCGGATCAACCAGGCCGTCACAAAGTAGAAGGCGACACCGGTCGCGGCCGAGCGGCGGCTCATGCCGGAATACATCAACAGGTGCAGCACGGCCCACGCCGCGGGCATCGCAAGGCCAACGGTGAGCAGACACCGTGACAAGATGCGACCGCGCGACCACAGGGTTCGGCTTTCATACAACCCGAAGATGCTGCCGGCGAGCACGATCGACGACGCCAGCACACCGAACGTGGCCCATTGATTGGGATCAATGAGAATCGGCGTTGAGCGATCCCACCAAACGAACAGCCGCGTGCCCATGGCGACGCCGATGCAGGCCAGCAGGATGTCGAGCCCCATCCACACCATGGGAGGCAGTTGCAGCAGGCAGTTTCCAAGGAAGGTGCGAATATCCGATCGCGCCTTTGCGGTGCCCTCGCCCGACGACGGCGCAACGGCTGCGACTGGCAGGTCGCGCGGCGTCGAGATGTCGATCGAAATGTAGCTCGGCATGCTCACGCGCGCGTCAGGGCCTCATCCACAATTGGATATCGGAGTTCCATATCGGAGCTTCGTGCGCAGTGCGTAAGAAAGTGTCGGAAGCCGCAGATTCTGCGCGGCGCGCGCAATTCGTGCGCGACGCGCCGACAGTTGTGAGCCGCCTGTCGTTGACCGCAAGTCGCGAGCCGCAACCTCCGATAAGTCCCGTGTCGCGTACCCCATTCGCTGGAGTCGCGTCCGGGAGATATCAGACCCATGTCGCAATCCTTCAATCGTCGAACGCCTCGCACCGTGCTCCCGATCCTGGCGCTCCTGGCCACGTTGGGAGCAGCCTCGGTTGCGTGCCAGTCTCATGACACGAGCGACTTGATCATGGCGTCCGAGGTCTCAACTGAGACGCCGATGGCGCCGGCCACATCATGCGATCTTGGCGCAGATGCGAGTAGCTTCGCCGCCGCCACGCCGACACGCTTGCTCGCGGGCGAATTGCCCGCGATTCAACCGCCCTGCGGCATCGCCATTGCACGCGTCGCCTGCACTGACCGCGAACCCAATCGGGCGCTGCAGGTCGAGCCGATCGCCCCTGAGCGCGCTGCATTCTGGAATCAACTCGTTGCCGACCTGCCCGGCGTGCGCGAGGTGTCGGTTCTGCGAACGCTGGGCATGGACCCGCGCGGAATCGCCATGACAGACCTGCTGCGCGAGGCCCGCAATCAGGATTGCAGCTACCTTCTGGTATTTAGGATCGTTGAGCCCGACGCGGCGTCGGCAATCATTCAGGCGGTGCTCTGGAGCGTAGAGCCGGCCCATGCCGTGGTCGCGTTCAATTCCGACATTCGCCTGCCTGAAGCAGTGATACAGAAATGCAGCGACAGCGATACACGCATGCTCCGCGAATGCGATCCGTCCTACCAAGTCGAAGGGGAATTGCGCCTGCTGGTGCGCGACACGCTCTGGGACATGGCCGCCAGGTCCCGCCCCGAGGACAGCCCCACCACACGCCCGAATCCGTGGAAAACCGACCAGCCGATCCTGCCGCGTGACGAATATCGCTTTCGCCAATTCATGCGGAGCGGCCTATGACCGGCGAGCCGGCCCCCTCTCATGAGATAAGCGGCACGTCGAACGGTGCAGGCGCGCGCTCTCATCAAGCGATGCCACGCATTTCCAGCGAGCCGATCATCAACTTCGCATTTCGCTGGATCGCGGACCTCGCGTTTGCCGCGTTCGTATTATCAATCATTTACATGTCGTTTGTGCCCTTCGATTTGACGCTCACGCAACCTGATAGGGGATGGCGTGCAGGGCGTGTCATCCTTGGCCTGAGCACCAGCCCGTTCAATCTGCCGGACATCCTGGCCAACATAGCCTACTACGTACCCATCTCGATGCTTGGCTTTTTCGTATTTCGCCGCCGCGTCGGCTGGTTCGCAGCCTCGTTCGCCGTGCTGGTGGGCGGTGCCGCCCTGAGTTTCGGCGTGGAATACGGTCAGCAGTGGACGCTCTCGCGCGTGCCGGCGTGGCCCGACTTTGTAGCCAATGTGCTCGGACTGATTCTGGGGCTCGGGCTTGCTTATGTCCTGTATCCATTCGCACGTCTCTTCGCCCGAAGCGCCGGTGAAAGTCTGGCCGCCGACCCCATCGGCAGCGCCGCGAAACTCACGCTGTGCATGCTCGTGCTCATTCATGTGCGCCCGTTCGATTTGGCGACCGACGTTCCCCGAACGGTCCTGAACACCGTTCGATACGGCGACTTCAGAGCCACGGCCCGCTGGGAATTGCTGACCGGGTCGCCTTCGCCGAAGGCAAATCCCAATCTTGGGCGGACGATCACGCCCTCGGCGCGAAGTCGTCACGAATACGTGATGGATCAACTCGCTACAGTGGCGGGCTATGCCGCATTGTCCTGCCTGATGGTCCTTTCGATGCGAAAAGGGCGCACCGCCGGTCGCGTCACCAGCTTGCTTTGGAGCGGGTTTGTCACCATCAGTCTAGCGGCGATCATGACCGGGCTGCGGGTACTGATGTTGAGTCACGGACTGGACACGATGCACCTGCCATGCGGCATCGCGGGCTGGTTGCTGGGCGTGCTGGCCGCGCGAGCCATCGATCGCCCGGGGATTTCCAAAACGCGCACACGCCTCGCGATCAGCATGGCCGTCGGCGCGTGGGTACTCGCCTACGAACTGATTCCATTCGATTTCGTGTGGACAAGTGTTTCCGCAGCGCGCGCGGCGGGTCGCGTTACCCTGCTGCCCATGAGTGCGCATTTCGCCGGATCGGTGCCGAATCTGGTCGCAGACCTGTCCGGCAAGTTTCTGCGCTACGGCGCCCTCGCCGCCTGCCTCGTTGCGTCCTTGTCCGCCTACAGACGCCTGCAATGGCGACGGCAATCTCTGTTGGTGGCGGTTGCCACGGCCATAGTGGTCGGTGTAATGCAATTCGTACACGTCTATCAGCCGGACCGCGTATGCGATGTGACGAACGTCCTGATCGCGGGATTTGCTGCATGTGCGGCAGTCGTATCGTTGCGTGCGGCCACCGATCTGACGCGCGCCTCGCCGCGTCTGGTCGACGACATGCTGACCCGACAACTCATTGACGGCGAGTCCTACGACAAGAACGCCGTCACGGCGCTTCGCAAACGACGCAGCGGTGCTTCCCGGAAGCAAGAGGCGCCAGCCGGTCGACGCGATTGACCCGAACGGCAACGGGTCCGATTCGCGTAGTCAATTCCGTTCGAATTCGCATGATCGCGGTTTCGGTCAGCGGGCGCCGCTCGACGATGTACACGTCCAGATCCAGGCCTGCGCGCTGCACGACGCGAAACTCCGCAACCTCTGGCAGGCTTCTCAGCGTATAGATCGCCGCGAGCGCGTGGGCATGTCCGCCGTTCGTCGTGCGGAGTTGATCGGCCCGCCGGCCCTCAATCTCCGTCAGCGTCTGCAGGCGAACGCCGCATTCGCACGGCGCGACCCCCAATCGCGCAAAATCCCCAGTGCGATAGCGAATGAACGGCATGGCCTGCGAATCGAAATGCGTCACCACGACCTCGCCGCGCTCGCCCGGCGCGACCGGTCGGCCCGCATCATCCACCACTTCGACGATCAGACTCTCCATTGAAACGTGGTACGCGCCGGCAGGGCATTGCTGCGCAATGAAGCCGGCATCCCGCGCTCCGTACTCGTCCGCAAGGGGGACGCCGAAGCACTCCTCGATGATCGCCCGATCGGCAGGCAACAGCACCTCGCCGGTGGTGAACACCGCGCGGAGCGACGGCGTCTCCGGCCGAAGCCCGCTCTGATGGATGAATCGTGCAAGCCGCGCCAGACTGCTTGGATAGCCAAACAGGTGATGCGGATCGAAACGAGTGATCGCGTCGGCATAGCGCTTCATCGACTTCGGGGTCATGTCGAAGGCCGCAATCATGCGATGATTCAGACACCAGTCGCGAAATCTGCGAAACCGGTCGCCGGCGCCGAGTTCGATCGGCGAGCCCCACAGGTACAATTCCCGCATACCCGGCTGAACTCCGAACCATGTCCGCGCACGCAGGCGCGAAGCCTGATCAGCGGCCTGTCGCGCGCGATTGATGACGAATGCGAGCGGTTCACCGGTGCTGCCACCGGTGGTCATGGGAATTGTGCGGCTTCCGGCGGCCCGGTTTTCGATCTCCGATCGGTGGCTGATGAGGTCGCGCTTCGAGAGCGTCGGAAGTCTCGCGAGATCACTCACCGAGGCCGATTCAGGCGCAATGCCCGCGTCGGACAGGCGTCTGCTGAAGTAGGGCGATGTGCTGGCCGCATGTCGAAGCAATGCGCACAAGCGCTGCGTTTGCAACTCCAGGAGCCGATCGAGCGGCCAATACTGCGACTGCGCCAATGCCGCGGCGCGGTGAAGCGTGTCGCGACCCACCAAGCGCTCATGCAACGGCAGCAGGCTATGGCGAACAATCAGGGTGTGCAAGGTAACGCGCCAAGGGCTATCGGCATCGAGCTGGCAGATGACCGGTGAATTCGGCCCATCCACGACGCCAGCATGACGACCTTCCACAGTGTCGGACCCGCGTTGATGACGCCCGCCGCATGGTCCGCCGCCAGGCCACGCAGCGCGTTGCGATCGAGCAGTCCGTCGAAGTCATGCTGGTCGATTGCTTCATGAATTCGATCTCGAAGCGTGTCGCGAAACCACGCATCCAGCGGGACGTCAAATCCGTGCTTACCGCGCCATGCGCAATCGGCCGCCGTCGAGCGACGCGCGTCATCCGAAGACAGGCCATCGCACAGGTGATTCTGCACGGCATCGCGCAGGGCAACCTTGCCGTGTCTGCCGCAAATTCGTCGCGCCGGTGGAATACGCCATGCGAATTCAACGAATCGGTAATCGAGCATGGGCGACCGCACCTCCAACCCATGGGCCATCGAAGCTCGATCCACTTTTGCCAGGATGCCGTCGGCCAGCGCGACTTTCAAATCGACATACTGACATTTTGACAGATGGTCCGGCGCGTCGCAGCGCTCGTAATGCATTCGAACGGTATCAAACGGGTCGTATCCGCAAAGGCCGCGTCGTGCGTCGGCGCTGAGCAGGTTCATTGCGATTCCGGGATCAGTCGTGCATATCGAGCGTGCGTGTGCAGTCGCCGGATCTCCAGCGATGTTGCGGAGCGTTCGACCGGCGCGCAGAGCGCGCGGCAATCGCGGATTCGTCGGGTACAACGCAGCGGCCGGCGCAAAGACCGCACGCCTCACCGCCGACGGGAGCATCCGGCGCACCCGATGTTCATTCACGTCAAACCGGTATCGCCGATAGCCCGCCAGCACTTCGTCGCCGCCGTCGCCGGACAAGGCGACCGTCATGTGGCGTCGGGCGCCCCGGGCGAGCAGGTACATCGCAATGGCCGACGGATCGGCCAACGGCTCGTCCATGTGCCAGGTCGGATCGTCAAGCAAGGCCGAAGCCGCGGCCCGGATCGGGCGCTCGTGATGCTCCGAACCGGCAATCGACGCAATCGCTGCCGCATGTTGACGTTCGTCAAAACCGCGCTCGTCGAATCCGCAGGTGAACGTCGTCAATCGGCTCGAAGACACATGCGCCATCGACGAAACGACGGCCGTGGAATCCAACCCGCCGCTGAGAAACGCCCCGATCGGCACATCGGCGATCATCCGCTTGCGCGTGGCCACGCGCAATTGAGCCCAGAGCGCCTCGGCCACCGCCTCGCGCGAAAGATCGCTCCAGCCGTGATACTTCAGATCCCAATAGGCCTGAACGCTCGCCCGTCCATCCGCATACGCCAGCGAATGACCCGGCGGCAGTTTGCACACATCGCGATAAATGGTCCGCGGCGATGGAACAAAGCCAAATGCCAGGTAATCGGCCAGCGCCGACGGGTCGATCTCACGCGGCACACCCGGCGCGGCCACGACGGCGCTCAACTCCGATGCGAAGACAAGGCGACGTTCGTCCACATGGTAGTAGAGCGGCTTGACGCCCATGCGATCGCGGGCCAGGAGGCACCGTTTCCGCCGCGTGTCCCACACCGCCAGCGCGAACATGCCGTCGAGCGAATCGAGACAAGCATCGCCGAACGAGGCGTACAAGTGCGGAAGAATCTCGCTGTCGCAGTGCGTTTCGAACGCATGCCCCAGCGAGGCCAGCCGCCGCCGCACCTCGGCATGGTCGTAGAATTCGCCGTTGACCAGCGTGCGAATCTTGCCGCTGGCGTCCGACATCGGCTGCCGACCGCCGGCCACGTCGTTGATCACCAATCGCCGATGGCCGAGCACCGCCCGGTCATCGACATGATGGCCTTCGCCGTCCGGACCACGGTGTCGTAATTCGCCCAGCATCCGGCTGATCGCCAGTCGCTCAACCGGCTGCAGCGAGTCAGACGCAATGATGCCGGCGATGCCGCACATGAACGACTCCGATTGGGGTTACGGGTCTGCGGGCCACCGCAGTCGGCGGTTGCCCCCCAAAATATCGGCATGGTTCTGAAAGGCCTGCACGCCCTTCGGCGTCAGTTCAGTCGATGCACGTCGCCAGGCGAAAATTGTCGGATCGGGCCAACGCGGCCATACTCGGGCCGGTCGAATCCGCGCGACGACGCGCGAATTCGGCGCAGCCGGCATGCAATGAGGATGTTTCCATGTTCGATCGCCAACCATCGGCCATCCGTCACCTCAAATCGATTCAGGGCCGCACGCTGCTTGGACTGTTGGTGTTGCTGATTGGGCTGAATGCTCGCCTCATTGCAGACCCACCCACCACGCAGCCGGCTTCCAAATCCAAGGTTGACGCCAGGCCCGCCGAATGGACCGTGGCGAAACTGCGCGAGGAAGCCGCCGGCCTGCGCACCCTGTTCAAGGCGCCGGTTGTTCAGAAGTTCCTCGACGCCGTGAAGGATCTGCCCTCCATTGAGCCGCGGGCGATGCTCTACAACCGCGACACGCGAAAAGCACGGTTGCTTCCCAAGGGTCCTCCGCCCACCACGCAGCCCGGCGAAAGAATTCTGGAACTCTCGGAACAGTATTACTACAACACGCGATATGGAACGCCGCTGGCCTACGCAAGGCCCCTGCAGATCCTCGGCGACGCCGGCCTTGAGACACTCGCCGGCAAGCGCGTGCTCGACTTCGGCTACGGCACGATCGGTCATCTCCGCTTGTGGGCTTCATGCGGCGCCGATGTCATCGGCATCGAAGTCGACCCCACCACCGAGGCGCTCTACAGCCTGCCCGGCGATACCGGTGTCATCAAGGGCACGGGCGGCGCGCCCAATGGCAAGATCACGCTGGCGACCGGTCAATGGCCGGCGGACGCGAACACACGCGGTGCAGCCAAGGGCGGGCTGGATGTGTTCATTACGAAAAATGTCTTAAAGCGCGGTTACGTGCATCCTGCCGAGCCGGTCGACAAGCGTATGATGGTCGACCTCGGCGTGTCCGATTCGGATTTCGTGGCGGCCGTGTTCGACGCACTCAACCCGGGCGGCAAGTTTTTGATCTACAACATCTGCCCCGCGCCTGCCCCGCCGGGAAAGCCCTACATCCCCTGGGCTGACGGACACTGTCCGTTTGAGCGTTCGCTGCTGGAGGCTCGCGGATTTCGAATTCTGGCATTCGACAAGGACGACACAAAGCAAACGCACGCCATGGCCAAAGCGCTGGGATGGGACAATGGGCCATCGGGAATGGACTTGGAGAACGACCTGTTCGCATGGTACACGCTTGTCGAGAAGCCGGTCTCCAAATGACCCCGGAATCGGAATTGCAACGTTCGCCTTGCGACAATTCGGTCCAATGCAGCACGGAATTCCAGACCTGCCTGATTCTGCCCGCGGCTGGCGAGCGACGTGACGCTGACGTCACAACCCATTACCTCGTCAACACTTATAACGTTCGCCCTTCAACAATTCACAGCGCAGGGAACGCCGCACCTCAGCAATTTGTCCATGCCAACACCGCCCCTTTTTGATTGCCTTTCCGACCCCGCTACATTAAATTGATATGACCAAGGGAGCGCTCGTTCGCAGGTCACGCGAATTCTCATATTCGGAATGAGCCGTCCTATTGTTGTTGCGCGAGCAGAAATCTGCGCTGGCCTTGGCCATTGGGCGTCCAAGCGGGCACATTCAGCCGAAGTCACCATCGGGTGGCTGAAGCGGAGGGAACGCCGTGCCGGATTTCATGCGTCATCGACACGCATGCCGCAGAGGACACGACCGCCGAGCCGCGTTCACGCTGCTTGAGTTGCTGATTTGCATTGCGATCATCGCACTGCTGATCGGCATGCTGATGCCGGCGCTGGGACGGGCACGGGAGCGGGCCCGGTCCACCGTTTGCGCTTCAAATCTGCGATCCATCACCCAGGCGACCGGGATGTACCTCGACGACGATTCGTCGCACCTGATTCCCTGGTACACGTTTCCACAGAACGACGGATGCGACTTTGTCTCCAAGTTCACGCCCTGGGTCTTCGGCGGTTTTGCCGCCCCGGCGCCCAAGGAAGTCGATTTTGGCGCCGACAGCAGTCTCTATCCCATCCAGGTGCGCCCCCTGAACCGAATTCTGGCCCCATCTGCTGAGGGATTCGGACATCAGATTCAAGTCTTTAAGTGCCCGAGTGATCGCACCAGCAGCACGCCGGTCTTGGACACCTCCGACCCGGATGGCAAGTTTAAACTGGACGAGGACCAGGCACGGGCGAGCTGGGTTGCCAACGGCAGCAGCTACACGCTGAACACGCGATTCATGGACGAGTACGTCGCGGAAGAGGGCGAAGTGTTCGAAGCCAAGAATGCCAATCGCTATGGGCGGAAGATTGCGCCGCACCTGGTCGGCGGCAAAGCGTCCAAGTTCGTCCTGTGGGCTGAGACCGAATTCTACAACACCACTTGTGGCGCGGACGATCAGGACGCCTTCAGCAAGGCGCCAGAGATTCAGGACGGCTGGCACGGTGAACACGGAAAATGGTCGGCAGCCTTCGCCGACGGCCATGTCGAATACCGATTCTTCGACACCCGACTCACGTCCGGCGCGGGATGGACGATCTGGCAGCCCAAGTGAGCCGACGGGCTGCGGTGTTGCTTCTTCTTGCTGCCGATCAATTTCGCTACATGCCTACTTGAGCCCGTAAATCGGGCCGAACTTCGCAGTCACATAGCTAAGGAACGGTTTGACCGACAACGGCGAGCCGGTCACCCGCTTCACCAAGTCCGACGCCCGATGACACTGTCCGTGTCGGTGGATGTGCTCGCGTAACCACTCCAGCAGCGGCGCGAAGTTCCCGCGGCGGATCCGCCCGTCCATATCCGGCATCGCATGGCGCATGCTCGCAAAGAACTGTGCGGCGTAGAGGTTGCCTAATGCGTATGTCGGGAAGTAGCCGAACGCCCCCATCGACCAGTGAATATCTTGTAGACACCCGTCGGCGTGGTTGGTCGGCCTGATGCCGAGTAGATCGAACACCTTCTCGTTCCACGCCTCGGGTATCTCCGCCACCGGCAACCTGCCGCCGATCATCTCGCGCTCCAGCTCAAATCGCAGAATGATGTGCAGGTTGTAAGTGACTTCGTCGGCCTCCACGCGGATCAACGATGGCTTCACCGTGTTGATCGCACCGTAGAAGGACTCAAGGCTGACGTCGCCGAGCGAAGCCGGAAATGTCGCGACCGCCTCGGGATAGAACTTCTCCCAGAACGGCAGCGAGCGGCCGATGAAGTTCTCCCACATCCGCGACTGCGATTCGTGAATCCCCAGCGAGACAGCCTGGCCCATTGGCGTGTGAACGTGGGCCGGATCCAGTCCTTGTTCGTACAGACCGTGACCGGCCTCGTGCAGCACGCCGAAAATGGACGGATTAAAAAAATCTTCGTGGTAACGCGTCGTCAGGCGGACATCGTGCGGCGTCGTGCCGCTGCAGAACGGGTGCGTCGAGACGTCAATGCGACCCGATTCGAAGTCAAACCCGATCGCCTCGGCCAGTCGCCGGGCGAGCGCCTCTTGCCCCGCGCGGGGAAACGTCCGGTGCAGAACGGCGTCGTCGGGCTTGTGCGGCGAAGCGCTTAGTCGCTTGACGAAATCCGAGAGCGGGCCGCGCAAAGCGGCAAACACCGCCGCCACTTCCACCGATGTCGCCCCGGGCTCGAACTCGTCCATCAGGGCGTCATACGGCTCGCCCTGATAGCCGACGCGTTCCGCGACCTCCCGCTTCAGCGTCAGCAATTCCGACAAGTGCGGTGCAAACGTGGCGAAGTTCGATTCGCGTCGGGCCTGCGCCCACGCGCCCTTGGCCACCGACGACACCTGCGCAATGCGGTGAACCAATTCACACGGCAACTTCACCGCCCGGTCGTATCCCCGCCGAATCTCGCGGATGTTGGCCGCCCGGGCCGGCTCCGCGCCGTTGTCGCTCAACGCCGCAAGGCACTCCCCCACGCGCGGATCGGTTCGCCGCTCGTGTGCCAATTTCGCGATGGCCGCCAACTGCTCCGCCCGCGCGTCGATCCCGCGCGGCGGCATGTACGTCTCCTGATCCCAATCCAGCACCGACTCAATGGATGACAGAACGCCCGCCTCGCGGGTCAACAAGATCAACTCCGCATAACGATCAGACATGAATCTCACTCCTGCGCCGCATGGCACGGCCTTGGCCGGGAGTTTACATTGTCGCTTTCACGCGTGCGCGAGACCACCCAGTCATGACCCAATCGCCCCCAAACGCCCCGCGCGTCATCGCCGTCGAAACCGCCGGGCCGGTCGGCTCGGTTGCGATCGCCCTCGGCGGCCAACTCCTTGCGGAGCGGACATTTGCGGCAACCGCCGGACACGGGCGCGACTTGCTGCCACTTGCGGACGAATTGTGTCGAGAAGTCGGCTGGCGACCGGCCGACCTGAACGACTGCCACCTCTCGATTGGCCCCGGAAGTTTCACCGGTCTGCGCGTGGCGGTCGCGTTCACACGGCACCTGGCGCTCGCCTGCGGAACCCGGACCGTCGCCGTGCCCACGTTGGAATCCATTGCGTGGAATTGGCTGCACGCGAACCCGGGCAATCCCGGCCCCGTCGCGGCCTGGCTCGAGGCCAAGAAGGGCATGGTCTTCGCCGCGCGATTCGAGGTCGTCAACGGAGCGCTCCGCGCCCTCGACGAGCCGTCCATGGTCGTGCCGTCGGAATACCTCGCGCAGTCGCCGCGACCTGTGATCGTGACCGGCAGCGGCGTAGCGCAGCATCTGCAGGTGATTCACGATCTCGGACTCGAAGCGGCCCCCGAGCGCCTGTGGGCTTCAAGTGCGAGAGGCATCCTCGCATTGGGAACGCTACGTGCGCAGTCTGGGCACTTAACCGAGCCGACAGCACTCGCACCAATGTACGTGCGCCGGCCCGAGGCCGAGGAATTGTGGGAAAAGCGACAGGCGTCCGAATCGAAGCCCGGATGAGGCATGGAAAATCGTTTGACCGGCTCAAGGCCCCAGAATAATCGTGCTGGCCTCGGCCACGGCGTTGAAAAACGCGACCAGGAATTGGTTGATCGGCAGCGTGAACGAGGAGAACGCCGTGCGCAGGGCAAAGAGCGAGGCCTGCTCACTGCAGGCGCTCAACTGCAGCGTCGTCCCGATCGTCAGGGCCGCCAGCACCATCCGCCGCCGCTTTGCATAGAATCGAAACACGGGCATTGCTCCGCTCGCTCCCATCGCCGGCCCCCCGGGCACGGCCCTCGCCTTTATCGCGCCATCACATTACCCGTCCTCAACCCATGTGTCGAGCATTCTCAGTCTGGTTCTTGACAGCGCGGCACGTAGCAAATCGCAAACGCGGAAGTCGGACAGTTTTCGAAGTGCTACGCTCAATACAACTGAATGCTGATGCGACCCAAACCGATGAGCATTCCCATGAACGCACGCGTGGAATCCAGGGAGCGGGCCTTGCGGCTGGCCGTTCGCACCGGCGAAGCGGTCGATCTAGATTTCATCTGGGGTACGCAGCGGCACGAAGGCTTTGAGGCCTGCTTCGGCGACCCCAAGCCCGGCTGTCCGAAAACCTGCCGCTGGTCCACGCGGTGCAAGGCGGTCGCGGCCGAAGCCCTTCACACCCCCTGGGGATCGAACGACACCCCGTATCCGCGCCTAACCGGGCTCATGGAGGGCGAACGCGCAACCCGTGCCGTTCCTCTGCCCTTGCTGCGAACCTGAGCGCACAACTGCCCGGCCGCGCGCCGTTTTCAGACCACACTCCAAGCCTTTCACGCGACTCCGCCGATCCCGTTGACGGTCCTGCCTTGCGCGTCTAGTCTCCCCATTCGGTCGGTTGCACCGGCCGCGAGACGCCCCGCGTGAGGATGCCCAACAGTGGATGCCGCCCCCGTTCAAGCCAAGACGCTCGACCAGAAACACCACTTCCTTCTGAGAAAACTCCATTCCCTATCGGGAATTATCCCCATCGGCGCCTTCCTGGTCGAGCATCTGCTGACCAACTCCATGGCCTACGCCGGGCCGGAGCGATTCAACAAGGCGGTGCATGCCCTTCACGAACTGCCCTGGCTGCCGGTGCTCGAGATCTTCGGCATCTTCCTGCCGCTGGCGTTTCACGCGCTGTACGGCATCAAAATCGCCATGAGCGCCGACTACAACACGGCATCCTATCCCTATCTCGACAACAGACGCTATACCCTGCAGCGCGTCACCGGCTACATCGCATTTGTATTTCTCATCATTCATCTGGCGAAGTTCCGATTCGCCCACCTGATCGGCTGGGGGCCGGAGTTCATGAGCCCCGATCTGCCCGACAAGTTCGCATTGACACAAACCGGCATCCTGCACTGGTCGGTCTGGGGCATCCACATCCCGGCGGCGGCGACGATCATCCTGTATGTGGTGGGCTTGTGGGCGGCGTGCTACCACTTCGCGAACGGCATCTGGAGTTTCTGCATCAGTTGGGGCATCACCGTCGGCGCCAAGGCGCAGAAGCGCGTGGGAATCGGGGCCGCGGCCGTGGGCATCACGCTATTCGTATGGGGCTGCCTGTCGCTCTACTCGCTTGCGACGACCGAACACATCAGCGGCAACCCCGCGCCCACGAATAAGCCGGCCGCAAGCGCCGCGGCCGTCGACTAGTCGCACCAGCATTAGGTCGCTCGTCGCAATTTCGTGCGCAGCCAGCTCAGCGCCACCTTGGCCGCGCGATCGCGGATCTCATCGCGCGTCAGATGATTACCCTGTCGCAACTCGCGGACATCGATCCCGGCCGCATCCGCCAAGCCGATATAGACCAACCCGACCGGCTTCTCCGGCGTGCCGCCCGATGGGCCTGCAATGCCGGTTACGGAAATGGCGTAATCCGTCCCGCTGACTCTTCGGCAACCGTCGGCCATGGCCCGTGCGACCTCGGGACTGACCGCACCGTGCTGCTCGATCAACGCCGGAGGCACGACCAGCAAGTCGCTCTTGGCCTTGTTGGAGTACGTGACAAACCCCTGCAGGAAGTAAGCGCTGGAGCCGGACACGTCGGTCAATCGCTTGGCGATCATCCCGCCGGTGCAAGACTCAGCAGTAGAAACCGTTCGCTTCATGTCGATGAGCAATCGCCCCACGGCGGTCTGCAGCGTTGCGTCATCCTCGCCAAACACCCAGTCGCCGAGCCGGGAATAAACCTCGGCGACATCGGCGTCCGCAAGCCGCGCGGCTTCCTGCGGTGTGTCCGCAAGGGCGTTGATGCGAATCGAAATAATCAGATCGGCAGCACTTGTACCGACAGTGGGATTGCGGCCGCGGGTCATCAAGTCGGCGATCTTCTCGCCGATCTCGGCCTCGGTCCCGCCAAACGTGCGAATCGTCCGCTGAACGCAGGCCCGTCCGCCGCTAAGCCGTTGTAAATGCGGCAAAACGTCCCGCGTAAACATGGTCTTCATCTCGCGGGGAACACCCGGCATGCAGAAGACTTCCGACTCGTTCACGCGCGCGTGAATGCCGGGCGCCGTTCCGCACGTGTTCTCAATCGGCGTCGCGCCGACAGGGAACATCGCCTGCACACGATTGGCAGCGCTCATCTTCCGATTCCGCGCCCGGAAGAACTCCTCAATTCGATCGAGACTCTCCTGATGCAATTGCAGACCGACGCCCATCGCATCGGCCAACGCCTGCCGCGTCAGATCGTCATCAGTCGGGCCGAGTCCGCCGGTGATGAGCACCCTGTCCGCTTCGCTCGCAGCGGCGGCAATCGCGCGCCGGATCGGCGGCAGGTCGTCCGAAATGGTGACGTGCTGTTCGCACAAGATGCCCAGCGTCGCAAGTTGACTGCTCAGCCAGGCGGCGTTGGTGTCGACGGTCTGCCCCATCGTCAACTCGGTGCCGATGCTCAGGATGTGTACCTTCACGACCCCTCTCCCATCACGGCCCGCCGGACCGGGCCCAGTCGCTCCTGCCGCCAATCGGAACCAAGCCGCGCGCCGAACTCATCCAGCCTGCCGGGCACCGCCGCGTCGGCCCAGGTTGAATCGGCGGCGAAATGGAGCGCGTAAGTCGCCAGCGCAAGCGCCACCGACATGCAGCAGACGGCCGCGGCGCTGCGACGAATGCCGCTCAAATGACGCGCGTTGAGCATGACAGCCGTCAGCGCCATTGCCGCACCCACGGCAAGTCCGCCCCACAAAGGGCTAATCCATCCATCGAACCAGCGAGATAACTGCACAACAACAGTCGGCGGCGCGAACACGAGCACGGCCGGCGCCAGCGAAATAATCGGCGAGAGTCGAAACATCCGCGGTCGATCGCCGGGCCGATCGTAAGCACATGCCAAACCGACAGCCGCGTTGAATCCGATGACCGCACACAGAATGATCATCTGAACGGTCCAATGATCCGAGTAGGGACCGCGCGGGTATGCGGCCATGACCAGCACAGCCGTGCAAATAAGCGTGAGCGCAATCGACACAATCAGCGGCCCCACCCGCGCGGTCTTGTCGGGTGCGGCAGCCTCGACCTGATTGCGCACGAAGGGCGACAGGCACACCGCGATCAGCCACGCCAGGGCGGCGCCCGCGGCCATCAGTGCCAAAGCGCCTGCAGCCATCATCGACGCGAGCACCCGACTGTACGCGTCGGGCGCGACGACGGTTCGTGCACCGGATGGGTCCATTCGATCCATAGGCGCGGCTGCGGCGCGATCCACGAACGTATCGCGCAGATTGTTCAACGCATCGCTTGCCGTCTGCGACCCCGTCAGATCCCGCGCCAGCAGATCGGCGCACAGCAGCCGGGTGGTAACGTCTTCATCGCCGGCAAGCAGTTCCAACAGAACCCGTCGCAGCCAGATCCGAGTCTGTTCGGCCTCGCGGACTGCGCCATCGGCCTGAAGCGCCGACGCGAGCGCGTTGATGCGCGCCTGGAGAATCGGCAGCGCCTGCATGTGGCTTCGGATCAAAAAGGGCCCTTCGGCATCCGCCACGGCCATGGCGACATCGGGTCGCGAGAAATAGCCGCGATACACGGAGTAGAGCACCGATCGAATCGTCCCGTAGTAGGTCGAAGAGACATCGGTCGGCGGGGCCAGCTCGAGAATGGTCGACAATTTGAAAAATCGCTCGCGCGCGGCCGGCCCCGAAAGAGCCTGCCAGTCGGGGCCTGTCTCCTCCGGCGCGACGATCAGCATCGCCGACACAAGCGCAGTGAGGTTATTGTGCGGATCCAGGGCCTTGGCGTTCAGCGCCGATGAAGCATCAACGGGACCGGACTGCGAATCAATGATCTCGCTCAGCATGCCATGCAGGGAGTCGCGCTGCCGCGCAAGCGAGCCCCGGTTCAACTGCTCGCGCACCGATCGGATCAGGCTCTCCCGCCCGCGATGCATAAGCACCGCACCCGCCGCCGGCGGCTCGATGTAGTTCCTCCACTCCGTCTTCTGCACGGCGCTGAGGAAACTGGACGGACGAAAGAACAGCGCGGCCAGTGCAACACCAACGACGAGCGCCGGCGCGATCATCAGCACATCGGAATATCGCTGCAGAATGGATGGACGCGGTGCGGCGTCACTGCCGCCGGAGTTCGAGGGTTCCTGACTGTTGCGGCGGCGATTGGCCATCGACGTAGTGCTCGGGAGGCGTGTAGTGATAAGGCGACAACGCCTCTTTGCGACACAGCCGAACGATACGTTCGACCAACTCCTGCTCGTTGTCAATTGTCCCGTGGTTGACCATCAAATGATTGACATCGACGCCGAGCGCCTGTCCGTTCACACCCTTGCCGCACCAGTAATGGTCATACCATGTGTAGGGATGCGAGTACGACTTGTTGCTCGCACGGGTTGTGACCAGATCGGCGCCGTGAATGGGACACTCGCTCGAACTTTGTCGCCAGTTGTACACCTTCTGTGCATTGTGACCGACCGGAATGGCCGTCGGGTTGGGCTTGCAATTCTCGCATTCGCCCCGATCACCACCGCACAGATTGCACTGGCAGCAGCAACAGCAGACAGTCGGCCAATCCTCGTTGTGAGCATCGAGGGTGATCACGGCCTCGATCAGTTTGGTCTTGTGTTTCTGGGCGTAATGGCGAACCACCTGCGTGCAGAGAAACGCGCCGTGACCGTGGCCGACCAGAATCGCCTCTTCGCTGGGGCGGCGATCGATGTCTCTCACCACGCGCAGCCAGTCACTCGGGCTGTAGACTTCGGTCGCGATCTCCTCGGCCTCCAGCGCTTCGTGGACGCGATAGAGCCCCTCGGAGTGATCGGCGTCGGAACCCTTGATGATGTAGACGCGCGGGCCTGTATAGGCGAACTTCGTCGGCTTCTGGCAGCCCACGGCGCCGCTCAGGATGAACGTGGCCGACGCGATCACGACTGCGGTGCGAATGATCCGCATGAAATCCCCCTGCCCCTGGCATAGACACCCGGCGCGGTGTCGATGGGTTTATCGTCCCGCAGCAACCGTGTCATTGGCCGTATTCGCAATCGAATGTCGCGGCAGCGTGCCGCAAACCGCGTCCGGCGATTTATCGGCCCGTTGTCAGCGGCAATGTCCGACGATGCTCGGTCAGCGCCTCATAAAGCCGGACGTGGGCCTCCACCATGCCGCCGACCGAGTGCCGCTCGCGAGCGTGAGCCTGACCGGCCTCGCCCAGCCGCCGGGCGAGGCCCTCCTCGGTGAGCAGCCGTTTGAATACCATCGCCAGGCCGTCCTCGTCGTCCTGCTGGAAGAGCAGTGCCGTCTTGTCGTGCTGGAAGCAGTCGTACATCGACCCTTCGGCCGCCACGACCGCCAGTCCGTCGGCCAGGGCCTGCACCGGCTCCTCGCGAACGTCGTGCTGGGCGGACGGGAGACAGAAGATGTCGGCGCTCTTCAATGCACTTCGCCAATTGTCGATGTTTCCGGTGAAGATCACGTTGGAGCGAAGGCTGAGTTGGTCTGCGACCTGACGCCAGTGCGTCTCAGCCGGCCCCTTGCCGACCACGAACACGAGCAGGTTCGGCGCCAGTTGGGACGCCTGCTTGGCCGCTCGCAGCAGCACCTCGCCAGCGCGCGGACTGCGCACCGGTCCCAGGTAGATGATCGTGCGCGAACGGTTCGCCTTGCCGAATGCGGCCGGCGTGTCAGAGAGCGCCGCGCCAAAGCCGATGGTGCGCTGCCGCACGTTCGCGCCGGCCACTTTCTCCAGTCGCTCCGCCAGCCGCGATGAGGTCGTTACCACGATGCCCGCCTCGCGCAGCGCCGTCAGCGTCTCAACATCGTCCAAGCCATGCGTAGACGACACGGTCACCGCCAGATCGCCGTTCACCGCAGCCGCCAAATCCGCCGATTGCGAAAGCACCGACAGGTCCATCGCGTGAATGACGACCGGCGCATCCTCCCGTTCGGCTTCAACCCGCGCGGCGATATCCCGCACCAGTTTTCGCCGTGCCCATCGGCGCATGAACCACGGCGGATCGGAGAATGTCATCAATGTGGACGGCCCGATGTCCAGGGCCGACACGCGGCGATGCTCGGGAACAACGACAACCGTCTCCACGCCCTCCTCGGCCAGCGCCACCTGCAGGTAGCGCAGCGAACTTGACGCGCCCTCCAGCATCGGTCTGCCCGCGATCAGGCAGGCCAGGACGCGCGGCGGCGGCGGTTTATCGGAGGCGGGAGCCATCCACCTATCTTACGATTCGCCGCACAATACCACCTCCGAGAATCCTCGGTCCGGGACGATCCGCGGGGCGATTTCTGATCCGCGTCACTTGACAGGCCCGGGCGACTCCCGCCTAATCGCCCCGCGCAATCGTGCCGCGAGGTCGCCCCCTTCCATGATCACCCAGAGCCCCCCAAAATCGGTCGCCATCGGAGCCGACCACGGTGGGTTTGCCATGAAAAAGGCCCTCGCCAAATGGCTGGCCGACAAGGGCTTCTCGGTCGAAGACGTCGGCACTTACGACGGCGCGACCTGCGATTACCCGACCATTGCTGCGGCCGTCGCCCGCCTCGTTTCGACCGGACGTTGCGATCGCGGGGTGGTCATCGATGGTGCCGGCATCGGATCCTCCATCACCGCCAACAAGCTGCCCGGCGTGCGGGCGGCCCTTTGTTATGATGTCTCCTCGGCGCGAAACAGCCGCGAGCACAACGACGCCAATGTGCTCACCCTTGGGGCCGGCCTGATTGGCCAGTCCCTCGCCGAGCAGATCCTCGACGTCTGGCTGGCGACGGCCTGTAACGTCGACCGCCACGTCCGGCGGGTGCGGATGATCGAGGAGATCGAGTCGCACAGCGGTCATGCGAACTGCGGCTGTCAGGCGTCCGGCACGAAGGAAAAGACACCCGTCGCGGAACCCCGCATGAGCAACTCGCCGCTTGAATCCCTCAGCCAGGAAGACCTTGCACGCGTGGCAGCGCGGATCGCCGAACTCATGGGCGGCAGCCCGTTTCCAGCGGGCTGCAACTGCTCATGCTGCGGGCCGAATTGCGCCGGTCGTTGTGCCGAGCGCGACCCCGCCACCATGCGCGGTCTGAAGGACATGGGTGCGGGCCGCATCGGGCACTCGCTTGGCGGCGGGCCGATCGCGGCCGATGTGGCCGCGTTGATCGATCACACCCTGCTCAAGCCGGAAGCGACGAGCGCGCAAATCCGCCAACTCTGCAAGGAGGCGATGGAGTTCGGATTTGCCTCCGTGTGCATCAACCCGTCGTACGTCAAACTGGCGTCGAGCCTGTTGAAGGGCTCATCGGTGGCCGTTTGCACTGTGGCCGGATTTCCGCTCGGCACGCATGTGCCCGAAATCAAGGCGCTCGAATCGCGCCGCGCCATTCGCGATGGCGCAAACGAAGTCGACATGGTTATCAACATCGGCGCGCTCAAGAGCGGCGATGACGAATTGGTGTACCGCGACATTCGCGCCGTAGTTGATGCCTGCGAAGACGGCCGGGCCATCTGCAAGGTGATCATTGAATGTGCCCTGCTGACGGATGACGAAAAAGTGCGGGCCTGCAAAGCCGCACGGCGGGCACGAGCCGATTTCGTGAAGACCAGCACGGGCTTCGCGTCGGGCGGCGCCACGGCGGCCGACGTCGCCCTCATGGCCGAAGCCGTCCGCGGCGCAGGCATGGGCGTGAAAGCAGCCGGCGGCATTCGCAACCTGTCGGACGTCAAGAGCATGGCAGCGGCCGGCGCGACGCGCATCGGCGCCAGCGCGGGCGTCGCGATTATCAAGGAAGCAAAGGGCGGCGCGCCCGCACCGGCAGCCGCGGCGGGTGGAAAGTACTAGGTAGTCTGAATGAAGAATGATGAATGTAGAAGGCAGAAAGAAAACTCCAACGCCATTTCTACATTCTACATTTTTCATTCTACATTACGGACTATGAACAAGGCCTAAATCACATGGTTGACCTCCGATCCTACGTTTTTCTCGATTCCCTCCAGCCCCAACACGCCTCCTTCGTCGCCACCATCGCGCAGGGCTTCCTTCCCACCGCCGGGCAGGCGTCGCTGTACGTCGAGATTTCACCCGGCATCGAGATAAACCGCATCACCGACATCGCCCTGAAGAACACGCGTGTCACGCCTGGCATGCAGATCGTCGAGCGCGTCTATGGCTCGCTGGAGATTCACTCCGATTCGCAGGCCGACGTCCGCGACGCCGGCCGGGCGATCCTTGCGGCGCTGGAGTTGAAGGAAACCGATCGCCGCAAGCCGAAGATCATCAGCAGCCAGGTCATCCGCAACATCGACAGCTACCAGACTCAACTGATCAACCGCATGCGGCACGGCAATATGATCCTGCCCGGTCAGACGCTGTACATCCTCGAGGTCGAGCCGGCCGCCTATGCTGCCCTCGCTGCGAACGAAGCCGAAAAAGCGGCGGCAATCAACATTCTTGAGGTTCGGGCATCGGGCAGCTTCGGCCGCGTGTACCTGGGCGGAGAGGAAAAGGACATCGACGTCGGTTATCGTGCCGCCGAAGAAGCAATCCGCGGTGTGACTGGTCGCGAGGACGATGGAAAGCGTCGCGAGTAGTGTCGAATCAGTCGTTGACCGAACTGAAAACTGAAGACTGACAACTGATAACTGCCTTGGAGAATCTGATGGACGCATTGGGCATGATTGAGACGCGCGGGTTCGCCGCGATGGTCGAGGCCGCCGACGCCATGGTGAAGGCCGCCAAGGTTGAGCTGGTCTCCTACGAGAAGATCGGCGGCGGATACGTCACTGCGATCATTCGCGGCGACGTCGCGGCGGTGAAAGCCGCCTGCGATGCCGGTCAGGCCGCGGCCGCACGCGTCGGCGAAGTGGTCAGCGTACATGTCATTGCCCGGCCGCATGCCAATGTCGATACGGCGCTGCCGCTGGGTCGCGGCGATCAGAAGAAGGCGAAGGCCTGACGTCGGCCTCTCCGGCCGAATTGACATGCGTCAGGAGGGTGGCCGTCCATGCTGCTTGCGAGAGTCATCGGGACCGTCGTCGCCACGCGGAAGGATCCCAGCCTTAACGGGCTGAAGTTCCTGCTGCTGCGCAACGTCGACATGGAGGGCAAGCCGACCGGCGCGACGGTGGTTGCGGCCGACGCGGTCGGCGCCGGCGTCGATGAAATGGTGCTGTACGCCAGCGGATCGAGCGCCCGGCAGACCACGGCAACGGACAAGAAGCCGGTCGACGCCGTGGTGATGGCCATCGTCGATCAATGGGAAATCGGCGGCGATGAGAAGTACATAAAGGCTAATGATCGGTAGAGCAAAGATCCTCTTTGCTCCCGTAGTGCAAAGTTCCTCTTTGCACGGCATACAAGAGTCGCATCACGAAACCGTGGCTCAACATGAGCGCCCGCCTCGACGAAAACGCAATTGATTCGATCGCCCGCCAGGTGCTGGACCGCATGCGCGGCGGTATGCCGGCCATTCCAGTTGCATCGAAGGAATCGATCGACCGCGGCGGCTCACTGCCCCCCGGCGTCTTTCGCACCATCGACGAATGCGTGACCGCAGCCCGCGCCGCCTTCGTGGCGCTCACCAAGCTCGGCCTTCAAAAACGAATCGAAATCATCGCATCGATTCGCGCGTCGATGGAGACCCACTCGATCTCGCTCGCCCAGGAAGCCAACGCCGAGACCGGCCTGGGCCGCGCCGAAGACAAGATCGTCAAGAACCTGCTGGTCACGCGCAAGACCCAGGGCCCGGAAGTGCTCATCCCACGCAGCGACACCGGAGATCACGGCCTCACCCTGATGGAATGGGCCCCGTTCGGCGTCATCGGCGCGATCACGCCCACGACCAACCCGACGTCAACCATCATTTGCAACACCATCGGCATGGTCGCGGCCGGCAACGCAGTCGTCTTCAATTGCCACCCCAACGCCAAGCGCGTCTCCTGCCGCAACGTCGGACTGATCAACGAAGCCATCATGAAGGCCGGCGGCCCGCCGAACGTCGTCACCGCCATGGCCGAACCGACCATCGAGAGCGCGCAGGAGTTGATGCAGCACAAAGGTGTCCGCCTGCTCGTCGTCACCGGCGGACCCGGCGTGGTGAAGGCCGCCATGGGCAGCGGCAAGCGGGCCATCTGCGCGGGACCGGGCAACCCGCCCGTCGTGGTCGATGAGACCGCCCCGCTCGACAAGGCCGGACGCGACATCGTCCGCGGCGCCTCCTTCGACAACAACGTGATCTGCACCGATGAGAAGGAAGTCTTCGTCGTGCAATCCGTCGCCGACAAGTTGCTCAAAATCATGCGCGACAATGGCGGGCTGGTGCTGACCGAACCGCAGACGCGAGCACTGACAAACGTCATTTTTGAAGAAACCCGCGGCCCGCGCAAGCCGGGTGTGATCAATCGCAAGTGGATCGGAAAGAACGCCGGCGTGATCCTCGCCGAGATCGGCCTCCGCGTGCCCGACAGCGTGCGACTGGCGGTCATGGACGTCGACATCGATCACCCCCTGCTGTGGACCGAGCAGCTCATGCCCGTGCTGCCAGTCGCGCGGGTGAAGAGCGCCGACGAGGCCATCGATCTCGCCGTCAAAGCCGAGCACGGCTTCGGACATTCGGCGTCAATGCACTCCATGCATCTCGGCAATCTCAGCCGCATGGCCCGCGAAATCAATTGCAGCATTTTTGTAAAGAACGGTCCGATTTTCTCCGGTCTGGCCGAAGGTGGCGAGGGTTACACCTCGTTCTCAATTGCCAGCCCGACCGGTGAAGGCATGACCGGTCCGTTGACCTTTTCACGGCAGCGGCGTTGCGTGCTGGTGGATCATTTTCGCATTGTGTGAGGCCCCGTGAGCGACCATCCGGCACTGGCGATCGTCGAGTTCAGCAGCATCGCCGTGGGCACGCGCGCGACCGATGCGCTGATGAAGAAATCGCCGGTGCAGTTGCGCCGCGTCGGCACGTTTCAACCGGGGCGCTTTGCCGCCCTCTTTACCGGCGGCGTTGCCGAGGTCGAGGAGTCTTTCGTTGAGGCCCTTCGCATCGGCGCGGAGGCGCTGGTCGACCGGCTCTTTCTCGCGGACATCGATGCGACCGTGCTGGCCGCGGCCCTCGGCAAGACCGCCGACTGGCATGACGGCGACTGCCTCGCCGTGATCGAATCATCCACGCTGGCCGGCGTGATCGAGGCCACCGACGCGGCGATCAAGGGCGCCCGCGCCAGCGTGGTACAGGTGCGCCTCGGCGACGGACTCGGCGGCAAGGGCATCGCCCACCTGATCGGCGAACAGGCCGATATCGAGGCGGCTGTCGAAATCGGTTCGGGCAGGGCGTGCCGCCATGACCGCGTGATTCAGACCTCGATCATCCCGCGACTCGACGCGGACGTGCGTACGGCCCTGTCGGCCTCCACGCGATTCGGCGGAGGCCGCGACTGATGCTGCTGGGCCGCGTCATCGGAACCGTCGTGCCGTGCGTGGTCTATGAGGGCCTCGCCGGCGTGCCGATGCTCATCGTGCAGCCGCTCGACAAAACGCAAAATGCGGCCGGCTCGCCGATCGTCTGTTGCGACGCGACGCGCATGGCCGGACCGGGCGAACTCGTCAGTTATGAGGGCGGCAAGGAGGCGGCCTTCGCGCTCGATCCATGGTTCGTGCCGGTCGATCACACGATCATCGGCATTGTTGACGGCGTAAACACCTGATGGGGAGTGTGGGCCTCCGGCCCGCCGCCGTACGGACGAGGACGTCCGCGCTCCCCGTCGATATGCGAGCAGCACCATGATCCTCGGCATCGTACGCGGCTCGATTCACTCGACCATTCAGCACGCGTCCTATCGCAATCGGAAACTGCTGGTCGTGGACCACATTGATGCCGAGGGCAAGCCGACCGGCAAGTACGTGATCGCCGTTGACACGGTCGACGCCGGTGTTGGGGACCGCGTGCTCATCGACGACGAAGGCGGCGGCGCACGCGAAGTGCTCGAAATGGAGTTGGCTCCGATTCGCACCGTTATCGTCGGCATCGTTAATGAAGTCATTTCCGCCGATGCGAGTTGATCATCGTGGTTCATGCGCACCGATCAGCCCCCAAAGAGCAGGCGTCAGACGCTGAATCGCTTCGATTCCCGCAATTCGCGGCGCGGCCCATCACCAGTCGCTGGCGCTTCCGGTTCCGCTCAAAAAGCTATCGGCTTTCAATCTGAGCCGACTCAGCGGCGATCGCCCGAAACAGCGCCTCTTCGCACGCCGTCAATTCCCGCTTCCGCCGCCCCATCACCGTCCGGGCCACCGCCGCTGCCTTGTCGACGTCCTGCCGCTGCAGCCCGGCGTCGGTCAGCCAGGTGAAACTCGGCGTGAACTTCGGCGCATATTGACTGACGAAGAGATTGCTCGCATAGCCCACGACGCAGCCCGTGGGCAATCGCGTGCCGATCCCGGTCTTCGCGTGGTCGCCGATGAACGCGCCGACAAACGTCTGCCCCGTGTCCACCTCGCGGCCGTTGATCGCCACGCGCACCGGCCCGTAGGTGTTCTTCAGATCGCTGTTGACCGTGTCCGCGCCGAGGTTGACCCACTCGCCGACATACGAGTGCCCGAGGAATCCGTCGTGCTGCTTGTTGGCGTAGGCGTGCAGGATCGACCCCTCCACTTCGCCGCCGACCTTACAGACCGGGCCGATGCTCGTGGCCCCGCGAATCGACGCGCCGGGCTGAATGACACACTTGTCACCGATGTACACCGGGCCGGTCACGGTGACATTGGGGCTGATCGTGACGTTCTCGCCGATGACAATCGGCCCGGCCTCCGCATCCAGCACGGCGCCGGGTTTCACATTGCTGCCGGCGCCGACGTGGATCTCGGAATCGTTGATGAGGTGTGCCCCGGAATAGACGCGACCGAGACGCTGCCGATTCATAGCACCTGCCTGTCGCACGATCTCCGCCTCGTTGGCATGCACGACCTGCCAAGGATGATCGAAGAGCGTGAACGCCGCGGATGGAATCGCGGCTGATTTGAGCGAGCCAAGCGCCGCGCGAAGTCGTGTGGAATTCAGCCAGTCAGCCGGCCCAATCGCCTCGGCCGCGGCTTTGTCAATCCGCGCAGCCAGCAGCGTGTCGCCCGCCCAAACGGCCGAGCCCGGCGGCAACTCAAACGCATCCCGCACCAGCATCCGCCCATTGATCCACACTTGATCGGCATCAGCGGGCACGCGGTTGACGACGCGCGGCACGGCGTATTGCGTGCGCTGCCGCTCATCCATGACCGCCGCGAGCGCCGGACGCACGAACAGCGCATCGGCCTGTCGCCCGAATGCGTGCTCGATCTTGGAGAGCAGGTTGTCAAATCCGCAGCGGAGGTTGAATGTCGCGCGGGGATAAAGGAGCGGAAGGAGTTGTCGAAATCCGGCATCTTCGAAAACAACGAGGCAGAGCGCTTTCATGCCGGGGAGTATAGCGGCAGAACCGGCGTCACCTCACGCCGCACGGGCCGATCTGCCGAACTGCGTCGACACATCCGTCGGCACGTCGCGACTGAGAACATCGCCGCCCGTGTCGGTCACTGCGACCACATCCTCGATGCGGATGCCGAACTTGCCCGACAAATAGACGCCCGGCTCAACGGTCACGACCATGCCCGGTTCGAGGACCGTCTTGTTGCCACTCACCAGATAGGGCGCTTCGTGCACGTCAATGCCGATGCCGTGACCCGTGCGGTGGACGAAGAAGTCGCCCAGTCCGGCCGCCTCGATGACGCGCCGAGCCGCCAGATCAATCGATTCGCAGGTGACGCCGGGCTTGATCGCCTCGATCGCCGCGGCCTGGGCATCACGCACGACGCCATAGGCCCGCTTGATCTCATCGGACACGTTTTCAACCGCAAAGGTGCGGGTCATGTCGCCGAGATAGCCCTCGCGCTGAGCCACGAAATCGACGATCACAGCGTCGCCCCGTTGCAACACGCGGCGACCGGTCCGCTGATGCGGAATGGATGCACTTGGCCCCGACTGCACGAGGTCGCCCCAGGGCTTGATGCGCGCGCCGCGCAGGCGGTCCATGGCCTCGACCAGCACATCCGTCTCGCTGATGCCGGCGCGGATGACGTCGCCCATGGCTTCGTAAATGCGACCGGTGTCGTAGCAGGCGCCGCGAATCGCCGTGATTTCGGCGGGAGACTTGCGCATCCGAACCGACTCGATCACCCCGACGTCGCGCACGAGCGATGCGCCCGAAAGGGCGCTCGACAGACGTGCGTGCGCCTCGACCCAGGTGTGCGGGTCGATCAGGATGCGCCCCTGCTCGAGCCCCAGCGCCGCGGCGGCGGATGCGGCCGCGGCATAGGGATCTTCAAACTCGCGCCATGTCACGATCGGGCTGCCGGCCGGCAACCCGCGCACGATGTCGGCCTCAAACTTGGGTACGACAAATGAAATCTTCGCATCGTTGGAAAGAAACGCGCAGACCAGCCGGTCCGACGGCGCCAGTGGCACGCCGGTGAAGGCGAGCAGATTGGAGTCGCGAAACAAAAATAGACCATCCGCTTGAATCTGTCGCAAGCCCGCCGCGGCCCGCTCAATGTGCTCGCGCACCAGCGCGGGTTGAATGGCCACCTGTTCAATACCAGTTGCGCTTGATGTCATGGTGCTCGCCCAGTCAGGCACGCCAGGAGAATTCCCCTGCTCGCCGCCCGCGAATCGTTATGTCCGATGCGTGGGTCGCACAAAAAAACGACCGAAAACGGCGAGAATTCGGTGCCCAGTGCAGACTATGATATTTTAACGTTACCAATTGTCAAGCGCAAATCTGAAGAACCCACTCATCGGGGAACCCGCTGATTTCATGGAATCAACTGGTCGATGGCATGAAACGGCGCCATGCAGCCGCGGATTCCGGCGCCGCCGGCACCACTCCGCCGATCGGGTTCGTTTTGACGGAATGCAAAGATGCTCGCAGATTATCGCTACGCACTGGGAATTATCGGTACCGGTCATATCGCACACATTCTGGCCGCGCGATGGCTGGAATCGAGCTACCTGACCGCAGACCGCATGACGGTCACGCCCTCCCGCGCACAGACCGCCCATCCGCTGAACGTGAACGTTGGCATGGACGCGGCGGATGTAATCAAAAACGCTCGCATTCTTCTCATCTCAGTGACGCCACAGAAATTCGAGGCACTGGCCGAATCCGTTCGAGGCCTGGTGAACCCGCATCATCTGTGCATCAGCGTCATGGCCGGCGTGGGCACCGATCGCGTTGCAGCGCGGCTCGGCGGTGACGGCATTCGCGTGGTGCGGGCCATGCCCAATCTACCGTTCGGACTAGGACGCGGCGTGACAGGTCTGTATTGCGGGCAGCATGCGACGCGTGACGACATGGAAGAGGCCTGCCATCTGTTCTCGGCGGGCGGCGCAACGGTGACGGTGGATGACGAGGCGCTGATGGACGCGGTCACCGCGGTCGCCGGATCAGGACCGGCGTATTTTTATTACTTCGTAGAAATGATGATGGCCGGCGGCGTGGCCGCGGGGTTGAAGGCGGAGGACGCGCAGATCCTGGCTGCGCATGCGTGCGTCGGCGCCGGCGCGATGTTGCTGGAGAAGGGCGCGTCACCGCAGGAGTTACGGGCCGCAGTGACCAGCCCCGGCGGAACAACCGAAGCAGCCATGAAGATGCTCCGCGAGCGCGGCGTGTCGGACCACGTGGTCGAGGCAGTGCTTGCGGCATTCAATCGCGGGCGGGAACTGGGTAAGGCGAATCAGTAACGAACACGCACTCTACGGCCGGCGCATGGCCTCTCTCCTGAAATCCCAGATTTCTGTTTTCAATTTGGATGTTCTAGAGTTTGGTCTTGGATCTGAGATTTGAAGTCTGAGATTTGAAATTCAGATCAACGATCCGGACATCGCATCCGCCTTACCCCGCGCGCGGGTGCGAATTCGCCTCGGCCGGCACATTTGGAATCGCCGGCCCCTGCCGCGGGCGTTTGCCTTCCATCAGAAACTTCACCCGCCCCATCGCCTCGTCCCCCACCAGCCGTGTCAGCGACCGCCGCGCCTCCTTGAGAAACGTCCGCCGCGTCACGTGCGTCAGCAGCACATGCTCGTTCTCCAGTCGCGGCAGAATCCGGGCAACGTCGCGCACGTGCATGTGGTAGCCCGCCCGGGCGCGCTTCACATGGTCGTTGTCGAAGAACGTGCACTCGAGCACGATGACTTTGGCCTTTCGAACCGCCTCGAACTCCAGCCAACGCCCCTCGGCCGTGTCGCCGCAGTAGGCCACCATCGGGACTTCCAGCCGATATTCGATCTCGACGCCCTGTTTCTTCAATTCCACAAGTTCCGGACCGGTCTTGCCAGCGAACTCGGGCTTCAATTTATGACGAACGTCAACCAGCACGTAACCGAGCGCCGGCACGCCGTGGTTGACTTCGAACGCCCGCGCCACCAGTCCGCGCCGAAGCTCATGCTCATCGCCGGGCCGCATGCCGATCAGCCGCGCCGGCGCCTCGTGGCCCTCGATCTTCGCCCAGGCGCGCAGCAGATCACGCACCGGTTGAACGAGCCGCTCGGGGAGAAGCGCACAACCCGGCGCGATGCCGATGAACTCGCGCTGGCTGAAGTAGTAGGCCAGCCCCGCCGCATGATCCATGTGGCCATGGCTGAGCAGCACGTGATTGATCGGAAGGATCTCGCTGGGCGCCTTTCCGACGTCAAAGCAGGCATCCATCTGCGGCAGTGCGACGACCGATTCCTCACCAGCCACGCTGTATCCGAGGATGTGGATACCGCCGAGGTCATGCTCCACGAGCGATCCAGACAAAGGCCAAGACTCCGGTCCGGCGGTTCGCTTCGATGTGAAACGTGAAGCCGGGTCGTCATATTAACGCATTCGCGCAATCGGCCCGACGCGCCCCCGGCGAGCCGATTCGACCCGCGCCTCCACCGCGCGCCACGTCCGGAAATCGCGCGGATTTTGCTTGACACGCCGTCGGTAGTGTATTAAGGTCCCGTGAAATACCAGATGTGGGGGGCCGTACGCCGCACACGCGGGACATCTGGTCGGGCAATGCTGGCATCGAAATGCAATGTCCGTATTGCAAAGAGCAGCGCAGCGACAAGGTCATCGACTCACGGGCCACCGAGGGCGGCGCGGTCATTCGTCGGCGGCGGGAATGTGTCGCCTGCAATCGACGGTACACCACCTACGAACGTGTTGAGGAGACGGGCAAACTCTGGGTCATCAAGCGCGACGGCAGCCGCGTGACCTACGAACGTGATCGTGTTCTCGGCGGACTGCAACGGGCATGCTGGAAGCGCCCCATTTCCCATGAAGACCTCGAAAAACTGGTCATCGACGTCGAAGAGGAAATTCATCGAAACTTTGACCGCGAAGTGCGTAGTGAATACATCGGAAACGCGGTCGCGAACCGGCTGCGCAAGCTCGACAAGGTCGCCTACCTGAGGTTTGCAAGCCTTTACCACAAGTTCAAACAGGTCGACGACTTCATCGAGGAGGCCAAGAACATCATAGAGGAGGACCAGCGCGACGCGCAGGGTCAACAGGATTTGTTTCCATGAATGAGCCAGCTCCAGGGATGGAACTTCGCGTAAGGAAGCGCGACGGCTCGGTCGAGCCGTTCTCGCTCGCCAAGGTGACGCAGTGTATCCAGGCCGGCCTGCTAGCGGCCAACGACGACGACAACGCCCGCATGTGCGCCAGAAATCTGGCCGAGGCGGTGCAGGATTTTTTAAGTGCCGAAGACGATGGCCCCCATGCCGCGTCGCGGATTTTGGAACTGGTCGAACTCGTGCTCACCCAGACCGGTCATGCCAACGCGGCGGTGCAGGCGGTCCGGTTCGCCGAGTCGCGGCAGGCCTGTCGCAAGCGCCTGCTGGTGGCTTCGTTCCACCCGCGGGATGGCCGGCTGGTCCACCGCCGCTGGGACAAGCCGCGACTGATTCGCTACTTGCAGCGCGAGCACGCGCTGGATGGGCCGACGGCACGGATGATCGCCGGACGCGTGGAGTTGCTGGTCTTGAACTGCCAGATGAAGGCGGTCACGGCGAGCTTGGTATACGGCATGACCGCGAGCGAACTGCTCGCGTGGGGTCTCGCCCCGGAGGCGCTGGCGGTCAAGCGGACGAGAGACCCGCGAAAGAGTGCCGCGGTTCGCGATCGAGCGGACCCGGCCTAAGGAGGATTTTCAGAACCCACCACGCACGTGGTGGCCGTAAGCCGGTCGCGCAACCAAGGTGGAGGTCTGTCAGAACCCACCACGCAAGTGGTGGCCGTAAGCCGGTCGCGCAACCAAGATGGAGGTCTGTCAGAACCCACCACGCAAGTGGTGAACGTAAGCCGGTCGTGCAACACAAGTGGAGGCCTTTCAGAACCCACCACGCAAGTGGTGAACGTAAGCCGGTCGTGCAACACAAGTGGAGGCCTTTCAGAACCCACCACGCAAGTGGTGGACGGTAACCGGTCGCAACCCAAGTGGAGGTCCTTCAGAACCCACCACGCAAGTGGTGGTGGTTGGCATCAGCCGGTCACGCAGACGCCTGCCGGCGATTGAAAGAGCATCAAGGAGTTCTGGCGCGGTCAAGGACACCGCTGCGGCGAAGCCATTCAGGGACGATTCGCAGAATGAGGATTTGCTGGCTTCGCCGCGTTTTTCACATGCCTGTCGCAAAGCGTCACCCTTGTCAGCGCCACGGCGGGGTCGGCCCTTTGCGGCAGGCTTTTTCATTCGAACGACTCAACCAACCAACTGAGTGATCCAACGCCGAGTCGCGTGGGCCGATCACGTCTGAGCTCGTGACATACCGGCTCGCGCACAATAAGAATCAGAAAGATACTTGAATTGTGATAGCGCTCCGCTCGCCAAAGTTGTTGATCATCCCGGGTTCCAGTGCTGCCTCAGCGACGACCGGATTGCACGTAAAGGAACTGGACAGCCGGAAAATTGCATTCATGCCGGCCTGAGAGTCGCGCACATGAGGCCGCGTACAAGTGAATCAACGAGTGCGAAGAATGCCGTGAGGGCGATGAATGAGCATCACGGCCGCGACGGCCAGCGCGCTCAAGGCCGCGGGTTCGGGAACCGTCGTCAATGTGATGTCGGCAAAGCCATGGGCCGTGGATACGGAGTTCGGGCTGCCGCCAACCGCCCTGAGGTCCATGAGGGAGCGCACGAAGTAACTTCCGGGCGTAAGGAGAACGCTGTCTGTAATGTGAAACGTGTCCGTGGGCGGGTCACCTGCACCTGTGTCGCCCACGTCGCCCCTGCTCCAAATTGGAATACCGGTCGCCAAGTCGCCAACGGTCACCCGAAAGACGCTGCTACGAATTCCACCGTTGAATTGGTAGGTCCATTCAGAATCGAGCGAAAGCAACGTGTCCTGAGTGACATGGAAGTTGATGCGATTGTCTGTGCCGCAGAATGGTCCGCCGTCTCCACCCTCGCTTGCCAATTCGGCGTCTATCCGAAAGTGGCCCGTGGCGAGGTTCCAATTAAATGCATAGGCAGCAAACGCTGCCGAATTGTGCAAGTTGACCTGACGAGTTTCAGTCATTGGGTTTTGAAGTTGATTGATGACCTGCTGGGAAAGACCGAACGAGTTCAAACAGCCAACACCAAGCGATCCATTGTTTACGATGAAATCGGCTCGGGCCGAATTCACGGCCAGAATTGGCGTCATGAATGTAAGCGTAAGCCGCACGCCGAGCATTGGCGAGCGCCGACGGTCCGGCAGTGTAGCCATTTTTTGATTCATGTAGACATTATACGCACAGCGTCGTTCGATTCAAAGCCCCGGGTCTGGTAATCGCGTGATTTCCAACCTTGGGTGAGTCCTAATGTAGAGAAAAGCAATGAACAAACGAACTGGACTTCTGGCAGCCACAGCGGCCCTGCTCTGGGTGACGTCTGCGAGGGCAACCGACTATTTCGTGAACGCCGACGCCGATCCATCGGGTAATGGGCTCACTTGGGCCACAGCCTATGACTCATTGGCTGACATCACGCCCAGCACAACTCCGGCACTTGCGCCTGGCGATACGATCTTTGTCGCTGGCGGAACCAACAATTTGTACCCCGCGACCGTGACTGCCTACAGCGGCGTGAGATTGATCGGCGGATTTCCACCCACGGGCAATCCGTCTGAAGGGCAACAGAATCCGGTGCTGTATCCCACGGTCATCGACGCGAGCGCCGCAACGGTTGGGCTCTAATGGGGACAGGGCTCTAATGGGGACATTCTACTTTTGCAGCTACATACTGACAGACGTGGCAAAGTAGTCCCAGGAACAGCGACCATTTTCTAAAACAGACCCCTGTAATTTAAAGCCGAATCGCCCGCCCCGAACCAAATGGACGCCGCCTCATTCGGAACCCGGAACATGGGGCAAGACCGTCGGAGCGTGCTGCCGCATTGATCGCTCGCGCAACCCCAAACCCCTTCAAGTCTGTTCCATGTGGAACATGGTTTGAGAACAAACCGAGTGCTCATCGCTTTCGCTGAACGCGACCTGTGCCCTCGACAGGGATCAGGCCGCCCTCGTTGCGGCGCGGATCCCCTTTTTTCAACGCGATCAAACAAACTCATGACGTGATTCCGCCCGATCAATCGCCAAACGCGGGCCGATACCGCCGGGTAATGGACATTCCACCCAAATTCGCTTGAGATTCCCCAACGTGGCGAGCGGCCTGCCCGGATGGCTATGATCCGGACGCTTTCCCGCCTACAGGGGCCTTTCCACAGACCATGCCGAAACGGGTCATCATCCTTGGTTCCACCGGCTCCATCGGCCGCAGCGCCCTTGACGTCATCCAGAGTCTGCCCGGCGAACTCAGCGTGGTCGGCCTGTCGGCCGGGAACGGCTGGGAGGCCCTTGCCGACCAGATTCTCCAGCACCGACCGGCCGTCGCGACCCTGTCCGACGAAACGGCGGCGGCGCGATTGCGTTCATTCCTGAAAGACAAGCGGATCGACACCGATGTGCTGTCCGGCCCGGACGCGGCCGAGCGGATGGTCGAGACCGTCCCATGTGACTTCGTGCTGTCGGCGATCGTGGGCATCGCCGGGCTGCCGGCGACGCTGGCCGCGGTCCGAAAGGGATTGGCCGTCGGCCTGGCCAACAAGGAATCGCTGGTCGTGACCGGCTCGCTGATGGTCGAGGCGGCGAAAGAATCCGGCGCGACGTTGATCCCGGTCGACAGCGAGCACTCGGCGATCTTTCAGTCGCTGCACGCCGGTCGCCATGAAGAGATCGAGCGGCTCTTTCTGACCGCGAGCGGCGGACCGTTTCGGACCTGGACCGCCGAGCGCATGCGCGGCGCGACGGCGGCCGACGCAATGCAGCATCCGACCTGGAGCATGGGGCCGAAAATCACCATCGACTCGGCCACCATGATGAACAAGGCCCTGGAGATTATCGAAGCCAAATGGCTTTTTTCGGTCCAGCCCGATCGTATTGAAGTGGTCATTCACCCCGAGTCGATTATTCACTCGATGGTGGCGTTCCGCGACGGATCCGTCGTGGCCCAGATGGGACGGCCCGATATGCGAACGCCCATACAATACGCCATGACGTATCCGCACCGGCTCGACAGCCGCTGCGAGCGGCTCGATTTTTCGAAACTGGGGCGGATGCATTTTGAGCCGCCCGATGCCGGGCGTTTTCCTGCACTGCGCTTGGGCCGCAAGGTGGCGGACATGGCGGGAACGGCCGGCGCGGCGTTCAACGCCGCCAATGAGGCCGCAGTGGAGCTTTTTCGGGCCGGCAAGATAGGATTTCTGGACATTGCCGTGCTCGTCGAGAACGCCCTCGAACGACATTCGTATGATCCCTGCCCCGATCTGAGCGCGCTGATGGCGGTCGATCGCCGGGCCAGAAAAGAGGTTTCGCAATGCTGTCCGGTGTAGTGACGTCCCCAATGCTCGCCGCATTTGATCCACAGGCCTTTCTGGGCGCCCTCTGGCCCTACGTCAAACTCGCACTCGGCTTCTCGCTCGTGATCTTCGTTCATGAGATGGGCCACTTCCTCGCCGCCAAGTGGGCGAAGGTGAAGGTGGATCAATTCGCGATCGGGTTCGGACAGGCCCTGCTTTCTTATCGCAAGGGGCTCGGCGTGCGCTTCGGCTCCAGCGCCGACGAGATGAATCGGCGCGTCGACGAACACCTCATCGCCCGCGGCCTGCTGATCCCGCCGACCCGGCCCGACGAGGAGCCTGCTCGAATTCCGACTGATCGCGAGCGCGATGACGCCGCCCGCGAATTGGGACTGAGCGAAACCGAGTACCGGTTCAACTGGCTCCCGCTCGGCGGCTACGTCAAGATGATGGGCCAGGAGGATTTCGTCGTCGACAAGAGCGGCGAACTCAAGGTCAAGGAAGACAACAACAGTTTTACCAACAAGACCATCGGCCAGCGCATGGTCATCGTTTCTGCCGGCGTGATCATGAACCTGATCTTCGCCGCCATCGCCTTCTCCATCATCATGATGATCGGCATCGACACCTCCCCGGCCGTGGTCGGACCGGTCGTACCGGACTCCCCTGCCAGCCGCGCCGGCCTGCAAACCGGGGATCGCATCACCGCGATCAACGGCGACGAGATTCGCAGTTTCATGGACCTGACCAACGGCGTGATCCTGTCGGACTCCGGCGAAGAGTTGACGCTCGACGTGGAGCGCAACGGCAGACTCGTCGAGCCCAAGCCACGCCTGTATCCCGAGTACACCACCGCCGCGAGTCGGCGGCAGATCGGCATCGGCCCCGGCATGAACCGCCGTGTGCTGATCACGGGATTGACCGAATCCGAGAACCTGCCGGCCGATGTGCTGCACCCCAGGGACGAGTTGTACAAGGTCGTGCTTCCGGAAGGCGAGGCGAAGGAGTTCAAGGATCTGGGTGTCTTCTCGCGGGCCATTCAGGCCGGCCGCGGCGAACCGGTTGAGATCATTGTTCGCCGCCCCAAGAACCCGGACGCCATGACCGATGAAGACCTGCTGCAAAATCGTCCGGTCGAGTCGACCGAGGTGCCGGTCAAAGTCGGCGCGATGTGGACAGTCTGGCCGCAGGTCCCCAGCGATCAGGCGACGATTTCGATGCTGGGTCTCGTTCCGCGGCTTTCGGTAATCATTCCGTATAAATCATTCGACGACGCCGGCGTGCAGCGCGGCGATGTGATTCGCAGCATTGGCGGCGTTGAGAACCCAAACATCTCCGAGTTCCAGAGTGCCATCACCGAGAGCGGCGACGGCAACGTACCGATCGAGGTCGTGCGATCGGACGCCGCCAACAAGGGATTCCCGGCTGCGTTTGTCCGGGCCATCGTCGAGAATCGAAACGCGCTGGTGCACAAAGCGACCACCGAGCCTGCGCAGGCGGCTCAGGACATCAAGTCAATCGCCGCGCAGGCAAAGTTGACGGAGGCGGAAAATACGACGTTGGGCGCCGCGCTGGCCAAGGCGGATGACGCTGCCGCGCTGGTGAAGTGGCTGGACGAAATTGACGTCGTCACGCTCTCGCCGATCAAAGCCAAAGCGCCCTTTGCATTGCTCAAGAAGACCAAGCCCGCGGTCGACGCCCAGGTGGCGCCGCTCGATGAGAGCCAGATCGTCGTGGCCGAGGTCCTGCCGACCATCGACGGCAAGCCCAGCCCGGCGCTGGCCGCGGGGATCCCCGCAAATGCGATCATCACCCGGGTGAATGAAACGCCCGTCAGTCGCTGGTACGAACTGACCGAGCAGTTCCGCGCCAACAGCGGAAAGGAAGTTGCCATCGGATACCGCATCGGCGCCAAGACCGCCGAGACGAAGATGACGATTCCCGACAACATCACCGCGGCGCTCGGCCTTGGCGAAGGCACGCGCATCGTCGCCATCGACGGCAAGACGCACGCGACGATACAAGTAGCCGAGGGAAAAACCCGCGACGTCCCCCTGCCCGACTGGCAAGCCATTCGCGAAATCCTGAAGTCATCCGTCGGCAAGGCGGTCAAGGTCGACTACGTGACCGCCGACGCCGTGAAGGGCTCAGGCGAATTCACCGTCACCCCCGACAACACCGACCCGTGGCTGGCGCGGGTGAATTACTACGCACTGGCCGTCTTCTCGTGCGTGCCGCTGAACGAGCGACTCGTCGAGAAGAACCCGATCAAGGCGGCCTGGCTGGGCTTCAAGCGGGCCTACGACAGCACGGTCAACGTCATTCAGTCCCTGCGACACGTGGTCATCACGCGCGAAGTCGGCACCGAGAATCTCAGCGGGCCGGTCGGCATCTTCCGCATGGGTGGACAGGTGGCCGAATCGGGCTGGACAAACCTGCTGATGTTCCTCGGCATGATCTCGGCCAACCTGGCGGTGATCAACTTCCTGCCCATGCCCATTGTCGACGGCGGACTCTTTTTGTTCCTGGTCCTGGAGAAACTCCGCGGCGAACCGGTCAGCATCAAGACGCAGATCGTCACCCAACTCGTGGGCATCGCGCTGATCGCCACGTTGTTCATCCTGGTGACTTACCAGGACATCCTGAACTGGATCAGTTGAGCCGGCCCGGCCGCTTGAAGGCACGTTCCTGCTCGGTGAATCGCACCGTCGTCGATTTGCCTGCCGCGGTCACGACCGTGTAAGGCCCCCACGCATCGCACATGCAGCGCCCGAGAACCTCGACCTTGCGATTTGCGGGCACGCAGATCTCGTCTTTCGCATAGGGCTGACTCCGCCCGGCAAAGACGCCGTCCACATAGACGAGTATTTCGTCTCCCGTCTGATTATTCAGAAGGACGCGTGCCTCGCGGGCTTCGCACGGCGGGCAGGCCCGCGCTCCTCCCGTGTGTTGATTTGCAGGCAGCAGAATCACCGCGGCGGTCACGAGGACCGCAGGACACGCGAACAACGACATGACGTGCCTCCCCGGCGATTTGGCTGGGGAGCGCATCGACCATACGAGGCGAAGTTAAGAAGGAATTCGGAATCGATCTGCGCAAACGCCCCATGCGCGTGGCTGGACCTATCCGCCGATCTGCGACATCTGCCGATTGCCGAAGTAGGAGTGCACCTCGGGCTTGAAGGCAACGCAGCGTACGAAGGCCTGCTGCAAGTCCCGGGTTCCATCGGACTGCCGCGTCCGGGAGGCGTCGCGCAAAATCGGCCGCAGTTCGACTTCGCCGCCGTCGAAGAGACAACTGCGAAGCTGTCCTTCGGCGGTCAATCGCAGCCGGTTGCAGGTCTCGCAAAACGGCTTGCTCATCGCGCTGATGAAGCCGATGCGGCCCTTCGCCCCGGGAATCTGCCACACGACGGCCGGGCCGTGGCCGGTATCGCGGGTCGCGGGTGTCAATTCGCCGAATCGGGCCTCGATTCGGCGACGAATGTCTTCTTCACTGATGAACCGCTGCTCGTACTCGCCGCCCAAGGCCGTGCGACCCAGCGGCATGTACTCGATGAACCGCACGGTGCAAGCCGTGTCGATGGTCAACGCGGCGAAATCGGCGAATTCGTCGTCATTCATGTCGCGCATTGCGACACAGTTGATCTTCGGATGGCGGAAGCCGGCAACCAGCGCCGCGCGAATTCCTTGCCACACCTGTTCCAACTCGGCACCGCGCGTGAAGGTACGGAATCGGTCGGGTTGCAATGAATCGAGGCTCACCGTAATTCGATCCAGACCCGCGTCGAACAACCGCTGCGCATGCTCATCGAGCAGCGAGCCATTGGTGGTCATGGAAACTTCCGGTCCGCCCGGCAGCGCCTTGAGCATCGCCACCAACCGGTCGAGGTCATGCCGCACCAGCGGCTCGCCACCGGTCAGTTTGAATCCGTGGATGCCCAACCCCATGGCCGCCCGCGCGACGTCGACGATTTCCTCAAACGACAGCAACCGCTCGCGCGCCACCCAGTCGAGTTTGTCCTCGGGCATGCAATAGACGCAGCGAAAATTGCAGCGATCTGTCACGCTGATCCGCAATGTGCGGACGGCCCGAATGTCGCGCGGACCGGTGATGGCGCTGGCGTCGCGTGGAGTCGACTCGGGCGGACTGAGAATCGGCAGTGCGACGGCGGCCATGGTCGTATCGTATAAGACCGGGCGGCCAAAGTCCCGCCGATCACGGCTGCGTGGCCCTCCCAAGCGTTGACCCTGCCGCGAACCGGGCTGAGAATGGCCGCAAGGTCGGTCATTCCAGTGCGGAAACGCGGCTTGTGGGCGTTTTTCCGGACATGGAACTCCATGAGCGTACGTGCGTCTATGAATGATGTTAGGCCCCGTAGGAAGGCCTCAGACATGACGCAGACCGTTGCAGACACCGACCTGGTGGCACAGTGCCGGCGTGGGGACTCCTCCGCCTTCAGCGGCCTCGTCGAAAAGTACCAGGATCGGGTGTTCAACACCTGCCTCCGCCTCTGCGGCAATCGCACCGAGGCGGAGGATCTGGCGCAGGAGGCATTCGTCAAGGCCTATGTGTCGCTCGATCGGTTTGACGGTCGGGCGTCCTTCTACACCTGGCTGTTTCGAATTGCGGTGAACCTGACGATCAGTGCTCATCGCAAGGCACGACACAGCCCGGCGTTGTCGCTGCAGGGCCGCTCCGCTGACGGTGAAGGCGAGAGCCTGGCCGATCGCATCGAAGGACGTACAGCCATGCCCGACGAACGGAGCGTCGAGAACGAACGCGACAGGGCCGTGGCCCTCGCCCTGGCATCGCTGGATGAGGAGCACAAGACTGTCATCGTGTTGCGCGACGTCGAGTCGCTGGGATATGCTGAGATTGCCGAGATTCTGGATGTGCCGACCGGCACGGTGAAATCGAGATTGCACCGGGCGCGGCTGGCGCTGCGGGATATGTTGGGCCCGATGCCGGGCATCGCATGACGAACAGGACCCATGAAACCGTCTGACGCACAGTTTGAGCAACTGACCGCCTACCTGGATGGTGAGTTGAGCGCGCAGGAACGACTGGAAGTCGAGGCGCTGATTGCGCGCGATCCTGGCGCTGCCTCTTTGTTGAATTCACTGCGACAGGTCGCCGAATCGGTTGCCGCGTTGCCGCGCGAGGCGGCGCCGACCGACTTGCCCGCCGCCGTGCAGGATCGACTGGCCCGAAGGGCGCTCCTGGGCGGACAAGATTCGACACGCGTCGATCTTCCGCCCCTGGTCATGTGGATGAATCGGCTGGCCGTTGCCGCGTGCTTGGCGCTGGTCTGCACGGCCGGCTGGCTCGGCATGCAACGGCAGCGGGTGATGGCGCCGGCCAATCGAACCAACGTCAACGAGTTGGTTCTGAATCCGCCGGATGCTGCGCCCAAAGCCCCGCCAGCCAATGAGATTGATGCGGCGTCCGGCACGGCGACGCTGGCCGATGCAAGGCTGGGCATGATCGGCGGCGCGTCGCATCCGCAACCGGCAGCGCCGACCGCCACCATGCTGGCCGTCGCCTACAAGGACCCAGGCGAATTTGAACGCAAATTGATGAAGACGGGCGTATCGAACTTTGACCTCCAGGCCGCCGATCTCTCCAGTTTTTCGAATCGAGTTGTCATTGATGCTGAAAATGCGGAAACGCGCGACAAGATCGTGAAGGCGGTCGAGAAATTCGCCACCGGCAACAGCATTCCCGACGCCAATGCCGAGCGGCTTCCCGAGCCGGTCAACGTCAAGCAGTCGTTTTACATGGTCGGACAATCGAAGAGTACGCCGGCCACGGAGGCGGGCTCCGAAGAGACATGGATCGGCATCAACGCGCCGCCCAAAGTTGCGGCAGAATTAATGACGTGCGTGAATCAGGTTCGCGCAACCACCAAGGCACAGGTCCAGATGGAGGTGAATGGTTGCGCGGTGGAGTCCCCGAATATCGCTTCGCAACTGGTGGCCATGAATGCGGCGCGCAATCAGCGCATCTTGAGTGCAAACGAAGATTCGAAGCAGTACGACGACGTGAAGAACGCGCCCGCCCCGGCAGCCGCGGCAGCTCCGGGCGCGGCTGTGTCACGCGGCACTCCAAAGGAAGCGGCGAGCGACCCCGTGAACAAGAAATCAGGCTGGGCGACCCGCGAGTCCGACATCGAAACCTCCAAGTATGGGCAGTCCAAGGAATCGCGCGGTGTATTGGGCGGCAGCGGCGATGACCGAAGCGCCGACGAAGAGACCGATACCCAAAAGACCGACGCGAATGGTGAAGCGCCCTTCGAGGACAAGGGAAGCCGAGACAAAGAGGCGGAACTCAAACGCGCCGACGAAGACGACGTCGAACCGAAGCGTCAGCGGGCGCGGACCGTTGGGCCGCCCGGTCGAGCCACGCGCAAATCATCGTCCGCCGCGGCTGCGACCGAGGCGACTGCGCGGTCTGAAGAGCGCGAGCGCTCCGCTGAACTCAAGGACGACCGCACCGGCGCACCGCTATTGCTCGATGAGAACACTACGGAGACGGTCGCCGCGGCCGCGCCGCCGATCGATGGCTGCGTCACCTTGTCCATTTGCGTGCGCAGCCCCGTAACCCAGCGCGCCAGCGGCCCGCCCCCCACCACGTCTCAGGCTTCGGATACACTTCGGCCACCGGCACCGACCACCCAACGCCAAACGTCGATGCCGGCCGCCGGAGCCGCTCGTGACTGATTCGCCGGACCGCCCGTCCAAACGCGGAAAGAAGGTCCGCGTCGATCTTCGACGCAACCGCGAGAAGTCCGCGCGCGATCGCACCGAATGGACCCGCCTCTACCGCTCCGGATCAAAGCAGGCCGACGACGCAGCGCAGGGCGAACAGGTTCGCGCCCGCGGCGACCTCTCACGCAAGCGAACCATCGTGGAGGCCGACATCCCCGGGGCCATGACTGGCGTCGCCGTTTCGATGCGCGGTCAGATCATCGAAGTGGACGACGGCAAACAGATCTGGGCGTGTACGTCGCGGCGGCTGCTGCGAAATCGCCTGATCGACGAGCGACACGCCATTGTCGTCGGCGATCGTGTGATCTTCACCGCGGTCGAAGTCGGTGGCGAAGCGAGTCGCGCGGTCAGCAATGAAACGTCCCACCCTGAGGGCGTCATCGAGGCGGTCGAACCACGCACAAGCACGCTTCTCCGACAGTATGAGCGGCGCCACCATGTCATCGCGGCGAATGTCGATAATGTGTGCGTGGTCGTGGCGGCCGATCAGCCCACACTTCGCCCCCATTTGATCGACCGGTACCTCGTGGCGATCCACAAGGGCGGCATGCGGCCGATCGTCTGCATCAACAAGGCCGACTTGGATCAGGACGAATTCGCCGTCGAGGTCTGCGAGCGATACCGCAGCATTGGCTACTGCGCGATTCTCGCGTGCGCGCCCACCGGTGTGGGAATCGAGGAACTTCGCGCTGAATTGCGAGACCGGACGTCAGTACTCGTCGGTCCCAGCGGCGTCGGAAAGAGTTCGCTGATCAACGCCCTGGACCCGGCCTTTCAACTGGCAGTCGGGAAACTGTCCGACCTGCAACGGGGAAAGCACACGACCACCACAGCGCGATTGCTCAACTGGGCCTTCGGCGGTTACATCGTGGACACCCCGGGCATCCGTCAATTCGAGCTGGCGGGCGTCGAATCGACCGAACTGGAGGCCTACTTCAAGGAGTTTGTCGATTTGATTGCCAACTGCCGCTTTCCAGACTGCACCCACACCCATGAGGGTAACTGCGCGATCGTCGCGGCCGTGGAGGCCGGAACGATTCATCCGGAACGTTATGAAAGTTACTGCCGCATGCTGGAGGAGTGTCGCGAAAAAGAGACGCATTGATCCGTTAGGTCGGTCAAACACAATCGTTTCCCGCCACCATGAAGAGCACCTCCATTCCGAGCCGCGATCCCACCCTGCCAACACCCGGTCAGTCCCAGGTCATGCTGGTAATCCTGGGGTGCCTGCTGACACTGGGCGTGTGCGTGGGCGCGCGGCTTCTGCCGATCGGCTCGTTGCGATTGATCGCGCAGGAGGCTTGGCCTTCCCTGCTGATTGGTCTGGCCGCGCTCGGCATCGGCAGCAGCGCCCTGATCTGCATGGGACTGGGCGGCGCGGCGCTTCGGTGGCGCATTGTTCTCGGCAGCGGGCTGGGATTCGGCTTGATCTCCCTGCTGGTGCTGGGCCTGGGCGTATCCGGACACCTGTCGCGCAATCTCTGGTTGGGAATCGTCGGCGGCGCCGCGTGCATCGGCGCGGGATTCCTTATTCATGCATTGATTCGCATTCATCGCGATGCCGAGACCGAGCCGCACCGCGCCAATCTGTTGCCCTGGTTGTGGCTGCTGGCCATGCCGGCGCTGGCCCTGGGTATTTTCGCCGCCTCCTTTCCACCGGGCATTCTGTGGTACACCGAGGGAAACGGCTACGACGTGCTGGAGTATCACTTCGGCGCCCCGCGCGAATACTACGACGCCGGTCGCATCGCGTTTCTGCCGCACAACATCTACAGCAACTTTCCCTTCAACGTCGAGATGGTCTATCTGCTGACGTTTGTTCTGCGCGGTGGCCCACACCGCGCCGCCATCGCCGCGCAGGTCCTCAACGTGCTGCTCGGCATTTGGGCTGTTGCCGCTGCATGGCTCGCTGGACGTACCATCAGCCGGCTCGGCGGCCACGTTGCCGGGCTGCTCACCGCGACGTGTCCGTGGCTGGCATGGTTGTGCGGCGTGGCGTATGTCGAGAACGGACTGCTGATGTTCGCGGGACTGGCACTGGCCGCCTTCGTCGCTGCCATTCGGTCAGAAACAGTTCCCGGAAGACCTGCACGCTGGATGGTGGCGGCTGGACTCGCCGCCGGGTTGGCCTGCGGATGCAAATATACGGCCATTCCCATGGTCGCCGCGCCGCTGATGGCGGCGGCCATCGTCATCGGCATTCAACGCAAGTCGTGGCTGATACCGATCGCCTTCGGCGTCGCCGCGGCAGTGTCGTTCGCACCGTGGCTCATCAAGAACGCCGTCTATACCGGCAACCCGGTTTTCCCGCTCGCGCGATCCGTCTTTCCCGAACGCCCAGATGTCTGGACGCCGGATGGCGCGGCTCGATGGCACGAAGGCCACCTGCCCCATCCCGATCATCGCTCGGTGAGCGGGCGGTTGTCCGCGATATCCGATGAAGTCATTCATCGCGGACGCTTCGGATGGGTGCTGTACGCCGCAGTTGCTGCATCCGCCGCCTGGCTGATCCAGCGCTGGATATCGCGACGAGGCCCCGTGGAAAGGGGCGCGAACCATACTTATCTGCTCGCCGCATGGTGCGTCATCTGCGGATTGGGCGTCTGGCTATTTGCCACCCACCTGCAGGATCGCTTTCTCATTCCAATTCTGGTGCCGGCAGTATTGCTGGTCGCCCTCGCGCTCGATGCCCTGCCGGCACGGTTTCAGACGGGCACGACCATGCTCTTGCTGGTCGGCCTCTGCGCCGGAGGGCTCTATCGCACCTATGACTTCTTCGACGATGACCGCGACCCAGTCCACGACCGCGTCATTCCCGGCCCGCTGACGTTTGTAAAAAATGCCGTCGGCGAGGACGGCTCTTTCGAGCCACTGCTGCTCAGCGAAGCCATTCGTTCGGGGGATTACCCCGGCTTCGAACACCTCCGACATCTGATCGACTGCACTGAGCGCGGCGGACGGGTACTGATGATCGGCGACGCCCGCTGCTTCTATCTCAACGACAGAGTCGACTACTGCGTGGTGTTCAATCGCAATCCCCTGGAGGCCGCCGCTCGGCGCTACCGACCGCGACGCGTGATCGAGTGGCTTCGCGAACGCGGCTATACGTTCGTCTATGTCGATTGGAGCGAAATGAACCGGTTGCGCCGCAAGAGTCGATACGGCTTCTGGGAACCGATCGATGAGGCCTTCATCGGCAGACTTGTCGACGCCGGCCTGCAGCCCATTGAGCACTTCCCAACCGGCAGCAACAATACGCGGCCCCGCGCGACCCTCTTTCGCATCCCGGAGAAGCCGCCGCCGGACCTGCGAATGATGTGAGATATTGACAGGTCACAGCAATGATCCGAGATTATGACAAGTTGACGAAATTGATGCCCACCGGCCTGTCGCGCAATGCGGCCATGCAGGCGTTCGTCGATTTGACGTGGCAACACCTACATCCAACGGGCGTATCGTGGATCGGCTTTTATCTGCACGAGGGCCGCGACGAGTTGATCCTCGGACCGCGGCGCGACAAGCCGGCCTGCAGCCCGATCGGTCTGCACGGCGCCTGCGGACGCACATTCAGCATGCGAGCGCCGCTCATCGTCCGCGATGTGGCCGATCTGGGGCCGAATTACATCGCCTGCGATCCGCGGGATCGCTCGGAAGTGGTGCTGCCCTGCATCGACGCAGGCGGGACATGCTGGGCTGTGCTTGATGCCGACAGCCACGAATTGGCTGCCTTCGATGAGACCGACGTCGATGGGTTAAGAAAACTCCTGGTGATCGCGGGACTGACCATCTAGCGCCGCGATAGCGTGTTGCTATGCTGCCGTCGCCGGTTTCGACGCGCACTTGCAGTTCTGCGACACGAGCAGCACGCCGAACCCGAAAACGATGTGCGCCAGCCCCACCCACGCCGGCCAAGCCGCGGCCCCGTGCAGCGGATCCATGTGACCGGTCCGCATGAACAGCAGGCCCTGCAAGAGCAGCGCTCCGCCCAGGGCCGTCCATCCCCAGGATCGCCCGCGACGAATCATCAACAGCAGCACCGTCGCCCACAGAATCAACTCGCGCACGAAGGGAAACACCTGCACGCCGTAGGACAATCCCACCAACGAATTGGACAGCACCGTCGCGTAGTCTACCTTTGGACCCTTCGGTGTGGCGACGATCGTCTTCTTACGCCCCGGCCCCATCCATTCGCCCTGCTTGGTCTTGACCCACACATGCCGGATGTCGGTCACCAGCTCCGCGTCGTAGCCGAAGCGCCGCATCAGCGACGCCGCCATGACCGCCCGGCCGTCGCAGTCCTCGCGAATCTCGCCGTCGGGCTGCGATTCGGCCTTCGCGAACATCTCCGCCACGGTGGGCATGTAGTCCGCACAGCCCCAGAGATCCCAATCCCATGCGTATTTGACCTTCTCGTAGGTGAATCGCTCGATCAGCCGCTGGGCCTGGGCCGGCGACAACCGCGGTGGCGAAGACCCATTGGAACCCCCTGACTCGCTATCACGGCTTGATGCCTCGGCGGCGCCTTTTTTCTGAGCCTCGTCGATGCGCTTCTGAATTTCGGCATCCCATCGCGCCAATTCCGGTGCATCGGGCGTAACCATGCGGTTCATGTGCCGGATGCGTTCCTGCTGGCGCATGAAGACACGCGGATCGGGCCAAAGCACCAGCCATGTGACCAGCGCGAAGATGCTCCATTTCAACGGCATGCGCAGATACCATTTAGACCATGCGCTGCGACGCTGTGTTGAATCATCCATGTCTCGTCTCCGCACAGGTCAGCGCCGGCGCGCCTCCAGAAACTCCAGGATGCGCTCGCCAAACTCGGGGAGGTCCGGCGGACGCCGCGCCGATATGTGGTGCCTGTCAACGACCGTGGGCGCATCTTCCCAGATCGCCCCGGCGTTGGTGAGGTCGTCCTTGATTCCCGGCGTGCTGGTCATGCGGACGCCACGCACGATTCCCGCCGAAATGTTGATCCACGGCCCATGGCAGATGGACGCAATCAACTTGCCAACTGTGTTCAACTCCCGAACCAGCGACAACACATTGGGATCGCGTCGCAACTTGTCCGGCATCCAGCCACCGACGATGACGGTGCCGGCGAAGTCGTTCGCACGAAGGCCTGCATACGCCGCGTCACTCTTGCAGGGATAGCCGTGCTTTCCGCGATAGGTCGCGCCGGCCTCGGCCCCGGCCACGACGACTCGAAAACCGGCGGCTTCGAGGCGAAGCTTGGGATACCAGAGTTCCAGGTCTTCGTAGTCATCGCCGACGAAGATTAGGATCGATTCTGTCGACATGGTAAGACTCCCGTCCGCGAATTATACGCACATTCCGCAGGAATTTGGCCCCTGTACCTCGGATGTGGCATCGACTTCCGCTTGCAATGCCGGCGAGGCGTCCGTCGCGTACGAACAATCCTCATCGCCGCTTCGGGCTGAGCGTTGCATTCGCTAGAATACAGTCGTGTACGCGCAAAGCACGACCCACAAGACCCTGCTCGACCGGGTGGCCGCCGGAAGCGACCCCGGTGCCTGGCCCGAATTTTGTGCCCGCTATGAGGAGTTGATCCGCCGATTCGCCCTGCGGCGCGGCGTCATGGGGCCGGACGGCGACGACGTCGTGCAGGATGTCCTGATGGCCCTGACGAAGGCCCTGCCGGGGTTTGAATACGATCCGGCCAAGGGCAAGTTCCGTTCCTACCTGAAAACCGTCGTCATTCGAACAATTCTGAAGAAATCGCGTGAGAAGTTCGGGCAAGTCGGCCTAGAGAATCTTGAGGAGGCGACCCGCGCCGCGGCCGACGACGCCGACCTGGATGAATTGTGGGAACAAGAGTGGCGGCAGCAGCACCTTCGGCGGGCGATGAAGACCGTCGAGGTTGAATTCAACGCCAATGATCTCGCGTGCTTTCAGGCATACGTCGTCAACGGCGAGGACGCGGCGGACGTGGCGGCGCGGCTGGGTTACTCAACGGCGCAGGTCTATCAGTGCAAGTACCGCATGATGGAACGCCTGCGCGAGGTGATCGCCGCGCAGGTCGAAGACGAAGGATGACGAGACTGGGTATGGGTGCGCCCTGCCGCCTGTAGGCCAGCGCGACACGCCGGAATCTCCGTCACAGTCGGGTGCCGTGCCAACGGCGGTGCGTTGACGTGCAGAGGACGTGTGTCATCGGTTGCGCGCTTTTGCCGTGACAGCAGGCTGCCAGTGACACACTTGATCGGATCCGGGTTGTCCTCAGCCCGGTTTGAATGCACGAGTATTGCTTTGCGCGGAAAGTAAACCCGCGTTCTCCGGCCTGAGGACGGGCCGGCTCTGATCGGTGCAACAACGACCGGCGAGTCAGATTCATTCCATGAATGCACCTTCCACCTGGTTCGAAAGCGATGACCTGCTGACGCGCGAGCTGCGTCGCTACAACGCGCCGATCAACGGCGTGCCGCGCATCGTCGGGTATGACAACCTCCACGAACTTCGCCGCGGCGGTCAGGGCATCGTCTACACCGCCACGCAAAACTCCACCAAGCGGAAGGTCGCCATCAAGATCCTGCTCGATGGTGTCATCGCTTCGCACGAAAAGCGCCGCCGCTTCGAACGCGAAATCGACCTCATCGCCACGCTTCGACACGCCCACATCGTCCGCGTCTTCGACAGCGGCGTGACCGACGACGGACGCATGTACTACATCATGGAGTACATCGAGGGCAGCGGGCTGGATGAGTTTCTACGGAAAGCGCCCAGCTCAACTCCGGCGACACCCGACAAATCAATTATCGAGGTATTCGTCAAAATCTGCGACGCCGTGCAACATGCCCACCAGCGCGGCGTCATCCACCGAGATCTGAAACCGAGCAACGTCCGCCTCGACGCGGAGGCCGAGCCGCACGTTCTGGACTTTGGCCTTGCGAAAGCCACCGACGCAACGGATGAGACCGTTGTCAGTGCCGCGGGCACGTTCATGGGTTCGCTGCCGTGGGCGAGCCCTGAACAGGCCGACGGCGAGGCATCACGCATTGATATTCGCACCGATGTCTATTCGCTCGGCGTAATGCTGTATCAATTATTGACGGGCGAATTCCCGTATCCGGTGACCGGTTCGACGCGCGACGTGCTGGAGAACATTCGCACGCGGATGCCGCGGCCGCCGCGCGAGATCAGTCCCAATATCGATGAAGATCTCGGCACAATCGCGCATAAGTGCCTCTCGAAAGAGCCGGAGCGCCGCTACCAAAGCGCCGGCGAATTGGCCCGCGACCTGCGGCATGTCTTGGCCGGTGAGCCCATCGAGGCCCGGCGGGACAGCGCTTGGTATTCGGTACGCCGCACGCTCAATCGGTACCGCACCGCAGTGTGGGTGACCGGCGGGTTGCTCGCCGCATCGATTGTGTTCGCCGTATCGATGGGCCTGCTGTGGAAGCGGGCAGTCAACGCGGAGAGACTGGCGGCGGATCGCCTGAAGAAGACGGAGGAGCAGATCGAGAAGAAGGGCCGCATGGCCTCATTTCTCGACAAGACCCTGCGGGCCATCGATCCGTGGAAGCACCCCGGACGCGACATTGGCCCGATGCGTGAGATGCTTGACGCGGCCGCCATGCGGCTTGCCGCTGAGTTCCCCGACCAACCCGAAGTCGAAGCCGCTCTGTCAGACACCCTAGGGTGGGACTACATGACGCTGGGCCTATCGGAGCCGGCCGAGCGGCTCTTCCGCCGCGCAGTTGAACTGCGCCGCATGACACAGGGGGAGGAGCATCCCGAGACGCTGGAAGCCATGAATAACCTTGGCAACTTCCTCACTGAGAATGGCAACTACACAGAGTCGGCTGCCCTGTTTGAAAAACTGATCGAGGTGCAGACGCGCAAAGTTGGTTTGGACGACTGGACCACACTCCGCTCGATCAACAACCTCGGATACAGCGTCGACTGGCAGGGCAGGACCGAGGAAGCGGAGAAACTCTACCGCACCGCCTACGACGGCTTGACGCGCGTCGCGGGTTCGCGCGATGCCGAGCGGCTCAACGCGCTCAATAATCTCGCCATATGCCTGCAATCGCTGGGCAGATATGACGACGCCGATCCGCTCTTCCGCGAATTGATCGAGATTCGCACCGCAATGGGCGGACCCAATGATCCCGAAACGCTTCGCGCCCAAATGAACTATGCCCAGTCCTTCACCAAGAGCGGACGCGCCGCCGAGGGGGAACGCAGACTGCGCGAAGCGGTGAACGCGATGGAGGCTTCGCTCACGGCAAAGCACCCGCTGACCATCACGGCGATCACCAATCTCGCCGCCGTCGTCGCCGATCTCGGACGCCTCGATGACGCCGTCACCTTGAACCGAAGAGCCTACGACGCCCAGGTCGCCTTCGCCGGCACTGATCATCCCTCCACACTGATGAGGAAGAACGAGTTCATCACCACGATGATCCAGATGGGCCGCTGGAGCGAGGCGATCCCACTGGCCCGCGAACTGCGCGAGCAATACACAAAGATGTTCGGCGCGGCAGAATGGCGCACGCTCACCATCACCGGCAACCTCGCCTTTGCGCTCAATCAATCGGGCGACAGGGCCGAGGCTGAGGCGCTGTGGAAGAGCATCCTCGATCTGGCCGACAAGCACGCCGGCACGTCCGCCGAGCCACGAATCGCTGCCAGCGCCAATCTGGGCGGACTCTACGCAGACCAGTCCCGCTGGCCCGAGGCTGAAGCCGCCTACCGTGATGCCATCGCCCAGCAAGTCGCCAACGGCGAGGCCGACCACTGGCGTACGGCCTTCATGCGAGCCGGCCTCGGCCGCGTGCTGGTGGAGACAAATCGCCTGGATGAGGCGGAAACGGAATTGACGCCGGCGCTGGCCAAATTGCGAGAGGCGCTCGGTGACGATCACGACAAGACTAAGAAGGCGGCTGGATACGTCGAGCACCTTCGCGAGCGCCGACGCATTCCAAGCGTGGATTCAAAAAGCCCAAATCATTGAAAATAACCGGAAGCGCGGCGCCCCAATCCGCGCTCCCGGTCGATTCGCTCCCGCCGGAAACTCCCCTACCGCCGGGTTCGCCTGATCAAACAAGTTCCTGCGAGCACAAGCAGGGACAGCGTCCCCGGCTCGGGCACTACGGCCATTGACGTAATGACGTGGCCGCCGCCGATCTGGCCCACGAAGGCGCCGGCGCCAGTGGTCAGATTGATCGTCCAGAATGTGGACTGCGACAACTGAACGTCGCGAACAGTCGCATAGGCGATGCCTGTGCCGCCGCTGATGTCGAATCCGCCGATCTCGGTGACGTTGGTTCCCAGCAACCCCACGGTCACCAATTCATTGAAGCCCGGGCCGACCGTGTGTCGCACAAGCGTATCCGTGCCCGTGTCCAATCCATACAACGTGGTGGATGTCGCTCCGGCGACACTGTTGGTGTAGGCCACGTGCGACACGTTGGGGTTTGTACCGAAGTTGGGATCCCCCGCGGCATAGATCAGATTTGGATCAACTGCGCCAATTTGTCCGGTATTCGGATTCAGGCGCAGATTCTGATCGGAATCGCTGACGAGTCGAATTCGATCGACGGTCGGGTTGAAGTCAAATCCAAAGCTGGCGCCGTTCAAGGGCGGCGGCCCAAAGGCTGCACCGACCGGCGTAGACATGCCCGTCGCCGTGTTGATGGTGTACAGGCGGCTGAAACTGCCGAGGCCAAAGAGTTCGCCAGTGGCCGGTCGAAAATCAATGCCGATGATGGTTTCGTTGGTGCTCAGGCCCTGAATCGCCACGCCCGCCGGTATCGTTCCAGGCGTCGCACTGTCCCAATTCACCAGGAAGCCGGCTTGCGTAACCCCGTAGACCGTTTCCGCCCTGGCCCCGCTGGACGCAAGCGCCAGAATCCCAGCGGCCAGAATGACCGCGAAGCCCCTTTTCTTTCCCATCGCCATCCTCCCCTGATCGTTGCGCGACAAGCGGCTCGCCAAATCGCTGCACGCGCAGCCAATTCGCATCCGCTCCGTCGTGAACATTGCGTGTCAATCAGAGATACGGGCATCACGTCGAGATGGATTCATTGAAATGTGATCTTTGCACACTTCGTGGCGCACGTGCACAGCTGTAGTGCGCGGAACCGCAATGCGATGTCGCGTATCCTTTGATGAGGATTGAAAATTGCAATCAGCCGCGACGGCGGGTTCGACGTTAAACGAAGTCGTCGCTCAGCGAAGACGTGATGAGCAGCAGGCAGCCGCCCTCGGTCGATTGGATGCCATGCAGGCTGCCCGCCGGCGCGCGTTGATAGTCGCCGGCATGCAACACCAGATCGCCGACATGCAGATCGCCCTCCAGCACGAGGCACTCCTCGGCGCCGTTGTGCACATGTCGGGGATAAGTCGCTCCCGCAGCCATGCGAACCATGCCCGTGAACTGGTTGCGATCGGAATCAACGAAGAGGCGTCGAATGCTCACGCCTTCGACGCCTGTCTTCTCCCATCCACCCTCGTTGGCACGCAAGGTACATAGTTCGTCGGCGGTATTGCCACGCCACTTTTTCCAGACCTGGTCGGTTGGGGTACGCGAATCGGGATTGGTCGCCGTCGCGGAAGCGCCGATGCGACGCAGCAGTTGTTGCTTGATGCTCTCTGCGGGGGCAACGTTCTCGGTGAATTCCGCAAGATGCACCGACACCGGATCGAGTCGCGCCATCTCAGCCGCGCACAACGCGCAGCAATCACTCAAGTGGCGCTCGAAGCCCCACCGCTCCAGGTGATTCATACCGCCCGCGACGTACAGAGCCGCAAGCTCAGCGGGATCCCCAAGTGGGTGCGTGTCGTTCATCGATCGACCTCACTGCCGTCACCGGCCAGCATGTCGCTCAACCGCCGCATTGCGAGCCGAATACGGGTCTTGACTGTACCCAGCGGCGTCTGCTGCCAGTTTGCAATCTCATCGTGCGTCAGGCCTGCGAAATAAGCCAGCAGTAATGTACCGCGCTGCTCCTCGGGCAGCTTTTCAAGCGCCTTCCTCAGGCGGACGGCACCCTCGTCCCATGTGAGCCGGGCCGATACGTCAAACATCTCTTTCAATTCGCCGTTGGAGGGAACAACGCCGGACCGATTCCGGCGGCGAAGAAGGTCCGTCGCCCTGGAGCGGGCAATCTGCACGATCCAACCGATCGGCAGGCCCCGGGCTTCATCGTACTGATCGGCATTGTTCCAGATGTGCCAGAAGGCGTCCTGCAACACGTCATCGGCATCGCCCCGGTCGCGCAGCCAGCGAACGAGCAAGCCTAAAAGCCTCGGCGCATGGCGATCATACAGCGTGGAAAACGCGCCGTGATCGCGGGACGCAATGCCAGAAATGAGCTTCTGGTCGGAGGCTTCCATCCAGTTTCCAATTCTCAAGGAATCCAACCGCACTATGAGAAGTACGTCGAAGAACGGTCGCTGGATTCATGGACAACGCATATTCAGAATTTTTTTCGAAGTTTGCCGGATGCCTGTCATTGGAAGACCAGGGGTATCAATCCCCATTCCCGAACTCCGCAAGCATCTTCGCCAGCAATTCCATCGGAAGGCCGACCACGTTGGAGAAACTGCCCTCAAGCCGCTCGACGAATGGGTCGTCCTGATCCTGAATCCCGTAGGCCCCGGCTTTGCCCTGCCACGCCCCTGTGTCGAGGTACGCCTCGATCGCCGTCGACGAGATCGGCCGGACGCGGAGTTGCGTCACGTCATGGCGGATCATGCGGCGGCCGGTCGACGGGCGCAGCAGTGAAACGCCCGTGATGACGGAATGGGTCGTCGCCGCGAGGCGCTGCAGGATGCGCCGGGCGTCGTCGCGGTTGACAGGTTTGCCGATGAGTTCGTCACCGACCACGGCAATGGTGTCGGCGCCCAGGAGAACGGAGTCGTGTTGCAGGTGCGACAGGCTGGCGACTTTGAAAAAGGCCATGCTCTCAGCGTGTCCGGCCGGCGAAAAGTGGTGCTGCGGCGTGGGCGGCTCCTCAAAGAGGGGTTTGACTACGCGAAAATAGTAGCCCGCCTGTTCGAGCAGCGAGCGACGGCGGGCGCTGGTGGACGCCAGGATCAGACTATCGGGTTGAAAGACATTCATCAGCACGCCCGTTTTCCTGTCCGGCTTTATCGCTTACAGACACCGATTCGACGGCCAGGTTCCCTACGGCTTTGAAATTGAGTCACCCGTCGCGATACTACCGCGCCGGCATGACCGCGGCACATACACCGCCCAGCGTCCGTCCGCCACGAACACGACGATGCCGATTGATGCCGGCGGACCGCCTACGCGAACCAGTTGACCGGCCGCCACAGACGCGCCAATTCTACCCGGCCGGCCGACCAGCCACTCGTCGGCCTGGATGACCTGCTCCACCCGACCCAGCCCGGCCGACTCCTGCATGAACGGCAACGCCATCAGCGGCACCACCGCGTCCCAATCGCGAACGCCCGACTCGCGCCCTGGCCGCGTGGTGGCCAGCAGGTTGCCATGACCGGCGGGCACGGTGCGTGAGGCCCCGCAATAGTCCACCTTGACGGTATCGATTTCCAGCTCGGCCACGGTGCGACCATCGCGCACAACCGCGAGGTGTCCGCCAACCTCAAGTCCGACGTCTTCGCCGCCATTCATCAGGCAATAGTCGCCGTCGCGCCGAAACACGCGAAGCGAAATCCGACCCTGTGCGACATGCTGACCGGTGCGCAATGCCGCCGAATCTCCAACCGCGATCGGGCTTGCAGCGAAGGCGGCCGACTGCAGCGCAATGGCAAAGCGGCCGCGCAAATCCACCACCTCTACACAGTCGACATACTCACCGGCCCGCCGAATCTCCCAGTGCTGTCCCACCGCCGCGCCGTCGCGCTTTTCGATGGGCAGCCAGACCTCAATTCGATCGGACTGCGGCACGGCTTTGACGAACAAGACCCGCGTCTCCAGCGTGTCGGTGCGAAGATCGGACGGGCCCGGCCAGAGGCAGGCCATGTCGCCGACATTGCAACTCACGTTGGACACGAGCGGAACAATCGACGCGAGACTCACGCGATCGCGCGCCTCGGCCACAGTCGCACGGGCGATGGGAATCTCATTGCGCATCACAAGCAGGCGATCCCCCGCGCGAATCCCGTCGCGGCTTCCGCAATCAAACCACGCAGTCGCACCGGAGGGGCTCCGTGCATCGAGTCGGGTGGTGAGCGTGCTGCCCGGTGGCATCCAACTGCGAATCAGTTCGCCAACATCGTTGGGGACGCGCACGGCCGCATCGCCGACCGCCGGCATTGGCGCAGTTTCGCCGATGTTGATCGCGAGATGACCCCCATCGTGCACGAACACGCGTCCGACGGCGAACTCACCGCGCGCCGTGCAGACAAGCACTTGATCGTCCAACGCGACATTCGACCCTTTTTCGGCGTCGAATACCACGATTCGGCGTTCATGGTCAATCGCCTTCACCTTGAGGCGCGGAAGGTCGATCGGCGTTTCGGCCCCCTGGGCGCCGGTGAATGGCGACAGCGCGATCGCGAAAATCACAAACCAAAGAAAAATAGGAGAGACTGAGCGGCTAGCGTGCGGATGCGCCGCGCTCGCCGTCAGTTCCATGGCGCACGCGCTCAAGTTGTGCTGCAACCGCCTCGCCCACGCGCTGAACATCCATTTGCTCCATGCACGCATGCTCGAATTTGCACTGATGCAGATGTCGAAGGTAACACGGTGCGCAATCGAGGTCGAGGCGGACCACCGCGTCGCCGCGCCGGTAGGGCCCTGTCCGGTCAGGATTGGTCGGACCGAAGATGGCGGCCATGGGCCGGTCGAATGCCGCCGCCATGTGCATCGGCGTCGAATCACCGGTCACCACCAATGCGGCGTCCCGGACCAGTACGGCCAGTTCCCGCAGGGATGTCCGACCGCAAAGGTTGTGAGCCGTACCCGCGGAATGCTGAACGGCGATCTCGCCGCGGGCGGCGTCGTCCTTGCCGCCGACCAGGATGGACGTCAGTCCGTGCCGCTTTGACAATAACCGAGCCAGTTCACCGTAGCGGCTGGCCGGCCAGCACTTGGTCTCCCACCGCGTCGCGGGCACCAGCACCGCAAACCGTCGCTCTGCATCGCGCAATACCTCTGTAGCAAGCGTTCTCGCAGCGGCGAGATCCGCGTCGCCAACGCGAATGGTGAAATCCCTCGGGACATCGGAAAAGCCCAAGGCGTCGGCCACGGCCCAGTTGAAATCGGCGGCATGCTCCGACGATGCGGGTCGATCCATGACATGCGTGTGAAACAGGCGCGAACCCTCGCGTGAATTCGGCAGGCCAATTCGAACGCCCGCGCCGGTCACAAACCCCAGAAATCCGCTGCGGAACAATCCCTGCAAGTCGACCACCAGGTCAAACTTCCTGCGCCGCAGTGCCGCGGAAAACCGCACGAATTCCACCAGCGCCGATGTGCTTCGCCACATGTGGCCGAAGCGCTTTCGATCAAACGCGATGACTTCGTTCACATCGGGATCGGCGGCCAGCAAATCAGCGAAGGGCGTCGCGACGAGCCAGGCGAGGTGCGCGGCGGGATAACGATGCCGAAGCCCCCGAAGCACCGGCAGGGCATGAATGATGTCGCCCGGAGAGCTGGGCTTGATGATGAGGATGCGCTTGAACTCGCGCTGGGCCAGTGAACTCATGACGCCGGCCCGAACACCAGGGTCCGCTCAATCCCCGCGCTGTCGCGCCGGGTGGTGCGATGTGTCAGTCCGGTGTCACGCGAAAGGATGCCGATGACAGCGGCAGATTGACTCCGTCCGATTTCGACGATCAGTCCGCCAACGGGAGCAAGCACCGGCCGAATGCCCGCGGCGATCCGTCGATAGAATTCCAGTCCATCATCGCCGCCAAACAATGCCAAGGCCGGTTCAAACCGACGCACGTCATCTGCCAGTGCATCCGGATTGACGCGTGCCACATACGGCGGGTTGGAAACCACCAGATCAAACCCGCCAGGTGGAATCGCATCGGCCGGCAGGCTGAGCAAGTCGGCTTCGACGCATCGCACGCGCGACGCCACGCCATGCTTTTCCGCATTTTTCTGCGCGACCGCCAGCGCTCCCGGTGAAACGTCAGCGGCCACCACAACCGCGCCTGGCGATCGCTTGGCGAGCGTCACGGCAATGCACCCCGAGCCGGTTCCGATGTCCAAGACCTTCACCACTTCGGCGGATCGATTCTTGATCCACGCGAGCGCCTCCTCCACCACAAGCTCGGTCTCGGGCCGTGGAATCAAGACCTCCGGCGTCACGTCGAAATCGAGGGAGTAGAATTCCTTGCGGCCGATCAGGTAGGCGATCGGCTCGGCCCGCGCCGCCGCCTTGACCATCTCGCGAAACCGGCTCAGCGGCTCGCCCTGCGGCACCTGGTCAAATCGCGTATAAAGGTCTATTTTCCGGCAGCCCAGGGCGTGGGCCAGAAGCAACTCAGCGCGGAGACGCGCGTCGTCCAACCCTTTTGACTCAAAGTGCCCGCGCGTCCATTTCAGCAGACGGTCCACCGTCCAGGCTTCGGTTGTCGCGGAAGCGTCTGACATGTATTTCGCTCTGAAGCCTGCGGATGTCTCGCACGTGTGATTGAACAGCACTGCCCTGCCGCCAGCGAGCCTGATGCCTCATCCCTTCTCAGACACAAACTTCATCAATCGGGCCACTTCGCCCTTGCTGCCGACGATCAAGGGCGTTCGCTCGTGCAGACTCCTGGGGATCTTGTCCATGATGCGCGAATGGCCGTCGGTCGCCATGCCCCCGGCCTGCTCCGCCAAAAACGCGATGGGGTTGGCTTCGTACATCAGCCGCAATTTGCCGCCCGGCGCCTTGGCCGTCGCGGGATACAAAAAGATCCCGCCGCGTAGCAGCGTCCGATGAAAATCGGCCACCAGCGAACCAATATAGCGCGACGTATAAGGCCCGGCCTCCTCGGTCTTGCACCACTCGAGGTATTTCTGCACGCCCGCCGGAAACGAGTTGAAATTTGCCTCATTCACACTGTAGTGCTTGCCCTGTTCGGGCATCTGCACATGCTCGTTGGCCAGCACGAACGCCCCCACCGACGGATCGAGCGTGAACATGTGAACCCCGTCACCCGTGGTGTAGACCATGACCGTGCTGGAGCCGTAGACGATGTAGCCCGCGGCCAGTTGCTTGTGACCGGGCTGAAGCACGTCGGCCGCCGGGTCGCGATCGTGGAATCCGCCCGGCTCGCGCTCAAAGATGGCGAAGATCGTGCCGACCGACACGTTGACGTCGATGTTGCTCGACCCGTCCAGCGGATCGAACACCACCACGTAGCGGCCGGCCGCCCCGCTCTTGGTGATGACGTTGGGCTCGTTCAGTTCTTCCGATGCAATGATGCCGACGTTGCCGCGGTAGGCGAGGCACAACTCGATCGTGCGATTGGCCAGCACGTCCAGTTTCTGCTGCTGCTCGCCGTGCACGTTGTCCGCGCCGGCTGCGCCGAGCACATCCAGAATTCCCGCGCGCCGCACTTGGGCCGAGATGATGCGTCCGGCCAGCGTGATGCCCGACAGCAGCCAGGAAAATCCGCCGCTGGCCGTTGGATGCGCCCGCTGCTGGCGGATGATGTGCTCCTCCACGGTCATCAAGTGACTGTGGCCATTGTTTTCGTCATAGGCCTTCGCCATCGTGGTCGCTCCGAAATGCGCCAACTCTGGTTCTTATCGCGCAATCGCGCGGATTGGATCACCCAAGGGCGATCGACGCTGCGCGCCATTCCAATCACCATCGTACCAGCGCCGCCGCCGATTGCGAAAACGCCTCGAAGCCGGCCACAGGCACGCGAGTGGGCCGCCCCCTACAATGACCGGGCGTTATAATATGGCCCAATCGCCCGTGCATTGGATGCGCGGCAGTGAGCAGGATCGAACAGGAGAAAGGTCCACCCCGCACGCATGTCTCAATTCCCTTCCATGACAATGTCGCAGGGCATGCGGATGGAGCAGCGGCTCACCGCGCAGATGATTCAATGCGCGGAGATCCTGCAACTGCCGCTTCAGGCCCTGGAGGCTCGCGTCCGGGAGGAAATGGAAAAGAACCCGGTCCTCGAGGAACTGGAGCGGGAAACGCCCGTCGACCAGACGCCCACCGAGGCGCCTCCCGACACCGAGACCAATCGCGCCGAGGCCGAGGGCTTCGAGCGGCTCGAAGACATGGGCCGGGCGTTGGAGATTGATCCCGGTGATCTGCCCTACGGTCGGGTCTCTTCCGGCGGCAACGGCGATCGCGACAGCAAGATGGATGCGATGGCGAACACCGCCTCGCGCGGCGAGACTCTTTACGACACTCTCATGCGGCAATGGGGCGTGGTGGAGGCGGGTGATGCCGTCCGCGCCGCCGGCGCCGCCATCATCGAATGGATGGACGAAGACGGATACCTCCGCACCGAAGCGGAGCACCACCCGCGCGGCGCCAACAACGATCAGGGCGAGGCGACGCCGCTGGTCATCAAGCGGTCGCCTGAGGAATCCGCGGCCCTGATCAATCAGATTGCGCATTCGCGAAGCCCGGCGCTGGACGTGTCGACCGTGACCGAGGCCCTTGCGCTGGTGCAATCACTTGAGCCCACGGGTGTTGCGGCGCGGGACCTGACCGAGTGCCTGTTGATTCAACTGAATGCGAATGACGAGGCCGACGACCTGGTTTATGAACTCGTCGAGCAGCATTTGGACGCCCTCGTCCGCGGCCGGATTCAGGATGTCGCCAAGGCGCTGAAGCGCGATCCGGACGAGATCAAGGCCGCATTGAAGACGATCGGGAAACTCAATCACCATCCCGGATTGCTGATTCGTCCGGTCGACGTACCGCGGGTCAACCCCGATGTGCTCGTCGATTATGCCGAGGATTTTGACGGCTACGTGGTCAAACTGGCTCGTGGCAACAATCCCCGACTGGGCATTTCATCGCATTACCGCGCGATGTGGCAGGACAAGAGCCAGGACAAGGAAGCCCGGGAGTTCATCAAGAAGCGAATCGAGGCGGCCGCCGCATTGATCGATGCCATTCAATTCAGGCGCGATCGCCTGCTGGAAGTCGGCAAGATCATCGTCGACCACCAGCGCGAGTTTTTCGACTACGGCCCACAGTTCGTCAAAGTGCTGCGCATGCGCGACGTGGCCGAGCAGCTGCACTGCGACCCCTCGACGATCAGCCGCACGGTCGATGAGAAGTATCTGCAAAGTCCGCGAGGCATCTATCCGCTCCGCATCTTCTTCACCGGTGGCACCGAGCAGGCCGACGGCGAAAGCGTCAGTTGGGACGCGGTCAAGGCGCAGGTGAAGGAAATCATCGACGCCGAGGACAAATCCAAACCGCTTCGCGACGACGAGATCGCCGCCGTCATGGGCGAGCGCGGCGTGAAACTCTCGCGCCGAACGGTTGCCAAATACCGCGCACAACTCGACATACCGGCGTTTCAACAACGGAAGGCTTGAGCAGCAACGCCCCATCTGTGCCAGTTCATCATGTTTGAGTGCCACCGCTCGGTGAGCGATGAGACCGCGCGCTGACTGTGCTGACTGGATTGCCTTTCAGCGGTCCCGGCCCTCACATCGCTTCGTTTCCGGACCTTTTTCTTGCATCCCCGATCCCAAGTCGCACCCCGCGCAGACCGATAAGGCCTGCAGCGCCGAAATGAGGGATGCCCGTGCGATTGCAGGTCATTGAGCCAAATGCCAAATTCTCATGCGGGTCCTGTGGGCACTGCTGCGACCAGCCCTGGCGCACGGCGATCGAGGCCGACAAGACCGCCGCGCTGGACCGCCACGATTTCTCAAAGTACCCGCAACTGGTCGGCAAGACGTTCTACCATCCCGCCGCCGATGGACGCCCCGGTTACTTCGACCTCGCCAAAGGCGAGGGCACCAAGTGCATCTTTCTCGACACCGATCGGCTTTGCATCATCCACAAGGAACTCGGCCCGGAGGCCAAGCCGGCGATGTGCCGACAGTTCCCGTTGCTGTCGAGCCGCACCTGGGTCGATGAGCGTGTGTCGCTAAATTACGCCTGCCCCGCCGTGCAGCGAAATGACGGCGCAGCGCTCGCCGATCAGACCAACGAGATCGCGGCCGTCGTGCCGGTGTCCGGCCGGCCGGCGCAATCGGATGCGCGAATCCCGCTCGTCGGCAAGGTCACGCTTTCGCTGGAAGAGAATGACGCGCTGCTGAATGCAATGGCCGAGCGCTTCGACCCCGCGAGGCCCGGCAGCATCTGGACGCGCTTCGCCGAATGCCTCACGCTGATCATCAACCGTGCCACGAATCGAACCGACGCGCCTCCGATCGACGCGATCGAGGGCTTTGATCGCCCTGCCGCCGCGCCGCTGGCCACGCGCATGCTATTCGCAGCCACGCTGCAGCCCGACACTCTGCCCGGCGACCTGACCGGACGCATGGGTTTGGTAGGCCGCCTCACGCTGATACCGAAGATGATGTCGCTGGCGAATCTCAACGGCACCTACGCCTCGCGCGTGCTGGGCCGCAACATCACAATTCAGGCGGTCATGGCGCATGAGGTGTCTTCGGAACTGGATGCCGAGTCGACCGCCCTGCTCTGTCGATGCATGCATTCGCGAATCTGGCAGCGCACGCTCATTGGCACGCGACTGTCCATTCTCGGCGGACTGCACCAGCACATTCACGATGTGAACGCGGCACTATTTTTTGCACGCGCAGAAGCGGCAACGAGCGGAGGCACGGCGCTGACACTGAGCCACGTCCGGCGTGGCCTGGCATGCGTGGAGTTCCACCTCGCAAATCAGACGCGCGTATTCTCTCAGGTGCTGAAGGGCTGGCTGCGGGCCAAACTCGACGACCCCGCCGTGGCATTCAGTAGTCTGCGTCTGCTCGTTCCGCGCGGTACTTGCAAATTGACCACACAAGTTGGACCGCATTGACGATCAGAACCCACCACGCAAGTGGTGGGCGCGGAACGCCAATGCGGCGCAGAGCTTTCAGTGCGGAACATCCTGACCTTCAAGAACGTAAGCGCAGGCCGCCTTGACTTGTTCTTCCGTCCACAAATACCGCCGGCTACCTGGTCGGTCGCTCCAGACCAACCGGTCTTTGGTGATGAGGCCGCGTTCGCGCAACCAGCGAGTCGCGCGAGCCTTGAGTCTCTGAGTCATTTTTTCAGGCTCGAGGCCGGCAAACCCAACAACAACGTGTACATGATTGGTTCGCACCGAACGTTCCATCAGTTCCCAGCCGCGATAGGAGCATTCGTCAACCAATGCCTCATTAATAACTGTACGCATGGGCTGGGACAGCATCATGGGCGGTTGACGTAGGATGGCCGCCTCGTAATTTCGCATCGCGGCATCAGGCGGCCGCAACGGCGCACCATATTCGTTATGAAGATCATCCACCGATCCACGGTCATCACCATGCAACCAGTTGCCGTAGGTGCGAAAAGTCAGCAGAAATGCCTTCGGATCGCCCATAGCGCAGAAACTACCAAACAGCACCACGGACGCAAGGCCGGGCAGCCGGCGCGTGACGACGCGCGTGGATAGAGCAATGCCTTGTGGAAGCCCTCTAGCCCACCACTTGCGTGGTGGGTTCTGACAGGCCGCGGCACTCGCGCAGATTACTTCTTTGCCGCCTGATACAACTCATCCACCTTCTTCCAGTTCACCACGTTCCACCACGCCGTGATGTAATCCGGCCGGCGGTTCTGGTAGTTCAGGTAGTAGGCGTGCTCCCAGACATCCAGCCCGAGGATCGGCGTGTGGCCAGTCATGTACGGGCTGTCCTGATTGGGCGTGTTGAAGACTTCGAGCTTGCCGTCCTTGACCGCGAGCCAGGCCCAACCACTGCCGAAGCGCGTGGTCGCGGCGGCGGCGAACTTCTCCTTGAAGGCGTCGCACGAGCCGAAGGTGGATTCGATCGCTTTATATACCGGCGTATCTTTCCCGTTCGTTCCGCCCGGGGCCATGATCTGCCAGAACAAGCTGTGGTTGGCATGACCACCGGCATTGTTGATCAGCACCTGGCGGACGCTGTCCGGCGCGGAGCTGATCTCGCGAAGCAGCTTTTCAACCGGCTTGGCGGCGAGATCCGGATGGGCCTCGAGGGCCTTATTGGCGTTGGTGATGTAGGCCTGGTGATGCTTGCCGTGATGGATCTCCATCGTCTTGGCATCGATGTGCGGGGCCAGAGCGTCAAAGGCATACGGCAGCGGGGGAAGCGTGTAAGCCATGGATTGTGCTCCTTTCAAAATTGGATGTGATCGTCAGTTGCGCGAAACTGTAGCGCGGGAGGCGGGAAGGGTCAAGCCAACGCTCGCAGCACCCAAGAGATTAGACGCGGTTAACATATTGATATGAAGGAGGTCAGTGCATCCCAGCTTCGGGCCAAAGGACTTTCGATCTTGAAGTCGATCGGGCCCGAAGGCGTCGTTGTAACAAAGCGCGGCCACCCAATCGCCCGCCTGATTCCCTATCGCAACAACTGTGCCGACTTGATTGGGTGCATGAAGGGTCAACTGAAAATCAAAGGGGACATTTTTTCAACGGGGATCCGCTGGGACGCGGAATCTGGATTGATTTGATCCCGGCAATGGAGTCGAACAATGAACCGCCCAGCCAAACGACCGCTCCTCCTCATCGTCCGCGACGGATGGGGCCACAACCCCTATCCCGAATGGAACCATGCCAACGCGGTCTACCTCGCGAAAACGCCGGTCGATGACCGGCTCCGCGCGACCTATCCCTGGGTGCAAATCAAGACCAGTGGCGAAGACGTGGGCCTGCCCGCCGGCGTGATGGGCAACAGTGAAGTCGGCCACCAGAACATTGGCGCCGGTCGCATCGTCGATCAGGAGCAGATGCGCATTACTCGCACAGTCCGCGACGGGTCGTTCTACGACAATCGTGAACTCATCGCCGCATTTGATCACGCCATGCAGTCCGGCGGCATGGTGCACATCATGGGCCTGGCGAGTGACGCCGGTGTGCACTCCGCCTTGGAGCATTTGTACGCCCTGCTGGAATTCGCCAAACGTCGCAATGTCCCCGGCTACCGCGTGCAGTTTCACGCTTTCGGCGACGGACGCGATACACCACCGCAATCCGGCATCGGCTTCATCCGCCAGATCGAGAGCCGCATGGCCGAGATCGGCGTCGGTCGCGTGGCCACGGTCATTGGGCGCTACTACGCCATGGATCGCGACAACCGCTGGGATCGCGTGGAGAAAGCCTACCGACTGCTGACGGCAGGCAAGGGCAGGCACGTCGCGAGTGCTACCGAGGCCTTCCAGCAGTATTACGATCATCCAACCGATGGCACGCGACACGGTGACGAGTTCATCGAGCCGACCGTCATCGGCGAGGCCCATCCGATTGTCGCCGGCGACTCGGTCATCTTCTTCAATTTTCGCGGCGATCGCCCGCGCGAGTTAACCCGCGCGTTTGTCTTCGACAAGTTCCCCTATTCGATCACCGATAAAGACGGCAGCCTGCACGAACACGGATTTGGCCGCGGACCGCGCATCGGCGATCTGCATTACTGCACGATGTGCGAATACGAGACCGGCCTGCCGGTCAAAGTCGCCTTCACGCGTCCGCCCAAGATGGAGAACATACTGGGGGCGTACGTGTCAGGTTTGGGCTGGAAGCAGTTCCGCTGCGCCGAAACTGAAAAGTTCCCGCACGTGACGTTCTTCTTCAACGACTATCGCGAGCCGCCGTTCGAGGGTGAAGATCGGCAGATCATCCCATCCCCCCGGGACGTGCCGACCTACGATCTCAAGCCCGAGATGAGTGCCGTGCTGGTCACCGAGGAAATGCTGCGACGCATCGAATTGAATCGCTACGACCTCATGATCCTCAACTTCGCCAACGGCGACATGGTCGGACACACCGGCAATCTGAAAGCGGCGATCAAAGCGGTCGAGACCGTGGACGAGTGTGTCGGTCGCGTGGTCGATGCCGTGCTGGCCCGCGGCGGCGCGGCCATCGTCACCGCCGATCATGGCAACTGCGAGCAGATGATCGATCCGGCCACCGGCGGTCCGCACACCGCGCATACGACCTACGATGTCGACCTCATCGTCTGCGATGATCGCTACAAAGGCGTCCGGCTTCGCAAGGGGGGACGGTTGGCTGACATCGCCCCCACCCTGCTGGCCCTGGCCGGCGTCGCGCAGCCGGGCGAAATGCTCGGGCAATCGCTGCTGGATGTGTGATCCACAGACTCGCCCGTTTGATCAGAATCAGTCATCGGATCCGAGCCAGCCTGTGCTCGCGCCGGTGATCGTGCGTCATTGGAAACTGGCGTTTTATTCAACCGATTTGCATCCACTGCGCGAAGTTTCGGCGTGAGGACACGCCGGCGCCGCCCATTGGCAACCTTCGACTGCAACGGCATCAACTTGCAACTCCGTGCATTCTGCGACTACGATTTTGCAATCGACCGGCGTGACGATGCGGAGCGATTGACGCCGGCCGGCACCCGCGCGAGGTCATGGATGATGTCACACCGATTACACTCGACAGTCGTATTCTCATTAGGCGTGCTCGCCGCGTCACTCTGCGGGTGCCAGAATGCAGACAACACCTGGCTCTACACCGGCCGTGATGAATCGCCGCCTGCTCCCGCGCCATCGCATCCGTACGTTTACCCCGCCGACGCTCCGGCCATGGACGTCGCCGACCTGCAGCGCTACCTGACGCGCTATCAGGGCAAGACGGTCGTGCTCGACGTCTGGGCTGGTTGGAATCGCCGCTGCCGCGAGGAGATGATCAGCCTCACCCAGTTGCAGACAGAGAGCGGCACCAACGGCAGGGTTCAGGTCGTCTCGTGCAACCTCGATTCGCCCGCGCTGTGGAAAGACCACACTGTGCCGATCCTGCATGGCGCGTCGGCCAATTATCCCTGTCTCGTCATCAAGAAGGAAGCCCAGGGCGATCTGCGCAATTGGCTTGCACACGCTTGGGGCAACGACCTGCCCGCCCGATTCATCTTCGGCCCCGATGGGCAGGTTCGGCGGGCCTACTTCGGAAACGAATCGATCGAGGCGTGCGTCGCGGATGCGCGTGGCGAGGCATCGCCCCCGCCGCCGGATGCGCCGATCCCGGAGGAAACAGTCGCCGCGCCGACGATTGAGCCCGAGCCGCAGGCGGTTGGGACGATGGAGATTGATCCCTAACAGAAACGAGAGCGTGATGCAGCGAGCGAGTACGCGAGTGCGGCGATTAACAAGTTTCAGCGCGGCGCTTGTAATTGTCTGCCTGTCGATTTCAGCATGCGACCGCCCGGCACCGACTTCGATGCCCACTGATTCGGCGCCACCGGTGGCCGAGACGCCGACGCCTACACCACCCCCTGCCGCACCGCTGGTCGCCATTCCGAAGCGGTACGCCGAGATTTCCGCCCGGGCCGATGAGGGGGTTGACTTCGCCTCGTATCTCAAGCCGAAGGGCGATGTCGCATCCTCGGCGCCGCGCGATCTGGCTCCGCTCATGGCCTTCCGGGTCGGGAAGGAAAAGGAAAAGACGCCGCCCGAACGGCTGCCGTATGCCGTGCATGCGACCAAGTCAGGCTCCGATTCAGAAGACGCGCCTCCCACGCTGTATTATATCACCGATAAAGACAAGATTGGAAACGACTCGTTGACTCGCACCAGTTTCGTCTGGTTTCTCCGCGACGACGAGTTGGAAATAATAGTTGATTCCGCCGCCAGACCGCTTCCCTTCGTCGCCGTCAGCCTGACGCTCGACAAGCGTGGCACGCCCGTCATCGTGCGAGTCCGGCAATCGAATTCCAAAATCGATCGCTACTTCGTCGCCGAGTCGGTGGAGGCCGCGGCTCGCAAGGAGCACGGGGCGCCGCTGAAAGATCGCCGGTATTCGATCGAGCGCGCCGTGACTGCCGCCGCCAATGCGTCGTCCGACTCCGGGCCGCGCGAGTCGCTGGTTCCCAGATTGATGTTTACCGTGCCTGAGCCGACCGGGCCCTGGGTGTATGTCGATTTCACGGATGGATTTGTGACCACCGTGCACTGTCGCTGCAGCGCATCCCAGATTCGCGCGTTCACCGAGACGGTCGAATACGATCTTCGCCCATTGGCAGATGTGCCGGGTTGGGTCGAGGTGCCCGATCTCTCGGACCCGACGTCGAACGCATTGCGCCTGCCGACGGTGATTCCGTAATAAGTCTGGTAGTCGCGGATGCGCCTAGCGTTGATCGAGGAATTGGCGCGCCCACGCCTCCGTGAGTGCAACGCGCCACAAATCCAGGGCAGCGCCCGCCCGCTCATGCTCCGCACCCGTTGAATTCGCATCGATCCGATTCGTGAGTGATTCGACGCCCTTCACGTCAAAGCAGCCGCGCTCCCGAAATGACTTAGACCCAATCAGATCGCCCCACCACGCCCGCAGCGGCCCGCTCATCCATTCCAGCGTCGGCGCGGCAAAGCCGATCTTGTCGGTCCGCGCGAGGATCGCGTCGGGAACTATCCCGCGCATTGCGAAGCGCAGCACGCGCTTGGTCTGCCCATCGCGCAAATTCAACCCAGGCGGCGTGCGCATTGCGGCCTCGACCAGCGCGCGATCCAGCATCGGCACGCGGGCCTCGATGCTGAAGGCCATCGAATTACGGTCCTCGAAGCGCAGTAGACCGGGCAGGCTTTCGCGCACGAGGATATTCCACATCTGTCGCGCTAACGCAGGTCCTTCCTCCATCACCGCCAACGGCGCCGGCGGCACGATCCGCAGCGCCGTCCAAATGTCTGGCGGTGATTCCGCATCCGCCAAATCGCGATCCAACCATGCCTGTCGCCGGAACTGTCGACGCATCGACGCACTCTCGCGCCAGTCGGCAGGCAAAGCGTGCGCCAGCGTGCGGCCCGCCAACGACCCGCGCGAGAACGCCCACGCCGGCACCTGTCGAAACTGCTTCACGAGGCCGATCATTCGTCCGTGCATCAGCAGATGCGCCAGCATCGGCGGCCAATGCCCCTCGTACCCGCAGAACAACTCATCGCCGCCCTGCCCGTCGAGCAGCACCTTCACGCCCGTCTCGCGAGCCAGCCGCATGACCTCCCATTGCATGTAAATCGACGGCGAACCGAATGGCTGCTCCTGATGCTCAAGCAGCCTGTCGAGATTTTCCGCCAGCCCGCGACCGGTCGGCGATGTCGAATTCCCTTTCAATTTCGGCGCGGCCTCCAGCACCATCGCCGCGTATCGCGCTTCGTCCAGCGGCGAACCCGGCAGCGTTGCCGTAAACGTGTATTGCGACCAATGCGAACCCACGATTCCGTCGTCCGCCGCACGGCTCGCCAGCATCACCACCGCCGAACTGTCGATCCCGCCCGAGAGACACGAGCCGACCGGCACGTCGCCGGTCAAATGCGACCGCACCGCCGCCGCCAATGATTCTCGAATCGACGAAGCTGCGACGGATTCGCCATCCGCCGACTCATCGCTGCCCCAGCCGGGCACAGGCTGCCAGTAGCGAATCGCCCGGCCCGCCGGCTCGCCCGGCGCGGCCCGCCGCAGGGGCCATTCGATCGCGCAGCCCGGCGGCGCGGCATACACGCCATCAAAAAAAGTCGCATCCTCGCGATCGACCCGCCCCCCCACGAGAAAATCCCGAAGCGCGGCCTCATTCACATTGCGCACCACCCCAGGCAGCGACAGCAGCGGCTTGATCTCCGATGCGAACGCGAGGCCGTCGTCAAATTTCGACAGATAGAGTGGTTTGATCCCCAGTCGGTCGCGCGACAGCACCAGCCGTCGCGCCGTCCAATCGACAATGGCCAGCCCCCACATCCCCTCCAGCCGCGCGAAACAGTCCATGCCCCACGCCCGGTAGGCGTGCAGCAGCACCTCGGTATCGCTTAGTCCGACGAACGCCGCTCCGCGCGATCTCAACTCGTCGCGCAGCGCCGCATGGTTGTAGATTTCGCCGTTGAACGCGATCCATACGTGCCCGCCGGGCGACGACATCGGCTGATGCCCCGCCGGTGACAGATCCTGAATCGCCAGCCGCCGCACGCCCAGTGCGACGTGGCACGGCAGATAACCCCATTCCACCGTCTCATGCACCGCGCCGAGCCTTCGCTCCTGAACCGGCGATCCGTTCAAGCCGAACACCACCGCGCCGCCGTCGTCCGGCCCGCGGTGAAACAGCCGCTGCGTCATCGCGGTGATCCATCCGCTCCCGCGTGGATCCAACTGTTCGAAGACGAGACCGGCGATGCCGCACATGTCACGACCCGCCCTGAATGGACACTGCCGGCGCGGCCCGATCGCTCAACTGGGCGAACAGATCGGCGTACCAGCCTGCAACTGCGCCGCGGCTGAAGCGCTGCCGCGCCCGCTGCGCGATGCCTTTCCGGTCGGAAGCGGGGGCCATGTGGGTCATTTCCTTCAAGGTGTCGGCAATGTTCTCAATGTCCCCCGGGGTGATCAGCCGCCCGTCGTCGCGCCCAACGAACTCCGCGCACACCGTGCCCCATGACGTGACCACCGGCAGCCCCATGCACAGCGCCTCGGCCACCACCATGCCGAACGATTCGCCGTAAGTCGGCAGAATGAGAAAATCGGCCTGGGCCATTTCGTCGCGCAACCGTTCGCGCGTCAGGTGTCCGCAGAAATGGGTGCGACTCGCCATGCCGGAGATGTTCAAGCGCCGCTGCATCTCGTCGCGCAACGGGCCTTCGCCGACGATGCGCCAATGCAGCGTCGTCAATTTCGATCGGCCGATTGCGTCGACCAGATCCATGGCCCCCTTGCTCTGCACAAGGCGTCCGACGAACAATCCGCGCACGGGCCCGCCACCGGCCGCACGACTGGGCGGAATCGGACCGTCCGCGAAGACCGGCGAAACCGGGTTGCCGCAGACCAGGATGTCGCGATTCACGCCCTCGGCCTTGATCTGACCGCGCGTCGAGTCGCTCACCGCAACGACCGCGCCGGCCGCCTCCAACGCCTCGAAGGCGTATTCGCCCTGTCCGCGCTTGCGCGTAACGAGCGAGAACGGCCCGGTGCTCTCCGTGATCACCACGCGACGCGCCAGCGACGGCGCAACCTGGCTGCAGGCCCAGCCGGCGGGAATCGTGCACATGGCGTGTAGCACGTCCGGCAGCCCGTGGCGATCGAGGTAGGCATCGAGCCCGCGCTGCATCCACCAGAGGAATCGCTTCATCTGAAGCGCGGGCATTCGCAAGGCGGTGTGCAACCCGCGCACGCGCACGACCGGGATGCCGCCGAGCGATTCGTGCGTCATCCGCGGTACCAGCGGAATGCGCGTGCCGCCGCCGAGGAAGCGCATGCTGACCAGATCGGGCACGATCACGCCGACACGAATGCCCGATTCGGCGAAGGCCCGGGCGTAGTCCGCGTGAAACACGCCGTTGCCCGGCTGCTCCGGCGACGGCCACCACGAGGGCACCATCAGAACATGTAATTTCGAACTGGCAGGCACGCGAGCATGATAAACGACAAGGCACCGGGCTACCGCACGTCCAAACGACGAAGTCGGAAGTCGGAACGCGGAACGCGGAGTGGGGGCAGAGGCATTTTGGGTTTCCGCGTTCCGAGTTCCGCGTTCAACTTCTCGAATGCCCTATTGCTGCTGGAATGGGCGGTTCGCCGGTTTCGCCATTAGAATGACCGCCCCTGCGGAGGATTGACGCATTTATGGGTATGAACGTCCTGGTCACCGGCGGCGCCGGATATGTTGGAAGCCACGCGGTCCGCGCTCTGCTGACGGCCGGTCATCGCGTCATCGTGCTGGACAACCTCTGCTCGGGCCATGCGAAGGCGGTCCACCCGGATGCGGAATTGGTGACCGGCGACATGGCTGACGTGGCCCTGCTCGACAAACTCTTCACACGCCACCGATTCGACGCGGTCATGCACTTCGCCGCGTTCATCGAAGTGGGCGAGTCGGTCACCGACCCGCTCAAGTTCTACGACAACAACGTCGGCGCCTCGATCAAGGTGCTGCGGGCCATGCAACGCCATGGCGTGAAGCGGTTTGTCTTCAGTTCGACCTGTGCGACCTATGGCATTCCCGATCGCATGCCGATCACGGAAGACATGCCGCAATTTCCGGCCAGCCCCTATGCCCGCGTGAAACTCGCGGTCGAATGGGCGCTGCAGGACTCCGCGGCGGCGTGGGGCCTCGGGTTCATCGCCCTGCGCTACTTCAATGCGGCGGGCGCGGCGGCGGATGGCGCGATCGGCGAGGATCACAATCCCGAATCGCATTTGATACCGAATGTCCTCAAGGTCGCGCTGGGCCAGCGCGAATCCGTGAACATCTTTGGCACCGACTATCCAACCGCCGACGGCACCTGCGTGCGCGACTATGTGCATGTCGACGATCTCGCGCAGGCGCACGTGCTGGCGATCGACGCGATCAAGCCGGGCGTCGGACGCTTCTACAACGCGGGCACCGGACACGGCGCGACCGTGCGACAGGTGGTCGAAGTCGCCCGCGCCGTGACAGGCCACGCGATCCCCGTGGTCGAGGGGCCGCGGCGTGCCGGCGACGTGCCGCAACTGTATGCCGATGCGACGAGAATCCGCCGCGAACTGAATTGGACGCCGCGCTACGAGAGTCTGCATGACATTGTGGCGAGCGCATGGGCATGGCACAAATCGCACCCGCGCGGGTACGAGGATCGCGGGTAATTCACACTTGAGTGCCAACCGAGACAACCGTCAGAATGGAGCGGGCCTTTGTCGAATGAACTCTCCCAAACATGGGCCCGCCACGGCCGCCCGCTCATCTCCGTCGAGGAAGCCTGGGCGGACATCGCCACACAGATCGAACCACAACCGACTCGCACGAAAGCACTTCGCGAATGCGCCGGACTGATTCTCGCATCGCCCGTCACCGCGCAGAACGACTATCCGCCATTCGACAAGGCCCTCATGGACGGCTTTGCAGTCCGCGCCGCGGATTGCACTACTCCGGGCACTTCGCTTCGGGTAGTCGGCCTAACCCTCGCCGGCGCTGCCCCTGATCAGCCGCTCGAGACCGGTACCGCTATGCGAATCAATACGGGCGCCCCGCTGCCGCCCGGCGCTGACGCGGTCGTTCCCATCGAAAAGTCGACCATCGCGGCTGACAGTGCAATAGTTGGGATAAATACATCCATCGAACCCGGAAAAAGCGTCGAACGCCGCGCTGCCATCCGTAAGTCCGGCGACACCATCGTTGACGCAGGCGCCCTGCTCACTCCTGGGCGCATCGCCGCCATCGCCGCCGCCGGTGTCGGACAAATCGACGTGCGTCATCGACCGCGCGCGGCCGTGCTGCTCACCGGCAACGAAGTCGTCCCCGCCGGTTCCGCGCTCAAGCCCGGACAGATCCACGACTCCAACGGCCCCATGCTCGGCGCCCTGCTCGCCCAAATGGGCGCTGCGTCCTGCCGCGTGCTGCACAGCCCGGACGACCCCGAACGCCTCGCCCGCCAGTTCAAGGAAGCGCTCAACGAACCGGTCGTACTGGTCGTCGGCGGAATGTCCATGGGCACCCACGATCTCGTTCCTGTCGTCGGCGAATCGCTCGGCGTGACATGGCGGTGGCACGGCGTGGCCATGCGCCCCGGCCGACCGGTCGCCTTCGGCCGCGGCAAGCAGGGCCAGCACGTCTTCGGCCTCCCCGGCAACCCGGTCAGCGTGTTTGTATGCAGTTGGCTATTTGTAAAGCCGGTGCTGGATGGTCTGGCTGGCGGTCAGCCGTCACCGCCGCCGGTTCAGCATGCGGTATTGTCCGTCGATCTCAAGCCGCACAGCGACCCGAGACCCGCCTTTGTCCCAGCAACCACCCGACCGCTGGATGATGGCCGCGTTTTGATTGAGCCCTGTAAATGGCAAGGCTCCGGCGACCCGTTCGTACTGGCCGAGGCGAATGCCTTGCTCATCCGCCGCGAGCCATCAAACGTTCAACCAAGTGGCACTGTCGTGGACTACATCTCGATCGGCTGATGTTTAAAGAGCCACGGGCTTCAGCCCGTTCGGTGGTTCCTCCGACGCGAAATACTCAATCTGTGCCGGTTCGCTAATGTACGAAACGTTTACGCGAATCAACCCCCTAATTGCTCGCGCAAACGCCTCCAAGCGTGGTACAATATTGACATGCAGGAAAGTGCAACTGCTGCATGGGTGTTTGAATAACGGACACCAATTCGGTAACCCACGATATTTGAGAACCCCCACCCAGGGATTGACATGCCGGATAGAACGACCACCTCCGGACTCGCCGCCAGAGCGGCCCCCTATGCGCTGACCATCGTCGGCGCTGCGGCTGTGCACAAGGCTTCTTTTCTTATCTGGGATGCAACCGCTCCACTGCTGACACGCTTCCAAGAAGTCGTCTACCAATCCGCAATGGCCTTGGGATTGAGTCCAAATGTTGCGGAGCTGTGCGCCACGTACACCCTTTACATCATTCTCGTCGTATTTTATTTGATCTGCGGTGCGATCATCGGCGCGACATGTCGCGGGCGGTGGCTGCGATTCATGGTCTTGTTTGGCATCACGCTGGGCGCATGGCCCTACGTCATGACGCCTCGCGATTTGCAAGCGATGGGCCATTTCTATGGATGGAAGGCTCTGGGATACGGAACACTTCTGAATCTGTCTATATTTGTCATTTCCGGAATGCCCGCCGCCTGGATCGCCTCTCGTCCTAATAAACGCCGCCGTGAACGCCGCCGGGCGGCCCAACTCTGCGAGGCTTGCGGCTACAGCCTGGCCGGCAACACGAGCGGCGTCTGTCCGGAATGCGGTATGTCTACAAGCCAGGAGATTAAGAAACCCGCGATGGCCAACTTCATCCGCCGCCTCAAGTGGCCCGATCCCGATGCAGGGCAATGAGATGGTTAGAGACCACAAGAGCCCCATCGCAGGCCTTCGACCTGTTCGCGCTGGCCGAGGCGAGTGCCCGGCCGAGCCGGCGCGACGCGTCAACGACCCGATCAGAGAGAACAGCATTCGAGTACTTCGCCATCAGTCATTTAATGGTGGCTCTACAAAGTGCAGGCGATATGATTGGCGCACATCGAGGTCGATTCGATGCCAGGCAAAGCCCCAACAAGAAGAGTCAGTTCTCCTTCCATTGCCTTTGTAATGACTGTCGTCTTCGCTGCTACCGTGCAAATCGGAATTGTATTGATCTGGCAGAACTCGAGAGAGCAACTTGGTCGTCTAAAGGACTGGACCTTCAACATACTGACCACCCTTGGGTTCAGCACGAAAGCCGCCATGAATGCGGCCCCCTCTACCTCGTATGTTCTATTGATCCTGATTTTTTTCGTTAGCGGTCTCTTGATAGGTGCAATTACGCGATCCGACTGGCGTCGGTTTGCACTCGTCTTCGCCATTACTGTTGTTGTTGCTACATATTTTCAAAGTCTCCAAGATTGGCAGGCGTCGGCGCGTGCATACGGATGGAGATCGTTCGCGTTCGCTTCGCTATTTGTCTTTACTTTGGTTTGCGCGCCGTCCCTGCTGGGCGCCTGGCTCGCATCCCACCCCCGCGAGCGCCGCCGCGAACGCCTTCGCGCGGCGGGATTGTGCGAAGCGTGCGGTTACAATTTGATCAGCATCACCAGCGGAATTTGCCCCGAATGCGGCCTGAAGACCGCCCGATCTGCTGCACTATCGATTGACCGGGCTCCTGACGCCCCTCCTTGACCGAAACCCCGTTACCCCCGAAAATACCCCTCTTTCGCGACGGGTCGATTCCGGCGTTTGCCGTACCCTCGCCGGAGATTCGGGCCGACGCGGCCAGGGCCGCTTCCCCCTCCGCAGCTACACTACACCGAGGATTTCACAACCATGCCGAAGGCGATTGATATTCGCAAGGGACAGGTCATCGAGTGGGATGGCCGGCTCTGGGTCGTGACCGAGGCCACCCGCGTCTCCAAGGGCAACTGGCGCAGCTACATCCAGGTCAAGCTCAAGGACTTCAAGACCGGCAACGGCACCGAGCAGCGCTTTGGCATCGACGACAAGCTCGAAACCCCCCATGTGCAGGACAAGCCCTTTGAGTTCCTGTATCGCGAGGGCGACAGCTTCGTGCTCATGGACATCGAGACCTACGACCAGGTGCCGGTCAACAAGGACCTCATGCCCGACGCCGAGTTCTACCTCAAGGGCAACGAAAAGGTCACCTGCAAACTGATCGAAGGCTCGATCTGCGGTGTGGAACTGCCGAACGTCGTCGAACTGGCAGTCACCGAAACCGCCGATCAGGTCAAGGGCGCCACGGCGACCAATCAGAACAAGGAGGCCATCATGGAGACCGGCCTCAAACTGCGCGTGCCGCCGTTCATCCAACTGGGCGAGGTGCTGCGGATCGACACGCGGACGGGCGAATACCTCGAACGGGCGTAACGAACGCGGAATGGGGAACTCGGAACGCGGAATTCCCAATGGACATGCCGTCGCAGCCTGTCTTGATCGGGACGCGCGACGCTGATTCTGCTTCCAGACGTTATGCGCCCATCTGGAACGCCATTCCCATCCTTGCGGGCTTGCTGGACCCCATTCAAGGCATCTTGACGCATGTCTGGGAGATCTTCCGCCGTCCGCGCGTGCCGGCCCGCGCCGATACACCGATGCGCCGCCGTCGCGGACTCGTCTTCATTGCGGGAGGCATCGAGGGCCCCAGCCCCTACAACCACGCGATGTGCATGGGCATCCTGCGATCGCGCTGGCGCGGAGCCGTCGTTCGATTTGACTGGAATGGCGGCATTCCGTTTCTTCGATCGTGGCGGAATCTCACGAGCCCGAAGCACCACGAGCGGCAGTCGGACAAACTGGCCCGGCTGATCGTCGTGCAGAAAACAGCGCATCCCGAAGCGCCGATCCACCTGCTGGCGCAGTCCGGCGGCTGCTGGATCGTGATCCGGGCGCTGGAGAAACTACCGGCCGACATTCGCATTCAGACTGCCGTCTTGCTCTGTCCGTCGATCTCCCCCGGCTGCGATACGAATGCAGCGGCCGCCCAATGCACCAATCGCCTGATCTCGGTCGGCAGCCCTGGTGATTTCTTCTTCCTCGGCCTGGGCACCACGATCTTCGGAACGTCGGATCGGGTTCACACCCCGGCGGCCGGCTTCGTTGGCTGGCACCACCATCCCCCCGGCTTCGTCGAGGCCCGCTGGCACCCAGACTTCCTCCGCACCGGCTACGTGGGAAGCCACGTCAGCACGAGCCAGGTCTGCTTCGTGCGCGACGTTATCGCCCCTTTGCTTCGATAGCACCCCGGTTTGCGGCGCATCGCGGTTGACCGCCTTTCGACTTCGTAGCTAGAATCGCCCCCCACTGGCGCCGAGCCCCTTCCGTGGCCGGGCAATTGGTTCTGTTTGCCCCGTGGCCTGTGCCGCAGCCGCGATTGCACCTTGGATACCCAACTGATGGACCTTGAACACATTAAGACCCTGACCGACTTGATGGTCGCCAACGACCTTTCAGAAATCATGATCCGGGATGGCGAGAATCGCATCGTCCTCCGACGCGGCAGCAAGATGGCACCGCAGGTCGTCATGACCCCGGCCCATATGCCGGCCCACGCACCGACTCATCCGGCCCCCGCCGCGGCGCCGGCTGCCGCCGCAACGGCTACGCCTGCGCCGCCGGCCCAGGACCCCGGGTTGGTGCCGATCAAGTCGCCCATGGTCGGCACGGTTTATGTCGCCTCAGACCCGGAAAGCCCGGCCTTCGTGAAGGTCGGCGACCGCGTCAATCCCAATACGATTGTCTGCATCATCGAGGCCATGAAGGTCTTCAACGAAATCAAGGCCGATGTCTCCGGCGTCATCGAGTCCATCGAAGTGAGCAATGCCAAGGCCGTCGAGTATGGCCAGGTGCTCTTTAAGGTCAGGCCCGGATGAGACTCCGCTTCAAGCGCCGCGGGGCCGAAACCCAACCGACTGAACCGGGAGACAGCGTGTCCGCCAAGACCGTCCGAGCCAAACCCCAGCCCCGCCGTCTATCACGCGTCCTCATCGCCAATCGCGGCGAGATTGCACTCCGCATCATCCGCGCATGCCATGAATTGGGCATCGAAGCCGTCGCCGTCTTTTCCGAGGCCGACAAGGACGCCCACTATGTGCAGGTCGCCGATAAGGCGATGTGCATCGGCCCGCCCCCGTCGAAGCAGAGTTACCTCATGTCCGACCGGATCATCGCGGCGGCCGAGGTCTGCAACGTCGATGCGATTCACCCCGGCTACGGCTTCCTCGCGGAAAATGCGAACTTCGCCGATCAGTGCCGGGCCAGCAAGATCGAATTCATCGGGCCGTCATCGGAGTCGATTCGCCAACTGGGCGACAAGACCGCCGCCAAGAAGCTGGCCAAGAAGGCTCGTGTGCGCACCGTGCCGGGCAGCGATGGCGAAGTCGAGGACTTGGAAAAAGCGAAATCCATCGCCGCCGAAATCGGCTATCCGATCATCGTGAAGGCGGCGGCCGGCGGCGGCGGGCGCGGCATGCGAATCGTGCACAATGAGGCCAGCCTGAAGACGCAATTGCCCTCGGCGCGTAACGAGGCCGAGACGGCCTTCAAAGATGGTCGCGTCTATATCGAGAAGTACATCGAGCAGCCGCGGCACGTCGAGGTGCAGATCCTCTGCGATCAGCATGGCAACCGGCTGCACCTGTGGGAGCGCGATTGCACGCTGCAGCGGCGCCACCAGAAACTCGTCGAGGAATCCCCCAGTCCGGCCATCAGCGATCGCACCCGCGAGGCGCTGTGCAAGTCCGCCCTACGACTTGCCGAGGCCGCTGATTATTTCTCGGCCGGCACGGTCGAGTTCATCGTCGACAAGCACGGCGAGTTTTACTTCCTCGAAGTCAACACGCGCATCCAGGTCGAGCATCCGGTCACCGAAATGGTCACCGGCATCGATTTGATCAAATGGATGATCCGCATCGCGGCGGGCGACAAACTCGCCCTGCGGCAGAAGGACATCCCGCGAAACGGCTGTGCCATCGAATGTCGCATCAACGCCGAGGATCCGTTCGAGAACTTCCGCCCCTCGCCCGGCAAGATTCTGGATTTTCGCCCCCCCGGCGGGCTCGGCGTCCGCTTCGATTCGCACGCGTATGCGGGCTACACGATCGGCCCGCACTACGACTCGCTCATCGGAAAACTCATCGTGCACCGGCCGACGCGCGAAGAGGCCATCCGCGCCATGCGGCGCTGCCTAAATGAATTCGTCATCTCACCGAACAAAACCACGATTCCGCTGCATCGGGAGATCTTCAACAACGCCGAGTTCATGTCCGGCGAGATCGACACCGGTTTCATCGAGCGCGATCTGCTGCCGGCGCTGGCCCAGAAGAAATAGGGTCGAAGCCGTCGTGTCCTCACGCCGGTGGCGAGCGGATCGGCTGTCCCCCGCGCGTTGAACCGGTCCGCCGAACCGGACTGTGGACAGTCCGGCTCTGACCGCGTTCGCTTTCAACACTTTCGACAAACGCATTTTCCGCCGCGCGAATACACTCTCGTGCATGACGGAAAAGCGCTGCGACCGCACCTGGCCTCTGCCCGCCCGCCCCTGGGCCGTCGCCATGCGCTGGCACGATCTGCTCTTCGCGCATTGGCCGGTCGATGCCGCGGTGCTTCGCAACCTGATCCCACCGGATTTGCAGATCGACACGTTTGAAAACGAAGCCTGGATCGGCATCGTGCCATTCTGGATGGATGGCATTCGGCGCAACGGGCTTCCCGCACTTCCGGGGCTTTCCGGCTTTCCGGAACTGAACGTGCGGAGCTACGTCGTCACGCGGACCGGCAAGCCCGGTGTGTGGTTCTTTAGCCTCGACGCGGCCCATCGCATCGGCGTGCGCATTGCCCGCCGGTGTTACCACCTGCCATATTACGACGCGTGTATTCAATATCGGCGCGTGGATGATTCTCTGGAGTACGCCAGCCGCCGCACCCATCCTGGCGCGACGGCCGCGGAGTTCACCGCCCGCTACCGCCCGACCGCGCCGGCTGCACAGACGTCCCCAGGCACACTGGCCCACTGGTTGACCGCTCGTTATTGCCTCTACGCAGCCAGCCCCCGCGGCAACGTGGTGCGGGCCGAAATCAATCACGATCCCTGGGCGCTGCAACCGGCCGAACTGGAAATCCACCGCAACACCATGTGCCGCCCGCTCAACATTCCGCAGCCCGACACGGCCCCGCTGCTCCATTATTCCAGGCGAATTGACGCGGTCTCCTGGACGCCCGATGCCGTTGGCCCGGACGGCTGATGCCGGGATAAAATGACCCGATGGCAGTAGCCGCATCCTCTTCGCCGAATGAAGTGACACCATGACCCATGCATCGCTCGGCCGGCAGCGCCGGGCACTTCTCATTTTGGTCGATGCCCTCGCCATCGTGGCGGCCTATGTGTTCGCCGACATGCTGCGCTGCCGTTTCTGGATGCAGGCCGACTGGCCCGAGTTGATTGACGGCCGAATCAGCAGCGTCCGCATCCATATCAAGATTCTCGTATTTATTCCAGTCGTATGGCCGATCGTGCTGCATCGACTCGGCTGGTATGACACCCGCCGGCGCACAGCCCACTGGCTTCTGCGCACTGCGGTGGCGGCCGGTGCCCTGCTTGCGCTCTTCATGGCGGCCATCGCACTGCTGCTCGAACGCGATCTCTACCCGCGCTTTCAGATCGGACTGATGGCCGTCACCGCTCCGGTGGTCGCCTTGAGCGTGCGAGCGGCGGCCCAGCGCATCGGTCGCATGCTTGGTGGCCGATCGCATCGGCGAATCCTGTTCGTCGGCGTCGGCCGGGAAGCGCTGCGCATCCGGCGACTGTTGCGCCATGCCGCGCTGGATCGGCCGTTCATCGTCGGCCATCTCACCGGTCCATGGGACACGGACGACACTCCCCGCGTGCCAACCACCGCCATTTGGGGCGGTGTCGATCATCTCAGTCGCGTGCTCACCGACCATGTCGTCGACGAAGTTATCTTCGCGGCGCCGATCGAAGCCCTCGCGCAAGTTTTGCCGTTTGTCGCGCAATGTGAGGAGATCGGCGTCACCGCCCAGGTTCCCGCTGAATCGGCGGCATGCCGAATCGTGCCGGAGGCCATCAATCTGCACGGAATTCCCATGCTCTCATACTCACCCGTGCGGCACACGCCCGAATTGCTGACCGTCAAACGGGCCGTCGACGTGTTGATCGCGGTTATCGGAATCGCACTGCTGCTGCCGATCTTCTTGGGATGCGCGATTGCCATCAAGCTTTCCAGCCCCGGCCCGGTCCTGTTCAGACAGCGCCGTTCGGGGCTGAACGGACGCGAGTTCCTGATGCTCAAGTTCCGGACGATGTCCGCGGACGCCGAGCAGCGACGCGCCGAGGTGGCCCACCTGAACGAGTCCGACGGACCGGTCTTCAAGGCCAGCAACGACCCGCGCCGGACGGCCGTAGGGGCCTGGATGCGGCGGTGGAGCCTCGACGAGCTGCCCCAGCTCCTCAACGTCCTGGTGGGAGATATGTCCATCGTGGGGCCGCGACCGCCGATCCCCGAGGAGGTAAAACAGTACGATCGCTGGCAGCGGCGCCGGCTCTCCATGCGCCCCGGATTGACCTGCCTGTGGCAGATCAGGGGCCGTCATCGCGTCGGGTTCGACGAATGGATGAAATTGGACCTGTTTTACATCGATTACTGGTCGCTCAAGCTCGATTTCCTTATCATGTGGAAGACGGTTGCGACCGTTCTCTCCGGGAGCGGGGCCTGATCGGACCCGGCCTTGGCGTACCAAATACGACGTATTCGGGGGCGCGGACGGCTGCGTCGTGCGACCGCCGCTTTCATCAATTGGGGAATGAGGCACGATGACCACCGGGCTGACGTGTGCATTGCTATTGAGCGTGTTGCTGCCGGGTCAGGCCGACACGGAGGATCCCGCGCCGAGCATCGCGCCGGCGGTAGACCGGGCATTCCTTGCCGAATCCATTTCGGTGGAATTGCGCGCACCGCGCACCACCGTTGAGGCCGGCTCTGAGGTCCTGGTGGAATTCGTCGCCATCAATCGCACCACCGAGCCGGTCACCCTGTTCGTTCCGGGCGCCATTCCGGGCAAAGAGAAGTACCCGGGCATGGGGCTGCCGCTGGAGCATGTCTATTCGGGGCCCAACTACCGCGCCTTGGACATCGAGTCCAACGGCAACTCGACCCTGGGGGAACGGATCACGCAAAAGCCCGAGCGCCCCGTGCCGCCGATCACGATTGCACCATTCGCGACGGTGGGTCTGCGTTACGACATTTCGCGTCATTACCCCGGACTTCGCCAGCCGGGAACCTACAACCTTCGCTGGCGACCCTACGCGGCGGCGGCCGAATCCAACACGCTGACCATCCGCGTGGTTCAACAGCGTCGCGTGACGATTGATACCGACCAGGGCTCATTTCAACTGAAACTGCTCGCCGACCGAGCACCGAAGACGGTTGACAATTTTGTCGACCTCGTCAACCGGAAGTTTTACAACGGTAAGACTTTTCACGAGATTCGCAAGAACCTCTGCATCATGGGCGGCTGCCCGATCGGCGACGGCACCGGCAAGCGCCCCGACGGCCTCACCATCGACCCCGAATTCAACGACACCCCCTTTGAGTTTGGCACGGTGGCCATGTCGCTGGCCGAGCCCGACGAGCGATCGGCCAGTTCGCAGTTCTTTATTTGTCTATCACGCCAGCCGAAATGGGACGGCCATTACACCGCGTTCGCCCAGGTCGACGGCGCCGACTCCATCGCCACCCTTCGAAGAATCGCCGAAACGGAGACCGATCGCGACGGCCGGCCCACCCGCCCGATTCGCATTAAGTCGATCACCGTCTCCGACGCAGCGGGCATTGCCGCTGTTACGCCCTGATTGCTGCCCGAATCCTTTCGATACGACACGACGCATCGCTCCGCGCGTGATCGATGGGTCAAGGTGTCGAGGAGTCGAGAGGGACGCCATCAAATCAAGAGCAACGGGCTTGTTTGTCTGGGCCAAGCCCAATCGTTGCTGACATTTGTTTATTACCCTGAAGTCGAGAGGTAATTTCGGCAGGGCATTTGAATGCCAATTCCACTGATTTTCGCGTCAGGCGAAGAAGGGAATGGTGTACACGTCTTGTCCAACTCGCAGGACATTGGAGGACTGTCACCATGGATTCGATGCAGCCGTTCTTTCAGCCGCTCGCGGCCCTTCCGACCGAGCTTTACACCGCGATCATGAACTTCCTGCTTTACATTACATTCTTGCTTGTGTTTCTGCTCGGCGGCCCTGTGGATTGCAGTCTTCCGGCATTCTGCATGTAGTAGCGGGTTGGCGACACGCCAGTGCGGTCGGTTCCAATAAGAATGTTGGCGGTGAATGCGGCCACGCCTCGTATTGCCCCACCTCAATCACTTCCGCGTCCGTACTTAAAGGCCCCTCGCAATAGCCGGTTGGTCCAACCCTCCGCCCAATGCCCCCGGGGCATTGCGTGCATCCCATTCGCACGAATCGTCATCTTGCAGGCCTGCACGTTGGGAAATAGTGGCCGCTCAAGAATGTTGCCGCCAATTGCCCGCGCGGATGGTGCAACAAAAGCACCATCCAACACCCGAAACTACCCACATGGCTGCAAGGCAGCTTGGTCCCGGCGACATCAGGACTTAGAGTGAGCCCAGATGATCGGACCGAAGGCAACCTCCCAGCCTGATCGATCGAACCGCGCCACGCCGTGGAGCGAGCTGGAATATGCCGCGCGCCTGAAGGATGCGTACCGCGTGCTCTGGATCATCGCCGTTGGCATCCTGCACGACCCCGATCTTGCCGAGGATGCGGTGCAGGAAGCGGCCATCATCGGCCTGCAGAAGCGCGACCAGTTCGCCCAGGGCACGAGTTTCACCGCCTGGATGGGCCAAATGGTGCGCAACGTTTCACTCAACTCGTTCCGCAAGGAGAAGCGACGGCGGACGACATCCATTGACGCCGAGGGGCTGGCCGATGAATTGCGGGGGGCGAACGCAGCGCCGGACGTGCGCATCGGGGCCGACGGCATGCCGCCGGCGGGGCAGCGGCACTTTGACGACCGCGTGATGAAGGCATTGGCGGCCCTGAGCGAAACGGCCCGCACCTGCCTGCTTTTGCGTACCATTGAGGAACTGGAGTACTCCGAGATTTCGAGACTGCTGTCGATTCCGGAGGGAACTGCCATGAGCCACGTGCATCGCACGCGAAACTATCTGCGAGAGCAACTGGCCGAACCAGCACGGCGAGATTCAACCGGAACCCGACGACCGTCCTAAAGATCAGGACATTGAGCGGCTAGACATGGCAACCGGCGATCAGAACGAAGCCCACAAACTCCTCGATGCATACCTCGATGGTCTGCTCGATGAGCGGGCCCGCGCCGATTTTGAGCGCGTGCTGGCCGAGGACGCCTCGCTTCGGTCGCTCGTTGCGCTGCAGTCCCAGATTGATGCCGCCATTCAGCGCGGTCACCCCATTCCGGACGCCGAGCGCGTGATCAGCGGCTTGAACGGCCGGCTCAAGCCGACCGCGCCGCCGGAGGCGACGAAGAATCCCACCCGTCGACATCGCCGACTGGTGGCCGGGCTTGCGATGGCCGCCGCGGTCGTGCTGGCGGTCGGCGCCGCGTGGTATTTCACCCGCGCCCCCATCGAAGAGCCGATGAACTGGGTCACCCAGCGGCGCACCGTGTCCGAGACGTACACCGACATGGTGCGTTCGGGCTTCAAGCCGCTTTGGCTCTGCAAGAACGATCACCAGTTCGCCGCGACGTTCAAAAAGCGATTCGATCAGGGCCTGATCATGGCAAAAAGCCCGGACGTCGCCTGTCTGGGCATCTCGTACGTCAACTCCATCTCACCCAAGACCACGTGTTTGCTCTTGGATGATCGCGGCGAGAAGTCGATGGTCTTTGTCGACGCCGTCGACAAGGACAGGCACATCTGCCTGGATGATTTGAAGCACGTGAAACTGTTCCGCCGCGAAATTGGCAAATGTGTTTTGTACGAAGTCACGCCGCACGACGCCCCACACGCCCTCGATCTGATTTCCGAAATCGAGGTCCCCCCGGAGTGGCTCACTGAGTATGCAGATGGCACGGTCCCCGGCGCGCCGGCAACCGACAAGCCGTAAGCCGCGGCCCTATCGCCCGCTCACCCGCAGCCCGATGTCCCCGCGAAGATACGCACCATCGAAGTGAATGAACTTGGCGGCCTCGTAGGCGCGCGCCGCCGCGCGCTGAATCGTGTCGCCAATCGCCGTGACACCCAACACCCGGCCGCCGGCGGTAATCGTGCGCCCGCTGACGGCAGCGGTGCCGGCATGGAAGACCTGCACGCCGTCGACCTTTGCCGCCTGTTCGAGCCCGGTGATTTCAAAGCCCGTCTCGTATTGACCGGGGTAACCTCCCGACGCCATGACCACGCAGACGCCGCAGCCGCGATCCCACTCCAGTTCGAGTTGATCCAATCGGCCATCAATCGTGGCCTCAAACACGTCCACCAGATCGGTCTTGAGCCGCACCATGAGCGGCTGCGTTTCGGGATCGCCTAGGCGTGCGTTGAACTCAAGCACCTTCGGCCCGCCGGCCGTGAGCATCAAACCGGCGTATAGCACACCGCGATAGGTCACGCCCTCCCTCGCCATGCCGTCGACAATCGGCACGAATACGTCGCGCTCCACGACGTTCAGCACATCCTCCGTCAATGTGTCGCTCGGGCTGTAGGCGCCCATGCCGCCGGTGTTCGGGCCTGTGTCCTGTTCACCCAGTCGCTTGTGATCGGCTGCGGACTCCAGAATGTAGATATTCCGGCCGTCCACCATGGCCATCACGCTGACTTCGGGGCCGGTGAGCAGCTCCTCGATGACGATGCGATCGCCTGCCGCGCCGAGGGTGCGCTTGAGCATGAGGGCGTCGAGGGTGGCCACGGCGTCCTTGGGATCGGGATGGACGAATACGCCCTTGCCCTTGGCTAGTCCGGCCGCCTTGACCACCAGTCCGTAATCGCGCGTGGCGAGATAATCCATCGCCTGGTCATATCCGCGCTGAAAGCCGGCGGGCAGATCGAGATTGCGCACTGCCTCGGGCAGCCGCCGCCGGGCAATTTCCTGCTCGGTGGGTTCGAACACGCGGGCCTCGGCGGTGGGTACGCCGCATTCGCGCATCAGGCGCTTCGCATGGGCCTTGTCGCCTTCAATCTGCGCAGCGGCCGCGTTGGGCCCAAAGATGCGCAATCCCGCATCGGTGAATCGATCGACGACGCCGGCGCACAGCGGCTCCTCCGGACCAACCACGGTCAGGTCAATCTTCTGTTTCTTCGCAAATGCGAGCAGGCCATCGATGTCTTCCGCTGCGATGGGAACATTTTCGGCGATCGCGCCGGTGCCGGCATTGCCGGGCGCGCAAAACAACTTGGGCCGGCGCGACGACTGACTCAATTTCCAGCACAGCGCGTGCTCCCGCCCGCCGCCGCCGATGACCAGGATCTTCATATTCGATGGGTATCCTTTTGATGCCGTATTTCTTTAGCGAAACTCATCCGGGGCCAGGAACTCCTGGGGGCAGAACGAGCGACCGCTGACCCCTGTGTGATTCATGTTGTGGTCTTCGAGGGCACTGTATTGAGAATTGGAATGCGCTGGCCGGCTTGTATCGCCTCAAGGGAACGATCAAATGTCATTTTCTGGACGTCGTTTGCAAATTCTATCGAAATGTCCCGCTCCAGACATCCGAGGCCGCATGCTTCCTGAAGCCTCCCAAGAAAGACATTAAAATAACTGGACGATGCGCCGCGCAAGCCATTTAGATCGATGACAACAATTGAATGGGTTTTCATCGCATTGATCACGGTATCGGCCAGCAGCATTCCGCTGTCGACAATCGATCCCTGAGCGTCCATGCAATCAATCGCGGCGACACGCGCTGGGTTGGAGCGTCCCGAATCCAATTTCTAATCCTCCCTTACAGGCAGCGAAAAGAACACGCCTGTTCCGCGAAACTGAAACGGCAGGACATTATAGTGCTGCCGCTCTGGGTTGAGTGCAAACTCGGACTCCCAGGACACCATGTAGAGATGGCCGCCGAGAATCTGAACGATAGATTTCAAGTGGTTGATTCCGAGACCGGCATTGTTTTGACGCGAGAGCGCCGTGTATCGGCCTTCCATCACTCGCTTCAAGGCATTTTCAGGGGTGGTGTCGGGAAACCGGCCCTTGAGGGTTGCGCAAACCCCCAGACCCCGGTCGACGATTGCCACTCGCAATTCCTTGGCTTCGGCCGTGAACTTCGCACTCATCAGCCCCCCAATGGGTGATTGCGAGTGGTCCTGAATATTCTGCATGACTTCATTAACACAAATAGCAAGGTATTCCTGCCACTCCTCACTCGCACGCAATCGCGACCTCACAATTCCCACGATCGGCTCGGGGGCGAGTAAGTTCGCAGAAACAAACGTGCGGATGGGCAGGACGTTGAAGTCCTCCCCCAATTGAGCATCAGGGGGACTGCGTTCGGCGACCACGGCTTCCAACCCGCTCCAATCGAAGAACGTGCGCAAGCTCGGCGGTCCAACGGGTGGGTGTATGGTCAAGCGGCGACTCTGGCGCGCAAGATCGCGATGCACCGCAGCGAACACCGTCACCGCATCGGGACCGAGGCACTCGCACTTCGACAAATCGACGATGACATCCGCAATGGGATCGCTCTGCACGGCGTGTTCGATTCGCTCAAGAAATGTGCGAATCGAGCCCGGATCATCGTCGACATCGAAGTCAATCTTGCACCGCGACACTGCCATCCGCCAAGCCCGCCTTTTCACGGGAATATAACGGATCAATCTGGGCAGTGAACGCTCATGACTTGGCGCGGGCCGCCAGGATGGCCTTGACCAATTCCTCCGGAATCGGATCAACCGCGGATGCCACCTCCGGCCCCCCAAGTTCGGCCTGCCGGCTCATCGCAATGGTGTCGCGGTAGGTCTTCAGATAGGTCTGACAGGGCGGGCAGACGTCCAGGTGACGCTCAAATTCGACCCGACTCGGGACGGGTAATTCACCGCTGATGTAATCGGCGATGAAGTCGACCAGTTCGCTGCACTTGATGTATTCGCTCATGGCGTGTTCCCCGCAAAATCCGCAGCCAGTAATGTCCGAAGCGCCTGCCGCGCCCGATGCAATCGCGTCTTGACGGCGTTGTTTGACACTGACAGGAGCCGTGCCGTCTCATCCGTGTCTAGTTCCTCAATGTCACGCAGGATCAGCACGGTTCGATAGGCCTCGGGCAATTGATCGATCCTGGCGCGAACGATGTCACGCCTTTCTTTTTCCATCAGGCCGGATTCCGCCGACGCCTGCCACGGTGCCGGTGGATCGACGTGATGCCCATCCTTCTGGAAAGCCGGGAGCATGTCTTCGATCGAGCGCTCCGGCCGCCGCTTTCCAGCACGCAGCCGCATCAAGGACGCATTCACAACGATTCGGTGCAGCCACGTCGAGAGCTTTGCATCGCCCGTGTACCGATCAATCGACTTGAACGCCGAGATGAATGCCTCCTGAACGGCATCGGCCGCCTCGTCCTCGCTCCGCACGAGCCGTCGGGCCACCGCGAGCATTCGCCCGCCTTCTTCACGGACAAGCGTCTCAAACGCCCGTTCGTCACCGGCGCGCAGCCGATCGATCAGTGTGCCTGCGGCCGAAACACCTTCGGCGCTTCCCTTGCCGGTGATAGGCTTGGCCATGCTTCGAATCATCCGAACGAGTTTCGCTCGAATGCCTCTGAGGCGACGTCCGTCGTCAAACTGACATCATACGGCCCGGTGTTTGCGGCTGTGACCATAAGCACACTCCCAAAGTCTTCCTGATTGGATGCCGACTCTGGGAAGAGGTTACGATTCCGTCATTCCGTCAGAGAGATTTTCCCGGGTTGGCGACATCGAAGCGGATGGGTAACATCCCCCGGTTCCGCGCAATGCAATCCAATCGCGGCCGCAACCCCGTGAGGCGCGTCATGCTTGGGCAACTGATCGGTCCCGAAATCCAAGACTTGCTGCGGGCACGCGAGTTCGGCGAACTCCGCAACGTGCTCACCGGGCTCCCGCCGGCGGACGTCGCCGACACGTTTGAAGACATGTCGCCGACCGACGTCGGCGTGATTTTCCGCATCCTACCGCGCGAATTCGCCGCCCACATTTTCGAGTATCTGCCCTTCGAAGTGCAGGAGAACCTCCTTCACAGTCTCGGCCATGAGGAAGTCGCGGCCGTCCTCAACGACATGGCCCCGGACGATCGCACCGCCCTGCTCGAGGAGCTTCCCGGCCCGGTCACGCAGCGCCTGCTGACGCTGCTCTCGGCCGAGGAGCGAGCGATTGCCAAGAACCTTCTCGGCTATCCCGAAGAGTCCATCGGCCGCCGAATGACGCCCGACTATGTGGCGGTCAAGCCGGACTGGACCATCGCCCAGGTGCTCGAGCATATTCGCAAGGTGGGCCGCGACAAGGAGACGCTGAACGTCATTTATGTGATTGACGAAAAGGGCATGTTGATCGATGACATTCGCCTTCGTGAACTGATCCTCGCCGACCCTGCCGCGAAACTTTCCGACATCATGGACCGGCAGTACAGCGCCCTCCGCGCCGATCAGGATCAGGAAGTCGCGGTCAGCGAATTTAAGCGGCTCGACCGGGTGGCCCTTCCCGCGGTCGATTCCAATGGCCATCTCGTGGGCATGGTCACGGTCGACGACGTGCTCGACATGGCCGAGCAGGAGGCCACCGAAGACATGCAGAAGGCGGGTGGTATGGAAGCCCTCGATGACGCCTACATGCAGGTCGGCTTCTGGGAGATGATCCGCAAGCGCGGCGGTTGGCTCTTCGTGCTGTTTCTCGGAAGCACGCTGACTGCGTCGCTGATGGGGCAATTTGAAGGTCAGATTCAAAAGGCGGCCGTCGTTGCGCTGTTCGTTCCGCTGATCATCAGCAGTGGCGGCAACAGCGGCAGCCAGGCCACCACGATCATCATTCGCTCGCTCGCGTTGAACGAACTCACGCTGGGTGACTGGTGGCGCGTATTTGGACGGGAGTGCCTCACTGGATTTGCCCTCGGCGCGTTCCTTGGCTTCCTGGGATTTGCACGCACCATCCTTTGGTACTATTTTGGCTGGCACGACTACGGTGGCCACCCCTACCTGATGGCCGGCACCGTGTGGATGAGCCTGATCGGCATCGTCATGCTCGGATCAACCGCGGGCAGCATGTTGCCTTTCATCCTGCGAAAATGCGGCCTGGACCCGGCATCGGCATCGGCGCCATTCGTCGCGACGCTGGTCGATGTGACCGGACTCATCATTTACTTTTCGGTCGCGTTGTTGTTGCTGAAGGGCACGCTGCTGTGACGTACCCGCGTTTGGTCGTCAACCAACTTTGACCTGGCGGCGGCTGGTTGATGCCACGCGTTCATCCGGTGTGATGATCCCCCGCAAATTGAGCGGGTCGGCCGAATCGACGAGGAGTTCCTCGCCCGCGGGCTGATTGCGTGCCTTGCGCAGCACATCGACCGCGTCGGGCGCTGCGAATTGTTCTCCGGAGAATCCCGCGACGAACCGGCCGCCGCGGACATCGCCGCGCAATTCCATTCGTCGATAGACCCGAATGAGCGCACCCCAGGTGATTGGCAGACGCTCGCGCTCCAGCAACCTGCGGAACACCACGCCCCATCGCAAGATGAGCAGCCGGGCAAGCAGTTCCGTGGCTTCATCGGTGCCGGCGACCGTTCCGCTGTCAGTCGCCCCATTGCGGAATCGGCACCACCGCCCGATCGAACGAACCGCCATGCGGCGGCGTGACGGCGGCGTGATCAACTGCCGCAATCCCGAGTAGGAATCGCAGGTGACGCATCCGTGGGCGATCAGGTCGGCCAGCCCCATTTCGACGTGCGTCGGCAACAGGTTCGCCGCCTTCTGAATCTCCTGGGTGAACATCGCGCCGCGCCGCGCAAGGGCATCCAAAATGTCATTGGCCGCGCCGCTCAGCGCGTCGTCCGGCATGAGTTTGGGCATGTTCATCCATACGTCGAACTCCTCGCGTGGAATGAAACTGATCGGCGTCGAGCGAATCGGGCTGGCCCCGCAACCCCACAATCGACCCCAGACAAATTGTCCGCTCAACGTGGCTTCGTCGAGCCATTCGCGGCGATAGCCCTTCACCCGCCGCGGCAGAATCGCGGATTCCCAGATGGGCGCCGGCGCCTCGAACCCGGCAAGTTGACGCAGCACTTGGGTAACGCCGCGCGGACCCTCCAGTTGATAATCCTCTTCGACATGCTGCCACCGCGCCAGGAATCGCAAATACTGCGCCGGGGTGACCGGCTCGATCTCGCGGCGAAGCGTGTCCAGCGTGTATCGATGGATGCGGGCGAGGAGCCGCCGCTCGCACCAGACCTCGCGGCCATCTAGTCGCGTTCTGAGCAGCGCGCCCTCGCGCTCCAGTTCGCCCAGCACACGCTCGACGGTCGTTGATTCGCCGACGGCATCGACCTGATCGTCCGCCGGACGCAATCGCGCATCATCGGGTGTGACTGCAGCCAGCGCCTCCATCCGGCCCAGCACGATCTTCTTCAAATCGCGCGGGCCATCGACCGCGTACCAGCGTCCCTGCCGAAACGCCACGCGCTGCTTGCCCGCCAACTGCACCAGCCAATCTCGCCATTCCTCGGCTTCGTCATCCATCACGAAGCCCATCCAGAGCAGCGCGTCGTGGACCTCCTCCATCGATTCCGCGGTGGGCCATGCCTCTTCGCGAACACGCTGCACGGCGATCGGGTCGAGTGCTCCGATTTCGTCGGCGTCCTGCCGGCTGAGGGTGCGTCGAGTGATGACCGCCCGGGTTCGTCGCTCTTCGAGCGGTGCGTCGTCGAGGAATGTGTATGGCTGCGACGCGAGAATCCCGCGCGCGAATGCCGAGGGCGTGGGCGTATCCACGGCAACGCATTCAATCTCGCCACCGCGCACCTCGCGCAGTATCTCGACAAGCCCCTCAATGTCTGTTGCCTCGGTCAAGCAGTCGCCGATGGTCTGCCGCACCAGTGGGTGTTCTATCGGGATCTCCAGATCGCCGGCCGGCAGATTTTCCGGACACGCGACCGCACTCGGAAAAGTTGTCGCCAGCAAATCAGCCGCGCGCATCCGCAGGATCTGCGGCGGCACGCGCTTGCCCTTCTGGAATCGATCGAGCACCAGCGACCGCGTGGCATTCCACCGCCAGCGGGATTCGAACATGGGTTGATCGAGCACCGCCTGGGTCAGCACCTTTTGCACCGTGTTGGCATGCAGGTACTTGAAGACATCCGCAAGCGGGAAGCTGTGCTGCACGCCGAGCGAGATGACGATGGCCTCCTCGTTGGCGGCGGCCTGCAACTCGAATCCGAACCCGCGGCAGAATTTCTTGCGAAGAGCAAGGCCCCAGCCGCGATTGATGCGGCCGCCCATCGGGGCGTGCAGGACCATCTGCATGCCGCCGCTCTCGTCGAAGAATCGTTCGAGGACGATGCGGCGTCGCGTCGGAATCGCACCGAGCACCTTCCGGCCCTCGGCCACGTACTCGGCGAGTTGCAGCGCGGCTTCAGGCGACAGGCCGATCTCTTCCTGAAGCGCGGATGGATCCTCCGCCACTTCGCGAACGCGGCCGATTTCCTCCGAGAGTTCCGGGGTGCGCGAAGGCCCCTCGCCGAGCCAGAAGGGAATCGACGGCGGCTGGCCCTGCGCATCGGCGACGCGCACCGTGCCTTGCTCAATCTTCAGCACCCGCCACGAGGTGTTGCCCAATTGAAAAATGTCGCCCGCGTTGGACTCGATGGCGAAGTCTTCATTCAGCGTGCCGACGAACGTCCCCTCGGGATCGAGCACGACCTGAAAATCCGCCACATCGGGAATCGCCCCGCCGCCCATGATCGCGGACAGTCGGGCCCGCTTCCGCGCCATGATTCGGCCGCCGACGCCGTCGCGATGCAGCAGTCCGCGACGACCGTCGAGATGCATGGCGATGGCCTGATCGAATTCGTCCCGATGCAGATCGCGGTAGGGCCAGGCCCGCTTGAAGCGTTCGAACAGTTCCGCCTCGCACCAGCCCTCATCGCCGCGTTCGCCGCAGGCGGCCACGATTTGCTGAGCGAGAATATCCAGCGGCGCCAGCGGGTGCGGCGTGCGATCCAGATCGCCGCGTTTGACGGACCGCAGCAGGGCCGCGGCCTCCACGAGTTCATCCAGCGTGAGCGGAAAGAGCCGCCCCTTGGGCGTGCGCCGCACGGCATGCCCTGCGCGGCCCACGCGCTGCAGCAGTGTCGCGATCGATCGCGTCGCACCGATTTGGATGACCAGATCCACATCGCCGATGTCGATGCCCAGTTCGAGCGAGGCCGTCGCCACCAGCGCACGCAACGAGCCGGACTTCAGCCGTTGCTCGGCATCCAGCCGCCGGTCCCGTGACAGACTGCTGTGATGGCACGTCACCTGCTCGGGCCCCAACATTTCGGAGAGCCGCGCGGCCAGCCGCTCGGCCATCTTGCGCGTGTTCACAAAGATCAGCGTCGTGCGGTGCTCGTTGATCAGTTCACAGATACGGGCATAGATTTCCGCCCACTGCTCGTGCGAGCACACCTCGGCCAGCGGCGACGGCGGCACTTCCACCGCCAGATCCAGATCCCGCTTGTGGCCCACGTCCACCAGTTCGCACGGCCGATCCACCCCGACCAGAAACCGCGCCACGTCTTCAATCGGCTTCTGCGTCGCCGAGAGTCCGATCCGCTGCAACTGCCCGCCGGTCAACGCCTCCAATCGCTCCAACGACAACGCGAGATGCGGCCCGCGCTTGTCCTTCGCCAGGGCGTGAATCTCATCGACGATGACTGTCTTCACCGTGGACAAGACCCCCCGTCCGCCCTTGTTGGTGAGCATGATGTAGAGCGACTCGGGCGTCGTGACGAGAATGTGCGGCGGCTTCTTCAGCATGGCCGCCCGATCGCGGATCGGCGTATCGCCGGTCCGCACCTGCACGCGAATCTCGGGCAGCGTGGGGTCCAGCGCGCGCAACTCCGCCAGCGGGCCTTCCAGATTTTTCTGAATGTCGTTACTCAGCGCCCGAAGCGGCGAGACGTAAACAACCTGCGTCTCGTCCGGCAGCCCGCCATCAGGCATAAGCAGTGTGTCACCCATTTCCAACCGGCGGATGGGCACTGGGAATGCCCCGGCCTCAAGGGCATCATTGGCAGAATTGAGGGTGCCACTGGCAGCTTGCCTGCCCGTGCGAACGAGAGCATGCGCCCCGAGCAGAGCGAACTCCGCATCCGGCGACTCGGCCCCCCGCTTCACCAGCCGATCCAGAATCGCCAGAAACGCCGCCAGCGTTTTACCCATGCCGGTCGGCGCGGCAATCAGCGTATTCCGTCCGCTGCGAATCAGCGGCCACCCAAGCACCTGCGGCTCAGTCGGCTCTCCGAGGCGCGTGACGAACCATTTCGCGATCGTGGGATGAAAGTCGGCAAGAGACATGAGCGAATTATAAGTCTGCGCCGGTGCAAAAAAGGAATTCACGCACCGGCAATCGATTATTCGACTTGCCCGCTGTCCGCGTCAGGAAACCGTCGATGGCGTGGCTGAAGCCGGGTGTCCGGCCGAGCGGCCGTAGGCTTCGTGGTACCACTCGAATGCGCGGCGCATGCCGTCGGCAAATCGCACGGTCGGCTTCCAGTCCAAGATCTGCCGCGTCTTGCTGCAGTCGATCTTCTGGGGCAGGCCCGTCAATGCCACCGCTGCACGCCGCATGACCATACGCCGCGTGCCCACGGCGACGTATTCTCCAACCCAGCCAGCGAAGAAGGCGATTCCGTAGGGCACGCGCTTGACGTGTGGCAGACCGAACCCGTCGGCCAGGGCGTCGAAATAGGTCTGCTGGGTGACGACTTCGTCGCCGCCGGCGATGAGGATCTGATTCTTGGCGGCCGGACGCGTGCCTGAAAGCGCGATCGCCTTGACCGCATCGAGCACATAGACCATGGCCATCTCGTTATCGCCGCCGCCGATGATGCGGGCGATGCCCTCGCGGAATACCGGCTCGAGATAGGTGTGCATGGTCTTGTTTCGCGGACCGTATAAATACCCCAGGCGAATGATGGTCCACTCGATCGATGCCGGCATGGACGTCCGCACGACTTCCTCTGCCATGAGCTTGGTGCGGCCGTACATGAACCAGCGCGGCGGCTCGGGCGTGGGCGTGGCTTCGTTGATGACAATGCCCGAGGACAGAAGTTTGGGATGATAGACGCCGCAGGAGCTGACGTAGACAAACCGCTTGACTTGGGCAGCAGTGGCGGCCTCGGTCAGGCGGCGGGTGCCGTCGACCGTCGTTCGCATGAAGTCCGACTCGCTGCCGACGATTTCGACGCGCGCGGCTGCGTGGTAAATCACGTCCACGTCGCGGCATGCCGCGGCCAGCGATGCGGCGTCGTCCAAATCGCCCCTGACCGGCTCGGCCCCCAGCGAAACCATGCCGGCCCGATCGGCATCGCGCCGAATCAGGGCGCGCACGTCCATGCCATCGGCGACGAGCCGCTCGATGAGATGACTGCCGACAAAACCGGTTCCGCCGGTGACCAAGGCCCGCATAGATACGACCCGCTAGATGGATGCCTGTTCAGAACGCCCTAAGGATCCTGTTTCGATTCTAACTTCTGTCGCCGAATTGGCCAACGGACTTTTTGCGCGACCTGGCGTTATTCAACCGGCGGACGGGGCAGCCAGCGGTTCACTTTGGCGCAATAGGCCTCGTAAGACTCGCCGAATCGCTTGCGGAGCAGCGGCTCTTCCAACCGGGTCACCTGATAATGAGCCAGGGGAAGGCCGACGATCAGGAGCACCGCAATGCCGATCGAATTGAAGTAAATCGCCTCGCCCAGCACGGTGATCAACAGTGTGATCACCACCGGGTTGCGCACCCATCGGTACGGCCCGGTCGCCACGAAAACCTTCGGCGGATCGAATTCGACGTGCGGCCCCTTGCCGAAGAAGACCAGCCAGAACGAACAGACGATGTAGGACGCGAGGCCGATTGCGAAGATGCCCACGCCGACCAGACCGCGGAACCCGCTCCAGAACGCCGCAGCAATGCTCCAGAACGATCCGCCCCAGCGCACCTTCTGCTCGACCAGGTAGAACACGCTGGGGACCAGTCCAAGGATGAAAAGCAGGAAGAGAATGGTGTACACCGTCCCGCGCAGCCCATAGGGCTTCTCGGGCGGCACCGCTCCCCCACCGCTGCTGGGATTGGGGTTTATCGACAAATTTGAAAACTCAATCGGTTGCCGTACGGACGCGCCGCGCGGTTGTTTACCATCGCACCGCGAAACCGGCCGTCATCCACTTGCTCGACTCGACCGCATGCACGACGGCAAGCTGACCCGGCTTGAGTTCACCGGTTCGCACCATTTCGTCGAAGTGCAGCAAAGTCGCCGCGCCGCCGCAATAGCCGATGCGATTGCTGCGGAACTTGATCTTGTCGCGCGTGATGTTCAGCCGGTCGAGGAACGCGGGAATGTGATCTTCGTAAAGCTGCGACGTCGGAATCGACACGACGTAATGATCCACGCTGCCGGGCTCGATCTTCATTCGCTCGGTGAAGTTCACCAGGCCCTGCAACAGCAACGGTGCCGCGTTGTCGTTCACCGCGGTGAAGTCCTGCCAGAGGTGGTGCTGGCCTTCGCCGTACAATTCCGGAATCTGGTGGCTCGCCTTCATCAGGTCGGCCGCCGCGCCACCTGCGGTCATGCCGGCCGGGCGTCCTGCGCCGACCGACTGAACGAACGTGCTGATCAACTCGTGCGTGGGCTTGCCGTCCTCGTTGGCCTTCAAAACGACGGCACCAGCGCCGTCGGCGAGGATCCACCGAAGGGCCGCGTGGACCTTGTCCATCTTCGGCTGATTGAAATAGCAACTTCGCAGATAAATGGACGACAACTGACTGTATGCAACGAGTGCCGTTTTGTAGCGGCCCGTCCGCAGGGCGTCGAAGGCGATCTGCATCGACTTGCCGACACCTGAGCAGTTGGAATGCACCTCGATCTCGGCACAGGTTTGAATTCCGAGACGTTCCTGAAGCAGCGCGCTGGTGGGCGGCGTGCTCTGGTCGTAGGAAGGACACGAAATGATCAGAAGGTCGAGCTGCTGAGGCTCCATGCCCGCCATTTCGAGGGCGTTGCGCGCGGCGATTTCGGCCATGCCGCTGAAGTTGTGCGTCATGTCGCCGGTTTCGGGATCAACGGCAAAGTGCCGGGTTTCGACACCGCCTCGGCCGAGCATCTTCTGGCCAAGGTTCTCGACGAAGCTCTTCACTTTCTGCGGTGCGCCTTCGAGCCGCCCCAGGATGGCTTCGACGCGATCGCTTGGAACGGGCGGCCCGGGTAAAAAACTACCCGTGCCTACAATGCTGACTGGTAGCAATGACATTCCGACTCCCAAATCTAGCGCCGAACCGCAACTATCTTGATGCGGCGAAATGGCGCGTGCTGGGCGAGGCTCCCCCTTTTCGGCAGGCGGAACATGATAGCACCCATGTCCGCGCGAGGGAACGTGACCGCCCAATTCATGCACTGCGCCTGGTCATTTCGCGCAGCGATTTACGGGGCAGAGCATAACCGGACCCGGCAAGGCTGCCTAGTGGTATTTCCGGAGTTTCCCGCTCTGCATCTATCCTCATGCAGGAACCGCACTTAACCAAATGCGGAGTGCGCCATCACGGTCATGCACGGACGCACCTCAAACTTGATCGAGTGACCTGGCATTTTCGCCAGACCGGCGGTTCGCCTCACACTTGCGAACGCGGAGCCTTCCGACAACCATTCCGCGACCATGGATCTCACTTGGAAGCGCATCCCACTCACCCTCAGGCGCCCGTTTCGTACGGCCACGGCTCTGCGCACCACCAAGGAGACGCTTTGGCTGACCCTTCGGCACGGGGACCTAGAAGGATGGGGGGAAGCCGTGCCGGTTGATACCTATGGCCAAACCCTCGCCACAGCGGAAGCCGCCCTTCCCGCGATAGCGGGATACCTCCACTCGATCCGCGACATTCCAGAAAGGGGGACCGACCAAGAAGCCATCGTTGACTCGTTGATTCGAATCGTACCCACCGAGCGTGCGACAATCGCCGCTGTCGATGCCGCGATTCACGATCTCATGGGCAAGGCGCTTCACGTGCCGGTCTGGCAGTGGTTAGAACTAAACCCCGCCACCCTCCCCCCCACGTCTTTCACAATCGGTATTGATGACATTGAGACCATTCGCGACAAAGTTTTCGATGCCGCCGAATTCCCCATACTCAAGGTCAAGCTCGGGACATCGAATGATGAACAGATCTTGGAAACTGTCCGCCAAGCGGCACCGCACAAAACGCTTCGCGTCGACGCAAATACTTCTTGGCCAGACGCCGAATTGATCGAGCGTGCAAGAATGCTCGCCCGGTGGAACGTCGAATTCGTTGAACAACCGGTTGCAGCTCCCAATCTTGACGGCCTGCGGCGCATCAAGACGGCGGGCATCCTTCCGGTGATCGCGGATGAAAGTTGCGTCACGCCAGCGGATGTATCCGGCCTTTCGGACTGTGTGGACGGGATCAACATCAAGATGAGCAAGTGCGGCGGCATTACCGAAGCACGCAAAATGATCCGGTTGGCGCGACAGGCCGGACTCAAGGTCATGCTCGGCTGCATGATTGAGAGTTCCCTGGGAATCTCCGCCGCAGCCCATCTTGGGCCGATGGTGGATTACCTCGACCTCGATGGGCACCTACTACTCGCGGCGGATCCCTTTTCCGGCGTCGGAGGCCAGGGCGGGCGGTTGACGCTGACCGACCGGCCCGGGTTGGGCATGTCGACAGCCTGACCACCACGTCAGTGGACATCACGCTTCCAAAATACCTATGTCGCTCTAAAGTGTTTCAAATCAATTAGTTACGAACGGAAATTCGATTTTCACTCGCCGGATTCCCTTCGGACCTTGACGTCACTTGGGGGACCGTAATAATCCGAACGGTGAATGGAGCGGGTGTTTTTCGCACCCCGATTCAGCACCCCGGTTTGACCTGCGACTCCCCAGGGCAGGTAGATCCGGCTCGACCTCTCCCATCGGCGATCAAATGCGCTCCCGTGCGATGGCACGATCCGCGGAATGCAATTGATCACCAGCGGAAACCGGGCACGCACAGACGTTGCGGACTCGACTCCGATGATGGTTCCTCGCAAGGAAAATTTTTTGGACGCCTCGCGCGTTTCAACAAGGAGAGGACTTCATGTCTTCAGTCCCAATGGGACCCGTCTCAGACGATCAAGGAAATGCTGGTCAAACGAATGGCCGGCTCAGTTACAAGTTTCAGCGGTTGCGCGAGAGCATTCGTAACGCCGTGCTTCAAGGTGAATTCGCCGATCGATTGCCCGGCGAACGCACGCTTGGCAAACGCTTTGGCGCGAATGCCAAGACGATCAACAAAGCGCTCAGCGATCTGACCGCCGAGGGGCTGCTGATTCGGCAGATCGGCCGCGGGACATTTGTCGCCAAACGCGAGAGCGCTCCTCAAGCCGATGATCGCGTGACCCATATTCTGGCAACCGCCGACGCGACATGCGATCCGGTAGCGCTGACGGATGTGACGTCAGGCCTTCAGAATGTCGAGATGCTGAGTGCCGGCGTCGATTCGCATGGCAACTGGCCGCTGTCGGCGTGGCCGGTGGGTCGCCGCCGCGATTCGAAGGCGCTGGTGCTGTGGGTCTCTGACCCGCTGACACGTCAGACGCCTCGCATGCTGCCGTCATTGACGGCCGAGCTTCACCGACGGCAGGTGCCGTTCCTGATCGTGGGTGCGTCCGGGGCCACCGAGCGCGTCAACTGCGTTGCCCCCGATTACAGCGATGCTGGATACCGCGTCGCCGAGCATCTGATTCAGTGCGGCTGCAAAGCCATCGTTCCGGTGGCCGTGGAACAGACAAGCCGCGAAATTGAAGCCGCGCTGGCCGCCATTCAAGCCGCCACCGTGCGGTTTGGTGCAACTTACACCGGGCCGGTGACCCCGGAGCATTTTGCAACCGAAGTAATGATGCGGGTCGGTGCGGCCGCCAACGGCCGAGCGCCCGCAGCGCCCGAACAAATCGGCGTGATTTGCATCGGCCTTGCGGCGTTCAAGGCAGTTCAGTCTCGCCGCATCACCGACACAGCCGGTGCCGGGTCGATGAAGACTGCATTGATCGCCGCCCCCGGCCAGCGTGTGTCCGCCGCACCGGGCGTCACCACATACGAGTGGGACATGACGCAGTTTGCGGATCGGGTTTGCGAGTGGTCTCAGACTGCGAAATCGGCGCTTCAGCCAAAGGAGACATACGTGCCGGGCACGCTTTTTCCGCGCCACGGCCTGACCCGACGCGTCGAGACATCGAATGCGGCGGAAGCCACACGCAGCGCCACGCCCCCCGGCGCTCGAACCGTGGTTGAAGCCGTGCGTTAGCGTCCACACCGGTCGCATTCACATGATATGAACGAACCCACACCCTGGGCTGTGGCGTTCGGAAGCATCCGGCCCCATCAGGCAATGGAATGCACGCAATTTGCAGAAAGCAAATGCGTCCCATTGCCCGGATGGGGCCATGCGTTCATAATCATGTTGACACGCCGAACCGCTTCGGCGCGGCACATGCGGCAAAGGACGGAAAAATGGGCGCAACGCTCGATGCACTTCATCGACTGCAGGAGATCGAGCTCCAACTCGCAGAGGTCAAGGGACGAATCGACAGGCGCTACCGCGCCGTCAAGCGTCAGGAGGAGCGAATCGCGCAAATCGATGCGGATATCGCCTCCCGGCTGGAGACCATCAAGCGCGACCAGATCGACGCCGACCGGCTCGAACTGGACATGAAAGGCCGCGAGGCGACCATCGCCAAGCACCGCCAGCAACTCAACGAAGCCAAGACGAATAAAGAATACTCGGCGATCCTCACCCAGTTGAATACTGAAAAGGCTGACAGCTCCAAGGTGGAGGAGCGTGTGCTCACCATGATGGGCGAGCTGGAGGCCAAGAAAAAGTCGATTGAGGAAATCAAGGCGGCGCGGGCCGCGGAAGTGTCGCGTCGCGATGAACTGGTGGCCGAAGCCAAGGCGGCTGAGGATGCCGCGAAGTCGCGGCTCGACGAGTTGCGTGCACAACGTGCCAAGGCCGCTGCCGATGTGCCGGAAATGGCCCTGGGGCTCTTTACTCGCATCGCCGAGAAGAACGAGGGCGAGGCCCTTGCCAAAGTCGTACGCACCCACCCCAAACGGGCCGAGTACGCATGCGACGGTTGCAACATGGCCATCAACATCGAGCAGGTCAACGCGGTCATGTCGCGCGACGAAGCTGTGCTCTGTAATTCATGCAAGCGAATTCTTTACATGCCGTCGGCGGCCGCGTCTCTTCGTGCCTGACGACGCCGTGACCGCTTCCCTCCAGGCGCCCGACCCATGCATGTCTTGATTCAGGTGGATGGCGGCAGCCGCGGAAACCCCGGGCCGGCCGCGGCGGGTGTGACCATCACCGATCCGGCCGGACGACCGATCTTCGAAGCCGGCTTTCACCTCGAACCCATGACCAACAACCAGGCCGAGTATCACGGCCTGCTCTATGCATTGCGCGAGGCCAAACGCCTCGGCGCCACGCGGCTCGACATCAAGGCCGACAGCGAACTGCTGGTCCGCCAGATCAACGGTCAATACAAAGTCAAAAATGAGGGCCTGCGTCCGCTTTATGCCAGCGCCGTCCGGCAACTCCAGGAATTCGACGACTGGCGCATGGTGCACGTGCGCCGCGAAGGCAACACCCGGGCCGACGAACTCGCAAACCTGGCCATGGACGCCGCCAGCGATGTGATCGAGACCGATTCGCAGATTGATTCAATGGCAACCCCACCGGCCCCGCCAAGAACGACCGGTTCAGCGGGCCGGACGATCGTGATTCGATGCATTCACGCCTGCGATTCTGAAACGTGCCCAGTCCCCCACGCCGCCGGCTGGTCCGCCAGCATTCAGAACGCCACGCCCGAAGGGCTCTGCATACATTCCGCCGCGGACGTGTTCAAAGCCGTTTCAAGCTCGCTCGAAACCGGCCAGCCACAGTCGGCGGCCTGCCCGCGCACCCGATGCGGCGGGCGATTTTCCATCGAATCCGGGGAGAGTCCGCCGGCGGCCAGGCCGTACCGCACCCCAAAAAGGTCTTGACACCGTGTCAGGCTTCGGGTGGGATATTCGGTTGAGTGAAGTCTCGCGGCCAGTGCGCGAGCGGCAGATCGGTTCTCCGCGTCCCACGCCCCAGCGCTTCGTATCAAGGATCGTCCAGTCCTTTCCATCCCCCCCTCCTCCATTTTCAAAGGAAGTAACTCATGGATTACGTCGACAAAACCATCGTTTGCTCTGATTGCCAGGCGGAGTTTATTCACTCAGCGGACGACCAGCAGCGGTATGCCGAGCGCGGGTTCACCCATGAGCCGAAGCGATGCGCTGCGTGCCGCGCCACACGCAAGTCCTCCGGTGGCGGCGGCGGCGGCGGTGGTGGTGGCGGCTACAGCGGTGGTGGCGGCGGCGGACGCGGCTTCGGCGGCGGTGGTGGTCGCGGCGGCTACGGGGGCGGCGGCGGTGGTGGATACGGCGGCGGAGGCGGCGGCCCAAAGCAATTGTTCGATGCGACCTGCGCCGAGTGCGGCAAGCAGACTCAGGTTCCGTTCAAGCCGTCGGGCAATCGACCGGTGTACTGCCGGGATTGCTTCAAGACGCGCCGCGGTTGATCGCGCCCGTTGCAGACAAAAAAGTAAGTTCGAGGCCGCAGTTCGCTTGTTGACGGCGACCTGCGGCTTCTCTTTTCGGCTGATGGCGTTCAACGCAACTCATGCGGAGAATTGCGCTGATTCCGGTCGGATCTGAGCCTACTGAGGCCGTTTGAACGTATTCTCCAAGTCCTCTAGTATGGCTGCGTATGGAACTCAATAAGGAGCAAGAAGCAATGGCGACTATTCCCCCCCTCGGCGGCGCGCTGGTCAATCGGATCGCCCCCGAAGCAAAACTGGCCACCCTCCGCGCCGAGGCCGAGAAGCTGCCCCGCCTGAAGCTGCCCGAGCGCGAGCAGTGCGACGTCGAGATGATCGCCATCGGCGCGCTCTCGCCGTTGACCGGCTTCATGGGCTCGAAGGACTTCAAGAGCGTCTGCGAGAACATGAAACTCGCGGCCAGCGGCCTGCCCTGGTCGATCCCGATCACCTGCTCGACCGATGCCAAGACCGCCGACGGCTTCAAGGTCGGCCAGCGCATCTGCCTGACCGACGACGCCGATCGCCCCCTAGCCATATTGACGCTTGAAGAGAAATACCCGCACGATACGACGCTGGAATGCGAGAGTGTCTATCGCACCTCCGACGACGCCCACCCGGGCGTGAAGGTCACCAAGAGCCAGGGCGATGTCTGCCTGGCCGGGCCGATCGACGTGATCAGCCCCAACTACACGCCCGACTTCGTCGATCATCGCCTGACGCCAGCTCAGACCCGGGCTGCGTTCGATGAGCGCGGTTGGTCGACCGTCGTCGCCTTCCAGACCCGCAATCCCATCCATCGGGCCCACGAATATCTCACCAAGTGCGCCCTCGAAATGTGCGACGGCCTGCTCATCCACCCGCTCGTGGGCCAGACCCAGGCCGGCGACATCCCGCCCGATGTCCGCATGAAATGCTACAAGAGTCTGCTTGAAGGCTATTACAACAAGAGCCGCACCATGCTCAGCGTCATGCCCGCGGCCATGCGCTACGCCGGCCCGCGCGAGGCCATCCTGCACGCCATCGTCCGCCGCAATTACGGCTGCACCCACTTCATCGTTGGACGCGATCACGCCGGCGTCGGCAACTACTACGGCACCTACGACGCCCAGAAGATCTTCGATCAGATCGACCTGTCCACCGAGCGCGGACTGGGCATCATCCCGGTCAAGTTCGAGCATACCGTGTGGTGCAACAAGTGCGAAGGCATGGTCTCCGCCAAGACCTGTCCGCACGACGCGAAGACCGACCACGTCTTCCTTTCGGGCACCAAGGTCCGCGACATGCTGGTCAAGGGCGAGCGCCCGCCGATGGAGTTCACACGGCCGGAGATTGCTGACATCTTAATTGCGTCAATGAAGGCATGACGATCGCAGCCTGACTCACAAGCGACAGATGGAAATATCCGGCGGTGTCTCATTCACCGGGGATAGACGATTCGGGCTTTCGTTCGCGCGATTGCAATCGATCGCACGCACCTGCACTGACATTTCCCACTGCGAGCGCCGCCGATGACGGAACGTGGGTCCCGCATTCCGGACATCGGGACGACAGGTTCCCGGTCAAGTCGTACTCGCAGCGAGGACACCGATTGGACTTGAGACGGGGCCTGCGTCGCCGCCAAACGATTATGGTCGGCACGACCAGGATCGCCAGCGGCCACCACAATGAAAAAGTGAACTTCGTGGTGGCCGGCGGATATGGACCGCCCGATTGGCGCAGGATGTCAAAGACCTTGCCGCCATCGACAGGCCAAAACTCCACAATATCAAAATCGTCACCGACGCTCGAGCGGGGCATGTGCTTCACAATGACATTGCCCGTGCGAACGCCCACAAGCCAATCCCCTGCCGCGGTCATCACGGTGGTCAAAAACGACAGGTAAGCCAGGGAAAACAGCGCAAGGCAGACAGCGAACAGGCATCTCAGAGAGAAGCGATTCCAGAAGCCGCGCCGGGTACGAGAAAGTCGATGCATGTCTGCATCACTCGCGGTGGCACCACACTGTCGAGCTAAAGACAAGCCTGAAAAAGCCGCCGACCGGACTCGGACCGGTGACCTGCGGTTTACAAAACCGCTGCTCTACCAACTGAGCTACGGCGGCAAGTTGTTTATTTATAAGCACTTACGATAATAGCGCAACCCTCTGAATATATTGACGACAACCTTGACGACAACCGGGACAGAACCCACAATGCCCTATCAGTGCTAATTGGGCTCTCCGGTGGCTTTGCGAGGGTTGTCGTCATGCCCGTATCCTCAATCAAGAAAATCAAACCCAGCAAGCCATTTCCCACGTTTCCGTTGACTGCGCATCCCAATGGCCAATGGTGCAAAAAAGTCCGCGGCACAGTGCGATTCTTCGGCGTTTGGACCGACCCACAATCTGCGTTGGAAGAATATAACCGCCAAGCAGCCGATCTGCACGCAGGACGAGTTCCGAAATTGCGATTCAGTGAAAAGCCGACCGTCAAGGACGTGGCGAATGGATACCTGGCTGCACAAAAAGCCAAGGCGGAGCGAGGGCTGATCTCGCCGCATTGGTTTGATGATTGCACCCGGACCCTCAAGGATTTCGCGGCCGAGGTCGGCAAGGATCGACCCTGGGACGACCTTCGACCAGAGGACTTCGCTCAATATCGCCTCAGCCTTTATGACCGCTACGGGACTTGCACTATCGACCGGTACATCACCGTCATTCGGGGCGCGTTCAAGCACGGTTTTGATACTGAACTGATGGACCAGCCCATGAAGTTCGGGGGGCAGTTCAACAAGCCGTCTAAAAAGGAACAGCGAATTAGCCGGACGGAGCGAGAACGCGAAAACGGCAAGCGGCTATTTGAGCCACGACAGATTCGTCAACTCCTCGAAGTCGCCAGCCAACCGCTGAGGGCGATGATTCTCTTGGGAATCAACGGCGGGTTTGGGAACACAGACTGCGCCGAACTACGGCAGAGCGCCGTGAATTTGAAACGAGGAATCATCGACTACCCTCGCCCCAAGACGGCGGTACAGCGAGTCGTTCCACTTTGGCCGGAAACCGTCAAGGCGCTTCACGAGGTCCTAGATGGCGATCGACCACGAGCAAAGGTCCCTGAAAACGAGTCACTCGTCTTTTTGACTACACATGGCAATCCCTGGAAGCAATCGCTACTTCATTCAACCGGCGATGCTATGTCACCGAAGGTTCGAAGGGTTGAGGCCATTTCAGCGGAGTTTGCAAAGGTGTTGGATGAACTGAAGATGGACCGCAAGGGCTTGGGATTTTATGCACTGCGACACACGTTTCGCACTTGGGCCGATGAGGTAAGTGACCAACATGCGATTCACCTGATCATGGGACACGCAATTCCGGGAATGAGCGGGGTTTATGTTGAGAGGGTTGACACCAAGCGGATGCGTGCAGTGGTCGATCACGTTCGAAAGCGGCTGTTCAGTCGCCGATAAAGTCCATTCCAGTCTTATTTTGCCTCTTTCTCCGCGGCTGTGTCACCAACGCGTTGTCGACAATGCCGGCAATCAGGAAATCATTGATCCAGTCTTTACGGATCCTGAAGCGATGTCGCACACCCGCGCCGTTGCCCGTATTGATCTCTGTGGCCTTCAATCGTCCTGACAGAACCAGTCGCTCAATCGTATCCCGGGAAACCCTTAGTTCGTTCGCGGCCTCCTGAATCGTGAGCCACTCCCGCGCCGGCTCGGCTGACGCAATACGAATTGAATGGAGCAGTTGCTCGATCCGCTCAAGCGCGCTCACCATATCCGCATTTGCGTCGTCTCGCGGGTCTTTGGCGACCATGAATATTCAATCCTGCCGGCACCCGCACACCGTCTCCGTACTGGCGAACGGCACTGCGCTAGCGCGCACGCGGTTTGCAACGTCGCACTCGATGACTGAATGTCACCTCTATCAATAACAAGGCAGGAATGTTTTTGCGGAAGCGGAGCTCGTTGATGCTGCCGTGTCTTGGCATTGTCGGGGGGATGCGTCTAGTGGGCGGGCCTGCGATCATTCGAGAACCGGAAGCGAGAGAAGACCTCGGGCCGGTTTTGTGTCTGTAGATTCAACATAGAGATTGGAAGGCTGGATTCCTGCCGGCAGCTCGTCCCAAGTCCGCCCATCCAGCATGCGTCCCCCTTTCGCAGGGCCGCCATTCTGCTTTGCGGTCGGATCCGCTCGGTCCGGGTTGTTGGCAATCGTTCCCCACTGCTTGAAGAAGAATGCCACGCCCGCCGCCTGGCACTGGTCACGCACTCCGCGCGCCCCAACCCGGATTCATCGGCCGCGACTTAGGTCCCGATTCGCCGCCACAAATGACCCAGTCAATGCCGGAGAGATCCAGTCTGACTGGCGCCAGCAGGGGCTCCACGCTCAGAAATCGCAAGCGCGCGGGGACACTGGTCAGGTGCTTGATGAATTGATCCGCTGCCTTCTGATGTCCGCAGGTCGTCCCCAGCCAGACGTTATGCCGCGGATCGTCGATCCATAACCGGGGCAACATATCCTGGATGTTCTGGGGCCGTTTGGTCAGCAGCAGCCAGTCCAGATGAGGCGTCACCTCGATCAGTTTCCAAAGGCGCTCGCGCTGAGACTGGAGGTCCTGTCGATCCTCGAATACATCGGCCATGGAGGCGCAGAACACGCGATGGCGTTCATTCCGTTCCCGCGCCTTCTTGTTCCACCTGATCGGTTCGGCCCAGTGTTTGTTTTCAAAGAACCTGCTGTCCGCTCCTGGTCCCCAGATGGTCAGCCCGAGCCGAACGGTTGCGAAGTGCCAGGCGTAACAGTGTTCACAATCTTGATTGACCTTGGTACAACCCCACCACGAATTGAACGTGTGATGAGCCCACTCAATCGGTGTGTATTGTGCCACGTGTGTTCCTTATGGTGAGTGCCATCCGGTTCATCGTTCAACACGCTTTACCAAGCGATGTCGCAAAGTCTCACCAGATCGAGAATTGCTCATCGCCCCAAGACATTTACACAATCCCCAACCGCTTTTTCCATCGATAGAACGTCGCCCGGCTTCCATAACCGGCGGCTTCGAAGGCCGCGATGCGTTCCGCGTCACTGGAATAATCTGGAGACATGATCAGCGGAATGATGGCCCTGACCTCTTCATCGACGCCCATGCTCTGGAGAAGCGGCTCCTTCCAGCCATCCGGGAAGGCCTGGCGAAGCTGCGTCCCTTTTTCATAGTAGCGCATGCTGTGGCGCGGGACGAACGAAAGAAATTCACCAATAAATCCATACACGTCTGCGTCCGTGAACCAATCCGCCACCTTGGAATGGATCTCTTCGGCACTGGGAATAAAGTGGACGACGATCGCACGATCTTCGATCGCCTGGACGTTGGCGTTCTTCGTTTGCCACTCGTTGGCGATGAGACATACCGGCGACGAGGTTGTGAATGAAGCGGGCACTAGCTCACTGACTACGTCGGCATGTCGGCTCGGCCACCGTAGTCGCTTGACCGAATCGGTATTGCACAGGCACTTGAGGATGCGGACGCTGGCCGGGTCGCGATAGATATGATCCAAATCATCGATGATGACCGGAAGGTTTTGATGCTTGAAGAGCTCGTGATACATTCCGAAGGCTGTGGCGTGCGTCTCCAGATACAGATGGGGCCGGTTGCCGACCGAGCGTTTGACGCTCTGACTCTTTGAGGTCCCTGGGCTCCCCACGATCAGCAAGAAGCGGAATAGCCCGGCAACGAATTGGCTGATCACATTGCAAAAAACCTCATAGGACTTGATCTTGATGGCGTTCTGAAGCTCAAGTTGAGCCAACGTTCGATTTCTTGTGATACTTTGAGACCCACACGGCCGGCGAACACCGGGCGCACCGTCCACGGGCGACCCGGTGACGCCGGGAGTCTGGTGAATGCCAGACTCATCACCGCTCGGATTCTCTTGCGGTATCAAAGCGCATTACTCCGGCTTCAGCAGCAGTTCCTTAAGGGCCCAGTCTACCGCCAGCAACACATGCGGCAGGTCCCGGGACGTGAAGCTATGACTCTGCTGCCATTTGTCATTCCGGTCCTTGTAATTTCGCGAGATGGTGACCTGGAAAAAACTTGTTCCGGCCTGATCGCCATCACCCACGTTGCGCCAGATGGCTGCATGCACGCGGTCGAACTGCTTGGATGAGATCGGCTTGTTGTCATTCGTCTCGGTCATGGGAATGCTCCTGTGTTGGCTCAGGGCGGGCAACCTGCCCTACCCTTCAGGGGCCGGAAGCATTTCTGGAAATGTTTGTCATCATCGGGTCCGCAGCCCGCGTACCTGTCCGGTCAGCGGGAAAGGGCCAGCATCAGGATCGCGATGAATATGATGCCTGCGCAAATTGCCAAGGCGACCGCGGTCTCGCGGTTGGATTTCCAAGGGTTTGGCAGGACAGGCCATTGCCAGCGCACCTGAACAAGCCATTCCCCAAGCGACCGTCCCGCCGGTGATGAGGCCTTCCTGGTGGAGCCGCGCTTCGGGGTCACCCGCCGCCCACCCAGCGACACCCGTGGGATGTCGTCCGAGACAATAGGAGGTGCTGACTTCGGCGGCGGCATTGCGCTGTCCGGCGACTGTCCGGTCAACGTGGCGTAGGCCTCCTGGATCAACCCAATCGCCCGGACAGCCGCATCGCGCTTGAGCGGGTCGGTGGACAACTGCTGTGGAATGACATAATGAAGACGGAGGGAGGTGAACGCCGTGTCGACCTCCCCCCGCCTTGCATTCGGTTTCACATTCAGCAGCCGTGCTGCCTCGTCGTGGGTCATGGTTGGGTCCGCTTGGTCAGCCGAAACGCGACATCCTCACGAAAGTACCGATTCAGGCTGTCAGCGTCGCCAATGAATCGGTACAGCACCTGCCCGTTCAAGACGCTGGCAGTCTTCTTGAGGATCGCCTCGTCTACATCGGAGGAATATTGGCCCACGCCAATGCAGTCGAGGAGCGCTCCTCGCTGCTTCAGCGATGCTGCGAGACGAGTGGGATCGCCACCATGGCCGTCCGTGAGCAGGACAATGTGCACTCCGTTCTGGATGGGGATGCTCTTTTCGGCTAGCAGCAGCGGCGCATTCAGATCGGTCCCATTCGCAGGCTTGATCGAGCGAATCGCGCGTTCAATCCGATTCATCTCCTCCCGGCAACCGGTAGACGGAAGGATGAGCTGGGCTTCTTCGTTGAAGGCAATCACCGCTACCCGATCATCCGCCCCCCGATCAAGCCGAGCGCGAATTAGACTGATGGCTGCGCTTTGGGCTGCTTCAAGTCGGTTCCCACGGCCGCACGCCTCGGCCATGCTCCACGACCGATCGATGATGAGAATGATGATCTCGCAGATCAAGCCCGCGACTACGATCGCTGGAGATTTTGACAGCTGGGTTCGACCCTGGACCACCTCCTCCAGATACTTGCTGATCATCTTCATGTTTCACTCCTTTTGTCTTTGATTGGTTGAACTTGAACCGCCTTGCCGACGCCGCCTAGCTTTTGTTGATCCCGCCGACTAGACCGTTTAGGCCACGCTTGACCTCGCTGGTCGTTTTGCCGCTGACCTTGTCGGTGATAGCGACATCCAGTGTTCCGTCAGCCGTGAAGCCGTACTTCACCTCGATGTCTTCTTGGTCACAGGGTCGCGGCGAGAGGTTCTGCAGGACGATGTCGCCGTACTGGGTGCACTCAGCCGGCATGGCATGGTGCGGGCCACTGGTGATCGTGACCTTTGCCGCGGCCTGGTGCGGATGAGACAGACCAAACGACTCCACCTTGGTAGCCGGCAGCGTAGTGTTGGCCGGGATGATGACACAATTTCGTTCAACACCGTTGACCAGCGCAAGGCAGCCGAGCGGATGGGCGGTGACGTCGTTCACCTCGATCGGCGGCGGGAGCACCGGCCGACCGGTTGAATCCACGACGGCCAGGCCGGCATCCGCGGCCTTGCAGGCGGCGAAGATGGCCGCTCCGCGCGCGATGGCCTCGTCCGGGTTGATGTCGGTGCGAGCCGGGCGACCGAAGCGGTTGGCCAGCATCTCGCGTACCAAAGGAATGCGGCTGGATCCTCCCACGAGGACCACGTCCTTGATGTCCGCAGGTTTAAGGCTGGCCGCCGTGAGCGCCCGATCGACAATGGTCCGGGTCTTTTCGACGATCGGCGCAATCAGGGCGTCGAAGTCGGCGCGAGAGATCTCGAAGATCAGCCGCTTGCCCTCGGCCGAGACCATGAAGCTGGCGCTTCCGGCCTGACTCAGAACCTTCTTGGCAACCTCGCACTTCATCATGATTTCGTACCAAAGAACCAAGTCCTTTTCGGGGCTGATCTCGACCCTATGCTGGTCTTTCATGGCCGCCGCAACCTTATTCATCAGCAAGTTGTCGATATCCGAGCCGCCCGTGTTGCGATCCCCGTCGGTGGCCAGCACATTGAATTCGCCGTTCTGAATATCGAGGAGGGTGCAGTCAAAGGTACCGCCGCCGAGGTCGTAGACCAGCGACTTACCCGTGGCGCCCTTGTCCAGTCCGAAAGTCAGCGCGGCCGCGGTCGGTTCGTTGATGATGGCCAACACCTTGAGGCCAGCCATTTCGCCGGCACGACGGGTTGCCTCGCGGGCAGGCGCATCGAAGTAGGCCGGCACACTGATGACCGCACCGTCGACTTTGCGACCCAGCGCAGCTTCAACTCCCTTCACAATGAACGCCAGTACAAAGGCGGCGAGTGCCACCGGCGAATAGGCCTTGCCACTGCGCGGATGGACGAATGCCGGGATCTCGGCACCGGTGGCATCAAACTTCCCGATGGTCCGCTTGAAGAGCCGCGCGGTGGACTCGGGATGCAGGGCGATCTGGTTCAACGCCCCCGCACCGACTACCGGCTTGGTCTCGTCGTGGAGGTTGACCACCGACGGCGTCAGAGTCTCGCCATCAAGATTCGGAATTACCTTGGTTTCTCCATCCGACTCGTAGATGGCCGCGGCGCTGAAGGTGGTGCCGAGGTCGATTCCGATGGAACTTTTCGCGTTTTCCTTTTTCTTCATTTTAATCTCCCTTTTTGTATACGATGACTTGCTCAGGTCGGAGCAACGCCCCGTTCCACCTGAAGCCGCGCCGGGTGATGCGGGCGATGCGGCCATCCAGTTCAGCGCGAGAAGTCAACTCCACGTCCACCACCCGTTGCAGGTGGGGATCCAATTCCGGGCCACTCACATCGAGGGGCTCCACGCCCATGCCGCGGAGGATCATGAGGATCTCGGTGCCAAAGGACTGGGCAGCCGCGTCGTGCTGGGCCTGCAATTGGCGAGCGCCGATGTGCGTTGCCAAATCGGCATCCCGACGAAATGAAACGCCCAGGAATTGGCGTTCATCATCAATGCGGTCGTGCAGGGCGAGGATTTGATCAATGACGGGGCGCAGGCAGGCACGGTGGACATTTGCTGCGACGCCATCCGACAGTTCCTTGCGCAGCGCCGCGGTCGACGCCTCGGCCAGGGAGTGGACAGTCGTCGCGATGCGCTGCGGAAGCCCCTCCAGGCTGCCCGTGAACGTCGCCGGGAGTTCCCGGCAGAGTTGTTCGAGTCGTGAAGCCACCCGCGCCTCGACCCGGGCGGCATGCCGATCAATGTGCTGCTCAAGCTGACGCTGGTGGTCCTGGGCAAAACGATTCAGCCGATCCTCCTGAAATGATTTCTGGCGAGCCTGGAATCGGACGAGCTGAAGTTTGACCGCATTGGAGATTTCTTCTTTGAGAGGCACTTCGTCATTTGCATAGTTGATTCTGATTGCAGGCGCGAAATCGAGCTTCTTCACTTCCTTAGTTGGGCCGCTGTCGACTGAGCTGTCCCGCGGCACGGCTGCCGTCGCCCAAACCGGCTCGAGCTGCGGGCGCTTGGAGCCCAGCCAAGATTTCAAATTGCGCCAGATCCACTGAATCATGTTTCACCTCCCTTTCATACAAATAGATTTATTTGTTCCGAAGCCAGCGGAAGACCAGGACCGCGGAAAACACACCAACCGCCATGACGGCGAGGTAGGCGTTCTCGACTGGGTAGGGACTCGGCCGGATCAGTTCGTTGAAGCCCATCGCCGGCGTCACGCGCGCGGTGATCCAGGCGAGGACGATGACGGTCGCCGGCACCACGATCAGTTCCCCGCGAAAACGCCCCGGCGGTGGTTGCTGTGGATTGGCGCTCCTGGGTCGCGAGGCGAGTTTCAAAACACCCCACGCGCCCATCCCTAGTGCGATGCAGGCCATCGCGTCGTAATGCGGGGAGAGGTGGTGCGGGCGCTGAACGAACGGCAATGTGTGCAGGATGGAAAATCCCAGCCCACCCCGAATCCAGATGGCCAGCGATGACAGCAGCCAGATTCCAACAATGGTTTGCACGGCGCGCATTGCAGTCGTCCTCCCGAGGGAATCCCTCGTAGACCTAGAGGACGAAATGTTTTTCAAGAAATGAAACCGTCTGCCCGGAGCACCTGAATCTGCCCCATCAACGTGGCCGCGATGGGATCCTGGCAGAGGAGGGCCTCGACCTTGCGGCAGTCATCCTGCACCTTGCACAGAAACACCATGGCCGTGACCACCGACCCCGGCGTCAGGGTGCGGACGGCGTTGCTCACGACATTGGAATACGACAGGGTGATCTCAAACGCGGTGGGTACGCCAGCCGGGCTGAATGCAAACACATCCACCGGGTGACCCGTTCCACCCACGGCGAATTCAGTCTGTACCCGCGTCCATTTATTGGCGGCGAGGTGGCGCGCCACCCGACTGATCAGAACGGTGTGGAGCAGACTTCCGTGACCGATGTAGTGTGGCGGACAGGGCTTTCCCAGGTAGTTCCATCCGATGTCCGTAACCTCCACCAGTGAATAGGTGTTTCGACCCAGGCGCTCATCGTGCAGTTTCACAAGGCCACGGCCAGCCAAAATCTTGGCACGGGCAACAAGGACCTTGTAATCCCGGATGTTGAGTCGAACCCGTCGCTCCTTCATCCAGTCATCCCGGTGCCGCGCGCAGTCCAGAAGCAACTCCTCCTCATCCTGGCTTAGTGGCGCCGGTGCGGCAGCGCTGCCGCCAGACGGCGTTGTGGGTGGATGTTTGGCCGCGGAGGTGTGGAGTTCGGCCATGATCGCCGGATAGTCGGTCAGTGGTTTCGATGGTGTGACCGGCAGACCCGCCAGCTTCGGCGTCATCAGCCGCTCACGGGTCAGCTCATTGATCGCGTCCTTCGCAATGGCGGGCGGGTCGAGATTGACGAGGAATGCGTCGGTGTAGTTCCCCAGGCCGATCTCCCGGACCAGCGCCTGCCCCCTTCCGAGTCGCGGGATCATCGTTCGCGCTTCGTGCGGCAGGTTCATCATCTGCGCCGCGATGCCGATGCTCGTTGAATCGCTGAGACCGCCCACGAGGAGCATGGTCTTCGCCGCTGAGAGGACCGCTTGGGAGATCTCCTGCAACAGGTGCGGCGCCACGATGAAACCCACCCCCGATTCACGCCCGCGAAGGAGCTGCATCGCCAGGGGTGCAATGCCGTTTGAAGATTCAAAATCGGCCCGGCGGCTCAGAATCTGCTGGGCCTCATCCATGACCACCAGCACCTCGAGCGGGACATTGTGGATGTTTCGGGCGGCGCGGGCGGCGATGATCCGGTCGACCACCAGGCTGATCACCACCTGCTGAGCCGGGGCCGGCAGGGTCTCCATCCGCAAGACTGTGATGCCACCCGGCGCCAGAAAATGTTCATCAACGTCAATGCCGTCGCACGTGTCAAAAACCCTTCCACTGTCCTCGAGCAGTCCTTTCATTTCATTCACCAAGCTGGCCTTGTACTCCGCGTCCTTACCCCATTGAGATCCCTTCATTCCAGACAAATAGTCAAAAACGTTGAAAAGACTCGGCCAGGGCTTGGTGGGGTCCTGATCGACCCCGAAATGAGCACAGAGTCGGGTGAGTCGGTCGAGGAGCAGGTGACGCGATTTCTTGAGCCCGCGATACTCGCAGATGTACGTCGCGACGCGGGCGAGCCAGGAACTCAGTGGGAGACTGACCGGCGGGCGAATCAACCGAAGCGGGACTTCCTCGCGCAACCGATGGACCCGAATACCAGGACCGGAAAGCGAGGCAATGCAATTGAAGTCCCCCTTGACGTCGAATACGAGGATAGCGATTCGCTTCAAGCCGAGCAGCCCCAGAATGATGCTGAGAATCGCCGAGGTCTTGCCGCCGCCGGTGATGCCGGAGATGGCGATGCTGCCGCAGTTCTCGACCATGCGCGGGCCGTAGGGGACGTTTGTTTCGGTCGTTCGGCCGATCAGCGCGTCCGGTAGGCTCTGCGGGTTGTACAGATCGTCAAGGCTGGGCGGTGCCGCCAGGTGGTTGGGCATGCTTGCATTTTCAGTCTCGTATTCATCTAGCATGAATGAGACTGTCTGCGCCACGGCCCAGTCTTGGGGGGCATTCTCAAGCTGGGAAAGGTAGGTGCTGATCACCGGATCGCGGCGGGCACCGATCTCTTTCGCTCGCCTCAGAATGGCCGCGACCTGTGCGTGGGACACTTGCGGGCTCGGCATGGACAACGCTCCAATGCCTCGAGTCAGGACTTAAGGAAAATGGCCCGCCCAATGCGGCGAAGTCCATCGGCTGCCGATTTCAGCATGGTTGCGTTCTTCGCGCGGAGGTGACATCGCGGGCACAGGCTTCGCTTGCGGTCCTCCGCCAGTCGCGAGTGTTTCCAGCAACAGGCCTCGCCGCACTCGCAGACCAGGAAATGCTCCTTGCAGATATGTGCCGGCAGGCCCAGCCGCACGCACTCGGCACACACCCCGCCCACATCAACATTGGGGTAAAAGCAACCGCAGGCCAACTCGATTTGGTGATCAATGACAAACGTATCGTGGTCCGCTTGCGGCGTGCTTCCCACGACCGTGGCGTTCACAGGGTGATTACTGGTCTGACCATCGGCGCGCGTAAACTCAACCGAATGGGTCTGTCGCGTAGTTGGTACACGACGCCCAGTATTCTGCGGATAGGGCATGATGACTTCTCCTAAACTCCAAGCGCTTGCTGCGCCTTCTTGACTACCCACCACAGCGCAATAGCAGTTATGTAAACACCGGCCACCGAGCCCATGATCAGCACGATGGCCATCGCAAGGGTGAATGTTTTTCGTGCCATATCACCAACCGTTTGAATGACCTTGTCCCAATCCATGTCGCGACCCCTTCTCGTTCATTGGCTCCGTCATTCAGCTCGGGCCGTTCGAATCACATGTGCTCGCAGACTTGCCCTTTCGGCGATCCCGCGGCATCCGCGGCCGGGTCACGATTCCACGAACTTGATCGCTTCCTCGGCCGACACGCCATCATTCACAATGCGACGAAAGGCCGGCACGTAAGCGCTGATGATCGAGAACGCCGCCTTGAGGCAGTGCCGCATCTGGTCAGGTGAAAGACAGGCATCATCGATCGGCACAGCGACCTTAAAACTCAGCCTGCCATTGTCGAGGTCCATCTCGAAGCTTCCGACATTCAGCCCGTGGTTGGCCCTCGTCAGCGCCAACGCCATCTCGGGACGACGGTGCTTGCGGACGGACATCGGAATTCCGAAGAGGAAATACGCACACTTCGCTTCTGAAATGGCCTGTGCGATGAGGCTGATCGTGCCAACGTTGATGCCGAAGAACGCAGCCAGCGCGCGTTTATTATGTACAAAGGCATACTCAATCCCGTCTGCGTCAAGAACAGCGGCAAGGTCGCACAGTTCAAACGTCTTGACATCGAGTCCCTGCACGATTGACTCCGTCGGTTTGCGCGGTTTGGCCGTGGCGTCCGCCAGTCCCAGCGCGGGCGCCAGCCTGGCCTCCAACTCGATTGCCGTGTTAAGCCGTATCAATCCATAGAAGGCGGCGGCCATGCCCAGGAGAAAATTGAACTTTGCATATTCGCCATCGCGATAATCCTGACACGCCATCTGCATCGCCGCCGCGACGGGGCGATAGCCAGGATCATTTCGAATCTCGGACGGAATGTTCGCCATCGCCATGTCAGCCTGCGGAGGCCCCACCGTGCGGAAGAAATCGAAAGCGATGTCTCGAATATCGATCTCGGTAATTCGATCAAGTATGTAGCGCGCTTGCGGTTCTGATGCAGATGATTTGCGATGCATTGTTGTCTCCAGTTCGCGGCTCGGTTGCACCAACAGTCCATTTTCAAGAAGTCGCGGTCGCGGCGACCATGAACGGAGTCCGGCCCCCTTCAGCGACTGGAACGGCAGTCTTGTTCCAAGCCATGGCCAGCTCGTTCACACCCAGCACGTCTGTCAGCTCGCTCCGTTCACCACACAGCACCGGACAGCCGCGATCGACTGAACCTGCCCTGCGGTTGACTTGGTGAAGCGAGCATCGAGGCGCCGACCGACCAGTTGAGTCAGATCGAACGGCTGGTTTTCCTTCAACTCGATGCCGAATCCGTCTACCAGGAAGGTCGCAAGCGGGCTGCCGGGAGCGACAATTGCCGGCACGTCATGCTCTACCACCCGCCCGGTCTGGCTGGGATCGTCGACCAAGGTCATTTCAATTCGGATGGTTCCCCGGCCGGCCCGCCCGATCTTCTTGACCACAACGCCGTACCAGCGCCGACTCGAAAGCGCCGCATATTCCTGCATGACCACAACGGTGGACGCGCGCTTTGGCATGGCATGATCTCCCATGAAGGGCGCCAAGCGCCCCTCAGCATGTACTGGAGCAGAATGCTTCTGCGGAAACAGATACCGCTGAAATGTCCAGGGCTGCCTGGAATTCACTTTGGCTGGCCTGGGCCTTCCGACGCAATCGGTGTGCCGTCGAGCTCCTTGGACGCGCAGCAATCCACCTCTGGATCAGCCACCTGCTCAGCTGGTCGCGCACCGAGACACGTGCTCTGGTCTTGAATGACGCCGGCCCCCTCCCATGGCGGACGCGCAGCAGTATGTTGAAGACGCTCCGAACCGCAGCGTGGACAATGTCCCAGCCGTGTCCTCGCAAACCACTTGGCCGTGCAGGCCTCACAGGCTGAATACACTTGTTCCGCAGACATCACGTCATTCGTCCGTTCGGTCGTGAGCGCTTCCCGCAGCACGGCCATTCCCGTAATGGCGCAGCGCGCTCCGCACTCTCTACTGTTCCGGAACGCTTTCGCGGAAACAGTTTTCCTGGAGCGATAACGGCGACTAGAGATTCAATTGGGAGATATGGCGAGCGGGATTGCGAGGACACACGACGGCCATTACAATCTCACACGGCGTGTAATTCGCATGCTCAAGTCGAGCGTGGGCACGCTGCTGATGGAACTCGCCAAGATCAAGAGCGGCAACTTCGTGCTGCCGACCATCACCCGCGAAGGCACACCCGGCAGCACGGTCCGCGATCGCTGCGTCACCACGCCCGACAAGGCCCAGAAAGTCCTGCTCAACCGCCTCGGCCTGCGCCTGCCGCAGCACCTGCGATACCTGGAGGACGTCGCGCAAATGTGGAAACTTTTACGCGTCAACCGCCCTGACGATATCGCCAGGGCTGATTACGCTTCGTGGGTGTTCAACTTGGGTTATTCATTTGTCCACTTTCGTTCAGTCGCGGCAGTACGCCAGGTAAGACAAAAGCAGCCGATCGATGCAAAGGACAGAAGTACGAATCCCCAGGAATAAGACCCCGTGGCCTCGCGCAGTGCGCCGACCAAGAGTGGCGGAAAGAACCCGCCGAGCCCACCCGCGGCCCCCACAAGACCCGTCACCGCACCGATTGCGCTCGGAAAAAACTGAGGCACTAGCTTAAACACGGCACCGTTGCCCAATCCGATAGAGGCAGCCATGCCTAAGGCGCCAATCGTGAAGGTCACCATCGTCGGGCAAGCCATGAAAATGGCGAACATGGCAGTGAGCGGAAAGACCCAAAGAAGCACGGCTCGTCCGCCGCCGCGCAATTTGTCGCCGAGTATGCCGCCCACTGGCCGCATTGCGGTCGCCAGCAGCACGAATCCGGCAGTTCGCAACCCGGCATCCTGCGCGCTGAGTTGGAACATTGCAGTGAGGAACTTCGGCAGTGATATCGCCATCGCAACGAATCCACCGAAGGTCAGAAAGTAATATGCACACAAAATCCAGGCCACGCGTTCCCGCATGGGCGCAAGGCTCTCGCTGAGAGTCTTTGGCCGAACAACGCCCGGCGGATTCCTGGCTAATGCGATGAACAGTCCAAGCCAGGCGCCGGCCACAATAGCGAATACCCAGAATCCCCATGCGTACCCCGCGGAGGCGACGATGAAGGGTGCCCCAAAGCTCGCCAACGATTGCCCGATATTTCCGGCACCATAAATTCCTAGCGCTGAGCCTTGCTTGACCGGCGGATACCAGCGACTCGCGAAAGGCGCCCCAACGGCAAAGCTAGCAAGGCCGATTCCGACGAAGAACCCGCACACCAGCAATTGCCAATACTGCGTGACAAATCCGAGCAATACCGTGGGGACGATGGCCAGTGCCATTGTCCAGATGAATACAATTCGTCCACCCCAGCGGTCAGTCATCATACCCAGCGGAATACGGCCCAGGCTGCCGAGCAACACTGGCAGCGCAATAGCGACCCAGACCTGCAAATCAGTCAGCCCCAACCGCTGGTCGATGCTTCCCATCATTGCGGAAACAGAGCCGAAGACCGCGAAGCAGACGGCAAAGGCGCCCGTAGCCAGCGTCAGTTGCAGCACGTTCCCTGCCGCAGTCGATGTTCGTGGATCTGTGGGGTTCACCGTCGCTCGCGCTCCATGCGGTATAGGTAGCGGAGCAGGCCGACGTTGAGGAGAAAGCAAAATGCGCTGGCGATGCCTGCTGGCCAAATGATACTCTCGTCACCTCCGAGCCAGGCGTTCATCGTGGCGGTCAACAACCACAATTGCAGGATGACCAGGATCAGCACAAAGGCCAGCATGCCGTGCACGATCGTGGTGCGCTGCTCGCGGGTGAATGGGCGCTTGACGCGTCGCATATTCATGATGTTCTCAACTCGACACCCGTGGCGTATACATCATCGCCGCGAATTTCCAGCAGGATACGCGGTAGCGGGCGCGGCGGCGGACCGGACAGCACGACGCCCGTCTTCAGGTCGAAAAAACCTTCGTGGCAGGGACAGCGGATAACGCCTTTTTCAACGTCGGGGATCACTGCACAGGTCAGGTGCGTGCATTTCTGGCTGTAGGCGAGTAATCCTGTGCCGTGCGCATCTCCTTCACTCGTGCGGATGAGAATGCAGTTGTCCTCGTCGCGCGGATAGTGAAACACCGCGACTTGGCCGAATGTCAACTCGCGGAGCGAGGCGATGCGCTTGATCTCGGGTTTGCCGGCGCGCCTGCGGAACCAATTCTGCGCGATGATCCAGAACTGTCCGACGACGAAGGCCAGACTCGTGAGCACCATAAACTTGGTGAAATCGCGCCGCGCCACATAATGATCGCGCGGCCAGTCAATCGGGAAATCCTGGCGCCACCTTGGCTGGTCTTCCAACGGGCGGCCGTCCGGCGGGACCGTGACCTGCTCCGGATCGCGGGCCGGCTTGTATATGCTGGCCGGAGTCGTACCTACCAGGCCTTCGCGTCCGGGGGTGTCAATGCGAATGTCTACGAATGCGCGCGGGTCATCAGGTGTAGTATTGCGCGGGGCCTGGCTGCCACTGTGCATCGTATCAGACCTCCATTTCCGCGAATGGGTCTAGCGGGAGCCCTGCCTCAGTCAGCGATGGCAAAGGTGCATCGCCGATCACATTCAGGCGGACGTTTCGCGGCCAGGCCTCCTCGTCCATCGCCGCCGTCACATCAATGTATTGTTGCTTCTGCGCGCCAATCTTCGGAATCATCGTAAACACGCGCGTAGTGATTGTTTGATTCCCGAATCGGAACGTATTCGCGGGCATCGACTGCGGCCGCATCTGTTCGATCTGCTCGCGTGAGCCGAAGAACAGCGCCTGGCTGGGGCAGACCGTCGCACACATCGGCTTCTTGCCTACGGAGGTGCGGTCGTAGCACATGTCGCACTTCATCATGAGCTGGCGGTCTTCGTACACCTCCGGCACTCCGAAGGGGCAGGCCATCACGCAGTTGCCGCAGGCGATGCAGCGCGGTTTGCGGGCCGATTGCACAACGCCGTCCGCCGTGCGCTTGATCGCATCGGCCGGACACACCTCGGCGCAAGTCGGCTGATCGCAGTGCATGCACACCACGGGCACAGTCTGCACGGAGCTTGCGCGATCTACGTATTCGAGGTGAATCATCGACTCGCCTCTATGCGTATCACATTCGGAACAGGCCTGGACACAGGCTTGACACCCGATACACCTGTTCGGGTCGATGAAGAAATGGAGCTCTGCAGGTTTCATTGCTGCGGCTCCAACTGGCTCGCATACTCAGGGGCTGCCTCGGCTTTGCAAACTCTGCATCCACAGACCTTGTATTGTGGAATTTTGCTGATCGGGTCTTGTGCCGCCACGGTCAGTTGGTTCGGTGACTTTTTTCCGGGCCAATGGTACGGAATGAAAACCGTGTCAGGGCGAATGGTCGTCGCCACCATGGCGCGGAGCGTGATTGAGCCGCGGCGCGTCTCGGCGGTTGTCCAATCCTCATCCTTAATGCCGAGTTTGGCGGCCAGGCGCGGGTGCATCTCGATGCGCGGCTCTGGATACTGCTCGACCAGCGGGCCGATTCGCCGCGTTTGCGTGCCTGACAGGAACTGGCTGATCACGCGGCCGGTGGTAAGAAAGATTGGATACTCTTCGGAAATATCATCCACCGGGACCCGATAATCAGCCACGTTGAAACGGGCCTTGCCATCAGAGAAATAGAACGGTCCGGCGCCCTTCGCGGTTGGGTTATAGCTGCCGCGCTCGAAGAGGCGAGGCGTGCCGGGATGGTCAGGAACAGGCTCACCGGTCTTGTAGTCGTGCGATGGGCAGGGCCAGAACACCCCCATCTGCCGCTCGACTTTTTCGTAAGTGATTCCGGAATAATCTGCGACCCCGCCACGCGAAGCGATGCGGAGTTCCTCGAAGATTTCACGTGGCGCGCGAAACTCAAAGCCCTTCGGCCGGTCCAGGGCCTTCGCGATATCTTGAATGACTATCCAATCTTGCCTCGCTTCTCCAGGGCAATCGACCGCTTTGTTGATCTTAATCACGCGGCCTTCGACCTGCGTAACCACGCCTTCATCTTCCTCGTGCAGCGAGCCGGGCAGCACGATGTCCGCGTGATGCGCCGTATCGTTCAGAAAGAAATCAATCGCAACGTAGAACTCCAGCTTTTCGAGCGCGCGGCGGACAAAGGTGTTATCCGGCAACGAGACGATTGGATTGAAGCAAATGGAGATCAGACCCTTGATCTCACCGGCGTCGATCTTGCGGAACACCTCGTAGGCATCGACGCCGGGGCCCGGCATGTCCTTTTCATCGATGCCCCACACGCCGGCGATGTATTTGCGATGCTCGGGATTGGAGATGTCGCGCCAACCGGGCAGTTGATCGCATTTCTGGCCATGCTCGCGTCCGCCTTGTCCGTTGGCCTGGCCGACGATGGTGCCGTAGCCGCATTTGGGTTTTCCGATGCGGCCGGAGGCGAGCACGAGATTAATCGTGCCCAGCGCATTCTGCACGCCGTTGGAGTGATGCTCGATGCCGCGAGCGTGAAAGAGGAAAGAGGTTTTCGCGGTGCCCCAGAGTTCAGCAGCTTTTCGAATAGGCCGCTCCGGCACGCCAGAGACTTCAGCAGTATGGGCGGGCGTCCATTGCTTGCAGTATTCAGCGACTTGCTCGAAACCCACCGTGAATTCGCGAATAAAGTCGCGATCAATCCAGTCGTTCTCGATCATCAAATGCAAGACGCCGGCGAAGAGCGCGGCATCGCGGCCGGGCTTCACGGGCAGGTACAGATCGCAGGTCCGTGCCGCCGGGGTGATGCGCGGGTCCTGGATGATGATCTTGGCGCCCTGCTCCCTCGCCTGCCAGAGGTAGTTAGTCGTGATCGGCGAGCACTCCGCCACGTTGCTGCCCGCGACCCAGATCACGTCTGTGCCGACCATGTCGGACCACGGGTTAGTCGTGCGATCAATTCCGAAGGCCTTCTTGTTCGCCGCGCCCGCGCTGACCATGCACAGGCGACCGTTGTAGTCGATGTACGGGGTCTTCAGGCAGACGCGCGCGAACTTGCCGAGCAGATAGGTTTTTTCCGTGGTGAGACTCGCCCCACCGAGAATGCCGACTGCTGCGTTCCCGTGCTGTTTTTGGATGCGACCAATTTCAGAGGCGACGTGCTCGATTGCCTGCTGATATGGCATCGCACTGAATCCCGATTCAGCTCCTTCATCACGCCGCAGTGCTGTCAGAAGTCGATCGGGATGGGCGCCTTGGAGGTATCGCTTGATGCCCTTGGGGCAAAGCATGCCGCGGTTGAACGGAAATTCCTCCCATGGCTCGAATCCGATGACTTCGCCGCCTTCGGGCGTATCTTTGACCTTGAGTTGGATACCGCACTGCTGGCCGCAGAAGCAGCAATGGGTCTTGACCAGGCGATCCGGCTCGACGCTCGTGCTGAGCTGGTCGCCCCGCATGAAGTTCTGATGCGGGCCAAAGCGCTGGATGATCTTGAGTTTGTCTGCTGGAACGGTCGCCATCGCTCAATTCCGTTCTGCTGGGGGACCATTCCATAGTGCGCTTTGAGCCAGTCCAAACAGAGCTCGGCGGCACTTCGGACAAATCTCCTGATAATGCGTCGCGCCATTGACCCCATTGATTTCATAAGTGAACCCGAGCTGACGCTCGACAGTCGTCAGGTCACCGCGCCACATCACGGACATGTACTCCGTTCCACACCGACCACACTTTGCCTTCTCGGTTTCTGGAGCGTTGTTCACGTCCTTATAAATGGAAGCACCCAACTGCGCCGGACGCTGAAAAATGTGGAAGAACTTTCCGAACGGCATCCAGAGGAGTGTGAAGATAACGGTGATCGCGTGCAGGATCGCCAGGAAATCGAAGGCATAGCCCTTCATCCACGTGTACGAGGCCGTCAGCATCAACCCGGTCACGCTGATGGCGAACAGGAGCAATAGGGGCAGGATATCTTCGCCGAACTGCTGCACGGCGACGGCGCCGTGATCGATCATTCGACGCCGAAAGGCCAGCATCACGCCGGCGATCACCAGCCACGATGCCCAGACTAGGCCATGAAAGATGAGAAAGGCAATCGGCGACTCCACGGGAAAGGCAAATGTCGGGAAGCCGAAGACGTAGACGCGATACCATTCGAGATTATCAGGTAGCGTCTTGAAGTGAACCCAGCCCCACACCAGCGGAAAGGTGATGGCCGCCGCGAGGATGCAGCCCCACATGATCAGCCAGTGCGCGCTCCAGCGTAGTTTCCCCCGGCCGAAGACGAAGCGATTGGCGATGAACTCCACGAAGAACCGGCGCGCGAATTGAACGAAGTTTCGCCCAAAATGCCGCGGCTGCAGGAACAACTGCCATCCTCGGCGCCAGAACATTTTCGTGGGCGGCCGTTGGAGCCACATCGCATACCGGTATGTGATGCCGAAGGCGGCGAACAACGTTGCGAACGTATAGCCGACGAGGGCCGCGTCAAAGTGATCAAGGTTGCGTGAACCAAGCACGATGAGCAGGGCCAATACCGCCGTCAGCCCCACCGCCCAAGCGCCCGCGGTGAGCTTTTCGCGGCGCTGGGTTGAACTGGACACGCTCACTACAAGGCTCCCAGGCGGCAAATCACGTGAATGTGCCTCGATTGTACCGGGGAACATGAGCCGCATCCATGCCGGAGGCAAGCGTCTCCTTTCCGCACAAACGCCGGCAACCACGGAACTGTCATTGCGGCGGTAGGGAGATCCCCTTGACGAGCGTGAGAAGAAAACGAGTTGGCATCTCGGCGTGGACGTCGTGCGGCGCATCAGGCGGCATGAGCAGCCAGCTCATCGGTCCCAGCGTGTGCAATTTGCCGGACACGTTCATGCGCACGCGGCCATCGAGCACTTGGACGAGTGCCAGGTAAGGTGCCCGGTGCTCGCTCATTTCCTGACCCGCGTCCATCGCGAACAAAACCTGTTTGAATGCAGTTTCATTGAGCAAGGTTTTGCTAACCGTCGCCGATTCGACAACCGCGATGACTTCGAGCAGATTCGCCGCTTGAACCGTGTTACATCCGAATATTGGCTGCGCCATTATTCCTCCATAATTGCGGTCGACTGTTGAAAATATGGACGTGACTTTCCTTAGTCAGCGCCGCGCTCGAATTGAATCTGGGCCCAAGTCCAAGCGGCGACGGTTCGTGGAAAGCCGACGGTGTTCATTCCCAGAAGAATCGCCTGCTCGATTTCCACTTTTGTTGCCCCGGCTTGGATCGCGCGGCGAACATGGCTTTTCAGTGCCGACTCGAGGCTGCCCCCCACGCAAATCCCAATTTTGATGAGTTCACAGGATCGTCGATTCAAAGGACCGCATCGGTCCACGGCCTTGGCAACTTGTTCATGGGCAATGCTGAGCGCGGGGAAGCGGGCGATGAACTGTTTGTAGGGACCCGGTAGTTTCGCTGTGCTGGTCGATTTTGATTTCTTCGCGGCCATCGGTCTGGTCTCCAGTTGACTGTAGCTCTGAGTCGAAAATCTATCAGAACTTGAATTGATACTGCAGGTAACAGTAATCGGCGTCCCGTGAGAAGCCCGAACTGTCGATGAAATTCGACGGCCAGAAATGCGACCATCCGACAAGCACGGATGAATGCACGTCGATCTGCCAGGTCACGGTGGCATCCAGCTCATCACCGACATCGTTGCCGGAGGAGCCTGTCGTATTCCGACGGATGGGAATGGCGCTTGCGTTGTAGAGTGCATCCAGATTGGAATCGAGCCAGAAGTGGTACCAGGCGAGCCGCGCCGTCACGCTCTTATGCGGTTTGAAAGTGAAATTCAGATTTGGGGCAATCACGTTCTGTCGGGCCATGAGGTCAATGTATCCGAGATAAGCGTGCCCCAGCGGATAGAGCTGGTTGAAAGTGCCATGGGTGTTGTCACGCGGCGAGTCGTCGCCGGTGGCATAATCAAAGCCGGCCCCGATGCGCGGCGTCATGGCCGCGCCGCTGAACGTATAGCCCACGTCGGAGCCGAACATCCACGCCTTCACGTCGTCCCCGTCCCATTTGCCCCACTGCCCGGCGCCTTCGATGTCGTAATCAAATGAGCCATGCTTGCCGGCAAACCGGCCGCCGATGGTGTACACGTTGAGATCGCCGGGGCGATTGTTGGCATTCACAAAGAAGCCCCGGTCATTCAGGCCCAGGACGTAGAAGTCAAAGACATGATCGGGAAGTCCCTTGAAAGTCGAATACACGCCGTAGAAATTCTGCTCCTCACGCCAGTGATCGATCTTGCGGTTCATGTTTTCGTTTATGTGTGTGTAATAGCCGTTTGAATAGGGTTCGGTCATGAAGTACACGGGCTTGGTCCAGAACGCGTCGATGTCGAGCTTCGGACTCGTGTACATGAGCTTCGCGCCGTCGAATCGTCGCGTCTGGTTCGACCAATCGAGCTTGCTCAGTATTCGCTCCCTGCCGTAGGCCATTTCCTGGCGTCCGACGCGGAGAGTCAACGGGCCGTCCTCACCGAAGACCTTCACGTCTGCGAAAAGCTGATTGAAGTCAAACGTGTTTTCCATGCCCGGGTTCTGCGCCAGATCGCGGTCAGCCACGCGGGCGTCAATTCCCTCTAAATAGACACGAAACAGTTTTCGATAATGCAGATCCGCATGAAGGATCTCGCGATACAATAGGAACGTGTCATTGGTCGGATCGCGGCTGCCAAAGTGCCGATTCGTCTCCGATTCCATGCGCTGACGAATCTCTCCACCGAGACTCAGCGTCCAGTCCGGGGCGAGGTGTATCCGCTTGATCGGATCAAACACGTCCGGCACATACGAGCCTTCCGGACCGTCGAGATAGGAATAGTCTTCGTCGTAGCGCAGGTTGAGATACTTCGGGCCGGGCTTCGGCGCGACCGGCGCCGGGTCCTTCGTGACCGGTTCGGCAGGCTGCGTAGCAGGTGGAGGGTTGCTCTCGGCGCTCGCTTCGAAAGCTGAGGGCGCCAGGCAGGCCAGCGCCAGCAGGGAGACGCCTGCTCTTGTTGAAAACGAAGTTTGCACGGGTCACCTCCTGCGTGAATCAGGCAGGCAGGCCCAGAGCCGTCGCAATGCTCTTCAACAGCGGAGCAATGATCGTAGTGGTAATGGCCCCGAACAGGGACGTGAATATGCTCGTGAAGATCGTTCCAAACGAATTAATCATGACGGCGTTGAATTGGTTTCCAAAACTATCGATGAACGGCGGAAACATGACTCGCTCCTTGTGCCTGTTCGGCGTCCGTCAAGCGCCGATCTCGTGTAATGACGCCGCCGCCGCCATGGAGGACGAGCGCTTGCTGCCGCGATAGACTTCCTCGCACCTCCTACAGATCGGCTGACGGGGCGTCCAAGCCGGAAAATCCGACTGAATTGCAGCCACCACGACTTCCGGGCCGATCGACGGGTCAGCCCAGTCAAACGTGGAGAAGCCGCAGAGCGAACACCGGCTCCCGGGTGTCGGACTGCCTTTATCAGCACAGGCAGACGCGTCATGACCTAGTCCGGGAAGGCCGTGCTCCGCCCAGTCCACCAGCGATGCGTGAGTCGGAGGCGATTTGCGGAACTGAACCCAGTGATCCTGAAACACACGATGAGTCGTCTCGTTGTCGGGCACCCGGAACGCCCGCACGAACTCCCTGTAGCGCGCCTGCTGGGCTCGGTCGGTGCTCGCGCTGCAAGGATGCAGCCTCCCATCAACGGAGATCGCCCAGAGAATCACGAATCGATCATGGGCCAGGTTGGCCTGAGCGGGACCCGTGCCGCCGGGTCGATGAGCGGCGTCATAGCCGAACTCCGGGTTGAGCATGTCCTCGATGTGCTGAAGCTCAAACCGGGCCCACTCCACGAACGCCGCAACGTCCAGCAGCTGCGCGGGAGTCAAAGCCAACACGAGGGCAAACCGCGAGTCTTTGCCGAAAAGTTCCGCGCCGCTTCGGTTCCGGGCGCGGGCATCGACCGCGACGAAACGACTGATCCGATGGTTGATGTTTGGAAACTCACTCAAGCAATCAAGCAGGCGTTTTCGCAAGCCCAGCCGGTCAAACCATTCCTCGTGCAAGGCGGCAAAGGCCTGGTCGCGCCGCTCCCCCGCTGCCTCGCGGTAACACCCGGCAAAGGCACGTTGATACGCCTCAGCAAGCTCGCCGTCGGCGCGCGTGGCGTGAAACACGGCTTGTTCCAACAGGCTCGGCTCAACCGTCACATGCATGGCTCAACTCCTCGCGCCGAGCGCCGCGGCCAGTGTCGGTCCCAGTTCGACGCGCTGAACATCGCCATCGGCCCCGCAGGTGATGGTCGAATCGTCTTCGTCGACGGGGCGCAATTCGAGCCACGCGGGGCCGGTGGAGACGCGGAGCGCGCTGCACCACGAGGCCATCAGCGCCTCAGCCAGGTTTGTCACCGCCAGGAAAAATGGCGCGGGCTGGGCCGCGCGAAGCCGATTGCAGAACGCAGGGATCCACGTTGCCGCATGGTCGGACAGAAATGCGCGCTGCGCGTCACGACAACACTGCGCTGCCTCGGCTTGACCCGCGTTAAGTGCGATGGATTCCTTCAATGCCATCACCGACAGGAATTCCCACTCGGCGATCAGATGGTCGGGCCGCTCGGCCATGGGGCCGCCCGATTGAAATCCAAACGCCGAGTAGAAGCCGGCGAGATCAGCAAGCGACTGAGACTGCTGAAAGACCTCGCCGCGTCCATACTCGAGCTCATAGGGCGGACAGGCGGACCGCACGGTGTGGCCGAACAGACGGTTGCGCTCGGTGAGTAGGTCTTCAATATCCGGAATTGCGATCGCGTTTGCATCTCCAAGTGGTAGCCCCAGAGACTCTGCGGACCGGCGAACTTCCCATCTTGTCTCATCGCTGCTCATGCGGACCAGCCATGCTTCGTCTGGTTCGGAAAAGAGCTCCGCGAGATAGCGGGCAAGTACGGCGCGCGAAAGGGCCGACTCTGCAGACTTACTTTCGCGCGCCTCGTGTTCGCCACGATTGGCGGCCGACGAATCTGACAAGACGTCGTGACTAAATGGAGTTGGCATGTTTGTCCGGTCGAACATGGACCGGCTCCTCGACCTGGGTTCTGAAGATCTCGCGGTTCTTCTTGTCGAAGGCAATGACGGTGTCATTGAACATCTCGAACTTCTTGCCGTTGACCGTCGTTTCCCAGACCTTGGAGCCCTGCTTCAACTCATAGCGGAATATGATGCGGTTGGAACGGCGGAAGAGTTGAAGCACGGCGAGCAGTTCGCGATCTGGCGCGCGGTAGCGCTCAACCGCCGCCTTCACGCCCGGGCCAAACATCTGCTCAAGATAGGAGGTGGGCACCCATCGCGGCGGGATGTAATAGCCATTCGGCTCAGTACCGAATTGCGGATAGAGCGGCAGTGCGACTTTGGCGACGTGAACGAGGTAATAGAGCGGGTTGTATCGATCTTCGACCCAGACGTTGTTCTCATCGACCTTCACCAGGCCCTGCATGCGAACCTGACCTACGCACGCGGACATGCACCGCGTTTCCATCGGCACGCCGTCGGACTCCGGGTCCTTCCCTTCGATGCGCGGGTAACAGGCGATGCACTTCTCACTGGTGCGCGTCGTGCCGCGGTAGAGCGACTTCTTGTACGGACAGGCTTCGACACACTTGCGATAACCGCGGCACTCCTGCTGATCGATCAGCACGATGCCGTCTTCGGGGCGTTTGTAAATCGCATTTCGCGGACAGGCAGCGAGGCATGCGGGGTACGAGCAGTGATTGCACAGCCGGGCGAGGTAGTAAAACCACGTCTTGTGCTTTTGATCGCCGGACATCGACTCGCCGCCGCCGAAGTCCATCGGCTTGTTCAATCCGCCGACCGGCGTGTCTTCGTGAATGTTCGGCGCGGTCCACTCCTCTTCAGTGGGCAGGTAACCGAGCACGAGGTTGGGTGTCTTGCCGCGCGCGACGACTTCCGGCGACTCGAAGATGTTCTTGCCCTTGAGTTCGCCATACGGCTTTCGGCGATCATCGGCAAGCTGGCCCTGCCATTCCATTCCGGCCGGGTTGGCCTGTCCCAGCAGATCGAGAATCTTCACATCCCAATGCTGCGGGTATCCGCCATAAGGCTTCGTTTCAACGTTGGTCCACCACATGTGCTCCTGACCCTTGGAGAAGGTCCAGGTGCTCTTGCAGGCCATCGTGCAGGTCTGACAACCGATGCAGCGGTTGATGTTGATGACGAAGGCGAACTGCTCCTTCGGCGCAGCCTGGGCATAGGGGTAGCTCATCGGACGACCGAGTTGCCAGTTATAGACACTTGCCATGACAGGCTCCTTCTCCGCGAATTCACCCGCGCGATGTCACGCGGCGCAGACGATGCCTCACGCACACACCGACGCAGCCCGGAATTGCCAGTTCGCCAGGCGGTCCGCCAGCGCCAGGTACTTTTCGTGTTTGCCGGGGGTTACCTCTTCGGAGCGTTCGAAACCGACAATCAGTTCCCTCTTCCGCTCGCAGTCCAGGGCGCGTTCCGCCATAACAAACAGAATGTTGTCTTCTTTCTGAATGTGCTGTCGCAGGAGTGACACGTAACCGATCGCCGCACGACGGAATGCATCGACCGCATCGGGCCGCCCCGCCACAGCCGCGTCGAGGCTTGAGGTCATCAGCCCCACCAGCGAGCGGCCGAGCTCGTGTTCGTGCAACATGCAGCCGACCGGGCCGCCCTCCCGAGGGACACCGACGCGCTCCAACGCGGGAAAGAGATGATCCTCCTCTTTGGCGTGATGGCAGCCGTCGGCGAAATTGCGAATAAAGTCCACGGCGCCGAGCGTGAACTCGCGATCGATGACATTGTCATCGAGCATGCGCTCGATTGAATCCAGCACACGCTCGATCACCCGGTGTTCGTCCATCAGAATGGTCCGGACAGTCGCATTCTTGTCGTGACATTGACAGCCGCAATTACTCATGATTTCCCTCGTTTTCTCGTGGCGCGGTGCTGCCCGCGCTGTTGGATGATGGATTCGATTCGAACGCGCTTTCCTTCAACTCCAGAATCGGCAGGTGCAACGAGCCGCTGGCGGCACGCTCCACTGCGACGTGCATCGCGTTCGGTCCGCGGATCGCGAACTGCTCGGCGATCAGACCCGCAATGGTCTCGCCGCCCAGCGTGCGATGGGCCAGCGCCGGCCCCGCGAAGGAACCGTCGGTGAACATTTCGTATATGCGCTCGGCACTGATTCCGAGACGAACGTATTCCTCCACGAAGCAGGCGGCCATCTCGCGAATCGAATCGGCGCTGTCGGTCTCGATCTCGATCCCATGCAGTGTCATCGGGTCGGTGATGTCGGGATCGTCGTACGGCATTGCTCAACTCCTGGCGCCCCGGGCCTGTGCCCGAATCCGATCGCGACTCTCTTAAAAATCGACGCTTGGCTCCGTGGCATTGGCGCTTCCACCGACAAAACCACCCGCCAGGTACTTCGCCATCACTTCGTTCTCGCCCGCCGGCGACATTCCTCCGGCAGCCGGCATCCAGATTCCCTTGCCGCCCAGCCCTCCGTCTTCCGCCTTTACCACCCGCACAAGCGTTTCCTTCGGCACGGTGTTGATGGCGTGGTTGTCCGCCTCGCCGCCGAAGATGAAGCTCATGAAGACTTTGGACTTGTGGAACAGCGTGTCAGTCTGGTGCATGGGCATGTGCCAGTTGCGCGTCAGGCTCTGTTGTGAGCCATAGCGCAAGTTGGCCTGGTAGCCGTCTTCGCACAGGGCGCGGCCGTCGGGCCGGGTCTCGTGGGCTTTGACTGACTTTTCGGTAGCGATGTACGGCGCGTGTTTCAACATCACCACGCTGTACGGATAGGCCGGATTGAAAACCGCACGCAGCATCAGCCGCGCGACTTTGTAGAACGGATCGTCAGGCCGCGCGCCGACGTACGGCCGATCCGCGGGGTTGGCATCGACGTTCACGTAATCGCCATTGTTGATGCCCAGATCGCGGGCAGCCTGCGGATTGATGTGCAACTGGTGATCGCCGACATAGGGCGAACGTTTGTCCATCCGATGCGGGTCGCCAAAGCTGCTGTCGTAAATGTTGTGCCAGTCCACGTTGCTCCAACTGGAGTGAACGCGGTGCCGGGTCTTGGGCGTGATGCAGAAGAACTTGAAGCCACGTTGCCACAGGAAATTGTTGGTCTGCTTCACCGACTTCCACGGCATCTTGATGTTTCGCACGGTGCGCTCATCCCAATGCTCCGCGTCAGGCGAAATGCCGTAATCGTCGGGCCGTACATACGGATTGCTCGACACGATCACATTCGGCAAATAGGGCGTCGCCTCGGTGCCTTCGCGGTGAACGATGAAATTCTCGCCGTACTCGATCGCCTCCGGCACATCGCTGTAGGCATGCAGCCGTCCCGTGTCGGTGAAGAACGGTTCGTTGCACTGCACCTGCTCGTAGAACGGAATGCGCGGATAGGTGCGGAAGAGCATCAGGGCCGCGCCGGGCGGGCCATACTTGCCGGCCATGATGTCGTCGAGCTTATAGCCGGCTGTCGTCGTGCAAGTGTCGAGGAGCCGTTGGAGATAGATGCGGCGCTTGCCTTCGTGTTCGAATTTGAACACGTTGTAGAACTTCTGCTTCCACTCGCCGCCCAGCTCCTCCCCCACTGCTTTGGCGATGTTCGCGAGAATCCAGAGGTCGTCCCGTGAGTCGAACACCGGCTTGATCCCGCCCTTCCAGATCTGCAGGAAAGGATTCGAGCATGAAGCGGTGACTTCGAGATCCTGAAACTCCACCCAGCTATTGGCCGGTAGCCCGAAGTCCGCATACTGAATCGACGACGTCATCACGATGTCCTGCGAGATGATCATCTCGATGTTCGGATTGACGTTCTTGAACATCTCGTAGGCATGCTTGGCATTGTTGAACAAATTGACGTTCGTAAATTGCAGGGCCTTGGTCGGCGTCGGCATATGCGACTTGCCGGTGAAGACCTTGCGACCCTTCGGTGTCTCGACGATGAGAGGCCGGTCGCCGTGGTTCCAGTAGGCCGGTTCCTCATCCTTCGTGTAGGCGTGCGCGTGAACCTGCTTGCCGGCCGCCCCTTCGTCGAGCGAAAGTTCGAACGGATCCTCGGCCACCCAGCCCTTGAAGCCCGGGCCAGTCGCGGGACTGCCCTGGAATAACGCAGCCTTGTAGTTGCCCGCCCAGCCGTGAACACCCGCGCCCTTCTTACCGATGTTGCCCGTCAGCATCATGGGAAGCAGCGCTGATCGGTTGGCCTCCGTGGCGTGGAACCAGTGGTTGATGCCTTCGCCCTGGTGGATCGAAACCGGCCCGCCCGCCGCAGTCGTCTCCCAGATGTCCCGCGCCAACCGTTCGATCAGTTCCTTCGGACAATGCGTGATTTCCGCGACACTCTCGACGTCATAATCTTTCAGATGCGTCTGATACATCGTCCAGAGCGTCATCACCTCAACTTCGCTGCCGTCGACCAGCTTGATTTTCCATGTTCCCTCGAGGACAGGGTCGATCTTCTTCGCTGATAGTTGTGCGCCCACATCGTCGCGCGTGATGGCCGCGGGCTTTCCGGTGGCCTTATCCCACACCACACGGTCGCCGATCTGCGCGTACTGGTCGTCCTTGAGACCCTGGACTTTGAAACTTGCCCCGTCTTTTTTCAAGCCGCCGGTGTAGTTGGCAATGACCTCGTCGGCGCGCAGCCTCTTGAGGTTGTCAGCACGAACCAGTAGCGGGAAATCGGTAAATCCCTTGATGAACTTCTCGTCGTACCACTTGTTGTCGATCATGAGGCGCGTGATGCCCAGCCACAGCGCCGCGTCGGTCGCGGGCCGAATGGGCATCCAGTAGTCCGCCTTGGTGCTGGGCGCGCCATATTCGGGCGCGATGACCACGATGCGCCCGCCGCGCTCCATGCATTCGATGAACCAGTGGCTGTCGGGCAGCTTGTTCTCCACCAGGTTTTTGCCATCCATGATGATGAGCTTGCTGAAGCGCAGGTCATTGAAGTCGCAGTCGCTGTTCTGCAAACCATGCACCCACGGCTGGCCCGGCGTCTGGTCGCCATGCCAGGTGTAGTTGCTCCAGTTACGGCCGCCCTTTGCATCCGCGGGCTTCACGCCGCGAATCGCGACGTCGAGCAGGGCCATGCTGTTGTTCAGACGGTACATGCCATACTTGCCGAGCACGCCCAGCAGGCCCATGCCGCCGCGCATCTTGAAGCACCGGGTACCGGCGCCGCCGGTCTCGGCGATCATCTCCTCCGGATATCCCTGATCGCGCAGCCGTTTGGATCCGGCCTCGCCGCTGTAGCGCTTGCCGATGGAGACGTAGCCTTTCGCAATGTATTTCAGGGCCTCGTCCCACGAGATGCGCAAATGCACGTCCGTGCCGCGCGAATTGAATTTGTATTTTGTCTTCAATTCGGGAGTCAGGTCCGGGAAGCCGTCGTCGGCCCACTGCTTCCAGCCTTTGCGGATGATCGGATGTTTGAGCCGATACGGGCCGTAGATCAGTCGATGAAAGGTGTAGCCCTTGGCGCATTGCCGCGGATTCCAGTTCGCCGTCGCCTTGTTGCCGTAGATATCGCTGTAGCTTTCATAGTTGTACTCAGTACCCATGCGAATGATCACGCCATTGCGCGTGTAGGCCATCACGCGGCAGGCATGGGTGTCATTCGGCGAGCAGACCCAGCTGAAGGATCCGTCGTAGGCATATTGATCGCGGTATATTTTCTCCCAGTCGCGCGCCGGGTACCCCGCGAGCGGATTGGCGATGTCGGGCCGGGCCGCGAGGGCCCTGAGCGACCAGCCGAGGATCGGGCTTGCACCCGCCGCGGTCACACATCCCGTTTGAATGAGCTCTCTTCGAGAAAGCCCCGTGTTCTTTTCGCTTGACATGATGCCGCTCCACGTGTCAACGATGCAGAACTACTCGATGACCAGTTTTTGCCAGATGCTGATGTTCTTCGTTCCATCGCGGTCACCCGCGCTGCCATTCCAGATGGCAAACGAGATTGGCAGATAGTCGCCCGATCGAAAGGCCCGCTCGGATGGGTCGGCGGCCGCGCCAGGTTCGCCGGGTAGCTCCAGGGATCGCTGCAGTTGCACCGTCCACATTCCCCGCTCATACACCGCCTGACCCTGCACGATCTGGATGTTGGGCGGCCGGCCCGACAGCGTCCCCGGGCCGCGCGCCGCAAGGCACTCCACCGGTGTCTTCGTCGTGGGGTCGGCCACGAGATTGCCGGCGCCCCACGCGGTGATGAATGTGCGGTTGTGTTCGGTCAGCGCCCCGTGGGGCCAATCCGTGCTGGACATGTCGTTCGCACGAACCGGACTCTCCGGATACATGTCTGTCACGCGCTGCGGAAATGCGGCATCGACGTCTTTGTAGCCGTCGTTGATGTTCTTCTGCCGGTCGGCCTTCCACAGCCAGATGTTGACGCCGCCGTTCTTCGAACTGTCACCCATGTAGAACGGGGGATCGCTGGATAGTGCGAATTGAATCGCCACGGCGTCGCGAAACTCGTCGACGCGCACCGCCCTGTCATCCTGCGTGGCATCGAGCCAGGTCAGCCGCAGGGCGATTTCGGCGCCGTTATGCAGCGCCTGCACCACGAGCCCGTCAATACGAGCGTCGACCCACCAGAGCGGAGTCATGGCCACAAAGAGGGGCCGCGCCTGGCTCCAGGCCGCATCCTGAGGGCCGGCCGGCAGTGTCCCGCTTACTTTCGGCGCACTGAAGGTACCCTGCTGGAGTTGGGCACGCCCCTGGGAGCCAGCTCGGGCCAGTGACTGGACATAGTGAATCAGATCCCAGATTTCCTCGTTTGTATACGTTCCTTCAAAGGCTGGCATCGGCGTGCCGCGCATTCCCTTGGTGATGCGGCAATACAACTCGGCGCCATCCATGCCGCCCTTGAAAATGCCATTCACGAAGGAGCGCGGCGGATCGGGGTAGCCCTCGTCGTCGTACTTGACCGCCTCCGGCAGCGGGTGTCCGTCTGCCCCGTGACAAGCCGCGCAGGCCTGGAGATACACGCGGCGGCCGTTGAACCACCGCAAATCGTCGGTCTTCGGCTCCGGCGGCACGACGATCGGAAGGCCGGACTGCGTGCGCGTCGCGAGCAATGCAGGCACTTCGGCCGCTTCGAAGCTGCCATCTTTCACGCCGGCGTCGATCTCCTGGCGCACGGCGTCTGCATGCGTCGTGCGAATGAAGGTGACCAATGCCCGCAGGTCAGCCAGCGGCAGGTGTGCCCACGGGGGCATCGCCGAACCGGGCATGCCGCGACTGATGGTGCGCAGAAGGTCGTCGTCCGAAGGGATCAGATTCTGCGTGGTGGTCAGTTTGAACTTGCCCTTCTTGAAGTCGCGCGGACGCGGGTTCATGAGATAGGCGAACTTGCCGGCGCCGTCACCCTGGTCGCCGTGACATATCGCGCATTGCTTTGCAAACAGGGCCCTGCCCCGGGCCAATTCCGGGGTCTCGATCGCTCCCCCGATGCCAACCTGCTTTACAGCAGGATTCGAGGGTTCGACTCGAATCCTCGGCGCCGTTGGGGGTACGACGGAGGGAGTCGGGGGAGGGCCTTTGTCGTCGGGCTTCTGAAATGCATCGGTCGCACCAAAGACCACCAGCACGGGGATGGTGAGCATCCATGCGACCAGTATCAGTTTGGATTTCACGAATTGCAGTGTCATGACCGGGCCTCCGCGGCGTCATCCTACTTATTGAGTATATCTTGATCCACTTGTCATTAATATCGGCAAACAAAAAAACGACCGCGCTATGCACCACTTAACCGTTTCTTCGGGCCACCAAGCCCGTCGAGCCGGACATCATCCAAAGTCGTCTGCTCCAGCATTTCAGAATACGCAACCTTTATGGGTTTCCAATACTCATGGAATCCGCACGGCGTGCTGTCGTTACACCGGGGTTGGCCGAACGGACACTTGGAACGATCCAGGACGTCATCGAAAGGAGCAAGGACCTCCAGGAGCTTGATCTTGTTCTTGGGTCGCGAAAGTCGAAAGCCGCCGCCCACCCCCCGGGCAGATTCGAGCAGTCCACTGCGCACCGCGTCCCGCAAAATTCGAGAAAGGTAATGCAGAGGCACGGCGGTCTTCGCGGAAATTTCCTTGGCAAGCACCGGCTTCTCGACCGGCTGGGCGGCGATATAAACCATGGCACGCAGGGCATATTGGGCGGTCGTCGAGAGCACAATCTACCTCTATATCAACTAGTCGGTTTGTAGCATATTGCCTTTTCGGCGAGGTGTCAAGCAAACGTCTGAATTTTCTTGATTATTCTTAATCTTCGTATTGACAATCACTTATGCACACGCTCGCGACTGTAGACCGCTCTGCCTGTCCCAAACCACATGACATAAATTCGCGTTGCCGAATTTCAATTCTCGGGGCAATTACGGAGGATTGTCTGGCAACCGATTAATTGATATGATGATCTATAAATACGCTAGTCATAGCCCTCCTGCCGGGTGATTTCATGAGAGTTGCGAATCAGCCTTCAGTGCCCCATCTCGCGGACGCGGTCCCCCACGCAAGCCGGTGCTTACACTGCGTACCGTCGCAAATCCCGCAATTCGTGTGCAGATGAAACAACGCACCCTACCATCTAGACGGCCGGTGAATTACAGCCGCTGGCGCGCGGCCACCCTTGCCCTGGTCTACCTTCTGATCACGATTCATATTCTTCACTGGAAGATTGCCGGGCGAACGTTGGCGCCGCTCGAACTCAACGAGGTGATGTACACCCTTGAGCTCGGCATTCTGACCGCCGGCTTTGTCTTCATGGCTTTCGCCGTCCTGGCGACCATGGTCTTCGGACGTTTCTTCTGTTCGTGGGGCTGTCATATTCTCGCCCTGGAGGATCTTTGCGCCTGGATCCTGGGTAAAATGAAGATCCGGCCGAAGCCGGTTCGCTCGCGCGTGCTGTTATGGGTTCCCGTGATCGCGATGCTCTACATGTTCGCCTGGCCGCAGGCAGCGCGCCTGGCGGCTGGCCAGCAGATGCCGGCCCTTCACGTGCGGGCCGATGCCCAGGGGTGGGCGTCTTTCGTGACGACCAATTTCTGGCGCAACCTTCCGAGCCCCGGCATCACCCTGCTGACCTTCACCGTCTGCGGATTTGTAATTGTCTATTTTCTGGGTTCGCGCGCCTTCTGCACCTATGCCTGTCCCTATGGAGCTGTCTTTTCACTGGCCGATCGCATCGCACCCGGTCGTATCGTCGCAAAGAAAGACTGCTCCCAATGCGGCATCTGTACTGCCAGCTGCCAATCACGCGTGCGCGTGCATGAGGAAGTGATGGAGTTCGGCCGCGTCGTCAATCCTGCCTGCCTCAAGGACCTCGATTGCGTCTCTGTCTGCCCGGACGGCGCCCTGGGTTATGGATTCGCCCTCCCCGCAGTATTCGAACGATCGAAAGCGTCGCGCCTGCACTCGAAACCCTACGACTTCACCTGGCTGGAAGACTTGTTGATTGCCGCAGTGTTCCTCGCATCGCTCTTCATTTTTCGCGGCCTCTATTACTCCGTGCCGTTTCTGATGACCCTCGCCATCGGCGGAATTTTGGGCTATGGCGCCGTGCTGGCCATTCGCCTTCTGCATTTAAACCACGTCAAGCTCAACAATTTCCAGCTCAAAATCGGCGGTCGCCTCACCCGTGCGGGCCGCGCCTTTGTCGCCGGATCGGTTGCCGTTGGTCTCTTCACCGTTCACAGCGCGGCAATCCGTTACAACGAGTTTCAAGCCGATCGTCTCTATCCGATCGCCGCCTGCGAGGATCACAGTGTTGCGGCCGACGCGCAGGCGAATGCCACGCAGGCCCTGGGCAATCTGGAATTCTGCAATCGCTGGGGACTCTTCCGCCCTGTCGAACTGTCGCATCGGTTGGCCACGCTATGTGCAACCGTGGGCATGCGGCTCGCGGAGCAGGGCGACTTGACCCAAGCCATTCAACATCTCGAAAAGGCATGCCGGGCCGAACCAGGAATTGCCTCTCACCACTACAACCTGGGCGTACTGCTCACCCAGACCGGACAAGAATTCACGGCCCTGGCGGAATACAGACTCGCTGTCGCACTCGATCCGTCCGATCCGGACATTCACAACAATCTCGGCCACCTCCTGAGTCGCCGCGGGGAGCTTGACCGTGCGTGTGGACACTTCCGCGCAGCCATAAACCTGAAGCCCGATTTTGCGCATCCGCATTTCAATCTGGGTAGGATTCTGCAAGCGCAGGGGCGGCGTCTTGAAGCCGGGCAGCACTTTGAGCTCGCCGCCCACCTTGATCCGATTTATCGCGAAGTGCTTTCCACGCCCATTCAGAGTCCAACGCATGTCGATTAGAGACGCAACCATGTCTTCTCTTGCAAACCCACTGATTGAGACGCCCGAGCCGCAGGAGCAGGTGCTGGCCCCTCGCGAACTGGAGCGCCGCATTCGGCATCTGAAGGAATCGCTCGATGCCGTCATTCTCGCCCACTATTACCAGGAGGACGACATCCAGGACCTCGCCGATTTCGTGGGCGACAGCCTCGAGCTGTCGCGCAAGGGCGCCGCGGCAAAAGCGAAGACCATTGTGTTTTGTGGTGTTCATTTCATGGGCGAAACCGTCAAGATTCTCAGCCCCGACAAATTGGTGCTCGTGCCAGACCTGGACGCCGGTTGCTCTCTGGCCGATCGTTGTCCGCCCGAGGCTTTCGCCAGGTGGCTGGGCGAATACCCCGACCACACCGTGGTCACCTATATCAATAGCAGCGCCACGGTGAAAGCCATGTCAGACGTAATCTGCACGTCATCCAATGCCGTGCAGATCGTGAACCGCCTGCCCAAGGATCGTCCCATCATCTTCGCGCCGGACCGCCACCTGGCCCGCTGGGTCTCGAAACAAACTGGCCGCGGATTGGTCGCCTGGCCCGGATTCTGCATTGTGCATGAGCAATTCTCTCACCGCCGAATCGTGCAACTGCGGGTCCGCCATCCCGACGCGCAGGTGGTGGCCCATCCCGAATGCGAGGAAGCCGTGTTGGCGCAGGCAGACTTCATAGGTTCGACCAGCGCCCTGCTGAAATTCGTTACCGAGTCTGCCGGCCGCGTATTCATTGTGGCCACCGAGGCCGGCATTCTTCACGCGATGCATCGTCGCCGGCCCGAAGCGCACTTCATCGCCGCCCCGCCGAACAGCGGCTGCGACTGCGCCCTCTGCCCCTACATGCGTCTGAACACGATGGAGAAGCTCTATGAATGCATGCGTGACCAGCGCCCTACTGTCACGATCGACGCTGATATCGCCCGCAGGGCCCGCCGTGCAATCGACCGGATGATGGAAATGAGTGTTCCGTGACTGCGACGACATCTCGCCTGATTCACGCGTACTGGCCGCGCCAACTGATGGCCTCCGATTTCCATCGCCTGCCGTCCATGACCACCGACGTGCTCGTCCTGGGCAGTGGCGTGGCCGGGCTAAGCGCGGCGATTGAAGCCGCGCGGGTCGGGCGGGTCATCGTCGCATGCAAGGGCCTCGTCCGAAATTCGGCCACTGATCGTGCCCAGGGCGGTATCGCCGCCGCCTGGTCCGAAGAAGACAGCATTGACGCCCATGCCGACGACACCCTGCGCACGGGCTGCGGACTTTGCATTCCCGATGCTGTTCACTTCGTCGTCGAGCGCGCGCCTGAGGAGATTCGCTTCCTGGAGTCTCTTGGCGCCCGTTTCGACTGCCATGACCATCGACTTGATCTGGCCCGTGAAGGCGGGCATGGCGCCCGACGCGTGATTCACGCAGGCGGCGACGCAACGGGCGCGGAAATCATGCGCACGCTCCTTCGGCGCGCATCCGACAATCGGCGCATCCATCTACGAGAGAACTGCTTCGCGCTCGACCTGTTGACCGCAGGCCAGCGTGTGGTGGGTGCGCTGATTCGTCTTTCACATTGTGGATTCGTCGTCGTAAAAGCCCGCGTTGTCATACTGGCCACCGGCGGCGCCGCCGCCATGTATCGGGATCACACCAATCCACCGGGGTCCACTGGCGATGGACTGGCCATGGCTCTGCGCGCAGGCACTGTGCTTCGAGACATGGAGTTTGTACAGTTCCATCCGACCGTGTTTCACGATGCGGGTGGCCGGGCGTTTCTGATGAGCGAGGCCCTTCGTGGAGAAGGCGCACTCCTGCGTGACGCCGATGGATGTCGTTTCATGCCCGATTACGACGAGCGCGCGGAACTGGCGCCGCGCGACGTGGTCAGCCGTGCCATCCATGACCGACTTCGACGCACGTCGACGTCCGACGTATTCCTGGATGTTCGTCACATCGATTCGGCCCGCTTCATAGCCCGATTTCCTCAAATGTCCAAGTACCTTCACGATGACGGCCTCGATCCTGCATGCCAGCTCATCCCGGTTCGACCCGCCGCCCATTACACCATCGGGGGAATCGCCACCGACCTCGATACCCGGACCAATCTCGACGGCCTCCTCGCCTGCGGTGAAGTCGCATCCTCCGGACTCCACGGCGCCAACCGCCTCGCCAGCAACTCCCTGCTGGAAGGGATGGTCTTCGGTCACCGAGCGGGAATGATCGCGGTGGAGAATTTGAGTGCCGCTCCCGGTCGTTCTGATTCTGAGACGACGCAATCTTTGACGGCCACGGCCGCAGGCGACCAATCGCGCGTCTTAACGCTCCGGGAACGCCTGGGCACGCTCATGCAGCGCGGTGTCGGAATCGAACGCGACGCGGCGTCGCTTCGACGCACACTTGACGAATTGCGCCGCGACGAAGACTTTGTTCTGCATAATCACTACACGACAGACGCCGCCTGGGAAATGCAGAATCTCTGGATGCTTGCCCGCTGCACAACAATGGCCGCCGAGTGGCGCTGTGAATCCCGGGGCACGCATTTCCGCACCGATTACCCGAAAACCGATGACACCCGATGGCGCGTCCATTCGCTTATCACGCTCACCCCCCTGGGCCTCCAACTCCGATCCCAAACCGTTGCCTCAATCGAACAGTCCTTTCCGCATCCGGGAGCAATACATCGTGAAAACGATCATCGAGCCATTTCGAATCAAGTCCGTCGAACCGATCCGCATGACCACGCGGGAACAGCGCGAGCGCATCTTGCATGAAGCCGGTTTCAACCTGTTCCTGATTCGCGCGGAAGACGTCATCATCGATCTGTTGACCGACAGCGGAACGAGCGCCATGTCTTCGGAGCAGTGGGCCGGCATGATGCGCGGCGATGAGTCCTACGCCGGCGCCAGCAGCTTCTACCGATTTCAGACGTCTGTCAATGACCTGACCGGCTTCGATCATGTCCTGCCCACCCATCAGGGGCGAGCCAGCGAGCGAATTCTCTTCGAATTGGTCGGCGGCAAGGGAAAGATCGTGCCGAACAATGCGCACTTCGATACGACGCGGGCCAACGTCGAACACTCCGGCGCCACTGCCGTCGATCTTCCGATCCCGGAGGCGGCCGAGCCGAGCGTGAGTTACCCCTTCAAGGGCAATATGAATGTCGCCGCACTGGAGAAGCTCATCGCCGAAGTCGGACGCGATCGCATCCCACTGGTGATGGTGACCGTCACCAACAACAGCAGCGGCGGACAGCCCGTCAGCATGGAGAATCTCCGGGCCGTCCGGGCGGTGTGCGACCGCCACAAGCTGCCGCTCTTTCTCGACGCCTGCCGATTTGCCGAGAATGCCTATCTCATCAAGCGGCGCGAAGCGGGCATGGCCGATCGCCCAGTGAAGGAGATCGTGCGCGCGATGTTCGATCTCGCCGACGGCGCGACGATCAGCGCCAAGAAGGACGGCCTTGCCAACATCGGCGGACTGCTGCTCCTGCGCGACGAGGCCATGCTGCACCGCGCCAGCAACCTGCTCATCCTCACCGAGGGTTTCATTACGTACGGTGGGCTGGCTGGGCGAGATCTGGAGGCCATCGCTCAGGGCTTTGAAGAGGTCGTCCACGAGGACTACCTCGCCTACCGAATTCGCAGCGTCGAGTATCTCGGTGAGAAACTGCTGGCGGCGGGCATCCCCATCGTCCAACCCCCGGGCGGGCATGCCATCTACATCGATGCAGCGGCTCTTTGCCCGCACATCCCGCCCGCTCAGTTCCCCGGCCAGGCCGTGGTCTGCGGGTTGTATCGCATCGGCGGCATTCGATCGGTCGAGATCGGCTCGGTGATGTTCGGACCAGCGCCCGCTGGTAAGTCGCGTCTTGAGTTGGTGCGCCTGGCGATTCCGCGTCGCGTGTATACGCAAAGCCACATCGACTACGTCATCGAAGCCGCCGGCGAACTGCGCGCGATCAGGGGCCAGCTGCGCGGTTTGCGCATGGTGTCTGAACCCGAGGTTCTTCGCCATTTCACCTCACGATTTGAAGAAATCTGAGTGCCGCATAGAGCACTTGACGCAGGGTAGCGAATTCGTGTATATTTAGATATGCTTATCAAGTAATCTGTTATTGGACGGGTCGGCGATGGTGTCCTCCGAACCGCCCATCGACACTCGACCGCCCGAACGATGCACAGAAGAACATGGACCTTCTTGAAGCAGGAGCAGGCAGATGACACAACGACGCCGACGATCCTGGCGCACCGCAACCTGGACCTTTCTGGTGATCATTCCGGCCGTCACCGTCATAGGCGGCGGATTGATTCCAATGACCTTCGAGGACTTTCACCTCTCCGGTACCCAGATCGGCGGCGTGCCGCAGTCCGCCATTCTGTCCTCCAACAACTGCCAGGCCTGCCACTCCGCCTACGACCCGCCCAATGCACCTTACGAAACGTGGAAGGGCAGCCTGATGGCCAACGCCGGACGGGATCCGCTTTTCTTCGCCCAGATGACCACTGCAAATCAGGACGTCGATAACGTCGGATACTTCTGCATGCGCTGCCACGTTCCCATGTCCTTTGTCACCACTCACGCCTATCAGCCCGATGGCAGCACGCTGAATAACACCGATCGCGAGGGAGTCTCCTGTCATTTCTGCCATTCCATGGTCGACCCCATCTACAGACCCGGCATCAGCCCGGCCGCGGACCAGGCCATTCTTGCAGAACTGGCGGACGTACCCGAGCACTACGGCAACGCCATGTTTGTGCTCGATCCGACCGGCACGCGACGCGGACCTTACAGCGACGCCGAGCCGCTGCACACCTTCCACTATTCGCCATTCCATCGGTCCTCGAACATGTGCGGCACCTGCCACGACGTCGGCAACGTCGCCCTCACCCGGCAACCGAACGGCACCTATACCTACAATGGTCTCGATCAACGAACGCCCAACGAGGATCCCCACACCCAGTTCCCCCTTGAGCGCACCTTTACGGAGTGGAAGCTCAGCGCCTTTGCCAACGGCGGCGTCGACATGGGCGGACGCTTCGGCGGAACCGGGCCAACGGTCGTCAGTTCCTGCCAGGACTGTCACATGCCGAAAACCACGGCACAGGGCGCATTCATCGGGCCGGTGCGAAATGACCTGGCGCGGCACGATTTCGCCGGCGCCTCGTCATGGGTGCTGGACATCATCGGGATCCACTATGCGGGAGATCCCAACATCAACCCGGCCGCACTGGCAGACGGCAGCGCCAAGGCAATCAGCATGCTGCAGCGCGCCGCTTCGCTTGAGCTTTCACAGGATTGCAATGCACTGCATGTCCGTGTCATCAACGAATCCGGCCACAAATTGCCGACCGGGCACATCGAGGGCCGCAGGGTGTGGCTCAACGTGAAGTTCCGCGATGCCGCCGCTGCCGTCGTTGGCGAATACGGCGAATACGACACGAGTACCGCTGAACTCCACGAGTCATCCACACGGGTCTACGAAATGAAGATTGGACTGAGCCCAGCGGCCGCTGCCGCCACTGGATATCCCCCGGGCGAGACCACCCACATGAGCCTCGCCGACACCATCGTCAAGGACAATCGCATTCCCCCGCGCGGTTTCGCCAACGGTCCTTTCGCCGACGGCGGCGCACCGGTTGTCGCCGCGAGCTACGCGGATGGCCAGTATTGGGATGACGCGTACTTCGCCATGCCGCCCGGCGCGGTCAGCGCCGAGGTAACGGTGAACTATCAGACTGTCACGCGCCACTACATCGAGGCGTTAAGGAACGGCAATGTCACGGACCAATGGGGCAACATCCTCTACAACCTGTGGCTGCAGACCAACAAGGCCCCGCCGATTCCAATGACGTCCGCTCAGTTGCAAGTCGCAACATCGACGCCCGGCGATTTTGATTGCGACAGCGACCTCGACCCCGCGGACCTCTCTGCGTTCATTGCCGTACTCACCGGCGCGGACACCGACGCGCGCCGCACGGCCGTCGCGGACATGAATCGTGACGGGCTCGCAAACGGCGCCGATGTCCGTACTTTTGTCGACGCCTTCATCAACTGAAAGTCCCGGCGAATCTGCTTCATTGCCCTCGCGGAGAAATGTGTGAACATCCTATTAGTCTATCCCGCCACGCCGAGCACCTTCTGGAGCTTCACACACGTCATGCCGTTCATCTCCAAGAAGGCGGCATATCCCCCGCTCGGGCTTCTCACCGTGGCCGCCATGCTCCCCAGAGAGTGGAACCTGAAGCTGGTGGACGTCAACGTCACGAGACTGACCGACGCGCACATCGACTGGGCGGATTACGTGCTGATTTCAGGGATGATCGTGCATGCCGACTCGGCGCGGGCCATCATCCTGCGCTGCATCGCGCGCTTGAAGCGGGTGATCGCCGGCGGTCCGCTGTTCACGACCGGTCATGAGCGTTTCCCCGAAGTTCGTCATTTTGTGTTGGCCGAGGCGGAAGAAGTCATGCCCGAGTTGGTGGAGGACATGCGAACGGGCAACGTGAAGCAATTTTACCGCAGTCTCAGTCGCCCCGACGTCACCAGGACGCCGATCCCCAGGTGGGACCTGATCAATCCGCGGCATTATGCCACGATGTCTGTTCAGTTTTCCCGCGGGTGTCCCTTCAACTGCGACTTCTGCGACATCATCGTCATGAACGGGCGAGTGCCGCGGGTCAAAACGCCGGCCCAGATGGTCGCTGAACTTCAATCGTTGGCCGACACCGGATGGAACGGCACGGTCTTCGTCGTGGACGACAACTTCATCGGCAACAAGGCGCGGGTGAAGTCCTTTCTGCGCGAATTCATCGACCGACGCAAGGAATCGAATCTTCAATTCCGCTTCCTAACCCAGGCCTCGCTCAACATTGTCGATGATGCCGAGCTAATGGACCTGATGGTTCAGGCCGGGTTCAAGAGTCTGTTCATCGGCATCGAAAGCCCCGATGAGGCCAGTCTGGCTGAATGCGCCAAGGTGCAGAACACGCGCCGCGACCTCGTCGCCGCCGTCAGGACCATTCACAACGCCGGCATGGAAGTCATGGGCGGTTTCATTGTCGGTTTCGACAGCGACCAGTCGAGCATCTTCGAAGCCCAGAAGCGGTTCATTCAGGAGTCAGGCGTCGTGACCGCCATGGTCGGCCTGCTGACCGCATTGCCCGAGACGCGACTCTTCGCCCGGCTCAAGGAGGAGGGTCGAATTCTGGCCCACAGCACGGGAAACAATCTGGACGCCGTGCTCAATTTTGTGCCCAAACTCGACCGCGAAGTGTTGATCGAGGGTTATCGAAACCTGGTGAAGCAACTCTATGCCCCCAAGGCTTACTACCGGCGCATCCTGACGTTTCTGCAGGAGTATCGCCCGGCCGGGCCGCGGGCGCGGCTCACGCGCACGGACGTTTCGGCATTTCTGAAGTCGTTGTGGGTGATGGGCGTGGCGAAACGCGGTCGTCGGGAGTACTGGAAGCTTCTGACCAAGACACTGGTCTATCACCGAGCCTCATTTGCGGAAGCCGTGGGCCTGGCGATCACCGGATTTCATTTTCGAAAAATCGCCGCATCTATATGAATCGCGGCGAGTCCAATACCTGATTCTCGGGTCTGGTCTCTCGATGCGCCAGGTCGTTATGACTTGAAAACGCAGATCAAGTCCACGCTCTGTTTGCGATCGTACGGTTCCGCGTTGTAGCCGCCGAACAGTTGAATGTCCCGGCCGCCGCCGGAAGTGACAGCCGCCGCCAGATCCGCCGCCTCAATGCCCATGAAGCTCGGGGCGTCAAACCGCTTGGCCAGTCCGGAAGAAGTCATTCGTAGGTCAATCAGATCGACGTACCCACGGTCACCAACGCGATGCAACCCCTTGAGCAGCACCCGGGGTCCAGTGGCATCTGGGCGTGATTCGCATTTCTGCCAGATCGTCGGACCCTCTTGAATGCGCCACAGATTCAGCACCTGGACGATCCCCACACCACCAGACCGCAGCGCCGCGATCATCGCCGCGACCGCACGTCGGATCCCCGCTGCATCTGTGACCAATGCAAGTGAATTGCCAATGCACACGACAGCGTCAAAACGCCCTCGCACCTCGACAGCGTCCTCAAATGATCGCACCGTCCAGCGCAGCCGCTCGTTCTCGCCATGTCGCTCCGGACACCGCGCGATCATCGCCGGACTGAGGTCTGCGCCTTCGACGTCCATCCCCCACCGATGAAACATCGCGGCGTGATGCCCGGTCCCGCACGCGGCATCACGCACGCGTTGGACACCTGCCTCCGCGAACACACGCTTGAAAAAAGGCGCCTCATTCGCCAACCGCTTGGGCCAATCGATCAGAGAGTCATAGATGTCAACGAGTTCGTCGAAAGCGGCGGGGGTTGAATGCTCATCCATGTTTCGGCACCGACGGCAGGTTTGTCATGATTGCGATCGATCCTTCGTTCGCGTTTTTCCCATCTTCGCAGTCGATCGAGTAGTTGGCGTCAATTGTCGCTTCAGGGGCGCCGCGACGGTGCCGAGCTTTACAAACGCGCTCTTCTCGCAGAGCGGCGTGCTGGCGCTGGGCTCCGCAATCAACTCCGCGATGGTCGAATTCGCAAACGCCTTCTCCACCATGGCCATCGCGTCGTCGAGCCGCTTATGCAGTGGACACAGAACCGAACCATGCGACCGAATCCCCAGCGGACATTGCCGAATCCGCTGCACGCCATCCACGGCGTTGATCACGTCGAGCACGCTGATGTCCGTCGCCGCCCGGGCCAGGAGAAAGCCGCCCCCGCGTCCTGAGGTTGAGATTACGAGTCCGCCACGGGCCAGCGCCTGCAGCACCTTGGAAAGGTATCCGGCTGGCACCTTCGTCACCGTCGAGATTTGCCCCGTATTGAGCGCCTTTTCAGGTCGGCTGGCCAGCCAGACCACGGCCCTCAGGGCATACTCGGATGTTTGCGACGTCATCGGCGGCACTCCTGAAGACCCGGTTCTGGGAAAGGATGATCCCCTCGCCATCGGGTTTGGACAAGTCCAACCTGGAGCTTGACATCCAATTTTAGCCCCGCTATTCTGAAACATCAACCTGGATGTCCAGGTTTAGTTTAGCCGGCTCCACTCAGTGGTTTCGGCGGCCGCACCCGAGAGACCCCCGCCATGCGTAATCTGCGACTCTGGATCGCCCTCGCCATCGTCATCGTCGGCTCGTTCGCCGTTCTCGGCTATTACGGGATGGAGATCTACCATCAAGCGCCGCCCATCCCTCAGCGGGTCGTCACCTCCGACGGGCGCGTACTGTTCACCGGCAACGACATTCGAGACGGACAGAATGTCTGGCAATCGATGGGCGGCCAGGAAGTCGGCACCATCTGGGGCCATGGCGCCTACGTCGCACCGGACTGGTCAGCCGACTGGCTCCATCGCCAAGCTACCTGGTTTCTGCAGCGTTGGGCGCAGGCCGAACATCACTTGAATTGGGATGACCTCGACACACCGAAACAAGCGGCGCTGCAGGCCCGGCTCGCCCAAGTGCTTCGTGCAAACACCTACAACCCGCAGACCGGTGACCTGACAATCTCGCAGGAGGCCGCACTGGCGTTCACCGAAGTCGCCGGCCATTATGACGCCCTCTTCGGGGCCGATCCCTCGATGGAAAAACTCCGTGCCGCATACGCAATCGCTGGCAACTCAGTCCCCGACGCCGCGCGCCGCCAGCAGCTCTGCAGTTTCTACTATTGGACCGCATGGGCCTGCGTCACCAACCGGCCGGATTCGCAGATCAGCTACACCAACAATTGGCCTCATGAGCCACTGGTCGGCAACCTGCCCACGCCGTCCATCATCATTTGGTCGGTCATCAGCTTTGTGCTGCTGCTGGGTGGCATCGGCGCTCTGGCGTGGCATTCAGCGGTGAACCGGGAAGAGGAAGCACATGGCGTGAGCGTCCCTGCGAGCGACCCCCTGCTCGCCCTGACCGCGACACCATCAATGAAAGCAACACTAAAATACTTCTGGGTGGTCGCGGGACTGATTGTTCTGCAGGTCGGACTGGGCGCAGTGACCGCGCATTACGGCGTCGAAGGAGCGGGCTTCTACGGATTCCCTCTGGCGGAGTATCTACCCTATGCTGTCACGCGAACCTGGCACACCCAGCTCGGCATCTTCTGGATCGCAACCGCCTGGCTTGCCACCGGTCTCTTCGTCGCGCCCGCGGTCTCCGGTTGCGAACCGAGATTCCAGAAACTCGGCGTCAACATTCTCTTCGTATGCCTTCTCATCATCGTCGCCGGCACCCTGTTTGGAACCTGGTACGCCACGCGTCAGCGCATGGGGCTGGAGATGAACTTCTGGTTCGGTCATCAGGGTTACGAGTACGTGGACCTCGGTCGATTCTGGCAGATTTTCCTGTTTGTAGGATTATGGCTATGGCTCGCGCTGACAGCGCGGGCCTTGTGGCCGGCTTTTCGTCAGCCGGGTGAACATAAACATTTACTCGCATTGTTCTTGATCGCCTCCACCGCCATCGCCCTGTTTTACGGCGCGGGGCTCATGTGGGGACGCCAGACCAATCTGGCCATCGCGGAATACTGGCGCTGGTGGGTCGTACACCTGTGGGTCGAAGGCTTCTTCGAGGTCTTCGCCACAGTCGTGATCGCATTCCTGTTCACGCGCCTGGGGCTTCTGCGCGTTGCATCCGCTACGACCGCCGTGCTTTTCGCAACCATCATCTTCCTGGCTGGCGGGATCATCGGGACCTTCCACCACCTGTACTTCACCGGTACGCCGACGGTCGTGCTTGCGCTGGGCGCCGTCTTCAGCGCCCTCGAAGTCGTCCCGCTTACGCTCATCGGCTTCGAAGCCTATGACAACATGAAGCTCGCCGGGGTCCGGCCGTGGGTCGCCGCCTACAAGTGGCCCATCTTCTTCTTTGTCGCGGTGGCGTTCTGGAATCTGGTCGGCGCGGGCCTCTTCGGCTTCTTCATCAATCCGCCGATTGCTCTCTACTACATGCAGGGCCTGAATACGACACCGGTGCACGCTCACACCGCACTCTTTGGCGTGTACGGCATGCTTGGCATCGGGCTGATGCTCTTCTGCCTGCGCGGCTTGACGTCTCGATACGTTTGGAGGAACGGCGCGCTGGTTCTGGCGTTCTGGTCGATCAACATCGGCCTGACCCTGATGGTGCTGCTGAGCCTGCTGCCTGTGGGTTTGCTGCAAACGTGGGCAAGCGTCGAGAAAGGCACATGGTACGCTCGCTCAGCCGAATTCATGCAGACACCGACCATGGAAACCCTTCGCTGGCTCCGGGTGGTGGGCGATTCGATCTTCGCCATTGGCGTCATGTCGCTGGGCTGGTTTGTGCTCGGCCTTAAGACGGGCTGGTCCATCAGAAAGGAGCGGGAACCCGCCCTCGATGTGGTGCCCGCGGTGGTTGAACAGGCTGGATAGTGCTGATGTCACTTATGAACTGGCTGAACACAAGAGGGAGACGTTTGTGAATACGTTCCAATCGAGCAGCTCAACCCATGAGGTTGCACACCCGGGTACAACCAAATCGATGATGGCGCATCAGGGCGACCGACACGAAGCGGATTCACGATCAAATACCGATGCACGCGCCGGCCGCATTATCGCCGTATGCTTATCGCACGGCGGGATCCCCAAGACACCGAGGCCCGAGGCCCAGCTGGCCGCCGACGGATTTGTCGGCGACGGCCATGAACACGAAAAGCACATCCGACCCCACCGCGCGGTTCTCATTCAGGACGAGGAGAAACTCGAGGAACTCCGACTTGAGGGGTACGCGCTGGCTCCGGGGGCCATGGGCGAGAATTTGACCGTCCGTGGATTGAACGTACAGAGCCTCTCGCCCGGGACTCGCCTGCGGTTGGAGAACGGCCCGCTGCTCCAACTCTCCGAACCGCGCCGGCCGTGCTTTGTGCTGGATCAGATCGACCCACGTCTTCAAGCGGACGTTGTCGGGCGCTGCGGATATCTTGCCCAAGTTTTGGAGGAGGGCCGCGTGCATGAGGGTCAGCGAATAGACGTCATAAGCGATTGAACACGCGGCGGAGGTGCTACCGGCCTGTTCGCAATACGCCCGAAGTGGTAGTGCTACCACAAGACGCGACAATACGCGTCAAAATGCGGCGATGTTCGAAGATAATGAAAGCCGCTAACTGCTGTCAATACTGGCTTTTTCGAGGCAATTGGCTAAATGCTACGCGGGGCTTTAAAGCAAGATGTTGCGCGGTTGAGTCGCGTCACCCGCTCTCGCGTGGGGTCTTACGCGCCAAACCGCACCAATTCAATACTCTTCAGCAGCTCCGGATCGCACAGCAGTTGAATACGATTGGTGTAGGTCCGCCCGACCTTGGTGGACAGCAGCAGGATCAGGCCAATGCTCTGCAGATAAGATAGACTCGAATAAAAATAGACGTACGAAAACGGCTCCTCCCGCTCGGCGCGGCTGATCTGCCGATACCGGGCGAATACCTCTTTGACAAACGCGTCTGGCGTCTCGCGGGCCGCCCGAAGGATGAGCAGGTTGCGGGCGTTGAGGTCCGCCAGCACGTCTTTGAGCAGGTCGCGCCGGGCACGGCCAAAGACCTCCTCGACGCTTTCGGCCTCCTCAAGAGCAACGTGGTAAAGCGTCTTGATGGCGACCCGGACGTCGGAGTTGGTTGTCTTCACTGTGAGGGCGGCGATCTCGGCGAGCGCGGCCTCGACCGGAGCGTGCAGTCCGATCCGAGCGCGATCGTGCAGGATGGTCAGCACCTCCTGACCGTTGTAGTTCCGGAAGTGCACCTGCTCGGGTTGCAGGGATGAGCGGATGCTCTCGTCCAGCTTGTTGAGAAACCGCGGATGGTTGCTGAGCAGTACGGCCATGTAGTTGTTCGGCGATCGGGCCAGCAGGTAGAGGATGTCCTTGTGGCGATCCTTGTCGGAGAGGAGGTCGATCTCGTCGAGCACCAGGATGAGCCGCGCCGGATGGAGCTTGGAGAAGCGATGCCAGAGTTCATCGAGGCTGCTGCCGCGCGGACGCACGCCGAGCAGTCGGGCGAGGATCTTGAAGCTCGTGTTGTGTTGCCGGCAATTGACGTAAAGGATGTCCGCGCCGCCCGGCTTGGATAGCTGGCGCTGGATGTATTTGATCATGAGGGTCTTGCCGGAGCCACGGCTGCCGAAGACAAAAAGATGATTTGCGATGCCGGTCTTGAGGTAGCGGAGGTGCGCATCGATGATCGGCTTGGCCTCCTCGCGCATCAGCGGCTCGTCCGGGATGTGGTTGAAATCGAATACCCGGAAGTCCTTGATCCGCCGGCTGGTCTCGTCGAGAGTTCGGCTCTGCTCTTCCAAATAGTCGGTTATCTTCATCGTGGCATTCACTCCACTCCACGTGTTAACCCTCACCCCCTTATATACCTTTCGATTTGATCGATGTGCTGAGTGCGGGATTCGATGCTGGCAAGTTCGCGCCGCCATTGGGCGCGTTGTTCGAGGGTGCCACCGATGTCGACTCGGTTGAGCATGGCCTGCACTTGGTTGCGGAGCTGAAAGAACTCCCAGTACATGTCGAGAATCTCCTGGCGGTAGTGCTCGCGCATTCGGAAAGGCGGCAGACTCGGAGAGCCATGCTGTTCCTCGGCAAGCTTGTCCCATTCGACCGTGGCGGCGATGCGGTCGGCCAGCCTGCCGAGTTCCCGGATCGCCGCGGAGATTTCTGATTCCATATCAACGGTGAGGAGGCGCGGGTTAATAAACCTTGCCGCCTCGGCGGAGATCACTCGAAGTCGTGGTCGTTCGAAGGGCTGGGGTCCTGCAGGCCCGCATAGCGCATCTCGGCGACGTGGTCGGCCAGATGGTCGAGAATTTGCTCGACATTCCGGTCAATCGACTCCACCGTCGCCAGGATAGCCTCAAGGACGTCTCGCGTTTCTGGTTTGGTTTCGTTTATTGATGTCATTGTTCAAGGACAACGCATTCGGGGTATTTAAGCCTTGCGGCGGTTTTGTTACCGGGGGTGCGTGGCGACGGGCCTGCTCGTACGCGCTAGCCACGTGCTCGTCCGAGGGCCGCAAGTAGACGCTGGTTGCCCGAAGGGTGGTGTGGCCGACCTGCTTCTGCACGATGGACAGCGGTACCTTGAAGTCGTGAACGTAGTGCATGATGTGGCTGTGGCGCAGGGAGTGAATGGTCAGCTCGTGCAACGCCCGGCCCTTGCGATCACGGGCATATTCGCGATCCAGTCCAGCACGGCAGATGTACTGGGCGAAAATCTGGCGGAGGCGGTTCTCAGTGTAATGCTGTCGTGGGTTTCGGCCGGGCGAGAAGAGAAAATCGTCGGGGCGGTGAATGCGCAGACTGCGCTGGGCCATGCGTCCCTCACGACGCATCAGGCTCTTGATCTCGTTCATCAGACCGGCGGGCAGGTGGCTCACGCGCCGTTTCTTGGTCTTGGTGTTCTCCGCCGGGAAATAGACAGTGCAGCGATTGAAGGCCAAGTGCCTGAGCTGGATTCGGACGAACTCCCCCACCCGGCAGCCAAGCTCATAAACCACCCGCATCATGAGCTTGTGGCGGTAGTCCTCGATCCCATCGAGGAATTGTTGCCACTCCTCTATCGTGAGATAGCGGATTGTCTCTCCAAATCGCTCATATCGCTGCGGTTTTCTGGATATTTTCACATTTGACAATTGGCCCCCGTTTTCGCCCGGTCTTGAGCGTGCCTAGCGCCCGGATGGGCGCTTTGGCTTCACATATGGTCCCAAATGTGAAGTCGGATGACTATTTCAATCTGTCGGTCAACGACAGAAAGTGAGAGTTTCGGTAGCGCACTCCCAAGGCGTTCGTTGCGCAAACCGGCCTTGGAATCGGCGCCGAGAACGAGCCTACGCGTGTATTGGAATCGGCGCGCAATTTGGGGCTCACCTTCGGCATTCCGGGATATTGGCTATCCGAACGAGGAGATTGGTGATCGCGGATGCAAAGGATGTTGACGATGGGCGATTTCGACGAGAATTGAAGGGCCCTGGGATGATATGATCGCTCGGAACGCAAAATCACGGCGTGCTGAGGGGACCGCTGGTTTTGCTGCTCGAAGGTCGCCTTCACGCGCCGCAGTTCTTTTTTCCTCATTTGGCCGCTGCACTGGACACGGGCGGGATCGTCAAGGTCGCGTCAATCCAGTATTTTTCTTACGAATCTACAGGTTCATATGAAACCAGCGCCAACCGTTTCTTGCCTGCGCGATTACGAAAACTCCAACATTAAGTGATGACAACTGAATCGCTTCGAGTATGGCCTACCTTCAGGTACAGTTCGCTTGTGGATAGAGACGCGATGTTGTCTCGCCTTCCATTTCTCGAGAGGACCCAACGGAGTGTCGAGCTGCTCGGATATCCCTTCGAATGCTTCAACTGCCGTCCCCTCGATTAGATATCCGGCCATGACTCCTTCTGAGACAAACGGCGCATAATCACCCGTCAGAAATCGCTCCTTCAAGGTTTTCAGATACTCAGCGATCGTTCGGGGCGTCGGCAAGATTTTTGCCTCAATTGACCACATGATTCGAGGGTTGACACGCATCGCGAATGCAATGTCGTATGCCCGGGGTCGCGCCGGAGGCCGTTTGCGAGTTTCATCTTCTGGTGCTTCCGGGAGTAACCGGAACGGCTCATTTCCCGTCAAGAGGTCGTCGAGCTCGAAATAGAGAAGCCTCGTCAAGCCGCGTTCGATGTCGTCGGTAGCCTCAGCCAGGGCGATTCTAACTCGAGGGTTAAGGACCAGGGCATCGTAGGCCGCCCAGATGGCTCCAAGCATGATCTCTGAGCAGTCAGCAACCCACGCTTTGGCCGTATCCACCAGTTCCTCCGGAGCACTGGGATAGAGCGCTTCGAGGACGGTCTTGCCACGCCTCGCCTTAGGCATGCGCGGACCTCCGACGAGATCGCCCTGCTGATGCCATGCGAACCAAATCGGCGCTGACAACATCGGCATCGCGCATTGCCATCGAGCGTGTCCAGTACCTTGGAAGATTTGGTTTGCACAGATAGACGGTCGGCACCTTTGTGCGGCCATGCAAGGTGGTCTCGTAAACATGAAATGCACGGCGATGAATTATCTTGTCCTCACTCGATCGTTGTTCAACCGCTTGCGCCAATGACACAATGCGATCAAGCAACGCTTGCGTATTCACATCATGGCAGTGAATCCCTTGGTCGGTCCCAGGCCAGTCCAAATAAACAGCCACGAGGTGCACGGGTGCAAATGATCCATCGGGAGTTCGGTAAATTGTCACACGAACTCTTTTCTCCTTTCCGAATCCGGCTCGAAGGACGCGTACGAACGCTTCGCCATACTCCTGGAGCATACCTAAATCAGCTGTACCTGCAGGGGCTGTCGTAAACCCCTGCAATGTGTAATCAAACACATCGTCTATTAAGGTCCATTCTGCAGGCTTGAGAGGAAAGGCATCCCGCGCTTTGCTATCCAAATCCGACGGAACCTTAACACCGCCCATCGTTACCACTCGCTCCGGGAGCGGAACGCGGAGGATCTCGTCCGTTTGCACTTTCTGACGAAACGAAGCCAGATGGCTACTCGTAAGGAGCATGTAGTAAGTTGCTAACTTGCTGTTGTATACTAGGCACGCGGAGTCGATCAACGATTTCGCCCCAGGTTCAAAGTGCACGCTAACGTAACTCTGCGTACAGATGACTCCTCGTCCAGATTGCGGCTGCACTATGCGCGCATGAAATCGCCGGTCAGCACTCAGCCAAGAGAGCTTAAGGATGAGCTGAGGTGAATCAAATGCGTCGAAATCCGTTGAGTCCTTCGAGTGAATAAATGGATCCCTGTTTACTGGCAATTCCGTAGCATCGACGAATGGAAATGGGTGATTTGGAAAATAGTCTGCGTCAAGCAATGGGCGGATGGTGACGGCAGTTTCTCTTTTACTTCGGTCTCCCCAGATAATGCCGACCCGCGTTTTGACAAGCTTCTTCTGTTCGAGTTTTGCAATGGAAGAAAAAGAAGAGAGCTTCACAATTAGTGAGTAATCCCGCCGACTTCCCCACATTAGAGCAGTCCAGATTCCTGAATCCTCCAGAGCCTCCTCAGGGTACACCGAGTGATAATCGTATGCCTCGAAGACAATTCTAAACTCATCGTCGACAGTGTGGGATGGTTTTGGCGCAACATATGTGATTGGCGATCCGGCTGGCGGAGTAGGACTCATGCAAACGACGCAAGCTGGACCGACTGCATCTGCAAACAATCCGAACCGAAGCGCTGACAAATTGATGATTTGTTCGATATTGTATTTCTTAAGCAGCTGCCCGCGAAATGAGGCAGCTTTTCCACTTGTCTTAAACAAGAGACCGGACGACTGCAGCATCGAGATGGAACCGGTCAGCTTGGTGAGCTTCGCGCTCTTGGCAAGAAAAAGTGGACCGATGTCGTTGTATGAAATCTCCCATTTGTGCGCTTTGGCCCATTTGCGACTACATGGACTATCTTTGGCAGTGCCAGTCCCCCAGGGCGCGTTGCCAACGACAATGTCGTACTTTTGGCGTTCGTGGAAAGTCCCAAATCCACTGACGTCCTCGCGAAAGAAATCGGCGGCGACAAGACGTGACTCCCGAAGGAGTGGGAACTTAACGCGATCCCAAAGATGACGCGGCTCAAGCTCGTCGCACATGGCGAGATAGAGACTAAAGCATGCGACTCGGACCGCTTCCGTTTGAATATCCACGCCAAATAGATTTTCAGTAAGGAGTTTACGCAAGATATCCGTGTCAGGCTTCTTTCGAAATCGGTTGGCGCGACGCCACCTATATACGAGTCGCTGAAATGCTTTAACCAAGAATATTCCGGAACCACATGCGGGGTCCAGAACTCTGACGTCCCAATCGTTGCTATCCCACGGCAGGCATGTGTCTAGCACAACATCAACTAGATAGGCGGGAGTGTAATGGGTACCCTTGACCTTATTCACAAATGCTTCATAGACGCTGCTAATGAACTCCAACGGAATGACGTCGAAGGAATAAAGAGGCCAAAGGCTCCTTTGGCCGCTTCCAATTTGCATCATTCCGCCGACAAAATCGGCGAGTAGGCTTAGATGCACGGGCTTAACGTGCTTCATCTCGGCCAGCCATTCTCCTTCGCGATTCTGTGGATCTGTGGCTTTTCCTGGAAATAGGTCGCCGTTAAATCTTTCATTTAGTAAGCGAAAAAGTGCGTATGCGTCGGTGTAGTTCCTAAGGACCGCTTCGAGACTCGTATAGCTGTCGGTAAGTGTCCTGGCTTCGTGCTGCTTTGCGAGCCATTCAGGAGTAAGCGCTGAATTGCCGCGATCGTCTTTTCGGTGAAATAGGAACTGTACAAAAATGAGGCGAGCTAATAAATCGTGGACTGTTTCGACGGGCAGTTTCATTCCGATTAGTCTGTCGCGGACGGACGACAAATTGTCCAGAAGAGTCTCGTCGGCGCACTGCTTTCGGGGAAAGCGTAGAACATGTTCCCGAAACAACTGGCCAGAAACGAGCGATACCCAGCTCAGACTGCGGGTAGCTGCATCCGAGAAGTCAAGCGAATTGCGTGGGTCGATTCGGAGCGACTCAATCTCCGACTCAGGTAGCGTGCCATTCGCCTGAATGCGGGGCCGCTCACAAGTTGTCCAAGCGCGAATCAGATGGCGTTCAAGGGTAACGAGCAGCGGAGCGCGACAAAAATTCCATGCGAGACGATGCGCATGTTCGATGGCCGCCGGGCTCGCCACGCCGTTAAACTCGCAAACCACGGCAAGTGGGGGCTCGGTTGCATTTGCTCCGGGTTCGCTGGCGAGAATGCCGACTTCGACGCCTTGAATATCATCACGACGTGACAATACCCGACCGAGCTTGGATTGCACGAGGCGCGCGTAGACACTTGGGCCAGCCCCCGAAGGCTTGAGTACCTCGGCCCTCGATGGCCATCCGAGTTTCTTATGGACAGTGTCCAGGAGCATATAGACCAATCAAATCACTAATTCAACTGCGGTCCTGCCGAATGTCACGATGCGACCGAAGTTCGACGCAATCGATGCCCTCTGTTTGCTTGTGGTTCGCGCTCCAGCGCGAACGCGACTAGTTTCCGAAGCTGCGCCAGCGCTTCGTCCTTTTCCTTTGCTTCGGTAACCGCGCCGGGCAATTCGCGACAGCGCGCAACGAATGGATCACCCCCTCGTTCGCGGGAGACCGAGAGGTGAACGGAGCGTCCACCGACGATTGCCGGCTCCTCCCATAGATAGGGCATCGCGTCCAGCCGTTGGCTGGTTTCGCGGATGATTCGCCCGAGTGGTACAGCCCATGTGATGTGGAACTGTCGCGTTACGACGTCCATCATCTGATGCTCGTCAGTCAAAATTAGCACTCGCTTGCCATCGGTAAGAAGGGCAAGTTTGGCCAGCCCATGGGTGGCCGGCTCGTTTGGATAGTTCGCTCTTAGAAACCGAATTGCAGTGCGTATTTTCTGGAGTGGGCAGTTCCCTTCGCGCAGGGTCAGAATCGCTCGAAGGACGACAATATCTTGGAACGTGTACCGGCGACGGGATCCTTTTCCCGATGCATCCTGGCCGGACGGGCGAATCAAGCCGGTGCGAGTCCAATGATCAATCATCCGGACCGTCGCCCCGGTTACATTGGCCACAGTGGCAGTGGATAACAGTAGGGGCATGTGCTTGGCTTTCCCAGGGTGTTGGCCCAGAATACACGAACGAGTTCTATTTTGCCAAGCGGAATACACGCATGTATTCCGAAATGTAGATCTCGAAATGCACCCCTTCGGCAGGCTCCCAAAGTTCGTGGTATGTTAGGGTTGCGTGAAGCGTGTTGCAAGGATTATGGGACGCCGGCGAATCAGTGGTCCTGTGCGGCGACGCGGTGGAGATTGGCCCTAACGGGCTCGATCTTCGATGATGGCGCTTGAGGGAATCAGCCATGCCAACGGTTGCAGATGTGGCCGAGGTTCTGGGAGTGGACCGGGAAAACGTGAAGCGCTGGGCGAACGAGTTCGCCGAGTACCTAAGTCTCACGGCGCTTCCCGGCAAGAATCAAGAGCGGCAGTTCGTTGAGGCCGACCTTCGCGTGTTGGCGGTTGTCGCCGAACACATGGAATCGGGCAATGAAGCGGACGACGTGATCTACGCCCTCAATAGCGGACAGCAGTACACCGCACCGCTGGTCGAATTGGGTAGGATCCATTCCCCGCTTTTTCGGGCGCCGCCCGACGAAATCGACGAGACCTGGCAACACGGCGCGCTCATCGGCGGCGTGGCCTGTCGTGAATTGCCCCAAGTGGCCGAGTCCTACAAGCTGGCGGCGGACGTGTTGCTGAACCAGGCACTTACGAAGTATGAGCCGCACGAACTGGATTACCCGGTGCTTTTCCTCTATCGCCACACGGTCGAGATTTACCTAAAGGCCGCGTTGGAAAAGCCGCCCGAGCACCACGACCTGAGCATGCTGATCCAGCTGCTGGAAGCCGAATGCGGGGAGGGAGTTCCCCATTGGGTGAAAGACCGGCTGTGGGACTTTCAGCGGATTGATAAGATGTCGGCGCTCTTCCGCTATGCGGACCCGCCTTCGGGGGGCGAACTGTGGATCGACTTCCATCAGCTTCAGGCCGTAGTGGCCAAGCTCGTGCAGGCCATCGAGCAGTACAGGGCGCACAGGCGAGGGTTTGGGCAAACCCAATGCTTCGGCTCCGAATGAAGGCAGTCGCAGGGGAGCGCCCGATAGACGACGAAACACGAAGACTGCGTCGCAAGGGTTACGTGTGGCCCCGATTACGCAGTGGTAGGTAGTTCACGCGATCCACCCGGAATCTGTTGCTGGCAGGCCTGACGTTCCGCCCGATACGCGCGACCGCAAAGCTTATATACACCAGTGTCCTTGGAGAATGACAACAGAATTCCCATCGACGGGACATCCACCATAAAACGAAGGATGATCGTGGTCTGCACTCAAAAGACCGCGGTCGTACAAGTATCCTGCGTGATGTCCGCGCTGAATCATCATCTGATTCAAACACCTGCGGAAAATGCGAACCCGGTACATCGATTGCACCCGGGGTATTCCGCACGGAAACACCTGTTTCCGCCCTTGCGGCTCCGCGTACGGAGCATTCCTATAGCCGGCGCTGTGCAGTTGGCCCGATCTGCAGCAGCAAATCCACTTCTTTCGACCTGATCAATCGAGCTTATATGTCAATGCCCTGAGCGCCACATCCTTCCCATTCATCGATCGGCGCACCATCGGTCCTCCTCATCGCAGGCCGCGGGCCTGCGCGGGCCGGTTGCGCCTCTCGCGGGGGTCGGAGCCGAAAGGTTTATTAATTGCATCGTCTTATCGATCGTATCGAAAAGGTAGATCCAATCGATAAGAGGAATAAGTCACATGTCAAAACCAGAAACTGTATTCAAGATGGGCGCTGTGCGCGCTTCCATTTTTCGGAACACCATCGAGCGTGATGGCAAGCTAGTATCGCTCGCCAAGGTCATCATCGAGGTCCGCTACAAGGACAAGTCCGGCGAATGGAAGGGCTCAAACAGCCTGAGCCTGAACGAATTGCCCAAGGCGATCACGGCCTTGCAGCAGGCTTACGAGTATCTGCTGGCCAGCGGCAATCCGGAGGTGTATGAGGATGACTTGCCACCGATTCGGTCGAGGCGAGCATGACAACACCATTGCCGCGTTCGATGAAGCATGGCAAATCCGGTGAATCGCATTCCCCAGTCCGCCGAGCGAATCGAAAACGTGGGCGCAAGCCGAAATGTCCATATTGCCGAAGTTCACGAACCACCAGCAAGGGCTCGCGGAAGACCGTCACCCTAGGTGCGCGTCCACTTCGACGATGCAAGGATTGTGGCCGCAAGTTCACGATGCAGCGCAGACCAGCTGATCCCGGCCGCGGACTTCATGGTCCATCCACGCTCAATCAATCGCCAATCCCGGTCGAATCGGCTGCAGCACCCGATAAACAAGATTCAACTCGACCCGCAGATGTGAAGTCAACCCCCGGGGATCTCCCGCCCGTTTCCGAGTAATTCCGCCGCCGACAACACTACTTTCTCAGACAGCTGCATATTCAGGTCACCCCTGACCAATTCAATCAATTGAAAAAACACCTCTCTAACGCCGCGTGCATGCGCGGAGAAAGGACCAGACCCATGAGTGAACGTATGTCTGCCTGGATTTTGATTGGCGGCGCACTGCCGCGATCGATGACAGGGCCCTTGTGCACCGCGATCTCGACCTGTTGCGTCAGCCAGGAATGGGGTGATGCCACGTTCAACCCGAAAACACCCGAGGATTTGTTGGCTGGTTGCAAGGACGAACACATCTGGCTGTGCGACAACGAGGCCGCGTGGGGTGAATTCCTCGACCTGGAACAGACCTGCCGCAAACTGCGCCTTGCGTACACCCGCTGCGGCGACGGCAGCTCCATCTACGACGCCGAGCGTGTGGACTGGCGACCCGGCATGAAGAAGCCGGTTTCACGGATATGCAACAACGAAAGCGGCAGCAAGATTCTCATCGCCGAGGAATCCGTCCGAAAGGCGCTAGAGGCGCTCGAAGCAGGAAACGTCCCCATAGCGAAACGCATTCTGCGGGCCCTCTGCCCCAGCATATCGACGGTTCCCGCCTTTGAGATTGTCTGATTCGGTCGGCTTACTGGCACCTGCCATTCAACTCTTTACAAACACCCATGACTGCGGCTGATCCTGTGCGTTTGCGCAGGCCGTGGTCGGCATTCATGCGCGACACCATGTTCTCTCGAGGCACCGTGCCGCACATGACAATTCTATGGAGGTCATTTTCATGAAAACAATCCAAGCCTGTGTCGACCCCCGACTCTTGAAGAAGGCCGATCGCCTCTTCACGGGCTCGCTCGACGGCCGGATCTGCGAGATTTTGCAGAACGCCCGACGGGCGCATGCTACACGTGTCGAGATCACGAACGAAGACGGCCGCGTCACAGTGCGCGACAATGGCCACGGCATTCAGGATTTCGCCAAGCTGCTCGACCTGGGCGGCTCAGGTTGGGATGAATCGATCGAATCTGGCGAAGACCCGGCCGGCGTGGGTCTGTTCTGCCTGGCCCCGCGCGAGGTGAGCATCCGCACCAACGCCCGGCGCGTGAACATCGGAGGCACCGGTTGGTCAGGCGCGCCCGTCCCGATTCAGGATGACCCCAACCCAATTGCCGGCACCGAGCTTCGCTTCTGGGATGAGCCCTGGAGATCCGCGATTGTTGATCGCCACGCTGTCTTCTCCGGCATGGACGTCATCGTTGATGGCGTTGCCTGTCCCCGACAATCGTTCGTGTCAGCCCAAGCGACACACCTCCCCGAGCTCGGATGCCGCATCGAAGTGCTTGAAACGGCCAAGCTGAGCGAATGGCACAACGCCTGTCACCGAGATCGACTTTACTCTGCCGGCGCGATGGTCAACTTTCATGGCCAGACCGTGGAACTCCCGTACAGCCCGGTCTCCGAGCGCGGTCTGCATTACCTGGTCGACCTGACCGGTGAACCGACGGCGATTCGCCTGATGCTGCCGGCACGGACGCGCCTTTTTGAGAACGCCACACTGATTCAACTCAAGGCAGCGATTGAGCGCGAAGCCTATCGCTTCATTCAACGCCGCGGAACACACAGTCTTCCGTTCCAAGAGTTTCATCGGGCGCAAGGATTGGGTATTCATCTGCCTGAGGCCCGCCCCGCCTTCACCGTCGGACTGCTCCGTCCAAGCGAATCCCCCGAACCTGTCGAGGTCACATTGCCCAAGGACTTTCCGCTGTCGAAATGCTACCGCATGGAACTGGCCGACGAATCGAATGATAGCTTTGACGTGACCAACGCCCATCTGCTCGCGGCGCTGGGCACGTTCGAGACACCATTCGTGCCGGTCGAAATTCGATCGGATTTCGATGGCTACGCCTGGGCCCGGCTCCCAACGATCACCCGGGTCGAGGTCACGATCGGCGCGCAACTGCACTCGGACTGGGTCGGCAGCGGCCGGCTGACCTGCGCCGATCGCATCGTGATCACCGCCCACGCAAGCGACGGGCACATCTTTTCATCGCCCGTGTGCATGGCCAAGACGGCGGCCGCGGATGAGAAGACCACCTGGCCCGACGAAATTACCTTCGTCACGCCCGAGACCCAGGAGCGCCTGAGCGCTTCTGAAATCTGGCACCACCTGGGCGGTTGGGCGGAAGATGGAGACACTTATGACACCCAGGAGCACGAGTTTGGCCAGGCGCTGGACCGGTTCTGGGCCGAGTTGATCGGGCCCGACGAGAATCTCCGGCGCCAATTGGTAAGCGAGGCCGAGCACATCACACCGGAGTGGCACAGCGTGACGATCCGGAGCGACGGCACCGTCACCATTCAGTATGCCGATGGCCAGGCCAAGTCACTCCTTCCACCTCCATCACCTCCGCCCGCCCTGTAGTCCATACTCGCCCGTTGCAGATTTAACGCGCTATGTTCAATCGGTAATCCCACCTAATCAACTTCTAACAGACCCAGGCGTGCTGATGCATGAGGCTCATTCTGCGCGCGCGTCGCAGACCTCGTGCTGTCGGCCGCAGGTTTACTTTTCGCAATAAGGAGACAAATCAAAATGTTCGAATCTCTCAATCGTATCGATTGGGACCTGCTTCATCGACAGAAGCGCGTCCTGGTCCAGGAGGCAAGCAAGGATCGACTCAAGCCGTCCGTCGCCGAAGCGCTGCGGGGCATCATCCATTTGCTGGACGCCTTGCAGGACGACGCCGTCGCCGCGGGAAGATGGACATTTCCCGGCGATCGCGGTGCGCGGGAGGTGCGTCATGACAAGAAGACCTGACTGGCGATCGGTCGCCGCAAAGATCCTCTACCGCGCGTATCCCGACGTCGACCTGTTGCCCATCGAACCGCCTGCGCCCGGCGAGACAATTTCGGCGTTCAAGTTACGAGCCGAAGATGCCGGCGACACCCTTTTTCTGTTCCTGTGCCGCGAGGCCGATGACGACATCGATCCCCAGGAATACCTGGACCGGCTCGACCGCGCCATTCGCGACATCGAAGCCGTGCGCCATGGGCTAGCTGAATGGGTCGTCAACGGCGGTCATCTCTGATCACGTTCCGGCAATTCGCCCCCGTAGTTCCAACGACATCCCCGTCTGACCCGGCGTGCTGATGCACGAGGCTCTATCCGCGCATGTGTTGCGGACCTCGCGTTTTCGGCCGCCGGGTTTTTCATTGCGCAGAAAGGAAATCCAATGTCTGAGCAACTAACCTGTCCACTCTGTGGGCAATACGTTGAATTCACGCTCATCAACCACCTTCGGGACGAACACAAAGTCTCGCCAGAGTCCTTCCGCCGGCAGTTTTCAGAACAGCCCCTGCACAGTCCCGCCTTCGCGTCACTTGTCATGACGCACGATGTGCGGAAGCGCGATGGGATTCTGCACTATCAGATGGATGTGGCCGGCACCCGGATGACCGCGCGGCATGGTGTCCAGCATCCGCTGATCCCGAGTGCCGACCCAACCTTTGTCTGGACCGATCCCTGCAAGGACGTGGCCGAGGCCCTCGAACACAACGAGCGGGTCTTCATCTACGGCCCAAGTGGCACGGGCAAGAGTTCGCTGGTGCGCCAGATCGCCGCGGTGGTGAGACGCCCTGTTCGACGGGTGTCGCTGAATGGCGAGACCAGCGTCTCTGACTTCGTCGGCCACTGGACCGTCAACGACCAGCGCCAGACTGTCTTTGTCAACGGCATCCTGCCGCAGGCGATGCTCGAAGGCCACATCCTTCAACTGGATGAAGTCGATGCGATGCAGCCGGAGATCGGTTTTGTCCTGCAGCAAGTGCTGGAGCCCGGCGGCCACCTGTTGCTCACCGACACCGGTGATGACATCGCGCCCCACGCCGACTTCCGACTGGTGGCCACGGCCAACACCCTCGGGTTCGGTTCAGACTCGGGGCTGTACGCCAGCGGCACGCATGTGCTGAACTTCTCGTGGCTCGATAGATGGGATGTTGTGGTTGAGCTTCCTTATCTCGACGCAAAGGACGAGATCAGCCTGCTCAAGTCACGTCATTCCGGATTGGACAAGAAGTTGTTGACCGCCCTGGTCAAGGCCGCCGGCGATCTGCGCAAGGCCCATGCCGAGGAGCAGCTCACCACCACGCTGACGACTCGCCGCTTGCTAGCGCTCTGTGCCCGGTTGGCGCGCGGCAACGAGTTTCAGCGGGCACTTCAGACGACCCTTCTCAACAAGGTCCCGCCCGAAGACCGCAAAGTCATCGCCGAGACGCTGGATCATCACGTGGGACCGCTGGGAGCCGTCAAGTAGGAATCAAGCTCAGACAATCCTCTAGAGGCCATGCCCCGTCAATCGCGATGCGACGGGCGTGGCTTTTTTCATGCGCATCGCAAAGGAGCAATTGATGAACCCCTTTTCAAGCCAGCTCGAACGGCTGGCCCGCACCCTCACCGATCAGTTCGGCGTGACAGTCTTCTGCAAGGGCGACCTGGCCTACACAGACGGCCGCCGCATTGTGTTGCCCTCACTCCCCGAGCCGATGGACCCGCAGCTTGAGCGGATGATCGTCGGGTACCTCGACCACGAGATGTCCCACGTTGCCTTCACGGACTTTAACGAGGTCCGGCGCTTCGCAAAGAAGCACCGCGGCTTCAAAGACTTACTCAATGCAGTCGAAGATGCGCTGATCGAGAAACGAGCCATGCAGAGATGGCCCGGCGTGCGAGCCAATTTGGATGCTCTGTTCCATCAGGTCCGTCCGCGTGTGCTGAAATCAGTCGCCGCCGCACCGCCATTTCATCGATTCGCCATCGCGGTGTACCTGAAGCTGTGCCACCACCGGGACCTGCTCGGTCTGGATGGCGAGGTCGCGGGTCTTGAAGACCTTTTGGATGAGTTTCCCGCTGTTCGAACTACGCGCGATGCCGCAAGGTTGTCGAGCAAGTTGCTCAAGCGTTGGCTGCAACGCATGACGTCATCGCAGACGCAACAACCGACGACGTCGCCCGCGACGGAAACGGAAACGAAGCCGGAATCCGATGGTGTCGACAATGAAGAGCCGGACGAGAGCAGCCCACCACGATCTGAGGAATCCAATGGCATCGCGACGGATGACGGCTCGCCCGGATCGACAGAACAGGCAGACGCCGACTACGCAGTGGAGGACAGCGCGACCTCTGCCGAAGAGTCTGGGTCCTCCGCCGAAGCCACCGACAACGCGAACAGCGCCACACAGGATTCACCTGAAAGGGCCTCGCTCATCGGTGAAGTCGTCGCAGCCGCCATAAACGAGGCAATGAATGCGATTGATGGTAACGACCACTATCGGGTCTTTACCCGCCAGTACGACCGGATCGAGGTCGTACCCGATGCAGAAGAGTCGGCGGTACGCGCCTTACAGTCGGCTGGCGTCGACACCGTTCGCCGACTGCGTCGCGGCTTGGCAAACGCGCTCCGCTCAGCCGAGAAGCGCTGGTGGCGCGATGAGCAGTCATGCGGCCACCTGTCGCCCAGAACCCTTCACCGCCTCTGCCTGGATCGCGCCAGCCTTGAGGTATTCCGCACTCGAAGTGTCGTGCAGGGCAAGTCCACTGCTGTCAGTATTGCCCTGGACGCATCTGGCAGCATGGCCTCGGTCAAGATGGATGTCGCCCGGGATGCCCTGCGAGTGCTGCTCGCGGCCCTGCATGATCTCAAGATTCCGACTGAGGCATTTACCTTCACCACCGGCGACGCCTTTGATGCGGACCGGGCTGCCGCAGAGACCGGCGTTTCGTCCACGGACATCCGCCTTCGCTTTACGCGCTTTGGAAATCTCGAGATTGGGCTCATCAAGCGATTCGACGATACCGTCAAGGTCGCCATGCGGCGGCTTCCGAATATCGTCGGCACCGGCCTCACCCCCATCGGAGAAGCACTCGAGATAGGCGCCCGCCGGCTCACGGTGCGATCAGAGAATCGCAAGATCCTGCTCATCCTGACGGATGGCCAACCCTGCTGCGAAAGCAGTGGTTCCGCCGCCTTCACCCACGCCATCCACGTCGCCCGGCAAGTCTCGAATGCTGGCATTGAATTGGTAGGCGTGGGAATCATGGACTCAACACTTCGTTCGATCGTGACCAACACCATCGTGGTGCGTCAGATCGAAGAACTCCCGGCCCAGCTGTGCAAGTTGCTTGGCCGAACTTTGAAGAAAGGAATGAATCATGTTGCCTAAGAAGATTGAGCTCATGCTCAACGTCGCAAGCACCCTGACGGCGGCGGACCTGGACGAATTGCGTGCAAGCGCAGTCGATCTGGCCACTTCTGAGGAATCGCCCTCGCCCGAAGCGGTGGCAGCCGCGGCTCTCGTGGACGAACCCGACGAAGCTGATAGTCATGGTGATGAAGGCAATGGAAGCAACGGGGGCAACGGCACCTTGCGTGGGGCCCGTGAACGCGCTCGGACCCGTGAATCCAAGGTCTCGACCGCCTGCCTTGGCCAGCCACGCGAGGCTCACACTTGGTGGCCGGTCGGAACGGTGCTATTTGGCAAGATCGGCAGCGAAAAGTTCACGGCCATCGTCATCGAAAATTCACGCGTCAAGAGCAATCGCAGCGTGCAGATCACCAGCGGCGCTGCCTCGGGACGAATCTGCCTGACTCCCACCCGCGCCGCCATTGAAGCCACCGAAAGCTACCGCCAGACGCAGAAGCTCGGCCGCGGCGGTGGCGTCACAAATGGATGGGAGTTCTGGAAGCCTAAGCCATAGTGGACGCCTCATTCTGAGGCCCCCCTTCTTTTCCGTTGAAAAAGCCAATCCCAACAACACGACCCCATACGGGTCGAAGGAGTTTCCATGCGCAAACCTGATGTGATGGTGACCATCGAGGGCGGTGTCGCCCAGGTAGATGTGTTCACGCCCCGCGTCATGGTCGAAGTTCGTGACTTCGACGTTGAAGGCGCTGACGAGGATGCCGCGTTCCTTTGGATCAACGAAGAAGGCGATCAGTGCTGGCGGTATTTCGTGGGCGACGAAGCCGTCGGGCAGTCCTTGCCTTCAAGCACAGGTTCGGAGGATGCACCATGAAGACCGACGACTTGAAACGATTCGCCGAGGACCTGCGACAACATACGGGTTTGTCGGTCGCACTCGAACTCGATGATCAGCCCGACGGACTGCACATTCTCAACATCAATGCCGTGGACTTCTTCTTCCACGCCGACGGCTCAGGTTACGACGGCTGGGGCAAACCCCTCGTCCCCGGCTTTCCAATGTGACGATTCCTTTCGTCATTACGAACCAACCCATCGTTCGTGCTCGGCCCATCCGACTGCGTCAGGTGGAATGCACCGCATCCTTTGCCTTGTCGCTTGTGGGTTGTTTTCCATGGGCACTGGGACATCCGGCATTTTAGGTTCTTCCCCTTCGGGTCGCCTGCGATCGCGGAGGTTCCGCTCGCGCGATCCCCGGCTCAGAACGTAAAAAACCGTCGTCCACACCCGTGCATGGAAAACAACATCAAACCACAAGCGAACGAACGGCAAGAGGTGCTCCTGCGCTTCCTTGACGCCTCAGACTCGGCAGCCGAGCACGACTCTCGGTCTCGCGTAGTTAAACAAAAACATCTACACAATGAGGTGAAACCATGAACGATAAGAAAGACAAAAACCTTAAAAATCCGTTCGACGATCTGCCGGTGATCTTCTCGTACACGCGGGCCCAGGCTCTGGAGGATGGCGTCCTGGTTGATTTGACCGCTTGGGCCAAGGAGACCGGATTCAAAATCCCGGTGGCCTGCACCGCCGAAGTCTGGCATCGCTATATCGTGCCGCCGGCCGGCACGCTCGAACTCGGTCAATCCGAACGCGGACGGGCCCACGACGTCCTGTGGATGCTCTTCCTTTGTATACAGGGCAGCCGCAAGACGGCCGATAAAGACCGGCTTCACTTCAAGGTACTGTTTCTGCAGGCACCAAGCCGAACGGACACTGTAACGCTGAAGTCCATCTGCGGCCCCGGCGACCGCGGTGAACCCGTGCTTACGATCATGCTTCCTCACGAAGACTGACTCTGATCACGGTTCTGCTTTGTCGTCTCGTTCCTTCCGGGGGGCGGGCCGACGAGGCCCGTCCCCCATCCCTTTCTCTTCTCGCTCATCATCCATCACATCCGCGACGCGCAAACCCGGTTCTCCGCCACTGCTTTCATCTGTCTTCTGGTGTTGCACAATCCCGCGAATCGTCCCTTCATTCGACATATGCACCAGCCCGCTCGTCAATAGTGTTTCTCTTGGCGTTTGGCTCTTTCACCTCCATCTCGTGTCCGTTGTTTGACCGATCGCCCGCCCGCCCGGCACGCTTCAAGCGCCGATTCAATTGGATGCTTGCTTGCGTCGGCGCTTTCGTCGCAGCTCAGCCAGTCCCTCTCGCCTGCTGGTTTTCTTATCCATCGGCACTCCGTGATCTCGGTCCATAGGCCTTTCCCCTGGCAGGTCGGCTCTGCGTCTGGAGGTACCGCTCACAGGCGCATCGCTAAAGGCGTATTGAACCGAATCACCATATCCATGCATGGAAAAGAAAAACGTAACGCAGGCAGGAGTGGGTCGGGAGCTGAATCTTCAGCTTTCTGACGCAGCGAACTCCCAAGGGAATCGCATCTACCTGCCCTCGTTGCCTGGCCTTGCATGGGTCGGGCTCCCTCGTTTCGACTTTTTCGAATTATTGAAAGGAGGTGTACACAACATGACAATCGAAACACAGTCCATTGACGAGCGCGTCGATCAATACGTTCGACTCTTTGAGACGATTCGCAACCGAGTTGGCGACGACCAGCTAGCTGCGATCATCTTGGAGCAGTGCGGAAAGGACGCTCGCGTCGCGCAGATGCGCGGATTCGATTCACGATTCGACAACGGATCGGCGAGCGACGAGTTTTCGGCGACACCGAAGCAGCTCGCGTTTCTGGAAAAGCTGCAGGTGAAAACGATCCCGCAGAACCTGACCAGAGCGCAGGCCTCGAAGATGATCGACGAGGCCCGGGCCCAAGCTCGGGACGCCTACTAGGCGGGGATCTCCGCAGCCCTCGTGGCTGCGGAGGCCCTCCGGCCATTGGGCGAAGATTCTCATGCGGGCCTCGGGCGCGCACTGCCGGCTCATTCTCAAGGCCCAAGGGGCAGATTGATACGAGAGCTCGGCGGCCCTCTGGCAAAAGGTATTAATAGAGAAGCCGCCTGGCCAGAGAATGACATCGCAATCCCCTGCCTCGTTGGCCCCGCAATCAACCGCCTTTCGAAGTTGGGGCGAGGCCCAGATTGGTCGAATGCTGGACTGCCACGGGATCCGGTATTTCCACGAACATCCGCTGGCCGTCATCGACCGGGGAAGGCCCCGCATCTGGTATCCGGATTTTCAGCTTCCGGGCTACGGCATCATCATGGAGTACTTCGGCCGGGTTCATGATCCTTCGTACGCCGAAGGCATGATTCGAAAGAAGAGGGTCTATCAGGAGAACGGCGTCAGCGCACTGACGTACACGCCAGACATCTTTCATGGCAATTGGCCAGATCGGATTCTGGGAGACATTCAGGGAGTGCTCGCTGATCGCATTAAGACGTTTCAGGAAATAAAAACAAAGAATCGAGCCCGGATGGAGTGGGAGTCCTAAAGAGTATGTGGAGTTTACGCGTGGGCGTAAAAACAGAACCTACGTGTCATTTTGTGCCGCTATTCTCGTAATTGAGCGAAAGATTAATAAACTTCAACGGTCTGAATTCGACATGTTTCCCGTCCTGGTAGATCGGTCTTACTCGTGGGCGGGATAAGGGCGGTGGAGAGGGATTTCAATCAACGCGATCGTCAATTGCGATGCGTTAGGGCTGACGCGTAAACTTCACTCTCTCTTCGCGATTAAGACGAGCTTCTTCACCGATCACGCATATCCGGCTACCTCAAGGTTTATATATACACACGACTTGATTATTCGGATGGCGATCAAAGATCCATCAAATGACTCAATCATGGCAGTGCTGCGGGCCCAGATGCGGGACCACCCCGCGCGGCTTGCATTCGCTCTACTTCTATTCATGGCCGCGGCACTGCTCATGCAGTCGGCGGATATTGTTGAGTCGGGCGTGCCTACTGTCACATCGACGCAGTTTGATTCGCCAGGCCCAACCTTGCCGGTACCGGCGTGCTTTCCTTCTACGAAACTTCCCGGTGTGCGCGACGCGAAGACTACACTGCTCGCACAAACCGGCGCCTATGACGGACTACCGCTCACGCAGCTTCAGATGGCCTGTTTTTCTGAGAATCCAAAGACATCCTTCCTTTTTCGGTAAGCCGAATAGTTCTCAGTTTCCCGCGTGATGTCGTTTCCACCTGTTCTTGGATGAGGCCTTTTCCTGCCAGCTCGTCCTTGACTCGCTGGCCGAGCCGCACGCTGATACCCAGGCGTTTGTAACGCTCGGCCACACCCGCATCTGGAAATGACGCAATGTCAATTAGAAATGCCTGATGCGCTGCCGTTTCATCGTCGGCTGCCGTCGCGGTGGGCGCCGAACCGAGGCCTGCCCCTACACGAACGACCGGCTGGGCCCCGCGCTGGATCGAATGGTCCCGGGCGGACAAGAGGCCCAGCCGGGTCATGTGGTGGATCACATGATTGTCTGTGAAGGCTCCCTTTCTTAAGTGGAACTCCGGCACATGGATCATGAATGGCTTGACCGAGCGGCCCTGGAGGCGGACGACGGCCTCGCCAAGCTGAAGGTTTCCCAAGATTGCCTTCTCGTCTTCCTCGAGCAGCATGGCTTGGCTCATGGCGGTCACGTCAGAACGGTGCTTCAGGTTGAAACAGAACACCGCGTAGAGGTTCGCCAGCGCCGAGGGGGCGATCGATGACGGCATTTGGTCTATAATTATCATCGCCTCGCCAAATTCGCGAATTTCCCGGAAGGTCAACTCCATGACGCTCTGGCCCCCCGCGAGGCTCTGCCTTTCTCCGGAGAGCAGGTGGTGGGCTTCTTCAAGCAGGCATACGTGTCTCAATGTCTCACGCGTCGGCTCGGTCATCCGGTAGTGGTGAATCCAAAGCAAGAGGCATTGGGCCACAAACACCTTCTCCGATTGATTGAGCGCGTCGAGTTCGAGAATTACCGAGCGTTCAAGCAGTTTCGCGATGTCGCTGTGCCCTTGATTGACGAGGGCGTCCATGTCCCCGAAACAAAGGCTCGACAGGGCCCGTATCGCCGACGACATCCAGCCGGCCTCACGTCCCTTCGAGGGGCGCTGTTTCAAGGCCTCATACACATCGCGCATCGTCGGCCAACGCTCGACTGTGCCGGTGTAGACCCCGGCCTGCTCATACACGCCGTCGATGGCCTCCTGCAACAGGAAAATGACACCATCGCCCAAAAAATACGAATGCGCGATGACGGCGATTAGCTTCTTGAGCCAGGTCTGCGGCGACGTGCCGGGCGGCGGGATCAGGGGATTGAAGGACAACGGTGCGACAGATCGTCCAACCGTGTAAACCGCCGTATCCTCGAACCCGGGCAGCGCAACCAGGTCCCGATACCCCCGTTTCCAATCGATGACCATGACGGGCTTGCCGGCCTGAATGAGCTGCTGCAGGACCAGAAAACCTATATTTGTCTTCCCGGCGCCGGATCTCCCGAAAATTCCGACATGCTGTATTAATTCGTTTTCCCGAAGCCCGAAGGGATATAGCGGGCGGTTGTTGTAAGCGACCGTGCCAAGGCCGTACTCCCCAGCGGCGGCCTCGGCCTTGGGTGGCAGAAGGCCCGGGCCCTGGTCATCGAGCGATCCCTGGAACTGCTGGGCAGTGAGGATCTCCAGATAGTCGAGGAGCTGCTCCTTGCCGGTCTCATTCTCCGCGATATAAGCCAGCCAGATCCGATCGGCCTGCGGGCCGATGACCGGTTTGAGCTTGCGGCAGAGCTCAAGGACCCGGGTGGCCTTGCCACGATCACGATCGGCCATCGGGTCCCCCGGCCAGGTAGCCCATCCGGCGGCGCGTGGCCTCGCGCTCCTGGCGCTCCTTCACGAGCTCAGTGCGAATTTCGTGGGTATCGCGCCAGAGGTCTAATTCTAGGGCCCGCTTCTCCCGCTCAAGCTGATGAATTTGACGCTCGACCTCGGTGAGCGAGGCATCGTCGTATGCCCCCAGGGCCCGGCTCCGTAGCGGTTTGCGCTCCGCCAATTCGTCGAGCCGCCATTGCACATCCCGAAGGTGACGCTGCGTCAGGGCCCGGCGCTCTTCGACCACGTAAGCGAGTTGACGAGAGGCGAGTTCATGCTCCATGTCCTGATTGCCGAACACAAAGGAGACAAGGTCGTTGCGATCCCCCGATCCCGCTCGGGCCTTGGCCGCCCGCAGGAATGTGTCCACTCGGTCAAGATACCGATCGGTCGGACTACGCGGGTCGGCTTCTTCGCCGATGATTCGCCATTTCGGCGGAAGGTCACGGCAGTTCGTAATGGTTCTTTGGTGATAGGCCATGTTGTAATTATTCAGTGACGGCACGAGTGCTTCAGGGTACTTAAATCTATGGATGCCTCGCTCGTCTGACAGGCTGCAGCACCGGGCGCCGTCTGCATATGGTCAAGCGGGCGAACACTCCACACCTTCATTTGCGGAGAACTTAACCGCAACCGATAGGCCGAGGCGTCATTTTGACTTATTCGCCGCGACGAGCCGGACAACGCGGACTTCATGCCAAAATCGATAGCCGTGGGAATCGGTTGTCCTGAGTAGAGACAGGGTTTCGTCCAGGTGCCTCTCTTGGTGTGGATCCTGGGTCATGCGTACTGAATTCGAGACGAATCGCTCAGGATTGTGCGCAGCAAGGTAATTTGCGGCCTGATGAATCGAGTCGTCGGAGTCCAGATCGATCAGCCCACGCTTGAGCAAGACATTCTCATAATATTGAACACGTTCGGCGAAATACACGTCGCCGCCACCTTCATCTTTCGTACGCGGCTCGAGCCAGGGAATCCGGAATGGAACAAAGCTGCGATCGAGGATTTCCACCAAGCGATAGGCATCTGCATGGCGAAGAAGCGTGCGAATGAACTCGGGCCACGCAAGCACGGAGAATGTCAGCCACACTTCGTCGGCGCATTCAGCGCCCCGCGCCACAAGTGCTTCAAGTAACGCAGTCCCATTGGTCGCCATTTCGATTCCGCGTGGGACGCCCGGCCTTTCGGGCAGATAGGGAGGCGCAGAAACGATGAGATCGACTCGATCAACATCCCCGATCTGGTCAAACCGCCCCGCACGAAAGTCAATCGTCTGCCCCTCGCGCCGCTGCGGAGTTATGTTGGCAACTGCCAGCCGAAGGCTCGACGGAATCGGCTCAACAAGCACCAATCTCGCAATGCTCGGCCAGGCCTTGAGACACACACTCGCCAGGAATCCCGTACCACATCCGACGTCCATGATGCTGGCTGGCTCACACTTGCTTCGATTCCTCGCAATGCACGCGGCGAAGAGCTGAGAGTCAATCGCCGGCGGCCAAGGGGAAAGTAAAGGGACCCAGAGAATTTCCGCCGCCTGGCCATCTTCAAGACAGAACCCAATTTCATGCATGTCCGAATGCCATGCATTCTTCAGAAGGCGCATGGCCTCCAGCGGCAATCGATTCATCGCGTCATCGGCAATTGCAAATGACCGCCGCCGGCTGAAATTCGAACACTGAGACACCGAGTCGAATAGCAGGACCGGGGACGGCAACTCGCACAGGACCTTGCCCTCAACAACATAGCGGGCGACAAGGTCGTTGATTCGGGGGAATCGCCAGGATCGAGTCGTTGCCTCGCAGACTGCAAACTCAACCTTCAGGCGGGTGGCTGGCACCGTCACGGGAAGTCCATCCAGGGCTGCGACCTGCGCCGTCTTGATGCCGCTTAACAACGAATCCACCGCTTGCAGCAGCGACTCGCGTTCTTCGGCGTCCATTGGATTGAATGCACTGACGAAGTGTCGCACCTCGTTCAGCGTTGGAATCAGGCTATGGAGGTGATTGGGGTCGATTTGCAAAAACGATTCGAGAAATTGACTTGCCATTGCCAGGACATATTTGATGGGATCAAGTGTGTTGGATTTGCGCGCATAGTGCGTTGCCTGTTCAAGCACTGACACCGACTTGGATGTGATCGCCAGAATCAAAGGTCGATAGACGTCAAGGTCAACCGCAACTTCCCGAATCAGTTCAAGAACAGGAAAAACCGTGAGAAGATCCTGCGGCTTGAGGTTTTGGGCGTACTTGAGCCAGTGTGAAATATCTGTTTCCAGCTGATTTGAGATATCGGGGACGCCACCCACATCAAGTTGGCGCTGAGGGTCCGTTGAGATCACCGCCTTAAGGAGGTCTTTCTGGTGCTCTTGAGGGCAGTACTTGCGCCAGATCGGAAGCCTTCCACGGATTGCGGCCTCGATCTCGGGAGGAAAAGCAGTGGCACGCCGCAGACTGGACATGCAATACCCGACTCCCCTTGGGAATTCACCGCCATGGCCTCCCATTGCCGTTGCATCGAGCAGTTGAATTCCAAATGCCAACGCGAGTGGATCGGCATCGGCCCGGCGCCACAAGCTATCGATGTCGAGTCCGAAGTTGATCAGATTTGCCACCCGGAGCCTATCGCCCAACGGGACAAGTTCACAGCGCTCGGAAGGAGGTCGGCTTGCGTTGTCGATTTCGGCTCTGTTGATTTCGGGGTCTTCTTGCTGAAATGGGAAGAGGAGCGCCGGACAGCCATCCAAGGCGCATGCAAGCGTCTTTTTAAGAAATCCTTGGACCTGGCGAAGTTGAATCGGGTTCTCGGGCGGCTCATTTGGGGCGTTTGCGCCTGTTGGCGGAGACTCCACGTGGATTTCACCGGTGAATGCCTGATTCCCGAGCACCGGCACATCCAGCGACAGGGCGAGGATCCCGACGACGAAGGCAAGTCCGAAAGATGATTCCCCACGCTCCGCCTCTTCGCGGAACGAGATCGTAATCTGCCCCTCGCGCAGGTCTCTTCGGACAAGAAACGAAAGCCACGGTTGAACAAGTTCCGTGCATACATGCTCACGCGCCAATTTAGCTTGTTTCAGTATTTTTGCATCGGGCCCTCCGACAAGACCTTTGAACAAAATCTGATTCGGCGCGTTGGAATCATGCTCGAAGCGGATGTGTTCGAGAAAACTACGATCGGCCAGCGTGGTTGGAGCGAGAACTTCAATCACGGTGCGCATCCTTTCGACTGCATGTGACAATCACAGTGCATGTGTCGATGCCCGGCTCAAAGTCCACCATGCACGCCCCCGGCGAAGAATCCGGTGGCGACGCCGACGATTTTGCAGCGCGGCGAAGTCCCCACCGACTCCCGGATGGAAGCACGTCTTGCCACACTCCCGACGATTCATCGACCACGATTGTCCCGTCAGGCTCTCGATGAAGCCGCAAGTCGGCTACACGTCGCTCCTGGACAAGAAGCGTCCAAGTATCTCTTCCTCTCAGTGGGACCTCAAAACGCCAATCGGCTCGATCTGGGCGTTCGGGCAACAGGCCATAATAAGACCGGTCTTCCGTAGCGCTATTGATTCGCAGAAGCCGACGCCGGCTGAAATCATCCAACGTCTCCAGCATTCCACGAATTTTGCTGGCCACTTCTTCGAGTTCGCTCCCGACCGGCTCTTTGTCCAGACCGGGTGATGGACAGAAGATCTTCCGAGCAGCCGCAATCGCACGATCTCGGCTCGCCGCAAGTTCGTCGGCCGTGAATTCAACCGCCGGAATGGCCTTTAGTGCTTCCCAACCGTTGCGAGTGTGAAAGGCCAACTCCCGACATTCGTTGCATGCCTCAAGGTGAGTCTCGAGTGCCCGGCGGGTTTCGTCGTCGAGTCGCTCGGCAGCGAATTCGGCCATATGGGCCTTGGACCACTCACACGATGTCCGGGAGTCAGTCATGATATGCCTGCACTTTTCCAAATTTCCGACCCAAATCAGCGCACATCTCCGAAACGGCCTCGCACACTCGTGCGTGATGCCGATAGCCAAGCTCCTTTGCGATTGTGCGTGTCGGGATGTCCTCGCTGAACATCACCAAGGCGGCGATTGCGCGATCGTCGTATCGATCGCGGAGGTAGGCGATGGTTTTCTCGAACAAATCCTGTCGGAGACTAGAATCTCGTGGATCGAGAGCAGTCGGCACCCGGGGATCACGTTCTTTGATTTGGCTCTTGGCTGCAGAGTATGCAGTCTGCTCATTGATAATGTCCAATGTCGCGTTGACTGCAATCCTTTTGAAATAGGGCATCGAGCAGCGGTGTGGATCGAACCGCGTGTTTCCCTTTTTGATGGCCGTGAGCACGTTTACGCAGGTGACTTGTATCGCTTCTTCCGCGACCCCCTTGTGATCACGTCGTGCCATCGTGGCAATACGGGTACATGTCGGATGGACAATCTGCCAGATTTGTGCAGCCGCCTCATCGACGCCGCGGCTGCCTCGCCCGAGATTCACAAAAATTTGCTCGCAGATGCTGCACATTTTAAGCCTCTTGAGAGCGGGCGAAGCGCGAATCCTAATTCCATCATAAACCCATACACCCGAACAGGCGTTTCTGTCCGCTTCCACGGAAAGATTTTCTCGCCTTCGAATGGCCCCCCACGCCCTCAAGCCAGCATCAAAACACGGAAATGATGGCGGCCGGCCTGGGCCGGTTTCGGGAGGCTGGTCTTTCAGCTTCAAATCCGCGATCCAGAACTTACCGGCGGAATCGAGTCGAGTCTCGGAGACGCTGCTGCGAATCGGGGGCGGCGGACCGGTTGGACTGCATTGGCATCCTGACGCGGGCGCAAGACCCCAATCATCTCGGCTACGAGCCACATCGAGAGCGGCCGGGAGTCGAACAAACATACTCGTCGATAAGCGGACAAACCGGGCACATTGCCTGTATTTGGAAATGGTTTCCTTGCGAGGCTGTGCGGGCGACTGCCGCCCGTTGGTTGAGGTCCGGCATTCCCTAGCACGGGATTAAGTGGGAGCGATCATGTTCAGAACGAACTTCCGATTGACAGCCTTTGATGGTCCAGCATCCGACACGGCTCAGCGCTTTGCGTCGGCGCTCCCGTCGGGCGATGCACTGATTTGGGTTGCCGGGGCCGCGATGTTTCTGCTTGTCGCAATTGTCCTCTTCCACGGACTTCGTGACGCGAAATTCGTCAAGGGTGGCGGACGGGGGGCGGTGTCGATCTTGGTCGCACTCCTAGCGGTCATCGGCCTTTTTTCTGGCACGGGTGGGCGCACCGACCTATCGACAGTTCGCGATCCGCAATCAGATGTTAAGACAACAGTCCACTTCATTTTGGTCCCGTACGCGGCGTTAGCGCTGGCGATCGTGGCCCTCCTGAGCATGTTCATGCTGATGCTTGTTGTGCGAGTGTGCAGGCGAGGCTGTGTCAACCTTCATACCTGGCGCCAACGGTTCGGCCTAATCAAAGCCAAGAGACAGCCGAATATTCGCGGAGGCGGTGCATCCGATGGCGGCAGGCTGTCACACGAGGGCTGCTCAGGCCAATCGACAGGCTTCAGTGATAACGACGATTGATGTCCTCCAGTCGAATGCCAGGAGGCGGCAGATTGACTTACGCATTGCGGCGATGGTGTCTAAGGACATTTGCCCAGGAGCATGAAGAAAGGAACGGATGCAATGGACGGAGATTTCAAAGGGAAACTCATCAGGCAAGCGTTGTGGTTTCTGCGGAAGGGCTTGGAGATCCTCGAGCGACTGTTCGGGCATCCTCCCGACGAATCGACTTCCGATGCCAAGCCGGACTCTTCGGGCGAGCCGTTAATCCTAAAGCCTTCTAGCGACGACGAACAGCCGCCGCAGTCCGCTGGATTGCCGTATTACAACGTGGGTGCCGGGGTTTTTCCGACCAACCATCTATCGAATGGCAAGGAAAAGCGGCAACTGCAGCGCGCCGAGAGGTTGATTTTGGCCAGTCTCCTAACAAACCGTTCAATCGGTGTAATGCACGTAATCGCATTTCATACGAGTTCTGGACTGGGGACGATTAGCGACCACAAGCGCAATGCCGGAACAAAGATCTCACTGATCAAAGCTGCGCTCAGAGAGTCAGGCGCCACAATTAAGAAAAAAGAAGAGGGCTGCTGGGGCTGCTACCAATGGATTCTCGTCCGGGACGAACCGAAGAAGACCGAATTCTCGGTCGACGCGGCGTACGATATCGCCCTCAACGCACAAAACGAATTAGACGGTGGCAACTATTTGAAGGCCATGGAGTTGGCGATCCATGCGATTGACACGGACAGAATCGTGCAGTTGGCCCACGAGGTCTTTTGCCTCGCTGCGCTTGAGATCAACCCCGCGGACCAGGTGAACATGGATCGAATTCGAGTTTCATATTGGTTTCTGGCGAACCGAATTGAGCAAATCGGCCGTGGGCGCCAGATTGCGGCAAGCTCACTTGTTCACGCCGATGATGAGAATCTGCGAAACCATCTTCTGGATTCCGAGGCGAGCTTTGCTACCGAACATACGCGTGTTTCTGGGATACAGACGCGGCTGAAAGCGCGATTTGGCACGGTTCACATCCCGGTGTTGTCCGTCGATCTCCCTGCCAATGAGGCGATTGTGAAGCTCCGCAAGGGCGGGAGCGGCTTGGATGCAGTTGAAACGCAGCAGCTGAAAAACACGATTCTCGTTCACCCTGCCGCGAATCGCGTCCGAGAGCGGTTTGAAAAGATGCGTCGTCATCACAGTGGCGGAGATCCCAACGCGGTGCGGAAGTACTTGAACGATCTGGTCTTGTCGATGTGCCGGGATTCGAGCATGCCGGCCGACATCAGGGAAATCTGCAAATTGGTTGGGCGGGAGGTGCGGGCGTCATTGCAATCGCCAGGAGCTTCTTGTTCGGCTGCGCGACGACATAAGATCCTTGAGAAGGCCAAAGACACGTTTCGCAAGACGAATGGCCATGGTCCCAATGATGAAGAGCTGGTCGAGTTGACTGGCATGACTGAGGATCAGATTCGCGAAATTCGCGATTGGCACCGAATCAACTATTCCACCACACCTGATGCAGTTGATTGGCAGAAGCGGATTCGGAAGCCGAGGATCGAGGACGAGGAAGTCCATGGCCTAGCCGATGACGACGACGGACCCTTGGGTGGGATCTTGGTCTGATTGCGGCACGACGGGCGTATCAAATCGGCGCCGCTGTGGGGATACGGCTGTCGTTGATTGGGATGGGATCGAGAACACGGGCGGATGGCAAATGAGGGCTCTCTGGGGCCGGACGATCGGATACCAAATGGGGTTGAGGGCGCGGTGCTTAAGGTGGAGGAATGCGACACGGACGCCACCAAGACGGGAAATGGGCGGCGGAATGGGCGTGGTACTAACGCGTGATCGGTGATCGGTGTTCGGCGGACGGGGCTTGAATCACCAGAAGACTGACGGAGTTGAGACCGGTACGGTGCGGCGCCTCCCCGTTGAGGGCGGCGGTCGGCGCCGGGGAGCCGGACGATCAAATGGTTGAGACTTTGAGACAATAATGCATTCGGCTTTGGTTTTTGGCTGATGGATCGCCGCTGGGGCGAGCTCGCGATGAAGCGGAAGCCGATGGCGGGTTGAGCAGGGTAGTTTTGCGCGGGCAAAGGATGGATGGCTGAAGGATCGCGGGGAATCGCGGTGACTTGGCGATGGAGAGATTCGGCGTGGCGAATGGAGTTGCGGAGACGTGATGGTCGTATTACGTGACGTAGTGACGAATAGGTCGATCTGGGTTGGCGAGGGTACGCCGGGCCTCAGTTCGAGCGGTGTCGGCCCGGTGAATGTGAGATTTGAAAAATGATGCGGAGCGCAATCGGAGGCGTTTGGGGGTGATGGCGTTGCGGTTTGTCGCAATGCGCGGGGTAAGGAGAAACAGAAACTGCGTCGGTGAAGGTGAATGCGAAATGAAGTACACGCAATGCAAGAGGGCCGCAGGATGCGGGGGTTGGTGTGGACCAGAGCGAACTGGTCTGGCCCTGAACAGGGCTTAGAGGCAGGGTTGAGATTTGGGGATTATGGCGAAGTTTGATGCAGATTGGGGATGGAGTTGGGCATGGTATTACGCGTTGACGGAAGCTTGGACTTGGTTGGATTGGGAGTGACGATGGAGGTGTGGCGGGAGGGGCGGGGCCGGATTGGGCTTTGGGGAAGGCACCTTGAGTCGTTGGAGGGTGTGGAATCGTAAAGTGTTGGTGGGTCAGGAGCTATTCGGATTGGGATGAGGAGGAAGAAGAAATACCAGAGCATCAACTCCAACCAGAAAGCAGAATCCGACGCCTGTGCGCCGACGATCGAACCGACGTGTCAAACTGCCCAACATCTGCTTCCAATGCCCCCCACTCGATTCCACAATCTCTGCGATTGTCGGTCCCATTGCACTTCCGACAACGAACGACGTGTGCTCGAGTATCACCCCATTGGCCCCCTACCGGGGCCGACTTCCCGACGTGTCGATTGCCTTCACTCCGCCGTCACATTGGATCCATCTGCATCGATAGGAACTCCGGGACTGCAACATCGGTGTCCTGAATGTCAAATGCCTTGGGGTCAAACTGGCCGCCGATCCACTCCAGCGTAGTCTCGTATTCGTCATGCTCAGGATCCTGGATTGCGTCGAGAAAACTCCTGTAGCCCCAGGCGCCTCCGACGTCCCCCGGCGGACGGGCCCGGGCGCCGGCCGTGCACCGTGGATAATTCACACCGGGCTCAGGTGCCGCGATCTTCTCAACGACGACGATGTGCTCCCAGATGTCGCCGAAATCGTACTTGTTTGTGAACTTCGCTTTTTCCCCCTAGACGAGTTCCGCGAGTCGATATTTCTTCTCGTCATCAATGTCGTCGTCGAAATCGTCGTGCCGCATTCCGAGATGCTGACCATCAATCTCAAACATGCGGAGGTGGCCGTTGGACCAGCCCGTCGCCGCCTGGATCATCAGGTGAAGGTGATCGATGCGGGATTTGTCCGGCACCTCAATACGCCGCCAGATTGTCGGCCTGGCGTCGCAAATCTTGATCTACAGGTGATAGACGGATTCCGGTGGAGAGCACGCCCGCTTTGCCATGGCGATTCCTCCCGTTGCACGCCGAGTGCGCGACATGACCCGAAGTGATATTCAACCTAGGACCATTTGATCGGACAACTGCGAACTGCTTCTACGCAATGCGTGGGACGCCGAGTCCTACGGACTAGGTGGTCCGTGGCCACTACGACGGAAGCGATGCGCGGGATAAAATCGTGCAGTGGGGTGCGCGAAACGACCATCGTTAGGAAGGGTGCCGGGCCCCTTAGGGCACGAACGACGCGATGCCAACTGCAGTATGATTCAACGGCTCCTCCGCAAATCCGCTTAGGCTACCGGCAGCAGAATTGAACCAAAATTGGGCATCAGGGTCCGATCGTAGGGCACGGAAACAGATTTCTCGCCGCTTCTCGGAAGAGAATCGCCGGCAGGTGCATCAAAATTCTGAGAGAACGAGACAATACCGGGCGGTGTGGGTCCGATTAGTGGCATTAGGTCCCGGTTCCTCGATCCGAATTCGTTGCGTTTTGCTCGCGAGCACAGGCATTCTGATCAAACGCTCCGTCTTGGAAGGACTGGTCCCATGAAATCGTACCTGCTCGGGCGGCGTTATTTGTTCATATTCTCGAGTCTAGCGATTGTCACGTGTGCGCTTGTGCTTGTGCAAGCCCAACAGCCGCGTGCCTCCACCCAGACCTCCCAGCACATCCTGATCCACATGAAGGAGTACATCGCGGGGATCCACGAGACGTACATGGGACTTGAACTCGCCGATCGTCTTCAGCGCAACGGCGCGAAGGTCACGGTGTGGCTTGAACTTCAAGCCGTGCGCGTTGCCGATGACAGGGTTTCAAGAGGGATGAACCCCAAGCCCGGGTCCCGACTGTTCTCGGAAATCTACAAGTCATTTGTGGACCATGGCGGCCGAATTCTTGCGTGTCATCATTGCGCCCGCATGCAAGACCTCGATCAGGAGCACCTACGCGCCGGCGCAAAGTTCGTCGACGTGGATGAGGTAGCTCGCGCTGTACTGGAGGCAGACAAGATTCTCGACTACTAGCAGAGCCGCTCGCAGTTCAAGAATTCTGGTGCCTTCGGTGCCCCGAAACCGGAGAGGGCTCCAATGATCTCTAAATGCTTCCGATCAACGTGGCGGATTCTTGTTTCAACCACGGTGCTGCTTATGGCCGGTTGCGCCTGTATGGGCGGTGGCCTGCTTGAGCAGGTCGTTCGCTCAGGCTCCTGCCAGCGTGAAATGAGCGGTGGAATGTGCGGCGGCGGAATGATGACACACGGTGAAATGGCTCATCGCGCAGCGGCCACTCAACCATCGGAAGGGGATTCAAACGGGGCACCTTCTGAGGGAACTGCCCATGGAGAGCATTGAGGGCTGGCCGTGCTGAAATGGTGCGGGTTGCGCAAATCCTGAAAACGAAGAATGCGAGGTGCGCCGATGGCGACAATGCCCCTTGAATTCCCATCACCCGTGAACGGCACGCCGGACCGACACCGGGTGGATCATTGCGAGGCCGCTGAGCCGCATGAGTACACCCACTTTCATCGTCAAGCGTGGGCTGTGGTCATCTGTGAGGCTGGATCCGAAACGCTGACGCCTGAGAACCTGAAGTCCTGGATGCGGCTGTGGGGACGGCTCGGTGCGGAGTTGTTCGATCGCTTCTGGTCCGGAGACGAATTCGTGCGAAAAGACATGATTGATCGGGCTCGGACACACGGAGGCAGGCGAGGAGAGGTCCTGGCCGAGCGATTATCCAGCCTCCCGCGGCAACGCACTGATAAGGAGACGCGCGACGGCGCCTGAACGCGGGTCGCTGTATATGCAGACTACGGAGGATTGGGCCGTTCGGCTTGCGATTCCCAGACGGCACATGTTGGGATTATCGCAAACAATGGAGCAAAGACAATGAGTGCAGCGACTGCCCATGGCCGGGAGGTGCGAAGTCGGCCGTCGTCGGGCGCGCTATCGCGATGGCGAACCCTCCTGTTTGGGACCGGGGACCTTCTGTTCCTGGTGGCTGTCGGAATGGTTGCGACGTTGGTGATGCACGGCCTGCACCAACTCGGCTGGAACTTCGCCGTGACGTGTCTCGTTGGGATGGTCGCGTCCATGCTCGTTCAGATGCTGATGGCGTTCTGCGCAGCGCCGCTTTTGGGCTCCATCGAAACCATGATCCCGTCAATGGTCGTTGGAATGGTCAGTCCGATGTCTGTTTGCACGCTACACCTCTTCGGCCGCGAGCCCGATTGCATGGTTGCACTCGGCGGAGGCGCACTGTTCGGGGCGGCGATGTTTGTTTTTGTCGAGGTCTTCGGCGCAATAGTCAGGCGTTCCTTGCGCCAACAGTATCCAACCTTGTGAGGTCAGCCATGCCCGGCGTTTGGGACTTGCGAGCGAGACTGTACGACATTTGCGAGGGCTCAGGACTTCGCCGCGGACCCCCGAAGGCCGCACTGTTCCGCCACATGAAGGGCCGTGTTCTGTTTGCCGCCATCGGTACTGGCGCGGACATCGCGCACTTCCCTCCTGGTCATGAAATCGTCGCCGTGGACATCAGCAAGGAGATGCTGCGTCGCGCGGAGGCACGCCGGGCGGGTTACGCCGGCAACCTGCGGCTGGTTGAGGCAGATTTAATGAGGCTTGAGTTTCCGGACGCCTCGTTCGATACGGTTGCAACGTCGTGTACGTTCTGTTCCGTGCCGGATCCCTTGCGCGGGTTGAGAGAGCTGTACCGAGTCCTGCGTCCAGGTGGCCAACTGCTGATGTTTGAGCATGTCCGCAGCCATATGCCGATCTTTGGCTTCACGCTGGACCTAATGACGTTGTGGTCGAGGCTTTTTGGTACGGAGATGAACCGAGATACAGTGGGTAGCGTTCTGAAAGCAGGGTTTCGGGTCGAGCAGATCGACAGCGTTTTTCTTGACATTATTCTTGCGATTCAGGGAAGCAAGAACGGCTGAAAGACATGGAGACTGCGCCGACCCTCGCTTGAGAGATGGCATCGGCGAAATCAAGGGAAATTTTGAATTCAGTCTTACAAAGACATAACTTGAGATTTATCGCAGCGCGTTGGGAAGAACTTCTTGGCTTTCGGCATCTAGGATTGGTGGAGCTTCGCGTCAGCGTTGGTTCGGAGAATTGTCAGTTGGTCCCCCGTCGATGGAGCCTACCCCATGTCTCATCAATTGAACAACGCCGATCTTCAAGAATGCGCCCGAAAGTGCCATGAGTGCGCCGATGTTTGTCAACGCACCGCGACACATTGCCTCCAGCTTGGCGGTGAGCACGCCTCGGCCGAACATCAGGTTCTCATGCAAGACTGCGCGGATATCTGCGCAACTGCCGCCCGCTTCATGGGCCGCGGCTCACATCACCACAACCATGTTTGCCGTGAGTGCGCGGAAATATGCACCGCATGCGCCGATGACTGCGACCGCCTCGCCAACGACCAACAGATGAAGCAGTGCGCGCAGGTCTGCCGCCAGTGCGCCGAGTCGTGCGAGATGATGGCCGGGGCCGCGGTCTGATAATGAACGCGGCGTGTTCGCCTTTGCGTCAATGTCTTTGATGGGAGTAGTTCGCGGCCTCTCAAAGCATTGATACTGCGTCGCTGAACCACCGCTGTCTTCACATCGCGTCTGACCATAGGAGACCTAATGACCTTACGGCTCCGTGCACTGGCGGTCGGGCTTGCGTGCATGATGGCAGGCTGCGCGAATGTTCCTCGCGAGGCGGGCTTCGGCGAAGTTCAAAACTCGGTGCGGCAACGAATCGACCAGCGGATCGAATGGAATCAGGGAACGGAGGCGGATGCGGCGGTCTCTGATTCGGTCAGAGCGCTTCTCGCGCAGCGGCTGAGCGCCGACGAGTCCGTGCAAGTCGCGCTGCTCAACAACCGCCGGCTTCAGGCAACGTACGAAGACCTCGGAGTCGCACAAGCTGATCTCGTGGAAGCCGGGCTCCTTCAGAATCCGGTATTCCTGGGCCAGATTCGCCTCCCCGGCCGACCGGCAAATCCCTGGGAAGCGGACGTCACCCAAAACTTCCTTGACCTTTTCATTTTGCCACTACGCAAACGCGTGGCCCAGGCGGAATTCGAGCGAGTCAAGTACAGGGTTGCCGCCGTTGTGGTCGAGCACGCCGCGCAGGTGCGCATTGCGTTTTACAGGCTCCAAGGCGCAACACAACTCCGCGAGTTGCGCGGTACGGCGGCCGAGGCGACGGAGGCATCAGCCGAGTTGGCGACTCGGCAATTCCAAACCGGCAATATCAGCGACTTAGATCGGAGTAACGAACAGGCTCTGCACGAGGAAGCGATGTCCGAGCTTTTGCGGTCCGAAGCCGATGTCCGCACCCTGCGCGAGCGACTTAACGGACTAATGGGCCTATGGGGCGAAGATGCGGATCGCTGGCAGATTGTCAGTCGCCTGCCCGCGCCAGAACCCGATCTCTCCCTTGGACGTCTTGAGGTGCTAGCACTTTCGCAGCGTCTGGACCTTTCCCAGGCACGACGGGAAATTGAGGTGGTGGCCCATTCTCTGGGGTTGGCGCGCCTGCGACGAGCTACAGGCGGCATTACTCAGTTTGACGTGGGTGGTCACTACGAGCGTGAGCCGGAGGGAACTGCAACCTGGGGCCCGTCGTTGGAAATCACGCTACCCATCTTCAATCAGGGACAGCCTGCCTTCGCTCGCGCCGAAGCGCAGTTGCGGCAGAGCCAGCAGCGGTTTGAAGCACTTTCTGCCCAGATTCGTTCCGACGTTCGCGTCGCGAGCGAGAGCATGTTCGCGGCACACCGGCTCGCGGAGCGGTATCGGACGAGTACTTTACCCCTGCGTGAACGAATCGTGCGCGAGTCTCAACTTCACTACAACGCAATGCAAATCGGACCTGTTCAACTGCTCCAGGCAAGGGCAGCGCAGATTGACGCCGGGCGACAGTACATCGAGAGCCTGCGGGACTACTGGGTCGCCCGCGCGGAGTTGGAGCAGGCCGTTGGTGGACGTTTGCCCACGGAACCGCCTGGCACCCGACCGACTCATATTGAAACGATTGGGGAGCCGGAGCAACAACTGCAGAGACATGGGCATGGAGATCACCAATGATCACTCGCCGCGAAATGATTGTTTCGGGTGCCGCCATCGTGGCAACCGGCCGCGCCCTGCTCGGTTCCGCAGAGCTTGTGCAAGCAGATACGCAGCCCGCCCAAACGCATTCTCATGGGAGGGATTCAGGCGACCTTCCTTACACGCAGGTGCTCACGCCGAACGGCAGCACGCTGCCCTGGAAATTGGCGGACGGGGTCAAGGTTTTTCATCTCGTTGCTGAGCCAGTGCAGCGCGAAATCGCACCTGGCCTGATGGTCAACTGCTGGGGCTATAACGGCCAGACGCCAGGCCCGACGATTGAGGTTGTGGAAGGCGACCGTGTACGAATTTACGTGACTAACAATTTGCCCGGGCCGACGAGTGTTCACTGGCATGGAATCCTCTTACCCAATGGAATGGACGGCGTCTCCGGCCTGAATCAGAAACCCATCAAGCCCGGCGAGACATTCAAGTACGAGTTCACGCTCCGCCAGCATGGCACGCACATGTACCACTCACACTTCGACGAGATGGTTCAAATGAGCATGGGTCTGATGGGGCTGTTTATAGTTCATCCCGGCGAACGCCCCGATCCGCCAGTAGATCGAGACTTCGCCATCATGCTTAGCGAGTGGCGGATCGACGCAGGTACGAGCCGACCGAATCCGCTGGAGATGACCGAGTTCAACATTCTCACCTTTAACAGCCGTGCGTTTCCCGGCACCGAGCCGCTGATTGTAAAACAGGGCGACCGCGTCCGCATTCGACTCGGCAATCTCAGCGCCATGAGCCATCATCCAATCCACCTACACGGCTACCAATTCAAGATCACCGCAACCGACGGCGGGTCGATTCCCGAATCGGCCCAGTGGCCGGAAGTGACAGTGCTCGTTCCCGTCGGCAGCACGCGGAATATCGAGTTTGTCGCCGATGCGCCGGGCGATTGGGCGATGCACTGCCACATGACGCATCACATAATGAACCAGATGGGACATGGATTCCCAAACATGATCGGAGTGAAGGCCGACGATCTGGAGCCCAAGATCCGCAAACTGTTGCCCGACTACATGATGATGGGCACGACCGGCATGAGCATGAATGAAATGGAAAGCATGCCGGGAATGACAGACAAGAAGGGCATGCACGGCATGCATGATATGAAGGCCCAGGGCAGCAACCCGCATGCGATGAAACAACCGTGGAACACTGTGGCGATGGTGGGCGGACAGGGACCGTTCGCCAAGATTGACATGGGCGGCATGATGACGGTGCTCAAGGTACGGCCAGACATTACGAGTTATCAAGATCCCGGATGGTATGACCATCCCCACGAAACTGTCGCCGAGCCGGTCGAGTGGCGCGAGGTAGAAACAAGTGCGCCGGTATACCGTTCATCGACCACAGCGCCCATGCCAGGCCATGATGGATTGCACCATTAGGCGAAATCATGAGGCGAATTTCAAATAAATGGAGCGCGACGGCCGGGCTTATGTGGGTCTATGCCCTCAGCCTCATCGTCATCCCACGCCATGTTCAGGCGCAACCACACGATCACCCCAAAGCCGAAAAGGACGCGGGCACCCAGGAACAGGTCGCGCTTACGGGCCAGCTCGTTGATGCGATGTGGTTTTTCAGCGGCAAATCAGATGCGGACGATCAGAGCCAGTCGACCCGCGCGACCAACCGTCTTGTCGCGGGGACTCCCGCGGGGCTCTTGCCTGAAGGCGCAGGCAAGCCGGAAGACATCTGGTATCTGGTGACGAATTCAGCCCCTCTGGCGCCCTATGCTGGTAAGTCAATCAAGGTGGAGGGCCGCCGTCTAGCCGCCATTCATGCGATCGAGCCGTCGGCTATCTATGTGCAAGACGGCGGGGAATGGCGACAGATTCAACTCCGGCAGGAAGGACAGACGGGCATACCCCCACAAGGCCCCGGAATCCCGACATCGACAAAAAGCACAGATGTGGACCACGCTGGCCACAAAGCCTCCGATGCGAATCAAGTGGAGCCCAACGGCGCTCATCAGGGCGGGGAGAAAAAGTCGGAGCAAAGCGGCGGACACAAGCACGATCACGGGTCCGGTGGTGCCGAAGTTAAGGACCATAGACACGACTTCGGGGCCATAATGACGGTTCCCCCTCTACATCCAGTTCTGGTCAACTTTACGGCCGGTCTTTTTCCAGTGGCCGTGCTGGCAGACTGGCTGGGCCGATTGTTTCGGCGAAAGTCGCTGCATGCAGCCGCCTGGTGGGTGCTCTTGTTCGCTGCAGCGATCACGCCCCTCACCGCCCTGGCCGGCTGGTTGTGGTATAGACAGCTTGGCGACATGGGCCATGTGCAAATGCACATTCATCCCTGGCTGGGATTGTCACTGGCGATACTGCTGCCGACCCTCGCTGTTTGGCGTGGCCGGATCTACGCGCGCGATCAGGCGCCAACGCGCGGGTATTTGATTTCTGCAACCGTCGTATTTCTCGCATTGATTGTTCAAGGTCACCTGGGAGCCACGATGAGTTTTCCTCGCGAGCATGACCAATCGGTGTCTTCCACAGGCCATGTCTGAAAAAAACGTGGTGCGTAATGCCACGACCCTAAACAGAGAGCTGCAATCGGTGGTAAGAACGTGCCCTTTTGGGGCACGTCCTCCGCCAACCTCGTTAAACCGCCATCAAGATCATTCGAATTGAGTGGTCTACTAGTCCTTGTTCAGCGGGCAGCACTTCGGACAAGGCAACTGCTCGCCGGTCAGCGGGCAGGTGTAGCCCTCCTTCTGTGGCTGCGGCTTGCCAGCGCTGGCCAAGACGCCGGCAGCAATGCCCAAAGGCAGCACGAACAACGCGGTCAGTAACAGTTTCTTGCTCATCGCAAAACTCCTCTCGTCGAGTTCGGTTCGCGGGACCCGCGCCCGCTCACTTTATGAACTTGGAGATCGTCTCGACCATTTCGTCATAAATCGCGGTGTCTCCCGAGCGGATGGCCTCGGCGGCGCAGCGCTCGAAATAATTCCGCACGATGGACTTGCTCACCCCTTGCAGGGCGGCCTGAATGCTAGCCAGTTGGTTGAGTACCTCAATGCAGGGCCGCTGGCCCTCGACCATACGCGAAACGCCCCGCACCTGGCCCTCGATCCGGCTCAGGCGGTCCTGAATGCCCCGCTGGACCTCGTCTGCGTACATCGGCAGCGTCAACTTCTTCGCCAAGCTCATCCCTCGTACCCATGCCGGGTACCCCTATGGTAGCGGATGGCACAGGAAAGTCAAGGGCAACTGCCGTAACCGCCGGCGGATGCGCTTGTTTCGCGAGTCGGTCCGTCCTGGCTAATCGAACCACGAATCAGGGGGTGACGGAGTGATGTCTAGTAAGGGCTCTAAAACCGCATCCCAACTTCTGCGCTGAGGCCGCTTAAGGCGCTAGAAACGCGAGAGCGAACGGCTGAATATCGTTGCCGTCAGCGCTTCCGCTTGCGTTCATGTCGGCGATGGCAATGTCATCGCACGTTGTTTCAATTCCCAATAGCACATCAATAAATGGCGCTACATCGGGTCCATCTACATTGCCGCTGTTGTCGAAATCGCCACGCACGAATGGAGAATCGCTGTTAACTCGGATGATTTTTGCGACAGAGGGGATGTCATCGACCATCGCGAAGAGCATGTAGTGTCCCAGCGGAAGGACATTCTGATTGGTCGGAAGCGTAACGCACGCCGTAGAGCCTGTTTGCTGAACCGCGAGTTCAAGTCGCCGTGGCACGCCGCCGTCCACCCAATGCGTGTGGGCGCTATGGCCCATCAACACAGCACTGGTCAGCGTTGTGGCGGGGGCGATGTTCAGTAAGATCGCCTCGCCGCGGCGAGGCTGTGTTGTTGAAATCTGCGTGATCTGCGGCCGGACGCCACGGAACAAGTACGGCGGGGCGAACGCTTCGATGTCGGCACTGGTCGGCCCGATCTGAAACTTGATACGCGTGCCCCCGGTTGTGATCACTCGACCATCCGGAACGAGCACGGTCACGGCGTGATACTCACGAAACCAGTTCATGTCGGCCACGCGACGCCAAGCATTCGTGATCGGATCGTATAGATCACTCCATTTGACAATACCGAGCACAGTCGGAACTGGGGGAGGATTGACCAGAGATTCGCCGCCGGCGGCGAGAATGCGGCCATCGGGAAGCTGCGCAACTTCCGTCTGAAATCGGACGAGCCCGGGATTCGAAGTAGGACTCCATGTACCAGCTGTGGGGTCATAGATTTCTCCCATGACCGAGTTGGTTGTGCCATTGGGTCGTCGAATGCCGACCACCATGACGCGACCGTCCGCAAGCACAACGAGCGAATGATCGGAATGGTCCGGCCAGCCGCGCGTCGGCTGGGTGAAGTTTCCGGTCGCAGTCCATTGCCCAGAGGTAGGATCGTAAAGTTGAGGCGGCGACCAAGTCGCCAGAACCTTTCCTGTGTGCAGGAGCGCGGACGGCGAAAACTCGCACGGATTGAGCATCGACCCGGTGTAGCTCCAGGTTTGGGTTACGAGATTAAATCGCTCGCACGTGTCCGTTCTCGCTGCCGCTGGCGCTGTACCGCCGCCCATGACCAGCAAGGAGCTGTCAGCGAGCCGAGCCAATCCCGGATACCAGCGCCCGACGGGAAGCTGCATGTTCGGTAATTGTTGCCAAGAATTCGTCGACGGCGTGTACGCCTTCACCCAGGGAATTGCATTGGTGAAGCTGCCGGGGTCGGTCGGAGTCTGACCTCCGATCATGATGATCCGGCCATCCTGTAGAACCGTGCTGCTCATGCAGCCTTGCGGGCTGCCGGAGCCTGCGGGGAACGTCTTAACGCCCGTGGCTGGATCGAACACCACGGGTGCCATCGTGTCGTGGCAAAAGAAGACCTTGCCATCCGCCCGGAGTATGGCGATATCGGTTGCATCAAAAAGCTCGGGGAGCGTGTTGCCCACGATGTTCCATTGGCCCGGATGAATCTCCGGGCCGAGCACGAAGTTGTGTTGAAAATTGCCTCCCTCCACGACGGCCTGAATCTCAACGTATTCGCGTCCCCGACTGGAAGCCCCGAGACGCCAGACATCGACGAGGGGGAGATTCGAGAACGTGAACGCACCCTGGGCATCCGTGCGAGTTTCAAAGAAGTTCTGAAGCGTGGGCTCAAAGAGGGTCACGCGCGCATTGGGTATCGGCGTCGGGGGCGTGCCTGAGCGTTGAACGGTACCAGAAACCGACGCCGCCCTAACAGATGCTGCTGATATCAGGATCAGAAATGAAAGCACCGCCGCGGCAGGAGTGTTGCGAAGCTTCATGGCGATTCCCCTTCCTCTTCATCATACCGAAGCCTTACCATAGGTCGTAGAAAAACCGTCCGTTTAGGCACTCGGACGATGGTGGCGGCCGATCTTGACGTGTGTGCCCTATCGCACGAATGAAGAAAAACAGGTTCTTGAACATCTAATAATCGGCGGGCATGAGGTACTGTAATGCGCGGCCATATGCGAAGGCCTCGAATGCACCATTAAGCCGCAACAGAAAGGCACGCGATGAACATAAACCCTGCAAAGACCTTACTCGTCGGCTGGGCCGTGGCCGGCCTTCTGGGGTTCGGCTCTCTGGGCTGCGATTCGCCCAAGCACAAGATGGTTGAAACGCCGCCTGGAAAAAAGACCATCTGCCGCCTTTGCTACGATGAAATCGTCAAGGTCCCTCCCCACCCGCGTTATGGCCCGATGGGCGGCACGCGGCGCATCCACAAATGCGTGGAGTGCAAATCGGATGCGACCTACTACGACGAGAACGGCATCCTGAAGATCCGCTGCGCGAAGTGTGCCCCCGAAGGAATGGACTGCGACAAATGCTCGCCGGCGGAGTAACGCAGGCTGCGCACGACTTGTCGCCCCTGAAAGCGAGGCCCAACTTGAACATACGTCACACATGTGCGTTAACTGGGGCGTGCAGCTTATCGCTCATCTTCACAGGCTGCGCTGGCCAACGCCCAGGTCATCACCAGCATGTCGCCGCCGAGTCCGCGACCCCAAGACAGTTCACCTGTCAGTCATGCTACGACGAAGCGGTGAAGGTCCGCACCGGTCCCCCGAAGCACCGCTACTACAAAACGATCCTCAAGCACCATTGCAAGGAATGCGAGGCGGACATGGAAGTTTATGCGCAGGATGGCCGGCACATGATTAGGTGCGGCAGCTGCGCCCCTGGTGGCATCCTCTGCGACGAGTGCCTTCCTCCAAAATCCAAAAAGTAAGAATTGCTGGAACCGCAGTGGCTTGGGCATTTTGGAGCGTCCGCTCGAATCGGTTACAATTGCAAGTCGAGCCACACGTAGCGATACGGAGAGGCCCACATGTCCCGATTCATTTGCCTACTGATTCCCGTTCTGGTCGGTTCTGCATTGCACGCGGCCGTGGTCTACCAGAATACGTCCACGCCCACAGGCGTCGTTAATGCGCTGTTGCCAGCCGGGCAGACCAACAGCACCGAGCATGGCAACACTGTCACCGTCGCGGGTACGGAGCGAATCCTGACCAATGTCACCGTGCACCTTCGCATCCTGGGTGCGGGCGTGGCCTCGTTCAACCGCGAGCTGCGCCTCTATCGCAACGATGGGATGGCCGGCATGCCAGGCACGCTTCTGTGGGCCAGCGGCCAAATGTTCAGTGTGATTGATTCGGGAGCACCGATTCCGTATTCGTTCGCGGTGCCAAACGTTGTCGTCGGCGGATCGTTCACTTGGACTATTCAAATTACGAATCGCCAGACCAATCACGCGCAAATGGGTCCTTATGAATACAACCCGCCAACAATCGGCAGCGCGCCTTTCGGCTATTGGCGGCGCACAGGCCCTGGATTAGACGCCTGGGAATTCACCGGGCAGGGTGAAGCGCCCTTTGGCGCGCGAATCGATGCCGCAGCGTGTCCTACACCGCGCAATGGTGACGTGAATGGCGATGGCATTCCCAACGGTCGTGACATCGCGGAGTTTACGCACGCTGCCCTCTCCGGGTCATCAGCTGCGCTGCACACTTGTGCAGCGGACTTTAACGACAATGGTCTTATCGACACGGAAGACGTGGTAGGATTGACGGCCGTACTGCTGGGACCCTAATCTGGCATTGCTAATCTGGCGATTATGCAAACACGACGATCCTCATTCCGTACCCTCCTCATTGGGATTCTTCTCGCGGCTACTGTTTGCCCCACGTCCGCGGAGAACCCCCCGACCTTTATCTTGCAATGGGGTTCCTTCGGAAATGGCGATGGTCAACTCTCGGGACCGCACGGCATCGAGGTCGATGCAGCCGGAAATATTTTCGTGGCCGACACGGGCAACAACCGCATTCAGAAGTTTACGAGCAGCGGTCTCTTTCTCACCAAGTGGGGATCGTTTGGCAGCGCCATCTGCCAGTTCAACCACCACACGGTATCGGTATTGGCCCCACCGGCGATGTCTTTGTGGCCGAAACGGGCAACTACCGAGTGCAGAGATTTACGAACGCGGGAGTTTTTGTCACGACCTGGGGCTCGTTTGGAAACGGCAACGGCCAGTTCCAACATTCCCACGATCTCACAGTCGATGCGAATGGAAACGTATTTGTCACAGATCGGGACCTGGTGCGGGTCCAGAAGTTCACCAGCGAGGGAACATTTTTGACCGCGTGGGGAACTTTCGGCACGGGTGACGGACAATTCACGGCTCCAAACGGCGTAGCGGTCGATGAGGCGGGGAACGTCTTCGTCGCCGACACCAGCGACCGCATTCAGAAGTTCACGAACGACGGAGTCTTCATCTGCTCGTGGGGCTCATCCGGGGCGGGCGAGGGTCAACTCAACTTTCCCCGGGCTCTATCGACCGACGGGCTCGGCAACATCTACGTCGCCGACCGGGGCAACCATCGCATGCAGAAGTTCGCAGGATGCGGCGTCTTCCTAACGGCATGGGGCTCCTTTGGGGGCGGCCAGGGCAAGTTCAACTATCCGTACGCGCTGCGGGCCGCCCGGAACGACTCCGTGGTTTACGTCGCCGATTCGAGCAACCACCGCGTGCAGAAATTCCGCAATGCACTTCCCACCGGGGATTTTACGGGCGACGGCGCGCCGGACGGACTTGATATTCAGCCGTTTGTCAACGCCGTACTCGGCGGTTCGACGGTGCCGGCCGATCTGGCAGCGGGTGATTTCAATGCCAACGGCGTCATGGATGGCGGTGATGCAACTGGAATGGTGATGCGCACGCTGGGATCGTGATGCGGGTCCGAGCGGGTTTATACCTCGCGAACCTCAAACTCTATTCTAATAGCCGCAAGCCGGGCTCCAGCGCATCGCAGTTGCTTCGAATGAATTTCCGCTGCGCATGGGCGGCCCGCGCACGTGTAGGGCGAGTTGAACGCACCAGGGTGTCGACCGCTCCGCATCTAGGGAGGCGGCGGATCAAAAACCGACGATCCGTCGAGCAGAACGGCGACGAACGCCGGTATGTCCTCAAGCGTGACCAGTCCATCGCGGTCGGCGTCAGCGCCGCAGCGCTCCGCCTCGGGCGCAGTCGCAGTGTTTAACATGACATAAACGAAGGTCTGTACATCTTTCCCATCGCGAAAGGTGTCCCCGTTCACATCTCCGGTCAGGCAGTCGACGTTGGCAAACCGGTATGTGAACGGCTCGGAGTCCGCGTATCCCGTCGAGCCCGTGTCCACGAACTTGCATGTCGCCCGCCATACGGTGCGCATTGGATCAAATCCGGGAGCCTCGGAATTGATGTGCCAGGTCAAATGAATGTGCAGGTTCTCATTTCCGAGCAAAATGCGTTCGCCGGGAGCGTCGATGATCACGAAACTCGGGCTGATTGCCCGAAAGCCGGTATCGAGCGAAACGCCTTCAATTCGAATCTGCGCTCCGGGTGCCAGCGGAAAGAGGTCGTTTTCCGCATCGGGTGTGATCAGCCGGTCGAATCCGGGGTCGTTGTCGGCCCAGCCTTCAAACAGTCCGGTCACGGGGGGAAGTGCAATCACGTTGATGTCGGGCAGAAATCCACCCAACGTAAGTTGTCCTGAAGCGGTCCTGGCCGGAAAGACGTCACCGGCGTGCTGCGCCATTGCCCGAGATTTTGGTGCGGTCACTATCAGGGCGACGCACAAGCCGCCAATTTGTATGGTTCGATTCGACATGATGAAAGACTCCTGCATTGATCCAATGTAGTGAATGGTCAATTGCCTGCATGGGCGATTTCTCAGACCTCCAAGATGGGGCCGCCGTGGAACGATGATCCACGGCAGCCCCAGAGATTGCCGACAACGAAGTATTGAGAGCCGTGGGCCCTCAGCAAACCGTGCTTGGTCGTCGGCTGCGCATTGCAAGAAAAAGCGCTCCGATCGCGAGGAGTGACAGACTCGTCGGCTCGGGCACGGGAACGAACGTGAGCGTGACCGGATCACTGGGCAGATAGCCGGTGGACCCGGTATCAAGCAGTCTGAACGTGGCGCTCCACTGCGTCTGTATCGGGGGTGGAACAAACCCTGGGTCGTTCGAATCGATGTGCCAGAACGCATGTTCGTCGAAGGGGACCGGTCCGATGTTCCAGATCTCCGCGGGATCGTTGAAGACGGAGGCGAACCCGGGCGTCCAGCCCTTGAGCGCGGGGGCGAAGGCGATTACTTGCAGTACGATGTTGGCGCCGTTCGCCGGGACGAACAGGCCTTCGGCGGGTATGGGGTTTTCGATGGAGAAGAATCCGGGGTCGATATCCCCCCAGCCGAATAGAGGACCATTGATCTCGGGCAATTCAACGGGTCCCCCGAAATAGACTCCTCTGAGCTGTCCGGCGGCGGTGACACCGATGTTCACATCTCCTTCCTTAATGCCGCCGTAGACGGGCGATGCCGCAATCAGCGCGGCCACTGCCACGAACTTACCAATTCGATTCTTCATGTCTTTCTCCTCTTGCAAAAAAAGTGTTCAGGTATCCCGCAAGGGTCCGCTGAGGCGATCCGTGCGGGGCCGCACATGGGTAACGCTTACCAAGCGATGCGCGGATCGTACTTGTTATGAATCCATGCAATGTCAGGGAAGTTGCTGGCCGCGACATCGATACCGTACGTCTGCTCAAATGTCAGTGTCTCCGCATGACCGTCAACCATCCCGTAGTTGGCTTCCTCGCGATGACGTTCGATGGCGACTTCCTGCGACGCGAACGACCGTGGATTGCCGAACCAGTTTTCGGGATGCACGTGATCGCTCACCGCCCACGAGCCCGTCTCGACCAAATCGACCCACAGGATCGTGGTGGAGGGTCGAGGGATTCGCGTCATCAGCGTGTACTCTTCGCGATTCTCGATGACGCCGACCGTGTAGTAATTTGTCGCGTAGCTCACGCGGCGGTAGGTCGTCGTGCCTTCCAAAGGTCGGTTCCAATACGGGCTTAGATCCGATGGACAGCGTGTCACCGCCGAACCGCCGGTCTCTTGCTGCATCGAGTTGACCCAGGCATTGGACTCGTAGCCATCCTGCCCTCCATGCGGCAGCCCAACGTTTGGCAGGTGCCCAGCGTTGTTGTCGGAGTACTCGTGCAACGCCTGGCCCAAAATGTGCAGATTTGCCAAGCACTTCAGGGATTGGGATTGCTTCCGACTATTGGACAACGCCGGAAGCAGGATGCCGATCAACAGGGCGATGACGGCGATAACAATGAGCAGTTCAATCAGCGTGAAGCCCGCGCAGCGGCGGGCCGAGCCTGTGGCTGTCATGGGATAGCCCTTTCAATTAAGAAAGAAGGCGAATTGAATTAATCGCGGCCGACGATTTGGGCATCGCCGGCGCGCACATTGATTGAGTGATGGGTGGGTAATGGATGCCGATTAGGCGATGGGAGGGCCGCGCAGGCAGACGGAGCCGATATGGACTTGGTGTGACTTGTCGAGCTCGACGTCGATCGGACGGTTGGTGCGGATAGAAAGGACGAAGATGAAGCCGAGATCGACCAGCGGTTCGGGACGAGATCCCTTTACGAGCACTGCGGCACAGACTGCGCAGTTATCGACATGAGGGTCTGAGTGAGATTGCCCGGGGGCGTGTTCGCAGTCGCCATGCTGGTGAGCGGCGAGATCGTGCTCATCCTGGGCGTTCAGCGCATGGCTGTGGGAGACGGATAGCACGCTCTGAGCAACGAGCGTCGCGAGCATCGTCGAAACAACGAGCACGCGCGCTGTGAAGCGATATGTAATCCGGTTCAACATATGGGCCATATCGCCTGGCGTTTCGGTCTAAATCTCGTCGGCGATGCTCCCGGAGCGGAGACTCTCAGTGTATATCGTAGCGAGTCGACTAGCGGCGATCAAGCGTTCGAGCCGGAGGCACTTTCTCATAACAGGCCAGCAACAAAGCCAGGGATGTCCCGGCCGTCGATGAGCGCGTCACCGTTTATGTCCGCATTAAGAAGGTCGCAACCGCTGAAGCCATTCGGATCAAGCAGGGCCGAGATGAACAGGGCCTGATCCGACGTGTTGACGTTTCCGTCACAATTCATGTCGCCGGGGATGCGCTGCCCGACTTTGACGATTTGCGAAATTGAAGGAACGCCATTGCCGTTCACGACGAACAACATGTAGTACCCGGGCGGCGCAAAGTTCCCGCTCGCGGGCGCCGGCACATTGACGGGGCTGCCCGCCGCAACACCCTGAGCCAGCAGAACGTACCGCTGACTCATATTCACCGAGTGCGTCACGGCGGACAAGGCGATCAAGACAACTCGATTGGTCCCGGTTGAACTCGTAAACGCCAGTTCGAAGTTTGACCCGTAAGCGATCCAGGTCGGTGCGGAGGTAATGGCCGGGCGGACGCCCTGAAAGAGGTACGGGGGGGAATAGATTTCGCCAGTCGGCTGGTAGTCGCCGCCGGCCGCCAGCACACGGGCATCCGGCAGGAGAAGCGCAGTCGAGTGGTACATGCGCGGAATCTGATGCGTAGCCATCTGATCCCACGTTGAATTGGCCGGGTCGAAGATTTCAGGAATTAGCACGGGCACGTCCGTCGTGCCGTCGGCGCTGGACTTGCCGCCGATGGCAAGAACGGTGGCGGAGGGAAGAACGACCGCGTTGAATTCCATTCGCCGAAAGGCCATGTGAGCGGTGATGGTCCAAGTAGGAGTGGTAGCCGAGAAATCAATAATCTCAGCCGAATTGGTGGGTAGGGCTGAGCCGCCCGTGAAGCCGCCGATGACCATGACGCGATTCAAGGTGGGCGGCAGAAGCAGCGATGGCGCTTCCAGCCGTGAGAGGGCGTTTGTCGGACCCACGGGGGTCCAAATGGCGCTAGCCGGGTTGAAGGTCTCAGTTTGTCGGTCAGGGCCGGAACGAAAAACCAAGCCACTGGGCAGTACCTGAAGATAAGGATAAGGGGGAACAGTTTTCTGACCGAGCAGTTCCCAATTGTTCGAGCCGCTTGAACTCCATAGCTCAACGTCGGGATTGATGGCCCCGTTCGTGTCATTCAAGCCGGAAAGTGTGATTACGCGGCCGTCGGGCAGTGTGATGTTGGTTGGGTACCAGCGACCTTTTCGCATGTCCTCGACACGCGTCCATTGCTGGGTGAAGGGCTCGAACACGTACGCGAGTTTCGGCCCGCGTGTCGGATTGAATCCCAAAGTCCCGCCCGCCACGAGTAGACGACCATCGGGCAGAAAGCTGTGACCGGCGCAATCGGGATTCCAAGACGCGGGCGGAGGCACATTTGTGAGAACCGGTGTCCCTGGGATTGAGGCGGGATCGAGCAACCACCCGTGAATGCCCGGCACTCCGTGCTCGGCGGAGAACATCAGGACCTTGCCTGAGGGAAGCAGTGCCGAGTGAATCGCGATGAGCGGCAGGTTGAAGGGCGCCGACCATTGACCGTCCTGCTCCGGGTTCTGGCCTCGGGTGGGATTCTGCATCGACACTATGAGAGTGCCAACAACCGCCGCGATCCTCAGCAAAGACCTTTGTGGCATCTCGCTTTGCTCCTTATACCCATCGACGCTGCGGGACACCTTAGATTGTAACCTAATTAGGCAGTCGTCGACTCACTTCGCGCCACGATTAGGTGAACGACTTCCCCGCCATCCCGTGCCGGGGCTTGATTGTCAATTGAAATCCCGTGCGAGCAACGGTCGGACAAATCGAATCGGCACACCGAAATTGGAGCCCTGAAAGTCGCGGAGGACTGCGAAATTGACGCCGATCACTTCGCCGTCTGGATCGAACACCGGGCCGCCGGAGCCCCCTGAAGTTGTAACCGCGTCGTAAATGAGCTGCCGAGCGGTGGTGTCGCTCAGCGTTCCGTGGGTGATTACCGGCGAGATCGCGTGCCGACGACTCAGTGCTTCAATCAGCTCGGTTGTATCGTTCGCCTCAGTCAGCGCGGCAGCCGCGACTTCTGGATCGGCTCGCGCGAGCAACGCCGTTAACCCTGTTGGATACCCGAGCAACATGAGCTTCTCGCCGCGAAGTTCACCTGGATCGCGTTGGGAAAGCGGCAGGACTGGAACGCCGCTAAAGGAGGCTGTCATAACAGCTACATCCGCATCCTCGGCGCTGACGCGGATTGTGGTAGGGTCAATGGTGATCGTGGGCCGCTCTGGGAATGTGACCGTCAATTTGATAAACGCCGGCTCCAACCCCCGAGCGAGGAGCGGAGCGACACCCTTGTTGTTCCACCACGGTTCAGCCACGTGGCGATTGGTGACGATCAATCCACTCTCGTGAACTAGGAATCCAGATCCCAAATACTCCAGTTCAAGTAATTCGCCGTCGTCATCCGTGACCGGTTTCATCGTCTTCTCGTGGCCCTCCTTGAGCGTGAAGATCCCGTGGATGAGGCAGACACCGCGGCTGTAGTCGTTCATGACGCGCTGCATCGCGGCGTGACGGCGAGTCTGTTGGTCCGCAACGCTTCCTATCCGTTGCAGTTCCGCCCGCAAGGCCTTCACCTCGGTGGTCGAGACCTGTGCTTCGTGCTGGCGGCGGCACGCTTCAAGTTGCTCGCGGACGTCTGTGGTCCTGCTGCCCGCGTTCGCACCGTCATTGCTAAGACTGCGCTGGCAGGACGGTAGAACCGGCGAAAGCGCAATCAACGCTGTAATGAACATGATCGAATTCAATCGTCGAATCTGGGTCACATGAACCTCACGTTCGCAACCCTCTGCAAGCGATCCGGAGTCAGACAGCACACTATGGAACCACCTGGAGATTGCGCATCATCCCAGCGTCCGCGTGCTCCAGGTTGTGGCAGTGGTAAACATAGGTGCCCGTGAAATCGGTGAATCGAACGAGGAGCTTGACTCGCTCGCCCGGCATGAGCAGGACCGTGTCCTTCCAGCCTTCGTCAACATATCCTTGCCGAACCGATTCCCACCCGGCGGAAAACCCGCTCATGACGCTGCGGTCAACAATCTGAAACTGTGCACCATGAATGTGCAGAGGATGGTTCATCGCCATAGGTGAGGTCTCGTTGACCAGTTCCCAGACCTCCAGTTCGTTTAGCTTGATGACTTCGTCCGCCGCGACATCATTCATGCGGAAAGTCCGGCCATTCAGCCCCCAGCCCATGTTCATGCCCATTCCCATACCCATGTTCATGACCATGGAAACGGCAATCGTTCGTGGAGAGGCCGAGTTCGATGCGTCCTCAACCCGATGGCGTGCGATCGTGGACAGTCGCTCTGGCAGCGGCTGAGTCTGCGTCTCGGCCCGATCAACGCGCACGCGCATTACGTCAAACTCGGCGCCGTTCGGCACGTCGGACATGTTTGACATGTCGTTCATGCTCATCATTCCCGTCATACCGTCCATGCCTATGTCCGCACCTTCAAAGGCCGTGCTCCGCAGAATTACTTCCGTCCCCAAGGAATAATTCGAAAAGTCGGCCCACAACTCAACTCTCTCGCCGGGCGCCAAGGTTACGTAATCTCTCGTAATCGGCGCTTCCAGCAGGCCGCCGTCCGTCGCAATAACGTGCAGCGGGGCCGCGTCGCTCCATGCGAGTTTGTACATGCGGGAATTGGACCCGTTGAGCAATCGAAGACGATACGCGCGGGTGGCGACGGGGAGTTGAAATTCCGCCTGACCGTTAACGAGGACTTGGTCGCCGAGGACGCCGTCGGCCATCATCCCCGTCTGCGGCGCATACACGAACTGGTTTGACCCATCGAACGTGCGATCCTGAATGACCAGTGGGACATCGAATTCGCCGCTGGGCAGATTGGTCGCGTCTTCTTCCGCGTCGGAGACAATGAACAGTCCGGCAAGGCCGGCATAGACTTGTGGCCCCGTCGTTCCATGTGCGTGCGGATGGAACCAATACGTGCCTGCACGTTCCAGCACTTCGAACTCGTATACGAACTCACGGCCCGGTTCGATTGCGAAGCGCGGGTGACCGTCCATGTCCTCCGGGACACGCATACCGTGCCAATGGATGATCGTGGGTTCCTGTAATTTATTCTCCAAACGAACGCGGACGCGATCTCCCGTGCGCGCCCGAATGATGGGCCCCAGATACGAGCCTGGCAGTTTGGCAACCTTTGAGGGGTCTCCGGAAATGATCTCCGGTTCATATTTCAGCGCTCGCGTAGCCTCGCCGGGGAAGGTCTGGATGTTTTTTGATGTCGCCCGAAGTCGAACATCAAGCGTAGGTTGAAAGTCCGGATGGAGCAGACCGGCGAGTTCCGTACCGCTCGTCGTACAGCCAATTTTCACAAGCATGGCCGCGCCAATAAGCAGCGACAGGCCGCTTAACCCTGGTTTGATCCCGACAAGTTGGCGACTGCGATGAGGTACATCGTATGCATCGTCCATTTCCTGTACTCCTTGAAGGCGCCCTATTTATTTGATGCACTTGTGGCATGGTTTCTTCACGATCGAGCACTTTTTCAGGGCGCGATAACGCACAGGTAAACCCATGAACATCCGCCGGGTTCAGAATATCGTCCGTGTAGACGTTGCCGTGGCATCGATAAGAATCCCGGCGCGGGTGCAGCGTAAATTCTTGATCCGCTGCTCCTACAGATCCACGCCCGGTGTGTCCTGCCGACGTCCTCCTTCCACCGTAGATATCTCTGACGCCTCCTATCCCAGGAAGGGAATTGTTGTCTAACGCCAATAGCGGGAACAGGCGTAGGGCCACCGCGGTCTTGCTCCGTGATTCCCATAACATCTTATTCGCCAAGGAGAATTAAGATGAAAAAGACCCAAGTCGCAGTAATAGGTTGCAGCGTCATTGCAGCAATGGTCATCGTGAGCGCTCCACCACAGGCCCGCGCTGATCACCGATGTGACAACCGGTATGGCGGCTACAGCGGTGGATACTCCCGTGTGTACGACAGCGGCTACGGCGGAGGCTACGTCGTTGTGAATCCAGCCTACGAGTACTCCTATCAATCGGTGCCTGTTTACGGCCATGGGAATGCCGCCCGATCCCACGGATACCGACATTCACAATACTCGGGATATTCGCACGGGCATCACGGGCGCACTCCCTCCTGGTCCCATTCGGACAGGTGGAACCACGGCTCCCGCCATTCATCTGGCCATGGCGGGCACTCACGACGAGGCAATCGTCACCACAGCCATTAACTCGACCATTGCCGTTTGGCGGCTCACATGTTGAGCGAGGGCGCGGCTTCGATTCAATTCGAAGCCGTGCTCTCCTCGATCGTGCGCCATCCATTGGATTTCGATGAGTCACGCTGGTTCCAACCGATGTGTTGAATTCAGACCCTCCAAGATTTCGTAGACCGCCTCAAACGTCTCACATGCCGCAGCGATCACGGCAGCCTGTTCCGCCGAGCTGAGGGTTTGCTCGTCGACCGAGGCCCTGAATTGCGACCAGCGCTCGTGCTGGAGGGGGCCATGTGGTTCCAGGTAAGCCGTACCGATTCCATCTGGCAGCGATAACGTAGGACGCACCGCCGCTGCAATGAACTTGCCGCCGTTCGTCGCTCCCTCCAGCACGTAAAGTACTCCCAATAGTGCCACGGGATCCCGCCGTGAAAGCGCCTGCAGCCGCTCACAAAATCGGGAAGTCGGTTGAAGCAGCTCGTCCGATTTCGGCTGGTGGCCAATGGCTCGCAGGTCGGCGTTAGCAGCGGCCTGCCGGAAATGGTGTGGCCGCAAAACTCCACGCAGCGCTGGCACGTCCTTTACGAGTTTTTGAAGCGCAGGTTCCAGACAGGCATGCAAGGCGGCCATTTGCACGAGGAATGCGCCGTATTCATCACGAGTGGCGCGGCCACCCACCATCCTGGCCTGTGCCGGGTGTTTCTCCGCGCGGGTGTGCAAGTCGGCCGTTGCTTTCTTCAGTGCAACGGAAAGAGATAGTTTCGGAACATCTACGCGCAATGCTACGTCACGATTCATCATTATCCTCCAACACGGGTTTGTGGACCACAAGGTTTCAACAAACGAGCCTACTGCCGCGCGCTCAGCGCCAACAAAAGTGGAACTAACAGCCATAGCAGGCCCTTGACTAGGAAGAACAGGAAACACGCGACGCCCACGCGCTTGGCGCACCTCCCAGCGCGGCTGGGCGGGACGTCGCGCGCACAGCGTTCGCATGTCACGCATGTGCTTTTGAGTGCGGGCGACCGAACGACGAGCGGAATCGTCACTTGGCGATTGTGTGGCGTCTCGGTCGGCAGTCCGTCGCTGACGATTTCCGGTGGTGTTGTATTAGGAATCACGTCTATTTGATCCATATTTCAATCCTTCACGACTATTCCATTGGGCGTAACGCCGCGCAACCGGTGCTTCGGCACACTTTGGCAGGCGCGCATCGGTTTCGACGAAACTGAGGCTTTGGCCTTGATCCAGAACATATTTGACGGCGAAAGCCGCACCAATTTGGTCAATCGACTCACAAAAGTATTGCCGCCAACGACTGCCGTCCGAGGTCGAGCAGGAAACCGATCGCCTGGCTGCCGAGCCCCTGAACTACTGTATTAATGGCGTCGGCAACGGCCTCATCGTCCGCAGTTGTGCAGCCGGCAAGCGATGTGCTGGCTACGAGAATCATTCCAAACCATCTCCACTTTTGTTGATCATTCACTGTTCATGCTCCGGTTATTGCAGATTGAGTATTTCGAAGCGACCATTAAACATGCCGGGGTTACCGCTCGATCGAGTCGGCCGCCCGTCCAAAATGGCAACTTGGCTATTTCATCAAGGCTCGTCTTCGGGTCCCTGACTCACATGGCGCTGATAAAACGAGACCAGGCCAGCCTGATCAAAGGATGCGAAGTCAAGTTGAACATCCCATGCCACCGCCATGATTCTGGGCGACAGACCGGGGTATCGCGTAATAACAATTTTCTTGGTTCCAAATTTGCTGGGAGGCACGGCATCCGTCAGAGAGCGCAGGCTATTCAAGAATACAGGATCACACTCGCCGATACAGTCGTACAACACAACGACGTCGCCGTGTTCGAGGTTGTGAACCCACACTTCAGGTGGCACAACCTCCTCATAGAAGCCCTTGGCGGTTGGTGCGATGCCGCCTCCCGAATAATGTGCGCCGGACGCAGGAGGATTGGCTGAATACGGAACGGGTGTCCCAACCGGCACGTGTTCACTTCCCTCATTGGCTACTTCTCGTTCCGCGATCGCGCCGTCACCGGGTAATGGGACACTGAGGTCAAGCTGAACTCTGGTTGACTGTCCTTCATCGTCGGTGACTGTCAGATCAATTTGTCTAAAGCCCGGTGTAGAAAACGCATGACTCGGGTTTTGCTCAGCGAGGATCGTTCCATCCTTGAAGTCCCAGAGATAGCGCGTCGTTCCCCCATCGGGGTCGAGGCCATTCGCGGTAAACTGAACGGTTAGACTCGTGGCATCTCCAACGCGCACCATGCTCGTGGTGACCCGGGGTGGCGAAGGCAGGATGTTCAAGGTTGGACAACCCGCCAAAGTGACAACGCTGGAGAGCGTGCTCGCGCACAATAGTATGCGGTTCGTTCGAATTTGCATGGTTCATCCTCCAACAAATGACGGCGGGCTATGTGGCAATAGCTGAACTTCAACACCTGCAGGCTGACTTGCCGCCACGGGATGTGTTGCTCGCGGCTGCGACGGCGCGTCGGAAACTCGTCCGGATAGTTCGCGCTCCAAGCTCGCCGTTGCCGTCGACAGGTCCCGGATGGAAGCGCTGTAATTCACCCGCGTCCGAATGAGTGCTTCCTGTGCCAACAGCACCGTCAAGATGGACTCCCGGCCAGTCTGGTACGCTTTACGTGCCAAGTCGAGACCGGCCACCTGTACTGGTAACAATGAATCCTGAAAAAGACGAACACGGTCCTCTGCAAGCCGCCGACGCGTCAACGCTGATCGCACGCCCTCAATCACCCGCTGTTCGGCGTCTTCGTACCGCTGTAAGAGTTCGCGCGTTCTAGATTGTGCTTTTGCCATCTGCGCAAGGTTCTGATCGAAAATCGGTAGTGGCATCTCGATCGTCGGCCCCAAGATTAGGTCGATGATTTGGCGACGTTCTTGATCTCGCTGGGCGCGTGATTCAATTTGAGGAGCTGTCAGCGTGCCTGCAGCAATGGAGGCGCGGGCCGTGTCTGCCAGGATCTTTCGGCCCGGTAGCGCACGGCGCTCTAAACGCTCGCCGGCTCCGCCGATATTGAGGCTAGGAATAACGCGAAGTTCTTGTTGATGGAAATCGGCGAGAGAGGATTCCAGTTCCCAGTGCGCAGCCTGCACATCTAGGCGCTGTTGGAGAGCAGCATTTATGATCGATACCTCGTCTGCTGCCAGCACAATGAAATTCAAATCCGGGCGCGTCGGGCGCCAAACGTCGCGTGCATTAGCGACGCCCATGAGGCGAAGAAGGGCTTGACGGGTTAACTCGCTGTCAGCGCGGAGTTGCACCAGGTTTAATTCCGATTCTAAGAGACGACCGCGCGACAGAAAGAGATCAAGCTGACTGGCCTCCCCGGCCGTCAGCCTCGCCTGAGTCAACTCGATGACATCTCGCAGGAGCTTTAGGTTTTGCTCTTGAAGTTCAATCGCTTCGAATTGGTACTGAAGCGTGTAATAGTTGGCGGAGACTTCATTGACGAGGGCGATTGCCGTGTCTGCCACGATCAAGACGCGTTGCTGAAGCCGGGCACGCGCTGCTTGCTTGCGCGTTGGAATCAGCCAAAGGTCGGCAAAATCCTTCGAAAGTCCAAACGAAAGATTCGCGCGGCCGCCGCCTTCTGGCAACATGCCCGCGATTGAAAGTACGGGGTTGCTGAGGAGCCCGGCTTGGACAAGGTCGGCCTTATTCTGGGCGATGGTCTCAAGATCTGCGCGCAGTGAGCGGTTGTTTGAGAGCGCAAGTGTCAGCGCCTGTTCCAGCGTAACCGTATCGTCGTCGGCGGGTTGGAGCAGCTGCAGGTCGATGACTGGCGCCCAGCGCGTTTGTATGCCCGTTGCGTGGCGAAAGGCTTCATTGGCTTGATGAAGGTCCTGCGTGTGGTCAACACGGCCGCACGATGTCAACATGCTCAGTGACAAAGCGGCAATGGCGAGTCTGATTTGTGCGTCATTAACCGCCATTCACCACGCCTCCACGCGCCTGCGCCGTACGGGCAATCGCTCGCTCTAATCTCTATTTCTCGGATCCGGCGTCGGCGGGCCTTCCACTATCATGCTTCTTTTCCATTTCTTGGTCTTGTGCAGATGAACCGAGCTTAGCGATATAGTCGGCCGGCGTTTTTTCAAGATCCTTTCGGCAGCCTTTGCAGCAGATCCGAATCCACCGGTTGGCGATAACGAGGTCAAGCGGCGCCCCCATCGAACCGCCAAACTTCTCACCGCTGACAACGCAAGTCTTGAGGGGGTAGTCCTTGCCGCTTGAAATGACAGCTTTATCAAGTTCGCCAATATAGCGCAGTGATTCCTTGAGGAATCGCTCCTTCTCCTGCGCATCGACAAGACGAATTAACCGATTATTGTGGACAAAATCGACTGGCTTCTCCGGAAGGGGTTTCCCGCTGACCACGGAAGTCTTCAGCGGATAGCGCACAAGCTGATCCTTCTTCATACTCTCGTCCACTTTTATCAAGTTTGCGGCTTGGTTTTTTTCAAATTTTGATATGCAACCCTCGCAACAAAAGCGAACTTCCCGCCCATCGTAAATCTTGATAATAGGATCGCCCATGCTGCCGAGCTTTTCGCCAGAGACCGGACATGTCGCCAGGTAGTAGGGGTCGCCCTGGCGTTTTGCATCCACTTTCTTCGGTTCCTGCTGGGCGAACGCCGCCCCGCCGACGAGGGTTAGCACCACGACTGCGAATCCAATTGATTTCTGAATGCTCATGGAACAATCCTTTCATAATTGCCCGTTTGCTAGATGTCAGTCACGAACTTTGTTATCTCGTTGACGGTGATCAGACCAGCCCCCAAGAAGTAATACCTACACGCGTCATTGCGAAAAATGTCGAGAGCAATTGCTTTCACAGATAATTACCCGCCATGGCCCTTGGCTTCTGGTTTTTCCTTTGGACTGACAACATCGTCTGTCGGTTCTTTGCTGGGACTATCAAACTCAAAATCAAACAATTGAGGCTTCTCGCCATTCTTGAAATCAATGTATAACTTGACTTGAATCGGAAACGCGACAGCAGCGTCCACTTGGGCCGTCAGGAAGGCCTTCTCGGGTCCGACGATCAGCTTGAGAGGCTTCTCGTCGTCTTTGCCCTTGGTCCTGGCTTTCCCTTCCGCGGTGAACCTCTCGGCAGCGATTGGCTTGGTGTATTCGTCATAGAAATACACACGAAACTCCTTCTTGTCGGATACGGTCCCCTCTAAATGATGCTTCTTGTCGGCGGCCATGAAGAAGGTACCGCCGTGCTTAGCGCTATGGTCCTGATGGGCATTCACGTCCTGTAGATCCATGCCACATTCGGGACACTTCTTGATGGCGGGATACGTCTTGTCGCCTTCGCATTGCATAGGGCAGGCGTAGTCCTTGGGCGAATACTTGTAGAGCACGTCGGCGAGCTTGACCATCTCCGCATAAACTTTGCGCGTACCCGGACCGTCCCCGGAATCGCCGGCTCGGTCGATTGCGTCAAACATATTGGCGAGGTCTCGTCCGGCCTTGTTGACTTCCTTGATGGCGGTTTTAGGGACGCCAGATTCTGTCTTCAGGGCCAATTGTCCAACCACATTTCCAACCTTTTGAATCACCTCCGCCTGGCCGTGTACATCCTCCAGCTTTTTCGTGGTGATCAGCTCGTCAATCTCGTGCAGCCGCATTCGAATTTCAGCGACCGCCGCCTTGTAGGTTGTCGGCATCTTGAAGTCAGCGGGTTTCCCATGCGTATGACCGTGCCCATGCGGTTGGGCAAGCGCGAATGGCGACGCTAGGATTAGTGCCAGCGTTCCAGATACAATCAATTCTCGTCTCAACATTTTCAACACTCCTCACGTGGTATTAGCGAGGCGGCAACGCTCCATCCGGTTCGTTCGCCCCGCGGGTTTCAACAACGATGTCACTTTTGAGCACCTGACCCGCGGTTATGACGGGTCGGTGATTAGAACCAGGCGCCGATTCAGCTTGCGGCAGCGCCGCCCGCCATTGGCCCACGACATGTTCAGACGCCCTGCGACCAAAGCGCAGGAACACTGTCGGAGTAATGAAAAAGTCCAGGAGCGTCGTTGTGAACATACCACCCACCACGACCAAACCGACTGGGTAGAGGATCTCCTTACCTGGCTGTCCAGCGGAGAGGATCAGCGGCACAAGGCCAAGCCAGGTCGTGAGCGCCGTCATGAGCACCGGCGCAACGCGCTCCTGACTTCCTCGAATCACCATCTCTGCACCGAACTCCATGCCCTCCTCTGTCATTAGATGGATGTAATGGCTGATCATCATGATCCCGTTCCGCGCAGCAATTCCGCACAGGCTTACAAAGCCAACCAGACTGGCAACACTGAAGGTCTGCCCCGCAAGCCATAAGGCTATCGCGCTGCCGATAAATGCAAACGGGATGTTGAGCATCACCTGAATGACCATCTCCGTGGATCGGAAATGCGAATAGAGCAGCGCGAACATGGCTATAAGCGACATCGCGCCAAGAATCAGGATTCGTTGCGTCGCCGATTGTTGGGCCTCGAATTGTCCGCCAATACTCAGTGCGTATCCTTGCGGCATCTTCTCGGGCGGCAGATCCATCGCGAGTGATTGTTTGATCTCTTCGACCGTGCTCCCAAGGTCACGCCCCTGAACGTTTGCGGACACCACCATTCGCCGTTGCACATTCTCGCGGTTAATCAGGTTTGGTCCGGGCGTTTCCGTGATCGAGGCAACGTCTGACAACAACACGACTGCCCCGGACGGCGAAAGCAACCGCACGTCGTTTAACTTCCGAACGTCATTGCGAATGGACTCCTCCAGCAGGAGGATCAAATCAAAGGACTTGAGTCCGTCCAAAACCTGCGACACAACTTTACCTTTGAGCGCCGTCTCCAATGCCCGTACTAGGTCGCCCGGCTGAAAGCCAACCCGCGCCGATTCTTCGCGCTTCACACGGATTCGCACCTGTGGAACGAGTACCTGCTTTTCAAGTTGCAGGTCGACAACGCCAGGGATTCCATTCATCGCCGCCTGCGCCTGCTCCGCCAGGCTTCGGAGCGTATTGAGATCGTGACCTGTCACCTTGACGACGATTTGTGCACGCACGCCTGAGAGCAAGTGATCTATTCGATGGCTGATTGGTTGGCCGACTCCGACGGACACGCCGGGCAACGATTCCAGTTTGCTTCGTATATCCGCGAGTACCACGGGCTTGTCGCGGATTTGGGAAGGTGGCGCTCGTCCTTCTATTGCGTGACGATCGGATATTGATGCGATGTCGTCAGGCGTCCAGAAATCGACATCAATCTCACTGTAATGCACGCCCTCCGCGTGCTCGTCGTTCTCAGCTCGACCTGTTCGACGCCCGGTGGATTTCACTTCGGGAACCGTCAGGATCAAATCCTCGGCACGCCTCCCCAAGCGATCCGATTCGGCAAGCGAGATTCCCGGCTCAGCGACCACGTTAATCGTCGCGGTGCCCTCGTTGAATGCGGGCAGGAATTCGCGCCCCAGTCGAGAGACAAAAAAACCGCCAATCGCCACGAGGACAACCGCAGCCCCCACCATCGTCCACGGACGAGGCAGTGTCAGTGCGTATACCTTTTGAGCCGCCCACTTGCACGCCTTTAGTATCGGGCCGTCGCGTTCATCGGCCATGCGCTTCATGTTGGGTAGGAGGTACAAACACAGGGCCGGCGTGACAGTAAGCGCCACAAGCAACGAGGCCAGAATGCTCACCACGTACGCGGTCGCCAGTGGCTGGAAAATGCGGCCTTCGATTCCTGCGAGCGCGAACAGGGGTAGGAAAACGAGAAGCACAATAAAGGTGCCAAACACAATCGAGCTGCGGACCTCCATCGACGCTCGATACACGACTTCCAAAGCAGGTCGCGGACTGGGCGCGTGTCGGTTCTCGCGGAGGCGCCGGAAAACGTTCTCGACATCGACGATGGAATCATCCACCAATTCGCCGATGGCTACCGCGATGCCGCCGAGCGTCATCGTGTTGATCGTCTGACCCGATAGTTTGAATATGAGAACCGTGACCAGAAGCGAGAGCGGCATTGCGGTCAGGCTGATGATCGTCGTGCGCACGTTGAGCAGGAATATGGCCAAAATAATGGCCACTAGGATCGCGCCTTCTTTGAGCGCCTCCGTCACGTTATCAATCGACGACTGGATGAAATGGGATTGTCGAAAGAGGCCAGGGTTTACGACGAGGTCCTTCGGAAGGCTCGGGCGCATTTGCGCCAATGCGTCATCGATGCGAACAGTCAGGTCGCGAGTGTCCACGCCCGGCTGTTTTTGTATGGCCATGATGACAGCCGGCCCCGCGTTCATTGATCCGTCCCCGCGCTTGATCAGTGCGGGCCCCTCTTTCACCGCCGCAACATCGCGAACTAGAATCGCACGAACAACGCCTTCATTTATGCGAGTCGCGACGAGGGAATTCTCGAGATCGGCGACCGAGGACACGCGGCCCAAGTTGCGGACAACGAACTCCTGGCTACCGGCAACGATGAAACCTCCACCCGAGTTTTCGTTCGCTTTTTCCAGCGCCTCTTCGAGATCAGCGAAGGAGAGTTCAAATCGTCGCAACTTCTCCGGATCAGCGAGCACTTGGAACTGCTTCACTTGCCCACCCATCACCGTGATTTGTCCAACGCCGGCCACCGCAAGAAGACTGGGGCGGATCGTCCAATCGGCGAGCGTTCGTACATCCATGGGAGAAAGTGATTCGCTCCTCAATCCAATGAGCATGATCTCGCCCATGATGGACGTGACCGGACCCATGAGCGGAATCACACCGGGAGGGAGTTTCTCGGCGACTTGATTAATGCGCTCTTGAACCACCTGTCGGTCGTAACGGATGTCGGTATCCCAGCCGAACTCAACAAACACCAGGGCAAGTCCCAATCCGGAGCTGCTTCGCACCCGCTCCACGCCGGGAGCGCCATTGAGCGCCGTCTCAAGCTGAAACGTGACCTGCGTTTCAACCTCTTCAGGCGCAAGCCCCACAGCTTCGGCGAAGATTGTGACAGTTGGACGGTTCAGGTCTGGAAGGACATCGGTAGGAAGCTGGGCCGCCACATAGAGGCCATACGCGGCCACGAGCCCGGCGCCCGCCAACAGAATGAGGCGGTTGTGCAGCGAGAATCGAATGATGGCGTTAAGCACTGGAGCTGTACTCCGTCCTTAATTCGATTAGCGCGAAATGACCAACATGAATGCAGCCATGGCGGCCATTCCAAGGTCTTCCATGAGCGTGACGGTAGTCATAGGCAACTTAAGCGCCGTACCCAGGCAGGCGCAACGGATCGCGCTTCGCCGAAGTAGCGCCCGTAGAACCCCAATGCTCCCGATTAACATGAGTGTCAATGTGATGGAATTGAGAACGAAGGGATTCCAATTCGCAACATAACCAACCCCCAGTGCCAACTCGACAAATGGGTACGCATATGCCCATGCTGGCGACGCCTTCGCGAGGACGTCGTACGATCGATAGGCGTCAACAAAGCCGTTTAAGTCGAGAAGTTTGAAGAACGAAAAGACTAGGAAGAAGCCGCCCATAAACCAGGTCATGAGGGAATGGAGCGAAAAGTCGCGCGTCGTCCACCCAATGAGCCCAATCGTGCCAACTAGATAACCAACAATCAAGACGAGCGGAAAGATACTTGTATTGTCTGTCCGCGCGTCAGCCGCAACTGACAGGGCCTCGGCGGATGATTGCTCCTCTGCCAATCGATATGCGCCTGCCTGTTTGAGCGCATCATTGAGTCGCGAGTCGGGAACGTGGTGCCGCATTTCCACGACTGCCCGCGGAGGAGCGAGAGTCACATCCGCCTTGAGAACGCCGTCAACACGCTGGAATGCGGCGGTGATCTTCTGGACGCAGTTCGCACAATGCATCCCGATAATGTCGTATGTATGAGTCACGGCCAGTTTCTCGTTGGGTGGTTAATGTTTATGGGCTTCAGTTGCAGTGGGTGCGGCAGCGATGGCGACATTCGTTGACGGTCGGAGTTGAGTAAGCGAATATGCGCCCTGTGTGACCACGACGTCGCCTGGCGCTAGACCCCCCAGCACCTCGATTACCTGGTCGTTTGAAAGTCCGGGTGTGATGTCCTGTTTCTTGTAGGCCTCTCCGCTCTTGAGGAATACGAAGTGAATTGGCCCGCTTTGCACGACCGCTGAGGCTGGGACAACTACAGCCGTCTTCTCCTCGCGTAGAACGATAGCAAGATCCACGAACATGCCGTCGCGCAGCATCCCATCAATGTTGTCACATTGGATAAGTACGTGGGCCGTCCGCTTGATTGGATCAAGTACGGGACTGATGAACTTGATTCGACCAGGCGCAATGAACGTCGGTTGTGCTGGAATTCGAACTCGCACTACATCGGATGAACGCGACGCAACCCGGGAGATCAGGGACTCTGGCAGTTCGCCTTCGATCTGAACGATGCTGTAGTCAGCAACGGACAAGAGTGTCTCGCCGGCCACCGCCCAATGGCCAGGCCTGGCCATCCGTTCCACAACGACTCCGTCAGCAGGGGCGAAAAGGCGAACAATATTGATCGGAGAATCGTCGGCGGGCTGCGTAATTGCAGATTGCTGGGCGGGCTCGACGTTCGCCATTGCTAACAATGCGTCCCGCGAGAGCCGAAGCGCTTGGGCCTGTTCCTTAAGTGCGGTGGTTTCTTTCGTCGCTACGGTCAAATCGACCGCCTTGAGCTTTGCCTCACCTGACGCCCGCAGGCTCACGGCACGCCGCTCTGACATCAAGTTTAGCGGGACGACGTTCGTGCCGGCTGATTCGAGTCGCTCCAATTCAGACTTGGCAAGCGCCGCTGTCGCCTCGGAGTTTGCCGCCTCCACTGTTAGCTGCTCAACGCGGCCTTCGCTTCGCACGATGTCCAGCAGAAGACGCTGGTAGTCGGTTTCTAGCTTTCGTACCTCGTAGATGTTCTTCGCCAGCTCCGGCGAATCGATCTCCACGAGCGATTGTCCAGCGCGAACAGGGTCACCGACCTGCACCTGCACGGACAAAACCTTCCCGGCCGTGCGCGTGGAAATAGACCAATGACGGTCTGGAGCTGCGCGAACCATGCCGGTGACGGCCAGAACATCTTCAACAGGCCCGAAATCGACCTCAGCAGTTTTCAGGCCGATGTGCGCCGCAGTTTCGGGCGAAACGATTCGTGGTGCATCCAGGTCGTATGCCCCAACCTCCTTGCCGCCATGTCCCTCGTGTGCATAGAGAAGCAACGATGCGGATAGTGCGATGAGCGCCACAGCGCCAAGGCACCAATTTCGAATCCGACTCATGGGTTTCTCCAGACCGCCTCAGATCTTTGGACCGGTCTGGCGCATGAATCCCCCGCCTCCGGTTCATGAGTTTGATGCATGAGTGCGGTCGGATCTTCCTGATCAGCTACGTTTTTTTGATGGGTAACTGGCGAGATTGAACCCTGGGACAGCGTGTCAGCGTCCCGATATACTTCCACTCCAATGCTCGTTTCAAGTTGTTGCGGGCTTGGTCGCAACCGAGCTTGGTAGGTCAGCTGTGACAGAATCGGAACTGATAGATCGGTGTCGCGGCGGCGACCGCGAAGCCCAACGGCTCCTTTACGCACAGACTTGCGAGCAGGTCTACCGTCTCCTTTTGCGAATGACGCGTTGCCCGGAAACCGCGGCGGATCTCGCGCAAGACGTGTACATTCAGACGTTTACGCAGATTTCTCAATTTAAGGGCAATTCATCGGTGGCGACATGGCTTTACAGAATCGCAGTGAACGCAGCACTTCAGCATAAGAGACGAAGGCGCCCATTACCGCTTTCCTCAGACGCGGCACAACAGAAGCCGCAGATCACCCTTGAATCTGATCAAACCATTGCCTCGATCGACTTGGATGACGCTCTGAATCGCCTCGATCCGTCGGACCAAGCCATACTGCTTCTCCGTTACCAGGAGGGTTTGGATTATCGCTCCATTGGCGAAGCGCTGGAGTGTCCCAGTGGTACGGTTGCGTCGCGGTTGAACCGTGCCCGCGACCGGTTGCGCCAAATCCTGGGGAACGGCTATTCCGAACCGGAAGAAACGGCCGATGCGGTGCATCCAACTATTCAGACTGGTTCTGTTCAGGCTGTGGACGGGAGAGCAAGCATCTCCTCGCGGCCGGAATCGGAGTGATGTCCTCATGAATTGCCAATCGGCCAGAGAATCACTCGGTGCGTATTTGGACGACGAATTGCCCTCGTCAACTCGTGCAGTGGTCAGCGCCCATTTGGCGGAATGTCCAGAATGTGCGGCTGAGTTGGCGTCGTTGCGAAGCATTTCGCTCGATTTGGCCAGCCGAAGTCACGTGGTCGTGCCCGAAGGGCTCTGGGGCGAGATTGAACGCAAGTTGGATCGTTCGACCGAGAGGCCGATGGCACACTTAGGGCGATTCTCCGGCGCTCGCCGATTCGCAATCGCGGCCGGAATTCTGCTCGCCGTGGGAATCGGAACCAGTTGGCTGCTTTGGAGCGGGGATGGTGCTACGACAGCTCAGGCTTCGACCGTCGATTTCAGCGCTTTGCTTGATTCGATTTCCATCGATGCAACAGCTGCTTTTGAGAAATTCCTTGCTCAGTACCATGCACGACCCGCGTCCAGTGACGAGGCCAAGCGGACGGCGTCGCACCTTGATTTTGAGATTCCCGAAACGCTGCCCGGCGGTTTTCAGCTGGGAAAGGCTTACACGCTTCGCTTCGGCGATGAAACGGGCGCCGCGGCCAGCTACGACCGTAATGGCGAATTCCTAGGTGTCATATTTCATAGACCAGTGCAACGGGAGCACTTCGGCACACACAAGGACTACGACTGCGTCATCGGGCAGCACCGGGGTCACGCTGTCGCCGTCGGCAAATGGAAACTGGTGCACGTGACGGATGCCACGACCTGTCATTGCGTGCTCAGCAAGCTGAGCGAAGATGGCGATTTGCCCCCAGTGCTCAAGGCCGTCGCGCCACGCTCTGTACCCGGGCCGGCCTCGGACTCACATGGTCATTCGCCCTAAGAACAGACTCATAACGAATGGTCTCGCATGCCATAAGTGCCTCACTTCGAATGACGCCGCCAAGTGACTTATCAGGCGCCGCCAATTGCGCGAACCAACTCTGCTTTATCCATAGGTGGGTTGATGAGTATTGCGGGTTCTCCTGAGTCGAATCAAGCGCGAACAGCGGGACAATCCCACTCCGCTCAGAATCAACGAGTCAAGGTAGGCTTAGTGCGATGGTCGGTCGTTCTCGTTCTACTCGCCCTCGCTTTTTTCATTGGCCGCAGTTTCTCGCCCGGTCCGACGACGAGTAAAAGCTCACCTCCGCGGGAATCAGGCACTGGCGCTTCAGAAACGACGGCCACATTCTGGACGTGTTCAATGCACCCGCAAATCAGACTAAATGCGCCGGGTAAGTGCCCGATTTGCGAGATGCCGCTTATTCCAGCGGGGGCTTCAACTGGCAGCGGCAATGGCATCCCGATGCTCACGCTTTCAGACCACGCGGTTGCAATGGCGAGTGTTGAAACTACGTTGGTTGTCCGGCGCGAACTAAACCATGAGATCCGGGCGGTTGGCAAAATTCAATACAACGAGTCATCTCTGGCGACAATTACCGCAAGAGTTGACGGCTATGCCGAAAAGCTGTTTGTCAACTTCACCGGCGTGGATATCAAGGCTGGAGATCACCTGGCCCAAGTTTATAGCCCCGAACTAGTCGTTGCACAGGAGGAACTCCTGATCGGCCTCCGCGGGGGCGGGTCCGGGCAAGCAGTCGAACCCTCTCGTATCAAACTACGGCGCTGGGGGCTGACCGACAAGCAGATCGACGAGTTGGTGGCGTCAAAGAAAACCACGGATCGAATCACGCTCTATTCACCCATCGACGGCACAGTCATCGAGAAGTTGATCGTTGAAAATAGTTCTTTCAAGGTGGGCGACGCTTTATACCGAATTGCGAACCTCGACACGGTGTGGGCCTATGTGGACATTTACGAATTTGATCTGGCGTGGGTGCGTTACGGACAACAAGTCGAACTGTCGGTTGAGGCGTATCCGGGACGGATTTTCCGCGGCATGGTCACGTTTGTGCAACCCGTCGTCAACGAGGCGACGCGAACCGTTCGCGTCCCTGTTCACATTAAGAACGACGACCATGTGCTCAAACCTGGCATGTATGTGAGCACAGTCGTCAAAGCCACGCTTGGGGCTGACGGGCGGGCGGCCCCTACCGGAGTAGAGGGTAAGTTCTCCTGTCCGATGCACCCAGAGGTGCTATCCGATGCCGCCGGCGCATGCCCCAATTGCGGCATGCCTCTGGAAAAAATCCCGGAATTGACTGCTTCCGGGGAAGCAAGTCGGAGCACAAAACGCCACACCGATGACCAGCGCTACGCGTGCCCCATGAAGTGCGAAGGCGAAAAGACATATCCGGAGCCGGGAAATTGCCCCGTTTGCGGCATGAAACTGACGGAAGTACTAGCCGCTGAAAGCCGGCCAGGGAGCGAAAGTCCAGGACTGCTCGCAATTCCTGTCATGGCTGTCCTCGATAGTGGAACGCGGCGGATCGTCTACATTGATAAGGGTGGAGGCACGTTTGAACCGCGCGAGGTAACCGTGGGGCCACGCAGCGGAGCGTTCTTTCCCATTCTCGCGGGCTTGGCGGAGGGCGACCGGGTCGTCGCCCGCGGGGGATTCCTGATCGACAGTCAATTCCAGGTGACCGGCCACTCCAGCTTGTTCTACCCAGGAGGACTGCACGCTTCGATGGGACACCAACACGGCGCTGGCGGAGCCGCATCACCAATGGCCGGTTCGACGCCGATGACACAGCCCGCCGCGCCGGCGGCGGCGCCCGGCGAGCACAAGCACTAAGCGGAGTCCGCACACGTGGTTAGCGCCGTCATTCGCTGGTGCCTGAGGAATACCTTCCTGATGGCGCTGGCGATTGCCGGCATGTGCGCCGTGGGCTATTGGGCAATTGCGCGCACGCCCGTGGATGCGATCCCGGACATCGGCGAAAAGCAGGTCATCGTCTACGCAGACTGGCCCGGGCGCAGCCCACAGGACGTTGATGACCAAGTCACCTACCCGCTTACGACAAGTTTGACCGGCACGCCGGGCGTGAAAGCCATTCGCTCGATGTCGGGCTTCGGCTTCTCGATGGTCTTTGTCATCTTCAAGGACGAGGTGGACTATTACTGGGCCCGTTCGCGCGTGCTGGAGCGCATGAATGTGGCCCAGCAGCGTCTGCCGATGGGCGTCGCCCCCATCCTCGGACCCGACGCTACGGCGCTCGGCCAGGTGTATTGGTACACGGTGGAGGCCGAAGGGTTTGATATGGCGGAGCTTCGGTCGGTTCAGGACTGGTACATTCGTTATCAGCTTCAATCAGTCGAGGGTGTCAGTGAGGTCGCCAGTATCGGCGGCTTCGTGAAGCAGTACCAGATCGACTTGCATCCCGACAAGATGCGCGCGCACCGCGTAACGCTGATGGACGTCTTCGAGGCCGTCCGCAAGAGCAACATCGACGTGGGTGCGAAGGTCATCGAGAAAAACGGCATCGAGTTCTTCATTCGCGGGGTGGGGTTTATCAAGACTGTCGAGGATCTGGAGAAGGTTGTCATCCGGGAGGAAGGGGGCACGCCGATCCACCTGCGCAGTGTTGCAAGTGTTCAACTTGGACCGGACTTCCGCCGTGGTGCGCTGGACAGGGGCGGCGTGGAGGCCGTGGGCGGCGTCGTCCTCATGCGTTACGGCGATAACCCGCGAGCGGTCGTCGAGCGCGTCAAGCAGAAGCTCGCCCAACTCGCGCCCGGCCTGCCGAGTAAGACGCTGGCCGATGGGCGCATTTCCAAGATCAGCGTTGTGCCCTTCTACGACCGCACTAGAATCGTCGAGGAGACGATCGACACCCTCAAGGAAGCCCTCTTCGAAGAAGCGATCATCGCCAGCCTCGTGGTGCTCTTCTTCCTCCTGCACTTTCGCACCACCGTGACCGTCCTGCCCACGCTGCCCCTCGCGCTCGCGGGATCGTTCATCTTGATGTACCTCTTCGGCATCGACAGCAACATCATGTCGCTGGCCGGCTTGGCAATCGCCATCGGCGATGTCGCCGACATGGGCATCATCATGTCGGAGAACATTTACCGTCGGCTGGCCGCGGCGACGGAGGAGGAAAAACAGGCCAAAGGCTACTTCGGGATCATTCATGAGGGCGCTACGGAAGTCGGAGGCGCGATTCTCACGGCGGTGACAAACACGCTGGTGTCGTTCATTCCCGTCTTCTTCCTCACCGACCAGGAGGGCAAGATGTTTCAGCCCCTGGCGTTCACCAAGACCTTTGCCATCGGTGCCTCAGTAGTCCTGGCGGTCACGGTCGTTCCATTCCTGTGCTACCTGCTCTTCCGCCCGGTCAAGTGGCGGATGTCGGTAACGCTGGCGGTCGCTGGCGCCGTAGGCCTCCTCGCGATGGTTGCGACGCACCTGGCGTTCATGTGGGGACTCGGCGCCGGGCACGGCCGCGGTTGGCTCATCGCGGGAGCGGTGGGCTTCGGCGTCGCACTAGCGGTGATCCGCATGACGCGCGAGAAGTTCCTGCCGCTGGAGCAGAACCCGGTCTCGCGCATCATCGCGCGGGCCTACGTTCCAACGCTGAGTTGGATTCTGTACCACAAGAAGGCGTTCATGGTAGTGCCGATTGTCATTCTGTTCGCCGGAATGAGCGTTTGGCTCGGCATCCACCGGACTTTGTTCCCCGTCGAGCTGGCTGCAAACGCATTCGCCCGCGAGAAGGCGTCGCCGGAGCTCAAACGCTTGATGTATGCAGACGCCGATGCCGAAGTCGTGCGTCCCCTGCTGGAGCTCGACCAGGTGCGCTGGCAGCGCGTGCGCGCGTCCGACGGCTCCGAGCACCTGCGCCTGCTGTGGCGGCGACAGGACCCTGCAGAACGCGACGCTGAGTCCGCGGCCGGTCGCACCGTGCAGAAGGAGGGTCGCATACTTCCAGGGCTGGGGCGCGAATTCATGCCGCCGCTGGATGAGGGATCGCTCCTGTACATGCCCTCGCTATTGCCTCAAGGTTCTCTTTCACGAGCAGTCGAGGTGAACAGCAAGCAGGACCTCGCTATCGCAAGCGTTCCCGAAGTTGAGAGTGTTGTCGGAAAAATTGGCCGCGCTGAATCCGCCCTCGACCCCGCCCCGATCGGCATGATGGAGTCCATCGTAATCCTCAAGCCCGAGGCCGAGTGGCGCCGCATACCCGTCGAGCGCACGTTCTCCGAATGGCCGGGCTTTATCAAGACACCGCTCACGTGGATCTGGCCCGAAGAACGGCCGATCACCAAACAAGAAATCCTCGCCGAACTCCAGGAGCGGACCGCCATTCCGGGCGTCTTACCCACGTGGCTTCAGCCGATCCAGACGCGCCTGGTCATGCTTCAGACCGGATTCCGCGCCATGATGGGCGTTAAGATTTATGGCAGCGATCTGCGCGAGATCGAACGAGTCGGATTACAGATCGAGCAGCTGCTCCGCGAGGTGCCCGGCGCCACCGACATTGTCGCCGACCGCATCGTCGGTAAGCCCTACATCCAAATCGAAATAGACCGAGACCGCATCGCCCGCTACGGCGTCAACATTCGCGATGTTCAGGACGTCATTGAGATGTCCCTGGGCGGCCTCAATCTCATGGAATCGGTCGAGGGCCGCCAACGCTATCCGATCCGCATCCGCCTGGCCCGCGACTTCCGCGAAGACCTAGACGCAATCCAGCGCATTAACGTCCCGTCCGCCGGCGGCGCGCAAGTGCCGCTCGCACAACTCGCCGACATCAAGACGGTCCTGGGGCCGCAGGAGATCAAAGGCGAGCGCGGCCTGCTGGTCGGCTACGTAACCATGAACACGCGCGAACGGGACGAAGTCTCCGTGGTGCAGGACGCCGAAGCGCTGCTCCAGCGGGCCCTGAAAGACGGCCGGCTCACGCTGCCGCCCGGCTATTACTGGGAATGGTCCGGCCAGTTCGAGAACCAGGTCCGCGCGACGAAGCGCATGCAGATCCTGGTGCCGATCACGCTGGGCATCATGTTCGTGATGCTCTATCTGGGCTTCTCCCGCTGGTGGATCGCGCCGGTGATCTTCTTCGGCGTACTGGTCTCGGCCTCGGGCGGATTCATCATGCTCGCGCTGTGGGGCGTGAACCTCTCGGTCGCCGTGTGGGTCGGCTTCCTGGTGCTCTTCGGCGTGGTGGACGATGACGGAGTCGTCATCTCGACCTACCTCGAAGGCGTCTTCAAGGACCGCGAATTCAAATCAGTCGACGAAATCCGCGCTGCGGTCATCGACGGCGGACTGAAGCGCATCCGTCCATGCCTCATGACGATCGCGACGACGGTCTTCGGTCTCATGCCGATCTTCTGGGCTACCGGCCGCGGCGCGGACGTGATGCAGCCGATGGCGATCCCCTCGGTGGGCGGCATGACCGTCAGCCTGATCACGCTCTTCATCGTCCCGTGCGTATTCTGCGCCGTCGAGGAATGGAAGTGGAAGCGGCAGATGCGCCGTTCAGAGGCACGTGCATGAAACGCGCAACCGATGTGACATCGAAAGCGCCGCCAAGCGGAGTGTCATGGCATGCTCTGCCGCCGGCAGAAGTGCTGGTCCGCGTGGATACCGGCAATATCCGCGAGGGGCTGACCCGTGCCGAGGCCGCATCGCGCCTGGCGATGTGCGGCCCCAACGAGCTGGTCGCCGCCGAGGGACGGAGCATCGCAGGGCTTCTCGGCGCCCAATTCACGAGCCTCATCATCTGGCTGCTTCTGGCCGCGGCAGCGGTCTCGGGATTTCTCGGCGAGTGGATCGACGCCGCGGTCATCGGAGCAATTGTTATCCTCAACGCAGTCATTGGTGCTTACCAGGAATACAGCGCGGACAAGGCGATCGCCGCGCTGCGGAAAATGACGGCGCCGCTGGCCAAGGTCGTGCGCGATGGCGCTGTCTGTGTCGTGCCCGCGGCGGAGGTCGTGCCCGGCGACGTGCTGGCATTGGAGGCGGGCGACCTGGTCGCCGCGGATGCACGCGTGATTCAGGCGTCGCTGCTTTCCTGCGTGGAGAAGGCGCTCACTGGCGAAAGTGAGCCCGCACAAAAGGACGCCGATGAGGTATTGCCCGAGCAGACTCCCCTGGCTGAGCGGCGGGGCATGGTCTACACGGGCACGGCTGTCGCAACGGGTACCTCCCGGGCGGTTGTTGTGGCCACAGGCATGCAGACGGAGATGGGGCAAATCGCCGCGCTGGTCGCTTCTGCGGAAAGCGGGGAGCAGACCCCATTGCAAGCGAGGCTGGCGCGCGTTGGCCGAATACTTGTTTTCGTGTCTTTGGGAATCGTCGCTGTGCTGTTCGCCATGGGTCTGGCGCGCGGCGAGCCGGTTCTTGGACTGTTCCTCACGGCTGTCAGTCTCGCAGTCGCGGCGGTGCCCGAGGGACTCCCTGCGGTCGTGACGGTTGCACTCGCATTGGGAGTTCTTCGAATGGCACGACGGCGGGCACTGATCCGCCATCTCCCGGCCGTCGAAACCCTCGGCTCGACGAGCGTCATATGCACCGACAAGACGGGCACGCTCACCGTCGGGCAAATGACCGTGCGGGCGCTACTCGTTCCCGCGGAAGGCGGGCTTCAAAGCTACGACGTGGGCGGGGAAGGGTACAACCCCTCCGGCGACGTGTCGATCCAAGGTCGAGAACCAACCGAAGGAGAGCATACATCGCTCTTTCGCTTGGCCCACAACCTCGTCGGTGTTACTAACGCCAGCATCTCGAAGGAAGACGGGCAATACGAGGCGGTCGGCGATCCCACCGAGGCGGCAATGCTCGTCGCCGGCGTTAAAGCTGGCCTGTCGCGCGACGACCTCGACCGCCTGGCCCCGAGAATTGCGGAGATCCCGTTCGATTCCGACCGAAAGCGCTCGGCAGCGATACTTCAGCGCGGCGGCCTCGCAGAGGTGCTGGTCAACGGATCGCCCGAAGTACTGCTCTCGCTTTGTACACAGATCGCTACAGCGCCCGCCGGTGAGCGGCCGTTGACGCACGCGGATCGCGAGGCGATCCTTACCCACAACGGCCTGCTAGCATCGAGGGGGCTCCGAGTTCTGGCGTGCGCCGCACGGACGCTCAGTAATTCAGAAACCTGGGAAGCAGTCGCCAGGCCTACGCCGGAATTGGTGGAGCGCGACCTAACCTTCATCGGACTCGTGGGGATGTTCGATCCGCCGCGCGCCGAAGCTCGCGATGCAGTGTCGCGATGCAGAAACGCAGGCGTACGCGTCGTGATGATCACCGGCGACCACCCCAAGACAGCGATGGCGATTGGGTGCGAGCTGAAAATCGCTGGTGATGGTGATTCAGCTGTTTCCGGGGCAGAACTTGAAGTGATGGACGATGCCACGCTCGTTCAACGAGTCGAGAGCATTGTCGTCTATGCCCGCGTCGTGGCCGCTGACAAGCTCCGCATCGTGCGAGCCTGGCAAGCCAAGGGCGCGGTAGTTGCCATGACCGGCGACGGGGTGAACGATGCCCCGGCGCTAAAAGGAGCGGATATCGGCATAGCGATGGGCCGCGGTGGCACCGAAGTGGCCAAGCAGGCATCGGACATGGTCCTCACCGATGACAACTTCGCATCCATCGTCGCCGCTGTGGAAGAGGGCCGCGGCGTTTACGACAACATTCGCAAGACCATGCAATACTTGCTGGGCGGTAACGCCGCTGAGCTACTGTTCATGGCCGCGTGCTTGGCATCCGGACTTCCGATGCCGCTGGTTCCCGTGCAAATTCTGTGGATCAATCTCGTCACGGATGGTCTGCCCGCTCTGTTCCTCGCCGCGGAGCCCGTAGAGGGGGAGGTGATGCGTCGCCGGCCCCGCCCGCGCGATGCCTCGATCATGGACCGGGCGTTTCTGACAACCATGGGCCTGACCGCGCTGCTCACCGGCGGTGTGGCGATGGGCGTCTACATCTACAGCCTGCACGTCCATGACGAGATTACGGCCCGCACGCACGCTTTCGCGGTCATCGTGTTCGCAGAACTCTTGCGATCGTTCAGTTGTCGGAGCGAAACCGTTCCGATCTGGCGGCTGGACTGGCGGACCAACATCCTGCTCGCGGTGGTCGTTGCGGTGTCGTTTGCACTGCAGATATGGTCTCACCATAACGCGACGCTGGCGTCAATTATGAAAACCACAACACTCGATTGGGAGGAATGCTTGGCTGGGGTCCTCATTGGTTGCCTCCCAGTCGCCGTCCTGGAAATAGTCAAGGTAGGTCGCGCTCGCCGCGTGTTTAGTGGTATACCGACAGATCCAATGCTGTAGGTTGGGCAAAGCAGCTGCACTTGCGCAGTCATTTTCGGCTTTATGAAGACTAGACTAGGTCTCTAATATTTGGAAACTCCAGTTGTTACAAGGACGTGAAGATCGAACCAGCCTCGCGTCCAAACTTGGAAGAATTCCTCGATTCACCTGATCCAGCGCTAATCGCCGCATACTGGTTCGAGTTTTTCCTGACTTGACCTCCTTCGGGCTGTTCAATAACATGGCTCAGATCATGCGTACGCTTTCGCTCATCCTGATGTTCATACTCGCCGTCGGCGCACCGATGCTCTGCAAGGGCGGGCTTCTACAGCACCCATGTGATGAGAGCCACAACAACTCCCTCCCCCATCAGGACAGCGAGTCTGAGGACGGCGGATGCGGTCACGAGGACGGTTGCGCCTCTGACCCCTGTTCTTTGGCGATGCGGCCGACAACCAATACCAAATCAACCACGATATCTGATGGCACGCAATTTGTTTTGACCCTTGTCGCCCTGTGGGACGACTCTCAAATCAATGTGTGCCAGGTTTTGGGTGGTCTCATCAGTCATGGATGGGCCGATCCCGATCCACGACCACCCGCGATTGGGTGCTCGCTTCCCCTCTTGATTTGAAACAGCGATTCCACGTCGTTTGTGCGTGAGCGGACTTCCGCGCGCGCATACACTTACGCGCCCACTCTACACGGGCCCACGAATCGCTTTTACACGCAATAAAAAACAATCAGGATTGTGCCATGAGAATTCGCTGGACCCATTCGGTCTGCGCTATTGCGCTATGCGTTGCGGGTTGTTCCCAAGTCGACCCCCAGGGCGACTATGAACGCGTAAATGCGACGATTTCCGAGACCGTTGGGCAGGAGGCTGCCTACCTCCCAGAGGACGAGGCCCGAGCCGAAGAACAAACGGCACTTCTGCTGACCGACGGGATTTCGTTGGACGATGCTGTCAGGCTGGCATTGCTGAACAACCCGTCGCTTCAGGCCGGATTCTTCAGAGTCGGGATGTCGCGGGCGGACTTCGTGCAGTCCGGGTTGTTCTCCAATCCGTCCCTCGCCATGTCGTTCGCCTTTCCCGAGGGCGGCGGACGCAGCAACATCCAAGGCACACTTGCGCAGAACATTGTCGATTTGTGGCAGATTCCGATTCGCAAACGAATCGCCCAAGCCCGGCTCGATCAGGAAATCCTCTCGCTCTCGCAGCAAGCTGCCAGACTCGCCGTTGAAACCAAAGTCGCCTACTACATTTCAGTCGGAACTCACCGCAATCAAGAAATCGCCGAGGCCAACCTCAAACTCGCCGCCGGACTGCTTGAGACGACGTTGGGCAGGCAAAAGGCGGGCACCGTTAGTGAATTGGATGTCAACCTTGCGCGAAACACAGCGCTCACCAATGAACTGGATGTTCAAACGGCACGGCTCGATGCGACAAACGCGAAGCGCCGGTTGGCGATCCTGCTTGGCCTGACGTCGCATGCCAGCGAATTGGAATTGATTGATCCCTTACCCACAGTTTCCATCTCCACAATGAACGAAAACGCAGTGGTCGAACTGGCCCGATCTTCACGCCTCGATCTCAAGGCTCAACATGCCGCGGTCGCGGCGGGCCGGCAGCGTGTGAAGGAAGAGTATGCCAAAATCTTTCCAGATGTCTCGATCGGGGGTTACCTCGAACGCACCGAGCGGCGGGCTTTGCCCGGGCGCGATGTTCTAGCGGACACCGCCCGCGCCAGCATCGCCGCCGGACAGCTCACAGCCCCCGACATTCAATCTCGCGGTCAACGCGACGCCGAACGGCGCCAGGAGATAGACGTTATCTTCGGCCCCGCGCTCAACATGACGCTGCCAATCTTTGACCAGAATCAGGCTCAGATAGCCAAGGCGGGCTATGCCTACCAAGCGGCCTTAAAGGAGTTGGCGGCATTGGATCGACTTATCGTACAGGAAACGCGTCGCGCGCTTGACCAAGCCAAGACGTCGACGGAACTAGCAAGGTTTTATCAAGACAAGATTTTGCCTCAGGCTCAGCGGAGCCTCGAACTTGGAAACTTATCCTACCAATCTGGAAATACGTCAATCCTGGTGGTGCTGGAGGCACAGCGCAATCTTCTTGCGACGCGTCGCTTGGCCATCACGGCACAACAGAGCGCCGCCGTTGCCTTGGCCGATTTAGAATTGGTCGTCGGTCGCCCCTGGTCGGCAATCGGTTCTCAGACTGTCGCCCCTTCAGCACCGATTTCCACATCGCAACCTATCAACAACGAGTTACTCGAAACCAAAGCGATTTCCATCCGCATAGAGGACCGACGATGAATAGACAATTTAGCTTTCGAATGCCATCGAGATTTCTAATTGGACTGCCGGTCGGCGTATTAATTACGAGCGCCGCCGGCTGCCTTCACAATCAACAATCAACCGGCAGTGATCCAGGAATAAACGCCTCAAGCCTGATTAAGGAAGCTCTTGTTTTATTGGGAGATTTTGCGCGGGCGCTGCTCGCGGCGTTCTTGTTTTGACCATCGATTTGTTTACAGAGGTCCCTCAGGGAAGCAATCCATGGCAAGGAGTGTCTAAATGCTGGACCGTAAGTTGCAGTTCATCTTGAGTGTTGTTTTCTTGCTGTCAATTCACTGTGACCGTGCCGGACCCGGACCAGCTTCTCCAAAAGCCGACGAACACGGGGGTGAAGCTGTGGCGACCAATCGGGTCGATGTGCCGGAAACAGTCCGGAAAAACCTGGGTATTACGTTTGCGAAGGTCGAATCTCGCCCCGTGGCCGAGACCATACGCGTGCCAGGTCAATTCGAGCTGCAGCCACAGGCGCGCCGCGAGTATCGAACAATGCTCGCGGGCCGTGTCGAACTCCTGGTCAAACAGCTTGAGAGTGTGGAACCCGGTATGCCAATCTATCGCCTGGCATCTCCGGAATGGCGAGATCTGCAACAAAAACTGAGCGAGTCGATCAACACAATCAGACAGGCTGAAGCGCGGGTTGCCTCGATTCCTTCGTTGCTCGCAGCCCATCGCAATCATGAGGACATTCTCCGCGAGGGCGTGACTTTGTGGGAAACTCGGGTGGCCGAAGTTGAAAAGAATGCGTCGTCTGGCGTAGTGAGTGTCGCCGATCTAACTGAACTAAAGAACAACCTGGCGATGAAGCGCGCCGAGCTCGCCGAGGTGCTCGAAAAGGAGGCCGAGCTAGAGGCACAAAGCGCTACGGCCAGGGCCGAACACGATGCGGCTCATGCGAGATTTCGCCTTTTGCTCGCAACAGCGTCAACGCTACTGGGGATTGACGAACGCGAACTTGCCGCCCCCTTTCAACTCGATGAGCACCTACACACCGGTCCCAATATTGAGCCGCACGAAGAGAATTCCACGACACAGCCAGCGCCGCGGTGGCGTGAGATCGACGAAATCCAAGTAAAGTCAACAGCGCCCGGACTAGTCGCGACGACAGACCTGACCAATGGCGCCTGGGCGTCGGCGGGCGCTCTGGTTCTTTCAACCATCGAGCCGCAACGACTGCGGTTTCGGGCGATGGCGATGCAGGGCGATTTGGGCCGGCTTCGAGATGGCCTTCCGGCACGCATCGTGCCACCCACGGGCGGGACGATCGCGCTTCAAGACACCATGAATGTGTCGCTGACGATCGGACAGATAGCTGACCCGCAGGAGAGAACGATTGAGTTGATTGCCACCCCGGAGCGCTTGGCGGCTTGGGCCAGGGCCGGCGTATCGGCACACCTCGAGATTATTACCGCAGGGGGACAACCAGAGCTGGCGATTCCGCTTTCCTGCGTAATTCAGGATGGCCTGGAGAAGATCATATTTCGGCGCGATCCCAAGAATCCCGACAAGGTCATTCGTATGAAGTCCGACCTTGGCGTTAACGATGGCCGTTGGGTCGTGATCAATAGCGGTGTCCTTGAGGGAGACGACATTGTCTTTGATGGTGTTTATCAACTCATGATCGCCACTTCGGGAAGCGCGGAAAAAGGCGGCCACTTCCACGCCGACGGGTCGTTCCACGGCGAAGAGGACAAAAAATAATGCTACAACGCCTAATTGCATTCTCGCTGAAATACGCGGGGCTGATGGTAATGGCCTCGGGTCTCCTCCTGGCGTTCGTCGGGTATCAGATTCCACGGCTCCCCGTTGATGTGTTCCCTGAACTCAACGCGCCAACCGTTGTCGTGCTGACCGAGGCCGGCGGATTTTCCGCGGACGAGGTTGAGCAGTATGTGACGTTTCCCATGGAGACGTCGGTGAATGGATTGCCCGGCGTTCGGCGTGTTAGAAGCTCCAGTGCCATCGGCCTGTCGCTCATCTGGGTCGAGTTTGATTGGGGACAGGACATTTATCGCGCGCGGCAGTTGGTGGCGGAGCGATTGGCTTCCGTCCGCGAGCTGCTGCCGCCCGGCGCGCATGCCGAGATCACGCCCGTGACGTCGATCACCGGCGAGATCATGTTGCTGGCCCTTTCCTCGCCGGACAAGAAAGTCAGTCCTCTGGAACTTCGCTCATTCGCCGAGTACGACCTGCGCAACCGACTTCTGGCGGTGCCGGGCATCGCGCAGGTTATCGCTATCGGCGGCGAATTGCCGGAATATCAAGTCAACGTTCATCAAGATCGTCTCGCCCTCTATGGTTTGACAATCCGCGAAGTCGTGGATGCAGCCCGCTCCGCTCATAGCACCGCGAGCGCGGGGTATTTGCCAAACGTCGATCGCTTGGAACTACCTATTCGTCAGACTGCGCGAGTGAAAAGCGCGGAAGATATTAAGAACACGATGATCCGAATTCACAACGGCGCTCCCGTATTGATCGGACAAGTTGCAGACGTCGTACTCGGGCCGGCGCCGAAACGCGGCACGGCGGCGGATCGGGCCATCGAAGCAGTCGTGATGAGCATCCAGAAATCGCCGGGAACCAACACGTTGCTATTGACGAAGGAGCTGGATCGCGTCCTGAATGAGGTCGAAAAGTCCTTGCCGGCCGGCGTGATCCTCAATCGCAACGTCTTCCGCCAATCGCATTTCATCGAGCGCTCGGTGCAAAACGTCGTTACGGTCATGCGGGATGCGGGCATCATCGTCGCCATTGTGCTCGTGCTGTTCCTGCTGAATGCGCGCACCACGATCATCACGCTCACCGCGCTGCCGATGTCGCTGGCGTTTGCCATCCTGATCCTGTGGGTGTTCGATCTGTCGATCAACGTGATGACCCTGGGAGGCTTGGCGGTTGCCATCGGCGAATTGGTGGATGATGCAATCATCGACGTGGAAAACGTGTTTCGCCGTCTGCGCGAGAACAGCCTTCTGCCTCCGGCCGACCAAAAGCCATTCGTGCAGGTGATTTACGATGCCAGCAACGAGATTCGCAGCTCAGTTGTTTTCGCCACCATCATCATCTGCATGGTTTTTGTCCCGTTGCTCTTTCTGGGTGGACTCGAGGGCCGCTTCTTCCGCCCCCTGGGAATCACCTACATCGTCTCGATCCTCGCGTCCCTCGTCGTCGCGCTGACTTTGACGCCCGCAATGTGCAAGTTGCTCTTGCGCGGCCGTCTTGGCGGCAAACACCAGGACGGCTTCCTGGTTCGCTGGTTGAAACGCTGGTACGAGCCATCACTACGCTGGTCCATTCGCCGTCGGGGTGTGGTGCTCTCACTGGCGGCTGTGGCAACCGCGCTATCAATATTGCTCGCCACCACCTTCGGAACGAGTTTTCTTCCGTCATTCAATGAGGGCACTTTCACTGTTTTCCTTTTTGCTCCACCGGGCACATCACTGGTCGAAAGCAACCGCGTCGCTCGCGGAATAGAAGAACGGCTTACCCAGATTCCGGGCGTCGAAAGCGTCACGCGACGCACCGGTCGCGCCGAACGTGATGAACACGCAGAGCCGCCCAGTAGTTCTGAAATCGAAGTAACCGCGGGACCGGGTTTCTCGAAGGAGGAAGTTCGTAAACAGATTGACGCTATTCTGGCGGATGTACCGGGCGTGACCACGACGATCGGCCAACCGATCGAACATCGCCTCTCGCACATATTGTCCGGTACTCCAGCCGCAATTGCGATCAATGTGTACGGAGATGATCTCTCCATGCTGCGTCAACTTGCGAAAGAGATCGAAACGGAACTCAAGAAGCTGCCGGGCGCTCGCGATGTCGCCGCAAACCGCGAAGTCACCGTCGCCTCCGTGCCGATCAACTACCGCCATCAGGATCTTGCCGCAGCCGGACTGACGCCCGCGAGCGCGGCCGAGCAGGTTCAGCAGGCGATCTATGGCGAGATTGTGGCCGGAATCAATCAGGGTGTTCGCAGGTATGACCTCGTCGTCCGGCTTGCCGCCGAAGAACGCGAGAGCATCACCCAGCTAAAAGACTTTCGACTGCGTGGCGTCGCTGGCGCAACGGTGCGTTTGGGGGAAGTCGCCGACATCGGGCCGCAGCGCACAGCCAACATCATCGCCCGCGAGAATGCCCGGCGCAAGGCGGTGATCTCATGCAACGTCGCCGAAGGCTTTAACCTCGGTGACCTCGTCGCGCAAGTGCAGTCTCGCGTCGATCCCATTGTGCAACGGGCGGGTTACAGCGTCCACTACGGCGGGCAATTCGAGGCCCAGCAATCGGCCTCGCGCACGATTTTAGTGACTGGCATGGGTGTGTTGGTGCTCATGCTCATGCTGCTGCACCTCTCCACCGGCTCATTGCGCGTGGCCATCCTCGTCATGCTGAATCTGCCGCTGGCCATCATCGGCGGAATTGTCGCTGTCTATTTCACGGAGACCGCGCGGCCCTTCGGCAACACACTTTCATTGTTCGGCCTATCGAAAATCGCGTACGAAGCGCCAGTCATGTCCATCGCCAGCCTCGTCGGCTTTATCACCCTCTTCGGCATCGCGGTGCGCAACGGCATCCTGCTGGTCAACCACTATAGCCATCTCATGGAATTGGAGAAAAAGACCCTCGGAGAAGCGATTATCCAGGGTTCAATGGAGCGGCTTGTGCCGATCCTGATGACCGCTCTGTGCGCCGCCCTCGGACTGTTGCCGATCGCCATGGCCAAAGGTGAACCGGGCAGCGAACTGCTCGCACCGCTGGCCATCGTTGTGCTGGGGGGCCTGGTTTCGTCCACATTCCTGAATCTCGTCGTCGTGCCGGCGGGCTACGCACTCGTATTTAGACTCAAACAGATGGGCGACGGACCAGCCTCGCCCGGTGTGGTGAATCGCGTGCTCGATGCGATCGGGCAGCGGGAAAAACCTGAAACCTCGAAAGGAGCTTGACCCATGAAAATGATGTTGTTCGCAATGTTTTGCGGAATCGGCCTGATGGTCGGATGTGACAAGTCGTCGTCTTCCAACAACCCACCGGCGGCCCCAACGCCTCCCCCGGCCCACAAGGAAGGGGACGGACACGCTCATGACGGCGATACACATGACGATGCCGCCAAGGGGAATGTGCAGCCCGGACATGGTGGAGCTGTTGTCGAACTCGGCACGGCGACCATCGGCGATTTGACCGTGCGCGCGTCGCGCGACAAGGGCGAGATCAAGGCCGGCGGCGATGCGCCGATCGATGTCTGGGTCATGAAATCGGACGGCAAGCCGGCGACGGTGACGGCCGTTCGCTTCTGGATCGGAACGGCGGATGCCAAGGGCTCGATCAAGGCCAAGGCGGACATTGAAATCCCCGCGGAACCCAACCACTGGCACACACACGCAGAGGTGCCAGCCACGCTGACACCGGATGCCAAGCTGTGGGTGGAAGTGGAGACTGAAAAGAGCACGAAGGCTGTTGGCTCATTCGATCTTAAGCGATGACCCATTAGCCCGTTTCGATTCGCTGGCAGAGAAAAAAAGTTGGTGGTTGACACCGTGACCGATTGCTTTTCGAGTCACACGGGCACAATCGATTGAAATTGCATGTACAAAGCGAATTCAAGAATCCTGATTTTACAAACGCAGCCCGCTGCCTCGCTGGAGGCGACGGGCTCGCGCTCTATTACTTTGGTCAATCGCAGTCATTCAATGACGGCCGCGGCCGCGATGCCCTCCACCATGTCGCGAATGCGCGTGTCCGCGGTCATGGTGTCGGTCGCGATTCCGGTTCCACGAGTCGTGCCCGCCGTGGTGTCCGTGACCACGCCCACTGCTGTACGAGTAGGATCGGTGGGTTGGCTGCGAATAGTACTGAACGGGCGGGGAATAGTAAGTTTGGGGAGCGCAATACGTCTGCGGCGCGTTGTAGGTTGGCCGCGAAGCGTAGTACCCGCCGCTGACCTGATAGCCGCCGCCCGAGTAATAACCGCCTCCGGTGGAATAACCACTCTGGCATTGGGCCTCTACACGGGAATTGACCGAGCCAGTGGCAAGGACGACGAGTCCTGCGAGAAATCCGACTCCCAATTGCACTCTCATAAAGCACTCCTAACCGGCACCTGTTCGACTTGCTGCCACGCGGCTCTATCGCAGGTCGGCCACAGTATGCATACCCCAATAGACAGCACCGGTTTGACGTTTGTTAGTAGGCCTTTTCCAAGCTCAACTAATATGCCACGGATCGACCCGTTTACCGCTAACTTGAAATCAGAAAGGTCCGTCATCCAGGAAGCCGTTGAACAGGCGTTTCTAGTATTCTGGATTGTGTTGATGTTTGAAAACGTCCTTAATTGCTTAAGTCGCAATCGCTGGTTGATGGCCTTGTTAACGATTGTTGTGGTCGCAATCGGCACAAATTCGTTGTTTCACCCATTAATTTCATCCGTCCCGGCCGCCACTGGCTCTGGGAAGGCTCATCGCTTCGCGCTTGAGCAGGTGACTGACGTAAGGGGATTACGAACACGACGATCACAAGTATGACGACCTGGATCATGGCAAGCAAAAGACGCAACCGTAAACGACAATCGTTGCGCGTCGGACGCAATGGCCGTCCGACGCGCTTCGCCCAGCACCTCCCAATCTTGGGTGGCGTTGGGATCTTGCTGCTAATTGCCGGCTTGGCAGGTTGGCTGACCTTTCAACGCGCCAAGGAACACTATGCCAAATTTGGCCATGTTTACATTCCACACAATGAGCTAGTCGTACTTGTTATGGTTTTGGTTGCCTGCGCCATCGTTGTCGTGTTCTCAATGATTGGCCGGAAGAAAAATAAATGACACACGTCGAGTTAACGTCGACAATGGAGCGATTACCTGAACCAAACCCTGATCAACGTCGCTGAATTGGACTGTGCCGCGGAGGAGGCAGTGCTGCGCAAGCGGCTCCTGTCGCTACCGAACGTACTGTCAATCCAGTGCGATTTCGTGAATCGGCGGGTGGTGGTGACCCACGTAGGCGTCGATCGGCAGACATTAGATGCCGCGATCAGACGCGCTGGCATGACACCCGGTGAGGTGATTGACAGCACCGCACCGGTTACCTCCCGTCGCGACCTCGCTCTGCTTGGTCTGTCCGGTGTCTTGGCGTTCGCCGCGGAGTCAGTTGCTTGGACCGCCGCGGATGAAACTTCGGTACTGGTTATTTGTTTGTCGGTTGCGTCAATTCTCTTGGGTGGCCTCCCAACAATTCGCAAAGGAATGCTCGCACTTAGGTCGCTCACACTCAACATCAATTTCCTGATGACAATCGCTGTGATGGGGGCGTGTGCGATTGGCGAATGGCCGGAAGCCGCTGTCGTCGTGTTCCTTTTCGCTGTAGCCGAGCTGATTGAGTCCTATTCCCTTGAGCGGGCACGAAAGTCTATTCAGTCGCTGATGGAAATGGCGCCCGAGCTTGCGACTGTGAATCAAGCCGATGGAAGTTGGAAGGAAGTCGCCGCGAGCGAAGTCCCCCAGGGATCGATCATTCGCGTAAGGCCGGGCGAGCGACTCGCGCTTGATGGAATCGTCGTAAGCGGAGCCTCAGCAATAGACCAGGCCCCCATCACCGGCGAGAGCATTCCGGTGGACAAGGCTGTCGGCGATCCTGTCTTCGCCGGAACCATCAATGGCAACGGCGTCTTGGAGTTTTACACAAAGGGCGGCCGTGATCAGACCACGATTGCCCGCATTATCAGGACCGTTCAAGAGGCGCAAGGCAGTCGTGCTCCCACACAACGGTTCGTGGATAATTTTGCACGTGTGTACACACCGATCGTTTGCGGCCTTGCTATTCTCGTCGCCGTCCTGCCGCCACTATTGTTCGGTCAGTTGCTCATGCCCTGGCTCTACAAGGCCTTGGTCCTGTTGGTCATCGCTTGCCCGTGTGCGCTAGTAATTTCAACGCCCGTCACCATTGTCAGCGGCCTTTCGGCAGCGGCCAAGCGCGGCATCCTGATCAAGGGCGGCGTGCATTTGGAAGGCGGCAAGCGTCTTCGCATTCTGGCCATGGACAAGACGGGCACGATCACGGAAGGCAAACCCAAATTGACCGACACGGTTCCGCTGGGCGGGCGCGCGGCAGACGACGTGCTGCATATCGCCTCAAGCCTGGATGCAAATTCCGATCATCCAGTTGCACGGGCGGTGACTGACGCGTGGGATGACTCCAAGATTAGAACTGTGGGGGCGCTTTTTAGAGTTGACCATTTCAATGCCATCGTCGGGCGTGGCGTCGAAGGCACGATTGCGGGTCGTCGGTACTTTGTTGGCAATCACCGGCTCGCCGAAGAGCGGAAAGTCTGCTCGCCCGTGATTGAAGCGGAGCTGGCCAAATTGGAGGAGCAGGGCAAGACAGCCATCGTCGTTGCAGACTCAGGCGGAGTTCTTGGGATATTGGCCGTAGCGGACACCCCGCGGCCGACCAGCGTGCAGGCCTTGACTGAGTTGCATTCAATTGGCCTTCGCACGGTGTTGCTCACGGGCGACAACCCCAAGACCGCAGCTGCGATCGCGAAGGTTGTCGGAATCGACGATGCCCGTGGAAACCTGCTTCCAGAGGACAAACTCGCGGCCATCGACGAATTGATTCGAGCAAACGCATACGTCGGAATGGTCGGAGATGGCGTGAATGATGCCCCAGCCCTGGCCAAAGCGACAATCGGCTTTGCCATGGGAGCCGCGGGCACCGACACGGCGCTGGAGACCGCGGACGTGGCCCTCATGCAGGACGATCTGCGTGCCATACCTGCTTTCGTTCGCCTCAGCCGGCGAACATCTTCGATCTTGTGGCAGAACATCGCCATTGCCATTGGCACAAAAGGGGTCTTTTTTACCCTGGCGATGGCAGGTGTCGCGACGCTTTGGATGGCCGTTATAGCGGACGTGGGAGCCAGCCTCGTTGTGTTGCTAAACGGGGTTCGGCTCCGCCGATTCAACCTTGGAGTACATGTCCACGAGATGCGTTAGACAGGGGCTCTGTCCGTCGCTATCATTTGAATGAACTATGCAGTGTCCTCCCCTATCGTGGTGCCTCGTCGTATGGGTGGCATTCGTCTGCCCAAGCCTCTGCGCTTTTAGCGCCGCGGGGAGGGATCAAGCGCGCAGTATTCGGCATTGTTCTTGCTCCGGCGAACCAAACGAGGAAGCTCCTAACAAATCAAACGAATCACCTCCGGAGTCCTGTTTCTGTAGCGGAAATGGCGTGCACCTTTCCAAGCCCGATTCGGTTCCCCAAATTGAATTTTCACTTTTCGTCGGGCGCTCGTTTAACCAAAACGAGGAGCCGACTCAATTCTGGGGTCGATTTCTCTGCGCAGAAGCGCTTGGCGGCAACCATCCACCCGACAAATCCACGCTTCCACTTCTGATTTGATTCTCACATCCCAACCCTGGCATATAGGTTCAGTCGACGGCCACTGAACTAGATGCATACCTCGACGGTATTGCGCAATCAATCTTGACTGCGCCGAAACTGTTCTGAGCCTTTCCGTGTTCAGGCCGCAAGAACGTAACTGCAACCAGGTTTGCGGAGTTTTCCATGTCTACGGAGCGCAACGATCTTTCCAATGGCCCCGGCCACGGGCAAGCTGATCGCGCGGTCGCGGTGCGAAAGTCAATGCTAAGGCGAGCCGGTGGCCCGGTACCTTTCATCCTGCACTCTTTCCCAACTTTGCTCGTACTTGTCGCTCTGGGAGGCGTGGCTAAATGGGGACACCATAATGGTTGGCGCGCTCCAAAGTTCACGTCATTGTTTGGCGCGACTGTGCAACCCGACAATGAAGACTGGTGCCTCGAACACAACGTGCCCGAATCTCGATGCATCAAATGCCATCCCGAGTTGGCCGGAGACAATGCAGCGGACTGGTGCAAGGAACACGGTGTTGCAGAGTCGCGATGCACGGTGTGTCATCCCGAAATTCTGACAAAGGGTATTGCAGGCGACTGGTGCAAGGAACATGGCGTACCCGAGTCGGGATGTACGCTGTGCCATTCAGAAATCGCAGTCAAGGGGAATCTTCCACAATCGGAATCCGGCCCGCGCATCGTTCCGCCTGAGAGCAAACCCCCAAAGGACCCATCAACCTGTCAAACCCATGCGCTCCGCGTTCAGTTCGCATCTGCCGAGTCGGTGAAAAAGGCAGGAGTGCAACTGGGCCAAGTCATCGAGCGGCCCATGGAAAATGCGATTGTCGGCAATGCGGAAACTCAATATGACCAGACGCGCCTTGCTCAGGTTGCATCACGCCTCCCCGGCGTCGTATGGCGAGTTGACAAACAAATCGGCGAGGCCGTTCACCAGGACGACGTGTTAGCGCTGATTGATGCTGCTGAGGTGGGCCGAACCAAGGCGGAGCTACTGACGGCAATGGCTCGGCGCGATGTGCGGACACAGGTCGTTCTTCGAATCAAGGAGCTATTGCCGCACAAAATCAGCACGGTCGCAGAGCTGCAGGAGGCCGAGGCGTCGCTACGCGAAGCAGAGATTCGCGCGTTCAACGCGCGCCAAGCGCTGATTAATTTCGGGTTAACAGCTTCGACAGAACTGCCAACAAGGCCCAACGAGCGTGAACTCCAGCTGCTCGGGCTTCCAGAGAGTGTCAAGAAAACACTCGACAGCGGTGGACCTTCGGCAAACCTGGTTCCGCTTCTGGCACCCCTCGATGGCATCATCATTGAACGAAAGGTGGTCGCCGGTGCCATCGTGGAGGCATCTGTGCCTCTGTTTACCATCACGGATCCACGGCGAATGTGGCTGCTGATTGACCTGCCCCAGAAGCAAATCGGCCGGGTCGCCGTTGGCCAGGCGGTGCAGTTTCAACCGGAGCGAAGCGATTCCGGGAATGTTCGAGGAACGGTAACGTGGATCAGTACGCAAGTTGACGATCAAACCCGCACGGTCAAAGTGCGAGCGGAGGTGGACAACACCAATGGTCAATTACTAGCGTCTACATTTGGCCGGGCGCGAGTGATTGTTCGCGAAGCTCAAAACGCGATTGCGGTTCCCAATGAAGCAATCCAGTGGGAAGGCTGCTGCCATATTGTGTTTGTTCGATTATCCGATGAAATATTCCAAACACGAAAGGTTCAGCTTGGCGCTAGAGATTCACATTACACCGAGATAATCGTCGGAGTTTTGCCCGGCGAAATTGTAGCAACCGCTGGCAGCCATGTCTTGAAATCAGAGATACTCAAGAGCAATCTTGGCGCCGGTTGCACGGATGATTAAGGCTTAGAGATTCAACGATGCTTAATTGGATCATCAACTGGTCGCTTCGTCGCAGGCTCATTGTGCTGGGCCTGACGTTGGCGTTTCTTATTTGGGGTCTGATCGCGCTCAGCCAACTCAATATTGACGCATTTCCCGACACGACGCCGGTTCAGGTGCAAATCAATACCGTGGCACCGGCACTCGGGCCGGAAGAAGTTGAGCGCCAGATCACAATTCCCGTTGAGCAATCTATCAGCGGTCTGCCATCTCTCTCAAATGTCCGCTCCATCTCGAAATTCGGCTTATCCCAGGTGGTAGTGACTTTTGAGGATGGCGTTGACATCTATTTTGCACGGCGACTCATCGGAGAACGCCTCGCCACCGTCGAATTGCCGTCCGGAATTGCTCTACCTGAGATGGGGCCAGTCGCAACGGGACTCGGTGAGGTTTTTCATTACATCGTCACATCGGAAACGCGCAGTCTCACTGAGCTACGCACAATCCAGGATTGGACAATCAAACCAGTTTTGCGGGCAGTGCCCGGTGTCGCTGAAATCAATAGTTGGGGCGGTCATGAAAAACAATATCAAGTCCGCATCGACCCCAATCGCCTGATCAAATACGGACTTTCATTCGACGAAGTGGTAGAGGCGCTGGAGAAGAATAACCTGAACGCGGGGGGTGGAAGCATCGCTACTGGCGGCGCGATGCAACTTGTGCAAGGCATTGGCCGCGTCGGCACCCTTGATCAAATCGGCGATATCGTCATCCGAGCGAAGGACGGCGTCCCGATCCACGTGTACAACGTGGCCGATATCGAGATCGGCTCTGAAATCCGCCGCGGCGCTGTGACCTACGGCGGAAAGGGTGAAGCGGTTCTCGGTTTGGGCTTCATGCTCATGGGCCAAAACACGCACGAGATCACCTCCCGACTCAAGAAAAAACTCGATGAGATCAAGTCGGTTCTGCCACCTGATGTTCACGTGGAAACAGTCTACGACCGGACGGAGTTGGTTGACCATGTCATCGATACGGTTCGCAAGAATCTTTTCGAGGGTGGTTTACTGGTCGTCGCCGTGCTGTTCATGTTCCTGGGAAATCTGCGGGCAGGGTTGATCGTCGCACTCGCCATTCCGTTATCGATGCTATTTGCGTTCTCAGGCATGCTCCAATTTGCGATTGCCGGGAGCCTCATGAGCCTCGGAGCCATCGACTTTGGCCTTGTGGTGGACAGCGCGGTTATCCAAATCGAAAACACCACTCGACACATCGCTCACGACCGTCAGCAACGCAAGATGGTTGACGTGGTGCGGGATGCTGTCCTGGAGGTCCGCAAGCCGACGATGTTCGGTGAACTCATCATCATGCTTGTGTATGTACCCATCCTCGCGTTGGAGGGAATCGAAGGAAAACTCTTTCGTCCGATGGCCTTGACCGTGATTTTCGCCCTGGCCGGTTCGCTCATATTGTCGCTAACACTGATGCCCGTTCTTGCGAGCCTGCTGCTTCCACGCCGTATGGAAGAACGCGACCCGTTGCTCGTTCGTATTGCACAGGCAGTATATGCACCAATACTTCGGCTCGTGATGCGACACCACATTGCTGTACTCGGCATTGCTCTCGCGGTGCTCGGATTCGCAACAATCGTAGCGCGCGGGCTCGGAACCGAGTTTATTCCGCGATTGTCCGAAGGGGCCATTATTGCCAATGTGATTCGCCTGGCCGGCACCGACTTGGACGAGTCCACGCGCTACAACACGCAAATGGAAAAGGCGCTGCTTTCAGCGTTCCCGAATGAGATTCGACATGTCTGGAGCCGAATTGGAACAGCAGAAGTGGCAACGGACCCCATGGGCATTGAACTAACCGACATATTCATGTCGCTCACGCCGCGGGATCAATGGACGCGAGCAAAAACTCAAAGCGAGTTAGTTGAGCTTGTCCAGCGTGAACTGCGCGATATGCCCGGTCAGCGTGTCGCCATGACACAACCCATCGAAATGCGCATGAACGAAATGATCGCCGGCGCCCGGGGTGATGTCGCGATGAAGCTCTATGGAGACGACCTGGCCATACTTAAAGCCAAGGGCGATGAGATTGGTGCGCTCCTCGGGTCAATTGAAGGCGCCGCAGACCTCAGCACTGAACAGCTGACGGGGCAGCCGGTCCTGCAAGTTCGGGTCGATCAGGAGGCGCTCGCCCGCCATGGCGTGCCAGCCAAGGCCGTCATGGACATTGTCGAATCCATTGGCAGCAAGCCGCTTGGCGAAATAATTGAAGGGCAACTCCGCTTCCCTTTGGTCGCTCGCTTGCCCGACAGCTATCGACGCGACATCGAGACCGTGCGCTCAATTGTTCTGCCCACGTCATCGGGGCAACAGGTTCCTTTGGACAGCCTGGCAACCGTCGAAGAAGTCGAAGGCCCAGCAACAATCACGCGCGAATGGGGCCAACGCCGAACGACGGTACAGGTGAACGTGCGCGGTCGGGATATGGGCAGCTACGTCGCCGAAGCGCAGCGTCTCCTCGCGAACCGAGTGAAGTTGCCGCCCGGCCGCTATCACATCGAATGGGGCGGGCAGTTTGAGAATTTTGAACGTGCCCGCATGCGCCTCTTAATTGTCGTACCGGTCGTGCTTGTGATGATATTCGTGTTGCTCTATGCGACGTACCACCGCGTCCTGGACGCCGTTCGCGTGTTTACCGGCGTTCCTTTCGCCATTGTCGGCGGAGCGATTTCACTTTGGGTTCGCGGGATGCCGTTTTCTATTTCTGCAGCCGTCGGGTTCATTGCTCTATCCGGCGTTGCAGTCCTAGGGGATATGGTTCTCGTTTCCTACGTGCGGCAATTGCTTGCGAGAGGATTGCCTCTGCGCGACGCGATTCAGGAAGCGGCCATAACACGCTTGCGGCCGGTGCTCATGACCGCCCTCGTCGCATCCCTTGGATTTCTTCCGATGGCCTTCAGTACCGGCGTAGGAGCCGAGGTGCAGCGTCCCTTGGCAACCGTAGTGATAGGCGGCGTCATAAGCAGCACATTGCTAACGCTGCTGGTGCTGCCTGCCATCTATCTCGTCTTTGGAGCAGTTAGCGCCGCGAAGACGGCCAAGGAGGATGAATCCCACGAAGCGCTTCAACGATCAACGCCTGCATTCGAGTCCGTCGATTTACGTACCTCGACGGGAACGGAACCGATTCATACATAAGGAGAAATATCATGCAATTTAGAAGAAAGTGTAAGTCAGTTTTGCTCGTTCTCTTCAGCACCCCGCTCACGATGGGCGGTTGCGATTGCGGACGCGGGGGACTCACCAAATCGGAAGCACCCAAAGTGGAATCTCCTCCACCTGAGTCGCCCAAGGCGCCGCTCGTGACGAAACCGGAAATAATTGATTGGTGCGTCGAGCACGGCGTACCTGAATCCATCTGCACGCGCTGTAACGCGACTTTGATTGAGGGATTCAAGAAAAAAGGCGATTGGTGCAAGGAACATGATCTGCCTGAGTCCCAGTGTTTCGTTTGCCATCCCGAGCTGAAAGCCAAGTTCGAAGCAAAGGCGCCAAAGAGGCCGTGATGCCTAAAGTTGGCTGCGAAGTTGCCGTGCGTGTTCCCGCGTCGACACTAACGCGTCTAGTCGCATCTCTCGTTGCGATCGGAAGCGCCACCGTGCTTGGCGTTGCGATGACACTGACGCCGAGTCCGACAGGAGTCGGCACGCACACGCAGCTCGGCTTGCCGCCGGACCCGATTCTGCATGCGACGGACGTGCCGATGCCGGGATGCGGTATGACGACCAGCTTTGCATGGTTCGTTCGCGGCAAACTGCTCGCCAGTATCTTTATTGAGCCGATGGGAGCGTTGCTGGCGGCGCTGACAGCAACGGCAGTCCCTCTGGGCTTATTCATCGGGATCACCGGCCGTCCGGTGCATCGCAGGCTTGCGCCACTATTGCGCAGGCGGGTACTTGTGATCCTCATCGCGTTCGCGGCCCTGTCGTGGTCGTGGAAGGTACTGATCCATGTGAACGGTTGGGACGGCTGGAGGTAATCAATGTGCAAGAGCCTCATGTACATTGCGGTTGCGATCAGCGCGACGATCGTTGCGGGCTGCGGATACCGTCACGGAGACTTTGCTCTTGATGGCAGGCTCCAAATTGAATTGTCTCCCGCGAAAGGACCTTGCTTCAACGGCATCTTCATCAAAGAGCGGGAAGGTGGACTTTTTGTGTCCGGTTTTGGTAGCAGACCAGCACGGGTCGGCAACATTGAGGTGAAATTGATAGCGCCAGATGGAGCAGTGCTGGCGACGGAACGTGCTCCGCTTTTGGCGCCGCGGCCTGCTCCCAAGCGGTCATACAACTATCGCTTTGAAGTTCTCATTTCCTTTCCCTCAACTGACTCAGCAACGCTGCGAATCTCGTTTGTCCCACTAGCTAGAGCAATAAGCTATGCAGATCCTGGGACTGGATTTGGATGACCAAGATCAAAAGGCTTCGACGGATCCGCTCCGAGTAGTAAGAACTAGTAGATTGATTATGAGAATCTTGACGAGACAATTCGCATCAATCGCTATCAAAGCCGCTGCGGGCCTCGCGCTGGTGAGTTGCGATGTATCTAAACATGAAGTGGTCGAGACGCCAGCTGGAAAAAAGACGATCTGCCGGCTGTGCTACGATGAGATTACTAAAGCTCCGCCGCATCCGCGTTACGGCCCGATGGGCGGCGCGCGGCGCGTCCACAAGTGTGCGGAGTGCGACTCGGACGTCACCATCTACGCTGAAAACGGTGTAACGAGGGTTCGGTGTGCCAAATGCGCTCCAGAAGGCATGGAGTACGACCAGTGCCAGCCGGCGGATTGAGTCGCGTTGCTGATCTGCTCCGCAGAAAAGCGATGCCAAATAACATTGCAAGGAGTGCCGAGCCGATATCGGGCGGGCAATTGTTCGACGAAACAAATCCATGCGAACGGTAAAATCAAATTGCCCGTAACGTAGCCATCTTGATGCACGGTTGCGACAGATCGTGCATTTGACATAGGGTTGAGAGGCATTCGTGGTTGTCATGACGACAACCAAAGCTCCTTAAGATAATCCGAACTTGCGGTCCCTAAAACCGCTGTCCTTCGGACTGGTTGTCGCGACAACCGGAGAGGCGGCTTAGCGCGGTCTCGTGCGCCTTCGACCGGCGTTCGCGTTGCCAAAAACGCAGTGTTGGCTCAAAAATCAAGACAAGAAAAAAATTACAAAACCGCTGCTCTACCAACTGAGCTACGGCGGCATGTTGGCGATGGGTGTCGCCGTCCTGCGTGCCTTCGAACTAAGGATGACGCGATGACCGCCGGTCCGACTGCCATGGTCTGCACTACCACGCGGATTCGGTCACCGAAACATCCGGTTCGATGGATCATCATACGTCCAACCGCGCTGGAAGTCACCCTCACATCGGCCCACCGAACGAACTGAAGGAAACACGCTCATCGGCCCGCCGCCGGCGCCAGGGCGTGACTGGAGCGTGCCGCGGCTTCGATGACAGGATGTCGCGTTTCCCCTGGACGCAGCGCGGCCATGTGCGGTACAAGCTCGCGGCAGCCGGCGCCCCACTTGGTGATGCAACTGACGACCTGCACCAAGGGGCAGCTGAGTTCGCAGACCCGATCAACGGGCAGAATATAAATAGTGCCCATGGCAGGCGTCGGCGCCGACGGCACAAACACGGTGCAGGCGCCGCCGGGATGCCGCTCGACGATGAAGGCAGGCACCAGCGCATCTTCGATCACCACGAGCGCGGCGCGGTATTCACCGCCGGACTTTGCCTCGGTGATGTTCTCGGCCAGTCCACGAAACACCGAATAGCCCGGAATGCGCTCAAGCAGGTTGCGCTCGACCAATTGTCGCACAAGTCGGCCGATGGCGGTTCTCACGAGGAGTCCGGCCACGAAGCAGGCCGCCAGCAGCACCAGCACCGCAAGAATGGTGCGGTAATGCGTTCCGGCCGGCAGCTGCGCGCCGATCGGCTCCACGGCCGAACTCATCGCCATAAATGTCTTCAACACGAGCAGAGCGCACACGTAGGCCGGAATCACGATCACAAATCCGCCGAGGAGTGTCGCTTTCAAGAACTGCAAAATGGCTTTCATGGCGGGCCTCGTTTCGGGCTCGGCGGATGAAACGGGAGGATGCCGAGATCGGCATTCACCCGCCGCGAATGGCCGCCGATGCCGCGCGATCACCGAATGGATGAAATGAGTCTGAATCGCGCCCGATAGGATTTGAACCTACGACCTGCGGTTTAGGAAACCGCTGCTCTTTCCAGCTGAGCTACGGGCGCTCCTGTCAGCAGCCGCCCACGTGGCATGCAATTCGTCCCGACGCGGCGCAGGTCCATTCTAATTGCGAGACCGTGTACCTGCCATTCTGCGAATTGCCGCGATTGAAGCCGTGTCATTGCAGGGAACCCAAGGCCTGTCGCCGAACCAGACGTGGCGGCCCGCGCCTACCGGACGCCAGCATCGGTCGTCCGAAATTCTCCGAACCGCTCCGGATGACCTCGCGTACATTTTCGGCGTGAATTTGCGGCTGGCGTGCGTCGCGGGCGAAGCCGATACCTCCGGCGGTTGGGAAAAAAATGAAGATGGCGCGTGACACGGATTGGACTAATTCTTATAATTAAGTTCAAGCCTGCAAGACCTCACCCGCCGATTGCATCCCGTAGGACGATACAAGAAAGCCGCATGAAACGGACCTTCCGCACAACCCTATTGATCGGTGCAGTCGCCGCGATGTCGGCCGCGGCGACCGCAGCGGCGAAATTGCCGGTTGTGTCTTTAGCGGATTCGATCGAGCCCCTTCGCAAACAATTCAACGACGCGGCGGACCGCCCCCGCGTGGTGGCGCTGCTTTCTCCGACCAGCAAGGCCGGCAAGGACGGATCGGACGCCCTGGCCTCGGCCCTGTTGTCCGGCTCGATACCGGACGGTCCGGATGTCATGATCATCTGGGTCAATCTGATGCACGGTGACACGGCGGCGGCCGCCGATCGTGCCGCAGCGCGATTTGCTTCGAGCAGCGCCACCCAGTATTACGACGAGAAGGGACGCGCGGCTTGGAACTTCGGCGCGGCGACACTGGGCGTTCAGCGCAAGGGCGTCTGGAATACGTATGTCTATTATTTGTCCGGCGCGCGGTGGGTCACCGAGCCGCCCCGCCCGGAGGATTGGCTCCACGAAATGGCCGGCCCGCGCGCGGCCGATCCGCTGCGTTTTCGCGGCGGCGCCAAACTCCGCGCCGGACTGAAGCGCTGGCTGGGCGCATCGACATCTGACGGGGAATTCCCCGCGGAACGCGTCAGGTATTCCTCCGACACACTGGTCGGGGAGGCGCTCCCGCCGCCGCCAGCCAGGAAACCGCGCCGCCGCGTGCCGCGTCCGCCGCCGCCATCGGTCCCCCTCGCGTCACATGACGATTACAATGGCCCGTTTGAGGATCGGGAATCTGCCGTGCATTCAAACGGAGACGACGCGTGGGCGCAGCCGACAAAATCATGTTCCAAATCTACCGCGAAGCCGACTACGGTCGTCAATTCCGCATCGTTTACTTCACCGAACTCGACGAACACAACAAGGAGCGCGAGATCGGACACGCCCTCGCCGGCGAACCATTTTTCGACGGCTTCCTCAGTGAACTCGCCAAGGGAGCCGGCAAGGCCAAGTTGGACGAATTCGTCAAACGGCTCAATCGCGGCGAACACGTCGAACCGGACGACGTCGAGCGGGAACTTGCTGCCATTGGAGCCCTTGCCGACTAACGGCTCAAGCGGCAATCGTAATTCGAATGCAAGCGCCTCATCGGCCCGGGCATTCGGTCCTGCCGGTTTCACGCTGACCGCCACGACGACAACACCGGTCGGCGGAAAAGCCACGGTGAAAACAAAGTCGACGGCCCCCGTCTGAGTGGGTAAGTCTTGCACGCCCGTGTGGCGTGGTTCCAGCACGAAGACGACTTGGCGCGAACTTTGATTCGCATCAGCCGCAAGTCTGCGTACTGATACGCGAACTTCGTCAAGAATCGTGCGCCGAAACGGCCCCACCGATTGTAAACGCCTCCATCAATCTCCCACGATCACTTGTACGCGATGCACGCCGTTGTTCCCGTACCCCAACTGGTTTGAGCGGGGCATCAGCGGCTGCGTGTTTCCGCTCGTGTCGGTTGCAAGCGCCATCAGTTCGTATTTGCCAGGGCGGTCCGGACGCCACTCCGCCCGCCAGGGCGTGGCCGCACCCGCGCCCGCCGCAGCCAGTAGCCGCGCCTCGGTCCATGACTCGCCCCCGTCAGTGCTTACTTTCACACATGAAATCCCGCCCTCGCCGCTCCAAGCGGTCCCGCCAATGACCATCGGCCCGCAAACCAACCTGTCACCGTCCCCCGGGGCGGCAATAACGCTCCGTACCCGTATTCGACTGACCGGAGTACGGTCGGCCGTCCCATCTTCCTTGATATATAAATACTGACTGACCTGCCAGAACCCGTCGAACGGACGATCCAGCACGTCCACCCGCGTGAGCCATTTGACCGACGACATCGCATACCACCGCGGCACGATTACGCGAACAGGAAAGCCATGCGCGGGCGTCAAAGGCTCGCCGTTCATTTCCCACGCCAGCAATATATCCCCGTTCATGGCGTGGTCGATCGCGAGGCTTCGCGCGTAGGTTCCATTGCCGTCACTGGAGGCCGGCCCCGCGTCAGCGCCGGTCAGGACGACGTCGACCGCAGTCGACTTCACGCCCGCGCTTTCCAGCAGGGTTTTCAGCGGCACGCCGGTGAACTCTGCCGTACCAACCGCGCCAAATCGCCACGGCACGCCGGCCGGCCGTGGCTGCAGCGTGCTGCGACCATTGCCCGCACACTCCATGGTCACGATCGACCTGCACGGCGGCATCTGTTTGAGTTGGTCCAATGTGAAACTCCGCGGTGTTTTCACGCACCCGGCGATGGCAAGGCGGTAGGCTGAGGCGTCCAGGATGGGTGTGTCGTAATGATTGCGAACGTAAAACCCGCGGGTTGGCGTAGTCGGTTGGGCCAGCAGGTGCATCGGCGTCTCTGCGTTAAACGGTCGATCCTGCACCGGAATCGGCGAGTCGTTTAGCGGCCCGTCGCCGACTTTGTGACTATTTGTGGAAGACGCTGAGGATGGGATGCTCATTTCATCGCCCCCTGCGGACGCTGTGTCGGTTTGCGTGATTGGCGAAGCGCCTCAGTCAGCCGAGTACGTTGGTCTATGTGGGATGAATACCGAGCAACCCGCATGCCTAGCGCCGGGCTGTGGTGCTCTCCGATAACGGAGTCGCCGAGGAAATAGGTGCCCATGCGCTGAAGCGGCGGCGAATAGACGTGCAAAGTTGCCAGATCGCAGCCCCCTGCCTGAAGGTTGCCCATCTGGTGCATGTCGGAATCGCTCGACGCAGTCACACTGCCGGGCTGCAACGCAGAGGTCGCAGACGGATAGACCAGTCCGCAGGGGCTTCGCTCAAACGTGACCTCTGTCGCGATTCCGCGTAGCACCTTCACGCCGCAACTCGATCCACGGTGATCGTGTATGGGGCTGCGTTGTCCACTCCGCCAGCACAGCACGAGCAGGTCATACACCGCGCCGGAGTGAATCAGATTGCGGGTATAGCACGCCCGATCAAAACGAATGAACGCCCGAAGGTCCGCCGCTGTGATCGATGATTCGGCCAAAACCTGGCGCAGAATAGCCTCATTCATGACGCGCCGATGAGTGTCCAACCTCGCGATCAATTCCGCCAAGCCCGAAGGCATGATCGCCACACGGCCCGAAATTCGTCGGCCGCGAGCCTTGCGCTCGATCGGCGTTCGTGTCCGAATCATTCGAGATACCCCAGCGCCTTGAGACGTTTGCGAACTGCATCAATCTCAGTACGCGACAGGCCGTGATCGTTTTGCTTGAGTGCGCCGCCAGACGCCACATCGCGTAACACGAACACCGAAAACTCAGTCACACTGCGGAACCCTGTGTTGGCAATGAGCTTCTCGAGGTTGGCATACAAATCCGCTGGAATCTTGAGAGTGACTGTTTGATCCCGCTTTTTCTCAACCGCCATTTTTACACTCCTAATGCACTCCAATGGCACTCCTAAAAGAGTGTAACACCCGCTTGAGCTTTGTCAAACTCAATTCCGTCGGAAATCGGAGCCGTTATCTCCGGGATGGCGTCCTCGGGGTCGGGTGGTCGATTCATATCCCATGGCAACATGGACTAACCGACTCATACGATGGCCGCACGCCCATACCCCACATTACGAGGCAACCGGCGGCCTGATCGCCATTTCGCCGAATTGGCTGTTTGCAACCCACGAACTCGTGATGGGACGGCCCACGCTGCGGCTGACGCGAGCCATGATGGCCACCGAGTCCGAAGCGGAGCAGGCTCTCGCTGACCGCCAACTGGCCGCGCTCCGTTCGCTCATCGCCTTCGCCCGCGCGTCCAGCCCACACTACAAGCGCATCGGACTCCCACCCCCGGATTCGCTCAAGGATCTGGCAGACATGTCAATTCTGCCTATGCTCACGCGCGAGGACCTTTGCCGCCATGCCGCTGCCATGTGCGTCGACCGGCCACGACACCGCCGCCTGCGGGACCATAGCAGCGGCAGCACCGGCGCCGCAGTGCCGTACTTCTGGGATCGCGTGCGGCAGGCATGGGACAAGGCCAACCGTATGCGCGGACACGCCTGGCACGGCTTCAAGACCGGCGATCGCGAACTGCACCTGTGGCCGGTCGATGCGCCCACGACATTGGGCGCGCGGTTTCGCGCCACGCTACGGACCCGTCGCGATGCGGTCATCGGCGATCTGCAGATTGACTCGAATGACGCGGCGAGCGCGTCGACCATCTGGCAGCGATGGCGGCAGTTCGACCCCGCGCGTGTCACCGCATTTCCCTCGCGCCTCTGCGAGTTCATCATCGACGCCCGCCGACAGGGCTGCCTGCTCTTCAGTCCATCGCTGCGCCGCGTCTTTCTCACCGGCGAAGTGACCCATGCCTGGCAGAAATCGCTCATCGAGCGGGAGCTTGGCGTCGAGACCGTGCAGTCATACGGCGTGCAGGAGGCCGGCGCGATCGCCTTCGCCTGCGAATACGGCGCGTGGCACACCTGTGCAGAATCCATCGTCGTCGAGTTCATTCGCGAAGGGCGCCCGGCGACGCATGGTGAATTCGCGGAGGTTGTGGTCACGTCGCTGGTTAATCGCACGATGCCGCTGATCCGCTATCGCACGGGCGACGTGGTCCGCGTTGCACCGCCGTCGCCATGCACATGCGGCCGCACGCTCCCGGTCTTGCCGCCGGTCATCGGGCGAATCGGCGACTTTGTAGTGACACCTGAGGGACGCTGGATTGAGCCGGCACTCATGATTTCGCGACTGGCCGACGCATTGCAGCCGGGTACGTTTCAACTCGTCCAATCCGAGAGCGGTCGCATTGAGATACATGTCGTGGAAGGCCCACGATCTCGCTGCGATTGGCGGGAGGCCGCGGTCGCCCGCTTGACCTCCCTTGTCGGACGCGAAGCCCCCATCACCGTGCGACGCGTCCCACGTCTCCCACGCTGCGCCTCGGGCAAGATGCGATACGTGCAATCGCAATTGTCCCGGCATGACGCCCTTTGACGCCCCCCCTTCCCGCTTGTCGCTCCCGGCGGCCACGGGTATAAAAGCCCGACCGGACGGGAATCTCGCGATCCCGTACGGCGATTGCAGATAATTGACTTGATGATGGCGGGCGGCGATCGAGGGGATCGCGGCCCGAAACGCATTCAATATCCGGTAGACGAGCCGCCATGTACGAGAAACTCTCGCCGCTTCTCGATAAGGTGATCAAACTCTCGCAGCGCATCGCGCGGGACTACGAGCAGGACTACGTCGGCACCGAGCACCTGCTGCTGGCGATTCTCGAAGACGGTGAGGGCATGGCCGCGGAAATCCTCAAGGCCCACGGCGTGGATTTGCGCAAGGCCAAGGCCGAAGTCGACAAACTGATGAAAAAGAGCCTCGAAGACACCTGGGTCTTCGGCCGCCTGCCCGGCACGCCCCACTTCCGCGGCGTCATGTCGAAAGCCATCGAAGAGGCCCAGGCGTTCAAGAACACGATGGTCTGCACCGAGCACCTGCTGGTGGCATTGGCGCACGAAGAAGGCAGCGTCGCTCACGGCGCCCTCGAGGCCCTGAAAATCACACCCGACCTCATCCGCCGCGAAATCCGCGGGCGGGCGAAATCCGCGTAAGCGCCTTATCAGAACCCGTCGCGTAAGCGAGGGTGTCCGCTCGCCATGAGATTAGTCGAAGAACATTCCAGCCCCGACGGGATGTTGCGTCTTACTGTCATCCGCGACGACGATGGTGACATCACAATCACATTCCATGGATGCCAGTGGCATACGCACGGCGATATTCTCAGTTCACAATCTGGCAAGCCAGAGACCGAGGCAATTCGAGATTTTGTGAACAGCATCGTCTCTGACGATCAGATCCTTGCCGTTGCTCATGCAAACAACAAGGTTCTGGATGTGTGGCCTACAGACGATCCAGCCCATGAATTAAGACACATGCCTCCGAACGAGTCGCTTGAAATCCGCCGCTGGAGCGGTGAAGTGATCCAAATGCCAATCGCCTGACCGAGCTTCGGAGCCACAAAACAAATCGGCTCTAATCGGCTACGAATTTGGCTACGGACGGGATTCCGAACGATCGCTCCCAGCAGACGCCGCCGTCTTTACCAGCACGAAGTCGTACGTGCAGCGGCGCGTTCCGTCGGGGTCGCGTGCAAGCTCCGCGATGCGCGCGCCATCTGAACGAATCTCAGCAAGGTGTTCGCCAACCAATTTGGGATCATCGGCGAAGTAAAGACCCACGTGGCCCTCCGGTCGTTGCGGACGATAGCCGGCGGCCCCGAAATGAAAGTGGATGTGCCGCGGCATGTCGGGCATGTTTTCATACGATGCCGGCAGAATCGTTCGCAATTCGTAGCGTCCGTCGGCACCGGTCCTGGCAAATCCGAAGAGTCGCGGATGGCGATCATCATGCTTACCGTTGGGCGCGGCCACGATGCCGTTCGAGTAGAAGCCGCCGATGTCGGTCTGATAGGCATACACGATCGCACTGGCGAGTGGGGCACCGTCGCCATCGCGAATAAGTCCGCTGACAATCAGCGGCTCGCCGGGCTCGGCCTCGGGAATGAGCGAAATAGTGGACCGGGAGGCGGCCTCGCGAATCATGCGCCGGGCGCGCTGCGACTGCTCGGCCGTGATGGGCCGATCCTGATCAGCGCCACTGGATCGGGCAGGCGCTGTTCGCAACAGCCGGTGAAGCACGCCCGCGATGAATGCCTCAGCGCCCTTCATGTCAGCGGCCCTGAACAACTCGGTGATCGCTTCGGCCAGCATGCGATCGCAGAGATACGCCTCGCCCAAACAGGCCCGGGCCATCGCGGAGGCGGGAAACGCAGCCACGGAGAACTCGCACAGCTTGCGCGCCTCCATCGTGCGCCGCGCATTCTGAAGATTCCACGCCATGTATCGGAATAGATTCTCGTCGTTTTGTGGACCAGCACCTCCCGAATCAGCCGGCCGGCTGGATGACGAAAGCAACTCCCGATACCGCTTCAATCCGGCGTCGACACCCTCCTTTTGGATGACGTCGTAAACAACCTTGCGCCGAGTCGGTTCGACCAGCCGCGGCTTGGCCAGCTCATCCGCGAAGCGCTGCGGCTGCCAGTCGTACAACACCCGCGCCGCCGTGCGCTGCGCGACTTCAGGGCCGCTCACCTTGCTCACCACGTGCAACGCGGCGTCCACGCCCGCGAAGTAGCTGTTCGCCGTGACGAACTTGCCGCTCTCGACGAAACGCTCATTCGCACACGCCCGGATGTCCTTGCCGAGGATCATCAGGTCATCGAGGCTGGCATGCGGCCCGGTGGCGATTTGTCCGTCTAACAATCCGGCGTTTGCAAGTATGAGCGATCCGTTGCACACCGACAGCACGACCTGCGCTTTGGGAACAACGCGCTGCAGCCATGCGGCCAGCGCCTCGTTCTTCATCATATGGACGCCGGCGGACACGACGATGACGTCCGGCTGGGGGCAGTCTTCGTACGTATGTTCAGGAATGATCGAGACGAAGTAGCTGCGGATGGCCTTGCGCGACGGGCCGACCGTGACGCACTTGAAACCGGGGGTGAACTCGAAAATCTGCGCCGGACCGGTGAATTCGATCAGCTCGGCGCCATTCCAAACGAGGATTGCAACAACTCGGGATTTCGTTTCATCGGCAACCGCTTCCGAAACGAATGTCGAGATTGCGAGCACTGAGGCGAGCAAAACGCACTTCACGCGAAAAAATGCCATGACGCACGAGCCTCCCGGATGGTCTCCGAGCACACGCCGGCTGTATCCGCTATTCCACGTTCAAGGTCGCGAGATAGTCCGTCAACGCCTGCTGCTGTTCGTTGAGCGTGCGGCGAAGCTGGGACACTCGCTCGCGCTTGCCTTCGATCTCGGTCTCCTGCGTGTCGAACTTCTTCTCATAGCGCCGGTAGACATCGCTGTTCTGCGAAAGCGTTTTCATGTTCTCTCGAATGCGCCCCTGCTCCTGGGAGACCTCCTCGATCTCGTTGTTGATCTGGGCGATCTGCCGGTTGGTGTCGTCGACCGCCGAGCGCAGTGTGATCAATCGCGCGAGCGCCGCCTTGACCGGCTCGCTGATGACCCGGGCCCGCATGACCATCTCAATCTGGTCCTGACCCAGGTTGGAGAGAATGACCGCTTCTTCCCTCGGCATCTCCAGCAGTACCTGCAGCGTTTCGGTCTTGCCCGGCGCCACCTCGACCTTGAATCGCTTGATCGTGCTGGTTTCTTCGTCGGCCTTCTCTGGCGTCTTGAGATTCCAGCCCTGGCCCACCCGCTGCTCGACCAGCACGGTGCGCGGTGTCGCGGCCTTGTTGGTCAACGTGTAGGTGCGATCGTCGGTGTACTTGCGCTTCTGCCAGAGCGTGCCCTTGCGAATCCAGAGCTGCATGGTTTCCTCGGGCTTGGGCAGGCTTTTGACGTCGACATCGACCGCCAGATCGAGGGCATAGGCAACAAGCCGCTCCTCGTCGGGCCGCAGATCGGGCAGTTTTGCGTCACCGGCATAGATGTTGCCGTCAAAAACCGTGACCGGGCCCTGGGTCAGGTGCATGCCGGTAGTGTTTTTCAGCTTCAAACCGTTCAGCGGATGTTTTGCGTCGGTCGCGACGTTGAAGATCGACAACTTACTGCCTTCCACGTCCGTGGTGACGATCGGAAGCATGGCCGAGTGCTGGCGCTCGAGCGACACGAGTGTCTTGATTGAATATTGAAAGAGTTCACCCGCCGATCCGCCGCTCGCGGCCGACGATACACCCGCGTCATCGAGCTTCATCTCCATCTCGGCGGCGTCCGCAAAGCCGTTCTTATCCCACTCGCGCCGCCCGCCCTCAAAAATACCGCCGCCGCCACCCCCACCACCGGCATCCCCGCCCAATCCACCCGACTGCTTGGCACGTCCGCGGGCCGCGGACATCGGCGCTGGCGGCGCCGCCGCGGGGCGTGCCACGGCCGCATCAAACGTCGGCGGTCGAAGCGAACGATACAACTCTAATTCCTCAAACGGCCGCGTAATGTAGAGCGGCTGATACAAATCCATCGCGAAACTGATCGGCCGCCCCGACACCAGCGACAACTGCACATTCTCCCAGTCCTGCTCGGTGGCATTCTCGACAATCGCCCATCCCTGCAGATACGGCTTCTTCTGATCGGCCAGCACCAGGCGGTAACTCGTCTTCCAGATCGGCGTCTCCAGCATGTAACTCACGGCGACGCGGCGCTTGCCATTGCCGTTGAAATTCACGACGACCGACTTTTTCTCGGCGTCGTGGCTGGCGGCCAGGGTCTGCAGTGCCTTGGTCAACTCGCCCTGGATCTTCGCATCAGTGATCCGCACGCCGGCGATGTCCGCCAGCACAAACGAGCGAAGCCCGTCGTCCGCCAGGATCGTCAACACGTCGCGATCCATGGCTCCGCGCTCGGTCTCGATTCGCCGCTTTTCGACGCCCATGATCAGTCCGGTCACCGCGTTGGGCGTCTTCACTTCGACGGTCACACCGCGCAGGCTGTCGAGCAACTGGCCCAGCGTCGGCCGGTTGGTGATATCGACGCCGAATGATTTGAGGGCCTTCTCCACAGGATCGCGCGAGGCGTATTGCACAGCGGCGACCGACCCGCCGTCGAAGTCGCGCAGCACGAGGCTCTTCAGAATGTCGTTGATCTGGCCGGTGCGGAACTTGAGTTCGCTCGACGCATTGCCCTCAATTGTGCCGGCGCATTCAAAGTAGCCGACACCGCTATTGAAGAGCGCGACGCGCGAGACCTTGAGGTCGTCCGCGCGAAGCGTAGTTCCCATGAACGCGATGACCGTGATGGACGCTACGAAAGACAAGCGTGACATGGACGAAATCCTCCCGATGCCTGGTGAAAACAATCAACAAGCCCCCTGGCCGGTGCAATCCGCCTGCATCATAACAGACGCGGCGACCGCAGCCGGAGTTCCCATTGCATCGTCAAAATCGAGGAGATCCTGCGGGCAGTGTCGCAAACCGACTCAGTCCGGCCCGCCAAAAGATATCACGCGCGTTATTTGACCAATTCGCCCGTGTAAACGACCTCGAAGTCCCGTCCGCGAACGGATCCGAGGGTGTGCAGGTCGTCGTCGCTCCAGCGCGAATCGGGCGCGCCGCTGACGTACCAGTTCGAGCCGTTGTCGGCCACGAACATGCCGTATGTCTTCATCGCCCGCAGGATCACCTGCACGGCCGGCGGATACGGCGCAACATTGAAACTCGCTTTCAATCGAACGCGCAGCCCCATCGGCGGCAGGTTGGCATCGGTGCGGCTGCTCGCGAAGTGCGTGGCAGGCGGAATGTACGCCCGCTGCGAGCGCGAGACCGTGAAGCGCAGGGCGTGACGAATCTCGCCTTGCTCGACGGCTTCGTCATAACGCACCAGACCGGGCAGGATCGGTAGCCCCGCCGCATCGGCACTGGTCCAACCCGCCGGACGCAAGGCGTTTGAGTTCAGATCAAAGATGGCGCCCGATCCGGCCGACCAGCCGCCGCCCGAAGGATAGGCCGAGAACAACTCGTATAACTTCTTGTTGTCGAGATCGACAACGAGCACGTGTCGGTCGCCGGTCGCATTCGGCCCGCCTTCAATCGGCGCATCGGGCGGGATCGGATACGGCCCGGGATCGCTCTCACCGTCGTAGTCAAACGTCACAGCCACGCGGGCCTGATTGCCGCGAACGACGGTGTAGGGAATGCCGTTGGGCGCGCCGTTCCAGACGGTGCCGAAGTCGGCATGCAGTCCGGTGTCGAGCCCGATTGACATGAGATAGGCCGTTGAGTTCGCGTGAACCGGTAGCGACGAGATGTCTTGATTCCACGGGTTGTCGGGCGGGAAGAACTGCAGGCCCGCAAGCGACGGTGGGTCAGCCGCACTGCCCGACCCGCCACCTCCGCCCAAGCCGTTACCCGAACCCCCACTTCCGCCGGGCGATCCATTCGCACCGCCGCTGCCGCCGCCCAATAAGGCCGGCGCCTCCCAGGTGCGACACCCCGATCCACACGCCAGGAGGACGCCGGTAAGCCAGGCAATCGATATCGACCGCCGCTTGCATATGCCAAGGCGACGAGCGCAGGAACCATCGATGTCGGCGAGCGGGCATGGGACCTTGTGCAGCCCTCGCATCCGCGCGTGTCCGACCCGGTTTCGTCGCATGATACACCCCCGGCGCGCACGTCATCCGGCCCACCACAAGACGATTCGGTGAAACCGGCCATCCACCCCGATCATCATACAATTCCCGGTCGATGACCGGACATAACGGCGCCTTCACGGTGCGCCTTTTCCGAGACGCGACGGGTCAGAATCGGGGCACGCGCATCAAGGCTGGGCAGCGACATGCCGCTTTCCATGTACGGCCCTAGAATGTTGCCATTGCCTATCGGACATGTCGGACTGTCCGAAATCGCGCGAAACAAGTCCGCTGCGACCGGCATCCAAAGGGCCTGCGAATGCGAAGTCTCGAATGTTGATTCGGACCCGAGCACGCCAGGGCAACTCAGGGAGGCCATGATGCGATTGATTCACTTTCACACGGAAACCGTCAGCAAAACGAAACGACGTCGGCTATTCCTCTCACTGTGCGTCGCGGCGCTCGTCGCAACCCTTGGTTGCTCGCCCGACGGAAACGCCTCGCAGCCGAACGATCCCCAATACACGTCATCCGACAAATCAGGAACCGCCATGAACCCCAAACTCTCCAAGACCGGATACGACATTACGCCGCTCACCCCGGATCGCGTCCGCGCCCTCGCGTCCAAGCTCGACAAGGAGGCCTATCGCGTGACGCAGCAGTCGGGCACCGAACCGGCCTTCTGCGGCAATCTCGTGGATAACAAAAAGGAAGGCGTCTATACGTGTATCGTATGCGGGTTGCCGCTGTTTTCGAGTGACCACAAGTTCAACTCCGGCACGGGCTGGCCCAGTTTCTACCGCGAGGTGGACCCAGAGCATGTCAGCCGCAAGAGCGATCGCACGCACGGCATGGTCCGCACTGAGATTAACTGCGCCCGCTGCGACGCCCACTTGGGCCACGTTTTCGACGACGGACCCAAGCCGACCGGCGAGCGCCACTGTTTGAATTCCGCATCCCTGAAATTCTACGAGAAAGGCCAGACCATGCCCGCGGAGAGTATGCCCGCCAACGCGTCGCCCGCCGGAACCGAGACCGCCTACTTCGCCGGCGGCTGCTTTTGGGGCATCGAGCACTACTTCCAGAAGGGCGACGGCGTGATCGACGCGGCCAGCGGTTACATGCAGGGCAAAAAAGACAAGCCAACTTATGAAGATGTCTGCGGCCACGGCACCGGCCATGCCGAGGCGGTGAAGGTGGTGTTCGATCCCAAGAAGATTTCCTACAAGCGTCTGCTGGAGGCGTTTTTTGTCATGCACGACGCCACCCAGCTCAATCGCCAGGGTCCGGATGTGGGCGATCAGTACCGCTCGGGAATCTATTACACATCCGACGAACAGAAGGCGCAGGCCGAAGCCTACATCAAGGAGTTGCAGACGACCGGCTCATACAAGGGCCGCAAGATCGTGACGGAAGTGGAGGCCGCCAAGACATTCTGGCCGGCCGAGGGCTACCATCAGGACTACATCGTCAAGACCGGCCGCGCCTGCCATGTCAAGAATCCGTGGTGACAGAGCCATTCGCCCTTGGCCATTGGCCAAAAGGCAAGGCGCTTGACGGAATTGGGCCATCGCGTGAAACTAGAATTGTCGGAAGCGGCAGGGGCAGCCCCCCTGCCGTTTTCGCCAATGGAGAGGTGTCCGAGTGGCTGAAGGAGCCGCATTCGAAATGCGGTCAGCGGGCGACTGCTGCGGGGGTTCGAATCCCTCCCTCTCCGATTCGCCGAAGGCGAACAGAGCAGGTGAAGAGTAGAAGAGGTGAGCAGTTGAATTGAACGGCCATTTGCGCGCCAGTCCACACCTTCTGTCCCCTGTTTATCTGGGCTACTGTTCATAAATGACGCGCACCCCGCCCGACGCCAACGTCACGCCGGTCTTGCTTTTTACGGTGACAGATACATTTCTGATTCGCGGCCACGACTTGATCCTGGCTCCCGGCATTTCGTCGAACCACGACAATGTTCGCGTTGGCGATCCCTTGCGGCTTAAAAGGCCGGACGGCTCAATCCTGGAATCTGCGATCGGTAGCATTGAGATGCTTACGCCGAATCCAATGCGAGTATTCCCGATAGCGGTAAGAAATCTCCGCAAGGATGATGTGCCGATCGGTACTGAGGTGTGGACCCAATAATGGCGGGCTGCAATCCAACGGCGCCGAGGGTCGCGGTGATCGCGTGAGTATTATTGGAAGCAGTCAGAAACGCCGTCGATTCCCGGGTACGTCTGCCCTCCTGATTCCTCCTTCTCCTTATTCATCAATCGCCTGAAACGGTGGGCCGATAGTCCTACGGAATTCCAGACATCTCCTGATGGCTGGGTCTGAAGGATCGGCCCGACATGCATTCCGACTCGCATCACATCCATGACACATCAGCCGTGCCTGCCAGACCGGCGCGCGGCCAGTATGGCATGATTGCGACGGCGGCGCTGGTTGTCGTTTGTGGTGCACTGATCGTTTGCAGCTACGGCGTTCTCGCGCGCTATGCCGCCACGCCCGGCAATCCCAGCATGCCTCCGGCACAGTGGCCGGCACAGAGTGCGATCCCGCGGTCGGGCACGCTTCCCACGCTGATCATGCTGGCCCATCCCAAGTGTCCATGCACGCGAGCCAGCATAGGTGAGTTGGCGGCCGTCATGCGGCATTGCGTCGGTCGTGTCGACGCATGCGTCGCTTTCTTCCGCCCCGGCAACGCGACAGATGGCTGGGCTCAAAGCGATCTCTGGCATAGTGCGGCCGCGATTCCCGGGATCAAGGTCGTCTCGGATGTTGATGGACGGGAAGTCCGCCGGTTCGGCGTCGAGACCTCCGGCACGGTGGTTCTCTATGACCCGGCTGGCCGCCTGCTTTTCTCCGGCGGGATCACACACTCACGGGGCATGGCCGGCGAAAGTGACGGACGCAACACATTGATTTCGCTGATCATCGGCGAATCCGCCGTTCTCAATGCCACGCCGGTCTATGGGTGTCAACTGCTGGATTCGACCGACCCCGCTGAAATCTGCACGCCAGGGAACGAGGAAAAGCCTTGCAATCACTAAATCCCACAGAACGAATACAGCAGCGGGCCGATGAGATTCTCACAGCCCACCAGCGAGCGATCCATTGCCGGACCGATCGAATGTTCGCCATTCTGATGGCGGTGCAATTCGTCGCCGGCGTCATTGCCGCCCTGGTCATCTCACCGCGAACCTGGGCCGGAAGCACCAGTAGCGTGCACATTCATGTCTGGGCCGCCCTATTCATCGGTGGGCTCATTTCGGCGGTGGCGATCTCGCTGGCCATCGCCCTGCCAGGCCGATTCGTTACACGATGCACGATTGCATCCATGCAGATGCTCAGCGCCGGGCTGTTGATTCACCTGTCTGGGGGTCGCATCGAGACGCACTTTCACATTTTTGGTTCGCTTGCGTTCCTTGCCTTCTATCGCGACTGGCGTGTTTTCATTCCCGCAACCCTGGTCGTTGCCCTCGATCATTTGATCCGCGGCATCTTCTGGCCCGAATCGGTCTATGGCCTGCTCAGTGCAACGCCCTGGCGATCGCTGGAACACGCCGGATGGGTGATCTTCGAGGATATCTTCCTGATCTTTTCATGTGTGCAGAACGTCCGCGAGATGCGCGAAATTGCCCAGCACCGGGCCGCGCTTGAGGAAACGAACAACGTCATCGCGGTTGAAGTGAAGCGCCAGACCGCCGAACTGACACAGCAATCGCAGGCGTTGAAACAGGAAGTCGCGGATCGCATCGCCGCGGAAGCCGAGCGCGAGAAGCTGCACCGCCAATTGATGGAGGTCTCGCACGAAGCCGGCATGGCCGAGGTCGCCACGAGCGTGCTCCACAACGTCGGCAACGTCCTCAACAGCGTCAATGTGTCCACGACATTGGTCGCCGACCAGTTACGCCAATCCGAGGTCTCTGGATTGTTGAAGCTCCGGGATCTGCTCAAGAGTGAAGCCGATCCGCATGCATTTCTCGCCCAGGACGAACGTGGCAAACTCGTGCCGAGTTTCCTCATCGAACTGGCCGATCATCTGAACCACGAACGTGACCATACGCTCAACGAGCTGAAGTCTCTCAGCCAGCATGTGGAACACATCAAGCAGATTGTAGATGCGCAGCAGTCCTTCGCCGGCAAGGCAGGCGTCGAGGAAGAACTCGATATCGCCGAAGTTCTGGAAACCGCGCTGGCCGTCAGTCAAGCAGCCCTTAGCCGCCACAGTGTTGCGATCATCCGCGAAATCGAAGGTGTCCCCCGCGTGCGGACCGATCGACACAAACTGCTGCAGATCCTGGTCAATCTCATTACCAACGCAAAGCATGCCCTGGCGGAGAACAAGTCGGAAGACCGACTGCTGAGGCTGCGGATTGCAGCCGACGTGGAGGACGCATCGCACCTTCAGATAGAAGTCATCGACAACGGCAGCGGCATCGCGAGCGAGAACCTGGACCGCATCTTTTCATACGGCTTTACGACCCGCAAAGACGGTCATGGCTTCGGCCTGCACAGCGCAGCCGTCACAGCCAAGACCATGGGCGGTCTGCTGTCGGTTCACAGTGACGGGAAGGGACGAGGCGCTCGATTCACCTTGAGACTTCCCCTTCAACCGAACTCAGTAGGTGCGAAATGAACTCCGCGTCACTCCCGAAAAATCAGCGGATTCTGATCGTGGACGACAACGAGTCGATCCACGAGGACTTTCGCAAGATCCTCATGCCCAAGGCGAACGCAACCGCCCTCGACGCGCTGCAGGCCGGCCTGTTCGGTGGGGACAAGAAAGTGTCGGGCAAGCCGACCTATGAACTCGAATCGGCGTTCCAGGGCGAAGAGGCGGTCGGCAGGGTTCGCCAGTCAAGAAGTGATGGCAAGCCGTATGCCCTTGCGTTTGTCGATATGCGCATGCCGCCGGGTATTGGCGGCGTGGAAACGATCGAGCGAATCTGGAAGGAAGATCCCGACGTCCAGATCGTCATCTGCACGGCCTACTCCGATGAATCCTGGAACGACGTGCATGATCGCTTCGGACGCAACGATCGCCTGTTGATCCTAAAAAAGCCGTTCGACATCGCCGAAGTCGCCCAACTCGCCTGCGCCCTCACCGAGAAGTGGTCGTTGGCCGCGGCCATGCGGGCCCACCATCAGCAGCTCGAACAGGCGGTTGAGACCCGCACCAATGAACTCCGCGCCGCAAATGAACTGCTGCTTCGCGAGGTGGCCCAGCGCGAAGCCGCCGAGAACAAACTGCGTCACGACGCATCTCACGACGCATTGACCGGGCTTGCGAACCGCTCCCTGATCCTGGATCAGTTGCGGCGGCGAATCGACAATGCCGGAAAGACCGCAGGTTCCAGATTCGCGGTCCTCTACGTGGATCTGGACAATTTCAAGATCATCAACGACAGCCTCGGCCATCACGTCGGCGACATGCTCATTGTCGAAGTGGCCGCACGAATGAAGTCGATGCTTCAATCGCTCGAGCCTGAGATTCGATTCGATCCGGACAGTATCGCGCGCATGGGCGGCGATGAATTCGTCGTGGTCATTGACGAAATAGGGAGCGCGACAAATCTATCCACGATTGCCGAAAGACTGCATCAGGAGCTTTCGCGCAGTTTCGCCCTCGCCCAGCGCGAGCTGACCATCACAGTCAGCATCGGCGTGGCTATTTTCGACGGACGTCAGGATGCAAATGAACTGCTGCGCAATGCCGACACGGCCATGTATCGCGCCAAGCACTCCGGCAAGGCCAAGCACTCGGTTTTCGACGAGGCCATGCATGCAGAGGCGATGGAACGATTGGAGCTGGAGAATTCGATTCGACTGGCCGTGGATCGCGAGCAGTTTCGGCTCGAGTATCAGCCGATCATCTCGGCGGAAACCGGTTTCATTACATCATTTGAAGCCCTGATTCGATGGGACCATCCGACACGTGGCGTGATCGGCCCCAATTCTTTCATCGGACTCGCCGAGGAACTGGGATTGATTGTGCCGATGGGCCGCCGGGTGATGATGGAAGCCTGTCGGCAGCTTCGCGCATGGAAGGATCATTTCCCGAACGCGAAGGATGTCTCCGTCAGTGTCAACGTCTCCAAACGTCAGTTATCCGAGCCGGGTTTTTGCACGGAGATCGGCGACATCCTCAACAAATCCGGCATTGACCCCGCCAACCTGATTCTCGAAGTCACCGAGAGCGCCATCATCGGCGTCGATTCCGATCGAGGAAGGGCTCAGCAAAACTCTGTTGGTGGAAAATCGGGCTCAGGGCTGCTGATCCTCGAAACAATCCGCCAGCTTCGAACGCTCGGCGTGCAGATTCACATGGACGACTTCGGCACCGGGTACTCGTCTCTCAGCATCCTTCACCAGTATCCGATCTGCGCGTTAAAAATCGATCGATCCTTCGTCAGCGGCATGGTCAACAATCGCAGCTATACGGCGATCGTTCATGCAACCATGACGCTGGCGCGGAATCTGAAGTTGGCCGTGATTGCAGAGGGCGTGGAAAGCGTCGACCAGCTTCCCGCGATTCTGGCCCTCGATTGCAACTACGTTCAGGGCTTTCTCTTTTCCAAGCCGGTCAACGCGCAGGAGGCCACGGCCATGCTCGCCCATGCACCGTGCTGGCGCAACCTGACCCAACCAGATCCCAAGTCCGAGTCCAAGCCCAAACCCGAGAGAGCCCTGGCATCAGTCAATTGACGCCCGCGAGCCTGTGTCGAATCTGAATCGCATTCGGTGTCTAAAACCAGTCAACGCGGTCTGAATTGACCATTAGCCGATCGCGCGTGTCGCGAGATTTCCCAATTGCGCTCATTCCACGCGCAAAAAGCACGGCAGAATCGCCAGAATCGCTGCGAAAACGGGCGCCGGCGCGGTATGATGCCGGAGTTCGGTCGGGTTGCGCCTCTGGCAAAGATGCGTGCGACTGTGGGGCTTCACGAACCAGGGCAGCGTGCCATCCGGGCATTGCCCTGCGAAGCGCGCACCGAATTGTGCACAAGCGATCTCATTTTGCTAAAGCGGAGCGAATTGGAATGAAGACTCATTGGAACAAGCTCGCAGGCGCCATCGTTATACCGGTCATTCTGTCTGGATTCATCACTCTGGTTTCGACTGCAGACGCACTAGGACAGACGTGGATATCCCGCGTCAATGGCAATTTCAGCGACCCGGCAAACTGGGCGGGCGGGCAAGTGCCGGTCTCCGGCCCATCGACTGAGCTTACCTTCACCAATCTGGGGCACTCGTCCTATCGCGCGTTCAACGACTTGGGCACGCTGGAAGTCGGGGGAATCACGTTTCACACGCGGACGGGAACGGCCACGTTCATCGGCCAGACCGGCAGCACGCTGCAATTCGGCGACGATTCATTCATTCGTACGACCGACATCGGGCTCTTCCGCTTCGGCGGCGTGACCGGCGTGGTGAATAGCTGGGATTTGACGGGCAACCTTACGCTCGAAGCGCAGTCCTACGGCACGACGTTTATCGCCTCGCCTGTCTCCGGCATCGGCTCACTCACTGTTGCCTCGACGGGGCCCACCGAAATTGACGGCTTCTTCCGACTCGAAGGCGCCAATTCCTACTCAGGTGGCACATTTCTGAACAGCGGCGTCCTGGAAATCAGCAATGCGGGTTCGCTGGGCAGCGGGATGGTCACCGCCAACGGCGGCATTCTTCGCTCCACCGCGAGCCTCACGGTCAGCAACAGCATCCTCGCCGACAGCGACCTGAAGCTGCGCCCCATCAGCGGAATGACACTCAGCGGCGTAATCAGCGGCGCGGGCGGAATCGACGTGCGATCGGTCGGCACGGCCGCCAGCACCATGACCGTGACCGGCGCGAACACATACAGCGGACCCACGGTGATCGACCGGCCTGTGGCTTCCGGGGCTCCATCCGGCGTGTCGGGCATCAAAGCGGGCGGCATCACCGTGAGCGGCGCTGCAGGGCAGATCGTCAATTCGAGTCAGTATGACATTCGCAACGGTGGCGAGCTGCGGGTCGATAACGCAGCGGGCGTCGTGAACCGGTTGAACGACACTGCGCCGGTCAACCTCGTGAACGGCCGTATTTCCGCCATCGGCAACGGCACCGGTGGGAACCTGACCACCGAGCGCGTCGGGAACATGACCATCGACGGCATGGGAATTCTGTTCGTCAATGGCGGCAACGGCGGCGTGACTTTCAGCGCGCCACAGCTCACCCGCATCGGACGAGCCTCGATGATGCTCACGCTTGGGAATGCCAATTCGAGCTTTGTTGTCGACACGGCGCCGACTCTGATCAACGGAATCGTCCCCTGGATCGCGGGTATCACCGGCACGCTCATCACCTCGCCGCGCGATCTCGTGACCTACGACAGCGGCGCCTATCGCACCCTAACCACCGGCGAGTACGCCGCCAACCTCACCGACGGCCCGACCGCCAACGTCAAGATCACAAGTACGACCAACAACGATGATGTCGTGGACATCAACGCGCTCGTGGTCGGCACGAGCACAATGACCAGCGTGGGCATCACCGGCACAGGAACTATTCGGCCGGCCAGCGGCGCGGTTGTGCTGGTGGGCAACGTTCCTATCACGAACAATTTTGACTTCGGCGCGTCCGAGGGCATTCTTCACGCCGGGAACATCGCCGTGATCGATGGCGTTCTCGCTGGGACCAACGGCATCACCAAGAGCGGCGATTTCTCGCTGGCGACCAGCGCGGCCCACACGTACACCGGCGTGACAACCATCAACGCCGGCGGTTTTCGATTCACGCATCCCAACACATTCGACAGCACCAGCGGCTTCGTGAACAGCACGGCCGGCGGTGGCGAACTCGTCCCCAGTCTCGAATACCGCGGTGTGGGAACGACCGTGATTGACAAACCGGCAAACGTGCTATCGGGCGCCTTCCGCCTCGCCGCGACCACGGCCGGCAGCAACGCACTTGAGTACGCCGGGGTGATCTCCGGCCCGGGCGCCGTGTATCTGGAATCCACCACGACCAATACCGGACGGCTAATCCTCTCGAATGACAACACCTACAGCGGCGGAACGCGGATCTTCAACGCCGAAGTTGAGCTCAACCGCGACAGCAACCTCGGCGACCCCGACGGCATGCTCGAGTTTCTCGGCACTTCCGGAGCGGACCTCCAGTTGACCGGAGACTGGATCACCAGCCGGCCTATTCGCGTGCTTCGCGTAACGACGATCAACACCAACGGACATGACATGGTCTGGAGCGGGCGCATCGACTCTGACTCCAACCTTGACAAGATCGGCGAAGGTACATGGCTTATCGAGCCGGACGGCATCGCCAACGGCGGCGCGGCCGGCTGGGACGTGGGTACGGCGACGTCGACCTCGTTCACGACCGGCGGGCGCGTGGAGATCAATGGGCACGTGCGCATGAACTGGAGCGTCTGGGACGGCACGCTCGCGGTCAACGGAACCACGCGCATCCTCAACACCTTCGGCCTGGGCGGCGGACAGGCCATCCTCGCCCCCGGCGACATCGGCGGTCCGGGCATCGGCATCACCGAAGCCTGGAGCAGCTCGATCGCCCTGGGCACGCGCATCGAATTTGACCTGGGCGATCAAAGCGATCTGATTCGCCTGGTGACGACGCTCGGCCGCGGATCAAGCGGCACGGGTCAAGTCATGTTCGACTTCCGCGTAGGCGCCGGCATCTCGACAGATACCTACACGTTGATCGAGTTCTTTGACCATCAAAGTGCGGGAACCACATTTCTGGTTTCGGACTTCGGATTTACCTCCGACCTTCCCGGCCTCGACGGTGTGTTCGACCTGATCCAACTTCCCGACGGGACGCGAGCGCTTACGTTCACGGTGACGGACCTTCCTTGCCCGTCGCTCGGCGATATGAACTGCGACTGCGAGATCAACATCGCCGATGTGCCGGCCTACGTGCTGGCCCTGCTTGATCCCGACGACTATGCGACGATGTACCCCGCGTGCGACATCGCCAACGGCGATCTGAACGACGACGCCAACGTCAACGGGTTGGATGTCCAGGGCTTCGTTGATCAGTTGCTGACGCCCTGAGAATGAAATAGTGATGTCCTACACGGGGGATCGAGCAGCACCATTCGTCCATCGCAAGTTGGGCCATGGTGCGTGTCTCTACTGCACGCGATTCCCTGCCGGCACAGGCGGTTCCAGCCCGAGGAATCTCGTGGCCGCATTCTGTGCGAGAATTCCTGTTCGACGTACAGGTTTCGTCGTCGATAACGTCGTTTGCCGAAGATGCAACTCAGCATCGCCGGCACCAGGGGCCCCGTTCTCATGCCGCAATGGCCGAAGCCTTATCACGGTGTCGGCTGTGCGGCAGGCGGCGTGGAGGTCACGGTCACGCGGCCGATCGGACTGAGTCGCGGGGCGTGAAATCACAGCCTCGCCTGACTTCGGGGCCGGGGATTGAACGGCGCCGTGCAGTCCCAACTGGCAAACAAGGTAACAGACTTTTTTCTAAAAAACTCGAAAGACTATCGCTCTTCAAATTCAGCCGTGAAGTGCCGCAGCATGGGAGGCTCGCTGACGATCTTGAGGCCGCGAAGTTCGTTTCGTCGCTCAAAGAGCATCGTCGCCGCTTCGATGACATAGTCCATGTGGCTCTGCGTATAGACACGGCGCGGTATGGCCAGGCGAACAAGCTCAAGGCGCTGCGACGGCGCCGCAACTCCGGCTGACTTCGAACCAGATTGAGCGCCTTCCGAATTCGCGCCGTCCGCAGCAGGTCGGCCGCCGAACATAACCGAGCCGATTTCCACGGCGCGAATGCCCGCCATTCGATAAAGCCCGCATACCACGGCCTGTCCCGGAAATTCTTCGCGCGGAATGTGGGGACAAAACGCGGCCGCGTCCATGAAAATGGCATGTCCGCCCGGCGGCTCGACGATCGGGATTCCCGCGGCGCGCAGCTTTTCGCCGAGATACTCCACGCTTCGAATTCGGTATGACAGATAGTCCTCGTGAACGACCTCCTCGAAACCCTGGGCCATCGCTTCCAGGTCCCGACCGGCCAGCCCGCCGTAGGTGACAAAGCCCTCCGTCAGAATCAATAGATTGCTCGCACGATAGAACAAGTCCTTGTCCCGCAGCAGCAAGAGGCCGCCAATATTGGCCAGTCCGTCCTTCTTTGCGCTGATTGTCGCCCCATCGGCCAGGTCGAATGTCTGGCGAACGATGTCGCGAATGGAGACGCTTGCCATGCCGGGCTCGCGCTGGCGAACAAGGGCCGCATTCTCCGCAAAACGACACGCATCGAGAAAGAGCGGCAGTCGATGGCGATTGCACACAGCGCGGACGGCCCGCAGGTTTTCCAGGCTGACCGGCTGACCGCCGCCGCTGTTGTTGGTGATGGTCACCATCACCAGCGGAATTCGTGCGACGCCGACTTCGGCGATAAGGCGCTTCAGCGCTGCCACATTCATGTTGCCCTTGAACGGAAAGGGATTGCCCGGCGTCAGGGCTTCGGGAATTGGAAGGTCCACCGCACGGGCCCCGCTGTGCTCGATGTTGGCACGGGTCGTGTCGAAATGGCCGTTGTTGGGCACAACCTTGTCCGGTCCGCCGACCAGCTCGAAGAGGATGCGTTCACTGGCCCGACCCTGGTGAGTCGGAAGGATATGGTGAAAGCCGGTCAGTTCCTCGACGCGTGCCTGAAAGCGATAGAAGCTTGACGCCCCGGCATACGATTCGTCACCGCGCATGATGCCCGCCCATTGCTCCGATGACATCGCGCCGGTGCCGCTGTCAGTCAACAGGTCGATGATGACGTCTTCAGCGCGAATGAGGAACAGGTTGAAACGGGCCTTCCGCAGGATGTGCTCCCGCTCCTCGGCGGTGTTCATGCGGATGGGTTCAACAGACTTGATGCGAAACGGCTCGATGATCGTCTTCATGGTCCGATCTCTTATGGTTGTGCTCATCAATCGAAGTGGTCATCACGAGCGAATCACGCGGTTACCCTCGACCGGCTCAAATCGAGCCTGGAAGAATCTTAAATGTTTGGGTTCATGCGTGAGTTTCAGCCCGACGATCTGATCGCGGCTTTCGAACAGCGCAATGACCGATTCGGCTGTGACATCCATGTGAGCCTGTGTATAGACACGTCTCGGAATTGTCAGCCGGACAAGTTCCAGTTTCGGAAACAAGTTCTTGCCCGTGACAGGGTCTCGACCGGCGGACACGCCGCCGCGCTCCATGGATCGCACGCCGGATTCCACGTAAAGCGCCGCGGCCAAAGTCTGAGCAGGAAACTGTTCGCGCGGGATGTGCGGCAGGAATTCCGCCGCGTTGACGAACACGCCATGTCCACCGATGGGGCGAACGATGGGGACGCCGGCTTTGCGCAGCAGTTCGCCGAGGTACTCCACCTGTCCGATGCGCGCTCGCATGTGGTCGAACTCGACGGATTCGCGGATGCCGATGGCCATGGCCTCCATGTCGCGGCCGGCCAGGCCACCGTAGGTATGAAGTCCCTCGTAGACAACGACCAGATTGCGGGCCGCATCGGCCATATCGTCGTCATTCAACGCCAGAAAGCCGCCAATGTTGACGAGGCAATCCTTCTTGCCTGACATGGTACAGCCATCCGAATATGAGCAGAATTCGCGAAGGATCTCGGGAAGCGATTTGTCGGCGTATCCCTTCTCGCGCATCTTGATGAAGTAACAGTTCTCCACCGCCCGCGTGGCGTCGAGGATCACGCTGATGTCATAGTGATGGCACAGCGCCGCGGCTTCGCGCAGATTGGCCATGCTGATCGGCTGGCCGCCGGCCATGTTGACCGTTGCGCCGACGCACAGGTATGGAATCCGACGCAAGCCCACTTCATCGATCAGTCGTCTTAACTTATCAAGATCTATGTTACCCTTGAACAGGAACTCGCTGTGGGGATCGTGGGCTTCGTCGACGATGACGTCAACAAACGTCCCGCCTGCGAGTTCCTGATGCAGTTTGGTGGTGGTGAAATACATGTTGCCGGGAATGCGGTCCCCCTGCTTGATGCACATGCGGCTGAGGATGTGCTCGGCCCCGCGGCCCTGATGGGTGGGGATGACGTGCTTATAGCCATAGTGCTCACGCACCACGCTCTCGAGGTGATAGAAATTGGCTGATCCGGCATATGCCTCGTCGCCGAGCATCATTCCCGCCCATTGACGGTCGCTCATCGCCGACGTGCCGGAGTCGGTCAGCAGATCGATATAGACATCTGCGCTACGCAACAGAAAAGTGTTGAAGCCTGCTTCCGCGATTGCCCGCTCACGTTCGTCGCGGGTGGTCATTCGAAGGGGTTCGACCATCTTGATTTTGTACGGTTCCGCCCAGGATCGCTTTGTCATGGTGTGCCTTTCATTTGTTGGGCCGAAGACGGGATTCCGCCGCCAGGAATTGCACGGCATCAAATGGAAAAGATCACTTGTGCGGCGGGGACATCACGCGATTGGATTCGTCGGATCGACGGCGGCATCCACCCTCAATGCCGGCATTACGCGCGCCATTCGCATGCTCAGGAGTGGGTCATCGCTGGGACTTTTTTCACGGCAGTCGAAGAAGCGGCTGCCATGCAGCGAGTGCATCATGACCATGCGGAGTCGCCGAAGATTGGGAAACCAACCCGCGCAGCATCATAGCTTTTCTTTGGGACCGGAGCGAGCACGCACCCTTTTTGCTGCCGTGTCGGAAATCGCTTACCAAGCCGAAACTTGGGGCGAATCCCGATTGATTTTTTCTGGCCCAGCCTCTTCACCGCGCCTTTTGTCACTCGGAGGGGATTACTGTCGTAAACTTCTGTCATTCATGGACATATGATCAACGCCACAATGCTCTTCAACGTCGGTCAGGCTTGTGAGGAAAATGCGTCCAAACCCGATGGGGTGTCATCGCCGTCGATCGTGCGGCTGCGACCATTCTCCCGCTGGCACACCCCACATAGACTAGTTACATGATCTTCGCCGCATGGTGGCAGAACGTCGGCAGCACGCTTCGGGCGGAGTTTGCCGATCTGGCGGATCCGGTCTGGGTGACGCAGGTCGTGGTCCGCCTGCTTATTGCTGCGATCCTGGGCGGCATCCTGGGATACGAGCGAGAAAAGCGGGGCAAGGCAGCCGGGCTGCGGACGCACATGCTGGTCGCGCTGGGGTCGGCCCTGTTCGTACTGGTGCCGCAACACATCGGCGTGTCAGTCGACCATCTGACGCGCGTGATTCAAGGCGTGGTCGCCGGGATCGGCTTCCTCGGCGCCGGCAGCATCATCAAGGGCAGTAGTGAAGAGTCCATCAAGGGCCTGACCACGGCTGCCGGCATCTGGCTGACCGCGGCGATCGGCGTGGCAGCCGGCCTGGGTCGGGAAGCGACAGCCGTCTTATGCACACTGCTCGCGTTGTTGATCATTTCACTCCTGCCGCGGGTGGAACGGCTTCTTGAGCGACGTGAGAATTCGCGCTCCTGATTCCGTAGACAGAGCTGGGCAGTTCACACGCATATCTTCTCAATCAGTCGTTTAGCGACCGCGTTTCTGCTTTACGTCCGGTAATTTCAACACCTCTATCGTCTGATGACGGATAATCCCTCATTCGAATCCGCTTCATTTGGGGCATTCTGTTCTGACAGGCTGGGGCGTCGGAACACCGGGCAACGTTGGCTTTCAGAGCAATGGGAACGTTGAGCAGTCGGTCCGCGCAGCGCCACGGCCCTGTGGGGCCATGCGCGCCATCTTCCGCGCGGATATTTATAGACGCTGGAATCTCGTTCCAACCCCTCGGTGGTTGCTATGACGGCAGTCGCTATTCCAATTCGTCAAACACGGACGCGCTCCAACGGGCCGGGGCAATCGCGTTTGCTCGCAGCCTCGGGCGTGCTGGAGCGACTGCGCGAACAACTTGCGGCAGTGGCCCAGGGCCGATCGGAACCGGAGGTCGTGAAGACCGCATGGTCGGCGGTGAATGAAGCGCTGCCGGGCGGCGGCCTGGCGCGCGGAGCCTTGCATGAATGGATCGGTACCGTCGAGACGTCAGACGAGTCCAGCGCATCCGATGACCACGCCGGTCGCGATGAAAACCACTGCTTGAAGCAGTGGCACACCGATGAAAACCGCGGCTTGAAACAGTGCCGCGCCGGTGGATACCGCCGTTCGATCTCCGCCGGCGCGGGCTACCGCCGGCAGGGGTGGAATCCACCACTGGGAATCCTTCAGCATCTCGTGCGGCAGTCGCAGGCGTCGTCGCCAGCCTCGGGCATTGTCTGGATCGGCCCGGCCGTCCAGCCCTATCCCATCGCACTCGCCGCGCATGCGCCGGCCGTCGAGTCGCTGCTGGCGCGTTCCATCTTTGTGCGGGCCGTGCGACCGGTCGAGCGATTGTTCGTGACCGAGATGGTGCTGCGCAGCCGCGCGGCGAAGACGGTGATCGCCGACGGCAGCGGCTTCAACCTGACGGCCACGCGCCGGTTGCAACTCGCCGCCGAGACGGGGTCCACCCTCTGCCTGATCGCCCGACCGCCCTGGGACGAGGAGGAACTCTCCGCCGCGCGAACGCGGTGGCGCATCCGCGGCACGCCGTCGCCGGGGCGCCAGCAACGATGGATCGTCGAACTCCTGCGCTGCAAGGGAATGCAGTCGATCGGCCCCGACGCGTGCCCCACGTGGACGCTGGAGCGCGACCATGCGACGTGCCATGTCAGTCTGGCTTCCGACGTGGTCGACGGACATCGTCCGTCACCGGCTGCGTCGGGATGGCAGCGTTCCGGCTGAGGCTGGCGGCGGGTGGCGCACGGGCGTCATTCTGCTGACGCAGCGCATCGCCACGCGCGAGATCATCGCGCGGTGCTGCGCGCGATCGGCAGCCCTGGGCGTGCGGCTGGGCATGGACCTGTCGCATGCGCGGGCACTGATCCCCGCGTCCGTGCATCCGCACATCGAAGAATACAAACCGCAACATGAAGCCGCGGTGCTGCACAAACTGGCCTGCTGGGCCCTGCGGTTCGCGCCGGTCGTCGCGGTCGATCCGCCCGATGGCCTGCTGCTCGACATCACCGGCCTCGCGCCGCTGTATCCCGGAAGCGGCGAGCGGGGATTGACGCGGGCGGTGGGCCTGGCCCTGTGCAAGTGGGAACTGTCGGTGCGCATGGCCGTCGCATCGACGTTCGCCTGCGCCCAGGCCCTGGCCCGATTCGCGGAGGCCGGCGTCACGATCGCGCCGTCCGGCGAGGATGAAAAACTGCTCGCGCCACTGCCGGTGGAGGCGCTGCGGCTTGAGGCGGGCATCGAGTCGGCGCTCAGGGAAGTCGGACTGACCCGCGTGGGCGATGTGCTCAATCTGTCGCATTCGGCGCTCGCCGCCCAGTTCGGCGATGAATTGCTCCGCCGAATTGATCGAGCGTTGGGCACGGCCGCGGAGATCATCGAGCCTGTCCGCCTCGATCCGCCGCCGCGCATCGAGTTGCTCTTCGACGGCGCGACCGATCGCTGGGATGCGCTGGAGGCTGCGGCGCGCGACGTATTGGACAGGCTTGTTGCAGCGCTGGTATCGCGCGGACAAAGCGCCCGGCGGCTGGATCTGGAGGTACTTCGCCCGCAGGGCCCGCGCGAGCACGTTTGCATCAAACTCAGCCGAGCCAGCCGGGCCCGCAGGCATCTGTGGGCCATGCTTCACACCCGCCTGGAGCGGATCGATACCCAGGCGGGCGTCGAGGGTGTGGCCCTGACAGCGGGCGATCTCGAGTGGTTCAAACACCAGCAAATCGGCTTTTCGTCTTTTTGTGACGATGCGGGCGATGAGAGCGCCTGGGGCGAACTGATGGACAACCTCGTGAACCACGTCGGCGCGAATCGCGTCGTGCGGTTCGAGCCGGCTGAATCGCATCTGCCCGAGCGGGCGTTTCGCGAGACGCCCATCATGGAGGATACCAGTCGCACAACGTCCGCCGCCGTCACCACCGCCGATCGCCCGACGCGGCTGTTCGAGCGCCCCCGCCCCGCGCGGGTGATGGCCCTCACGCCGGACGGACCGATTCTCAGTATTTCCTACGATGGTCGAGATCGGCGCGTGATCTATTGCGAAGGACCGGAGCGGATCGGCCCGGAGTGGTGGCGCTGGCCGCCGACGGGCGAGCACGGCGGCGGGCCGCCACCCGATCGCGATTACTTCACCGTGCAACTCGAGGATGGAACCCGGCAGTGGGTCTGCCGCCAGGTCGGCACGGGTCGGTGGTTCATTCACGGCGACTGGATTTGAGTCATGCCCGATGTGCAATTTCCCAAGTTGCGGCCGCATCCCTTTCGCAGCAGCGGCGACGTTGTGCAAACGCACGAACACGACGATTCGCCCGACGGCGGCTATGCCGAGTTGTGCGTCACCAGCAATTTCACGTTTCTCTGCGGCGCGAGCCATCCCGAGGAGTTCATGCAGACGGCCGCCGATTGGAGCTACCGGGCCGTCGCGATCACCGATCTGCATTCGCTGGCCGGCGTGGTGCGCGCCCATGTCGCCGCGAAGCAGGCCGGCATGCAGTTCATCCTGGGCGCGCGGCTGCGCCTTGAGGACCTCGACGGCATTTCCATCCACGTCTATCCGACCGATCGCGTGTCCTACGGACGCCTCTGCCGGCTGCTGACGGTCGGCAAACGTCGCACCGAAAAAGGCGCATGCCGCCTGATGCTGAATGACGTGATCGCCCATGCCGACGGCCTGCTGGCCATCGCGCTGCCCGATGCCGACCGGTACGACGACGGCGAAGCGGCCCTGCGGCAATTGCGTTCGATCTTTGATGCCGATCGGCTCTCGCTGGGCGCCTGCATGCGCTACGACGCCGATGACGCGCGGCGGTTGGAATGCACTGTCCGGCTGGCGCGACGGATCGACGTGCCGCTCGTGGCCACCAACAACGTTCACTACCACGTACCCGATCGACGGCCGTTGCAGGACGTGCTCACCTGCGTTCGACACGGTTGCACGCTGTCGGAAGCAGGTTTTCGACTGGCGGCCAACGCCGAGCGGCATTTGAAGACGCCTGCCGAAATGCGACGGCTGTTTCGCTCGATTCCCGGGGCGGTCGATCGCACCCTGGACATCGCGGAGCGCGCCGCCGGCTTCAATCTCGATCAACTTCGCTACGAATATCCCAGCGAAGTCGTGCCCGAAGGCCTGACCGCCATGCAGCATCTGACCGATCTGGCATGGCAGGGCGCGGCGGAGCGATACCCCGAGGGGATATCAGACAAAATAATAAAACAGGTCAATTACGAACTGCGGCTGATCGAGGAACTCAATTATGCCCCCTACTTTTTGACAGTTCACGATCTGGTCTCCTTCGCGCGGGGCCGCGGCATCCTCTGTCAGGGGCGCGGGGCCGCGGCCAACTCGGCGGTCTGCTTCTGCCTCGGTGTCACTTCGGTCGATCCCGAGTACATCGACGTACTGTTCGAACGCTTCGTCAGCAGAGAACGCGACGAGCCGCCGGACATCGATATCGACTTCGAACACGAGCGCCGCGAGGAGGTCATTCAATACATCTATGGCAAATACGGCCGCGACCGGGCCGCACTGACCGCCGAGGTGATCTCCTACCGCCGGCGCAGCGCGATCCGCGACGTCGGCAAGGCCATGGGCCTGTCGCTCGATCTGGTCGATCTGATGGCCAAGAGCATCGAATGGTGGGACGAGGGACGATTCGACCCCGCGCGGCTGCGCGAGATGGGCCTGAATCCCGACGACGACACCCTGCGACTCATGATGCGGCTGACGCACGAGATTTCCGCATTTCCACGACATTTGTCGCAACACGTCGGCGGCTTCGTCATCTCGCAGGGCCCGCTCTGCGAACTGGTTCCCATCGAAAACGCCGCGATGGCCGATCGCACTGTCATCGAATGGGACAAGGACGACATCGACGCCCTGGGCCTGCTGAAGGTGGACGTGCTGGGGCTGGGGATGCTCACGGCGCTGCGGCGGTGTCTGGACATGGTGAATGCGCGGCGAAATGTCGAGGGGGCTCAACAACAAGGTGTCAAGGTGTCGAGGTGTCGAGGTGTCGAGGAAGAAAAGGGGAGTAGTTATGAAGATTCGATCGTATCGGGATCTCATCGTGTGGCAGAAGGCGAAGGTGCTTTGCAAGATGGTTTATCAGGCAACCGAAAAGATGCCACGGGCGGAGATCTTCGGGCTGACGGCGCAGATGCGGCGGGCAGCGGTATCGATTCCATCGAACATCGCCGAGGGTTACAACCGCAAGACCCGGCCGGAGTACATGCGCGGCCTGAGAGTAGCCAGCGGCTCCCAGGCGGAACTGTCCACCCAGTGGGAGATTGCAATGGAACTGGGGATGATCCAGCCGGATGCATCCATCGAGGCGCTTTTAACAGAAATCGACCGAATGCTGTTTGCGCTGATCTCCAGCCTGACGACGAAGTCGTAACCCCTCCCCCCTCGACACCTCGACACTTCGACACCTTGACACCTCGCCCCCTCCAACTCCACACCATCCCCCCGGAGGACCCACAGACCTACGAAATGATCCAGCGGGCCGACACCGTCGGCGTCTTTCAGATCGAGAGCCGGGCGCAGATGTCGATGCTGCCGCGGCTCAGGCCGGCGTGTTTCTACGATCTGGTGATTGAAGTCGCCATCGTGCGGCCCGGGCCGATTCAGGGCGACATGGTTCATCCCTACCTGCGGCGGCGCAACGGGTTGGAGCCGGTCGAACACATACATCCGTCTCTGGATGAGGTGCTGGACAAGACACTCGGCGTGCCGCTCTTTCAGGAGCAGTGCATGGCCCTCGCGGTGAAGGCCGCGGGGTTTACGCCGGGCGAGGCCGATCAACTCCGCCGTGCCATGGCCGCGTGGAAACGCAAGGGCGATCAGATCGTCCGCTTCGGTCAGAAACTCATCTCCGGCATGGTGGCCAACGGCATCCCGCGCGAGTTCGCCGAACGGTGCTTCCAGCAGATCCAGGGTTTCAGCGAGTACGGTTTTCCCGAGAGTCACGCCGCGTCGTTCGCATTGCTGGTGTACGCCTCGGCCTGGCTCAAGCGGCACCATCCGGCCGAGTTCACGGCGGCATTGCTCAACAGCCAGCCGATGGGCTTCTACGCCCCGGCCCAACTGGTCCGCGACGCCGTGGAGCATGGCGTCGTCGTGCGGCCGGTGGACGTGAATCACAGCGGATGGGATTGCTCGATCGAGCCGGACGGCGCGGTGCGGCTGGGGATGAACCGGGCAAGCGGCGTCGGCGAGGAAGAGGCGTGGAAAATTGAGACCACGGTCGCGAATTGCGGGCCATTCAGAAACATGCTGTCGCTGTGGCGGGAGAGCGGCGCCAGGGCGGTCGCCTTCCGCCGGCTCGCCGCCGCCGATGCGTTCGGCTCGATGGGCCTGTCGCGACAGAAGGCCCTGTGGCAGGCGCGGGCGTTGAAAGACGACATTCTGCCATTATTTGAAGCGGAACTCGACGCAGCCCGGCCGGAAGAGGCCCCCGCCCTGCCGCCCTTTTCGATCGCCCGCGAGGTGGTCGTTGATTATGTCGCCACCGGGCTGTCGCTGCGGCATCATCCGGTCTCGTTTCTCCGCGAGGAACTGCGCGAGGCGGGTGTGATTGTCTGCTCCGACCTGCGTGATCCGGCAAAGACACCGGCCGGCAGACTGGTCGCCGTCGCGGGCTTGGTGCTGGTCCGCCAGCGTCCGGGCACGGCCAAGGGCGTGACGTTCATGACGCTGGAGGATGAAACGGGGATCGCGAACATCGTGGCCTGGGCGCAAGTGTATGAACGGAATCGCAGGGCGGCGGGCGAAAACCTGCTGATCATCCACGGCGAAGTGCAGCGCGAAGGCGAGGTCGTGCACGTCGTGGCAAGGAAATTCATGCGATTTGTCGCCCGCAAGACGAACGCCGTTACCGAGAATCTCGCCGTCGCATCGCGCGATTTCCGATGACCCAAGCAGGCCGCGCCGAATCGATCTCAAGCCACGCCCTTCATGTCGGTCTGTCAGGTGCGAGCCTGTTCTCCTCAAAGCCTCAATCAACGCCCGCGACGCAATCCGGATCGTCATTCCGCGGACTGTTGACGTGCTTGCTGACACGCGTCATTTTCATCTGATCGGACGCGAACGGCCGCAGCAGCGCCTTCAATGCGTCCGCCGGCGACGCGGAATCCAGCCAGGCATCGAAATCGCCGGAGGCCAGAATGACCGGCATGCGATCATGAAAGGGCGCGATGAGATCGTTTGCGGAAGTGGTAATGATCGTGAATGACTCGATCGTCGCGCCGTCGGGCCCGGTCCATCGCTCCCACAATCCGGCGAAGGCCAGCGGCGTCTCATCCTTGCGCTGAATGTAGTAGGGCTGCTTGCCCTGATCGTCGGTCTTGGACCATTCATAGAAACCGCTCGCCGGCACGATGCAGCGGCGCTTGCGGAAGGCCTCGCGAAACGCCGGTTGCGTGGCGACAGTCTCGGCCCGGGCGTTGATCGTGCGATACTGGATCTTGGCGTCCTTGGCCCAATGCGGAATCAACCCCCACCGCAGCATCGCGACTTCGCGCTCGCCCGCGTCGCCCTGGCGCACCACGGTCGCCGTGCCGGGCGCGCTGGCCCGGTGCAGGCGAATGATCGGCACGTCCTGCGAGGGCGCGATGTTGTACCGCGGCTTGAAGGGCCCGGCCTCGACGTCGAAATGGGCCGCCAGTTCCTTCGCATCAACGACGAACGTGAATCGACCGCACATGCGCGCATCATACTGCAATGGGCTGCACGAACCGGTGCGAAGAATGGTCACGTGGGCGAAAGCTTCAGCAAATCATGCCTGGCGCTGTCGACAAGGGCTTGAACGCCGGGATGGTGGAACTTTCGCTGCATCGTGATGGCAAAGAACTGCTCTTTGATGTCGGCCCGGCCGACAACAGCGACCTGGTACTGCCTGCAGATTTCGCGTTCGATCGCCGTCGGACCGGCAAAACACCCGAGACCCTGCTGTGCAAACACCTTGAGCAGCGCGCTGTCATCAAACTCGCCCACAACCTGCGGGCGCACAAGATGGGCCTCAAACCAGCGGTCCAGCGATCGCCGCAGGCTGTTGCTTTTCGTTGGAAGAAGCCAGTTCACGCTATTCAACGAACCGGGAAACCGTCGGCGAAGACCGGAAGCCTGGCGCTTGGATGCAAAAAAGCTTACGCCGCACTGACCGAGCGGGTGATTGAAAGCCCGGGTGTGCGCATGCGGCGGAATCGGGGCATCGGAGATCACAAGGTCGAGATCGTGCGAACTGAGCCGGGTCAGAAGTATGTCGAGCGTGCCTTCCATGCACACCCAGCGCAATGAAGGACGCGACAGAACCGGCGCCAGCAACCGATACGCCACGAGCTTGGGCACGCCGTCAACGACACCCACATTCAGCCGCAGAGAAGGATCCACCCGCCCCTTCATCGTGTCCACGAACTCGCGACCCAAGTTGAAGATGTCATCGGCGTATCGAACAGCCTGCCGGCCTGCATCCGTCAGGCTCAACCGCCGGCCGGAACGTTCGAACAACTGAATCCCCAGCGACCTCTCCAGCGAATGCACCTGCATGGACAAAGTGGACGCGGAAAGGCCGAGGCGCTCGCCTGCAGCCGCCAGGGAACCTTCGCGTGCAACCGTCCAAAAATAGAGCAAGTGGTGGTAGTTGAGCCAATTCATGCCAACAGAATACTTCGAAATAATCGAAGATTCAATCCAGAACTTTCTAATTGTCACAAGTAATTCTGGTTCGTATCCTAAGAGACTAGATTGAATTGGAAATGACTTGGGCGCGGTTGCACGGAACACGATTTGCTTCAGCACATGACAGATCAGTCCAAACACTCGAATCATGAAGATCCGGGGTTCCTGGAGTTCGCCCGCCGCCTGCTCCACCACCTTCAGCCGGAACGCCGGGACATCGCGCTGATCGTCATGTTCGCACTGATCCTCAGCGTACTGGCCCTGGCCACGCCCATCGCAGTGCAATCGCTCGTCAACTTCGTCTCATTCGGCGGGATGATTCACACGCTTGCGGTACTGGGCGCTTTGTTGTTCGGCGTCCTGGCGCTGGCCGGCGCCATTCGGGTGCTTCAAACATACGTCGTGGAAAACCTGCAGCAGCGCCTGATGGTGCGCGTCGTTGCCAAACTCGCCGACCGGCTGCCGCGCGTCACCCTCGAGGACTTCTACGCGTCCAACGGCCCCGAACGCGTCAATCGTTTCTTCGAGATCGTCGTCATCCAGAAGATCGCCGCGACGCTTCTGCTCACCGGCACCTCGCTCGTCCTGCAGGCCCTGGCCGGACTGATCATTCTCGCGTTTTATCACCCCTTCCTCCTTGCGCTAGACGTGATACTGGTCACCCTGATCGCCGGTGTCCTTTTCATCGGCGGCCGCGGCGCCATTCGCACGGCCTATCACGAGTCCAAAGCCAAATATGCGATCGCCGGCGCCCTCGAGGAAACCGCCCGGCACCCGCTCGTCTTCAAGCTCGCCGGTGCCAACGTCTTCGCGCACCGACGGCTCGATGAACTCGCCAAGCAATACGTGCTGGCCCGAAAGAAGCATTTTGCCGTCGTCATGCGACAGGTGATTGGATTCGTGACGCTTCAAGCCCTGACAGCCACCGCCCTTCTCACCTTGGGCGGCTGGCTTGTCATTCAGGGCGAATTGACCCTCGGCCAGCTTGTCGCAGCCGAACTGATAGTCTCGAACGTACTTGCGTCATTCTCAAAAATGAGCGGCAAACTCGAGGCCGTCTACGACATCTGCGTCGGTGCGGCCAAGCTCGACGAACTGCTCGACCTGCCGCTGGAACGAACGGGAGGCTGCACTCACGAAGTGATTGGTCAGGGCCGCGGGCTTGAAATAAAGGGTGTTTCGTTCGGTTTCCCCGGACACCCCGACATCATTTCCAACCTCACCTTCACGCTGAGACCCGGTCATCACCTTGTCATCTCGGCAGACGATGGCAGCGGCAAGACCCTGCTTGCCGAAATGCTCCTGGGCATGCGCACACCGACCCGGGGTCGAATCGAACTGGATGGTTTCGATCTCCGCGAACTGAGTCTGGCGTCCTTGCGGGAAAAAGTGATCTGTGCTCGAGACTGCGAGGTGATCGAGGCATCGATCGAAGACAACATTCGCATGGGACGCTCCAGCCTGACCGCATCGTGCATCTTCGCGGCGCTGGACCAGGTGGGCTTGCTGCAGGAAATCCGGGCACTCCCGGATGGAATCAGCACCAGGCTCAGCCATTCGGGAAGCCCGCTTTCGGTCAGTCAACTTCGGCGCCTGATGGTGGCCCGCGCGCTTGCCAGTCAACCGCGACTCCTGATTCTCGACTGCATCCTCGACGAAGTGGATGACGCGTCGCGGGAACGTCTGACCGCGGCCCTGGCCAAGACTGATCCAAACATGGCAGTCCTCATCCTTACGCGACGCGCGGACACGGCCATCTCCGATCAGCCGCCGCTCGTCCTCGGTCGAGGCCAGAGCCCAATCAAGTCGGCCGACCCCGTGGACGAGTTTGCACAAGTTCAGAGCTAGCGGACAGATTCATGGCACACATCGCACCACAACCGAACGACCCCGGAACTCAAATGGAGTTCACCGCGCTAACGCTCGTCGAGCGCCCGCGGTGGATCAAACCCTTCAGTGTCACCCTCGGTATCGCATTTGCGCTCATGCCCATCGGGATGATCTGGCTGCCCTGGCAGCAAAACATTCGCGGGTGGGGTCGGGTGATTGCCATGGCGCCGCTCGAGCGCCAGCAAACCGTGAAGGCGGCCATTAACGGGCGCGTGGTGCGTTGGTGGGTGCGCGAAGGATCGGCCGTGGAGCCGGGAGATAAGCTGGTGGAAATATCCGATGTCGACCCCGCTTTCGTGGAACGACTCCAATCGCAGCGTGACGCGATCAATGCCAAAAACGATCGCAGCCGCGACAAGGTCGAATCCTACGAACAACAGCTCGAGAATCTCCGCTCCACCCGGGACCTGTCGGTCTCGGCGGCCGCATTCCGGGTCAGCATGGCAAAAGAGAAGCTTCGCGCTGCCGAGGCCTCCGCCGTCGCCGCGTCCGCCGGTCTTCAAGCCGCTGATGCCCAACTCCAGCGTCATCAAAACCTCGCGAAGGACGGACTCGTTTCGACCCGCGATTTTGATGTCGCCAAGCGCGATCACGAAATGGCGAGAATGGCCCTCGACAGCGCAAAGGCTGCGGCACGATCGGCATCCGATGAATTGCAGGCAACCGAGGTCGAACAGGAGCGTATTCGGACCGAGTTTGACGCGCGAATTGACTCGGCACGCGCCAGCCTGCACGACGCCCAAGCCCAACTTCAGGAATCCATCGCCAGCCTCGCCAAGATTGACATTGACGTTTCGCGCCAGCAATCCCAAATTGTGACCGCGCCGCGAGCGGGTGTTGTCTTTCGGCTGCAGGTTGCCCAAGGCGGCGAAATCGTCAAAGTGGGCGACGCGCTGCTCACACTGGTGCCGCAAACCACTGATCGGGCCGTCGAACTTTGGGTCGATGGCAACGACGCACCTCTCGTGCGACCCGGCGACCCCGTTCGACTTCAGTTTGAAGGCTGGCCTGCCGTTCAATTCGTAGGCTGGCCGTCCGTCGCCATTGGAACTTTTGGCGGCAAGGTTGCCCTGATTGATTCAACCGACAACGGCAAAGGTCAATTCAGACTCATGGCCGTCCCGGATCCAGCCGAACCGCCCTGGCCGGATGTGCGGTACCTGCGTCAGGGCGTTCGAGCCAAGGGATGGGTGCTGCTAAACCGAGTGGCGCTCGGCTACGAAATCTGGCGGCAGTTGAACGGATTCCCGCCCGTCATTGCGGACACGGAGCCGAAGATGAGCGACTCCGCGGCTCCCGACAAGAATTGACCGAGGCCAGCCTGTCAGTCATGAATCACCTTCGCGCTCGCGTTTCCCTCCCGCGCCGAATTTGCGCCAGCCTTCTTGCAGGCCTGATCATGACATGCCAGTTGATCGGGCACGGCGGATGCTCCCTATGGCGCGGCGAACTGACTCCCGATGTCGAGCGGCGAATCGAGAACCGCCTGCGGCAGGTGACAACAGCGCGACTCAATCCGGCAGCACGTGGCAGGCCGGTGTCGATCGACGAGGCGCTTTCAAATCCGCGTGCTGCAACCGAGAAGTCTCCGGCGCCGCAGGCCGGCACTGCACCCGAATCGTTGTCGCTTGCCCTGGACGATGTCCGCCGCAACGTCCTTGAGAATAATCTCGACCTGCAGGTGCAGATGATCCAGCCTGCGATTGCGCGTGCCCAGATCAGCGAAGAGGCGGCCCGCTTTGATGCCACGATCGGAATCGGCGCGTCGTACAAGAAACTGGACCAGCCCGCCGGCCTCGGCGACACTTATCAAATCTCACAAAAATCGTCACTGCCGGAAAAGGTGCTCAAAGGCATCGGCGACACCAGCCAGGGTGTCATTGGCGCCGCTGCCGACGCGTTCGGGCTGAAGGCCAGCGACGGCAAGGCGTCGCCTCCAGATCTCAACGGTCAGATCATCACGCTCAACGATGTCGAGCAGCAGAAGCGGGTCATCGGCGGGGAAGCCGGTATCGGTATGTTGACCCCGTCCGGCGCGCAAGTGCGCGCCGGTCAGTCGTTCAGTCGGCTGGAAAAACTCTCGCCATTTTCCGCGGAGCAGGATACGGCCGCCGCCCGATTCTCGGTCAGCCAGCCGCTGCTTCGCAACGCCGGACCGGACGTCAACCTGGCCTCGATTCGAATCGCCCGTCTGGGTTCACATGCCGAGACCGCGAAACTCCGGCTGTTCACCATTCGTCTGCTCGCCACGGCCGAAAAGGCATACTGGCAGTTTGATACGGCGAGAAGACTCGTTGAGATTCGCCGCAGGCTCTTCGACGTCGCGCAGAGCAATTTCGACATTGCTAAAAAAAGATCGGCCGAAGGATTGATCGCCCCGATCGAAACAGTGCGGGCCGAAGTTGGAGTCGCCCTTCAACGTGAAGCCCTGATCGTCGCGGAGACGCAGGCACGGATCTACGAGCGAGATCTGAAGCGAATTCTCAATCTGCCTTCGGTCGACATCTCATCGCGCACCAGGATCGAACCGCTTTCGACGCCGCAACTCGTGCACTACGAACTGGATTCGAAGCGGCTGTCCACCGACGCCGTGGGCAATCGCATCGAAATGCTCGAACTGGAACTCGCGCTTGCCGCCGACGACGTCCGAATCGGGTTCGCGCGAAACCAGACCCTTCCCGCGATCTCGCTCGACTTTGAGTATGGCCTGCTCGATCGAGCCGGCTCGCCCGCCGCCGCCTGGCGCGAGTCCTGGGATTTTGATACAGGCGACTATTCCTTCGGAATCAAAGGCGAAATCCCGGTCACCAACGAACTGCGAAAGGCCCAGTTGCGGAAGGCCGTCCTTGCCCGTCGCCAGCGCCTGGCCACGCGCTCAGCCCGGGAATTGGCGATCCGCCAGGAAGTCCTCGACGCGGTCGACCTACTCAACCAGAACTGGCAGCGTATCGTGGCGGCGCGGCAGACCGTAATCGCCGCGGGCCGCACCTATGAGGCTGAACTGCGGCAGTTCGACCAGGGCGGCCGCACGATGCGCGAAGTTTATGAAGCTCTTGCTCAATTGGGCGACGCCCAGGCCCGCGAGGCCAACGCTGTGCTCGCCTATCAGGTTTCGCTCGTCGACGTCGCGTTCGCCACGGGAACGCTGATGGGGCACGCACGCGTTGATTTCGACAGATTGCCGTCTTCTGCGTCGGTGCGAACCGGCATCCGGCACGAACCGACCGTGTATCAACCGGAAGTACGGATCTTTCCCATACGAATGGAGTGACGCGCGGTCGCATTCCGGCCATCCGTTCAGGCACCGGCCGTTGCGCGCGATACAACCCTCGAGCGTTTCGAGAATACGACTGAATGCGAATGCGGGAATCCGCGGTAAAAAAAGGCGAGGCCCGATGACCTTTCGATCATCGGGCCTCAAAAAACTGGCACTCACCTACTCTCGCCCGGTTGGACTACCATCGGCCCCAAGGTCTTCACTTCTGAGTTCGGAATGGGATCAGGTGTTTCCCCTTAGGTAACTGCACCAGCACGTCCGTCGGCGACCTGTCGGCCGCCGCCGGACCAAACCTGGCATGCGGGCATGTGCCCCGCACAAAGCCTATCTCGCGTCGGATCGGTCATACTCACGACTTTGGATCGAAAACTGGGGTCGATCCGCGCGGGAAATATTGAGAATAGTGTGGATAGTGACATCGGCGATCATGAGAAAAGCGCCGATAGCGGACTTGTTTCGAAGGCAGTGTCAGGCAAATGACACATACCAGCGATTCATCAATGTGATCAAGCGTTCGATCATTAGTACCGGTCAGCTGAGACCTTCACAGATCTTACACATCCGGCCTATCAACCTGGTGGTCTACCAGGGATCTCACGTTTCACAAGGAAACATCCAGATCTTATCTTCAGGGGGGCTTCACGCTTAGATGCTTTCAGCGTTTATCCTTTCGACACTTGGCTACCCTGCACTGCCCCTTAGCGGGACAACAGGTGCACTAGAGGTGCCTACAACCCAATCCTCTCGTACTAAGGTTGTCTCCTGTCAAATCTGGTGCGCCCACGACAGATAGGGACCGACCTGGCTCACGCCGGTCTGAACCCAGCTCGCGTACCGCTTTAATTGGCGAACAGCCAAACCCTTGGGACCGCCTTCAGCCCCAGGATGCGATGGGCCGACATCGAGGTGCCAAACCTCCACGCCGCTATGGACGCTCGGTGGAGATCAGCCTGTTATCCCCGGAGTACCTTTTGTCCGTTGAGCGATAGCCCTTCCACACGGGACTACCGGATCACTAGGGCCTGCTTTCGCATCTGCTCGTTCTGTATAACTTGCAGTTAAGCCGGCTTATAGCCTTGCCCTCTACGTGCGATTGCCAACCGCACTGAGCCGACCATTGCACTCCTCCGTTACTTTTTGGGAGGAGACCGCCCCAGTCAAACTGCCCACCTAACATTGTCCCTCGCCCAGCTTCATGGGTCGAGGTGAGGAGACGATTAATACAAGGGTGGTATTTCAACAATGGCTCCCCGCCGGCCGAAACCGGCGGATCAAAGCCTCCCACCTATCCTACGCATGCGTTACTCGGCTCCAATATCAGGCTACAGTGAAGGTTCACGGGGTCTTTCCGTCTTGCCGCGGGTATGTGGTATCTTCACCACAAGTCCTATTTCACCGAGTCGGTCCTTGAGACAGTGCAGCAGTCGTTTCGCCATTCATGCGCGTCGGAACTTACCCGACAAGGAACTTCGCTACCTTAGGACCCTCATAGTTAGGGCCGCCGTTTACGGGTGCTTCGGTTGCAAGCTTCAGGGGCGAACCCCTTGACCTCCTCCCTTAACATTCCCGCACCGAGCAGGCGTCAGTCTCTATACGTCCTCTTGCGAGTTTGCAGAGACCTGTGTTTTTGATAAACAGTCGCCGCTGCCGATTCTCTGCGCCCTCTGTAGTGTATTGCTACAAACAGTAGGGACCCCTTTTCCCGGAGTTACGGGGTTAATTTGCCTAGTTCCTTAAGGACCGTTCTCTCGAGCGCCTGAGGATACTCTCCTCGCCTACCTGTGTCAGTTTTAGTACGGTTCCAGACGATAAATCCCACGCGCTTTTCTCGGTTCTTCCTCCACACACTTCGGCAACGAATTGGCCTCGCCCTCTCGGGAACCCTCGAACCTGATCGTGGGTTGTATCTTGGAAAAACGAACGCGTGGATAGGTCGTCTGAAGTGCAGGAATATTAACCTGCTGTCCATCAGCTACGCCTTTCGGCCTCGCCTTAGGGGCCGACTAACCCTGGGCGGATCTACCTTCCCCAGGAAACCTTAGGCTTACGGCGAGAGGGATTTTCACCCTCTTTCTCGTTACTCAAACCGGCATACTCACCTGATATGTCCACCATCGCTCCTTGCGGTACGACTCGCTACATATCAGCGCTCCCCTACCCCGCAACAAATCCGCAGACTCATTGCAGCCGCAGCTTCGGTTTACATCTTAGTCCCGTTCATTATCGGTGCCGAATTTCTCGACGGGTAAGCTATTACGCACTTTTTAAATGGTGGCTGCTTCTAAGCCAACATCCCCGCTGTCATAGAAACTCAACTTCCTTATGCACTTAGATGTAATTTGGGACCTTAGCTGGCGGTCTGGGTTGTTTCCCTTTTGTCCGTGGACGTTATCACCCACAGACTGTCTCCCAGGATACGCAAGACGGTATTCGGAGTTTGATTGGAGGAGGTAGCCGGGTAGGCCCCTCGATCCATTCAGTAGCTCTACCCCCGTCTTGTATTACCTGAGGCATGCCCAAAAGCCTTTTCGGGGAGAACCAGATATCTCTGCGTTTGATTAGACTTTTACTCCTCCCCACAGGTCATGCCAGAACTTTTCAACGTTCACGGCTTCGAACCTCCGCGTCCGGTTAGAGACGCTTCATTCTGCCCATGGGTAGATCACGCAGTTTCGGGTCTACCCCCTGCGACTATTCGCCCTATTCAGACTCGCTTTCGCTTCGGCTCCACCGCTTGGCGGTTTAGCCTTGCCACAGAGGAGTAACTCGCCGGTCCATTATGCAAAAGGTACGCCGTCGACCATTGCCTTACGGCCATAGGTCTTCGACTGCTTGTAAATACATGGTTTCAGGTTCTTTGAACTCCGCTTGTTGCGGTTCTTTTCACCTTTCAGTCGCCATACTTGTACACTATCGGTCGTCCAGTAGTACTTAGCCTTGGAGGGTGGGCCCCCCGGCTTCACGCGAGGTTTCACGGCACTCGCGCTACTCTGGGAATCCTCTCAACGGAGAGCAACGATCGTCGCTTACGGGGCTGTCACCCTGTGTCGCCGACCTTTCCAGGTCGTTCTGCTGATCGCGCTTTTGTAACTCCTCGAGGCCCCGCAACCCCAGGCCGAAGCCTGGTTTGGGCTATATCCGCTTTCGCTCGCCGCTACTAACGGAGTCTCGGTTGATTTCCTTTCCTCCGGGTACTGAGATGTTTCAGTTCCCCGGGTGGGCTCCCGTACACTATGAATTCATGTACGGGTCATACCGCTTATTGGGCGATATGGGGTTTCCCCATTCAGAGATCTCCGGATCAATGCTTGTTTGACAACTCCCCGGAGCTTATCGCAGCCTACCACGTCTTTCTTCGCCTCTGGACGCCAAGGCATCCACCATGTACTCTTACGAGCTTGATCACATCGATGAATCGCTGCGACTCCACGTTTCTCCCCGCCAAAACCCAAAGGCTTTGACGGCTCGTTCCGCTTCGTCACATCAACCATCGATGTCCCAAGTATTCGCCATCGGCGCTCTCCATTCAACGCACGCCGCCGGTTGCCCGTCGACGCAAGTCAATTAGAGAACTTCTCGTTTTCTCGTGATTTTAGACATCACATATCCACACTATTCAATTGTCAAAGAACAACGACTACTGAGTTTTCAGTCCTCAGTGGTCGGTTCTCAGTTTGACGCGACAGCCAAACTGAAAACCGACAACTGACTTCCGACCAACTTCTCACTGGAGCCGACCGGGATCGAACCGGCAACCCCTAGCTTGCAAAGCTAGTGCTCTCCCAATTGAGCTACGGCCCCGGCACGCGGCCAACGCCGCACTCAATCCACAGCCGGCGGTCGCCCAATCGACCCGGCGACTCGCATCACTGGGCCCGAGAGGATTCGAACCTCTGACCTCGTCCTTATCAGGGACGCGCTCTAACCAACTGAGCTACGAGCCCGACCGCCTTGCCCTCAAGGCCCCTCTCGGGTCGCCGGCAACTCGAAGCTCCGACAGTGGGGTTTCAAGACCCGCCGCCGATTTCCGGCGATAAAAAAACCACCGCTCGTTTGCAGTGGCTTACCGGCGTACTCGTCGCCAAGCAACCCGCTGTCACGCGGAAGACATCGCCAGTGTATCAAGTCGTCCCAGCAAGACACCTTTCCTCGTATCCACGAAGGCTCGTAAGAACTCGCGTTCTCCGTCAACCGCGTAGAGCACAGTAATGTATCCACCTTCCGGGCCGTGTCAAGCCCAATTTCTTGGAAAACCAGATTCACCCTACTGCTTTCCTAATATTGCCATAACAATCTGAAAACAAACAACTTACGACGGCCGGCCTCAGTCTCGCCCGCCCCATGGCCGCCGTTCGCCTTGGAAATTTCCCGCTTATCCGTCGACCCGCCGCCTCACCAATCGATAAACTGTCGACCCGGACACCCACCGATCGACATCCCCCATGCGGGGCCGATGAATACGACGGTCATGATTCGTTGAAGACATAAAGGCGGAAACCACATGCGAAAGAGCAAGGACATCAAGCGAAAGCGGGAGCAGGCGGGCCAGGCGTTCAAACGCGGCGAGCGCACAGAAGCTTACAAAATGTGGACCGAAGCCAAGAAGGAATTGATGGAACTTCAGGCCAAGCGAAAGAAGCAGCCTGAAGCGGCATCCGAAACGCCCGCGTCCTGATCCCCTCGAGTAGCCTGTTCGAAAACATGAGGCCGGCGCCGCCGTTCAAGCGAGCCGGCCTTTTTTCTACCCGCGTCAATCCTTCAACGAAAACGGGGTGAAGTTCGTGTGGTGATCGTAGAAGTCTTCATTCTCGGCCCGTTTGAGCCAGCCCACGATCAAATATGTCATTGGCGTGAAGACTGCCTCGATGGCCACCTTGAAGAGCCAGTTGAACGCCATGACGCGCCACATGCTCTCTTCGCCGGTCCATGTGCCCATGAATGCCAGTGGATAAAAGATGGCGCTGTCGACGCCCTGGCCGACGATGGTCGAGCCGATGGTTCGCACCCATAGCAGCCGTCCGCGCGTGAGCACCTTGAGTTTGGCCATCACGAAGGAGTTGGCGAAATCCCCAACCCAGAAGGCGCAGATGGAGGCCGTGACAATCCTCCAGCCATGGCCGAAGACTGTCTCAATCGCCGGCTGGATGACCTTGTTGAACGGCTCGCCGGAATACAGCGGCAATCGAATCACCACCTGCGACATGATCACGTAGAAGATCATGGCCCCGAAGCCGGCCCAGATCACCTTGCGGGCCCGGGCATAGCCGTACACCTCGGTCAGCACGTCGCCGAAAATATACGAGATGGGAAAAAAGATGTTGCCCGCCCCGAAAACGACCGCGCCGATCAGCGGAATGCGCAGCTCGCACACCTTGCCCGGCCCGATCATGTTCGAGCACAGCAGCACGGTCACAAACCCGGCCATGAACAGGTCGTAGAAGCGGTAATGGCGCGTGTTTGCCGACAACGAGACCGGCGGCGATTGCGGCGGCTTTGTCGTCATGAGGCTCAATTCTTCCCGAGGGCCTTGAGAATCTGAATCTGTCCGGCGTGATAAACGTCATGCAGGGCAATGCCACGGATGACGAATCCGAGCGGATACCGGCCACCCGGCGTCACACGATTGAGGTCGGCCGGGGTCATCTTGCTGACGGCGGCAACCAGCAGGCGGTGCTGTTCATCCAAAAACTTCGTGGCGGCTCGCCACGCGGGTTCGCTGTACGGATTCGGCAATTCAAACCAGTTGCTGCCCTTGAGCGGAAAAGAACCGCGGGCCTCGCCAAGAATTCGACGCCGCACGGTGTACTTCCAGTAGGCCGCATGCAGCACGATCTGGGCGATGCTCTTGCGGCCGGGTCCGGGCGATCGCGCCGCCTCGCTGGCGGACACGCGACGAATCGAGCCGCGCAGATTGGGCCCGTGCCAGCTCTTGCGATCGTAGGCCTCGGCGAGCAGATCGAGCAATTGATTTAGACTAAATGACTCTTTAGGCAAAGCGTCTCTTCGACGTCGGGATGCGGTCTGACTGGCCAATTTGGACGCTCCGCCTGGGTTGAACGGCCGTTCGATCCATCGACGCCGCGCACTCTATGACACGCGTGGAGCGGATGCAACCGCGGCGCAGGCCAGTGAGCGCCGCATGCGCGTCGGCATTCAGCGAACGATTAGCAAGACGAGAGAAAAGGCGGTCAACTCAGCCAGAACCTGTTCACCGCATGAAACCCCGCCCCATCGGGCGACTGCCACGCCTTGCGTACGAGGCCCAGGCCATAAACGCAGTGCTCAAACTCGCTGCTGAGCGTCCTCAACAACGCGGCCGGCGGGTTGTCGTTCTCCTGCGAGAGATCCGACGCAATGGCGTATGAGCGTTTGCCCTGTTCGAAGTAGCTGAGCAGCGCATCGCGATCATTCCGCCGACGCAGATTGCGAAGTTGCTCCGGATACAGGCCGGTCCAGAACAGCGTAAAGTCGCCGATGTGTCGATGAACCGTCAGCCGCTGATTGACGCGGCCACTTTGCAACGCCATCTCCGCCGCCGTCACCATCTCGGCCACGTCTTCGATGTTTCGGCCGGAGCCGTCCTGCAACAAGTTGATCCGCTCTGTGTGCAGAAACTCGGTGAGCAAATCGGCGAGGTAGCCGACCAGCACGGGGTCCGCCATGCCGATCTCCACATTGAAGACCGATTCCACCAGCCCGGCGAACCAGGCACGAAGGGGATGGTTTTGAGGAACGGGCATCATGGCCGTTGCTCCTGCGAATCAGGCGAGGCAATCCAAGGCATGCCGCCATTCAATAGTGTCGGACGCAACCTTATCTTCATAGTAGGATTCGTTTCCCGACGAGTAAACGAATTCGGCCATACCGGCCGTGCGTCGGCGTTATCGGGCCGCGTAATAATTGCCGCCGCCGCGATTTGAAAGGATGAGAAGGCCATTCGCACGGACGAATTGAATTATGACCTGCCGCCGGATCGGATTGCGCGGACGCCCTGCACGCCCCGCGATGCGGCGCGCCTGCTCGTTGTGCATCGCGCCAATGGTCGCCTGGAGCACCGCGTGTTCCGCGATCTCCCGGAATATCTCACGGCGCGAGATTGTCTGGTATTTAATACGACACGCGTCATGCCGGCGCGGTTGGTGACGCATCGGCGAACCGGCGGGCGAATTGAAGGCTTGTTTCTTGAGGAGTTACGGCCGGGCCGTTGGCGCGTTCTGTTGAACGGGTCGCGGAGGCTCAAAATCGACGAGGAACTGGCATTCGACTCCGGCAGCGCCTCAATCCGATTGGAGGCGCGCACGCCCGAGGGTGAATGCGAGGTGTCGGTCACGCCGATTGCCGATGCGCCGACGCTGCTCGACCGCGTAGGGTTACCACCGCTACCCCCTTACATTTCGCGCGGTGACGATCCAACGCGCGACGCCAATCGCGATCGAGCGGATTACCAAACGGTCTATGCGAAGGAGCCCGGCTCTGTGGCCGCGCCGACGGCCGGGCTGCACTTCACGCCGGACTTGCTCGCACGCATCGCGGCGCAGGGCGTCGCCCGCGCGGACGTCGTGCTGCACGTCGGCCTCGGAACATTCGCCCCAATCTCAACCGACAATCTGTCGAACCACGTCATGCACGAAGAGTGGCACCGGCTACCGCCACAGGCTTCGGAAACGATTCAGGCTGCAAGAACCGGGGGCGGGCGCATCGTAGCAGTCGGTACGACGTCGGTGCGAACGCTCGAATCACGGGCCGACGCCGATGGAAACCTCCGCACCGGCGACGACAAGACACGCATCTTTATCTATCCGCCCTACCGCTTTCGAGCCGTGGACGCACTCATCACCAACTTTCACCTGCCGCGTTCAACGCTGCTGGCATTGGTGATGGCGTTTGGCGGTGTCGATCTGATTCGAAACGCATACGCCGAAGCTATAGAGCGAGATTACCGCTTCTACAGCTTCGGCGACGCGATGTTGATTCTCTGAGGGGGGTGCGGACGTCCTCGTCCGCCCGACGGGCCAGAGGCCCGCACTCCCCAATGGAACGACAGTGTCGATAACTACGGAACGAGGATATCCACCATTGCAGCCACGTCGCGGCCATTGGCCACGCCGTCGCAGTTCACGTCGGAACGCGCTACGCGCCCGGCATCCGTATCAACGCCGATCAGAACATTGACGAACGGCTGAATATCGCTGACGTTGACCGTCGAGTCGTTGTTCACATCGCCGGCGTTTCCGCCGCCGACCACGGTGAACGAAATGGCCGCCGGGTAGGTCGCCGATGCCGGATTACCGTTCCCAGCGGTGTGGCCAATCTTGAGGCCGGACGGCGTGCTCGCGGCAAACTTCGCCATCGTTGCTGCCGAAATGGTCAGATTGGTCGATCCCGGAGCGACAGGCAGCAGCGTCACGCGGTACATGTCAGTCGCACCGGCGAGGCCCTGCGTGAAACTCGTTGAATAGCCGTTGACGTTGTGAACGCCGGCATCACCATCGACGCCCTGCGGGTCGGTCAATGAGAGGTTTGTGGTAGTGAAAGCGCCGAGCGCCTCAACTGACACGACACGCATGACGCCTGCCGTCGACAGTTGCAAATCATGCACGTATTGCATGATGCCATTGTCAACGCCCGCCCCCGCGGACACCGCTCCGCGCACCGTGATGGTGACCGTGTCGCAACCCGAGAGCGCATTCAGCGGATGACCGCTGGAGACCGACACGGTCGTGGACACGGTGCAGCTCACGCCGGCCGACGGATTGAGTGCCACGCCGACCGCCGAAGGCGTCGCGCTGTCGTAGCGTACGCCGATGATTCGGCCGTTCGTGTTGCCTTGGAAGTTCAGCGCCCACTGCAGGTCGCTGGCCTCGACGCCGTTATCACCGGTGTTATTCACGTCCCAAGGCCGCGTCTGCGACGCCGGATCGCCGTTGTTGCTCTCGGGCGCGCCGGAGTGCGAATTGCTGAAGACCCAGTCGTCGTCGCCGAATACCACCGCGATCTTTGCAATATCGTCGGCGTCGCAATCACCGTCGCGATCGGCATCGCCCGGGATGAACGGCACCGCCAGCGGATTCACGCGACCGGCCATGACTTGATAGGTGCTGGCCGCGCCGAAGTTGAAGTCCGCGCCGACGCCGTCGTTGAGCCAGAGCGGCACGTTCGTGCGATAGAGCTGGTTGTACGAAGCGCCCGGATTTGACGGATCGTAAATCGCGTCGGGATCGCTGGGATCCGGCGCGGCCACGGCCGAGTTGTCATAAAAGAACTGCGGCGCGCCGCCAGCGCCCGGGCAGCCCGATATGCACTGCAGCACCTCGCCGCGAATCCATTGTTCGGTCGCCGTGTCCTGCCAGTTGTTACCACCGGCAAGTTCGCCTGTGCCAGCGCCGAAGGGCGGCGGCGCCCAGCCCGGGCCTTTTGTGCGGTAATCGACACGCGTCAGACAGTCCGGATTGAATCCGTAGGGGTCGCCCAATCCGTGGACCCGGCCGTCGCGCAGGCCGCCGGTGGTCCGGCCCACGTTGACATGACGATCATCGGCGTCGTATTCCCAGCCCGAATCCTGCTCGTAACTGATCTCGTCGACAATCTCCAAGTCATCGCTTAAGTCCACGGTCATTTGACCGCGCAGATCAAGCGTGTTTCCGCCCTGCCCATTGTCGCCGCCATTGTCGAGATTTCCATTGCCGTATTGAATCAGGATTCCATCCGGCGGATTGGCGGGATCGGGAATCGGCGGATCGGGATAAATCAACTCCTCATCGTGGAAGATGCTCTTGCCCCAGCGCAGATCGAGGGCCGGCGGCACCGGGGTGTTGGCCGGCGTCGATCCGGGACGATTCCGCACGAGCATGATGGTGTTCGAGCCGTCGTTCTGCAGGCCGCCGGGCGTATCCAGGAATCCATTCCAGACGGGCGTCGAAGCGTTGTCCCAATCGACGCGCACGGCCGTATCGGTCAGCAGCACCGGATAGTTCGCAACCGTTCCGCGAATCAGGACAAGCACGCCATTGGCGCCGAGCGAAAGCCCGTCCAAGGCAAAGAACTCGTCGATTTCCTGGCGGCACACGAGGATGGCCGGGTTGTCAAAGCAATTCGGGGGAAACGGCGACTCGGGATGAAGCGTTCGCTGCCCGCCGTTGAGCATCGCAATGGCGTAGCCATCGAGCTTCATGCCCGGCGTGCCCATCAATTCGATGAATTCCTTCGCGCCCTCGGAGCCGCCCGGTGGATTCATGAAGACTTCACACAGGAATACGGTGGCCTGCACCTGGCTCGCGCCGATGAGGCACAGCAACGCCGCGAAAAAGCCGATTCTCGCTCGATTCATGTCGTTCCCCTCTCGAATATTCGGCACAACCAGCCCGGACGCCGAGCGCCCAACCGACCCGAAGCGCACATTATTTCGTTTGTGTTAAATCTACCGCGTGCAAACAAAGGCGTCCGCGGAGCGGGCACCGAGGCTCAGCACGCCGTCGAACACTTCCTGATTCAGGTCCTTCTGCCCCGGCGGGTTTGTGGACTCATCCAACGCATATTCCCCATCCCGATCGCGATCCTGGAAGAAACCGACATGACCGTCGGCAAACAGGATGTTCGATCGAATTCGATCGTGATCCTTTGTCTGGATCCAGCCGCCACGACCATGTGCCGGCCCAAAGTCGCAGAAATTCTGCGTGCCGTAAGGACCAAACCACGGCCCATCGGTCATGGTTTTCACGCAGCGCTCGCCCAGCACGTTCTCATCCGGATCGGTTCGGCCGTCACCCAAAAGCGGAACGCGCGACGAATCGACATTCTTGAGGCTGCTGGTGGACAAGGCGCCATGGGTGGATGCCACGCGTTTGAGGTTGAAATTGTTAGATGCGGGGTTCCACTCTGTCCGGCCCATGTACCACGACTGTGTGTAATTCGTGTCGTAGCCGCGCTGAATGAGATCAGCCGCCTGCGGCGGCGTGTAGGTGGCCCCGCTGGGGCCGAGTTTCTGATTGTGCCGTGAAGGATTGGACGGACATAGTTGCTTTGCCGGAAACCCGGCGTTCGAATTGACCAGATCAGCCACCCATCCGACAGCGTCGACCGGACCATCGCGGCCATTGCCCACGTCCGGATCAAACGCGCCGCTGCAGAGGTAATCGCCATTGCCGTTTGCGTAGGTCAAAATGCCCGATCCGAAGGACCTGAGATTTGAGCGGCAGACCGCCTCGCGTCCATTCTCGCGCGCCGCGGACAACGCCGGCAGCAGGATTGAAATCAGCAATGCCATGATCGCGATCACCACCAGCAACTCGATGAGCGTAAAGGCGGATAAAGCGGTTGAGCGGGTTGATCGTTTGAATCGGAGTCGCATGAATTTTTCCTTGGTGGTCAAACGCGCCGGAGATGCGGCGAAGCATTCAGCATGAAGGCGCGGAGCGTGCTAACCCTCCGCCCGTGACGCACCGTATGAGAATCGCGCATGGACCTTGTGATCGATGTGTTAAGACTTGAATAAGAGGCCGGCCGCCGGGGCGACTCTGGCGAGCGCATCCGGCAGGTCATGCAGACCGGTCGAAATCCGCCCAACATTCGTGTTTACCGGGATTTGGGGAGCGAAGTCAGTGCCTGTGAAAAGCGCCAAACATCGTGAAAGGTGTTGTACAGCGGTACCGGGGCAACCCGAATAACGTTCGGCTCCCGGAAATCGCAAACGATGCCCGCCTTCTGCAACGCCGAAAATCGCTCGCGCGGCCGGTCATTCACCAAAATGGATAATTGGCACCCGCGCCGCTCGGGCTCGCGTGGCGTGATGATGCGCCATGTGTCCGCCGGGGCGCGGTCAAGCAGCCAAAGCAAGTAACCGGTCAAACGTTCGCTCTTCGCTCGAAGCCGCGGCATGGTCGCTTCATCGAATAGTGCCAGAGACGCACGAAGCGGCGCCATGGCCAGGATCGGCGGATTGCTGATCTGCCAGCCATCGGCACCGGCTCGCGGGATGAAGCGCGGTTCCAGGTGCATGCGAAAGCGCGTGGCGGGATCGTTGCCCCACCAACCCGCGAAACGCGGAATCGATGGATCCGCCCCGTGCCGCTCGTGAACGAACGCCCCAGCCACCGCGCCCGGGCCGCAGTTGAGATACTTGTAACTACACCAGGCCGCGAAATCGACATTCCAGTCGTGCAACTTGAGCACGAGATTGCCGGCGGCATGTGCGAGGTCCCAGCCGACTCTGCAACCGGCCGCATGACCCGCCGCCGTAATGCGCTGCAAGTCGAAAACCTGACCGGTGTAGTAATTCACGCCGCTCAGCATCACCAGCGCGATCTGATCGCCCTGCTTCGCGAGAATCGACTCGATGTCCTCGGTGCGAATGACGAACTCGCCCTCGCGCGGACGCGCCAGCACCAGCCCCGCATCGGGATCGAAACCGTGGTGAATCAACTGGCTGCGCACCGCGTAGGTGTCCGACGGAAACGCGGCATCTTCGATGAGAATCTTGTATCGTTTGGGCGTCGGGCGATAAAAAGACGCCATGAGCAGATGCAGGTTCACCGTCAGGCTGTTCATCATCACGACTTCGCCGGGAATCGCCCCGACCAGCCGCGCCCCCACCTCGCGAAAGACCTCGTGATAGCTGTACCACGGCGTCTTGCCGTGAAAGTGGGCGTCGACCGCCTGCGCGGCCCAGTCATCCAGTTCCTGGGTCACCAGCTCCCGCGTCGCGCGGGGCTGCAGGCCCAGCGAATTGCCGGCGAAATAGACAACGTCTCGGCCTGCGTCGTCCTTGGGAATGTGAAACTGATTTCGAAACGGGCCAAGTTCGTCCGACGCGTCCAGCGAGCGCGCGAACGCCTCGTCATCCTGCCGGTGGTCAGTATCGGCGCCAATCGATGTCATGGCCGATCATCATAACCGAGCCTATCGCGGTGTTGCCTTCGCTTCCGTTAGAAGCGCTTCCACCTCGGTGTTGCCCGGCTCCAGTTTCAGAAGGGCTTCGAACCGCGCTGCCGCCGCATGCGCTTGCCCAATCGAAAGCAACACCTTCCCATACACATAAAGGGCGTCGGCATAATCGGGCTTGAGCCGCAGCGATTCCTCCCAATCCCCGATCGCTTCGTCCAATCGACCGCGATCTCGCAGCGTCAGCGCCCGATTGTGGTAGGCCTCCGCCTTTTCCGGTGTGATGGAGATGACGCGGGTCAACAGGTCCCCGGCTTCGTCAAGTCTGCCCGCCGCGGCAAATGCAATCGCGAGCACGCTCAGTTGTTCGGGTGCGTCAGGTTTCAGCGAAACCGCAATTCGTGCTTGCTCCAGGGCATCTTCGATACGCCCTTCTGCAATCAGGTCATTGGCGAGGGCCGCATGTGCATCGGCTGACTGGGGCGCGACCTGAACGGCAAGTTCCAGCGACCTTCGCGCACGTTCTCGTTCGCCGCGCGCACGAAATACGCGTGCAAGACTGATGTGCCCGCGAGCGTAATCCGGATGCTCGGCCAGGAGCTGCATCAACAGGGATTCGGCCTCGTTCACGCGCCCCGTGGCGAGGAGCGACAGCCCGAGGTTGTTTCGGCCGATCGGCGACTTGGGATCGGAGCGCAGTGCGGCCTCGTACATTCGTATGGCATCATCGTGTCGGCCAACCGCAGCGAGGGCCATGCCGAGGTACTGTTGAGCGCTCGATGGATTCGATGTTAGCGAAATTGCCTTTTCGAAGACAGGAATCGCCTCGTCGGGCCGGCCCATCTGCAGCAGCGACTTGCCGAGCGACTCCCAGTTGTAGGATCGAATCGGCAACAGCCGGATGGCTTCGCGAGCTTCGGCGACGGCCTCCACATAGCGGCCCTCGATGCGAAGGCCTTCGGCCAGACCGGCGCGCGTCAGGTCGTCGCCCGGTACCAATCTTGCGGTGTGTGCGAACAGGGTGAGTGAACTGCGCCAATGCATGTACTGCGCCCGCGTCACAAGCACTTCGGCTACGAACACAAGCGCAACAACCGACATCACACACAAGATCGCAGTTCGGCCTCTATTGAGAATCGAACGCATGCAACTCGCGACGATTAGCCCCAATCCCAACATCGGCAGGTAGGTGTACTTGTCTGCCCCCACCGCATTGGAAAAGCGCACCACGCCCATGGTCGGCAAGATCGCAAGAAGAAAAAACAGCATGCCCATGCCGGGCGCCCGCGTGCGCGGCCAGAGTGCGATCGCAACGAACACCAGTGCGAGTGATATGACGATGCCCTTGATTACCTCAGGATTTGCAATGCCGAACGGCTCGGGTGCAGGATAAAAGATTGCGAGGTCCTGCGGCCAGACAATCTTCTGCACATAGAAGCCGACATTGTGGCAGATGCGCAGTGGAATGTGCGTCCAAGGATACTCGCCGGGAACGGCTGCCGTGTGCGTTGCTCGCTGCGAAAGAAACGTGATCGCAGCGGAGACGGCGCCGATCGCCAGAAACGGGATTTTCTCCAATATCAATCGAAGCCTGCGAGATTGAAGCCGCTCGAGCGGCCAGTAATCCAACAGGAGCATGAGCAGTGGAATGGGCGTGGTGGTCGGCTTGGCCAGCAGCGCAAGAGCATACGCGGCTACGCTGAACACGTATGCGGGAATCGATCGCCGCTGAACATAGCGGACGTATGCGATGATTGAACCGAGTGCAAAAAATGCCGCGAGCAATGTCTTCCGCTCGCCCACCCAGGGAAGCGATTCCACCGTGAGCGGGTGCGTCGCGGCCAGAAGCGCCGTCAGGCCGGCCGCAATCGGGTCCCCGAAAAGCCGGTACAGCAACACCACCCACAAGCCGGCATTAGCCACGTGAAGCAGAAGGCTCGTGCGATGAAAGGGCCGCAGGTTATCGTCGCGCCCGCCCATCGCGTAATCCAGCATGATCGATATCATGTTGAGGGGCTGGTAGTATCCGTGAACCGTGGAAGGCTCGCGCACTTCACGGAAGAATCGCCAAGCGGATTCCCAACCGGGATTCTGCACCAGTCGGTTGCCCGACAGGTATTCGCCATCATCGAATGAAAATGCCCCGGAACTGAGCGCCGGCCAATGAACGATGGCAACGAGCGCACAGACGACGGTTACCGATACCGCAAGTGTCCACGCGGGACGTCGGTGCTGAATTGCTTCCAGCTCGCCAGCCATTTAGCCATTATAACAGTTTCGCACTTCAGGCCGCCATGCATGCGCGAAGCGCATCGAGCCACGCATAAGGAACGCGCGTGCGGCCGAAGCCGATGCGCGTCGCATCTGATGGGAACGCGTGAAAATCCGACCCGCCGGTCATTCCCAGTCCCAGCCGCGCGGCCAGTTCCATGTAGTCACTTGTCTGATCCGATCGGTGATCGGGGTGTATCACTTCGACGCCGGCCAGGCCGACGGCCTTCAGGCGATGCAGGACGGTCTCCAACTCCAGACGCGACGCACACCTCAATTGCGAAGGATGGGCCAGCACCGCGACCCCGCCCGCCCCACGCACAGTGGCAATGATCTGCTCAGCTGACGGGTTCGCGCGTTCGACGTGGGCCGCGCCGCCGCGCCCGAGGAATCGGTTAAATGCCTCCTGAAACGTCGAGGCCGCCCCGCATCGCACGATCGCCTGAGCAATGTGCGGTCGCCCGATGACCGCGCTCGGATGGCGTGTCGTCAAATCCGCAAGCTCGATGCGAATACCCAAAACCGCCAACCGGTCTAAAATCGCTCGATTGCGCTCGTCGCGAGCCACAACGATGCCATTGAGAAGCGAGCGTAGACCGCTGTGAGCCGATTCAAAGCCAAAGCCCAGGATGTGCATCGTGCCGCGCGGATAGTCCGCAGCGAATTCGATGCCAGGCACGAACTCGATGCCCGCCCGCGCCGCCGCCTGTGCGGCCTCTGGTAATCCCGCCACCGTGTCGTGATCGGTCAGCGCGACGGCCGCCAACCCGCGGGCCGCGGCCATCTCAACCACCTTCGCCGGCGCGTACACCCCGTCCGACGCGGTCGAATGCAGATGCAAGTCGATGTAGCGTCCGGTCGGGTCCTTCAGATGGCTCATGTCTTCAGAATGCCGCGCTTTCGAAGTTCGTCGGCCAGCTGTGTCACGCACTCCTCCAGCTTCTTCTCGCCGGTCTTGAGCACGATCTCCGGCTTGAGCGGGGCTTCGTAGGGATCATCGACGCCGGTGAACCCCTTGATCTCGCCGGCCCGGGCCTTCTTATAAAGTCCCTTCGGATCGCGCTGCTCGCACAGATCGACAGGCGTATCGACAAAGACCTCGATGAACGGCAGTTTTGCCGCCTCGTGCAGCGCCCGCACGCCGTCGCGATCAGCGCGATACGGGCTGACGAACGAGGTGATCGTGATCACACCGCAGTCGCCGAACAACTTCGCCACTTCGCCGATGCGGCGAATGTTCTCCGCCCGGTCTGCCGCCGAGAAGCCGAGATTCTTGTTCAAGCCGTGGCGGATGTTGTCGCCGTCAAGCACATACGCCAGCCGCCCCTGCTGCATGAGGGCATGTTCGAGCGAAAACCCGACCGTACTCTTGCCCGACGACGGCAGACCGGTCAGCCAGATGGTGCAGCCGGTCTGGCTCAGCAGCTTGTCGCGGGTGGCCCGCTCGACGTGTCCCTCGTGCCAGACGACGTTGGTTGCCTTGATGTCCGTCATGGATGCTCCTGATTTTCCTGGATGATCTTCGTCAATAAGCAGCGGCCAATTGTCCGGCCGCGCCTGATGGGCCGCAAGCCCCCGCTTGAGTGAACTCGCAGCCACGGTGCCCTGTAATACGGCCGCAATGTGAGCCTTGATCGTAGTGCCCGCAATCGGTAGCGTAGGCTGTGAAATGGACGAGCCGGTAACCCACCACATGCGCGAAACGGCATGCAACGCCTGCCACCGGACCCCACCGCTAACCGCATCTATCGTTCCAGGAATCGACGAAGCTTGCCGATGTCGGCGCAAGCACCGAACGGCGCGGGGCCTGTACGAATTTATCGCGATTCAGGTCTCAAATCGAGTGCTGCCGATCCTGTTTCTTGTGGAAAGCCTGACCCGAAACCACGTCGGAACACCCTCTTCAAACTCGAAAGGGCATCCCAATGAACTGGCTCTCACAGTTGTTTGTTGAGACATTTCAGTCGTTCTTCAAGAGCATGTGGGAAGGCGCCTTCGAGGCCCTCTTTGCATCCCTTTTCTTTTGGTTCCCCGGAGTATGATCCATGGCCAAGGTCGGCCGCGCGCTTGGTATTGCCAGTCTGCTATGCGCAGGCTGTGCAAGTTCCGGACAAGTTCTTCCCGGATTGAAGTCACAGCCCAAGGACTGGGACATCAAGTCCGTCGATTCCACATGGCGCGTTGGGCCTGAGATGCGGCAGAGCGACACCGGCACAGACGCCAATCGCTGGACGGCACAGTCGGGCCTTGAGGCCACAACGCATAATGGCCATAAGATTGGTTTTGATTATAGACGCAGAGACATCGACAACGGCATGGGACGCAACGACGGGCATGATGACGGCGTGTGGCTGACGTGGTCCATACCGCTTTGGGCTGATTCGAGACGCCCGACCAGGAAAGAAGAAGAACTCGAGCGGCGAATCGCGGCCCTGGAGAAACGTCTGCAGGCCGGCGAGAATCCTCCATCCGAGTGAGAACTGCAACCAAGGCCGGCTGTTATCATCAAGTCGAAAGGGAGATGCCACGGATGGCCACAACGACACCGCAACGATCCAAACCCCGCCGCAGGGCCGCCGACGGTTCCGCCAATCAACTGCACTTGGGATTTGACGCAGCCACCGCGGCCGATCGCGTGGTTCCGCCTGATCCCGAACCCCCGAAGAAGGACTCCGATTCCGTGAAAAACCAGAAGTCGGCCGACGCGCCCGCCTCATCCAAGAAACCCAAGCGCCTGGCCACCGCCGAGTCGATGGCCAAGAGCCAGCGTGAAATCTCCGTCAGCGAGTTCTTCGCCAAGAACCGCCACCTGCTCGGCTTCGACAACAAGCGCAAGGCCCTGCTCACCACGGTGAAGGAGGCTGTTGACAACAGTCTCGATGCCTGCGAGGAAGCCGGCATCCTGCCGGACATCCACATCCGCATCACCCAAACCGACAACGAGCGCTACATCGCCGCGGTTCGCGACAACGGACCGGGCATCGTCAAGGCCCAGATTCCCAACGTCTTCGGCAAACTGCTCTACGGTTCGAAATTCCACCGCCTCAAGATGAGCCGCGGCCAGCAGGGCATCGGCATCAGCGCCGCCGGCATGTACGGACTGCTCACCACCGGCAAGAGCGTGAAGATTACGTCGCGCACGGGCCCCAAGAGCGAGGCGCACTACTACGAACTCCAGATCGATACGAAGAAAAACGCGCCCGACATCGTGGTCGACAAGACCGTCAAGGTCGATTGGGACCACGGCACCGAGGTGCAGATCGAGCTGGAGGCGCAGTATCTGAAGGGCCGTGCCTCGGTCGACGAGTACATCGAACTCACCGCCATCGCCAACCCGCACGCGACGTTTACGTTTGTCGATCCGAGCGGCAACGTACAGACTTTCACGCGCGGCACCGACGTCGCCCCCGACCCGCCGCGCGAAATCAAGCCGCACCCTTATGGCATCGAGTTGGGTGTGCTCATCAAGATGCTCAAGGACACCAAGAGCGGCACGCTGAGCGGATTCCTGCAGGAGGAGTTCAGCCGCGTCAGCCCTGGCGTCGCCAAGACCATCTGCGACGCCGCGAAAGTCGGTACCCGTGCCCGCCCTGAGCGCATCGGCACGCATGAAGCGGAGACGCTCTACAAGGCCATGCAGGAAACACCGATCCGGCCGCCGGCGACCGATTGTCTCAGCCCGATCGGCCCGAAGCAGATCCTCGCGGGCCTGCTCAAGGGCGTGAAGGCCGAGTTCTTCACCGCTGCGACGCGCAGCCCCTCTGTCTATCGCGGCAATCCGTTTCAGATCGAAGTCGGTCTCGCCTACGGCGGCGAACTCGGGCCCGACCCCGCCGATATGCAGGCCGAGGAGGCAGCCGCTGCCAGCGAAGCCGTGGTCAAGCGCGGCAAGGTCGTAAAAGAAACCCGCGCCCCCTCCACAGCCAAACTGATGCGCTTCGCCAACCGCGTACCGCTGCTCTACCAGGCCAGTGCCTGCTCGATCATGAAGGCCGTGGTAGACACTGACTGGCGTCGATATGGCATGTCCCAGCCCGGCGGCGGACTGCCGCAGGGGCCGCTGGCCATCTTCGTCCACATGGCGAGCGTGTGGGTGCCGTTCACCAGCGAGGGCAAGGAGGCCGTCGCCGACTACGACGAGATTCGCAAAGAAATCAAACTGGCGATGCAGGAAGCCTGCCGCAAACTTCAGGCCTACTTGAATCGCCGTAAGAAGACCAAGTACGAGGCCGATCGACGCAGCATCTTCGAGCGGTACATCGGCGAAGTCGTCAACTCGTGCGCAGCAATCAAGCGGATCAACAAGGAGGAACTGCGCAACAACCTGATGGAAGTCGCCCGGCGCGTGACGGCCCGGGCCGACGAAGAAGTGGAGCTGATCGGCGTGGAGCCCTCGGGCGGCTCGGAATATGGGGAGAATACGATCGTCGTCGAAGGCGGCGTCAGCGACCCCGCCCCATTGTTGGACGCCGTTGCTCAGCCTGCATCGCCGACCGCCGATGTTCCCGTGAGCAAGTCGAAACGGGCGAAGAAAAAGAAATAGCGCGCGTTCAGGCGCAATGGTCCTGATACAGCCCTGCTCTGTCAGACCTGCGTGCGTTCCAGAAAGTCGATTAACAATCGGACGCCGAAGCCCGTCGCCCCGATCGGGCAGTACGCCAGCGCCTTGTCGGTACGCGCGACACCGGCGATGTCCAGATGCGCCCACGGTATTCCGGCATCGACGAACTCCCGCAGGAATGCCGCCGCCACGTTCGCCCCACCGGCCGGCCCGCCGACATTTTTCAGATCGCTGTCCACCCCCGCGATCTGATCGCGATAGACCGGCCACAACGGCATCCGCCACAATCGCTCGTCGGTCCGTTCGCCGGCCTTGATCAACCCATCCGCCAGTTTGTCATCATTCGAATAGAGCCCGCCGCACGCGTTGCCCAGCGCCGTCGTAATGGCCCCCGTCAGCGTCGCAAGATCGATGATCATCGACGGCTTGAACGTGCGGCATGCATGCACGAGGCAGTCCGCAAGCACCAGCCGGCCTTCGGCGTCGGTGTTGTTCACCTCGATCGTCGTGCCGTTCGAAGCCGTCACGATGTCGCCGGGGCGAAACGCCTTGCTCGAGATCATGTTCTCGGCCGCGCCGATGATGCCGATGAGGTTCGCCTTCAACTTAAGCCCAGCCGCCGCCACCATTGTGCCAATGACGGCCATCGCGCCACATTTGTCATATTTCATGTCCGGGATGCTGGCGGCGGGCTTGATCGAATAGCCGCCGGTGTCCAGCGTCACGCCTTTGCCCACCAGCACAATCGGACGCGCGCCCGATTTGCCGCGATGCTCCAGCACAATCATGCGCGGCGGCGACACCGAACCCGCGCCGACGGCGAGGAACGCGCCCATCTTGAGTGACTTGAGCCGGCGCTCGTCGAGCACCGTGCAGCGCAGCCCAGTTCCCTTTGCGATGGCCCGCACATGATCCGCCAGCGTCACCGGATTGATGACGTTGGGCGGCTCATGGCCGAGCCAACGGGCCAGGTTCGCACACTTTGCAACGCGGAGCGCGCGCATGACGACATCTTTCAACGTCGCGCTTGGCTTGGAACTTGCCAGCGTCACCGACTCGATCGGCCGCGCGTTGTCAGCCGCACGCTTCGATTTCAATCGCGTATAGCGATAAGCCGCCAGTTCGCTCGCTTCGATCCATTGTTGAGCAGCCTCCTTGCCGCCGGCCAATTGCAGCGCATCGCCATTCACCGCGACATTTCTGCATCCCTGTCGCGCGCACCAGTCCGCCGCCAACCCAGCCGCCGTGCGCACATCACACGGCTTCACTTTTCCTTCCTCGCCGAGACATACCAGCGCGACGCGTCGAAACGGCGCCTTGGCCGGCAGTAACGCGGCATCCACCGATCCCGGTTTTCGCCCGCCATGGTAGCCCGCGATCAGCTCCGCTAATCGCGGAGCGGCCGCTTGCGGCAGTCGATTCACCGCGCGGGTCGCAATCTTGCCACCCGACACCGCCACGGGAATCAGCAGCACGTCTGCCCGTAACTGCGCAATCCACGGTGAAATACGCACGTCAATTCCAGAGTCGCCTTTTGCCTTCGCCATCCCGATTCCCGATTCTGTGAATTCTGAGTTTTCAGCCGCGTTCCCACGACGCCGATCGTACGAATACCCCCGCACCGCCGCCAATCGCCCCGTCTTGACGACAACCGGCGGTACTCATACGTTAACCGCCGCCATACACCCTTGGAGATGCACCCCAAATGAATCTTGTGACCGGCGGGACCGGGCTGCTCGGCAGCCACATCGTTGAACAACTTCGACTGCGCGGCCGCCCGGTACGGGCATTGGTTCGCAAGGGTGCCGACACCCGCTGGCTTCAAACCCAGGGCGTGGAACTGTGCGAGGGCAGTCTGACCGACAAGGCCTCGCTCGCGCGGGCCTGCGAAGGCGTGCAGTGCATCTACCATGCCGCCGCGCGGGTCGGCGACTGGGGACCGTGGCAGGAATTTGTTGAGATCACCGTCGAAGGCTCGAAGAACCTCTTCGATGCCGCCGAGGCCGCCGGCGTGCCGCGGTTGATTCACATCAGCAGCATCAGCGTCTACGGCCATATCAACGAGCCTGGCCTTGTCGTCGATGAGACGCGCACCGAACTGGGCGCCAATCTCTACAAATGGTCTTATTACACCCGCGCGAAAGTGATGGTCGAAGAGGAGATTCGCCGTCGCCAGGCCGCCGGAAGCCGCATTAAGTACACCATCATCCGCCCGAGCTGGCTCTACGGCCCGCGCGACCGGGCAACCATCGCCCGCCTGACCCGCATGGTCCGCAAGGGCAAGGCCAAACTGCTGGGCAGCGGCGACAACCGGCTCAACGTCGTCTACGCCGGCAACGTCGCCGAGGGCTGCATCCTCGCGGCCGACAATCCCGCATCCGTCGGACAGGTGTATAATTGCAGCAACGATGGCGTGCTGACGCAGCGGCAGTACTTCGATCTCGTCGCCAAGTCGATCGGCGCACCGCCGGTCACCAGTCGTCTGCCCTACAAGGTCGCCTACAAGATCGCCTTCGTGCTGGAGTGCATCGGCCATCTCTTCAAGACCAAAAAGCCCCCGATGATCACGCGCTACGCCGTATGGCTCATGGGCCGCGACACCTTCTTCTCCGCAGAACGCGCCCGCAAGGAACTCGGCTGGAAATCCACCGTGGGGTATGAGCAGGGCATCCCCATGACGATCAAGTGGTACGAAGAAAATTCGCGATCGACATAGTGACGATGCGACCAAAGGTAGTGGCTGTGCCGCAACCCTGGGCTGAGTGATCCAACCCCTGTCGGGGTTGACCGTGCATCTCCGTGCTATACTTCGCCCCCATGCGGAAGTTCTACATCCTCGACACCAACATCCTTCTGCACGATCCCAACTCCATCGTGCACTTCGCCGACAACGTCGTCGTCATTCCGATCGAAGTCATCATCGAGATCGACCGGTTCAAGCACGAATTCAGCAGCCGCGGTCAGAACGCCCGCGAGGTCTCGCGGCTGCTCGATCATCTTCGCGCCGAGCAGAGCCTCGCCGAGGGCGTGGAATTGCCATCCGGCGGGTTGCTGCGGGTCTACTGCGGTCGCGATGTCGATGGCGATGTCCAGCGCATCAGCGCCGACTCTGAGATCCTTCGCACTGCCCGCGAGATCCGCCGCAGCGAGCCGAACGCCAACGTCATCATCGTCACCAAGGACATCAACCTCCGCATCCGCGCCGACGCCCTGGGGCTGCGCGCCGAGGACTACACCAGCGATCGCGTCGGACTCGCCGATCTCTACACGGGCCAAATTGAACTGGCAGAACCCACCGACGTCGTTCGTCAGTTTTCCGAGTCGGGCACCATGCCGCTGCCGCCGGGACGGAGCATCTATCCGAACGAGTTTGTGCTGCTCAAGTCGAACAACGGTTCGGCCCTGAGCCTGCTGGCCCGTGTCGATGAGGCCTGCAAGTCGATCGTCCGAATCCACGAGCCGGACAAGCCCGTCTGCGGCGTGAAGCCGCGTAACAAGGAACAGTACTTCGCGCTAGACGCCCTGCTCGACGAACGCATTAAGCTCGTCACCATCATGGGCAAGGCCGGCACCGGCAAAACCCTGCTCGCCCTGGCCGCCGGGTTGCATCTGGTCGTTCAAAGGAAGAGTTATCGCGGGCTGCTGGTCACCCGCCCCACCACGCCGGTCGGCAAGTCGCTGGGCGCCCTGCCCGGCGGCGTCGACGAGAAACTGGCCCCGTGGATGAAGCCGATCACCGACACGCTGGAGACGCTGGTCGATTCGGCCGGCGTGATCGGCGGCATCAAGAATGCCCGCGATCTCTGGTCCAGCGGGTTGGTCGATGCACAGCCGCTGTCGTACATCCGTGGCCGCAGTCTGACGAAACAGTTTCTCGTGGTCGACGAGGCCCAGAACCTTACGCCGCTCGAAATCAAGACCATCATCACGCGCGTCGGACACGGCACCAAGGTCGTGCTGACCGGCGACCCGTACCAGATCGACAATCCCTACGTGGACACGTCGAGCAACGGCTTCAACTACCTCGTCAACCGCTTCAAGGCCGAGCCGATTGCGGCGCATATTCAACTGTCCAAAGGCGAGCGCAGCCACCTCGCGGAACTCGCCGCGAATCTTCTCTGACGAATCGGTTCGTAAATTCAACAAGCACCAAGGGTGCGACGCAGCCACAGCCCATGGCAACGCCATGGGTTCGCAAGTGTGCTGGCCGTCTGCCCTGAAAGTGCGCCTCAATTGAGACTCGTACGACCCATCAAGATTCAAATCGCCCTTTCAGGGCTCAAATGCGACGCTTGACGATTTCCCAGGGCGATGCCCTGGGCTGAGCCTGAAACGCACCTTTGGTGCTTTGGACCACGCGACCGTCTGGCTTTGTCCGATTATGATCCACGCATGAGCTTCGAATCGCGCACCGCCACCAACCCCCTTCGCGGCGTCATCGCCGTCATCGAAAACGCGGGCCGACTCCTGATGATCCGGCGATCGGCCCTGGTGCGATCACCGCTCACCTGGTGCTTCCCCGGCGGCGGCATCGAACCAGGCGAAACGCAGGAGGCCGCGCTCGTCCGTGAATTGCAGGAAGAGTTGTCGCTGTGCGTCGAACCGGGCAAGCATCTGATGACGCAAACGAAACACGATGGCCGTCTCGTGCTCTACTGTTGGTCGGCGAAGATTCTCTCCGGCGATCCGATCCCCGCACCAAAGGAAGTCGCCGAATTCGAGTGGATGTCGCCAGGAGATATTCGCCTCCGCGAAAAAGTCCTCCACGGCACCACGGACATTCTCGATTCAATCGGATTGTGACGTCGAGTTGTCCTCTCAGGCCGAAGGCCTGGTCGTCAGTAGCCGGGGGTCAAGCGCAGCGCGACCCCCGGGAGTCGGGCGGCACGGTTATTCGACCCCGACGGGGTCGTCGTAGCGAGGTAGCGAGAAATCTCACGCAACACCCGACTCGGACAATACGAGCAGCCCTACAGGCTGCCGAATAAATTGACAAATCGTAAATTAAACTGTCGACGCATACCGGGGGTGTCGCTGCGCTCCACGCCCCGGCTACTGACGACCAGGCCTTCGGCCTGACGGTCGATCGTGATCGACATCTGGTTTGACAGTTTCGACTTGGTCTTATTGCCGCTCCCTCACCACGATCCGCCCCTTCGCATCCTTAATCGGCCCTCCCAGATACCAAAGGTCGCGATCCGTGCCCGCCTTCGCGCGATACAGCCTCGTGAAACTCGAATGCCACAACCTGATGTAGTCGCCCAGCCAAAGATGGTTCCCGAGATAGAGCTTGTAAGATTCCCTATCCGCGTTAACGGGCGGCAAGTCCTTCATCCAGCAGGCCGGAAAGTGGGCCGCATTGGTCGCTGCCCTATCAGCAAGAAAATTCTCCGCCCGACTGATCATTACCCGCTGGCGATTGATTGCGCTCCCCCGCATAGCTTCGATGTCTCCGGTCCAGCCGTCCTCATGCACCCACCTAGAATATTGCTGGCACATGACAATCATGGCGACAAAAAGCAACGTTGAGGCAATCAGCTTCCTTAGGCGACCGGCGACAAATAAGAGAATGACCCAGATGCAACCAGAGGGGATCATCCACTGCATGACCGGCTGGCCTTGAATGCAAGCGTGATGGAAACCGGTGCCGATCATGCATGTGAATAACGCGATAATGGAAGCAACGAGAATGGTCGCCGGCCGCGGCCTTCGCCGACGAGCCAGAATCAGCAACGCCAACGCACCAAGCACCACGGCAACCATCAGGATCGCGTGAAGATTCACCCAGATTATCAGTTCATCGCCATTCATCAAATGCCACCACTCACCCGCGTGCACACCGATTCTATCCTCGCCCGGGTCGCCGATTGCGGTATCATTTCCAATATCGATCCAACGAACGGGGCCCCTGCGTGCATCACGATCTCACCCATGGCGACTTGCCCCTCAAAATAGACCTGCACACCCACATTCTGCCCGAGCGCTGGCCCGATCTGGCCGAACGCTACGGCTATGGCGGCTTCATCCGGCTGGAGCATCACGCCCCCTGCCGGGCGAAGATGATGGTGGACGACCAATTCTTCCGCGAGATCGAGTCCAATTGCTGGGACCCCATCGCCCGCATTGCCGACTGCGACAAGACCGACGTCAACGTGCAGGTGCTCTCCACCGTGCCGGTCATGTTCAGCTACTGGGCCAAGCCCGAGCACACGCACGATCTGTCGCAGATTCTGAACGACCACATCGCCGACGTCGTCGCGCGACACCCGTCGCGTTTCTCCGGGCTGGGCACACTGCCGATGCAGGCGCCCGACCTGGCCATCCAGGAACTCGAACGCTGCGTGCACGAATTGAAGCTGCCCGGCGTGCAGATCGGCAGCAACATCAACAAGTGGAATCTCAGCCAGCCGGAACTGTTCCCCATCTTCGAGGCGGCGGCCGAACTCGGCGCGGCGGTCTTCGTGCATCCATGGGAGATGATCGGACAGGAACGCATGAAGCAGTACTGGCTGCCCTGGCTGGTGGGCATGCCGGCCGAGACGTGCCTCGCCATCTGCTCCGTCATCTTCGGCGGCGTGCTGGAACGGTTGCCCAAACTGCGGATCGGCTTCGCCCACGGCGGTGGCTCGTTCTGCTGGACCATCGGCCGCATCGAACACGGCTACCACGCCCGGCCTGATCTCGTGCAGATTCACAACACCCGCAATCCGCGTGAATACCTCGGTCGATTTTATCTGGACTCGCTGGTCCACGACGCCGACGTGCTGCGCCACCTCATCAAACTCGTCGGCGCCGAACGCATCGCCCTCGGGTCGGACTACCCGTTCCCGCTCGGCGAGGCGACGCCCGGCGAGATGATCGCTGCGATGACCGACCTTCATGAGACCACGATCAAACGCCTGCTCGCCGGCACCGCCCTGGAGTTCCTCAACCTCGACAGGGCCGTGTTTCTGAAGGGCCGCTGACCGCGATTCCCGCGGCGGCGTGCGTCTCCGGACGCATTTCAAAGAAAAATCATCTCCCGTCGTGACTGCTTATCGAATTCATCGCCTTGTCCATGCAGGCCGCGGTCAGTTCCGCGGCGACTCGGGCACGATGTCACAACTCCAAGAAGGAGCACGGCGATGAACGCAAACATGCACCGACGGTCGATCAGCTTGCTGTCGACGGGAATGATCGTGGGCGCGCTGGCCTTGGCCAATCTGGCAGCGGGCGACGAAATGAACACCGGGGCCGACGATTCGAGCCGCGGTGGATCGTCCGCCGCCGACGAGCGCATCCTGGTACCGTCGTCCGACCGCTTCCGCGACAACATGACCGAGTTCCACGATGCCCTTCAGGTGATCGACCGCATCCGGGTGGTTGCCTACAACGACCGCCGCGATGTCAGCGGCGCTCGGCGGGTGGGGTTCATCGGCGCCGATGTTGCTGACGTGCTGCCCGACGCCGTCACGGTGGACGCCACCGGCGAGGTCAGCGAAGTCGATCACGCCGCGATCCTTCCGCTGGCGGTCGAGTCGATCCGCCAACTCCGCGCTGAAAACGCCGCGCTGCGTGCGGACAACGCCGCCCTGCGATACGAGATCGCCATTCTTCGGGCACGGATGGCCCGCATGGAGACGGCGCTTCAGCAACTCCCGCACTGCGGAAACAACGACACCCCAACAGAAGATTGAATTCGCCATTCATCGAGGCCGCCGGTCGTGGGAGCCCGACCGGCGGCTTCTCTTTTTTTACCGAGTCGCACGTCCCATCTCTTGTGTAATTCCACACAATGACAATCTCGACCCACGACTCCGATGAGATCATGAACTGCTCGTGCATGGAGAATCGTTGACCTTTGATTCGGCAGCGCGATACACTCACGCGAGTCGAGACTGACCCACGGCGAGCCGACCAGAAGCCACACCTCCCTTCAAAGGAGTCCGGGCCATGTCGGTTCCATGTCAACGCTCAAATCGACTGAATTGTCTATTCGCCGCCGGATTTGTGCTATCAGGCTGGGTCTGCCCAGCGCTGAACTCCCGCGCCGAGTGCCCGATCACGCCTTCGCCCGACTGGAAGAACACAGTCGGCGTTCCCTTCGACCCGTTCCGCGTCGCCGGCGTTTCGGCCGAACTCCCCGGCTGGATCAAATTCACCATCCTCAATTGTGACCCGACAAAGGTCTATTTTCAGAACAGCGTCACCTTTCCCTTCCACTACGACTTCGCAACCCAGCGGCTCGACCCCTTCCTCGGCATGACACCCGCCCAGTATGAGCAGGTCAGTCTTTACGCCGCGGGCCAGCAGGCCATCCTTGGCTCGATCCTCATTCCGCCCGAATTCATCATGGCCCCGTTCACCCCGGAGTACGGCATTCAACTGGTGCGGCAGGATCCTTATGACCTGCCCACGACGATCAGCCTGCTCAATCTGGTGAAGTCGAAAATCAACGCGGAGCCGAACGTAACGGCCTTCTATTTTCCGACTTTCGAGCAGGCGGCCTTTGCCGAGGCCAACCGCGAAGCCCTCGCCGCCGCGGGCTTCGAGGTTAGTTCCACCGCACGATGGGCCACGGGAAACAGTTGCTACGCCAACGGCTGGGCGCTGGGGCGTCTCAAGTTTGTTCCGGGCACCGGCATCGCTGCTGCCTACGCCAACGGCACGCTCGGCCCGTCCGACATCCTGCTGACCGACGGCGTGCCGGCTGAGGTGCCATTCCTCGCCGGCATCGTCTCGCTCGCCCCGGCCGCGCCGACATCCCACGTCGCCATTCTTGCCAGCACCTGGGGCTCCCCATTCGTGCATCTTTCACTTCAGGAGGATGCCGATCGCGCGCTCGCGTTGGTCGGACACAAGGTCGTGCTCCGCGCGACGCCGCCGGCGCTTTTCAACCAGGGCTGCGAGGTGCGCCTCATCGACATCGAGGCCGGCCTGCCGCCGGGACTGGAGAGCGAGATATTGGCGTTGAAAGCGCCGCCGAACTTGAACTTGCCCACACCGCAGCCCTTTCCGGCGTACAGTTCGCCCACCAACGGCCTGCTCATCAGCGATGTCCAGTACTTCGGCGGAAAGGCCGCCAACTTCGGCATCCTGCGCCGCTCGATTCCCGACAACTCGCCGGTCTCGGTCGCGTTCTCGTTCAAGCTGTGGAATGAGTTCCTGGATCAGACGCTCTCGAATGGACAGACATTGCGAGCCTGGATCGCCGGCCGCCTATCCACCTTCACCTGGCCACCCGCAAACCCGGCCATCGTCTCGTCAACGCTCAGCACCATCCGCGACGTCATCCGCTCAACAGGCGCGACGCAGTTCACGCCGGCCCAGCAGGCGGCCGTGCTCGCCATCCTGCAGGATCCGCAATACGGATTCGACATGAACCGCAACATCCGCTTCCGCAGTTCGACCAACTTCGAAGACGGCGAACAATTTACCGGGGCGGGCCTCTTTGACAGTTTCAGTGGATGCCTCGCCGATGAACTGGACGGCGACAACGCCGGACCCAGCATCTGTGATCCGACCGAGAGCAGTGAGCGCGGCGTCTTCCGCGCGATCCGCCGGGTCTATGCGAGTTTCTACAACGAAAACGCCTACCTCGAGCGGCTGCGGCACAACGTGCCCGAGAGCCAGATCCAAATGGGCATGCTCGTGCATCACTCATTCCCCGACCCGCTGGAGATGGCCAACGGCGTCGCAACCGTGACGTTTAGGAGCGGATACGCGGAAATTCTGCTCGTGTCGCAAATCGATGCGACGTCGGTGACCAACCCCACCGACGGCTCGATCCCCGAGGAAATGATCATCGACGTCTTCAGCTTCGGGTCCTATCCGAGACTGCAACGCGCGTCGAACCGGGTGCAGCTTGGCCAGACCGTGCTCGAATGGCAGGGCGAATATCTGGAGATCGCCGGATACCTGATGGCCGCGGCCAATCGCTACAACCTGGAAAGTCCCCAGCCTGCCGCCGCCCTTGAATTCGAGTTCAAAAAAGAGGCCCCCGCCGGCAACCTGAGCATCAAGCAGATTCGCCGACTCCCGGTGCCCAACACGGCGCCGAACATCACCCCGTTCCTCATCAACGAACCCACCGAGTATTGCCTGTTTCAGGGCGAGGCCGGCGACGCCATGGCCAACCACCGCCTGAAGTGCAGATTGCAACTGACCACTCGCAGCATGCGGATGACGCCGGAAAATCTTCAATCGTCGATACTTGCTGATGTGACCATGGAATACGCCGCTGAATGCGACATTCAATCCATCCAGTCGGCGGTCAACGCCCTGCCCGGTCACACATTCAGCCTCGTGAACCAACGCACGACCGACGGCTGGCGATTCAGTCACCTCCAGAATCCGCGAACCTACTCACTCATCATTGACGGCGTCGGCGCGCTGGTGTCGGAGCTGCAAAGCCCCATCGTCACGCTCCGCGACCTCGGAAGCCCGGCCCCCAGCTACCGCTACCGGTGTATTCAACTTGCCGCCGACTTCGACAACCCGGTGCCTTACGCCCCTGGCACGCCGATCCTCGACCCGGACGACATCGCCGTGCTCTGCCCCTGCCGCGATCCGGGCGCATCCATATTCAATCCGCCGGTCGTCTTTCTCGGCCCCAATGGCGTGACGGTCGCAACGACCTACCGCTATGTCACCGACTTCTTCGGATTCGGCGGGTTCACCGCTCCGCTCGATCGATTCGACAACACCGTGATCACCGGCTTGACCACCACGCCGATCGTGCTGCACAGCCCGTATTCGCAGACCTTTCGCCCGCAGCATCACAACTTCGCCGAGCACTTTGTCTTCGAGCCGCACCTGGAGCCGGGCATTCCGCCACAGCAGAAGGCCGAACTCGACGCTGCCGGCGTGCGCATCATTCATGTGCTGGGCGGCCAGTTCGGTCCTGACGGGGACTTCGACTTCTTCAGCGAAGCACAGACGGCTCAGCCCTGCGGACCCTGTGCAAATGTGCTGCGGGCCGACGTGACCGGCGATCAACTGACGGACGGTCGCGACGTGGCGAGATTCGTGCACGTCCTGCTGGGCGGTGTCGCGCCGCCGGCGGCGGTGTGCGGCGCCGACATGAATCGCGACGGGTCGGCCAACCTGGCGGACACCGCGCTATTTGTGAACTGCCTGCTCGGCCCGTGTCCATAACGTGGCTTCGTGAAGGGATAATCGCCGGCCGAGTCAATACTACATTCGTAAAAAATACTCCATCAACTCGCATCCGCGATCGATCCGCAAGTCGCTCAGCTGCGCCACCGCTTCATGAAACGACGGCGCGCCAACCACTGCCGCGACGCCCGTGCCGGCAAGGACGAATGGCGCGGGCGACGCCACGGCGGTCCGGCGCGGCGTCGAAATGGCGTGATCCGCCGCGACCAGCACGCGCCACCGATCATCAGTTTCCAATCGTGCCAGAAGCGGTCGAACGACATGGGCATCGATACGCTCAAGCGCGGTGCGCTTGGACATCGGGTCGCCTGCGTGGCTCGCGACGGCCGGAGATTCCATGTGCACAATTGTCAATTCATGTTCGTCCACGGCCCTCACCGCGAGCCGACCAGCGGCTTCATAGGCGGCCGCGCCTTCGTCATAGCCCACGGTCATCGGCATCGCCGTCATCCCAAGCAACTTCGCCAGGCCGACGCCGTAGTCCGAATCGCAGATCAATGCGGCGCGCAATCCGTACTTTTGCCTGAATCGCTGCAGGATCGGCGTCACTCCCTGCCCCCACAGCCACAGGCCCGACGCCGGCGTCTCCCCCAGATCGCGCCGCACGACATTCACGTCGTGTGTATTCAAAATCGCATCCGCGCGCCGCATGAATTCGATCAGCCGCTTCGCCCCGCCGCCGCGCGGACGGTAGTCCTCGGCCGGCTCGTCGAGGATGTCGTGCGGCGCCGTGCAGGCCGCCTCGAGCACCTCAGCCCCGCGGACCAACGCGAGGTGCTGGTGCCCGTGCCCCACTTCAATGCGAATGTCAGGTTCAATTCGAGCGTTGCTCACGGCCCTGAGCAACTCGATCGCCTCATGCGTGCGAATGCCCCCTCCGGTGTGATCGACGAGTTCACCGTCGGCAATCGTCACCAGATTGCAGCAGAACGCGACCTCGTCGCGGGCCATCGAGACGCCGCGGCCCACCGCCTCGATCGGCCCTCGCCCGGTGAACTGCTCAGCGGCGTCATACCCCAGCAGCGAAATCAACCCGACGTCGCTGCCGGGTGCCATCCCCTCGGGAATGGTCCGCACCAGCCCTACGCGGCCCGTCGCTGCCAGTTGATCCATGGCCGTCGTGGTCGCGGCCGCGAGCGGCGTGCGTTCCCCATCCGGCAAGCCAAGCTCATCGGCCCCTCCACCCAGCACCACCATGGCGAATCGCGATGACATGACTTGGGGTTAATTCAGCTCCAATCGGGAATCGGTGTCGTTCACACCGGACCGAGCATGATAGGCCGGTGCACCCGACTCGCAACGTACGGAATTCCCCGCCGGCTTGTTCAGTTTGACTTGAATCGACGCGCTCGCGCCGGGCCTGCTACACTGACGTCAATGTCCACCACCGCCCGCCACGGCTCGGCCTTCGGCATCTTCTGCATCCTCGGCACGCTGATGGGCTGGGCCAGCGTCTTCCTGTTTCTGAAATTCCTCAGCAACGAAATCGACCCGTGGACCGCCAACGGCTGGCGCTACGGCCTGTCGGCATTGCTCTGGCTGCCGGTGCTGCTGATGGGACTGGCGCGGAAGAACCTGCCCGCCGGTCTTTGGAAGCGTGCGATTGTGCCGGCGGCGATCAACTGCGTGGCACAGGTCATGTACGCCATGGCCCCTTATTACATCGGCGCGGGTTTCGCGGCTTTTCTCGTACGCGTGAGTGTTGTGTCATCGCTCGGCGGCGCGTTTCTGCTCTTCAGCGACGAACGCATCCTCTTGCGCAGCCCCAAGTTCTGGATCGGCCTCGCCGGCGTGGTGCTCGGCTCCTGCGGAACGATCTATTACAGCGACGCCTCATTTCACGGCGGCGCGGTCATCGGCATCGTCTGCGGCGCAGCATCGGGCCTGCTCTATGGTTGCTACTCCGTCAGCGTGCGGTATTTCATGCGCGGCGTGCCTTCGCTGACAGCCTTCGCCGCCATCTGCCTCTACACCGCCGCGGGCCTGTTCATCCCCATGCTCATCTTCGGCCGCGAGCATGGCCTCGCTGTTCGACACCTGTCGGGATTCACCTGGGCCATGCTGCTGATGTCCGCATTTCTTGGAATTGCCATGGGCCACGTGCTCTATTACTCGGCCATCGCGCGACTGGGTGTGGCCGTCAGCAATGGCATTCTGCAGGTCGCGCCCTTCCTGACCGCCATTGGCTCGTTGTTCATATTTGACGAGCAGTTGAGCAGAGGCCAGTGGCTCTGTGGCGCCATCCTCTTCATCGGGGCGGTCCTGCTGCTCATCGCGGAACAGGCGCGTCACCGCAAACCCGCCAACGCCACCATTCAGGATGCGATTGCACAAGCAATTGAAGCGCCGCTGACCCTGACGACGCCGTCCGCAGCGCTAGCGCCAGTCCCCGCGACTTGTACGGCCAAATCACAATGACCACGCCCGACGATTTCAACGGCGCAATCGACACGCTCGCCCAATGGCTGCGCGAGGCCGAGCACGCCGTCGCCTTCACTGGCGCGGGCATCAGCACCGAGAGCGGCATCCCCGACTTCCGCAGCCCCGGCGGCGTGTGGTCAAAAAATGCCCCGGTCTTGTTCCAGAACTTCCTCGCCGACCCCGCCGAACGCCGCCGCTTCTGGCGGATGCGCACCGAGAGCATGAAATCCATGCTCGACGCCCAACCCAACGCCGGGCACGCCGCGCTGGCCCGCCTGGAGGACGAAGGCCGCATCGTCGCTCTGATCACCCAGAACATCGACGAACTGCATCAACGCGCCGGCAGCCGGCGCGTGCTCGAACTGCACGGCACGGCCATGATCGTCAGTTGTCTCAGTTGCGACAAACGCTGGCCCGCCGCCGCGATTCAGGACCGCGTGACGGCCGGCGACGAAGAGCCGGCCTGCGACGAATGCAGCGGCATCCTGAAATCGATGACCGTCTCATTCGGACAGCCCATGCCGCAGGATGTCATGCGCGACGCCACGGCCCTGGCCCAGGACTGCGACCTGTTCCTCGCGATCGGATCGAGCCTCGTCGTCCATCCGGCCGCCTCCCTGCCGGCCATTGCCCGGACATGCGGCGCGCGGCTGGTCATTGTGAATCGCGACCCCACGCCGCTCGACGACATGGCGCACATCGTCATCCGCGCCCCAATCGGCGAGACGCTGAGGCAGATCGAACGTCGAATGGTGACTGCCGAGTAGCGGAAGTCGAATGTAGCGTTGATCGTGTGCCACCGCTGTATCAGCGGTGCGAGCGCACGAGAGTGCCCGTTCGAAACGCGGCCTGAAAGCATCCGCAAATGCGACCCAACGTGCTCATGGCTCCTGGCTCATAACCGACGGCTTCCCACCAGCCCCGCCTTCGCATAGATTCCCCCACAACAAGGAGCCGCACTTGATGAAACGCAACGCCCATGCCCGCAAATGGAAACTCCTCGCCGCTCTCAGCCTCGGCCTCTGCCCCGCCGTCGGCTTCGGCTGCCTCAAGGACGTGTTCGCCATCATCGGGGCAACGTTTTTCTAGACCGCTCACAAGTCAAGCTAGCGGACGTATTCCGCAAAGCCTTTCATTCGCAAGGGCGGACAACTAGATGTGAACGCGCCACCCCCCCCGCACTGCTCGCAGAGCAGTGGCACACGATAGTCTGATTAGAAATAATCTCGTCGCTGTGTGATCACCCGTCCGATCGGTCAGTCGCCCGCACGGCTGTGTCGCTCGTGCCGTGGCCTGACTTCGATTTGGCGCTCGCGGCCTTCTGGTCGCGTTCGAGTGCATCGATGAGAAAGTGTTCATCCGTCACGGGAGCCGTTGGCTCGATGCCCGCATATACGTAAGACGCATCCAGCGTCTTCTCGCATCGCTCAGGTTCGCCCGGCAGATACATGAACGTCGCGATCGGCACCAGTTTCTTCTTGCAGATGTACAGGTCGAGCAGTTTGTTGGGGAACTCGTCCTTCTCGGGGAATCGCAACTCGACCAGGTAGCAGGCTTCATTCTTGGGGCCGACGCTCGCCTCGCCCTTGTAGACGGCCTTCACGCCGCCCAGCGGCTTGGCCTTCTCGATGCGATCGACCAGCCGCTCGGCCATGCGGCGCGAGCCGAAGTCCGTGATGAGATTGCGCGTCTTGCCGAATGTCACGCCCAGCGACGGGTCGTACTTCTCGACATTTGGCTTCGACCCGAGCAGACCTTTGCGCGGCAGCGTCTGCACCTTGCCGTCATCCCGTCCGGCCACATAGGCACATTGCATGAATTCGCTTTCGGGATCGGTCCACGTCAGCCGCACGCTCAGCGGCTCTGCCCGATACTCGGCCGCCATGACTTCAACCGGCATGAGCGTCTTGAACATGCCCAACCGCTCTTGTCGGATGAAGGTGCAGGAATACGACTTGAGGTCACGGGTGCGGGCCACACTGTCCTGCAGGAACTTCACAGGGTCAGCCGCAATCGCCGCCCCCGGATCGCCTGACACCGTCACGACAGACGCGCTCCCCGTCGCGCCGGTTTCGGACGTTTGCGGCGTTTCCCCCACCAGCGCCAAGCCCGTCTCGTTCGGATTGTGCTTAGGCTTCTCCTGCTCGACCGGCTGCGTCACCTTTTCGACGGGCCGGTTCGGCACATCCTGCACGCTCTGCTTCGATCCGCAGCCGGCGCACAGCGCGATCACGAACACCGGCGCAATTATCAACCGCTTCTCAATCCCGAAAATCATCTTCAAGGTGATACTCCCGTGCGAACCCAGTTGACGGCAGCGCCGCGCGCGTCAGTAATTCGTCGTCAACGTGCGATGGTGTTCAACAGTCACACTTTCGCCCCGCGCCAAGGACCAGAGGTACACATCCACCTGCCATGCCGGCACCGCTCGCCCCCGCCCGGCGAGCGCCTGACGCATCCGGTCCACCGCCTGTATGGTAGTCGCCCGAATCTCGACTTCCTCAGGGCTGCCGGGGGCCAGCAATTCCTGCCGCTGAATGCGATCGGCCAAATCTGCGTCAAATCGCAGGATTCCCAATTGTCTTAGCCCCTGGGGCACCCGGTAATCCGCGAAGGCGGTCAACTCCTCAAGACCGTCAAGCGGCCCATGCCCGTTGGCCTCCCACGCGATCGACAGATCCAACGCACAAATCTGGGCACGCTTCATCAGGTATACCGGCTGATCGCCATACCGGGTGACGTCTCGAAACGAATCGAAGTTGGTCATCAGCAGCACGGCCAGTTGCCACGCCTTGCGATTCACGGATTCAACGGCGTCGTCAAAGTTACCGTCGAATCGCTCCAGCAGCGTTCGCCCCGTCTCGCGGATGACACGCTCGCGCTCCTGGAGCATCAGCAGGCGGCCCTGCCCGGCAAAGAGCACGGCCAGTTCAGACGCCGGCGCTTCCACCCAGTGCCGCGCATCGAACCATCGCGGATCGTCCTGCGCGGCGCGGAGAATCGAGACAAACATCGCGTCAAACCGGTGGTAGGTCCGGCCAGCCCATTCGACGTGCAGTGGGTCATCCGACCAGAAGCAGAAGTTGAGGGCATCGATCAGTAGGGTGAGGTTGGCAAGCTGCCGCCGGTTGCCGGGCAGCAAACTGGGCAGATCATGCACCGCCGGTCGCAGGGCATCGGCCGGCAGCGCCGCGGCCCATTGCGCAATGGCGGCGTCATCGATGGTGACAAGCCTCGCCTGAGCAGCGACGGCACGGGTTGAATCCAGCACAATCACGCCGCGATGCTAGCCGCCGCGCGCAGGCTGTTCAACAGGCCGCGCGATGATACCGGCGGTCGCCGATGGAAATGAATGCACCGAATCGCGAGCGGCCCCCTTTATCGTCTCAATCCCACACTCCGGACACCGTCCAGACTGGTTGCCTGTCAAGTTGTAGCCGCAACGTTCACACAATACCCCGCGCTGGTCGAACGGTCGGCAGTGCTCAAACTGATTCCAGACGACCATTGTATTCGCCCAGCGATCGCCCCACCGCGGGCCCTTGAGCAGTTGCACGGCCATGATGAGCGTGGCGAATGGAATGTATGTCGCAAGGTTGCGCTTGAAGCTCGCGCCGAATGAAATGCGTTCACGCGTCGAGCTGTCTATGACATGTAACCCGAAGATCACCTTCCCCGGCGATCGGCCGGAGAATCCGTCCTTGATCAGGAAGCCGAGCCAGAGGATGTTTGAATACGCAAGCAATCCAAGTTGAAGTTGCGGATTTCGCAGAATGGCGATGACATCCCGATTGCCCGCGGCGAAGTAGATGATTATTCCGACCGTCGATAACGCGGAGATCATCGAGAAAATGAGGTGATCGATGGCCCACGCAAACTGCCGGCGGCTCGCAAATCGATGGCAGCATTTCTTGCAAACCGCAACGCCGTTCAGCGCCCGGGTCTTATGAGCGATCAAGCCGCGCCCGCACAATGGACACGCCGCCGCGGTCGCGGCCTGCCCCGCGACGTAGTGCACATTGACCACCGGCGCTGCCGCAGTTTCCACGCATCGTGCTCCCGCTTCCGCACACGGTAGCAGTGAACCACCCATGCGCTTGCAAGCCGTATACCAATGTGGCGACGCGAGGCCGCACTGGGCGTGGAATTTCCATCAAAGCCCCGTAATGGGATTTTTTGCCTCCATGACTTTCAGTGGATTGGAGTCGATCGTAGTGCTCGAATGCAACTCTGCGAACAACACTTGAAGTGCGGCACGCTAGGCCTGCGGCCCGACCGCCATGTCGAACGGCACGTGCACCGGGCTGGCCACGCGTGTGGGAATGCCGGTTCCACACTCCGGACATCGGCCCGACTCGTTGCCTTTGAGGTCGTAACCGCACTTCGTGCACAGCACGCCGCGCTTGTCGAAGGGAAGACAATGCTCGTGCTTGTTCCATACAACCAGCGTGTTGGCCCATTGATCGCCCCAGCGCGTGCCCTTCATCAATTGAAACGCCATGATCAAAGGCCCAAACGGAATGAAGAGCGGCAGGTTTCGCTTGAAACTACGCCCGAACCCAATCGGCTCGCGTGTGGTTGCATCGATCGTGCGTACGCCACAGATGAGTTTGCCGAGCGAACGGCCTCTAAATCCGTCCTTGAACAGGAACCCGAACCAAAACACCACCGAGGCAGCCGTCAGCGCAACATCGACGCCCGGCGGAAACGCTCCCGTGTTCACAAAAGAAGCACGGGCAACGGGCGAGAACTTGACGATTGCAAATCCGATAATCCCGAAGACTACGAATGAAATGAAATAATACAGCGTGCTGTCGATGATGTAGGCCACCTGGCGGCGATTGGCAAAGCCGTTCACGCATTTGACGCAAACGTCCACGCCATTGAGCATTTTCGGCTTCTTGCTCAGCATCGAGCGCCCGCACAGCGGACAATGGCCGACGGCCGGCGCGTAGGGCATTACCACTGGCGGAGTAGTTGCGGCTGACATACCACGGCCTCCCGGTCAATTGAAACATGCAATTGACAATAGGCTAGTGGTCGCGCCCCGGGCATGCAAGCAAAATCGACGTATTGTTTGATATTCGACGATGGTGTGCGTGTTCCGGGCGTGTCCCGGCTCAGACCCCCGCCGCCTCGGCGCCGACTTCGCGCAGCAGGCCCGGCGGGGCTTCCATCGTCTTCTTGCAGCCGGGATAGCCGCTGCAACCCAGGAACCGGCCGGTCCGCCCCATTCGAAGCATCATGTGCTTGCCGCAGTCCGGGCAGGCGACTTCCGTCTCAATCGGCTTCGGCCGATCGGAGGCAGGCGCGTTGGCCTCGGCGTGCTTCTTGGCGGCGCCGCGCAGGTTCACGGCCTTGCGACATTTGTCGCAACTGAAGAACGGGCCGAACCGCCCCGTCCGCATGTTCATCGATCCGCTGCAATCGGGGCACTTCAGCGGGCCTTCCGGCCACGTCTCGACGACCGGCTTGCCGGTGCGCGTCCAGGCGAACCCGGCCGGCGGCGGACCGAGTGTCGCGACGTCAACCGTCACGGCCTTGCCCCGGGCCTTGGCGCCCGTCTTTTTCTTGTCAGTGGGCGGAGGCGGCTCGGGGATCTTGCCCTCGGCGGCCAGTTGCTTGAGATGATCGAGTTTGTCCATGGGCATCGCATTGCGACACCGCGGGAAACCGCTGCACGACAGGAACGGCCCGCGGCGGCTCTTGCGAATCACCATCGCACGGCCGCACTTGTCGCATTGCACACCCGCCTGCTCCGGCGGCGGCTTCTCGATATGAATCCCGGGCGGAACGGGCTTCGTCGCCTTGCACGTCGGATAGGCCTTGCAGCCGAGGAATGACCGACCGCGAGCCCATTTCACTTCCATCGGGCCGTTGCAGTCGGGACACGTCTCATTCAAATCCTCGGGCTTCACTCGCCGAAGCGGCACCCCGTTTTCGTCGCACGGCAGCGTGCCGTCGCAGTCCGGATAGGCCGTGCAGCCGAGGAATGGCCCCATGCGGCTCTTGCGGAGTTGCATCTCCTTGCCGCACTTTGGGCAGGGCGCATCGACCGTGGGCATGACGATGATCTTGCCGTCGCGATCGACATTCTTCGCATTCGTGCACTCCGGATAGCCGGTGCAGGACAGAAAGCGGCCGTTCTTGCCGAGTCGGTAAACCATCGGCTTGCCGCATTTCTCACAGGCGTATTCACTCGGCTGAGCCCGCACGGCTTCCATGTCGGTGTTGGCCCTCGCCAGCGATTCCTTGAACGGATCGTAGAAATCGTGGAGCACGTCGTGCCACTCCATCGTTCGCTCTTCGATCTTGTCCAATTCGCTTTCGATCTGGCTGGTGAAGCCGACATCCATGATCTTGGGGAAGTGTTCGATCAGTTTCGCCGTCACTACTTCGCCGCGCGCGGTCGCGTGGAAGCGCCGGTCCACCTGCTCGACATAGCCGCGGCCTTGAATGGTCTTGATGATGTTCGCATAGGTGCTGGGCCGGCCGATGCCTTCGGACTCCAGCGTCTTGACCAGCGAGGCCTCGGTGAATCGCGGCGGCGGCGAGGTGAACTTCTGCTGCGGCTCGATGTCGATCGCGGCGAGACTCTGGCCTTCCTTCAGCGGCGGAAGCAACTGATCCTCACTGCTCTTCGGCACGCCCGAGACCTTGTAGTGTCCATCGAAGACCAGCACGCGGCCGGACGTCTTGAAGACCGCCTCGCCCTGCGGCGTCTTTGCCGAAATCAAGACAGTGGTCGAATCCCACTCCGCCGGCGTCATCTGGCAGGCCACGAAGCGTGTCCAGATGAGGTCGTACAGTTTGAGTTGCTCGGGATTGAGATGCCCGCGCAGCGATTCGGGTGTTCGCGTCACGTCGGTTGGGCGAATCGCCTCGTGAGCCTCCTGGGCCGCCTTGCTGGCAGCGTAGTAATTCGGGCCGTCGGGCAGATATTTGTCGCCGAACGAGTCGCCGATCAGTCCGCGCACCGCCTTGATCGAATCGGCCGACAGGTTGGTCGAGTCGGTTCGCATGTAGGTGATGAGACCGACGTTTCCTTCGCCGGTGCCGATGTCGACGCCTTCGTAGAGTCCCTGCGCGATGCGCATGGTCCGCGAAGTATCAAAGTGCAGCACGTTGGCCGAGGCCTGCTGCAGCGACGCCGTGGTGAATGGCGGCGAGGGCTTGGTCTTCGTGCGCTTCGTCTCAATCGAGTCAATCTTGAAGGGCGGCGCCTTGGCCGTGTCGAGGCGACCCTTGAAGTGAACCTTGCGCAGGCCGAGACGATCGTAATACTCCGGCCACGGCGCCTCGACGATCTCCTCTACGCGGAAACCAAGCGCTTCAGCGAGCGGCCGCACGGTCCCTGCCGCGCTGACGAACGCCTTGTCCTTGGCCTTCTTCTGATCAAGCGTGCCGCCGGGCTTGTACGCATCGCCGTTCACGCGGACCAACTCGGCCTCAATGCACTTGTGATTGCCGAGCCACTCGAATCGTTCCTTCTGCGACGGGCCGTCGTCCTTGCCCTTACCACCGGCAAACTTGTGCCACGTCTCGGCGAGCGCGGCCGCCTTCGCGACATCCGTCGCAAACACGCCATCGATCGCCCAATACTCATCGGGCACGAAGGCGCGGATCTCATGCTCGCGATCGACTATCAACCGCGCCGCAACGGATTGCACGCGGCCCGCCGACAGCCCCTTGGAAATCTTCTTCCAAAGCAGCGGTGAGAGTTCGTATCCCACAACGCGATCGAGCACGCGCCGCGCCTGCTGGGCGTCCACCTTGTGCTGATCGATCTCGTGCGGATGCTTGAATGCTTCGATGATGGCCGTCTTGGTGATCTCGTTGAAGATCACGCGCTTGGTCCGGCTCGGCTCCAAGTCGAGCGCATGCGCCAGATGCCACGCAATGGCCTCGCCCTCGCGGTCCAAGTCGGTCGCGAGGTAGACCATGTCCGCACCCGCGGCATCCTTGCGCAGGTCATCCACAATCTTCTGGTGTGACGGGAGGATTTCGTACGAAGGTTCGAAGTTTCGGCCGGGGTCGATGCCGTAGCGATGCTCGGGAAGATCGCGAACATGGCCCTTACTGGCTTTCACGATGTAACTGCTGCCCAGATATTTATTGATGGTCTTGGCCTTGGCCGGAGATTCCACGATGACCAGGGACTTGCCCCCGGAACCGGCTGCAGCAGATTTCACCGACTTTTTCGCCATGATGTTCCTAAGTGTTTGATTTATCGCCAGTTACAGCTGGTCGGCGCCGGGCCGAATCACCCGACTTGCAGCGAAAACCTGCAATTGACCGTTCTATCGGCCGCTGGCGGTCGCCAAAATACCGGTGCGAGAGTCTGGCAAATTTGGCGGGCGTCGGACGGCGAACCGTAGTCTCCGTCAAACGGGCTGTCAAATGGAGGTGGAACGCCCCGGATTCCAAAGAGGTGTGCAAATTCAGTATTTACAATGGGTTATATGCGAATATGCAGCGTGAATCGGTACGCAACCGGTTCCAACCCCCTTTTGAATGCGCGCCAAATCGGGTGTAATTCGCCGCATTCGCCGCGTGTCGTGGGTCAGCATATTCTCCTGAGAATCGGGTTAATCGTCCTCGCCGAAAAAGTCCCGCCTGTTTGGTGGCCATGAAATCTGCAAACGCTGTAATCATCCGAATTGCCCTGTTGCTGGCATGTTCCGCCGCCCTTGCAGGTTGCAGCAGTTCATCCACGGGGCCGGTCACGGTCTTTCTGGATGGCGCCGGCTGGTTCGGCGGATCGAGCGGCGTGAAGGCGGGTCTTCGCGAGGCCGGCGACAAAGGTGATTTCGAAACATTTGTCTGGAGTTCCGGACTCGGCCCCGCGCACGATCACCTGCTGGTCGCTGGCAACAAAACCCTCGGCCGTCGCCTGGCGAAGAAACTTGAGCGGATGCGAGAAAAGGCCCCCAACGCGCGGATCAACGTCATGGCATTGTCCGCCGGCACGTCTGTCGTGCTGAACGCGCTTGAGCAGATGAAGCCGGGCGTGTCCGTCGACAATGTCGTGCTGCTGTCCTCCAGCGCATCGGAGGCCCGCGACCTCACGCCGATCATGCAGCACGTGCGTGGCCGGCTCTACGCCACGTGCAGCCAGAAAGACGGCATTTTGTCTACCATCATCACCAATGCCGATCACAAGGGTGGCGATCCCGCCGGCATTAATGGCTTCAGGCCGCCGCGGAATCGAACCGCCGCTACCCGTGCAGCCTATTCCCGCGTGGTCAACCTCCCCTGGAAACCCGCCTACGTGGCCTTTGACTGGGATGGTGGACACACCGCGGCCACAAATCGAAAGTTCATCGCGTCGGTCATCGCCCCGCGAATTCTCTCAAATGACCCCTATCCCGCCGATAGACCTGTCATGAGCGGGCCCTAAACTGTTACGCCGGGCAAGCCGCCCGCGCCGGAGAATTTGTCACCCATGTTTCATGCCGTATTGACTCATCGTTTGAAGCCCAGAAGTGCAACCGCCGCATGGTCATTCGCATTGGCGATGTTCCTCGCCGGCTGCGGTACCGGGCAGGATTACGAAATCGGCCAGCGGGCCGAGCGCAATCAGGAGCCGCAGGTCGCCTACGACGCCTACCTCCGCGCTGCTTCGCAGCACCCGGACAACAGCGCGATCAAGAGCGGGCTGCAGCGCGTCACGCCCAAGGCCGCCGAATACTGGGAGAAGCAGGGCCATCTGGCCGTCGGCGAGCGACGCTATGCAGACGCATGGCGAGATTTCATGCGCGTGCTGGAGATTCGACCCGATCACCCGTCCGCCCCGCTGGTGATTCGCCAACTCGAGCAGCAGCACCCCACTGAGGTCGCCTACGCCAGACAGGAGTACGAGCAGCGCGGCGCGCGATCGCTCGCAACGACCGGTCAGGGCTCCGGATCGACCCAGATCGCCCAGGCCGGTGATGGACGAAACAGTCGCACCAGCGCCGCTGATCTCGGAACCGAAGACGACTACTACCAGCCCCCGACCCGCGTTCGAAATACGCCGCCGCCGCCTCTGCCGCCAACGGCAACGGGCGGGCCGTACGGACAGTATGGGGCGCAATCGGGCCCCGGCTCGACCGCAAGCGCAACTTACGCCGCACCTGCCCCGACCCCAGCGCCCGCGCCGGTTGCATACAACCCGCCCGCCCCCAAGCACACGCCCGAACCCACCTATCCGCCCACGGTGCCGGTGACCGTCAGACCCGTCGTCGACTCCGATGCCGGCCCGCCAGCGGGATTCATGGTCGTGCGAACCCTCAGCAAGAAAGACCGACGTTACGCTCGCCGACGCGAGTTCGTCGACGGCGTCGCGATTCGCCTCGACGACGTTGACGACAACGACGCCGAACTCGAACTGTACATGGGCGGCATCAAATTCGCGGAAGTCAAGGACATTCACGTCAATGAGACGGTCAGCTTCGTCGGTCAGACCGGCCGGCGGTTCCGCATGGTCGTGCTGGACATCCGCCACTCCACCGACACCGTGCGCGTCGGCGTCTCGCCGCAATAGGCGTGAGGCATGTCATCCCCGTCACCGCTGAAGACAGAAGTCGCCATCGCCGACATCCATCATCCGGACCCGGCGGTCATCGGCCGGGCCGCTGACTTGCTTCGCGCCGGCGACCTCGTCGCCTTCCCGACTGAAACCGTGTACGGACTCGGCGCGAACTCCCTCGACGCAGGCGCCGTCAGCCGAATCTTCGCCGCCAAGGGCCGGCCGGCGAACAACCCGATCATCGTCCACGTCGCGGATGCCGATGCGGCGAGACCGCTCGTCTCAGAGTGGCCGGACATCGCCGATCGCCTGATCGAGCGTTACTGGCCCGGTCCGTTGACGCTTGTCTTTAAGAAGTCCGCCCTCGTGCCGGACCTCGTCACCGCCGGCGGGGCGACGGTCGCCATCCGCTGCCCCGCGCATCCGGTCGCCCGCGCCCTGCTGCTCGCCGCTCGCCTACCCATCGCCGCGCCGAGCGCGAATCGCTCGACTGGGGTCTCGCCGACCACCGCCGCCCATGTGCAGGCCTCGCTCGGTGGACGCATCCCCCTCATTCTCGACGGGGGTCCGTGCGATCGCGGAATCGAATCAACCGTGCTCAGTCTCGCGGTTGCCCCGCCGCTGCTGCTTCGACCGGGCCCAATCTCCGCTCGCGATTTGGAGGCCATTGCCGGACCGATCTTGATCGCGGCTCATGCGGACGACACCGGCGCGGCACTCCCATCCCCGGGACGAATGCCGCGGCACTACGCACCGCATGCAGCGGTGGAGATCGTCCACGCCGGCGACTTCGACACCCGATCGGCCGCCATTCGAGCCGACGGTGATGAGTCCAACCGGGTGGCTCACATCGTCATCGGCGCATCGCCAACGTCGCAAACTGCGCCCGTGGATCCGTTGACGATCCATCTGCCGGCGGACGCCCTGGGCTATGCCGCTGGTCTCTACGCCGCCATGCACCGCCTCGACGACCTCGGCGCGACGCACATCCTCATCGACGCTCCGCCCGATAACGAAGAGTGGCTGGCCATCCACGACCGGCTCCGCCGCGCGGCGCACGCGTAGCGTTCCCCCTCCGCGGGAGACGCCGAACCACGAGGCCCATGCGCGAGCAATCGAAAAGTGTCGTTCGCCGCAAATCCGCTCCGCACTTCGATCACCCGCGCGGTCACCGCTTTTTCTAGGTCCCCCTGAAACATCCCTTGCAGCCCCGCCCCCGCCGCGCCAGACTACAACGCCATTCAACCCGCCGTACCCAGGAGCGCTCGCATGACCGAAGCAAAACCCGGCTTCTTCGCACAACTTAAGAGTTTCCCGGCCACGTTCTACGTCGCCAACACCATGGAAATCTTCGAGCGCATGGCGTGGTATGGGTTCTACGCCGTCTCCTCGCTCTACATCACCGGACCCGTCGAGACGGGCGCTCTGGGCTTCACCTCCGAGCAGCGCGGACAGCTTCAGGCCATCGTGCCCTTCATTCTGTACCTGATGCCCGTGGTGACCGGCGCGCTGGCCGATCGTTACGGCTACAAGCGCATGTTCATCATCGCCTACACCGGCATGGTGTTTTTCTACTACCTGCTGGGACAGTTCAAGACGTTCCCGACCTTCCTGCTGGCGTTCCTGATGGTGGCCGTGTCAGCCGCGATTTTCAAACCCGTCGTCGTGGGCACTGTCGGACGCGTGACCAACGCCAGCAATTCGCGACTGGGCTTCGGCATCTTTTACATGATGGTCAACGTGGGCGGCTTCTTCGGCCCGCTCATCGCCGGCGCGGTGCGAGGACTGTCGTGGCGCTACGTCTTCATCGCATGCTCGGTCTGGGCCGCCGTAAACCTGTTGATTGTCATCCTCTTCTACAAAGAGCCGACGACTGAATCGACTTCGGCCAACCGCCGCACGGTCAAGAAGGTGCTCACCAATGCGGTCGAAGTCCTGGGCAACCTTCGCTTCTTCATCACCGTGTTCGTCGTGCTGATCGCCCTGATGGTCGCCAACCAGGAACCCAAGTGGTTCCAGTGGTTCCCGCACTGCGTGGTCTTCATCGCGGTCTGGATCATCGGCAACTTCGCGTGGGACCGCATGCTGCCGGCCCACAGTGGCAACCCGAATCACCCCGCTTCGGCAGGACGCGGCCCGTTTGCCAAACGCATGTACTGCAGCAACTGGCGGTTCGCCCTGTATCTGTTGATCCTGTCGGGGTTCTGGACCAGCTTCAATCAGATCTTCCTGACGTCGCCGGAGTACATCCGTGATTTTACGGACACAAAGCCGATGGTGAACGCGGGACGAAAAGTGGCGGGATGGTTTGACAGCCCGCAGGTGCTCGACGCCCTGGCGGCCATCGAAGAGCAAAACGTCTTCACCGAGTTCGACCGCCTCGTTCGCAAGAGTCAGGGTGCATCGCCGGCACCGTTCGCGACTACCAAACCCGCTGAAGCCAATGGCAGTGAATCGTCTGCACCCGATTTGAGCCGCGAACCCAGCATCACGCAGAACGACATCCAGCGGTTGACGGAGTTGAGCGCACAGATGCGCTCGAATGGCGGCCAGGTTCAGCCGCACGACTTCGTCGAATCGTCCAAGCAGATGCTGGCCTATAAGGTGCGCATCACACCCGTGCGACTCGCCGAACTCGTCGCCACCGCGACAAATGGCTCGATGCAACGCGACAAGTCTTCCCTTGACGCGGCGACAAGAACGATCGAAAACGCGCTCAAGCGCAAGGGACACGCCGGCCTCAGCACTGAACGCCGCGATCAGATTTCAAACGAACTGGCAGCCATCGTCGGTCGCGACGGCGCAAGAGTGTCAAAGGATGAACTCGAGGCTGCGAGCAAGCGCCTCAGCGGCGAAGTCGAACCGCAACTGCTCTTGACCGGCGTGCAGGATGCGGTCTTTCGTCCGCACCTCTGGGCCGATATGGACGCCGGCCGACAGGTCAACCCCGAGCACATCGTCAACTTCGACGCCCTGGCCATCGTGCTGCTGCAAGTCGTCATCTCCTATCTGATGAGCAAGTTCCACCAGTTCACCACGATGATCGTCGGCATGGTCATCGCCGCAATTGGCATCGGGCTCGCGGCCTTCGCCGGCGGTACGATGATCGGCCCGATCGGGGCTTCGTTCTTCATCGTCGCGGCCGGCATCGTGATCTTCGCAGTCGGCGAAATGATGGCCAGCCCGACGAGCCAGGAGTATGTCAGCCGCATCGCCCCGCCTGATCGCGTGGCGGTGTACATGGGCTACTACTTCGTGTCGGTCGCGCTGGGCAACCTGTTCGGCGGGATTCTGTCGGGGCAGTTGTACGGCAAGCTCGCCCGCGACATGCAGCGGCCCGATCTCATGTGGGCGGCCTTCGGCGGGATCATGCTGGCGACGGCGATTCTCTTCGTGCTGTACGATCGCTTCGCGATTCCGAAGGCCTCGCGCAATGCACCGGCGGTTGCGACGCACGGCTAACAGCCATCGGCAGAGAAGCCAATGGCTATTCGCAAGAATCGATGCAACGCGGCTGCGCGCTTACTTCACGCCATACGACCACTTTTTCAACAGCGGTACGAGTAGCAGGAGCACGCCCGCGCCGCCAGCGGTAATCATGACGATTCGCATGAAGACTTCATGGTATTCACCGCCCGTGCCGGCAACCATCGGAGCAAGCACGTTTCCGAGAGAACTCGAAAGGAACCACACTCCCATGAACATGCCGACCAGGCGCGCCGGTGACAGCTTGGTAATGGTCGAAAGGCCGACGGGGGACAGGCAGAGTTCGCCAGTTGTATGAAAGACGAAGGCCAGGATTAACCAGAAAAGTGCGCTCTTCTCGCCAGCCTGATATTCCTTCGCCCCGAGGTACAGCATGAAAAAGCCCAGCGACAGTTGAGCCAGTCCGAGTACGAACTTCAGTGGCGATGAGGGCTCAAGCCGCTTGCGGTCCAGCCAGACCCACATGCCCGCCACCGGAATGCTAAGACCGATGATGAGCAGCGGGTTGACCACGTTTGCCAGCGTGACCGCCGGAATCTCCGTTCCCATCACAACTCGATCGACGGCTTCCTTCGTAAACCGCGTGATAGTGCTGCCGGCCAATTCGAAGAACCCCCAGAAAACCATTGAGAATGTGCACAGGATTAGAATGACAAACATTCGTCCCGCTTCTTCGCGCGTTCCGCGGGTCGCCTCGTAAACAAGGTAAGCCACGACCGGCAAGGCGATAATCATCGCCAGATTCTGAGTCCACGCGGGTCTGGAGATGAAATAGGCGGCCAGCGGAATAAAGACCAATACGCCGACAATAACCGTGAGAAAATTCGGCAGGCCGATTGGGCTGGCAGCCGTCATACTCGCGCCTGGCGGCGGAAGTCCTTTCCCTTTAATGGTCTTGAGACCGAACGTGAAGATGATCTGGCCAAGAATCATGCCACATCCGGCAGCGATGAATCCCCAGTGCCAACCGCGCGTCTCTGCAAATCCGCCCATGAATCCGGCGAGAAACGCACCGACGTTTATACCCATGTAGAAGATCGTGAATGCGACATCCCGCCGCGCGTCGCCTTGCTTGTATAGGGTTCCGACGATCGTCGAAATGTTCGGTTTGAAGAATCCGTTTCCAGTCGCCAGGATCGCCAAACCAGTGAAGAACAACCAGTTCAGTGAACTTACTGAATGCCCCGCTTTGACCATCAAAGCATGGCCGGCCAACGTGAATTGAGCGATGGCCATGAGCGTCCCGCCAACGTAAATCGCCCGGCGCTGGCCCATCAGACGGTCGGCCAGCATGCCGCCTACAAACGTTGTGGAATATACAAATCCCAGGTACGCACCGTAGATGGCATCGGAGTGTCCTTCCGCGGCGCTTTCGCCTGCTGTCCGTTTCATTTCGGCAAGGACGATCCCCACCGTATAGAGGGTAAGGATGCCGCGCATGCTGTAGAAGCTGAATCGCTCCCACAGCTCGGTGAAGAACAGAATGAACAGTCCCTTTGGGTGACCCAGCAGCGTCGATTCCGCCGGAGAGCCTCCTGTGTCAGCTGAGGCACCGTCCTCGCGAACACCCGCCCCATCCGTGTCATGTACCGTGCGATCTGTATCGCTCAAGGAAGCATCTCCCTATTTGATCAACCGGAAACTGCACAGCGTTACGCGCCGGCGAAGTCAGCAAAAAATGCTGAATTACGCCCCATACTTCTTGATCGCCCGATCCAGTGTCGGCAGCAGCGCCCCGATCACCCCGGCGACCACCAGCATCGCCCCGGCCAGCACGACGAAGACCATCGTCGTCGGCTCCAGGCCGCTGATGAATCCCGACAGTTTGTTGCCCACTGCCGTCGCCAGGAACCAGCCACCCAGCATCAGGCCCACCAGCCGCTTCGGCGACAACTTGGTCACCAGCGACAGGCCCATCGGCGACAGGCACAACTCGCCCACGGTGATCACCAGGTAATAGACAACGAGCCACAACAGCGAGACCTTGCGCTCGCCGTCGCCGCCGCTGTAGGCCGCTGCCGCCACGATAAGAACGCTCACCAGCGTGATGAGCATGCCGTAGAGAATCTTGTGGGCCGTGCCGATCGGCTTGCCCGACTTGACTCGCCGCGTGAAGTACGCAACGACAAACGGCGTCAGGATGACCACGAAAATCGGATTGAGGAAACTGGTGATCAACTCGGCATTCCACACCGTGTCGAATTCGCCGCGCGCCAGCCGCTTGTCCGACGCATTGCCATACACCTTGTCCTTGGTGGCCTGCGAAACGAGCAGCACCGGGAATACCTTGGAGTCGCGCTCGCGAACCAGCAGCACCTGGCGAATCGACTTGGCCGTCTCTGGCTCCAGCGAAATCGCCACGCGCTTCACGCCGTGTTCGTCGGTGGATTCCTTGACCTTGACGTTTTCCGCCGCATAGATGTCGCACGCCAGGAAACTCCACTGCGACTGATCGCCACTGAGTTCCTTCGCGTTGAGGACCTTGACATCGGTGAATGCGGCCTGAACGCTCGCAAGGGCCGTCTCGCTGACGCGCCGGGCGCCGAACATGGCCTCAATGTCAGGCTCGACCGCCACCAATGCGTCTTCGCTCGGGCGCGGCAGCTCGGCAGCGGCATTGCCGTAGTACGACGGCATGGCCTTCTGCATGTAGTACTTCTGCACGATCTCGGGCGCCCAGTTCGCCGTCCGGGCACTTCGATCCTCGGCAAACACGGTCATCAACCCGCCGCTGAGGTGGAGGATCATGAAGAACGCCCCGCCGGCGAGATAAACCGGCAGCAGCGCAGCAAGACCCGGCTTTTCCTCGGGCGAGGCTTTCATGACCAGAGAGACGAAATAGAAGCCGACCGGAATCATGCCGGTGATGAAGGCGAAGGTGATCGGGCCGAGGGTACTCCTAATGAGTTCGACCTCGCGCCCGACGAAAAACCCGGCAATTCCGAACAGGGCCGCCGGCAGAAGAATGGTCAGGAAAATCTTGCCCAGACTCACGTCGCGCGGATCGATCTGCGGCTTTCGATCGGCTGCCTCGAGTTTCTTCCAGTTGATCAGCAGAATCATAACGCTGATGACCAGCCCGATTCCCGCGCCGATGAACGCCGTGTTGAACGACCAGAGGTTGCGCAGCGGCGCGGAGAGCAGTGCCGAGAGCGCCGCGCCCGTATTGATGCCCATGTAAAAAATGTTGAATCCGGAGTCGCGCCGTGGATCGCCGGGGGCATAAAGGTTGCCCACCATCGCGGAAATGTTGGGCTTGAAGAGGCCGTTTCCGACGCAAAGGCACGCCAGCCCGGCGTACAGGGTGGTTAAATCGCGCACCCCCAGCAGAAACAGACCACCGGCCATGAACAGCCCGCCGATCAGAACAGCGCGGCGGTAACCCAGATAGCGGTCTGCGATCAGGCCGCCGAGAAACGGCGTGAAATAGACAAACGCCATGTATGTACCGAAGATTTCGGTGGCATGAAGCGTGGACAGGCCCAGTCCGCCCCGCTCGGTGTCGCGGGCGTACAGGACCAGAATCCCCAGCAAGAGGTAAAACGCCAGCCGCTCCCACATCTCCGTGAAAAAGAGCGCGGACAGGCCGCGCGGGTGTTTCTGGCTGGAATCGGGAGAATTCGCGGAAGAACTGAGACTCGCCATGCAGTACCCTCACTGGTTGGAGGCGTGGCCCGACGTCGGCAAGGCCAACAGGATAGCGCAAGGGGACGATTGTTGCGAGCGTGAATCGCGGCTTCCCGCGCAGTCGCGACCGATAACCATGCACGCCGACCCAAGCCCGCGCACTTCGCCACGCATTGCTCAGGTTTGACGCCGGTTCATCCGCTATTGATGAGAGGTGCATCGACGCGATTGCATCAGTTCAAAGGAGCTTGTGGAATGAACCCGTCCAACCCGAAGGTCAGCGGCGAACCCATGCCGGTGGAGACGCGCGTGTCAGAAACGCCGGCTGACGAGGGCGTGTCGCGCTGGTCGCGCATCGCCACGCTGGCCGGGCTGGCCGTACTGGGCATCACCCCCTGGGCCCAGGCTCAGTTGCCCCCGCTCGATCCGCCGCCCGCGGTCATCTGCCCCCCGCTGACCGCCATCGCGACGCCGACGCTGTTCGACGTGTTCTTCGGAACCACGCCAATTCGATTCCCGTTCCAGTAAGCCGCGGACGCCAGGGAGCCCCGGGCTTCAGCCCCGACGGCGAGCGCATGCGCGTGACTCACGCCCTTACCCTCGTGACGCACAGGCACCTGCGAAAGCGGCACGCCGATCGGCACTGACCACAAGTATTGCTCGGGATCTTCCAGCGCCGCCGCTTCGAGCCGTCCGAGCACGCGTTGCATCGCCATTGCTTCGTCGTGCATGTCTGACGGTTCAAGCACATCGCGCACGCTGAGTTTGAATTGAAAACCCTGACCGGTGCGGCGGCATGACACCACTGCGACCGGCGCGTCGAATGCACGCGAGAGCCGCGGAATCGTCGGATAGGCATGGATCCGCGAACCGAGATAATCGCAGGCCACTGCGCGTCCCTTTCGCCGCTCGTGCTCGGCTATCAGCAGCACCGATCCACCCTCGCCCAGCACGCGGGGAATGGCCGTTGCCGCGTCCCTCCGCTCGATTGGACGCACATGCGGACGCGAATACAACTGCGTTTGCCAGGTGCGCAGATGGGGTTGTGCCAGAAAATCGACCACCACGTGAATCGGACGGCCCAGTCGCCCCAGCGTGTCGACCAGCACGGCGGGATTGCCGTAGTAGCCGGCTGCAAAGATGCAGCCCCGCCGCGACGCTGCGGATTCGTTCAATATTGCCACGTCATCGGCATTCATATCGACAAACTGCCGCCACGACGTCTCGCGCAGCAGACGTTGTACGAACAACGCCTCTGCCCAGAATCGCCCCCAATGGGCATACATGCCGCGTACGATCGAGCGAGCCCGCCCCGGCGTGCAGCCCGCGCCCAGCGCTACTGCGACCCGCGCTTCCGCCCGTCGCCGCGCATGCGTGTTGAGCCCGAATGTACCCAGTGCCAGTGACTGCGCCACCCGCGCGGTCGCATCGGGGCCGATCGCGCCGGCCACCGTGCCGATCACGCGGCGCAAATAGACGTGTCGAAAAGATTCAAGATCAATCATGGGGCGCAGCGGTGTCACCCCGCGGCCGGTGCAAATCGGCGCGGAGCATGGGTCCGGCGAGATCGAAATGCCCATCGTCCTGATGGGCCGCTCGCATGGGGCGAAATCCATAAACCTGGGCTGCGACGCCCTCGAATCGTCCGCAGCACCGCTGGTCCCCGCGGTGGTCAGGCTCCTTTGTATCGGCAGAATTGCAATCGCGCGGCCACGCGTCGGCGAAGCGACCACCGCAGCGTCAGGCCACCATGGCGGTGTCGCGAACCCCATCCCCCACCGGCCGGGTATTCAAGACATTCTCATACACCTGTCGGTGGTTTTCGGTGAACTGGCGGGCGCTGAACACCTCATAGGCCTGCCCACGGGCCACCTCGGTGATCTGACGTCGCAGGCCGGTGTCCTCCAGAATCATCAGCAGTTTCGCCGCCATGGTCCGCGGCTCGCCGGGCTTGCAGAGCAGGGCGTTGCTGCGGTCGGCCAGAATCTCGGCCACGCTCCGCACCGCCGCGCCCAGGATCGGCACGCCGCCGGCCATGGCCCACGCGATCGGCTCGGTGCAGGTGTCGGCGGAGGCGGGAATCAGAAACGCGTCGGCACACGCGACCAGTTTCGCCCACGGCCACTCCGGCGGCGGCAGGACGATCACCTCGGACATGCTCACGTCGCACATGAATCGTTGCAGACGCGCTCGCTCGGGCGAGGCATACGGCATGATGACGCGCAGGCTTGGAATGACTTTGGCGACGATCGCCGCCGCCCACAACCCGGTGAACTGATCGCCGGCCTTTGATGCCGGACCGGACATGAGAACAACCGGTGCTTGCTTTCCAACCAGCGCCGCGCGCACGTCTTCATTGCGAGCCTGATTGATCGCACCGAAGTCGACCGGTCCGCGAATCACGACGATTCGCTCCGGCGCGACGCCGCGCTCCATCAGCCGCCGGCGGACGACCTGGCTGCCGGCGATGACCGAGATGTTTGGCATCGGCCGCAGCCGCCGGCCCGCGTCATCGGCCAGCGCCGGGTCGAGCAGTGTTACCACGATCGGACGCGGTGGGAGCATGGCCGCGCAGAGCGAAGCGGCCCGCGGCCCCCATGCATGAATCACGTCAAATGTCAGTTTGTGGCCAAGCGCCTTCAAGCCGGGAGAGAAGGCCGCCCAGTTTGAAAACCGCGCTTCGGCCCGATGAATCTCGCCCGAGATGAATTCACGGGAGATCGGCGCCATCGGCCCATCGCATACCGCCACATGGTGCTCGAATGCCCCGCCACCCATGCGAGACCGGAGCGTCTCCAGCACCTGCATCGCGGTCGGATCGCAGGTCCCATCGAGTACGTGCAGGACTCGCATCACTTGTCGAAGGCTCGGTGTCCAAAGAAGAGTTTGGCAACTTCCTTGCCAAGTTTGACGGCCAAATCCTGCGACACATCGGATGCCGTGCGATCGCCATCGGCCGTCTCGGGCTGCGTGCTCACCGTGACCCGTCGTCCGGACTCGTCCTTGGGCCAGAGGCGGATGTCGCGCTTGCCCTCGGTGCTGAGCACCTTGACGTTCACGGTGAACTCGCCCTGAAAAACGGCCGCGCCCGGTTCGGGCTGAAGGACGAATCGCACGATCCGCATATACAGTATCTGCTCGGCACCGAGTTTCTCGCCGATCTCGCGAACAGACAATTTTCCGTACTTCGATTCCGACTGTCGCATGCGCGTCCAATCTTCGTAGGGAATCACGCGCTTGTTGACGTCGTATTGCAGAAAATTAGCCGAAATGATGCGATGTACTTCCTCATACACCCGCGGATCGCTGAGTTGATCCTCGTTCGGATCATCCAGCAGCAGCAACAGCGGACCCTTGCCCAGCTTGTATTCCGGATCGATCCAGTCGCCACCGGAAATATTGGCCCACAGCGAGGCCAACTGAACGCACCCCGTCGACATCCCGGCGCAAATGATCAGACAGACCGACAGGGTCCAGCGGGCCGCGCGCCCGGTGGAGATTGAACCGAATGCATATTTTTTCTTATTGATCATTGCGTCGGTCCCTCCGCTTGCCGGTCTCGGTGTAGGAAATCTCATAGGCATGGAACTTCCGCGCGACTTCCAGTCCAAACTCATCCACCGTCGCCCGCAGAATGTCCTCATCGGTCTGATCCAGTGTCCCCTGGGTCGACGCCGGCGGATAGGTGGCCATCACCTCGGTGCGATAGACTGGATCGCTGCCGGTCGACTCGTTGGTGGTGTAGAGATTGACCGTGCCGCGAACGCGGCCTTTGCGCAGCTCCCGTGCGGACAAGGCCCGCGTGGTGTACTCAAGCAGGTCGATCCGCAGCAGCATGTCGCACTTGAGTTCGTTGCACAATTCGGCGTTCGTCATGCCCTCCCAGTCGATCACCCCGCGATCCTGCATTCGTGCAATGGTCATGGGATCGACAAACGTCGCATCCGGCAGATTCTTTCGCAGGTAGTACGTCACGGTCTTGCCTACGCGAATGCGCGCGAGGGCGTCGAAATCCAGCGTGGCCTGCTCGGCCCAGACCAGCACGCCGACCTTCTGATTGGTAATCTGATTGCACTCGGCCGCCCGCTGTTCCTTCTTCTCGGGAAAGAGAAAGTACATGGTTTGGCAACCCGACCCACAGAAAAGGAGCAAGGCCATCGCCGAAGGCCATATCAGCAAGTTCGTGCCCGTTCGTGTGGCTGGTCCGCGTCGCATGTCGATCGATGTCGTCATATTCACTTCCTATCGATTCGCCGGAAACTGTCCAGTCGCGAATCCAATCGCCAGTTTCGTTGCCCAGCCGCCGACGATCAGCAGGGCGAATCCAAGCATCACGCGAACCGGACCCAGTCGATCCCAGTCGACCTGAATCACGCGGCCGGTCACGACCGTCTGGCAGGCCAGGATCAGGCCGAGCATCGCACCCAGGCTCAGCACCGCGCCAGCCGGCTGCGCCATGAAGGAATCCACCGGCCGCCCGTGCATCATCAGCGAAAACGAGGTCGTCATCCCGCAGGAGGGACACGGCAGGCCGCTGGTGAGGATCAATCCACACGGCGGCAGGCCGAGCCGTTCGTGTGTGCCGAACCCGCGCTCGTCCGGTGGGAGCCATCGCGCGAGCCCAAGCACAGCCAGCAACACGATCGCGATCAATCCAGCAACCACGCGCAAGCCGGGGCCGACCGCGACCGGCGGTCCCAAACATCGACCCATTGTTGGCGAAACGCGACCCATGGCGTGCAGTGGAATCCCAAATACCCCAGTCGCTATGGATTCTACCCCACAAATCGCTCCGCGGCGCGACCCCCGCTTTTCGGGCTCCCATCGTGGAGACCTCGTGGTCCGGAGTCTGATTCAACTTCAGCAGGCCTCAGCCGCCCCACTGGCGTTATGATACCGGACCTCAGCGAACGCCTTTGCGAGTTGCCATGACCGACACGATCGACATTCGACAGGCCCTCATCGACCGGTTGGAGTCCGACCAGCGCTGGGGCGTGCGCCATGTGCCGATCCGGCCGATGCAATTCGCCGCGCCGGTTCGCGAGCCGACGCCCGGCCCATCGCGCCCTACCGCCCCATCACACGGGTTTGAATCTGCACCGATTCGCCGCGAGCAAGCGCCCGCACCGGCCGAGCCGGCGATTGAAGTCCTCGCACCGCCGCGTGCGCTGACCGCGGATGAACGCAGGTCCCGCGGCCTCGCGCTCAAGGTGATTGATGAACAGGAAGTCCAGGGCTGTGAGAAATGCGGCCTCGCCCAGACGCGAACAAAGACGGTGTTCGGCACGGGCAGCCCCGAGGCGCGCATCGTCTTCGTCGGCGAGGGCCCCGGCCACGAGGAGGACATCAGCGGCGAGCCCTTCGTTGGCAAGGCCGGCAATCTGCTGACTGACATGATCGTCAAGGGCATGGGCCTGAAGCGCGAAGATGTCTACATCTGCAACGTGGTGAAGTGCCGCCCGCCCGGCAATCGCACGCCGGCGACGCAGGAAATCGCGGCCTGCAAGGACTACCTGCTGCGACAGATCGAGATCATACGTCCGCAGGCAATTGTCGCCCTCGGCGCGGCGGCGGCACAGACCCTGCTCGGCAAGCCCGATTCGATCGGCCGGCTGCGCAGCCGATGGCACGATTTCTATACCAGTGGCAGTTCGCTCATCGGCGAGCCCATTCCGCTCATGCCGACCTACCATCCGGCATACCTGCTTCGCGATCCCGGCGAGAAGAAAAAGGCCTGGGCCGACCTGAAGATGGTCATGGCGCGATTGGGGATCCCGATTCCCGACCGTAAATAGATAAGTAACTATAAAGCCGCTTCACAGAACCCACCACGCAAGTGGCGGGCCAAGCCGAATGAAGCTGAGGTGTGCCGCTGCTGTAACTGCTAGCCGAGCGTGAGTGAATGCGCCAGGTCGACGCACTGCTCACGGCGCAGCGGCACAGTCCCGACTATGGACACGGCGGATTCGGCGCAAGAAGCTTATTGACAAACAGCCCAATATCGGTCGTATTCAGCGCGGCGCTGTTGTCCATGTCTGCGCAAGCGACGTACGCACCCGTACAGGCTTGAACGAACAGCCTCACGTCGCGGCCGTTCAACGCATGATCGGCGTTCATGTCGCCTTTGCATGGACAAATGTCGCATTCGTCGGGGATGTTGTTCGTATTGACGTCCAGGCTGGTCGGCGCGCCCGGCGGCACCACGAACGTAAGCGACCAGTTGAGCAGCATGCCGGAATCCTGTACGCGATCGTCGTCAACGATCAGGGTCCAGAGTCCGGCCGCAGACTGCCCGTCGAAGTCCGACAGTTCGCCAATGGGATTGTACGCCCCGGTATAGGGCGCCGGCTCGGATTGAATGCCGTTGGGCGCCTCGTCGTCCAGCGTCGTGTTGATGAAATTCTGCCCGTTGCCGCCGGTACGGTCATACAACAAGACGTCCGTCGTGTTGTGCTTCAGGCGAAGTTGCACGTCGCCCGTGAAGGTGTGCATCAACGTCAGATTGACGTTGACATCCAGCACCGACCCCCCCAGTGGACAGTTGATCGTGGCGGTCACGAAACCTTCATCCTTGGTGAGGATGTTCACCGGCCCGCTTGGGAAGGTCCGCGGCCCGCCGGACGAGCCGGCCACATCGCAGTTGTCGCCAACGCCATTTGCGTTGCAATCGCCGCCATCGCACGCATCGATAATGCCGTCGGCATCGCAGTCATTCTCGCAAGTATCCGGAATGCCGTTCGAATTGCAGTCCGCGCCGGCCAGTTCGCAGGCATCATGAACGCCGTTGCCGTTGCAGTCGTGACCGGCCATCTCGCAGTTGTCCGGAACGCCGTTCCCGTCGCAGTCGGCCGGGCCGGTTTCGCACGAATCAAATCGGCCATTGCCATTGCAATCGCCGGTCGCCATCTGGCACTTGTCGGGAATGCCATCGACATTGCAGTCTGCACCGACCAACTCGCATACGTCGAGAATGGAATTGGCATCGCAATCGATGCCGCCCGACAGCAAGTCGGTTGCGTCGGGAATGCCGTTGTTGTTGCAATCGCCGAACATCGGACTGACCACCGAGGCATACACATTCAGCGGTCCGAACCCCGGCTTGAATCGCCCCACCTCCGCGTGTCCGGCCTGCGGGGCCGAGTTGGCCTCGAACCAGAAGTTGTACATCGTGCCCCAGCGAATCGCGTTGGCGTTGGGATCGGTCGCGTGAAGATCGCAGGCCCACTGGATGCGCCCGCCCGAAATCACCGCGGACCACGCGACGTTCGAATACCCCTCGTCATGTGATCGCGGGGCCGCAAACCCGATGTTCGTAATGCTCGCCGCGCCGACGGGCACCGAAAAAGCACGAACGCCGCGCTCGCTGTTGTAATTCATCACGGCGTAGTCATACCGATATTGACCGCCGCCGAGATCGGTCGCCTTGTGCATCACAATGATGCGGCCGTCCACCGGAAGATCGATGTTGACGCGGCCGGCACCGGGCCATGCACTGAGTGCCAACTGCTCGCGCACCGTCCCGCCGACCGGCGAGAAGAACCAGTTGCTCGCGGTGCCCCCCATCGAAAACTGTCGATATCCCGTGCTGTTCAGCACGTTGCCCGCGGCGATGTCGTCGGCCGCGATGTAGATGGCCTCGGCAAAATACTGCGCGCCTGCGTTGTTCAGATCGACATCCTGAACCTGAAGGCGGTGGCTGATCGGGGTGTGCGAGTGGCCATTGTGCTTGTTGGCGGTCGAGCCGTCGAAATAGCCGGTGACCGGGTTCACCTCGCTGCGGCGGCCGAGACCAAAATTGCCGCCGCCGGCGTTGAAATCCGCGCTGTATGGATCTGAACAGTGCACGCCCAAAGTTGCGCCGGAAAAATCCGGCTGGCAATCGCCGAAGCACACCGGCCCCTGCTCAGCGAAGAAGCCGTGCTTGAGCCAGGCCATGCCAATCTGCGTCATCCGCCCGTCTTTCAATCGGTAGAAATTCTGGGCAATGACGGGGTGCGTGTTGTATGGCAGGAACTTCCACTTGAGCGGAACCGTGCCGATGTTGCAGGACGTCGTCGCCATGGCAAGACCGGAGACACCGCCGCTGTGGCCGAAGTCGTCCATGTCGGGTATGTCGCCGACAATCACGTCGGGGCCCGCCGCGCGGCTTGGCACCACGAACGTCATCACTCCCGCAATTAGCGCAAGGCTCCAACTGAGCGTCTTAACCACCCGTATCCCCTCCAATTTGATCGGTCAGGAATGCCGATAATCGGCGGACTTGTCGGATCGAGCCCCCGCGCAACCGAACCCCTGACGGACGAAAATCATATGCCAAACGTCTCGTTTCCCGCAAGTTTTTGGGGTACTTGCGCAAAACACCGTGCCCCAATCCCGCAGGCGGCCGGGCACGCCGAACGTGGATCGGCGTTCATTCATTCATCGGCCAGCGGGAGTGCCGGGTTTCGGTTCCGAAAATGCCGCGTATTGCTGGTGGAATTAGACGAGACCCGCCCGCTTTCGAACGATCCACTCCAGCATCAGCAAGGCGACGACCAGCCCCAACCAGGCGAAGCCGTAGTCAATCGTCAGATCGGCGTGTCGGCGCTCGACGCGCACCTGCCGCGAGGGGTCTTTTTTCAAGCGGTCGAGCACGCCGCCGAGTTGATCTAACGCCACGTAGCCGCCGCCCACCGAGTCCGTCTCCGCCGCAAGCGACTGGAGCAGTTCGAGGTTGGCCAACGGCTCGCGCAATTCGCGATCGATGTCTTCCACGACGAAGCGGCTCTCGGCCTCCTGGATCGGCCTGCCCGTCTGCTGTGCCTTGAGCCTCAGGGCGTAGGTGCCGGCCGACTGTACAAACACGCGCCCCACCCAGCGACCCTCCGCGGGCTGCATGACCACCGCGGATTCCTTCCCGTCAGGCTGAACCAGTGCGACGGACACGTTGTACGTTGACGTCGAAGCCTCGCTGCCTCCGTCAAAGACAAACGCATCCACCCGAATCCCCGCCGTACCCGGTCGAACCTGCGCCAGGTCGTATCGCGGCCGATCCGAGGCGACATGCACGCGCACCGGTTTTCCGGCCAGCCAGATCGCCAATTGTCGCCAGAAGCGCCGGTGCAGTTCCGCCCCTTCGTCGGATTGCATCGCCCACCGCCAGGTCGTATCGATCGCCATGGCCGCGGTGCGACCCTGCCCCGCCGACTGCACCGCCAGAACAGGACGTTTGCCTTCATCGGTGAGCAGCACCTGTGCCGCGGGCTTGATGCGACCCAGCGCAAGTCCGGTCGGCAACGTGGGAAGTGACTCCCATACGCCGGGACTCATTCCGGACATGACGCATATCGGATGCACGGCGCTGAGCGTCGTCGGCAGAATGTGTCCGGAGCCGGGCTGATCCGATTTGTCCGGTCGGCGAATGGGAAGCACATCGGCCAGCGGCCCGACGAGCAGGCTCCGCGCATTCGGCGTGCCAAACCCGCCCAGGACTGCAAGCCCGACGCCGTCTTTTTCGACGGCCTGCAGCAACGCATTCAACCGCGAATCACCGGCCTCCGCCCGCGTTACTTCGCCCAGCAGGACGACTTGATACTCGCGCCAGGCCTCCCGCGACGCAGGCAGCGGATTGGCCCATTCGCCTTCGGGCGGCTTGCTGAGGTACATTCGAGTCAGCCGCACGCGACCCTCGCCGGCCAACGCGCGGGCGATGAATCCCGATTCGCTGCGCGGATGCGACTCGACCAGCAGCACCTGCATCGCGTCGTCGGTCACCTGAATGAATCTGGACAAACTGGCAGTATTCTTGGCTGTCGCTCCGTCGCGCGGACTTGCACGCACTTCGACCGAGCGAAAGCCGGCCGGCCTGGCCTCGACGTCAAAGGCGGCGTGAATCGGCTCGGCCGCGGCCCTGGGCGTGAACGTTTGGCGCTCGACGACTTCTCCCTCCCACAGCAATTCGACTTCCACCGGCTCGCCCGCGAAGCCGAGGCAATCAAAATCGCCGGCAATCGAAATGCGCGTTCCCGACGAGGCCCGCTCCGGTGCGATCAGGGTGCGTGCGACGATGGTGCGCGTATCCCCCATCGGCAGCGGACTGCCGACGCCCACGGCAAACAGCGCCACGCCAGCGGCTGAAAGGTTACGTGCCGCCGCGCTCGAACCGATCTCGCCATCCACATTCTCCGCGCCGTCTGAGATGAGCACGACGGCACCGAGCTGGCGATCGCTGTCCGAAAGCGCAGTCAGCGCGCTGCTCAGGGCGCTGCTGATCGACGTCGCCATGCCATCGTCGGCTGCATTTGCCGGCCGCGACGCCGCCGGCGGGTCGATCGTCAGGACATCGCTGAAGCGCGCCTGCACGATGTCCCACGACTCGCCCAGCGCTTTCAAGCGCGGCGCCAAGTCCGACAGCGCTCGCCGAACCGCCCGGCCCCGCGCCTCAAACTCGTCCCGTCGTGGTACATCCGCGATGCTCATCGATCGCGAGGCGTCACGCGCGATCAGCAGCGTGGGCCGCATGCGGCGCTCTTCACTCCAACTGGCCATCGGACGCAGGAATGCCGCAAACACAGCCGCCAGCGCGGCCAATCGCACCATCGCCAGAAACGCGCGGGTCGCACGCCCGGCCGAACCACTGGCGGATCCGTACTCCCGGATGATCCACGCGCCGGACATCACGAAAATGGCCGCCACGGGCAGCACGCGGCGCAGCGAGTCACTGATCGTTGGAATGAAGCAAACGCCCAACAGGGCGACAACCGACGCCACGACCAGGACATTCAAAACTCGATGGAATTGGGTCCGGCCGTGTCGAAACCGCCATACCGCAAAAACCGCGAGGACCAGTGCGGCCGCCAATGCCACCCAACCGGTGTCGGGCGGATTCAACGTGACGTGGTGGTCGGCCATCGCAGTCGCGAGGGGATGCACGGTTGCAATTGACACGTGTCTCCGATCCGTTGCGCCGCGACACGCCGCCGCCGCGCATCAGGCGGCATCGTTGTCGGAAATCACCTTGTAGAAGGCGTCGGCCGACTGGGCGGACAGCAGTGCGTCGAGGATGGCTTCGTTGGTCACCATGCGCGAAAGCCGTGCGAGCGCCTGAATGTGCAGCGTCGTGGCGTGGGTTGGGCTGACCAGCATGGCCACCAGGCTGACGGGCTGACCGTCAATCGAGGCGAAGTCGATCGGCTCGGCCAGGCGGCCGAAGGCCAGAACGAGTTTGGTGACGGAGTCGCTCTTGGCGTGGGGAATGGCAAAACCGCGACCGATGCCGGTGGTCCGCTGCGACTCGCGCTCGAGTACCGCGGCGAGCAACTCTTCGCGATTGCGTGCAAGACCCTGTTCGATGATGACGTCGACCATCTTCGTGATGGCCTGCATCTTGTCGGTCGCGACGAGGGGCACTCGAATCGTGCCGGGCGTCAGGTGTTCCGTGAGTTTCATGCAGTCATTCCCAGCGGTTGGCGTTAAGCGGTTCATGCTAGCCGCCTGATTGCGATAGGACAACGGTCACATCGTCAGAACCCATCACGCGCGTGGTGGGTCTTCGCGAGCCCTCCACCCGCGTTCCCACTCATGTCAACCAACACCGGCCGCATAATCCTGCAGCGCCCGCACGCCCAGCGTGTCGCCGAGACCGCCCTGCTTCTTGAGGGCCGCGATCGCCTGCACCGCCGCCCGCGCCCCGGCCAGCGTGGTGATCAGCGGAATGCGCCGCGCCGTCGCGGCCGCACGCCAGCGCCCTTCTTCCCAGGCCGGCCCGTAGTGAACCGGCGTGTTGATGAGCAGGTCAAGCACGCCATGGTTGATGAGATCGAGCAGGAATCCCTCGGGCGCGCCGGCCTGCTTTGACACCACGACCGAATCGATGCCGGCATCGCGCATGGCCTTGTGCGTGCCGCGCGTCGAGAACAATTTGAAACCGAGTCGGCGGAGTTCCTGCGCAATCGGAATGATGCGCGGTTTATCAGGGTCATTCACGCTGACCAGCGCGTTGCCGAATTGCGGCAGCGAAAGCCCCGTGGCGATCTGCGCCTTGGCGTAAGCCAGGCCAAAACTCACGTCGATCCCCATGACTTCGCCGGTGCTGCGCATCTCCGGCCCCAGCACCATGTCGCAGCCGGGAAACTTGTTGAACGGAAACACCGGCGCCTTGATGGCCTGCATGATCGCCCGCGGGTTGCGGCCCACGCCCATTTCCCACAGCACATCGCGCAACGATCGCCCCAGCATCACCGCCGTCGCCACCTTGGCCCACGGCACGCCGGTCGCCTTGCTGACGAACGGCACGGTCCGCGAGGCCCGCGGATTCACCTCCAACACGTAGACCTCGCCGCCGGCGATTGCAAATTGCACGTTCATCAAACCGCACACGCCGATGCGACCGGCCAGCAACCGCGTCTGCCGCTCGACCTCGGCCAGCAACGTCGCGGACAACGAGTGCGGCGGCAACGCGCAGGTGCTGTCGCCACTGTGAATGCCTGCCTCTTCGATGTGTTCCATGACGCCGGCGACGACACATTCGCCGCGCGGATCGCTCGGACGGCGGAAATCCGACACGGCATCGACGTCTATTTCCATTGCGTCGAGAATGAACTTGTCGACCAGAACGGTGTGCCCACCCTTGGGCGCCTGCGCCAGATCGGACGCCGCGAACGCAGCCTGAGCGTACCGCTCCAGGTCGGCATCGTTGTTGCATAACTCCATCGCGCGACCGCCCAGCACATAGCTCGGCCGAATCAACACGGGATAGCCCAATTCTCTCGCGATTTTCATCGCCTCGGGCTTCGTCCGTGCAATGCCGCTGGGCGGCTGCTTGAGGCCCAACTCCTTCAAGATGTTCGAAAACGCCTCGCGATCCTCGGCCAGATCGATCGACTCCGGCGGCGTGCCCAGGATCGGTGTGCCGGCGCGCTTGAGCGTGTCGGCGAGGTTCAGCGGTGTCTGACCGCCGAACTGCACGATCGCCCCCTTGACCGTGCCGCGGGACGAAATCGATCGGATGACCCGCAGCACGTCCTCGGGCGTGAGCGGCTCGAAGAACAGCAGATCGGAGGTGTCGTAGTCGGTGCTGACCGTCTCCGGATTGGAGTTGATCATGACCGAGCGGAAGCCCATCTCGCGCGATTGCAGCGCGGCATGAACACAGCAGTAGTCAAACTCGATGCCCTGGCCGATGCGATTCGGGCCGCCGCCGATGACGATGACATGCGGCTCACTGTGGACGCGCAATTCGTCCTCGACGCGGCGCATTGGTTCGCGGCCGTTCAATTCGAAGACCGGCTCTTCATAGGTCGAGTAGAAATACGGCGTGGCCGCTTCGAATTCCGCGGCGCACGTGTCCACCAGTTTGTAGCAACTCCCTGCAGCATCACCGGACACGGCCCCGGCCGCCCGCGAAGGCCGCTGGAACGCCACTGCCAGTTGCGCATCGCCATAACCGAGATGCCGGGCACGCCGCTCCAACTCGGCCGGTATTTCGCCGTTCGTCTTGCCCGCCTCCAGCAGCAACTCGTTTTCGAACTCCACCAGTTCGCGCATCTGATCGAGAAACCACGGATCGATGCCGGTCAGCCCCTGAATCTTGCCGACGCTCCAGCCCTGCTTCAACGCGTAGCGAATGTAGTACGGGCGGCCCTGACACGGTTTCTTGATCTTGTTGTGCAGCACCGCTTCGGCAATCGGCCAGTGTGTCGCCGAAGATTCCTCCATGTCCGCCGGGGCCTCGCTCTGCACACTGGCAAACGCCGGCGCCTCATCGCCATCGGCGCGAAGCACCGAGTGATAGGCATTCTGCTCGCCGCCGGCAAACCGCTGATGAGCGTGCGACAGCCACCGGTCATTCTTATCCAGCCCGAAGCCCGCCCGCTGAATTTCCATGCTGCGGATGCACTTTTGGAAGGCCTCCTTGAACGTGCGACCAATGGCCATCGCCTCGCCGACGCTCTTCATCTGCGTGGTCAGCGTCTCGTCGGCGTCGGGAAACTTCTCAAAAGCCCACCGCGGGATTTTCACCACGCAGTAATCCAGCGTCGGCTCGAAACTCGCGGGCGTCGTGCCGGTGATGTCGTTGGGGATCTCATCGAGCGTGTAACCAACAGCCAGTTTCGCCGCGACCTTCGCGATCGGATAACCAGTTGCCTTGCTGGCCAGCGCGCTGCTGCGACTGACGCGCGGGTTCATCTCGATCACCGTTTGCCGCCCCGTCTTGGGATCGACCGCGAATTGAATGTTGCTTCCGCCCGTGTCGACCCCGATCTCGCGGATGATCGCCTTGGCGCTGTCGCGCATCTGCTGATACTCGCGATCGGTCAGCGTCTGCGCCGGAGCGACGGTGATACTGTCGCCGGTGTGCACGCCCATCGGGTCGAGATTCTCGATCGAACAGACGATCAAGACGTTGTCATTGCGATCGCGAATGACCTCAAGCTCGAATTCTTTCCAGCCGTAGAGGCTTTCCTCAATCAGCACTTCGCGAATGCGCGACCGGGCAATGCCCCGCGCCGCGATTTCCTCGAACTCCTCCATCGTCTCGCAAAACCCGCCGCCTTCGCCGCCCAATGTATACGCGGGTCGAATGCAGCACGGCAGACCGACTTTCTTCAAGACCTCCCGCGCCTCCTCCATCGAGTGCGCCGTGCCGCTGACCGGCACGTCCATGCCGATCTTGATCATGGCATCGCGAAAGAGCGTGCGGTCCTCGGCCTTCGCAATCGCCTCCGGCGATGCACCGATGATCTCGACGTTGAACTCCTTGAGGTAGCCCTTCTCGTGGGCCTCCATCGCGCAGTTCAGACCCGTCTGCCCGCCCAGCGTCGGCAGCAGCGCATGCACGGGCTCGCCCCGCGCCTGCTCCAACGCGAGGATGCGGCGGATGAACTCCGGCGTGATCGGTTCGACGTAGGTGCGATCCGCGAACTCCGGATCGGTCATGATCGTCGCAGGGTTGGAATTGAGCAGGACGACGCGATAACCCTCAGCGCGAAGCGCCTTGCAGGCCTGCGTCCCGCTGTAGTCGAACTCGCAGCCCTGGCCAATGACGATCGGGCCGGAGCCGATGAGCATGATGGTGTTGATGTCGGTTCGTTTGGGCATGGCAATCCTGGGGAGTGCGGACGTCTGGTCCGCCGCCTTAAGCGGGGATGACATGCGGACCAGAGGTCCACACTCCCCCGCGAATCGCCAATTATAGCGAAAGCTGTCAGTTCGGAATGATGCGAATTGCCTTCTGCGGCGTCGTCGGACACACCTCGCGACAAACGCCGCAGCCCGTGCATCCGACCCCCGTCGGCGCGGGATCGATAATCTCCACGCGGCCATCAGATGTCAGCCGAATGGCGGCGTCGCTGATCGGGCACTTGTCGATGCAAAGCATACAGTTCTCGCCGTGCGAGCGAACGCAAAGGGCGTCATCGACATGGGCCAGACCCATGCGAATCTCCAGTTTGCCGACCAGCCGCAGCGCCCCGCTGGGGCAGGTCTTCATGCAGGCCAGATCGTCGCAGATCACGCAGGCGTGAATGTCGGGATCGACATAGGGCGTGCCGCTGCGCTCTTCGTCGCCGGCCGGCCACAAGGCGATCGCCTTCGCCGGACAGACGTCCGCACAGGCCCCGCACCGAAAGCAGGTGTCGAGAAAAATGCGCTCGGGCCGCGCCCCCGGCGGCCGCAATCGATCGCGCACGACCGGCAACGCAATCGGCAGTTTTTTCTCGACAAAGTTGGAAATGGGGCCGATCAGGCGCGAGAGCCCGGCGCGGAAAAAGCGCCGCCGGTCATGCGGCGGCAGGTCTTCGATCGGGCGTTCGTCAGCCATCATGGGAGTATACGACAAGGAGCCACGGGCTTCAGCCCGTCCGGCGCCACCCCGCGGTGCAGTTGCCCGCGCGAGTCGGCATTACCCCAGAATCGCCGACCCGCCCAGACAGGGCCGCCTGCCCCGGCATTTCCGAAACCGCCAGACTACACAGTCCTCGCCCGGCCTCGACTGCTCTGAGCCCGTGCCACAACCGGCAATGCCAACACCAGCAGGGCTGCGCTCGTCGGTTCCGGAACGTGGATCAGTGTAAAGTTGTCGATGGTGTTGGAATTGGACCCATTATTGACGACAACGCGCGCTATCGGAGTATTGGACTTCACTCCCAGAAAAAAAGCGCCGTTGGCCTGAAAATGTGACGCGCTGGCTATTAACACATTCTGCGCGTCATATGCAAACAATGCAGAGTTACCGCTAACCGACACTCCAACACCGCGTTCAGGATTTGTCAGTTGTGCGGTAATAAGGTTGTTTGCAATCGGGCTGCTTGTAAACGCCGTGAGTGCGAATCCTACCTGGTTGTTCCCACTTACGAATAGGCTTGGGAATGCCGAGCTGAAGAACGCGCCTTGAAGTACGTAGTTGAATGCTGACGTAATTGCCGCACCTCCAAAACTCGGGGTGCCGTCAGGCAAAGTCTGAAAATCAATGAGAGTTGCCGTGTCACCTGGACTAAAAAACCCCGAATTAGATCCCTCCCAAGTGCAATAGCTTGTTTGCGTCAAATCGCAGGGATCACCCGATGCAGGCACGGCCCACAGCCCAAGCACGCAACCGACGCGGCACGCGAGACTAACGCTGGGTTTGCAAACGCTGCTCATGAATCGCAACGACCCTGCGGCGACGGGTGTTCCACCGCGCATGCGAGAAATCAGATCCCCTGCGGAAATATAAGGCAGGCCTTCAATCGGACATTCGTCACCCACGAATGGAAGTAGACGACAAGGAGCCACGGGCTTCAGCCCGTCCGTTGCAACCCCGCCGTGAGGTTTCCCATGCGAGTCGGAATTACCCCAGAATCGCCGACTTGCCGCTGCGGATGCCCTTCATGCGCATCTTCAACTCGTCCGGGTTCGGGGCGACTTCGTAGGCCACCCTGACGTCGATGTACTCGGTCGTCACCAGCCGGTAGAGCGCCTCGGTGAAGTCCTGCATGCCACTCTCGGTCGAATTCTTCAACACGGCCGAAATCTCGGTGTCGCGTTCCTCGGCGATGAGTTTTCGAATCGACGGATTTGAAATCATGATCTCCAGGCACGGCACACGCGATCGCGATGGGTGAATGCAGTGCAGCAACTTCTGGCACAGCACGGCCTGGAGGTTGAACACCAGCGATTGCCGCGTCAAAGCGCGGGCGCCTTCCGGGAAAAGGTCGAGAATACGCGTAATGGTCTGGGCGCTGCTCGACGCGTGGATCGTTCCAAACACAAGGTGACCGGTTTCAGAGGCGTGCATGGCCGCTTCGAACGTCTCGCGGTCGCGCATCTCGCCGACCAGCACCACGTCGGGGTCCTCGCGCATCAGGTACTTCAAGGCAGCGTGGAAGTCCTTCACGTCGATGCCGACTTCGCGCTGATTGATGAACGACTTGTCGTCTTCGAAGATGTACTCGATCGGGTCCTCGATCGTGACGATGTGGCAGGCTTCGTTTGCGTTGATGTAGTTGATCATCGCCGCGATGGTCGTGCTCTTGCCCGAGCCGGTGATGCCGGCCAGCAGGATCAGCCCCTGATTGGCCTTCGAAATCTCCTTCAAAACCTCCGGCAAATGCAGATCGTCAAATCCGAGAATCGCCTTGGTCACGCGCCGGGCGGCGACCGACGTCTTGCCGCGCTGCCGGAAGACGTTCACGCGAAAGCGGTCCAGGCCCGGCACCTGGTGGGCGAAGTCGAGCGCGCCATGCTCGACGTAATACTTCTTCTGCTCGGGCGTCGTGACCTCGAAGATCATCTTCTCGATGTCGTCGTTGGAGAGCGGCGCTTCGTGGGCCTTCTTGATGTCGCCGCCGACGCGAAACCGCGCAGGACAGTCCGCCTTCAGATGCACATCGCTGGCCTTGAGTTTGCAGGCCGCGCGGAACAGGCGGTTGATGCCCTTCTTGATGTCCGGATCATCCCGATGATCGGCCTGATGGGTATCGATCGGCATCGGATCGTCGCCGGACCCCAATTCCGCGCTCATGTCCATGTGCATGCTCCAACTCCCCCCAAACCGACCCCTTCGCGGCATGCGCGGAGCGGGCCATTCCCTGTGCGTCGTAATCATCGCGGCGTCCGGCGCGGGGCCGTCCGCACAACCGCCGTGGTCCGGCGGTCAACCCATCTATTCTAAGGCGTCGGGGGCGTGAATCAAGAATACGCGAATCGCGCTGACGGCGGTTAGCGGACGCGGTTGGACGGGAATCAGCGTTTTGACTTCTTCATCGGCGGCCTGACGGCCTGATCCTGCCGGCTCGCGCCTGGCGTTGTGCCATAAGTTGCTATCAATGACCGAATGCTCTCAAACTGCACGCGCCATGCCTGTGGAGAATAGCCTCCTCCAAGGACCATCACGACGGGCACGCCGCGCCTGTGTGCCTCGGCGAAGATCATCGCATCGCGCTGGCGAATCCCCTCAGCCGTCAACTCGAAATGCGCCAGCGGGTCACCCGCCAGACCATCCACTCCGGCCTGCACAAACACGATGTCCGGCCGCGCCGTATCGAATGCCGAGGGCAGATGCTTCGCGAGCACCTTGAGGTACTCGGCATCGGTGGTCCCTGCCGGCAGCGGAACATCCAGATCGTTCTTTTCCTTCGGCATCGGGTAGATGTCACGCTCATGCAGGTCGAGCGTGAAGACATCGGGATCATCCGCGATGCACTTCGCGGTGCCGTTGCCCTGATGCACATCGACATCGACGATCAGCGCACGCCGGATCAGCCCCTCGGACTGCAGCACGCGGATGGCAATCGGCATGTCGGCATAGATGCAGAATCCTCCGCCGCGATCGGGTTCGGCATGGTGGTAGCCGCCGCCGAGATTGATGGCCATGCCGTGTTTCAACGCGAGCCGCGCGGCCAGGATCGTGCCGCCGGTCGCGAAGCGAAACGGCTGAAGCATGGCTGCGTCATTCAGGGCAGTAGGCGAGAAACTCAACGCACCGAATTCGACATAGCGTGCCAGCTTCGCCGAGTCTCTCAGGTCGCGCAAGTACGCCGGCGTGTGCACGGTCAGCAATTGGGCGCGACTCGCCTCCTCAGGCACGAAGACGTCGGCGGGCGCAAGCAGGCCCTCCCGGACCAGTTGCTGATAGATTTTGACATACTTCTGAATATCAAATGGGTGCAGCTTCTCAAGGCCGCCGAAATTGATCTGGTAGCGGCCGGAGTACACGACGCACAATCGATCGCCAAGCGCCCGACCCTCGCGCGTCTGCTTGACCTGCTTGACCGATCGCGGCGGAACGCAGCTGGGCGAGCCGACTGCAACGATCGCCAGGACGAGTGCGTACACAATGCTCCAGCACCTGAGGGAGCGAATGGGAGTCATGTCAATCGTCATGCGAATCTCCGGCCTCGCATCGTACCCGCGAACGGGCGGTACGGGGCAATACAGGATTCGATATCCACGGTACACTCCCGAATCATGCTCAAGCGCAAATTGACTTGGGCCGCGCTCCGCGGCGGCATTGTGTGTTCCATGCTGAGTGCAGGCTGCAGTACGTCGAATTCCAGTGATGAGATCGTCAACCGCTTAAATACCCAGGCCGCGGCGTGGAACCGCTGCGACCTTGAGGGCTTCATGGACGGCTACTGGCGGAGCGACGATCTGGTCTTCGAGTCCACCGGGCCGGATGGAAAGACTTCCGTCACCCGCGGCTGGCAGCCGACCCTCGACCGCTACAAAAAGCGCTATGACTCGCCCGACAAGATCGGACGCCTGACTTTTTCCGATCTCGATGTGAAAATGACCGGCCGCGACACGGCGATTGTGAACGGCCGCTACGAGGTGCTCCAGAAAGACGCCCGATTGACCGGCTCATTCATACTCGACGTGCGTCGCATCGACGGCAAATGGTATGTCAGCCGCGATCGCACCACGGGCGACTGAGTTTCGCGTTCACGTTCACGGCGACGAGCGCTCTGAACGATCAGAGCCGGGCTGTCCTCAGCCCGGGTTGAGCGAAGAGTTCTCCCAATTGTGAATTGACCTGTCATCCGACCGGCGTGAGGACACGCCGGCTCTGCTCACGTTGGCTACACTCCGGCGTATTCCGCATACGTCTTCGCCGTCTCCCACACCCGCACGCGGCGCAGCTTTGCCGGCCGCAAATGATCGCCCAACAGGCCCCACACGACTTTCGCGATGTTCTCCACCGACGGATTGACCGTCGCGAACTCCGGCACATCCTCGTTCAAGTGCTTGTGATCCAGATGATCAATGACCGCCTTTTTGACGCGGGCCTCGAACTCCGGCAGCGGCAACCCCGGCGCCGGACTTGCGGGGTCGGCAATGGTCACTTCCAACTGGTAGTTGTGCCCGTGGCCCCGCGGGTTGTTGCACTTGCCAAAGATGCGACGGTTCTCGTCATCCGACAGCGTCGGCACGTGCAGTCGGTGCGAGGCCGAGAACTCGAAGCTCTGCGTCAACTCAACCATGGTGGGCTCCGATTCAATGATCGCATAAGTCAAGAACGGCGTGGTGGAAAGCCGCAAAGCCTCCAGCCGGCAATGCGCCGGGATCTCGGCCGCAATGGCGTCGCGCACGCCGCGAACCAACTCGACGCCGGTCAGCCGTACGCCCTCGGCATCCAGCAGCCGCGCCGCCAGCGGAATCGCGTGCAGCCGCATCAGCACGTCGAGTTCACGAATGTTGACAAGATAGCCGGTTGTGGCGTCGGGAATCCCGCTCACTTCGATTTGAAGAGTCAAATAGGGCGAAATGCCCACGGCCGAGGGCCAGCCGCCCCAGGAATTCGTGACAGGCAAGGCGTGCTCGAACCCCTCCTCCCCATGCGCGCCGAGCACCCAGTCTCGATCGATCGAGAATCGCACCTCGCGCGCCAGTCGAATCGGCCCCGCCGCCAGTGTCATGGCGCTATCTTAGCAGGCCGGTGGCGGTCAGTGCCGATGACGCTGGGCCACCGTCGAGGCGGCCTGCCCCAGCACGCGCTCGATGATTTGAATCCACCGCCCGGTCACCGCATCGGCATGCAGGTGTGCCGGCAGTCCAGGATGAGTCTGCGCGGCCCCGCCGGGTTCCGCCGGGTCGCTATGCCAGCGGTATCGCTCGATCGCCTCCACCAGACCGTCCACGTCGCCCTGGGAAACACACACGCCGGCGCGCAATTCGTTGAGCCACGCCGCGATTTCGCTTTTCGCATTTCCCACGAAGATGACCGGCCGCCTGGCCGCAAGACAGGCGTAAATCTTGTATGGCAGTGCGAGATCGAAAATGGCCTCGTGCTGGCTGATGAGGCAGACATCGCTCATGGCGAGCACGTCGCCCAGCGCTTCGGCCGGTTGATAGTCGATGAAGCGGGCCGATCCGCGCAGGGCCGCCTCGACCACCGGACGCTGCGGCCCGTCGCCGACAAACTGGAACAACAGACGCGCGTCGCGCCGCAGCCGTTCCGCCGCGGCAATGATCGTGTCGAACGGATGCGACAATCCCATGTTGCCGGCATACTGCACGACAAAGCAGTCGTCTGGATTATATTTTCGTCGATATTCAACCGGCATGCGCGTCGCCACCCGCGCCGGATCAAATCCGTCATGCAGCGTGACGACCTTCTCCGCCGGCAGATCGCGCGTACCCACGAGTCGCAGCGTCATCGGCTCTGTCACCGTAACGACCGCCGCCGCCTCGGCCATGGTGCGCGTATCGCTGGCCAGCCAGAGCAGATGCGCCGGATTCCACGTCGAGACCCGGCCCAGCGCAGATGCGATGTCCGGATACACATCCAGCACGCGATAGATGAATGGGCAGCCAAGCCGTTCGGCCAGCCGCCGCGCGATCCGCCCGCCATGCGGCGGCGCCGTGGTGCCGATGACCAGATCGACCGGCCCAAGGTCGCGTCCGGCGCGAAGCACCCCCCTGCCGAATTCGATGAACCCTGCCAGGCGGCCGCCCAGTCCGCGACGACCATGCGGCACCGGGGAGCGCGGCACCCGCCGGATGGCGACACCGCGGAACTCATCCGTCGGCGAATAACGCACCTCCGGATGATCCCACGCCCGATTCCCCGCCAGCACCGTGATCCGCCAATCCGGTCGGGCCGCGGCGATGCGCGGAAGCTGCTCGGTCAGCACGGCGGCGCTGGCGCAGATGTCGGGATGAAAGAACTCGTTGATGTAGACGATGTGTCGGCTTGGGCGCATGTAGGCCGCATCGTAGCCCCGCGGCGGACGAATCGGCAATTCACCAATCAAGGTTTGCCCGACTGGAACCTAATCATCTGCCGGGTCTTCTGAATCTTCGCGGTGATATCCGGGTCTTCCTCGCCGGCTTTTTGCGCGGCCTGGTAACCCTTCAAGGCGGCGTCGAATTCGCGCGATTGATAGAGCGCATCGGCATCGGCCACCATCTTCGCCCGCTTCGCCCGGGCCAGCTTGCCCTTTACGCGAACATCGGCCGGCGACTTCAACTTCGGGAGCGCCCATTCGTACTTGGATATGGCGCTTTCAAACTTCCCCTGATCCGCGTCCTGATCGGCCTGACGCTCCTGCTCGGCGGCGGCGATGGCCGGGGCCATGTCGTTCAGAAGCTTGCCGGCTTCCGGTGTGTCAAAACTCCATATCGAATTCTTGAGCAACTGCTGCGCCCCGAGGATATTGCCCTCGTCAAACGCGGCACGTGCTTCTCGAATCAATTTGTAGGCCGTGGCCTGTTTGATGGCGGCTTCGATGACCGCGGAGGTCTCCAGCCGGTTGGCCTTTTCATAGTGGTCAATCGCACGATCAAAATCGCCATCCGTCAATGCCTTGTTGGCGCTGTTGACCCAGTCGTCACGCAATTGGCGATCGGTGATCCGCTTTTCCAGTTGATCCACTTCGCTTCCATTGCGAAGCTTGCGGGCCGCGTTGACCGACACGCGAGCGGACTGGTAGTCGCCCCGGTCCATCTGCGCGATGGCTGTTTCGATGTGGTCGCCGTACCTGCCTTCGCGGCGCGCCCGATCAAACTGTTCTCGGTATTCCTCCACCGGCACAGGCGGATTCTTCGAAGCCTCAAACGGGCGCAGCCGCTTCTCTGCCGAAGCGACGTCGCCGCGCTTCAAATCGTCGTCGATTTCGGCCTTCAATCGAATCTCAACCTTGCGGTCGAAGATTTGATCGCGAAGGTCGTCGACAACACGGGCATCGGCGCCGGCCCGTACCGCCTCATCCAATCGCCGATCCGCATCGTCGAATCGATCCTGAACGAAATACTCCGCGGCATCAACCAGCAGCATCCAATGCTCCGCATCGTGACGCAGGGTATCGACGTCGACCAGACTGGCATCCAGGCGCGCCTGATCGAATGCCGACCGGGCGGCGGAATAATTCTTTTCTGCAAAGGCCGCCTTGCCGCCCGCAATCAGGCGACGGATCGGCTCGTGGGCCCCCGGGCCGTACTTGTGCCACGCGAAATACCCGCCGATCGACGCACACCCGATGACGATGACCAGGGCGGCCGCGATTCGCACAAGCCGGGCCACGTTGAGCGGCTTGACGCGCTCCTCGACCGGCTCCGGCGTCGGAATCTTCGCGGCCGTCGCAATTCGCGGCCGCGCCTTACTGACAGTGGGACGACGGATTCGCTGCGGTTTCGCGTAGTGAATCGGAGTGGGCGTCACGGCAGCCCGCGGCTTTGAGGCTTCGTTCGCCGCATCGTTGACCGCCTGTTCGGCGGTATGAGCCGAGTCCGCGCGAACCCGATGCTTGGTCGTGGACGCCGCCCCCCGAAACGCGCTCGTGCCGGGCATGGCAACGGCGCTCGCCACGGCACGCGCCGGACCCAGCGTTCGCGGCATGGCCGGAATCGCTGTGGTTGTCTGCCACGGCTGAACCGTCGGGCGGCCCGACGACGGCGAGAAGTGCGAATCCTCCGAACCGGTCAGCAGACGATTGTTGGCGGCAGCGGAATTGAACTCCGATGACGGCAGGGCTGTGCCCATGTCACGGGCGGTTCGACCGGTCAGTCGCCGCGAGGCATCCATGCGGCGGTCTCGGAGGATGCGCGTCAGCGTATCGATCACCTCGCTGATCGATGAAATGCGCTCATCGACCCGCTTGGCGGTCATTCGCTCGACCAGGTTGGACAAAACGCGCGGGATGGACGGATTGATGTCTGCCACGGCGGGCAGAGTCAGATCGTACTCGCAGTGCCACTCACGCCATTTGCTGTTGCTGGTCCGCGGATCGGCCACCACCGCCGAGAAGTAGTCGTGCAACTGAATCCGCCCGATGAAGACCTCGTACATCACCATGCCGAGCGAATAGATGTCGATCCGATCGTCGTAACTGTCACCCAGCAGGAATTCGGGCGCACTGTATTTCGCGGCGCCGGTCGGAGCGGTCCCGTAGTCGCCCTCAGCGCCGGCGCATGACAGATCCACGATCTTCGCGCCCAGGCCGGGACAAATAATGACATTGGGCGGACGGATGTCGCGATGCACGATTCCCAGCGCGTGCAGCGATCGAATGCCCATGGCCAGCGTGCCGAAGACGCGAAGTGATCGATCTCCGTCAATCTCGCGCTTGGCGACGTGCGACTCGAGCCAGCGTCCGTCGACGTGCTCGTGAACAATGAAGAGGCCCTGCTGTTCCTCGATGAGTTCGTGAATCCCGATGACGTGAAGGCAGTCGCCGGTAAAGCGCGCCATCATCTGGGCCTCGCGGCGGAAATCGCCGCAGGCCATGGGGTTGTCCATCAGGGCCGGCGTGAGGTGCTTGATCGCGACGAGCCGATCGAGCATCGTGTCACGCGCTTTATAGACGGTTGCATTGTATGCGGAGCGGATGCGCTCGAGGATTCGGTACTTGCCCAGGCCCGAGCCGGACGGAATGCCGCCGCCGTTGCCGTTCGCGCCGCCATTCTTCGCGGCGTGCGCCGACGACTCATGACCGACGTGATCGGCATGATGTTCAAAATCGCCTGGCATGGTGCGACCTTCCCCCGCCCAAATCCTGCAACCCCGCCAGAAAAGCGGGGCGCGCGTGCCACCACCTTTGGCACATGCCTCATGTTATGCCTGTGGAATGGCCCGAGTCCAGTATGAACCCCGTCCAATAACGTATTTTGTCGCTGACACCTGAATGGCGGCTGAGAAGGTTCTAACCGGCCTGTAAGGTGGAAGCGCGAACGGATGGCACTGAGTGCCACTTCATCGGCGCATTCGTGAAACGCGCCGATGCGCAGATTACGCTTCCGACATCGGCGGGCACGTGCAGAACAGATTTCGATCGCCGTAAACGTTATCAATGCGCCCGACGAAGGGCCAGAATTTGTGCTCGCGGACCCAGGCAAGCGGAAACGCCGCCTGCTGACGGCCATACGAATGGGTCCAGGCATCCGCGCTGACTGCCTCGGCGGTGTGCGGAGCGCCCTTGAGCGGATTGTCGTCGCGGCTCATCTGGCCCTGCTCGATCGCTCGAATCTCCTCGCGAATGGCGATCATCGCGTCGCAGAATCGATCCAACTCCGCCATGGACTCGCTCTCGGTCGGCTCGATCATCAATGTGCCGGGCACCGGGAATGATTGCGTCGGCGCGTGGAAACCGTAGTCCATGAGGCGCTTGGCGACATCTTCGGCCTTAACGTTGGCCGACTTCTCAAAGGGACGTAGATCGATGATGAACTCGTGAGCGACGCGGCGATTGCGCCCGCGGAAGAGCACGTCGTAGTGTCCTTCGAGCCGTTTGGCCATGTAGTTCGCATTGAGGATCGCCACCTGCGTCGCGCGCTTCAGGCCCTCGGCCCCCATCATGGCAATGTAGGCGTAGGAAATCGTCAGAATGCTCGGGCTGCCATACGGCGCGGCCGACACCGGGCCGACCGGCGCATCAGAACCCTTCGCGGCGTCGAGGGGCGAGGCGTTCGACGGAAGGAATGGCGCGAGGTGTTTCGCCACGCAGATCGGGCCCATGCCGGGCCCGCCGCCGCCGTGCGGAATGCAGAATGTCTTGTGCAGGTTCAGGTGGCAGACGTCCGCGCCGATGTCGCCCGGACGGCAGAGGCCGACCTGGGCGTTCATGTTCGCGCCATCCATGTAGACCTGTCCGCCATGGCGGTGGACGATCTCGCAGATCTGCTTGATGCCTTCTTCAAACACGCCATGCGTCGAGGGATAGGTGACCATCAGGCACGACAGGTTCGCGGCATGCTCGGCAGCGCGCTTTTCGAGGTCCGCCAGGTCGATGTTTCCGTTCTTGTCGCAGGCGACCGCGACCACCCGCAGGCCGGCGACAACCGCACTGGCCGGATTTGTGCCATGCGCCGACGTCGGAATCAGGCAAATGTCGCGGTTGGTCTGGCCCTTGCTAGCGTGGTAGGCATGGATGGCCAGCAGACCAGCATATTCGCCCTGCGAGCCGGCGTTCGGCTGCAACGACACGGCGTCGAAGCCGGTAATCTCGGCGAGCCAGCGCTCCAGCGTGTTGAACATTTCCGCGTAACCCGCGGCCTGATCGGCCGGCGCGAACGGGTGCAGCCGCCCGAACTCCGGCCAGGTGACCGGGATCATTTCGCTCGTGGCATTGAGCTTCATGGTGCATGAGCCAAGCGGGATCATCGAATGGGCCAGCGACAGGTCGCGGTTTTCGAGGCGCTTGATGTAGCGCAGCATTTCGGTTTCGGAGTGATGCGAATTGAAGACCGGGTGGGTTAGGAATTCCGTCGTTCTTCTAAACCAATGTGACGTTTTGATGTTTGGCCCCGCGTCTTCAGCGAAATTGTCCCAAAACGCGGACCCCGAACTGCCAAATCCTCTGAGCACATTGTTCAGATCTTCGATTGTCGTGGATTCGTCACAAGAAATTAGTATTGCATCTTTTCCATGCAATCGAGCATTGATGCCATGTAACTTCAAATCCCGAATCACATCGTGGGCATTCATTCCACCCGAGCCCATGCGAACCAGCACGGTGTCGAATAGAATGGCGGGACCTACGTCAAAGTCGAGCGCCCGCAGCGCGCTCCAAAGCAAGCCGGCCATTCGGTGAACGCGCCGTGCAATCTGCTGCAACCCCTCCGGCCCGTGATAGACCGCATACATCCCCGCCATAATCGCCAGCAGCACCTGCGCCGTGCAGATGTTGCTCGTGGCCTTCTCGCGGCGGATGTGCTGTTCGCGGGTTTGAATCGCCAGACGAAACGCCGGGCGTCCGTGCACGTCTTTCGACACGCCGACGATCCGCCCGGGAATCTGCCGCTTGTATTCATCGCGACATGCCATAAAGCCCGCGTGCGGACCGCCGAAGCCCATCGGCACGCCAAACCGCTGCGACGAGCCGACCGCAAGATCCGCGCCGAATTCGCCCGGCGGCTTGATCAAAGTGCAGGCCAGCAGATCGGTCGCCATCACGACCAGCGCGCCGGCCGCGTGTGCCTTTTCAATCAATGCCGTGTGATCAATCAAGCGTCCGTCGGTCGCCGGATACTGAATCAGCACACCGAAGCAGTCAGGGCCAAACGATGCTTTCTCCGCCGAGCTGAAATCTAACTTGATTCCGATCGGCTTGGACCGCGTCTGCACCACTGCCTCGGTCTGAGGATGACAGCCGTCGATCACGATGAACCGATTTCGCTTCCCGTCTTCTCCGGCGATCGCCCGGCACATCGACATGGCCTCGGCGGCGGCCGTCGCCTCATCCAGCATCGATGAATTCGCCAGCGGCAGACCGGTCAGGTCTGCAACCATCGTCTGAAAGTTCAGCAGCCCCTCCAGCCGGCCCTGGGAAATCTCAGCCTGGTATGGCGTGTACTGCGTGTACCAGCCGGGGTTCTCCAGGATGTTCCGCAGAATGACCGGCGGCGTGATCGTGTCGTAATAGCCCATGCCGATCATCGACCGCATGACCTTGTTTTTTGACGCCAGGCGCTTCATGTCCGCGACCAGCGCGTGCTCGCCCAGCGGCGGATCGATTGCCAGCGGTCGCCGCATGCGGATGGACTCAGGCACTGTCTGATCCGCCAATTCATTAAGCGATGCACACCCGATCGCGCGCAGCATGGCCGCCTGCTCGGCATCGTCCGGCCCGATGTGCCGTGGCACGAACGCGTCAGTCGGCGTCTGCACGGCGGAATCAATCGGCGGCGGTGGCGGGGTCTTGGTGTCGGCTGGGGTCATGGATTTCGCGGGCTTGGGGATGAGTGTGTCGGGCATGAGCTGCAGTGTCTCCGGGCCGGGATGCCGAACACTGGATCACCCACGGCGATGGCACGCCAGTATAGCAGATTTCTGAAAGGCTCGGCGCTCGTCGCGAGCCCAATGGACGGCCTCGAAAGCGGTCGTTTGACAGGCTGTGTCACCGCTCAATGAGCCGTTTTTTTTCACGCGGGACGATGCGCGTCGCGACATCACGGGTCACAGAGGTGTGTTGCATGGGCAATGGCTTCGATCGCACGCACGATCGCCGCATTGATGCGCCGGTGACTCGACCGGCTATTGCCCGATCTGCTTTTCGTAATCCGACGCGCTGAGCAGCTTGTTCTCAGCCGCGGCATCCTTCACGCGCACTTTGATCATCCAGCCGCCCCCGAAGGCATCTTTGTTGACCAATTCCGGCGCGTCGGCCAGCGCGCGGTTGACCTCGATGACCGTGCCCGAGATCCCGGCGTACATGTCGCTCGTCGCCTTGACGCTCTCGATCTCGCCGAAGGGCTTACCCGCGGTCAACTCCTTGCCGACCGAGGGCAGCGACACATAGGTGATGTCGGTCAGCTCCTTCGCTGCGAAATCGGTGATGCCGATGGTGCACACGTCGCCATCGAGCTTGTGCCACTCGTGCGACGCCAGGTATTTTCGATCTGATGGAATTGCCAAGAGAATCCTCCTGAGATCAATCGCTCACGTCGCCCGCTTGTAGAACGGCATCGGCGTCACCCTCGCCGCCACCTGCGTGCCCTTGAAATCAATCGCCAGCGCCGCATTTGCATCCAGCTTCGCCGAATCGACATACGCCATGGCGATCGACTTGCCCAGCGTCGGACTCAGTGTGCCGCTGGTCACTTCGCCGACGGCCGCGTCGCCGCTCATCACGCTCGCACCCTGCCGCGCGATCCGCTTGCCATCCAACTCCAGCCCGATCAATCTCCGCTTCGGGCCTTCGCTGTTGATGCGCCGCAGCGCCGAGGCGCCGATGAAATCCTTCTCCAAATCCACGCACCACTTGCACGCCGCCGAGATCGGATCGACGTGCTCGCCCAGTTCGTGACCGTACAGCGGCATGCCCGCCTCCAACCGAAGCGTATCCCGCGCCCCCAGACCGGCCGGCTTGACTTCAATTCGATTCCCGTCTGATTTCTTCGTCAGAAAATCCCACAGCAGCACCCCCGCGCCGGACGGCACCACCACCTCCAGCCCGTCTTCGCCGGTGTACCCCGTCCGGAAGATGCTGTAGCGCATGCCCATGTACGAGCCGGTCGCAAAGGCATACCGCTTGATCTCGCCCACCTTGATCGGCACGTACTTGTTGAACAGCTCCATCGCCGCCGGACCCTGAATGGCGATCATGACCGACGACGTCGTCTGATCGTCGAGCTTGACGTCGCGTCCGGCCAGGTGCTCTTGCAGATGTGCAACGATCTTCGACCGATTTCCGGCGTTGCAGACGACGAGCCACTTGTCCTCGAAGCGCGAAACGATCACGTCATCGAGGATGCCGCCCGCTTCGTTGCAGATGTGGCTGTAACCGCACCGCCCCACCGCCATCTTTCCGACATTGCGCGTGCAGGTGCGCTGCAGCACCGCCTCGGCGTCCTTGCCGGTCAGGTAGAGCCGGCCCATGTGCGAGACGTCAAAGGCGCTGGCCGCGGTTCGGGTGTAATTGTGTTCATCCAGGATTCCGCGATAGACGACGGGCATTTCCCAGCCGCCGAAGTCGATCAGGCGGGCTCCCAGCCGTTCGTGCGCGTCAAAAAGGGCGGTGCGTTGCATGTTTAGCACTCTATTTGAGAGGCTGTTAGTCCGTCAAGGAACCGCCCTCCGGACGTGTTTTCCGCAGCCGGTGTGCAATCCACCCCCCGGGCTGAAACATTTCAATAGAAGCCCCTGATCGGGGCGCCGGAATTGAGCCGGAATTCGTTAAGATACATTGGGTACACCCAAAACAGACAGGAGCGGAGTATGCGATCCAAGTCAGCATTCGGCATAACGTGCGCGATCGTGCTCGCTTTGGCAGCGCAGTCAGCATTTGCATCATTTCATTTCATGCAGGTCGAGCAGATTATCGGCGGCGTGAATGGCGACGTCACGGCACAAGCCATTCAACTGCGCATGCGCTTTGGCTTCCAGAATCAAGTACAGGCCAGCCGCCTATGGGCGCGCGATGCAACTGGGGCCAATCCCGTCCTTATCGCGACGTTTCCAGGTCCTGTTTCCAATACTAGCGCAGGTGCGCGAGTCTTGATTACGAGTCCCAATTTTGCCAATTCCACCAGTCCGGCACTAATAACGGATCGTGTCATGACCAACTTAATCCCGGCTTCTTATCTTGCGGCGGGCAGCCTGACGTTTGAGGACATCCCCATTCCTCCCGCTCTTCCCATCACTTACTGGCGTGTCTCCTGGGGCGGCGCCGCATATACAGGCCCCACGAACGGATCGACCACCAATGACGCCGACGGGCTTTTCGGAAAGCTCGCCACGCCCATGCAGACCAGCAATCTTCAGGCCTTCAAGTTCCTGGGAGCTGCAAGCGCCGCGAGCACGGCCAATGAAACGGATTATGCCCTGACGGCCGGCGCCGCCGTGTTCAACAACAACGCCGGCACGGCTTTCACCGTCATTCCCGGCGCCGATCCCGCCGACGGCGATCTCGACGGCAGCGGCTCGCCCGACGGCCTTGACATTCGTCATTTTGTAGAATGCGTGCTGACAGGGTCCACCTCCGGCGGCACCTGCCCCCCGGCAGACTTTGACAGCAGCGGCGACGTCGATGCCGATGACGTGAGCGACTTCGTTGCCGCCCTGCTGGACGCTTGACACACTTTGACTGTTGGCCATGCTAAACCGTATTCGGCTTGATTCGATTTCTTCCCGCATTGCCGCAATCACAATTTGCATCGTGGGAATGGGGACTGCGCACGCCCACGACTGCGCCATCGTGGTCAGCCGCGACGACGCCACGCCGCCGAAACTGCACGTCAACGGCCCCAGCAACTTCCTCAACGGCGAGGAGACCATCGACCTGCTTCCCGGCGACGCCCAGTTCGTCGGCGCTTGGTTCATCGACGCACCCGGCATCTCAACAATGGCGAACGATGGAGACGTGCGCGGGCGCCTTCGCCTTCGCACCGAACATCGCCTCGCGCTTCGCCTTGTGTCGGCCGATTCTGGTTTCTGCATGATGGAACCGAGCACCTGGAAGCCGGTGCTCTGCACGTCCGGCGACACGTATTCCTTCGTTCAGCCTGAGCCGGGGCAGTTCAACATCCAGATGGTCAGCCGGCTCGAAAAGCCGTTGCCGTGCAATGCGACCTTTCGATTTGTCGATCTCGCCGGGCTGCATGCCGAGTCGGCGCCGTTCACGCTGCGGTTCCGTGTGGACCCCATGATCGCCATCGGCCGTTCGTTCACCCCCGCCATTACATCCGCACGCCGCCCGGGGTTGCAGATCGCAGCCTACTGGTTTCTGCCCGCGGTCATGCAAGTCGGTGTCAGCGGGTCGGCCAAGGGGGGCAACGTGCGCGCCGCGGATGGCCACCTGCACGGCGCGCCGCCGGTCTGGGTTGAACCGTCTAATTTCAAGATCGGTGTAAACTTGTTCCGGGCTCACCTGCACGATCTGGACGCAGAAATCCTCGCGGGCCAATACAGTGCCGCTGCCCTGCGAGCGCCCGTCATGCATCGCCTTGTCATCGCACTGCAGCCACTCATCGAGCAACCTGGAAGTCTGGTGCCCGTGGCATCGCGCACGGTTCTACTCGCATCAACAATACGCTGCGCTGCGATATGCGACGCAATACTTGCCTCTGCCCGGCTCAGCGACCCCATTGCCCTGCGCGAGCAACAGGCCGATCTTGCGAAGTTCCTCGCCGAATGCGATGTGTTTCTCCCGCCCGAATTCATCTGCCCCATGCGTTGCGAGGGCGAGAAGCTCTATCCCGCCGAAAAGGACTGCCCCATCTGCGGCATGGCCCTCGCCGACAGCCGGGCTCACATGGACCACCGCCCCAAGCATGGCGGCACCTTCTTCATGGCCGCCGACAACAAGCACCACCTCGAGGGCGTGTTGACCGACGACCGTCGTTTTCGCGTATACATCTACGACGAATTCACCCAGCCCCTCGCCGCCGACGGCTTCACTGCCCGCGCCGAGCTGTCGACCCCAGGGCGCGACACTGTCCAACGCGTGATCCTAAAGCCCAATGCGAATGCCGACTTTCTCGAAGTGCAAACGCCTCCCGACTTGCATCCGATTAGCATCAAGTTGTTTGTCGATTTCAATAACGCCCGCGGCGAGCAGCTCTTTGATTTTCGATTTTGATCGTCAGCCCGCACTCCTTCATGGAGCCGGCGTCCCCACGATCGGCTCCGGACGGCCGGTTGCAAGTGTCGGGTCTGACAGCCATGTCGCCGGCGTCTCGCCGCGCACCTCACGGAGATACGCGGTGATCAGACCGGCGTCAGAGAGTCCATGACGACGGAGCCATTGCTGGCGGTAACGAACGCGACTCGGCACGCTGTCCCAGATCCGTGCGGTCGCATCGCGCGAGGCCGTCACGATCCGCGTCCCATCCGGGCTGAACATCGCCGAATCCACGGCATGCATGAACGAATGCCACTTGAGCAAAGCGACACACACACCCGTGGCGGGATCCCACACCCGCGCCGTTGAATCCGCCGAGGCTGTCACTATCCGCTCGTCATTGGGACTGTACCATGCGTAGATGACCGCACCCGTGTGCCCATTCAGGCTTCTCACTTCCTCGCGCGACTGAGCACCCCAGATGCGCGCCGTCTTGTCCGAAGACGCGGTCACAATGAAACGCCCATCGTGGCTGAATGCCGCTTGATTCACCGCGTCGCGATGCCCCTTGAGCGCTCCGGAAAGTACACCTGTACGGGCATCCCAGACGCGTGCCACTCCCCCTTCCGCCGCCGTCACGATCCAGCGGCCATCCGGCGAATAGATGGCCGACAAGGCGTCAGTGACCTGCCCTTGAATATCAAACACCGGCTTGCCGCTGGTAGCATCCCATACCCGCGCGGTGTTGTCCTGCGATGCTGTCAAGATGTGAGCCCCGTCCGGGCTGAACGTGGCAAAGTTCACGGATGCCGTGTGACCGCGCAGGATCAACAGGGATTTTCCCCGTTCGGCGTCCCAGACGCGCGCCGTGCCGTCGGACGATGCAGTGACCACCCGTCGGCCATCGGGGCTGAACATCGCCGACATCACGCTGTCCGCGTGCCCGGTCAGTTCCAGCACACTCTCACAAGTCCACGCGTTCCAGATACGGGCCGTCTCGTCGTCGGAGCCGGTGACGATCGTCTCGCCGTCGGGGCTGAATGCCGCATAACGCACCGGTCCGGTATGACCTTTCAACTTCCAGCCGTTGGCCTCCGATCCGACCGACCACCAGCGAGCAGCGTTGTCTGCGGATGTTGCCGCGAATCGCCGGCCATCCGCGCTCAGCGTCGACCAGAGGGCCATGCCGCGCTGACCGAGCAGTTCCGAAGTCATGACGCTCGTCTTGATATCCCAGACCCGTGCCGTCTGATCCTCTGATGTGGTGATCACGCTGCTGCCATCAGGCAGATAGTGTGCCTGAAAAACCATTCCGGTGTGGCCCATGAGCGTCGCCCGCGATTCCCCGGTCTCCACATCCCAAATCCGCGCTGTCCTGTCGAGCGACGTCGTTACCACCTGTTTGCCGTCCGGACTGAATAGAGCGGTCAGGCCGCCCATGGCGTGACCCTTTAATTCTCGCAGATGTTCGCCGGTGGCCGCGTCCCAGAGGTGCATTTGGGATTCCAGCTCCTTGGCTGATTTCATCGCAGAGGCCGTCACGATCTTCGTGCCGTCAGGACTGAACGATCCGGCGTCAACCGTCACCACGCCCGTCGGGCCATTGAGTTTGCACACTTCCCTGCCCGTCGCCGTATCCCAAACAAGCAGCGTTCCGTCATAGGCGGCCGTCAACACGTGCGCGCCATCCGGACTGAATGCTCCGGAGTTCAACGGCTCCGTATGGCCTTTCATTTCCGCGAGGCTTTTGCCCGATCGCGCCTCCCATAGCCGAGCGGTGTGATCTTCGCCCACCGTAAGCACCCGGCGTCCGTCCGGGCTGAAGGTCGCTTCGTTGATCTCGCCAACGTGGACGGCCATTCGGGCGATCGAACGCCCATCTTCCGCGTTCCATACACGTGCCGTTCCGTCCGCCGAACCCGTCAATATCAGCCGGCCATCGGAACTGAATTCCGCGGAATACACCGCATTTTCGTGTCCCGAAAGCACGAGCAGACATGCCCCGGTTTCGGCGTCCCACGTTCGAGCCGTGTGATCGCGTGAACCGGTCACCAACCGCTTGCCATCCGGACTGAAGGCCACGTGAGAAACCGCGTTGGTGTGTCCATGCAATGCAACGAGACTGTTGTCGACACTCGCGTTCAGCCAGCCCCATTCCCAACTGCGGAGGCGCGGCGGACATGCGGCCAGACGCGCTCGCACTCGGTCAAACTGGCGATATTCCATGGCGGCTGCCGCCATCTCGATGTTGGCGGTGTAGGCGTTGTATTCAACCTTCGCGCGCGCGGCCACCGCCTCCGCCGTTCGCAGGTCCGCCTCGCGCCGCGCCTCGGCCTCGGATTCAGCCAATTGTCGCTGCTTCTCGGTGGCCGCCTTCGCCTCGCCCTCAGCCTTGGTGGCGGCTTCGGCCCGTTCGTTGGCCCGCTTGGCCTGCCAGATCGTGCCGCCCAGGCCCGCCAACAACGACATGACAAACGCCGCCGCGATCGCGACCGGCAGCCGGTATTTGCGCAACTGCTTGCCAAGTACATAAAGCCTGCTGTCGCGCTTGGCCTCAATCGGCTCGTCCTTGAGGTAATGCTCGATGTCGCGGGCCAGGTCCGCGGCACTTTGATAGCGCCGCTGCCGGTCCTTCGCCAGCGCACGCAAGACGATCGTCTGCACTTCATCGTCGATCGGCGACGCATCATGATCCGTCGGTCGATTGCGACGCCGCATCCACGCGGCCAGACCCGTCGCGCCGCTGCTGCCGCGACGACTGCTTCCCGTGCCCGACACGCCCGATTCCGCCTGCCACGCCCGGCTTGGCGGCATCGGCTCCGTCGCGGAAATGTGACGCAAGACCTCCGCCAGTTGCCCCTCGACCGGATAAGGAAACCGGCCGGTCAGCACCTCATACAGCACGATGCCGAGTGAATAGACGTCCGTACGAATATCAATCTCGTCCGGATTGCCGCGTGCCTGCTCGGGGCTCATGTATTGCAGCGTGCCGAAGACCTGGCCGGTCACCGAGACGATCGTCTGTTCGGGGCCGCCAACTTGCTTGGCCAGCCCGAAGTCCAGCACCCTCGGCTCGCCGTCCGAATCCACCAGGATGTTGCCAGGCTTGAGGTCGCGATGAATGACGCCGCGCTGGTGTGCGTAGTTCACCGCCTCGCACACCTTCATGAAAAGTCGCAGCGCGTCTTCGAGACCCAGCCGCTGCTCGCGCACGTAGTCCTGCATGGCCACGCCGCGGATGTAGTCCATTACGCAGAATTGGCGACCCTCGGGTGTCAGGCCGGAATGATAGACCGCGACGATGTTGGCATGCTTGAGGCTGGCGGCCAGTTCGATCTCGCGTTCGAATCGCTTGCGGGCGCTGTCCGATGCATAAGGCCCCTCGAGCAGAACCTTGATGGCGACTTTTCGCTTTGTCGCTTTTTCAAGAGCCTGATAGACCACGCCCTGGCCGCCGCGATGCAATTCGCGGATGAACTCATACCCGTCGATCTTCGGCATGACACGCGACGCGCCGGACAAGGCCGCGCCGCCGGTTTTCTTGAACCCCGGGGCGTCGGCCGAATCCACACCCGGCGGGCGATCGGCGCCGGCGTCGAGCACCGCATTCCAGAGCCGGCCCATCCGCGCGGCATCAAGTGGGACATCCGGCACAGCGGCGATGGTTCGCGTGTTGATGTCGCCTGATTGAGACAGCTTATCCAGCTGCTGTCCCAACTCCGGCGCCAGATCAGGATGGCGGGCGGCCCACTCGCCGGGCACGGGCTTCCCGCCGGCGGCCTGGGCTGCGCGGAACTCTGCGACAGCCTGGTCGATGCGCGCCTGCCGATCGGATGACATGGAATCCCTGCTCGCCTGCACGCGCGACCCGGCGTGCAACGCAGCCGTTTAGCGCCGGCCGCGCCCCTTGCCCTTCTTGCCTCGTCGCGGCGCACCGCCCCGCGCATCGCGACGTCCGTCACCCCCGCGCGGCCCGGTCTTCCCGCCACCGCGCCGCCGTCCACCGTCGCGCGGCGACCGATCGCTCGAACCGCCGCGGGACCGCCCGCTTCCGCCTTGCATCTCGCGACTGGCCCGCGACGAGCCACCCCCACTGCCGCTTTGCCGTCCCGCAAGCACGAGATTCAATTGCCGCGCCGGCAGATCCACGGAGTCGATTTGCACCGTCACCACCTGACCCAGCGCCAGGGTTTGCCGCGTCCGCTTGCCGAAGACGCGACCAGTCCGAACGTCGACCTCCCACCAGTCATCGCCAAGATCCTCCATGAGGATCAGACCGTCGATGAGATACTTGGGATACTGAACGAACACGCCAAACTGGGCGACGCCGGTGATTACGCCCTCAAACGTCTCGCCGACGTGCTGCTCCAACAGTTGCAGCACCTTCAACTGTTTGTATTCACGCTCCGCGCTCTCCGCCCGGCGCGATTTGTACGACAAGTCGCGCCCGATGGGCACCAACTGGTCCTCGGTCGGCGCGCTGGACGGCACCCGCCGCTTGCCCCACTCGCCATCAATCGCCTGCTGCAACAACCGATGGATCATCAAATCGGGATAGCGACGAATGGGGCTGGTGAAGTGGGCATAGCATTCACTCGCCAATGCAAAATGTCCGATGTCTCTTGGAGAATACTCGGCGGTCTCCATGCTCTTGAGCACCGCCAGGCTGATCGCATACGACTCCGGCTTGCCGCGCACATCCGCGAGCAGCTCCTGTAAATCGGCATGGGAAAATCGCTTCGGGATCGGATGCCCCGCGGCGCGCAGGAATCGAACGACGCCCTCGATCGATTCCTCATCGGGATCAGGATGAATGCGACGCAAGAATGGCGCGCCCAGCGATCGTAGATGCCGCGCGACCGCCTCGTTCGCCTCCACCATGAACATCTCGATGATCGTGTGCGAGAAACCGGTGTCCGCCGGATGGGCGTCCACCACGCGCTCGTTCTCGTCGAACTCGAGCACGACCTCGGGCAGATCGAGTACGACCATGCCCTCGCCGAGCCTCCGCTTGCGAATGGCCTTGGCCAGCGTATTCATGTCGTCAACCAGTTCGACGACCGGCTTCGGAATGCGACCGATCTTGCCTTCGAGAATTTCCCCCGCCTGCTCGTAGGTCAGCCGCTTGGTTGAACGGATAATCGTGTTGGCAAACCGCGCCCCGGTCACGCGACCCTGCTCGTCATACTGAATGAACGCGCTCTTGCACAGCCGCGGCTCGGCCTCCTGCAGACTGCACACGCCGTTGGACAGCACCTCGGGCAGCATGGGGATAACATGCCCCGGGAAATAGACGCTCGTCCCGCGCTCGATCGCCTCTTCATCCAGAGCCCCACCGGTGCGAACGAAGTGCGAGACGTCCGCGATGTGAACGCCAAGTTCCCACGCCGCCCGATCGCCGTGGGCTGCTCCACGCTCCTTGCCCTTGCGCGGCGTGCGCCCGCCGGCGGCCCCGCCGAGTCGCCGCAGCGAAATCGCATCGTCAAAATCGCGGGCCGTTTCGGGATCGATCGTGATGACGGTCGTATTTGACAGATCCTCCCGCGCGGCCGCCTCCGCCGAAGGGTCGAATCGCTCGATCGCGCCCCGGGCATCGTCCATGGCCTCCGGCGGAAACTCCGCGGGCAGCCCGTGCTGATGCACGATCGATTGCATGTCCACGCCGCGATCACCGCGCTTGCCCAGCCGCTCGACGATCACGCCCTGGGCCGGCTTGCCATCCTGTGGATAGCGAACAATCTCCACGACCACTTGATCGCCGACGCGGGCCCCCTTGGCGCCGGGGTCGCCGATCATGATCGGCACATGCAGCGTGTTGCCGTCTGTCTCGACGTAGTGCTTATCGCCTTCCACGCTCAACTGCCCGACGAACCGGTTGTAGCCGCGCTGAATGACCTCGATGACTTGGCCGCCGAGCGACGTCTTGCCATCGCGTTGACGCTTCATCACCCGGCACCGCACGGTGTCGCCGGTCAGTGCATCCAATCCATCGCCCGGTGCGACAAACAGATCGCCGTGTGACGTCGGCTCATCGGGGACCACGAATCCGAATCCGCGCGGATTGGCGCGGTAGGTGCCGATCACGGTCGGCGGCGCCTGCGGGGCCAGAATGGCGCTGTCCGTGCCGATAACGACCCGGCCCACGCGCTGCAAGCCGCGCACGACATCGCGAAATTCACCGTATTCGTCAGCGCCGATTTCAAGTGCCTTTGCCAAGCTTCGGGGCCTCAGGGGCCGATAGCCCGGCTGACGAATATGCTCTAGGATGCGTTCGGACAGGTGCTTGGACATGTAAAACCCGTATCGGCAACGGCGGACGACGTGCGAACCGTCCGGATTGCGGGCTTGTGATTAGACAAATGGATGAGAAACCATGGAAGACATCATCGCCAAGGCGCGCGAATTGGGCAAGATGATCGGGGGGAACGAGCGAACGAAGGCCTTCCTGGTGGCTGCAAAGGCCGCTTCGGAAGACACAGCGGCACAAGAAGTCATGCGCGCCTATCAGACCCACGCCGAGAAGCTTCAACGTATGGAGTACGAGGGCAAGCCGATTGAGCCCGACGACAAGCGCAAACTTGCGGAAAGCCAGCAGGCCGTCGCCAGCAACGCGCGCCTCAAGGAATTGTCCCGACTGCAGGCCGACTACCTCGAACTGATGAACAAAGTCAACGATGCCATCGAGGAATCGATCGGCACGGCCACAAAGGCCTAATTGGGAATCGGCCGCTCCAGAATGGCCGCCCCAAGGCCCGCTTTTCATTGTCAAGAATCACAAAGCCTGCATTGGGGAGCCCCAATTGGGGGCTTTCTCGGTGGCGACCGCAATCACTCCGGCGAGGCGAGTCAAGTCAACCGTGTTTCCGGACCGCCGAATCCGCAAATTTCAGGCCGAAGCCGGGGCGAAATGACGCGGCGCTTCCCCCAAAACCCTTGCTAGACGCTTGGCCCTGCGGTAGAATCAACCGGCGTCGCTGGAGGAAAGCCCGCACCGGCCTCCACGCATCGTCGCAACCGGTTATGCCCCCCGCACCGGACCGCGACGTTGCAGCCTGAGCGATGTACGGGGAGATCGACGAACCACGCGTCGATTCGGGTTTGCTACAAGCCCGAGCCGCTCAGAGACAAGAGGATCACCAGACTGCCACTATTTGGTGGGCGATTGGCAATCGGAGGCGTTTCATGTTCGCACGAATGCGGAGTCTTGCGGGTTCAGCCGGCATCATTTGGGTCGCTGCCATCGGCGTTATCGTCGCCATCGGCTGCACCGGCCATACCAGTCCACTCCTTCAGCTTCAGTTCGCAAATGCCCTGTCCGGCTTTGCTGCGGGCGGCGGCAGCCAGCCGACGACCACACCCGGGAACGGGGGCAACACGATCGATCAATCCTGCGATCTTGATCCGGCCAAGCGAGGAATTCGCATGCTGCTTCAGAATCAAGCCCAGCAAACCGTTCGATACTCGTTGACGTTTGTCGCGTCCGCGGGACCGGGCGGCTTCGTCTGCGCGGAAGATGAGCCGGCGTATATTTCCGCCGGCTATCGCGAAACAGCGCTGGACGTGGGCAACGGCGTCACCATTGGCTGCGACATCGTCCGACTGCTCGGCGGGACCCGAATACTAACCTTCCGCGTGGCGAACTCGATGGCCCTCGCCGTCGGTGGATTGGAAGCCAATGTCACGACGGCCCAAACCCCCCTCAACGGAAACGTGTTCATTCCCCTGCCTGAATTGATCGTCCTCGGTGACTCCGAGCCGATTTTCACCTGCACCGGCAACAACCTCTGCACCCAGCGCGGATTCGTTTACACCGACATCGCGGGCACACCCATCGCCTTCGTGAATGCTTCGCGAACCCAGGACACCGTTTGCAACGCGAACGCCGGCTCGGCGCCGGAATGGCGGCTGGCCAACCCCAACAACGACGATGAGGATGCCAACGCTTTCCAATACGTGGCAGGCGGGTCCATTCTGGTTCGCGTGCTCGATCGAGCCAGCAATGCGAATCCGACCATCAATCAGGTCATCTGGTCAGTGTTAAACATCGATGGCGATGTGATCCACGCCACCCGTCCGTAGTGTCAATTTCATGGATTTGAGCGACCACACCGCCAAGGCCCCCGGCCTTGGCGTTTTTTTTTTGATCCTTGAACCCTGTTCCGGTGGGTAAATCCACCGAATTGTCGGATTTGCCCTTTGCAGGACACTTGCCTGTTCACTATCATGGGTGCAGTCCAGTGAGCACTGGAATCGGTTGAGTTGAGCCGCCCGGTTATTCCAACGTCATTTTCCCTCCCTCCGTTCAAGGCCGCTCCTCCCGTCGCTCACTTCCGATAACTGGCGTATTCGGCCTAATTTCAGTGAAATCAGGGATTTCCGGGCCGAATCCCCGCGTGTTCCGTCTTCTCAATTAACAGGCCGCGCGAACCGTTTGACCTATTGGGATTCGGCTTGCCGGGATTGTCGCCCATGACGGCGCTTTAATCCCGGGAGACCAGTCCGGTTTCACCGGCTATTCGGCCATGGCGAAGGACGGTATGTCCAAGCGACTTGAAAACCTCATGTTTGTGCGCGAGCTGGGCGCAGGTAACGGCACGCGCTGCGCTCTCATGAGCGACGTGACCGACCACAAGCACTACTGCAAGAAGTCCGTCGCGGCCACCGCCCCGAACTGGAAGAGCCAGGTCCGCCAGCTCAAGAACGAATACGAAGTCGGTATCGGCAACACCCACCCGGCCCTGCGCAAGAGCCTCGAATACGGCATCGTCAAGCGGAAACTCCGCCCGATTGAGGCCTACAACATCCTGCAATTCGTGGATGGCGTCTCGCTGGACAAGTTTGCCGAGACGGCCTCCCTCAAGACCATTCTGAAGATCTTCTACCACTGCGCCGACGGCCTGTTGGAGTTGCACAAGCGCGGCTTCATCCATGCGGACTTGAAGCCGTTGAACATCCTCTGCGCCAAGAACGGCCGCCCCACCATCATCGACTTCGGCCAGGCCTGCCCGCTCATGCACAAGAAGGAGCGGATCCAGGGCACCGAGAATTTCATCGCCAAGGAGCAGGTCGACCGAAAACCGCTCGATCAGCGGACCGACGTCTTCGGCCTCGGCGCCACCATGCACAAGGTGTTGCTGGGCCGCCATGTCGAGACCGAATTGAACAAAAAGACCGGCGGCAGCATCAGTATCGAGCGCGTCAAGGCCACGATCACCTTCAACGGCGAAGCGCTCGACCCCATGCTGCTCAAACTCATTTCCGATTGCTGCGAGGAAGAGCGGGCCGACCGCCCCGCCAGCATGCAGTTGGTGAAGGATCGGCTTGAACTGTCATTCTCGCGCCTGGTCGGCAACAACGCCTCACCCGCCTCGGCGTAGCGCAGCCCGTCCCGAATCGCCGGAATACGTTTCGGTTTCCCAGTTCAATTTGTCATTTGAGGCAGACGGACAGCCATCCCGTAGCGCCGCTATCAGCCCGCGGAAAGCGCCTTTGTCTGCGTGCGCAGCAGCGACGTCCCCATCGCATAGGCCCCGAACAACCCGCCGGACCAGAGCATGTCGCCGGCCAGTTGGTACTTAAGGAAGGGCAGAGCCGCGACGTAGCACTCGACCAGGCCGGTCCACGTGAGCGGATAGGTGTGCATCCAGAGCCAGTGGGCCAGGTTCGTCGTGAGATAAAAGACGATCGACGAGATGATCGCCGCGCCGCCCACCCGCAGCGGGCTGAGACGCGAGCGAAGAATTCCCCGCATCGCCACCGGCAGAACGAGTGCCGCGTACACCGTCGCCATGACGCCGATCTCATAGCCGCCCAATACGAGATCGCTCACGACCAGCGCGCCCAGCGGAACGAGCATCGCCACGCCACGGTTGGCGAACCAGAAGCCCGCGAACAGGGCGACCGCCGCCAGCGGCGTAAAGTTCGGAAGGTGCGGCAACAGTCGCGAAACCGCCGCGCACAGGATCAATGCAACAAACACAACGGCGTCCACATGCTTGCGATTCATCACGTCGCTCAACTCCGAGGCGCCCGTGTTCGGACGCGCTTTCCTTGACTCACATCTTGCGGGGCGAATAGGACCACCGCACCCGATCGGCCGACTTCAGACCATACACGCCGGCGCTGCGATTCGCCAGTTTGCCATTGACCTCAAAGGTCCAGTTTCGCTTGCCCCCGCGGGCCCCTTCGTTCTTGAGATCGTCGATCTGTGAAATAAAAGTGGTCTCGCCCGAACCCGTGCTGACAAACGTAATGCCGTGCGGCGACGCCTTTGCGGCCTCCATTGCATCGAGCACGGTCATCTCAGCCTTCCAGGGAATCGCGGTGAAGTGCTTTTCAACGCCGTCGCCGTAGCCGATTTCAACGCGAACCACGGCGGATTCCGTTGCCTTCGGCTTGTCCGCGTCCGCCCATGCCAGCATCGGCGCGACACCGATGGCACTCAACAGCCCGAGCATCAGAATCCGCATGATCCGCATCGAATTCAGCCCAATGGGTATTTCCATCTTGCAGCCCTCGATCCTGATATGGCACTTTGCCTTCTCACTATTGCCGCCCATTCTAGCGATCCGCCGAAAAGGCGACCCCGTCACTCCGTTTCCCGTGGAAGGCCATGAGCGAAATTCCGCCACCCATCGACCCGCCCCAGTCCGGCGACCCCATCATGGCCGCCCCGGCCGGCTACGCGGCAGGGAGCCTTCCCGCCGAGCCGGTCGCCGATACCGACCGGATCGTGTCCATCGACGTGCTCCGTGGCTTCGCGGTGATGGGCATCCTCATGGTGAACATCTTTTTCATGGCCCTGCCCATGCACGCGGTCGAGGCGATCCGCTGGCGCGATCTACCCTTTCCCGACAACGTGGCGCGGATGGTTGTGCAGGTCTTTTTCGAACTGAAGTTCATCACGCTCTTTTCATTCCTCTTCGGCGCAGGTCTGGCCATCCAAATGCAACGGCTCGAGGCGACCGGCCGCCGGTTTATTCCCGTGTATGTACGACGCTTGCTCGTGCTGTTGTTGATCGGCGTGTTTCACGGGGTGCTTCTGTGGTATGGCGACATCTTGGCGGTGTACTCCCTGATCGGGTTTGCAGCGCTGCTCTTTCGCAATTGCCCACCGCGGACCCTCCTCATCTGGGCCATCGCGTTCTTCATCGTGCCCGTCTTGGGCCTGTCCCTGATCGCCGCGCTTGATCCTGAGGCATCATGGAGCGAGTCCACGTGGAGTGCATACGTCACGAGCCCGCCCCAGGCATCCCAGCCGACCGACACACCCGCATCATCGTCGACAACGGGTCCTGCAGCGCTTCCGACAGCCCGTTCCCCATACCCCGACGTTCCGCCCGCGATCCTGCGTTTCCTTGCCTTTCTCGACGATGAGGCCCGCATTTATCGTTCGGGCTCGTTTGGCGAAATCCTTGCGCACCGTGCAGCCTATTTCGTGATTGCCAACATCGGTTCCATGCCGGTTTTATACTTTTGGCGATGTCTGGCCCTCTTCCTGCTCGGCATGGCCGCCGTGAAGTCACGATTCATTTCAGCCGATGTGCACACCCCGCGCTGGGGAATTGCAGCGGCCGCCCTTGCCGTCGGGTTGGCGATGGAACTCTTCGCCGATCGCATCACCCACCACGACGCCATTCACGCGGCGCCGGTAGCCGAGGCGTTCGCGCTTTCGTATGTGGGTTCGATGGCGCTGTCGTTGGCCTACGGGCTGATCGTGCTGGCCCTCGCCGCCCGGCCCGGTCTCAATTCCATCACGCGCCCCGTCGCTGCGGTCGGTCGCATGGCACTGTCGAACTACCTGATGCACTCAGTCGTCGGCGGCCTCATCTTTTGCAGTTACGGCCTCGGGCAGTTCGGATCGATCCAGCCCGCCGGACTCGTAGCGATCGCCATCGGCATTTTGATCGTGCAGTTGATCGTCAGCCCGATCTGGCTGCGACACTTCCGATTCGGCCCGGTCGAATGGCTCTGGCGCTCGGCGACCTATGGGCGAAGCCAACCGATGAGCCGACGGACCGCGTGAGTTTCGCTCATCGTCCGCCCAATAATTGTCTAAGCCTTGCGAATTCGCCCGAAAATTGGCCCGGCTCCGCAATCGCGGGTAAAATGAGGACGTTCTCCCTTTGAGGCCCTGAGTCGGGGCCGGACCGCACCGTGAGTCCGCCATGACGTCCTGTCGCCGCATGCCGTGGTTTCTCGTCGCACCGCTGCTGGCCTGCGCGATTGTGACCCTCGGTCGCGCCGATGACGACACACCGCGAAAGCCCACCTTCGAAAAATCGCGCCCGAAGGGTCCGAAACAGGTACTGAACCCGCTGCCGCCCGAGCAACCGGTTCCGCCCAAAATTCGATTCGGCCACTTCAAACCCCACAACGACATCGACAACTTCATCCTGGCAGCGATCCAGGAGCGAAAGGCCCGTCCAAAGCCCCTCTGCACCGACTGGGATTTCCTCCGCCGCAGCAGCCTCGACCTCGTCGGCGTGATCCCCACGGCGGCCGACGTCGAGAAGTTCCTCAGTTGGGACGTCAAGACCCGCCGCGCCCAATGGATCGATCACCTGCTCGCCCAGCCGCAGTATGCGGACTACTGGACCAGTTTCTGGGGCGACCTGCTCCGCGAGCGCGGGCGCATCCGCGGCGTGCCGGTCAATGCCTTCAAGAATTACATTCACGACAATCTGAAAAAAAATCGCCCCTACGACGCGTGGGTCCGCGAAATGATCACCGCCGAGGGCAAACCCGAGGACAACCCCGCCGCCGCCTTCTTCCTGCGCGACGAGGGCAACGCCAAGAGCCTGACCGTCACGGTTACGCAGACCTTCCTCGGCATCCAACTCAAGTGCGCCGAATGTCACGATCACCCTTTCGACTGGTGGCTTGAGAAGGACTTCAACGGCATGGTCGATTTCTGGCGCGGCACCCGGCGCCAGGCTTATGAGCGCGACACGGTGATGCGCCGCGGACGCACCCAGATGATCCCGCGGTTTCAAGTGGTCACCAACGAACGCCGCGCCGCCGGGACCTTCATCACAGGCCAGAAATCCGAAAAGGGTCGCGGACGCGAGGCCCTCGCCGATCTCATCACGCGCGACGACAACCCCTACTTCGCCCGCGTCGCCGTCAACCGGCTGTGGGCCAAGCTCATGGGCGTCGGCCTGGTCAATCCAGTCGACAACTTCAGCGCCCGCAATCCGCCGACGCACCCCGAGTTGCTCGATTGGCTGGCCATCGAACTCATCGAGACCAACTACGACCTCAAGCACGTGCTGAGGCTCATTGCCAACAGCCGCACCTACCAGCAGACAAGCGTCGAAACACTGACTCCGGTGAGACTCGCCAAGGCCGCCGATACCCAGGATGAAACCACGCCCGGCGCCCTTTTTGACGGCATGATGCTCCGCCGCATGTCGGCCGAGCAGGTCCACGACTCCATCCTCGTCGCAACCGGTCGCTACCTGCCGGACGATCGCCGCTTCACGCCGTCGATCGAAATGACCTACCCGCCGGACCCGCGCAGTTTTCTTCGCATCTTCGGCGTGACCGACCGCGAGACCCTGATCGAACGCAATCCGTCGGGCAGCATTCAGCAGGCCCTGACGCTTTTGAACGGGCAGATGATCAACGAGGCCGTGAAGATGCACCCGGCCCATCCGGTTCGATACTGGCAGAAGGAGCGCCGTTTCACCCCGGTGCAGATGGTCGACGCGATCTTCGTTCAGATCCTGACCCGACCGCCGACACCGGAAGAGCGGAGCCTCGCGCTGGCCTACCTCACCGGCGGACAAAAAGACACGCTGTGGGAAGACCTGCAATGGTCGCTATTGAACTGCCGTGAGTTTCAGTTCATCAGGTGATGGGGGTGCGATCACGGCGTGCAACGGGGAGTGCGGACCTCTGGTCCGCCAGCGAGAGATTTGACTGCGAGTAATAGCGGCCCATGGCCGGTGCATTAGAGAAAACAGACAACCGTGCGGACCAAAGGTCCGCACCCCCCGCGAGGGTCTTAGGATGTTTTGCGACGGCTGCGAAGGCTACCAACTCTCCCGACGCGACTGGATGCGCCGCACCCTCGGCGTCGCCGGCGGCGCGTCGTTCCTCGGTCTCTTCGATCCGGAATTGCTCTTCGCCGCGCCCGACAAGAAACTCAGCAAGGCCGACTCGGTCATCCTGCTCTGGATGGGCGGCGGCCTGTCGCACATCGACACCTTCGACCCCCAACCCGGCACAGATCAAGGTGGCCCGTTCAAGTCCATCAAAACCACCGCCGAAGGCATCGAGATCGCCGAGCATTTGCCGCTCATCGCCCAGCAGTTCAAGCATCTCTCGATCATCCGCAGCATGACCAGCAACGAGTTCGACCACGGTCGCGCCTCGTACCAGATGCACACCGGCTATCCGCAGATCGCCAGCGCGCAGCATTCGACGATCGGCTCGATCATCGCCAAATACAAGGGCCCGCCGGCCCACGACGCCAACCTGCCTCCGTACATCAGCATCGGCATCGACTGGGCTGCCGGCTACCTCGGCCCCAAGTACTCGCCTTACTACATCGGCAACGCCGACGACGCCGATCGCAACCTGGTCTATCACCAGGGCCTCGGCGAGAAGCGCTTCAACGACCGGCTCAAACTGCTCAACGAACTCGACAAGAGTTTCAAACGCAAACACGCCGGTGACGACGCCATGAAGGCCTACGCCCAGCACTACAACGCCGCCCTGCTCATGATGCGACCGCAGACCGCAAAGGTATTCGATCTCGATCAGGAGCCGGCGGCCGTGCGCGAGGCCTACGGCCGCCGGTCAGGCTTCGGTCAGGGCTGCCTGCTGGCACGGCGGCTGGTTCAGACAGGCGTCCGATTCGTCGAGGTCGAACTCGGCGGATGGGACACCCACCAGGACAACTTCGACGCCATCGAGCGCAAGGCCCCCGAGATGGACCAGGCCGTCTCCACGCTCATTCAGGACTTGCGTCACAAGGGGCTGTACGACCGCACGGTCGTGCTGCTCACCAGCGAGTTCGGCCGCACGCCGAAGATCAACGGCAATCAGGGCCGCGACCACTATCCGCAGGTCTGGAGCGCGGTCATCGGCGGCGGCGGCATCCAGCCGGGCCGCAAGATCGGTCAGAGCGACGCGGGCAAGGGCGTCGCCCAGCGCCCTGTACGCGTCGGCGATCTGCACGCGACGGTCTGCAAGGCCCTCGGCATCGACCACACCCAGACCAACTACGCCCCCGACAAGCGCCCCTTCCGCATCGTGAAGGAACCCGACGCCAAGCCGGTGATGGAATTGTTTGAGCGGACGTAAGTCCAGAGAGTCGACTGCGCGGGGTGTCACTGGCAGCTCGCTGCCAGTGCGAACGCGAGTGATTGTCCCATTCGCCAATTCCGATCAGATAAGTGATTGGGCGAAAAAGCGGAGTCTGTAGCCAAATGCACCGGCCATTTCGCTTTCGGCGGTTCGCGAAGTGGAGTTGCACCGCAGGCGTTTTCATTGCTGCTGTACTTTTCGCAATTTCCAATTTATATGGGTTTGGCTATCGCTGGATTTCGTCAGCGCACGTGTCGGGTGTATTTGTTGAGCGCGATGGGGTCATTCTGGTATGGAATTCGCCGCTCTGTCGTATAGATGACTCGCAGCTGATTGACGGGTGGTTGCTACGCAAAACCGGTCAAGATCCTCGTGACGAGCGGCTCTATAGTCAGTACCTCGTCCCCTATGGCGTTGCACAAGCGCCGCTCAACGTAACCGGAATTCCGATTTCCATTTCGCTATTCGTCCTTTTTTTGGCCTCCGCCGTGCTGTGGTTAGTAGACAAGCCGCCGCCGCGGGGCTTTTGCCAGGATTGCGCTTACGATCTCACGGGCAACAATAGCGGCATCTGTCCAGAATGTGGGGCGCACACCAGATTGGCTTCCAAACGCTCAGAGTGGTTGCAGACCTGAAGGCCGCTCCGCGCACGCACGGGCTGACAAGCAGTCCGTGGCACCCCAGCACCATGCCCATGCCGCGCGACTGAATCGGCGATCAACGCCGACCCTTCCCCTCAGCGCGGATACGGCATGTCCGGCGGATCCGGCGGACGAACATTCTCCGCCAGCGAAGGCCCGGGCGCGAGCAGAGGCGGGCCGTCCGTCGGGGCGTGCATGGGGTGAACGTGCCGGGCATTGCACTCGCGATCGCCGTCGGGATAGTTGCGGCGATACAACTCGACCGCCACGTTCTCCTTCTGCTCGACGCGGTATTTAAGATAATTCTCTTCATACATGTCCGCCTTCTTCTGGTCGCCCAGCGAGGAATAGCAGCGGAACAGGTACGTCTGCGCGGTCAGGTTCTCCGGATCGATCTTAAGCACCTTTTCAAAAACCTTGATCGCGTCCTCGAACCGCTCGGACTTGAACAGGGCCGTGCCCTTGGAGTTCTGCACCTCGCGGTCTTCGGGGAACTGGGCCAGCGTCACGTCATATGCCGCAATGGCCTCGTCGAATCGCGACTGCGTGGCCCGCAGCCGGCCGAGAAAATACGCGGTCTTGTAGTATCCCGGCAGGACCTCGTCCACCTTCTTCAACACCGTTTCCAGATCGTCATAGGCCCCGTCGGCCAGGTTGGCGCGGGCGATGTTGATGTAGCCGTCTGCATATTTTGGCAACATGCGCGTCACGCCCTCGAAGGCCCAGTTGGCCGTGCGCGTGTCGCCCTGCCGCAGGTTGGCGATGCCAAAATCGTTCAGCCGCATGGCCAGCGCTTCGTCGGCCTCTGGCTCAGGCAGCATCACATCGGGACCGAGGGTCCATTCGATCTTCTTCTCGGCCACCACCGTGACCGGCAACTGGCGGGCGTCGGGCCCGAGTGCGAACTCGGTATAGGGCCGGCTGAACTTTCGGAAGTTGACCCGGGCGGTCAGCCGCAGCTTCGCCCCGTCGGCCAGATCGGGGACCTTGAATTCAAAGCGGATGACATCTGGATTGCCGAGCGGCAGCGCGTTGTTGTAGGCGATTGTGTAGAAATCCTCGACGTTGTGAATGTCCACCCACTTTCCGGTGCGCGTGATCATCACCACGTGGAACTTGTGCGACGACGGATCGAGCCTGCCGGTGGCATCGAGCATGCCGCTCGCCAGAATGACCCGGCGGTTTTCCAGATCGGCGATGGTGAATTCCAGCCAGGTCTCGTTGAGGTCGGTCGTGCCGGCCGGATAGATGTGTCCGACCTTGTCGTTATGGACGACCACTTCCACCTGCACCTTGTCGCCGGCCTGCACGCGTGCATCGGGCCGTTCCAGCGGCCAGATTCGTCGGGAATCCGGCGTGTCGGCGTGGACCACGGCCGAGAAGATGTCGAGCTTGAGGCAGTCTTTGAGCGTGGCCTCGGCCTTGCGCATCCATTCGGCGTTTCCGGTAATGGCGGCCAGGGCGGTGTTGGCGGCCGCAAAACTGTGATCGGGGCTCATGCCGTTCTTGGCGGCCGGGTCCTTCGTCGGCACCAGCGGCATGTGGCAGTCGTTGCAATTCTTGGCCTCGGGCGCGTTGAAGTAAGTCAGGGCCGACAGCCTTGCGATGGAACTGTCGTGCCAGGAATCGAAGTCATTCTGACCGCGCTTCCAGCGGTAGCGATTCAATCCCTCTGGCAGGTGAACCTTGTGACACGAGAGGCACAACTCCGGGCTCTTGTGCAGCGGCTTGAGCAGCGACGCCTTGTGCTTTTCCGGCTTGGAGCGGATCAACCGGCGATTCTGCTCCTGCTCGTCTGGGTCATCGCTGAGATAGAACGGGTAGTGATCGACCCTGTCGATCGTGTAACCAGCATTCCCGACCCTGTCGGGGATTTCGACGATGCCGTGGCAAACAAGGCACGAGATGCCGGTCGTGGAATTGACCGAATTGATGTCGACAAACTCCTCCATGTGGCCGGTAAGGAAGATGGCCTGATCGTGGCAGCCGCCGCAGAATTTGGCCTCGCGCGGTCCGCGGGCGCGCTGCAGCGAGGCAAACGTCGCGGCATAGAACGGGTCGTTCTGCGAACTGACCCGGTGGGCCGAGCCTTCCCACATCGCTGCGATTTCGGTGTGGCATTGCGCGCAGTAGTCGGACCGTGTCAGATCATCCTTGTTCATCCAGTGGCCCGACACGGTGCGAACCCGCGAGATGCCGAAATCGGCCTTCGTGCTCCTGGATGGCTCTTCGGTCTTGGCGAGCATCGGCGCATTCCCTGCGCGCACATCCAGGTGATTGACGGTCCAAAGTGTGGCGGCCACGGTCAACGCAACCGACACCGCGGCCAGTTCATAACGAAAGACAGGCGTCGCCAATGCAACGAGACGGTGGCCCAGATAGGCCACGATCGCCCCGACGAACACGATCTCATGAAGGTGAACAAGCCAGAGCGTCTCGCGCGACTTGCCGACCCACGCGAGCCAGACGCCGCAGACACACCCCGCCACCACCAGCGTCAGCAGCCCCACGCCGACGCCCTTGGCCCGGCGATTGGGGTGCGGCAGATGAATCAACAGGTGCGGCGCGAAGAACAGCGGCAGGATCGCGCACAGTGCGTAACCCAGCACCACGTGCATCCGCACCATCGTCGACACGATGCCGTCCGGCAAACGCGCCGAATAGAGGAACACGCTGGTGGCCAGTAGCAGGATGACCGTCAATGCAAGCAGACGGCCAAAAAACCGTTGCATCCATCGCCGAAGCGGAACGCGCGCGCTCATGGTTGAATGACCTGCCTTCCCGGCGTGAATTCCGCCGGATCCTTTCCTTCCACGATGTGGTAACACCGATCCGCCGCCAGATCCTTGATGACCTGTGCCGCTTTGCCCGGCCAGCGGATCGTCAACTCATCGACTTTTGTTGCTTCGCCAAGACCCAGGTGAATCCGGTAATCGCTCACCGAGAGATAACTCGATGCCCCCAGCACCGCACGACGCAGCGTCCGCTCGCCGATCCGTGCCTCCACCTTGGTGCCGATGGCCGAGCGGTTGACGCTGCGGCCTTCCAGCCACAGCGACACAAAGTGCCCCACCGGCTCGGTCGCATTCATCGCCACCTGGGTCGTGCCGCCGTTGTTGCTGACCACGAAATCCACGCGCCCGTCGCCGTTGAGATCCCCGGTCGCCAACCCGCGGCTGACCTGTCGATCCTGAAGCGCCGGCCCGGCCCCGTCGCTCACGTCGCGCATTTGGCCGCCGCCGATATTCTCGTACAGTGTGTTCTGCTGACCGAAGGTGACGTCTTGTCGATAGGTGGCGACGTTGTCTTCGATGTGCCCATTGGCAACGGCCATGTCTTCGTCGCCGTCGTTGTCGGCATCGAAGAACTTCACCCCGAAGCTGAGCCGCGCCCGAGACGTCGCCCCGACGCCGACTGCGTCCGACACCTCACGGAAGAACAATTCGCTGCCGCGGCCCTGCCGGTAGATAGCCGTGGTTTCACCTTGAAAATGCGTACAGACAATGTCGAGCAGCGAGTTACCGTTCAGGCTCGTCACATCCGCGCCCATGCCGGCCTCCTCGGCCCCGATCTCGCTGTAGGCCACGCCCGCCTGCCGCGCGACCTCCTTCAAGCCGCCCGTTCCGTCGTTGATCCAGAGCATGTTTCGCGTCGTATCATTGGCAACAAAGACATCGTCAAACCCGTCCCCGTTCACGTCGGCCACGCACACCGCCAGCCCCTTGGCCGGATCGATGTCCATGCCGTGCCGCTTGCTCTGGTCACTGAATGTGCCATTGCCATTGTTGTGCAGCAGCCGGTCCGGCAAGGCTGCGTACAGAAGGGGCGTGCAATAGGTGTGAATGTTGTTGGTGTAGCACTTCAGGGCGTCGCGAAGTGTGTAGTGGACATATCGACAGATAAATAGATCCAGGTTGCCATCGCCCTCAACGTCGATCCAACCGGCGCTGGTGCTCCAGCCGCGGTCGTTCGCCGCGATTGCGGAGGCCGCGGTGACATCCTCAAACGCCTTGCCCGTGTTGCGCAAAAGCGTCTCACCGCCGTTGAAACTGGTCAACAACAGGTCGACCCAGCCGTCGTTGTCGTAGTCGGCCGCGGCAATGCCCATGCCGAAGCCGGTGCTGGGGAGCTTCCACTCCGCGGTGGCGTCGCGGAAATTTCCACGGCCGTCATTGATGTAAAGACGATTGAGCGCGTCGGCCGGCCGCGTCATTGCCTGAATATCGCCGGCGTTGATGCACACGACATCCGGGGCGCCGTCGCGATTGAGGTCGACCACCGCCACGCCGCTGCCCATGACCTCCGGCATGTACTTCTCAGCGGTGTAGTGCGGGTTGTGCCGAAACGCGATGCCCGCCGCGGCTGTTCCATCCGCGAACCGAATTTGCGTGCTCTCAACTTTTCCCTGGGGCTGGTCTGCCTTCGCTTCAAACAGCGGCTTGGCCGCCGGCGGCTGGACGGTTGACTTGTCCGGCGCCGAGGGACTGCACGCCGTCGTGGCCAGCCATGCCGATGCCAGCAAGGCCATCGAGACCGCGATACACCGGGTGCGGACGTGTGTCACTTTCCGTTCCTCACTTCCCCTGCCACGGCAAGCGCGTCCGCCTGGGCTGCCTTTTCGGTCCGCCCGGTCGCCCGATAGATTTCCGCGAGACGCTGATAAAGAAGCGTCGCTGTCGGTTTGTCGGCCAGGGTGAGCATTTCCGAAATGATGCGCTCGGCGTCCCCGAGCCGCCGTTCTGTGATGGCGTCGTTCAACGTGCGGGATTGCGCCGACAACCGAAGCAGGCGGCGCTCGTGCTCGGCCTGCGCGTCCAGAAGCTGCTTGGCCCGGTCAAGATACGGCTGCGCGCGATCTTCCTGCCCCGTGGCGGCTAGAACGCGGCCCATTGTGTTGTTGTAGGTAATCGTGTCTCTCAAATCCGACGGCGCGCCCGCCAGCACCTCGAGCGCCTTCTCGGGCTGGTTGAGCTGGTGATGAATCAGGGCGCGAAAAACAATGCAGTCGCCGGCATGCGTGACAAGGAGCGCATTCCAATGGCGATCAAGCAGTTCGCCCGACCGGGCGAAATCCCCCTTGTGAAACGCCGAATAGGCGGCCAGCCACGTCCACTCCACCTGTTCCGGTTGTGCCGTAATCAATGGCCCAAGCAATTGCTCGGCCTCGTCAAACCGCTGCCCCCTAATTAGCAGTTTGGCTAGAAACACCTGCTCGGCTTCGGTGCGTTCCGCGGACGGCTTGCGCGAATGCAGAGTGACCAATCCATTCCAGTCATTGCGCGCCAGCAGCGCCTGCGTGAAGAGCCCGACCAGCTCCGGATTGTCCGGGAACTGCCCGGTCAAGGCGCGCAAGGTCTCCACCTCGTCGGGCTGAAAGGTTTTCGAATTCGCGAAGTTGGCCTTGATCGCCCGCACGCGCGAGAGTGCGTCGGAATCGTCCGACAACTGGGTGGCGGGAATTGCGGCTGACGTCGATGAGTTGGGGCGTTGATTGCAGCCAGAATGAGCAAGAATGACTTGCGTGGCGACGCACAATGCAGGCGCCCCGGATGCGAATAGTCCACCGAAAATGCGGGACATCGGCGCGCTTCGGCGCACGCTTGGCGATCTCGCTCCAGTCTTGAGCGATGTCCCTTGCACAATTCCTGTTCCCGGGCGGCTGCGAGAGTTCGCAACGGCCCCTCTCCACTGCTTGCGACCGCGCAAAACGCGAGCGGCCGCCTCCCGTCTTTTTTTCGAGCCCAGTTCAGAAGTGGTACGACAAACCAGAAGTTTACAACCATTCCCTTTGAAAGACAAGCATCCGGTTACGGTCGAATTCCGGAGGAAACAGACAAGACTGCCGAATCGTCCACACGTTGCCGATGGGCTGGCCTCTTCGCCGATGCAACGGCCCTTGGCATGGGCCGAAAAACAGCGGCGTCAGTATCGCTATCAGTCACCACCAACCGGTGATAGCCGATTCATTCGATTGCACAATTGCCCTTCTGGCCGGCCCCGCCTCCCAAGCCACGGGTGCCGCCTCAACAATCCGGAATTGCCGCCGCGTCTTACCGCCCGGCCGCTTCGCGCGCGACCTCTGGCCTGCCCGTGGCGGCCCGTTGAATTTCCGGCAATCCAAGCGATCGCCGCGCCCCATTCAGCGCGTCGTCCAGGTTTCCGAACATATTCTCCTCGCCGATGACCTGGTCGAAGCCCGCTTTGACGAAAGCAAAGAGTGGCTGCGCATGCACGCCGCTGAGCAGCAGCCGAATGTGCTGTCGCTTGCACTTGTGATACAGCTCTTCGAGGGCGTGGAGGCCCGAGGCATCGATCGCAGGCACGCGCCGCATGCGCAAAATGAACACCTTTGGCGGTCGCTCAAGGCTGTTGAGTGTGTCCTTGAGTTTGTCAGCCACGCCGAAGAAGAAAGGACCGTTGATCTCATAAATCTCCACGCCGTCCGGCACCTCGGCGGCCGGCACCGCGTTGGCATCGCCGGCGATCTCCTTCTCATCCTCGCCATCGGAGAACTCATTGGTGATAGCACTCACGCCCGACACATCGGCCATGCGCTTCATGAACAGCATCGACGCCAGAACCATGCCCACTCCGACGGCAATGGTCAGATCTGTGAACACCGTCAGGCTGAAAGTAGTCAGAAGTACGACAATATCCCCGCGCGGCGCGCGGAGCAGCGAGCGGAAGTGATCGATCTCGCTCATGTTCCACGCCACGATCATCAAGACAGCAGACAACGTTGCCAGCGGTATCGCACCGGCCAGCGGTGCGGCCGTGAGCATGATGAGCAGCAACGTGATTGCGTGGATCACGCCTGCCAGGGGTGTTCGCCCACCACTTTTTACGTTGGCTGCGGTGCGCGCGATCGCGCCGGTCGCAGGAATACCACCGAAGAGCACTGAGCCGATGTTGGCAAGGCCCTGGGCAACGAGTTCACAGTCGGCCTTGTGCCGTCCGCCCGTCATTCCGTCCGCCACAACCGCCGAGAGCAATGATTCGATGGCCGCGAGCAGGGCAATGGTGGTCGCCTCGGGAATCAGGTCGCGGATCATGTCGAAACTGATTGTCGGCATTTGCGGCGTTGGCAGAGTTCGCGGAATGCCGCCAAAACGCGTGCCGATGGTCTCGACAGGCAGCTGCATCGTCGCAACTGCGATCGACGCAAGGACCACGGCCACGATCGCGCCAGGGATGCGCGGAACAAAACGGCGCAGCAGGATCATCACGGCCAGCGATCCCGCGCCGACAGCGAGCGTATTGCCGTCCAACGTGCCTGCATGTGCGGCGAGCGCCTGAATCTTGTGCACGAATTCCGCCGGCGGCGGCCCCATCTTCAGCCCGAAGAAGTCCTTGAGCTGTGAGGAGAAGATAATGACTGCGATACCAGACGTGAAGCCGGTCGTGACCGGATAGGGAATGAACTTGATCATCGCCCCGAATCGGGCCAGGCCCATGATGATGATGATGACACCGGCCATCAGCGTGGCCACGGCCAGTCCGTCGTAGCCGTGTTTGGCGGTAATGCTGTAAACGATGACGATGAACGCACCGGTCGGCCCGCCGATCTGCACGCGACTGCCACCCAGTGCGGAAATGAGAAATCCGGCAATGACCGCGGTATAGAGGCCCATCGCCGGCGGTGAAAGCTCGCGACCCGCCGAATGCGCCGCGTCAATTGCGCTCTGTGGAATCGACGCAATGCCAAATGCCATCGCCAACGGCAGTGCAATGATGCCGACAGTAATGCCGGCAAGAACATCGCGAACAACGCCTTGAGTTGTGAACCCTTCGCGGAGACAAACAACGGATTTTGGAAGGTATCTCATGTGCGCCAGCAGGAATACACGTGCCTCACGTCATTGCGGCAATTCTGGCGGAAATCCGCAATTCGTGCGAGACGGTGTCGCCGGATGTTTGTCTGTGCTCATCAACCTGGTCGCACCCTTGCTGACGCCACGGCCGACGGTATGTGTACCAGTGGGAGATACCAAGGGAGCGACGGACTCGGATCGCTTGCGCATTCGCCGTGTGCGCGTACAATCCCCGCTCCATGCTCTCCTCCAAGGCCCATTCCTTTCCCCAGCAGGCGCGTCTGGCCATCACTCTGGCCTGGGTCGCCGGTTACACCAATGTCATCACCATCCTCACCTGCGGCACCGTGACCAGCCATGTTTCCGGTACCCTGTCGCAATGGGGGCGCGGCCTCTTCGAGGGCCAATGGGACGTGGCCCGGTTCACATCATTCCTCATCGCCATGTTCCTCGCCGGGGCGTTCATCTCCGGGCTGTTCACCGAATTCGGTCGAAGGCGCGACTGGGAGTCGATCTACGTGCTGCCCATGGCGCTTGAGGCCCTGCTGCTGACGGCATTCGCCATTGCTGTTGAGTTGCACGACGTCCGAGGCATCGAATCCGGCGCACGCCTTTACGTGATGACCGGTCTGGCATCGCTTGCGATGGGTCTGCAGAACGCGACGATCACCCGCATTTCAAATGGCGTCGTGCGCACCACGCACATGACAGGTGTCTTCACCGATCTCGCACTGGAATCCGCACAGTTGTCCTTCAAGCTGGCCGATCGAAGGCGGGGCATGGAGCCCGGCGCACCGGAGGCGACGCAAAGCGTGCCCGACGGGCGTCGTCTGATGCTGCTTGTGTCGGTCGCGGGATCCTTCGCGTTCGGAGCGGGCCTGGCAGCGCTCGGCTACGAGCGCATGCCGCGGTGGGCCATGATCCCACCGGTCCTGTTCCTGCTGTGGATCATCTATCGCGACGTGCGCATTCCCATCTGCGAAATCGAGCCCATGCGCAAACCCCGCGCGCGGTGCGGCACGGCCCTGCCCGAATCGATGGCGGTTTTCCATTTGCGCCCGGATCGCGACCGCGAAGGCGACCTTCACCGCCTGCCCGATCTGCTGACCTGGTGCGATCGCCTCCCGCCCACGCAGCGCGTCGTGGTACTCGATCTGCAAGCGGCGACCACCCTCACCGCCAACGACGCCCTGGAGTTGAGCGCCCTGATCCGGCAGTCCGCCGGTCGCGGCCGCTGCATCGTGATCGCCGGAATGACGCGCGAACAGTATTTGCAACTGACGGATGATTGGAACGACGCGCCCGACGAAAAGCACTTCGGCGCCAATCTGGACCAGGCCATCGCGCGGGGTTTGGCGATATTGGACGAGAATGTTTGAGTTGCTCTCGTCGGCCGACAAACGCGGAGTGCGGACGTCGGAACGCGGAATTAAGACAGTGATTTCCTTCGCATTTCGAATTCCGCATTCCCCTTTCCGAGTTCCCCGTTCGTCACCTATCTCACCGCGGCAAGCTGCCGTCGACTCTTTTCCGCCGCATCCACCAGCGCCTTGAACAGCGCCAGATGCTCCGGTCTATCAACCATATCCTCGGGATGCCACTGCACCGCCAGCAGAAATCGCCCGTCCATGTCCTCGGCGGCCTCGACCACGCCGTCCGGCGCGAAGGCCACCGGTTTGAGGCTGCCGCCCATCTGAGACCGATCAACGACCTGGTGGTGACGGCTATTCACTTCAAATGTCGATTTTCCTGTGATCTTCACGAGCGTCGAGGCAGGATCCACCTCCACGGGGTGGTAGGCGCTGCCGTGATCGGGCTTGTGATGCTGCACCTTCGTTTTGGCCGGCAGGTCGTCCACATGCTGCACGAGGCAGCCGCCGCGCCCCACGCTGGCAATCTGACAACCGAGACAAATGGAAAGGATGGGCATCTTTCGCGCATCCGCCCGGCGAAACAGATCAACCTCGAACCCGCCCCGCCGCTCATGCATCGGCTGGGTCTTGGCGTGCTTGGTCTGGCCATAATGCCGCGGGTCCAGATCGGCCCCGCCCGTGAAGAGCAGCCCGTCAAACCGAACCAGCATTTCGTCGATTAGAGCGATGTCCGGCTCGGCCGGCACGGCGATGGGCTGGGGCATGCCCCCTGCCGCGAAGACGGCGTCGGTGTAGGCGGCGTTGACGAATGCGCGGGGCTTGGAAGCGTGGCCGGGGTCGTCGGTGTCGCCGGCAAAACTGCATGTCACGCCGATGATGGGTTTCATAAAATCAAGCCTTGAGCCATGAGTCATGAGCTTTGATGCATCGGGGGGCACCGCGGCCGTTGGCGGCCATGTTCGCGCCCCTCTTTTAACGTCCATCCATGTTATCGCGCTTGTGCTGCCGGGGCCCGAACGCCGTTGCCAGCCCTTGTTCGGGTGCGTAAGATAATCACCGCCGTGACGTTTGCTACGGCCGCGTACCCAAGTGGTTCAAGGGGACGGATTGCAAATCCGTTATTCGCCGGTTCGAATCCGGCCGCGGCCTGTTCCCGCCTATTTGCACTGCCTGCAAAATTTCCATTCTCAATTCGAAGTGGGCGTTAAATCCAGGGAACTGGGCGTTTGCGTTTGCGATGGATGGGGCTTTGAAACCGGTTTGGCTTGTGGCGTCTTGCGACCGGCCAATTCGTCATCGGTGCGAAAGGCCGTGATGAACTGGCGCGCGTAGTCATCCGGGAAGGCATCCATGCCCTCCACCCCAATCCGGTCGGGCCACTCCCCCTTCGGCCAGTAGAACGTGCCGAAGAGTCGATCCCAGATTGACAAAACCGATCCATAGTTGGAGTGCTGACCACGGCCTTCGATGCTGTGATGCCACCAGTGCAACTCGGCCGAGTTGAAGATGCGATTGAGCGGGCCGATGTAGGTCCGCAGATTGGCGTGATGCCAGAATCCCTTCAGGATATCGACCGACGAATAAACGACAATCGCCCAGGGATTGATGCCGACGACGTGGAACGGCAGGATCAGCAGACCATATTTGATCAGCCCCTCGCCGGCATGAATCCGAAACGTGGAGAGGGCATCCATATCGACAACCGTATGATGCACCCGATGAAACCGCCAGAGAAAATTAGATTCGTGGTGCCAGCGGTGCAGCCAGTAACGGCCGAAATCGTTGGCGATGAAGAAAAGCGCGAACTGAGCCCACCAGGGCCAGCGGCCCAAGGCCCCGTATTGATGTGGCATCAGCATGATGCTGTACGCAGCGATGATCTTGATGACGGCGCCCATGACCGGGCCATCCACCAGCGCTGCCGTCAGATCGGCAAAGTAACCTCGTCGGCGCGGCCCGGATTTGCCGGACGGTATGACCGGCGCCGCAAACCGCTCCAGAAAATGAAAGACAACCAGCCCCACCAGAAAGACGGTGAAGAGCGTCAAAAAGTGATAGGGCAGGCGAATTGGCATCTCGCTTGTAAATCCTAATGAGTCCGTCTAAATAGCCACTTTCTCCTCGGCCAGGGCGGACGCTCCGACGGCCGCCTCCCCCACCCACGGCTTGTCCGGGGCGACGAAGCCCGGCCGCAACCGCGACACGATGCAGTTACGCTTGCCGGTCACGCCCATCGGCACCGAATCAACCTGAACGGTACGCAATACACAACCCGTGCCCATGCGCTTGCGGATCTCATTCATGCCATGATCGAACGCCGCCTGATTGAACGGCGACTCGGGGATGTACTCATATGTCAGATGGGTGCGGTCTTCCTGAATCAGCCGCCACTCCTTCACCGGGTTCGCCCCGGAATGATCGAAAATGTGGAAGAAAAAGTGCGGAGTGACCAGGTCGCCCGCCGGCGTCGGAATGAAATCATTGACCCGCCCCAGAACCGGCTCCATGAGTGGGAAGCGAACGCCGCACTCGCACGTGCGTGTGGAAAGCGCCGACACGTCAAACAGTCGATATCGAATGAACGGCTGCGTCCAGGCGAAGAGCGCCGTCACCACGACCTGCCCCTTCTTGCCCGGCGGCAGCGGGCGGCCATGCTCGTCCACGATCTCGACGATCACCCGATCGGTGTCGATGTGGTAGTTGCCGCGGCGGCACTGCCAGCTCACGCCCCCGACTTCGATCGCACCATACATGTCGCTCGGCTCGGTGCAGAACGCCGTGCGGACGCTCTCGCGCATTTCGTCATAAAGCGTCGCACCGGTTGTCACGACAAACCGCAGCGGGTGCGTGCGGCCTCGGCGGATTAGCTCGCGCGCCAGCAGGTAGATTCCCCCGGTCTGACCAATCAAACCCTTCGCGGGAAACTCCTCCAACGCGCGAAGTTGATCCTCCAGCGACATTTCAGGCGGGAGGTGCCGCGTCTTGCAAACGCGCTGAATGAACCGGCCCTGGCGCGATTCAAGCCAACTGCTCGCCATTTTCAAAAACGGATGCCAGGGCCGCGCGCCGATGTGCACCAGTTGCCGAAGCAGCGCCCGCCGCGCCACACGCGTCTCCAGATTGATCCGATGCACGGTGATCGACCGGCCCGACGTGCCGGAGGTCGACGACGACTGGAGCAATTCGCGCGGCACGCGCGCATCAACCGCCGCGTCGCCAGCATCCACGATCATCGCCTTGTCGACAAACGGAATATTCGGCAGGTCGATCGCCCCGCGGAAGTGCCGCGGATCAAAGCCCGCCCGCCGCCATGTCTCGCGGTAAAACGGGATCGAGTCATAGGCGTGCCGCACGACTTCGCATAGTCGCAAATCGGCATCAGCGTTGATCGACTCCGGCGAGCGCCGAGAGTTCAGCAGCAGTAGATCGACTAGTCCTGGAAAATTGGGTTGAGTCGCCATCGGCCGGCCCATATTCTGCGGAGTCAACGGATTCATGCCTGAACCGAAGGCTCGGGCGCGCCGAGCGGAGCGAGGGTATCGTCAGACTCCACGATCTTCGCCGGCTTCGACTGCGTCGCGGCGGCCGGCTCCAGATTGATGCCGATGGCCGGATTCTTCAAATGCGGCAGCATGTCTAAAAACGCCCGCCAATAGCTCGGGAAAATGCGATCGGGCGACGCATGCTCGGTCAACTCCATTGCCCGCTCCAGGTGATTGTGCGGCATCTGCGGATAGGCGTGGTGCAATCCATGCGCCTCGATGTGAAAACTCGTCCAGCCGGCGATCCGGCCCATCCAGTCCTTGGGCAGGATGGTCCGTGCCCCCGCCATCGCATCGCCCGCGGGCAGGCCCAGATGCTCGATGAGTTTTCGCATCGATTGAATCATGCCGGTCAGCCAGACGGGAATGACATAGACAATAAGTAACTTTGTCCAAAGGCCGTTATAGGCGACCCAGGCCAGCACGGACGCCCAGAACAGGCCCATAATGAGGAACTGAATCTTGATCTTGCGCCGCTTCTTCGGATCCTTGATCGGCGAGTCCTTGACAAAAAAGATTCGGTTGTAGATATAAGGGTCAACCCAGGCCCCGAAGAATACGTCCAGAAAGACGAATATCCGCCGGAATCGAACCGACTTGGTGGGATCAACGTATGGCCACAGCTCCCAGTCCACGGCCGTGTTCATGTGGGCATGGTGCCGCATGTGGACGTCGCGAAAGATGTCAAACGGAATCAGCAGCAGTGTCCCTACGATGGTCCCGTTGAACCGGTTGTGCCATCGGGCCTCATAAAGCAGATAGTGTGCGTCCTCATGAAAAATAATCGTCCAGCAGTGCTGCACGTAGGCGAGCGCCAGAATCACCGCCACGACCCAGGCCGGATGGCTCGTCGGCCAACCGGTCATAAGAGACGCCACGGCCGCGGCGAACGCGAACAGGTTCCACAACAATGCGGGCACATTGCTGGCGGATGGCACGTGCAGTTGCTTGATGGCTTGGTCCTGCATTGACAACCTGTAATAAAATACGCGAACCCGGATTCTTCCCCCGACCCTTCGCGGGCCGAGTTGTCGATTCCATGAAACCAATATCGTGAAAAGGCCCCCAACTTGCAAGGCCGTCGCAGGTTACGACCCGCGCTCCCTATTGAAGTTAGCGGCCGATTTCAAAAGTCTGCCGTCGCAAAAAACCCACAATTGAGCATGCGCGGCTCGGAGTGGCCGGGCCCGTAACGGGATCCATGCGGTATTTCCCCGTGGAAACCCGACGCGTTGACACTTGATTTGGCCTTTCGCCTCATCGTTTCCGATTGAAGCCGATTACATTTCGATGCCCACCAAGTTCTGGGCCATCTCACCCAAGCGCTTGCGTCAGAATGCGCATCCCCTGATAATAGTTCTCCGATCCTCGCAACAGTCACTGCGCCGGCCCCTTGCCCGATTTTCCCGGCGTGCTCAATGCTTGAAGGAACCATTATGACGAAAACAACACCCCGTCGGGGCTGGATCGCGCTAACCCTTTGTACCCTGTCCGCCGGAATTATCGGAGGTAACTGCCAAGGCGGGGGGCCTATTCCACCCATCCTCGGCAAAGTGGCCATCATCACCAACATTGACCTCCAAAAAGACGGCCTCGTGTCGGCGGGAAATGGCATCATCGCGTTCGGCAATGATTCCGGTGGCGTGTCGTACATTCAGGTTGGCAGCAACACCGTAACCGACATCCCCGGCAGCTTCCGCCCCGACGCCGTCTTCTGCACCGGCCGAAAGATCATCCTGGTTGCCGACGGCGCCACGAACGCCATCAGCGTGTACGACACGACGAACGGTAGCCTCACCGCTGTTCCCAATACCGACGTGTTCGACATTGCCCCTGGCTCCAACCTCGAGCACCAGTGGATCGACGTCGACGCCGACCTCTGCGCGATTTTGCACTTCGACGGCACCGGAGTCGTATTGAAACTGATCGATGTGATTGGCGCGGTGCCCGTGGTGACCACCTACACCACCAACCTCATCTCGCCGCATAGCGTCGATATCGATGGCGTCGCCGGATTCATCGTCGTCATGGAGGACAATCAGTATGCCACCGTGTTCGACCTGCTTGAGCCGGCCAATCAGACGCCGCAGACATATGACATCTTGACTGACGCCGGTATCACCATCTCGAACTTTCCCAACACCTTGACGGGTAATGAGAAAGTCATTTTCCCGTCGAATGGCGATTCGGTGAAACTCCTGACCCTCAGCGACGGAACGCTCGACGATTTGATCGGCCCCAGCGCCGGCGCTGGCACCACGCATTTCGAGATTCGCGCCGGACTCTTCACCTATTTCCTTAATCGCTCGGGACAGGGCGATTTCGATGGATCCAATGGCTACCGCCTCCTGATTGGGGACGTAGCCGATCCCAACACCTTCGAAACCGGAACAGGGGTGGACCTCGGGGCGGGCATCCTCGAAGGGTTCGGCCATTCCTCCTCGATCGCCCCCGACGGACTCACGGTCTACCTCGCCGGCCGATTCGGTCAATCCAGCGGCGGCGGCGTGAATGAGCCGACTGCACTTCAGTGCTACAGCTTGTCGGATGGGTGGGATGTGTTCACCGACTCAAGCGGCGATCCCGTGTACGCGGCCGATGTCGTTTCGTCGGCCAATGTGGTCGCCTTCAAGGTCGCCGAGGGCGCAGGGGCCGTGCTGGGTTATTACGTTCCGTGATGGCGCTTCGGGTCTGATCGCGAAACGCCACCCATTCATGAGGCAATATGCAACATGAACCTCATCGGCCCCATGCTCGCTGCGTCCGGTCAACTGGGCGTCATGCTGACCGAAAAACTCGTAATCGGCGTGACGCCGGATCGATTCGCCCGTTTCGCGGCGCCGGGTGGGATTGCAATTCAATCCAATCACCCGGCATTCATCCTAGGACATTTGTCGCTGTACCCGGCCCGGGTGATGACCGCGCTCGGTCTGCCCACGGGAAGCACCGAATTCCCTGAATCGTATCCGGCCATTTTCAGCAGCAGCGCCAAATGCGAGGACGACCCCAAGGGCACGATCTATCCCGCCATGTCCGAAATCGTCGGGCGATTCCTCGAGTCGCAGCGGGCGGCGCTCGCGGCATTGGAAAAAGCACCGGATGACGCACTGACGCGGCCCAACCCAGCCGAGGGGCGAATGAAGATGTTGTTCCCAACGATTGGCGCAGCCCTGGCGTTCTATGTCAGCGGGCATGTGCAGAATCACCTGGGGCAATTCAGCGCCTGGCGTCGGGCGGAAGGCATGCCGCCGGCATAGGCGGCGATTCACCGGCGGCTTCGCGTATTCGCCGCGCGGCAGGTCACACCGATGGTCATCCGTGAGTTCACTGAAGCGGACGTCCCTGCCGCGAACGCCCTGACCAACCACTACATAGAAAAGACGGTCGTCCATTTCGCCTCGATGCCTGCGACCGACCCGGAGTTCGCCCAAGTGTGGCGGGAAGGTTGCAAACGCTTCCCGTGGCTGACGGCGGAATCAGATGGACGATTCGCGGGATACGCCAAGGGCGCCACATGGCGCACCCGCGATGCCTATGCCCACACGGTCGAGACCGGCATCTACATCGCACGCGATGTTCAGGGCCGGGGCGTCGGGAAGGCGCTCTATGCCGCCTTGCTGGACCGCCTTCGACGCGACGGCTTTCGCATCGCCATCGGCGGCGTCACCCTGCCCAATGCGGCTTCGGTGCGACTGCATGAAACGCTCGGATTCCGCCACGCGGGCACATTTCACGCGGTCGGCCACAAGTTCGATCAATGGCACGATGTCGGATTCTGGGAACTCGATCTGACCGCCGCCGTCGCGCCCGAAAACTCATCTCCTCGCGGCTGAAACCGCCCACCCATGATAAATCAACCCGCCCCCTATTCGCGGACGTGACGTTCACGCATTTCCGAAAGCCCGTCCATCACGGTTGATAGCTTCAGCCGACTCAGCAACCCGACGAATTAGACCAATAACGCGTCCGTCGCGGCCGGGGGGTCGCCCTGCGCGCCGCGCCTCACTGGGTCACAACGCCAAGGGTTGCCTGCCATCATGCCAGCCTCAGATTCACGACAATCGTATTCAAAAACCCAGGCCACCGGTGCCAATCCACCACCGGCCCCTGTGACCGAGCTTCGCAATATCCCCATCGTCACCCTGGAAACCTACCACGGGCCGGAGGACGCCCCATCGCATCGCAGCAACCTGGCGCCCGCCCACGCCTGGCATCGCCATCCGCTCGCCCGAATCGACTTCATCCTTGCCGGAACGCTCTTCCTCGCCGCGCTCGTCGCCCGCTGGCCGTTCGTCACAATCGGCCAAACCCTGCTCAACCCCGATGAGGCCATCGTCGGCCTGATGGCCCAGGACATCGCCGACGGCGTGCGGCTTCCCATTTATTTCTACGGCCAGCGATACATGGGCGCGCTCGAAGCCTACATCATCGCCGCGGTCTCGCCGTTCTTCTCAAACCACGTCCACGCCCTGCGCTTCGGCCCCGCGTTGGTATTCGCTGCATTCGTCGCAATGCAGTCGCTCATGCTGACCCGCTGGTTTGGCCGCCGCGCCGGCGTCGCCGGCGCGCTCATCGCCATCGCCGGGTCTCCGATGTTCATGCACTGGTCCATCTCCGCGCGCGGCGGATACATCGAAATCCTGCTCTGGGGCACCGCGCTCTTGTGGGCCTATTCTGAGTGGTTGGTTCCGCCGACAGGTGTGTTGACACGACGGCGACAATTGACGTTCGGCTTCCTCATCGGTTCCGGAATGTGGATCAACCCCTCCATCGCCCTATTCATCGCGCCGATCGTGCTTCACGCCATGCTCTTTCGGCCCCTCGCGGCCCTTGACCGAAACCGAATCGGCGGCGACGTGCTCGCCACGCTGCGCCACCGGCTGGGTCGCTGCACCCTCCCCGTATGCGCCTTGGGCGCCGTTCTGCTGCTGAACGTGGTGTGGTCGGTCTGGGTCGATCAACCGCACGTGCGCAGCGTGTTGCTGATGGGGCTGCTGCCGACGCCCGTGGCCGGGGGAATACTCGTCCTCGCGACCCTGTCGGTGGCCGCGTTCGCCACCAAAAAGACAAACATCATCCCAGCAGCGCGAGCCTGGGCCGGACGCCATCCCGCACTCGTGGCGGGCATCGTCATTGGGGCGGCCCCCGCCATCCTCTATACCGCACGCGCCGCACTCAAACTCGCCCCCATGGAGCCGTCGCTGCCATTGGGCATTCGGCCGCTCTGGCTGACCGGCGAGACAATGGTCTATCTTCTGCACGGCCTGCCGCTGCTCTTTGCCGCCGACCCGCGGCCCTTCGTTCAACTCATGAGCGTGGGTCACACCGATGTGTCCCAACCGCTTTCGATCCTTGCCAACGGCATGATGGGTGCGGCCAACTGGCTGGTGATCGGCGCGCTCATCTCCGTTGCCGTGGCGTTCATCTGGATGAACCGCGCCGCCCTTCGGCAGCTCATTCGCCTCGAGCCGACGTTGCATTCGCCGCAGATGTTTCTCGCCGGCTCAATGGCCATCACCATCGCTCTGTACGTGCTCGGCGGCTGCACCATGAACTTCTCCACCGTCCGATACCTGATTCCGCTCTGGGCGTTTCTCCCGGGAGTTCTTGTCTCGATTTGGCGTTTTCGCCGAATTGCCTGGATCGGCCCCGTCACGTCACTTTGCCTGATTCTTGCCTGGGGCGCCGGACAGTTCGCCATGCATGCTCAATTGGGACACCCCCATCCGCTGGACGGATTGTCCCGATCGCTCAAACACAGAAACATCGCCTCGGCGGTTGCAGAGCCGCTTGACGCCCATCTGCTTTCATATATAACCGACCGCAGGGTACACGTAGCCGAATTCGAATCGTTTTGGATGCGGCTGCCGCACTATCAGGAGCCGATTCGACCCGATCAGCCCGTGAACTACATCGTGGAAACCGGCTTCACCGATTGGACCGCGAGCTGGACGGGCGCAGGCTGGCCCGGCGCGACGCCTCCGGAAACGACCCGCTTCCTCTGGCCGCGGCTTCGATCGCATATCACGCGGCATCCTGAGTCGGTCGTGGCCCGAGAATCGCTTCCGGGCGGATACGAACTGATCCGGCTGTCGCAACCGCTCCCCGCCCCACGAATGGCCCGGACCGGCCCAAGCAGCGCGGCTCCGGCCCGCCACAAGTCCTGATCCAATCGTTGTAGCCGCCTCTCAACTGCAGCGCTAGGATTCTGCCATTAAGGCGGAAATCCGGAAGTTACTTGACATCCGCAGACAAATGACGGTTACAATTCCTGTAAGACCCAGCAACGGGATTCCGCGCCTGCCGGGGGCGTTTCTGCGTATCCGAAACCCCGCCGGCCGGGTCGCTGCAACCCATCCTGAGGATGTGACATGAATGCAAAAAACGGACGTTGGACCCTCGGCCTCGTCGCCGCGATCGTGGCGATTTGCATCGGCGCTCAACTTTGGAATTCCCCCGCCGCGGCCGGACCGCCCGACGTGACCGGCCTACCTCTGACAGGCCCGGACGACAACGACAAGTCGCCGAAGTCCAAGCCGGACAAGAAGAAGGTCGACGACGACGAGGAGAGTGGTTCGAAACCCAAGAAGATTCGCTGGGGCAAGCGCCGCGGCGAATCGGACGCGGCGTACGACAAGCGCTTCAAACGGGTTCTCTCCAAGATCAAGAAAGACAAGAAGGGTGACTACAACGGCGGTCGCTTCGTCGGCGCCAAGGGTGAGACCCAGTTGTGGACCTACATGGGACACCCGTTCATCGTCCGCACCGACATCGACAAGGAATTCACCGCCGACACCGCGATGTACATGGAAATGCTGCATCGCGAATATGGCAACGCGTACAAGATTCTGCTGGGCGTGCCGGCCGACCTCCGCGAGAAGATCGAGGTCATTGTCTTCGCCGACCGCGCCACCTACATGGCCAACGGCGGCAGCCCGGGCAGCGGCGGTTTCTTCCATCCTGCCATACACCTGATGGGTGATCGCGGTCCGCACTGGAAGGCCCGGCGATACCGTCTGCAGCAGTTCACCGACGGCATCAAGGACTTCGCCAAGTGGGAAAAAGGCACCCTCAAGCACGAAGCCGCCCACATGGAATTGCAGCTCCGCCTGGGCAACACGCTCTTTATGAATCAAATCGGCTTCCCGATTCAGCCCCCGCGCTGGTTCAACGAGGGCCACGCCTCCGTCTTCGAGGATTGGGATTTCGACAAGACCTCAGAGGAGAACTTTGCACTCATTCCCAATCGCGGCCGCTACGCACCGGTCATTCGACGTGTCTTCGGCACTGACAAGTGGAAGGACTTTGATTACGTCTGGACCGTCGATGCCCAGACTTGGGCGCGGGACATGACCAGCTTCCAGGGCTTCCTGAACTACTCGCAGGCATGGAGCCTCGCCGGCTACATGATGGGCGGTGGCGTCAAGGGCCGGAAGGACTTCCGGGCCATCTTCGACCTGTCCAAGCGTGTCGGCACCGATCACCAGACCACCTATCACGGCGATCGCACCATCGCATGGGAGGAGAAGTTCCCGGATGAGGTGAAGAAGAGTCTGGACGAAAACTGGACCGCCTGGGTGGCCGAGAACGTCTCGCACGACAAGGTCGTGCCCGACGAAGAATACATGTGCAAGCGGATGGGCATCAACCCCGCCGTCACCGATCGCCTCGAGCAATTCGAAGGCGATGAGGCCAAGGCCGTTCGAGAATGGGTCGAAGCCGAGGACGACCGCCGCGAAAAAGACCCCAATCGCGTAGAGATGTAAGGCCTTGCCTGCCAGGACCGTCGCCATCGTGGGTGCATCGGCTGATCCCTCCAAGTTCGGGAACAAGGCGGTGCGCGCCTATCTGCGACAGGGCTGGACGGTCTATCCGGTCAGCCCGCGCGGCGGCGAAATCGAGGGGCTGCCGGTCTATACATCCGTCGTCGATGTTCCGAGGCCGGTCGAGCGCATCTCGATGTACGTGCCGCCGGCCGTCGGTCTGACAATGCTGGACGACCTCAAGGCCGTCGGCGTGCAAGAGATCTATTTCAATCCCGGTTCAGAGAGCGATGAGTTGATCGAGGCGGCCCGCGAAGCCGGGCTCGATCCGATCGTCGCGTGCAGCATCGTCGAGATTGGCGAGCGGCCCTAGCGGCCGCTGCGCCCAAGCCGGGTCCCTTTGCCCCTCAATCCGAACTCGACTGGGTCGTCGCTTCGTCCCCGGCCGGCGCCTCATCGGCCTCGCGCATCAACCGGCCAATCTCGGCCGCCGTCGCCAGCGTCAGATCAACATCGACCGTGCGAAACGTGCGGCGAACCCGCACCGTGATCTTCTCTCCCGCCGCCATATCCGACAGGCGTCTTTGCAGTTCCATGCGATCAGCAATCGGCATGCCGGAGAGTGCGACGATCACGTCGTCCGCCTCCAACCCGGCCTTCTCCGCGGGGCTCCCGGGCACAACCGACTCAATCTTCACGCCCTTGGTGGCCCAGGGAAATAGCTCATCCAGCCGCGCGGTCAAGCTCGCCTCCGGGATTGCGAGTTGCACGCCCATTCGCCCCGGCCAGAACGATTCGCCTGCCGCCAGTTGCGGCATGACGCGATCGATACGCGGCTTGATGACGGCAAATCCGATGCCGCTGTCATACCACTCGGCGCCGGCCAGCGCCCCGCCCTCGCCCGCCATCGGCACCACGATGCCAACGACGCGGCCGTCAATATCGATCAGCGGGCCGCCATAGTTGACCGGCGACGTCTTGGCGTCGGTCTGCACGGCGCTGCCGTTGCGGCGGCCCAGCGCGCTGATGATGCCCAGTGACGCCGCCGGATGCTCCCCACCCAGGCCGCGACCGCATGCAATGGCAAACTGACCGACCTCCACCTCGCCCGGTTCAGCCCACTCGCAAGCAGGCAGATCGGACGCGTCGATCTTCACCAGTGCAATGCGACGAATGTAGTCTACTCCGAGCAGCCTCGCCGATTTCCGCGATCCGTCCGCCAGCACGACCGTGATCAGCGCCGGATTCCGCGCGAAATTGACGCTGCTCGTCAAAATCAACCCATCCGCCGAAACGATGACGCCCGTCGTCGGCCCGTCCGCCAGTTTGAAACCCTCTTCAACGGGACCGCTCGGCCGTCCGCGTCCCGGAGGCCGGCCCCGTCCGCCCCGGCCCGGCGGCGGCGTGCCCGCCTGCTCGGCCAGCGGTTGTGCACCGCCGATAGTCTCGATGGTGACGATGCTCTTTTCGATTGAAGCAACCGCCCCACGGATCACCGCGGCGCGGGCCTTCTCGAAGACCATCGCCTGCGACTCGGGCGCTGGATCGGCTCCCATCAGCATGACGGGCAGAAACATGGCGATCAGGTTCACTTGCTCTTCTTCTCCGGCACGACCTCGAGGGTGAGAAACTCCTGACCCCGCTTGACGACAATCGGCGCTTTCTCACCGGGAACGAGCCTGCGGACCGCCTCCTCGCACGCCTCGGCGTCGGCGATGCGCCGCCCGCCCACTGCGATGATCAGATCCTCGCCGCGAATGCCCGCCTTCGCCGCCGGCGAGCCTGGCCGAACGCGATCCACATAAGCGGAAACATGCCGATAGCCCATCCGCGACAGTTTGATGCCGATGTCGGCCTCCACATCGCTCGCAATGCGCAGCGCAGTGGTCGCCGTTGACGCCTTGTTGCCCAGAAAGTCGCACAGCTCCTCACCGGGCAGTGCGAAGTTCAGCCGCGTGTTGGTGTCGGCCGATTCGACCACCTTGCCGATCAACCCGATGAAATTGCCGTCGATGTCGAGCAGCGGCCCGCCCGCCGCGCCGGGGTTCGCCGTAATCGCGTCATAAACCAGAATCGGCCCGGCATAGTCCACTGTTTGCACCAGTCGCCGGGCATTCAGAGTCGTCCGCGCGGCGAGGATGCCGCGATTCACCGAGGGCGCCTCATCGCCATCGGCCACTTTGAACCAGTTGCCGATCGCGGCCACGGCATCGCCCACGCGTACATGATCGGTCTTCGACGGCGTGACGAATGGCAGATCCTTGCCCTCGATCTTGATAAGCGTCAACTCGCGGTATTCGTCTTCTCGCACCGACTTGCCCTCGAACTCGCGTCCATCGGCTAGAACGACGCGGATGGTATCGGCGGTCGACAGCAGCGACTTGGTCGTGAGAATCTGCCCGTCTGCCGACACCAGCACACCGGTGCCGTAGCCGTGGGCTCGGCCCATGCCAGTTCCGTAGAGTTTGACCACGGCCGGCGAGACGCGCGCCAGCGCCCCGGACAGCGTGTTCGGCGCGATGATCGTGTCGTCGGGCACGCCGACGAACACCGAGGCCAACATGACCGCCAGTCCCATCATGCCGCACATACACTCCAATCAAGAGGCCGCCTGCGTCGCGGCCACCTGGCTCGACGCGGTCACCCCGTCAAAGACATCCTCGGCAAATGGCACGTCGTCCAGATAAACCGTGCGCCGGTGCGGCAGCCGCAGCGTCCCGCTTCGACGATAGTCGGAATACTCGTACCGCACGCGCTTCCCGGATGCGACATCGTTGAATGCGATCCCCAGCAGCCGCCCGTTCTCGTCGTCGAACGCCGCCTCGTATGTCACCACATCGTCGGCCCGCCGCTCAATCACCACGCATATGCGATCTTGCACCTCGTCACCTCGCACGACCCGCAGTCCCGCCGCCGCCGGATCGAGGGCCGTGTTCATCAACTCCCAGCGGATCTCGGCTTCCAATGCCGCCGGATCACCCTTCGAGACCGCGCCGCCCTCGGGGCGATTCTCGACGAACCGAACCTCCTGCGGCTCGGCCGGCCGCGACGCCAGCGTACGCTGACCGGTCAGGGTGATCGACCGCAGGGCTTTGAATGCCCCCGCCCCGCCGCAGGCCAATTCGTATTGCTTGAGCGTGCGACTCACCGCGGCGCGATTGGCGACGCGGGTCTTCTTCGTCTGTCGGTAGGGATCAGGCCCGGGGGTGCCGCCAGGCCCCCTCTGCACGTCCGGAAATGGCAGGTCCTCAAGCCGGAATCGAATCGTCTTTTTCTCATCGTCGCGCCGCAGGGTCACCGTGACCGGCCAGCCGCCCGGATAGGTGCCCAGTTGCGAGGTAAAGTGGTTCGCGCTGGTGATGGTCTTGCCGCCAAAGGTCACGATTTGATCGCCGAGCCGCAGACCCGCCTTGTAGGCCGGGCTGTCGTCGAGGATCTGATTGACCATCGCGCCGTGACTGCGATCCATGACGGTAAAGCCCGCGGTCGCGTGCTTCGTGGCGATGGCCGCGCGCAGCGTCGGCATGAATCGCTTGATCTGGTTGATCGAAATGGCATACCCCACGCCGACATTCACGCGACCGCGCTCCTCGATCGACACGCGGCCATTGATCCCGATGACACGGCCGGCCATGTCGAAAAGCGGCCCGCCGGAGTTGCCGGGGTTGATCGATGTATCGACCTGAATGCAATCGGTGTAGCGCAGCGCCCGGCCGCTTCCCCACTGATAGCGATGCAGCCCCGAGATGATGCCGAGCGTGATCGTCGGCGTATAGTCCTCGGCCAGCAAGAACGGGTTGCCCGCGGCCAACGCGTAATCGCCGACCGCCAGTGTCGACGAATCGCCCAGCGGCGCCGCGACAAACGGCTCCTTGCGATGCAGTTTGAACATCGCCACGTCGCCGCCGGGGTCGATGCCCAGCACGTCGAAATCGTAGAGCTTGTGATCGGCCAGTCCGCCCTTGCCTTCGCGCTGCATCATCATGCCGGCTACCACGTGGAAATTGGTCAGGCCGTAGCCCTCGGGATCGATGATGACGCCGCTTCCGCCGCCGCCGGATTGATCGTCCTTGCTGAACATGCAGACCACGGTGGGCGTGATGGTGCGAATCAACTCGATTCGCGCGCGCTCGTAGGCGCGCACCACCGCCACGGCGGCCGGATCGGCCGCTGTCAGCGCGGGCGCATCGTCCGCGCCGCTCGCAAACAGGAGAATCGACAAGGCAAGGGTCGTGACCATTCCATCAATTGACTTGTGTGTGCCCGTCGTTGAAAACCTGAGTTCGTTCTGCGAACCCCCGATGCGTCACGACACCCCGCCGTCGGCGGAGCGAATCAGCCGCACGTCCGCCCAGTCGGCATGATCGCCGAGATCGAGCCCGTCGGCCGCGTCGGTCGACAGCTCCAACAGCTTCACGCCGCTGATGTCCACCGAAATCTCCACCGGCTTATCGCCGCCACGAAGGGTGTCGCTCTTGAACAATTCGCGGCCGTCGCCGATGACGCGGAAGATCACGCTGCCGCGGCGGCCAATCATGTCGTCGATGCCGATGGTCGCTCGCAGCTGCGACTGCTTGCCATCCAGCGCATATGTCAGACTCGTCGAACCGTGTACGCCCAGACCGCGGGCGTAGGTCTTTCCGGCAAGGCGTATCGGCCCGCCGGTCACATTCAGATTGCTGCGCGGCGTCCATTCGACGCCCAGTGCCGACTTGACCGACTGGCTCTTGAACTTCATGTCGCCCAGCCAGGTGACGCGATTGCTGCGAATGTCAATTCGGGCTAGGGCGGACCAATTCATCTTCAACTCGCCCAAAGCGCTGCTCAACGTGACCACAAGTCCGTTGGAATTGGCAATGTCCGCGGAGAATCGATCCCCCCGCGCGGTCGTGACCCACGCCTTTCGCGTCGCGGGCGCCGCAAGGGCCGAACCGAATACCACTGCGTATGCCCGATCCAGCCCGGCCTTCTGGATTCTCGACGGGAGGCGAAACTCCCAACCATCAGGCCCCAGGGCTTCGAGCGCGCCCGGCAGCACCACCGGCATCTGACCCTTCGGAACGATCAGCAGATCGCGAGCCGGTTCGCGCTTGGCCAGCCGCACCTTAAGCTCAGCCTCCGAGACCGAATCGGCGGATTGCGCAAATCGAATCGCCGCCAGCGAATTAAACGGTATCGTGACCGGCTTCCCCGCGCCCATGTCGATCTGCACGGACCGATTTCCCCCGTCGACCAGTTTGCCGGCGACCCAGCCGCCATCCGACAGGTAACAAACGCAACTCGCTTCGTCGTCGCCGACCTGGCCAATCGCTGGTGGATCAGATGGAGCATTCCTGGTCGGCAGGGGCACGATTGTCTTGACGCTGTCCAGGGCGATCGCTCTGTCGCCGATGTGAACGACACCGGACTCAATCCGTGAAAGCGGGCCTTCAATCGTACCTGCTTCAAGTGTCTCCAGGCTGATGGTGGCACCCTCTGCAGCAGGCGGAGTCGATTCCGCGTACGAGGAGTGCGACACGACCGACGCAACAACCATACCCATCAAGAAAACAAATGAGAATTTTGCCGGAACAAACGTGCGAGAACCCATCGACGCTCCCCCGACGCATCCGAATTCAGCCGCGTTGAGATTCGTCATGCACGCCCCTTGTTGCGTATTCCCCAATTCAAATGACATGGCTACGGCTTGCTCGCATCCTTCGACAACTGCCGGTAATACTGCTCCAGCAGTTCACGATATTGACTCGGGTATTGTTTTTGCAGCGCCTGCAGGATCTGATCGCGTTCGCGCGGCGGCATGCGACCCCAGGCATCGCCCGGTTTGGCGATTTTCTTCCGCAGGTTGGCGTCGCGCTGCGCCCCGCCGGGGGCGTTTGATTGATTGGCCCCGCCGCCGGGTTCCTGCGTGCCCTCCGGCGCCCCGCCACCACCGCCGCCGCCGCCGCTGCCCTCGCCACCGCCGCCCTGATTCTTCTCCTGCTCCTCGGCCTCCTCGATCAGCGAATCGAGCAGGGCCACGGCCTCCCGCTGTCGCTCGATGACCGGTTGACCCGTTTCGCCATGGCCGATGCGACGCCGGGCATAACCGAGCAGATCGCGCACATCGCCGATCCGCCCCGGTGAGCGCCGCGACAACTCAGTCAATATCTGCACCGCCCCCACCCGCAACCGCTCCGGCGCATCCGGATAGCGGCTGACGAATTCCTCCAGAGAGGCGACCGCGCCCTCGTAATCGAGCGCGTTCACCTGGCAGACGCCCCGCATGAACAGGAAGCGATCGTGCGACAGCGTGTATTGCTCAACCGGGCTGTGCGCCTCCTCGACGCGCGTCAGGATGTCCAGTGCGCGCTCGATGCGCTCCTGATCGATCAGCGTCGTGGCCGCAAGATTGGCCGCGGCGACCGCAATGTAGGGGTTCGACTCACGCGACAATGCCTCAAATGCAGCCGCCGCTTCGATCGGCTTGTCGTCAAACTCCAGGTCGAGTGCGGCCTTGAACGCCGGCGACAGAACCGCGAGCGATTGAGTGATGAAATCGGGCGACTCGGCAGCACCGGGCTCGGCGGCCGATTCGGCGACAAATGACTTTGCCTGCGCGTCAAACGCCTCGTTGGACGCGACGGCCTTCAAAAAATCATCGACGACCGTCTTGGCCGGAAGGCGCGGCGGGTAGGTCTTCGCCGGCGCGGCCGGACTGACCGGGTTCGCCGTGGCCGGCAATGTCGGCAGCCGCGACGCGGGGCGATCAGGCTCGCCGGGCCCGGCCTGCCCCAATCCCGCCAACATGCAAATGACAAGGCACTTCATAAGCGCAACATCCCCGGGCGAGCCGAAAAGGCATCATTGCGCCCGATTCAGACTCTCGTGCAATTCCTTCGCCATCTTCGACACGTCCTGCTGCCGCTTCTCGAGTTTCTCCAGCCGCGACACGATGTCCGTACTCGGTACCTCCGGCCGCAACTTGTCGGACTGCAGCGTCTCGGTCGCCGAGTTCACGCGCAACTGGCAGGCCCGCAGCAGTTTCAATTCCGCCGATCCCGGCAGCAGCGGCTGGTTTCCACCACCTCCGCCACCCTGGCTGTCCTGCTGCTGCAACTCTTCCTGCATCTTCTTAACCGCACCCAGCAGGTCGCGAATGGCCTGCTCCAGTTCGCCCTGCACGCCCTGCACGGTCGTGCCGACATCGGCCGAACCGATGCGCGCGGCCACATCACGGCCGTCGTCGCGAATCTGTTCGATGATCTGGGGGAAGACGACAGTCGTGCCCTCTTCCACGAGGATCTGCAGCGTCTGATCGGCCTGATCGCCGACCCATTTCTGTTTCCGCGACAACTCGGCCAGTTCCAGTTGATCGCTGCGCTTCCAATTGGCCGAGCCGAGATCGAAGAGCGTGAGCGTGCCTTTGTTGACCTCCAACTGCTGAGCCAGCATGGCGCGGAATCGGGCCTCGAGCGCGGCCAGCAGTTCCTCATGCTGCTCCTTGCGCATCTGATCCAGCACGTCTTCCATTTGATCCTTGGCCTGCTTCAAGCGCTGGAGCGCCTGCTCCTGCTTCTTCGCCGCGTTGTCGGGTTTCTTTTTGTCTAATTCATCGGCGGCATCTTCCTGCAGTGGCAGGGCGCCTTCGATGTCCTGCTGTCCGGGCATCGGCTGTTCCTGCTGATCGCCGCCGGACTCGCTCTCGCCCTGTTCTCCGCCGCTTTGACTGCCACCCTGGCTCTGCTGACCGCCCTGCTGTCCGCCTTGTTCGCCGCTCTTGTCGCCGCCGGATTCACCGCCCTGCGAGCCTTCGGACTCCTCACCCTGCTCACCGCCGGACTTTCCACCTTCCTTGCCGCTGCCCTGCTCGCCGTCGCCGGGCTTCTGACCGCCCTTCATGTCCTCTGCGAGTTTCTCGGTCTTTTCCTTCGTGTCTCGCTGGCGTTTGGCGTCTTCCTCCAGTTTCAGTTTGTTACGAATCGACTTGGCCTGGGCCTCAAGTCGCGCAGCGGCCTCTTCAAGTTTCTGTTCAGCCGCTTGTTGTTCGCCCTTTGCATTCTCAGCCTGCCCGTCGCGCAGTTTCGCCTCGGCCGCCTGCATCTTCTCGGCGGCCTCGCGCGTCTTCTGCCCGGCCTGCTTCGCCGCTGTCTTCGATTCCTGCGGATCGCCCGAATTGCCCTGGGCTGATTCCCCCTGCGAATTGGGAGACTCACCGGACTCGCCCGACTGACCGGATTGGCCAGACTGACCGGACTGCTCGCCGCCCGCCTGCGAATCGCCTGAGGGCTGCGCACCATCCGGCGAATCCGCACCGGGAGCGGCCTGCGGCTGCCCCGCATTGGGCTGACCGTCCGGCACCGGGTTTATGCCGCCGTTCGGGTCGAGCGTGGCCGGCGATTCCAGCTTTTCGGCTAATTTCTCGGCATCCCGCCGCACCGCCGCCTGATCGCCACTCGCCTTTGCGGCCTCGCTTGCATCGGCGCCCGCCTTGTCGGACTGCGCCGTGACGCCCCGCTGCCGTTCCAGCAGACCCCGCACCTGTCCGGCCAGTGCCTCCAGCGACTCGGCCGCCTTCATCGCCGCCTCGGCCGCCAATGCATCGGCCCGCTCCTTCTCCTGCTCGGCGATGATCTTGTTCAAGGCCTCTTTCGCCGCCTTAATCCGATCCATCGCTTCCTTGCGTTGTGCTGACTTGTCGTCATCCTCTAGCAGCAAAGCAAGCAACTGCTCCAGATCCGCCGTGACCGCCTTCTGCTGATCGGCCGCATCCGACAGGCGATTGGCTGTCAACCGCGCGACGATTTCATCCATCCGCTGACGCACCGACAAACTGCGCGACGCGCCCAGCGCCTTGATCAGTTTCGCGGCATGCTCCGGCTCGGACTTCTTCAGCGCCTTGCTCAACTCGAACATGCGGTCTTCGAGCCGCCCCACCCGGTCGCGCACGATCGCCTGCTTGTCCCCAAGCGTGGATTTCGTGGTCTCGATCGAATCGGTCGGTTTGAGATCGGCGTCCGTCATGGACGCCGGCCCGCTTTCGTCCTCTGGAGATTCCGCCGGCGATTGGGCCATCGCCGCCGCACCGAACGGCATCAGTGCGGCGATGAATGCCAGAGCGAACCTGCGATGTGCCTGTCGTGGCATCATGGATCTTGCTCCGGGCCACTGGTGGGCTGCGAGGCTGCCGGCTCAGTGCCAAAGAGCCGCTCGATTTCCTGCTCCATGCGGGCCTGTGTCTGCTTGTTCACGTCCCCCTGAAGGCGAACAATGTCCTGTAACAACATGACGGCCTCGTTGTATCCTTCCCATTTTAGCATGTTGGATAAGATGGCATACATCGATTGGACGATTCGCGTCTGCCGCCGTTCCAAATCATCGGCCAACGCCCCGTCAAACCGCCTGCGCAACCGGTCGCCAGTGTCCGCTGCCTCGACCACGTCCGTCGTGGCAAGGCGTGCCAACGCTGAAATAACGCCCGTGCCGAGCCGCCTGCGGACCTGGGGCGTATCGAGTTGATTGGTCTCCAATTCCGCCAGGATCTGCTCAAATTGCCCCTGCACCGTTTTTAACCGGTTGACCTGCTGGCGCTGCAAGCGGCTCTCCTGTCCATAACGGACCAGAAGGTCCGGGGATTCGCCCTCTTTTGTCGCCCGGTCGCGCAGATCCATGACGCGGCTGTTCAGTTGCTCCTGGCTCTTGATGATCTGCTCAAACTCTCGCCGCCATTCCTGCTCGCGGCGGCCCAGATCGGCCAGCAATTCCTCCCGCGTCACGACGCGAAGCAGGTAGGCCGACGATTCGCCGACGCCGACCTCGTGCATCGCCGCACCATCGGCCGGGGCACTGGTCGTTGCAGTCCCGATCTCGACGGGCGGTTGAAAATCGCGGCCGCGCGCCATCAGCGACAGCGAGACGCCAGGCGAAAGGGTGAGCGGCAGCAGCGGGTATTTATACGTCCGGCCATATCGCGTTTGCCGGGGCTCGAAGCCTGGAACAGGACTGCCCCCTTCGTCCGTGGGCTGCGTCGTTGCGGCATCGCCGGCGGGCGGCCGGCGGACGACGTGCCGCAATTCCATGGCGGCCAGTCCGAGGTTGTCTTCGCCCTCGACGGCGACATTGAGAATCGCATCCTGAACGATCAGTTCTCCACAACCGACCAGCCCGAGCCGCACCTTTGGCGGCGTGTCTGCCACGACGCGGAGCGAATAGATCAGCGGGTTGAGGTCGGCCAGTCCCGCGGTGTCGATGAGATCGAAACTGTAGGAGCCGCTTCGAGTCGGCGTGAAGCGGGCCCGCACCCGATCCGGCGCGAGCAACTCCGCCTCGGCGACGCGCTCCCCCGCTGAGACCAGCGATGCCTGCGTCACCGGCTTTCGAAGCACCGCGTCTATTTGAATGTCCGATCCGCGCAGCACATCGGCCGCGGTCTGACCCTCCGCCACGGTGTAGGCGACGCTGCCGGTGTACGCCGGCGGCGTGACCAAGATGGTGGCCTGCCGCACCGACGGCCGCTCGACTGCGTCGATGCTGTACCATCCGGTGCGCTCATCCACGCCGACCCGCTCGGCCAGCAGACGCAGGCGCATCGACGACGCCAGCGCCCCGTAATTCAAAACGAACTGGTTCACCCCGCGGCGATCCATGGGCCGCTCGACCGTCTCGCCATCAGGTGTCTCGAACTCGACCGTCAGACCGGCCGGCACCTCCGCCGGGCCGGCAGCCTCCACCGTGGCGACAAGCGTCAATTCATCGCCGAGGGGATGATGCCGCACGCCGTTCTTGAAGCCCTCGAGCGAGATCTGAAATCGCATGGGCCACGACACGTCCTGCAGCAGCACGTCGCGTGCGAGGTAGGCCGCGGCTGTGTCGGGCGACCACCACACCGCGCCCGCCGCGATCGCGACGGCCGCGCCGCCCAGCAGCAGGAACTTGCGATGCCGATCGTGACGCAGCGCGTCATCCGTCTTGATCGAATTGAATCGCTCGCCGGCCCGCCGCATCAGCGAGTCCACCAGCTCCGGCGAATCGCGATGGGGATTGACCCTCGAAGCGGTCGCAAATGACACGGCAGAGATCAGCTCGTCGCGCAGACCGGGATTCTTCCGTTCCAGGATCGCCGCGACGTCCTCCACGCCGACGCGCACGCCGGCCGGACGCAGCATCCGCTTGCGAATTTGATAGCCGATGAGGCCCAGCACCACCGCCAGCAGCGCAATGCGCGGGCCCAGCCCCAGGTCCAGCAGCCGATCGAGTGCAAACTGCGTAAACGCAACCACCAGCATGGTCGCGGCGACAGCACAGGCCCCCTCAATCAGCACGCGCCGCTTCAGCAGCCGGGCCAGCGCACGGAGCGAGCCGAGTATGCGCTGGTCGAACTCAGGATGGCGGCCGCTTGTCTTCATATGTCGCGTTCGCACCTTCTAAAGCAACTTCGCTTTCTTTCTCAAAATCCACTCAATCGTCAACAGCCCGACCAGCGCCATCAGCACATACCGATTGTCCCACAGCGGCCGCGGGCGCTCGCGAATCGGCGGCGGCGTCCGGCTTCGATCGGGAATCAATGCCGCCAACGCGATCGCCTCATCGGCATCGCAGTACTGCCCCTCACCGGCCTCGGCCACCAACTGCTGTAGTCGGCTGCGCTGCATGGCCGGATCGCGTAGTTCGATGTCCGGCTGCGTCACCAGGATCTCGCGTTCCACGACGGCCGGGCCCGTGCCCGCTGTAGCGAGTTCCATCCGAAGATGATAGGCCCCCGTCTTTCTCGGCACGAAGCGGCCCTGATAGAAGCCCTCGCGCCCCGGCACCGGTGCGAGCGAGACAGGCGTCACACTCTGCTGCGATGGCTCGCCCTCGCCGCCCGACGTCCCCTTCGCACCGGCGATCGCCTTCATCTCCAGTGCCGGCAGTTGCAGCGGATTGAATCGTTCATCCAACGCGCGGGCGGTGATGACCACCGACTCGCCGAGATCGTATTGCTGCTTGGGCGTCGTAATGGTTCCGCGGGCCCTCCCGCCCATCAGCTTACCCTCGACCAGGTAGCGCAGCGTCTGAATCCAGAACCGGTTGAACAACTTCTCATCGAAACGCCGCCAGCGATGCGTCGTGTCAAACCCAAGGAATGCGGTCCGACCGGCGCCGACAAACTGCGTCGCGAAGACGACATGCTCGCCGAATGCGTTGGCCATCCGCGGATTGGTGTGCCGCATGAGCGCCGTGGCCACCGGCTTCTCGCGCCGGACGGGGAAATGCCAGTAGATCCCGTCCAGGATCGACCACACCGCGCGATTCTCGGTGGGATCCTCCGACATGCGCAGAATCGGGTCGTTCAGCGCCTCGTCGCTGAATTGAATCGGCCACGAGCGGGTCTGATATTGGCCCAACTCATTCAGCAGAATTTCCGCGTCGGGATCGGGCACCACGGGCAGAATTTCGACAAGCGATGTCGTCGCCGGCGAGCGGAAAAACTTCTCAGAGAACTTCCTTCCCGCCTCATACAGCACGCCGCCGCCGTGGTCCGCCACGAACATGGCCAGCAGGCTTCCCCACGTCGGGTCCAATTCCTGCGGATTCACATCGAGCAGCAACACCGCGTCGTACTTGAACAGATCCTCCTGCTGCGTGGGCAGTTCCTTGATGACCGTCGTCCCGTCGCGCACGGCCGCGATGTCCGCCGACTGCAACCAGCACGAGACATCAACGGTCTTGTCGCGCTCAAGCATCCGCGTCAGGAAGCGGTAGTCATAACTCGCGCTTCCCGCGACCAGCAGCACGCGCATTTTGTCGTCGAGAATCTGAACCGCCGGCAGTATTTCGCGCGCGTTGTCGCTGCGCACCAGTTCGTCATCCAGCGGCTGCGTTCGCGCCAAATAGGTGATCGCACCCGGGGCCGCCACCTGTCGCTCGAACATCAGCGGCGGCACCACGCCGCTCGGACCGACCGTGATCGTGCGGCTCTCCGCCACTTCGTCCGGTGTGTCCGAGCCGCCGGACTTCTCAATCAGATCGACCTTGATCGTCCGGCCCGCCGCGCCCTCGGTCTGCAGTCGAACGGTCACCGTGAACGGATCATTCTTGAACGCCGCCCGCGGCCCCAGCACCTCGGCCACGCGAACGTTGACCGGCTCGGCAGGATCGCCGACACCGACCGCGTACAACGGAATGCCGCGTTGCTTGAGAAACCGCGCAACATCGATCGGATCCTCGCCGGTGTTGAAGCCGCCGTCGGTGATGACCACCACGCCGGCAACCGGCGCGCCGCCCAGCGAATCGACCGCGGTGCGCACCGCCTGGCCGAAATTGGTGGCCGGTCCATCGCCGGCCAGTTTGGGCGTCCACGGCTGGGCATCACCCCCCTCGCCGGTCGCGGATGCGACGGCAGCCGGATTGTCGGGTGTCAATTGCAGCGATCTCGGAATCGCATTGTCCGCGAAGGTAAACGTCTTCACGCGATTGCGCTGAGCCAGCGCCTTCACCAGCGCCGATTCGTCCTTTTTGACCAGGGCCTCGGCGACGGTCATCCGCGGCACGCCATCCGACGGTAGATTGCCGACCACTTTTTCGACCCGTGTCGCAAGATCAGCGGCGCGATACCGGTCGGCCAGCGTCATGCTCGCCGAGTCATCGAGCAGCAGCAGCGTGCTGGCGTCGAGCCGCCGATGGATGTACCGCGTCAGCACCGGCTCGAGGCCGATGACGCCCAGCAGCAGCAGCACCGCGAGCCGGCAGACCGTCAACGACCAACGCATGCGCCGCGACAGACTGCCGCGCCCTTCGCGGCGATACATCCACGCGACCGCGTACAACCCCGCCGCCGAGAGCAGCACGCCGACCAACAAGGCATTGCCGCTGGACCACCGCGCAAGTTCGACGCGGGTCTCCTCGCGGACCGTCGTCAAACCCTGGGCGAAAATGTATGGAAGATCGTGCATCGGCAGTTGTCAGTTACCAGTCGTCAGTTGTCAGTATTCATTAATCGATAATCAGCAACGCGTTCTGGCGGATCAGCCTTCTCGATCCGCAGGTTTCTCTTGTGGCGGCCCCGCAGGCGCCCATTTCACGCATCGAATCACGATGCCATTCGGATCTGTGCTGTCGCTGCGAATGCGATAGCCATCGACGCGAATCCGCTTTTGCGCGGCGTCATCCGGCCAATTGTCGCCTCCTTCGCCTGTATCAACGATGCAGCCAATCCGTCGCCCGTCATCCAGCCGCAGGCTTGGGCCCGATTCGCCGTTCTCGGCCACGCCTTCAAAATGCTCCACCGGCTGCTCGAACCCCGGATTGCCCGCCGGCTGGGTCTGCGCGCAGCCCACGCCGTAGAGAAGGCTCCATGCGATCGCTCCGGCAACCGCCCATGACGTTTTCATCACTCATCCCCTCGCACCAAACCACCACGCCAGCCCATGCTCGGCCATCAGCACCACGGCCGCGACCATCAGCAGCGGCCACCACAATTCGCGCCGCGCACCGGCGCTTTCGGTCGACATCACCGACAGATCGCGCACGTAGTCGAATTTCATCTCGGTCAATGCCAGGTCCAGATCGGCCCGGCTCGCCCGCGCCAAGTTTGACTCGCTTGAGTCTGGATTTATCGCCGCATAGTGATAGACGGGGTCGCCGGCCATGCTGGTCAGTTCAAACCGATACATACCCGCACGATTGGTGTCTTCATAGACAAACGCCTTGCGCCCGTCGGGGCGCGCCACGGGTTCGAGGCTGATCTCCGGCTCGTTCGGATAGTCCGGCGTGCGAATGCGGGCCGATCGCGCAAAGCGCGTCTCGTCGAAATACAGCACCAGCGGTGTGCCCACGGTCACCTGACCGGGATCATCCGGTCGCCGGGCAAGATGCTGCACCATTTCGAGCATCATCGGCACATACGCAAAACTCGACGCCCAGTCGTTCCATTCCTGATCGACGCTGGTCGTGATCAATAGCACATGCCCCAGGCCGAACGGCCGCTCGATCAGGGCCGCCGACCGCTGCGGATCGCCAAACCGCGCGATCACGCTCGCGGTGCTAACCGCCTGCTTTTCCTCAGTATCCGCCGGCGCAGTGGAAAGCGATGCATCGGCCGCATGGGTGCCACTGGCAACAGGTGTGCCACCGGCGGCTTGCCCGCCAGTGCGAACTCGCGCCGGCGCCGACGTCGCCATGGTCGCCTCATCCACCGCGACAAACGTCGTCACACGCACCTGTTTGAGAATCGATGCAAGATTATCCGTAAACGCCCGCAGCATCGGCCGCGAGGCGTCCCACTCCTCGAACGACACGCCGGTCTGTCCCTGCGGCGGCGACATGGCCTTTCCAATCGCGACCGGCAGCACGCCGCGCCCCTCATCGAACAGTCGCTGGTTGTACAAATCGGCATCGACCTGATCGCCCAGGAAGATCGCCAGGCCGCCCCCGTCGCGAACGAATGTCTCCAGCGAACGCTTTGCCGTCTCGCTGATGCGAAGTGCGTTGGCCAGAATCACCACGTGGTATCCGCTCAGATCGGCTTGATCGAGTTGATCGTCGTCGATCACCGTCAACTCGTTGCCGCTGGCGGCGCGCCCCTGCGGTCGCAGCGCCGTGCGAAGCAGATAGACCTCGTCGAGGTACGGATCAACGTTGGGTTCGCCATCCACGATCAGCACGCGCACCGCCGCAGCCACCGACACCGCCGTCGCCCGCGTGTTGTCCAGCGCGAGACCGTCCATCGCGGCCCCGGCCAGCGACACCCGCAGAAACTCCGACCCATCGTTCGGGTAGGTCACTTCCACCGAATCGCGCACGATCCGATCGGCGTCGATCCGCGGAATCAGGATCGGCGGCAGGGTCTGCGCCGCGATCACATTGGCCAACTCCACGTCGACCAGCGGGCTGTTTGTGTAATTGCCCACCGCAACATCGAACCTGGCCGGCACGCCCGCCGCCGTTTGCGGCTGCGCAGCCGTCAGGCCGGTCACGGCGACATTGAACGGCGCCTCGGCGCCGACGTCGATCAGCCCGACACGCACGCTCCCCTTCTCCGCCGGCAACTCCGCCAGCGGCGCGAGCGGGCTGCGCGGCGTCTTCTGGCCCTCCCGCGCAGGGAGCACCCAATCACGCCGCTGAAAATCGCTGACCACATAGACGTACGTATTGGCCTGCATCGGCCGGGCACGCACCAGATTCGCCGCCGCCGCCAGCGTCGCCGACATGTCCGCCGGTCGATGCGATGCCGAGAGCGATGCGACGTGATCGTGGAGCCGCAACAAATTCTGCTCGGAGAGACTCGGCAGCGCGAGGCTGACCATCTCCGGCCGGCTCGTCAGCACCAGCGTGAGTGAATCGGCCTCCGCCTCACCGGCCAGCCACTTGGCCAGCCGCTCGACCGCCGCCGTTCCCTGATCGAACACCGATTGCCCGCTGGCGATGCCGCCGGGCGCGCGGTACAGCATGGAAAACGAATCATCGAGAATGACCAGCCGCTCTGTCCGTGCACCGGTGCCGAGCAGGGCCATCGCCGTGCCGGGCCGCACGAAGGGCCGCGCGATCATCAGGGCAATCAGAAAGACGGCAAGACACCGCAGTGCAAGCAGAATCAACTGCTCCAGCCGCACGCGCCGCCGGTTGCGCTTCTGGGCCGTTAGCAGAAACTCCATCGCCGCCCAGGGCACCTTTCGAAACCGCCGCCGCGACAGAATGTGAATGAGGATCGGGCTGGCCACGGCCAGCGTGCCGACGGCCAGTGCGGGGTTGAACAGAAATCCGGAGAGCCAGGGAATCATGCCCGCGCCTTGCTGAAATGCGCCCGCGCCGCGAGGTAGCCGCGAAGGGCCACGTCCAGCGGATCCTTTGTCGACAAACCGACGTAATCAATCCGGTGATTGGTGCACGACGTGCGTATCGCGCTAACAAACTCGTCCAGGGCCTCCAGATACGCCGTGCGCAGCGACTGTGGATCGCACAACACCTGCAACTCCGGAGCCTCCAGCCCCTCGAACTGCGTGTTGTCCATGAACGGGAACTCCCGCTCATCCTGATCCAGAATGTGCATCACCACGACCTCGTGCTGGCCATAACGCAGCCGCTCCAGACCCGTGATGATCTCCTTCACGTCGGCAAGCAAATCGCTGATGACCACGACGACGGTGCGCGGCCGGTACTGGGTCGCGAACTGCTGAAACAAGTTCTTGGCCTTCGTCGGCCGTTCCAGCCGGGCCGCATCGATCCGCTCGATGATGTCGCGCAGGTGTTTCTGGTTTGAGAGCGTCGGCAGTTCGGCGCGAATCTCGTCGTCAAACAGGGTCAAACCGACCGCGTCCTGCTGGTGAATGAGCAGATACGCCAGCGAGGCCGCCAGCGTAGCGGCATATTCAAACTTGGACATGCGACCGCGCTTCGCATCGTGCTCGGGGTACCGCATGGAACTCGAACAGTCGAGCAGCAGATGCGCCCGCAGGTTCGTTTCCTCTTCATATTGCTTGATGTAGTAGCGATCGCTCTTCCCGAACACACGCCAGTCCAGATGCCGCAAATCGTCGCCCGGCACATATTCGCGATGCTGGGCAAACTCGACCGAGTAGCCGCGATAGGGGCTGCGATGCATGCCGCTGACAAAGCCCTCCACCACCTGCCGCGCGCGGAACTCCAGGCTGCTGATGCGGGCGAGCACGTCGGGATTCAAGTATTGGCGATCGGCCATGGGCGGATGTTGCGGGTTTCAGTTTGCTTGATGTGCCACTGCTTCCAGCAGTGCGATGACCGGCACACGTCCCTTCGCACGCACCACTGCTTGAAGCAGTGGCACACATTCATCACGCATTGATGGTCTTGTTGACGCGATCATCGGCCAGCAGGCCGCCGGCGTGGGGCTTGACGTGCTGCAGCATGTCGTCGACCAGCTTGTCGGGCGTGTAGCCCTCGGCCTGCGCGGCGAAGTTCATCACGACGCGATGCCGCATCACCGGCCCGGCCACCGCCCGAATGTCCTCGGTCGACACGTAGGGATTGCCCCGCAGGATCGCCCGCGCCTTGGCCCCCAGGATGAGAAACTGCACCGCACGCGGCCCGGCCCCCCACGTCACGTTGCGCTTCACGAACTCCGGCGCATTCGGCTCGCTCGGACGGGTGCCGCGAACGAGATCGAGCGCGTGTTTCACCACCGGCGGCGCCGCCGGCACGCGCCGCACCACGCGCTGCAATTCGAGAATCTCCGCAGCCGATGCCACCGACACAACCGTCGTGTCATACTCGGCAGTCGTCTTCATCGCGATTTCGGCTTCCTCCTCGTAAGTCGGATAGCCGACGCGCACCTTGAACATGAAACGATCCTGCTGCGCCTCGGGCAGGGGATAGGTCCCCTCCTGCTCGATCGGATTCTGCGTGGCCAGCACGAAGAACGGCGGCGTCAACTCGTGTCGAACGCCGCCGACCGTCACTTGCTTCTCCTGCATGGCCTCCAGCATGGCCGCCTGCGTCTTGGGCGGCGTGCGGTTGATCTCGTCGGCCAGCACGATGTTGGCAAACACCGGCCCCTTGAGAAAGCGAAACGCACGCTGACCGGTCGCCTTGTCTTCGGCGATGACCTCGGTGCCGGTCACGTCGCTGGGCATGAGGTCGGGGGTGAATTGAATTCGAGAAAATGAAAGCGACATGCAACGCGCAAGGCTGGAGATCAGCAGCGTCTTGGCCAGGCCCGGCACGCCTTCCAGAATGCAGTGCCCGCCCGCGAACAGCGAGATGAGCAACTGCTCGATTACCTCGTCCTGGCCGACGATGATCTTGCGCAACTCATCGCGAATCTTCTTGTGAATCTCCCGAAGCCGCAGTGCCGCCGCAAGATCAGATGAACTCGTCATGGCCTCATGTGTATCGTTGCTCATTCGCCCCTCGGTGGTAATCAGTCGTCAGTTTTCAGTTGTCAGTTTTCAGTCATCAGTTTGGAGTTGCCGTTTTTGCTTCGCTTATGGCAAATGGCTTCTGGCTCTTCTCACCTCTGCATGATCGGCAGGCGCGAATACGGCAACTGTATGATCAACAGCCCCAGCGCCGTCCCATAGACCCGGCCCACCGAATCGCCATCCCACGAACCATCGTCGCTCTGACTGTGGATCAGATGATCGCGGATTTTCGGATAGTAACCGTTCCAGTCCTTCTCGCCCGATAAATACATTGCCTGCGACATATAGAAGTGGGCGTAGAAGAAGTGACCCCAGATGTTGTCCTGAACGCCGCGCACGCCGATGCTGTCCTTGCAGTACCGCAGGCAGTTCAGCGCCATCGGGTTCTGATATTCTCCCGCGTTGAACCAGCACACCACGGCCGCCGCTGAGATGGGCGGGCGCGAGCCGCTCATGCCGACCTTGTAGGCGATGCCGCCGTCGCGCTGCACCGACTTCTCCAAGTAACCCATCGCATTGTCAATAATCTTCTTGGGAACGGCGATCCCCGCGTTGCGCGCCGCGCGCAGGGCCTGAACCTGCGTCACGGTCACCGAGCCCTCATCGCCTTCCATGTCCGGCGTGTACAGCCAGCCGCCGAGATTGCTCTGGCTCTTGCCGGTCAGCTCGACCCCCTTCTGCAGGACCCAGCGGATCTGGTTCATCCGCTCCTCATCCTCCTCCATGCCGTAGATTTCGGCGAGAAACAACATGGAGAACCCATGACCGTAAAGCGATCGGGCTTCTTCCTCGCCGCGCCGGCAGATCAACCCGTTGCGCTGGCTGGACCGCACGAGGTAATTCAGCGCCTTCCGCAGTTGCGGCGCGTACGGCCCCTGGCTCGGCGTGCTGCCGCTCGCGGCAAGTGCGAGCCCCGACAGAGCCGTCATGGCCACCGGGTAACTCCCGTAACTGCCTTCATTGCGCCAGGCCCCGTCCGAACTCTGCTTGCTACCCAGGTATTTCAGCGCTTTGGCAATGCAGGCCTCGGTCTCGACCGTCACCATCGGCGGCCGCACCGGCGGCGGCGTGGCAACGGAACGCCGCGGCGCGAATGCCACGAATAGACAAATTCCAACACACAGCGTCACCGTGATGCCGGCAATCTGGGGTACGCGAATTCGCATTGCCTTGCTCTTTCCGTGCTTCAGCACCAGGATCCTTACTCGTCGCCGCTGTCTTTCGTTTCCGGCCCCAGCACGCACATGCCGCGCGGACCGAACGCAATGACATTCGGTCCGGCGAACACCACATCAGAGACGTCCGCGGCCCCGCTGCGGTACAGAATCGACCCGGAATCCTCCGTGCTGAACTGGTAACGGGCCACTCCGTTGAGGTCCTTGTTCTTGTCGTAGATCCTCAACGACGCGCCCCGTCCGCCGCCGTCGTCATCCTGCACGATCCGCGCCCGGCCGCCCACGATGCGAAATGGCCTGTTGATTCGCCCATCGGCCCGCTGCTCGTTCGAGGACCGCTGGTCGAAACGAACCACCGCGATGTAATCGGGCGAGCCGGTCAGCATCCGCCGCGTGACCATGGCCGAATCCCACGGACCCTGGTACGAAGGCTCCCGGCCATCCAGTGGGTAGCATGCGATCTTGAACTTCTGCGGCTCATCGTCGGTCTTGGCAAACATCACGACTCGTCCCGGCGACGACGCGCTCCGACCTTCCAACGCGATCTCGATCGCCGGCAGACTCAAATCGTCAATCGTCAACTCCTTAATGATCTCACCCGAATTGGAATTAACCACCGCGATCTTTTCGAGGCGATAGTAAACCGCGATGTGCTCGGCATCCAATACCTGCAATCCCCGTACCCGCGCCAGCATCACCTTGTCCCAGAGCGGCAGCCCGGTCTGCGCATCCAGCGCGACGATCTTCTTGCCTTCGCTTCTGCACACAACCCCGCCGGTAACGAGGAGATGCGTATTCCGCTGGGCCACTTCTTCATCCGAAACGATCGGGCTGCTCTCTTCCTGGCTCGACAGCGCATACTGCCGTGTAAATCGACCCGATTCCGGGTCAATCACAAAGACCCGCGTGCCGCCCTGACTGACCGCGATCAGACTGTCACCCACCACCGAGAGGCTGCCGAGGCGTGTGCGTCCGAAGTCCCGCGTCCAAACCGGCTCCGCGCCGTCCCGTGCCGGCATTGCGACGAGATTGCTCGAATCCGGGGCCATGATCGACATACCCCCCACCGCGACCACCGAAGGACTTGGAGGCTCGCCGCGCGTGCGATCGATCGGCAGCGGCCGCCACATGCAGCGCCCCGTCATCAAACCGACCGCCTGAAACGTCGGCCCCGTGTCCAGAATCGCCACGCGCTCAGACCGCGCTGCAGTCCGCACGCTCGACGTGTTCGTCGATGACGTCTCGGGGGGCGTGAAGGACTCCTGCCCTTCGATGACCGGGGCGGCTGCGGTAATCCATGCGGACTGCTCGTTCCGCGCAGCCGAGGCATCGCGCAACGAAATCCCGACAATGGCCCGATTCTGCCGCCACGGCAGCACGTCCGAACCCTCCGGCACTTCGAAGGAGCGCCCGCGCACCCATGTGCTCTCGGTCGTGCTGGCCAGAAGATTCAACTTGGCGCCCGGCTTGAATCCCGGAGCCGCGGGAAGCGCCGCCAATTTCGCATTCAGCCGGTTGACGAAATCCTTGGCGCTTTCATGGCCTCCAGCCGAAAGATCGGCAGGCAGAGGGTGCGCCGGCGTCTTTGCAAGTTCCGACAACACCTCCCGCGCCGCATCCGGCGAGGCCCTCAGCCCTGCTCCCGGTTCGACCAGCAGCTTCGCCCAGCGCGCCAGCGCCTCGGCGCGAACCGGTGAATCTCCAGCCCGTCGCGCGGCCCGGGCCAGATAGTAAATCGCGGACTCGATGTTGCCGGAGGCCTCCGCCTTTCGTGCGGACGCCAGATCGAGCAAAGCAGACTCGGGTCTGAATCCAAGCACATCGGCCAGCAAGGCCCGGTGCGCCGGCTCCTTCGCCGATTCGATCGCCGCGTTCACGATTTCCGTTGCGCGGGCCCGAAGTTCATCCGTCTGGGCCGCGGCATCGGTACGGCGCATGCGCTCGCCGATCAAGACGGAGGCGCGATCATTCAGCCCGGACTCGATCTGCACGGGCTCCTCACCCGCGCGGGCCAGCAATTCAAAGCCCCGCTCCATCGCAGCCGCGGCGTCGCCCGCCTCCACCATTCGGTCCATCAATGCAAGTCCGGCATCAACAACATCCGAGGGTTGTCTCGCCGCGGCGCTGGCCTGATCGAGCAGCGCTCGCGCCTCGGCGGTGTCCAGTCCCTCCGCGAGGCGCAGCAACGCCGTCACGCGGAGATGAGCCGCCCGATCGAGTCGATTTTCAGTCTCCAATGCGGAAGCCGCGGGATCCGGCGCCGCCGCGTCCAGCAGTTTCAGCACGACGGCCCAGTCTTTTTCCAGTGCCGCAAGCCACGCCAGTCGAATCGCCGCATCCAGATCCTTCGGATTGACCGCCAGGCGCTCCTCCGCACGCGCCCGCGTCCACGCCACATCCGGAAACTTCACAATGTTGGTCGGACTGATGCTGTACAGCGCGCCTTCGACAACCGTGAGATTTCCAAGCGGCTCTTCATAAGCATGCCGCTCACCGTTCGGTGCACCGGTGGCGGCGTTGATCGTCACAAGCCCCGTGTCGGTCGGCACGAGCACCTGATTGCCGGCGAATACCGGTCGTCCGCTGGGAATGACGCCTGTCGCGAATCGGCCGCTCGGATTGAACTCCCATTCGACTTCGCCATCGGACAGTCTGATCGCACTGATCTCCTTGCCGGCGACCACAACCCGCGTTTCGTCGGCGCCGACAACATAGCGATTCCGCCGCCGGGGGGCCTTCCATCGAACCTCCCCGGTTGCCCGATCGAATGCAATCAACTTGTCGCTGTCCTGCGGTGCGAGAAGCACCGTCTGCCCCACCACGATTGGAGGCGATGCGACCCACTCATCATTCTGCGCGGGCGCCTGTCCGAATCCCATCATCAGAAGCCGCTGCTGTTGCCGACGACCCGATGACCCCGAAGCGAGCCCCTCCACCCGGTCGTATCGCGTCAACCAGCGGAGCGAATAATCCGCCTCAGACAATGCGGCCAGCAAGCCGGCGCCGGTCTGCACGTAAATCGTGCCGTCGGCGACCAGCGGCATCAGAACACTGTTGACCGGGAACATCAGCGACCGGCCGGTACCCAGGTGCACCCTCTGCTCAATCTTTCCGTCCGGTCGAATGACCGCGAGAAAGAAGTCGTGTCCGCGCTCATACGGGGCAATCAGATTGGGCCCCGCGGCGATCGGTGTCGCATAAAAATGGGCGTCGCGCAGCTCATCCTGCACGGGTCCGCTTCGACCCAGAGTCCAGGCGGTCAGGCCGCTGTCGGCATGAAACGCGCGAATCGAGTTGGGCGACACTTCGCCGTCGGTAATCGGGTGCGGCTCGGCATTGCCCTCTTTCGTCGGCCGTCGCTCGCCGGGGTCGAAGGGCTGCTCGATCTGAAAGACCAGCCCGTGGGCAACCGACGTCAAGCCGGCGTATTCCTGAAACAGGGCCCGCGTCGTATAGGGATCCAGCCTTTGTTCGTTGTCCTCGCGCACGCCGGTCGGGAAGAATCCCATCTGCCCGCGATTCTCGACGATGCGCCGATCGGAACCGGTTGAGAGCGGCACGCTCTGCCAGACAAAGTCAAACGTCGACAGATCCCGCGCGACCAACCCGCTCTGACCCGTGTAGAAAATAAGTCGGCCGTCCGAAACGGCGCGCCACACCGGCACCCGCGCCGTCGAATCGATGATGCGAAGCGCCGCGATTTCGTCGACACGATCGGTCCCCGGCAGGCGATCGCTCCACGGCATCTGCGGCGTGATGACCGGTGTCACCGGCGGCGCGTGACCGTGCGCGGACGCGGGGCCCAGGGGCGTCGTCCACGGCTCTCCCGGCGCAGAATTCGAGGTCTTCGCGGCGAGGGCCTCCTTGCGGAACTGCTCGATCGCGGCCAGCCGCGCCGGCCAGTCGGGGGGGAGTCCTTTCGCAACGCCCGTCATGTTCTTGAGCATCGCCAGCGTGTCGGCCGCTGCCGGCAGCCGCAGTGCCGATTGCACGAGCGCCTTCAACTCCAGTTCGCGCCACTTCGGTAGCCGCTCGTCTGAATAGAGCGACAGCCGATCCAGCGCATCCGACGCCTCGCCGGGGCGGCCCATGTCGAGCAGCCACGCCGCCAGCAATTCGATCGCCCTCGGGCCGTGCGTCGTATGCGGATACTCGCGCACGATCCGCCAGAGCGGCGCCACGTCGTGGCTCGCAATCGCCTCGCCCAGCAATCGCTCCGCGTCGCCGTCGAACAGCACGCGGTAGGCCTCCCGCCCCGCCGCCGGCCAGCCGGCAATCTGCTGCTGAGCACATTGACCGGCCGAGTAAAAGGTCTTTCCGTTGTCGAGTGAGACGATCTTGCGCCCGAATTCGCGCGCGACGCGCCAGAGCGTGTCCGATGCAAGTTTCCAGTCCTCGCGCTCGGCGGCTTCGACACCGCGCTTCAGCCAGCTCTCGGCATCGCGATCCTGCGGCGGAACCAGCCCCGCCTCATCCGACTCTGTCGCACCGGGGAAGACATCAGCCCGGTTAATTCGTACTTGAACCTGCGAACGTGCGCCAATAGGAAACAGCGCCAAAGCGGCAACCGCAGCAAAACAAACGGCGACACCGCGCCACTTCCAAAGACACCGAACGAATTGGGCAGTATCGTGGTTCATCAATTCTCAATCACGCGTCCCCGGTTCGCGTCCACCTTCCATGGCAGACGTCGTTTTGCGCGGGCTTGCGGCATCCCCCGGCGACGCTTCGGCCGCGATACCCCGCCGACCGCGCGACCTCCGCAATCCATCGGGCATCCTACCGCCGCGCAAGACCCGCATCGATATCGATTCGAGCAGCTACGGGCGAGACTCGCTCACCGGGGGAGCCCTCGATACTATAGACGGATCGCAGCCCGAAACCGTTCATCCAAATGCGAAAAGGGTCGCCTCCCGTTACACAGGACACGCTCCAATCGCCGCCACACGCACCGCCGCCGACCGGCCGGCCCAATCGGGGCCTCTCCGCGGCCCTGCGATTCCTGTTACCGCCCGGTTATGAACCGATTGCATACGAACCCGCCACCATGCGTCGGGCCTCGCATTGGTTCGTGCCGCTGGGGTTTGTCATCGGCTTGATCTGGATCGGTGTTTTTCGATCCACCTGGCGGCTTTACGGCGAAGTCGGCAGCATTCGCCCCGTGCCGGCCCTCGCCGTGGTACTAGTTGAGTGCCTGTTGACCGGCCCGTTTCTAATCATGGGCCTGGCCCGCACGATCCACCTGCTGGCCGGCGACAAACCGCGACGACCCGACGAGGCCCGCAACGTCCCGCTCTCGCCGGTTGGCACGCTGGTGCTCTGTCTCTCCATCCTCGCCGAGTTTGTCTTCATCCTCAGCCTTCCGGCCGAGGGCGGATGGTGGCCGCAGCGCGAAGGCTGGAAGCGGTATCTCAATCTCATGTATCCGCAGCCCATCTATCAGCCCCTGCTGCTGGCCCCCATCTGGGGGCGATGGGCCATCCTGCTGGCGGCGACGATCGGTCGCACTGCGCACGGCGCGGATGCAACCACGGTGGCGCTCTGCTCCGAGATGACGACGCGAAGGCTCCTGCGCCGAACCATCATCCCGTTGGTGCTGACGGCCTTTTACTGCGGACGATCGCACAATTACATGATGGGCGTCATCGTCGCGCTCATCGTGTTCTGCGCGGCCTACCTGGTATCCGTCGTCATGGCCGTTCGGGGCGGCGGTCAAACACGGCAATCGCTGTACGCATCCGGGCTGGTCGGGCAGCTCGCGTTCCTCGCGGTCTACCGGGCCCTCTGGCGATTTATTCATCTGTAGCGAATATGGCCGCCGCCGTCACCGCTTCCCGCGATCCCGCACCGGTCGCCGCAGTCGGCGCCGCGGGTGATCACGCCGAGTGGGTCATCCCGAAGCCGCCGGCCCCGTTACTTCCCGCCGCGATCGGCCTCATGTTCGGAATCGCCGCGGACAACGCCGTTCATTTGAATATCGCCGTCTATCTGATTCCGGCACTGGCCGCCGCCATCGTCCTGCTGCGGCGCGCCGATCGGCTTCGATCGCTGACGGCCGCACTGCTCATCGGTCTCGCCGCGGCCGGACTCGGCGCGCTACGCCACGCCTGGGCCGATCGAACGCTCCCACAGGACCATATCGGCCGGATCGCCACCGAAACGCCCCAACTCGTAAACATCGAAGGCCGCGTGCTGGAACGACCGCGAATCACGCGCGACGATATTGCCGTCTATCGCCGACCGTATCGCACCCAATTCAATCTCGAAGCCCGGTCCATTCAGGGCGAAGCCGGGCCTTTCTCAGCGTCCGGCATTGTGTCCGTCAGCGTGCGTGACGCCGTGCTCGACTTATCCGCGGGCGACAACATTCGAATCACCGGCTGGCTCGCCAGACCCGGCGGTCCGCGAAACCCCGGCGCATTCGATTGGCGTCTTCACCTCCGCCGACAGGGCATTCATGCCCGGCTCACCTGCGATCACCTGGAGAGCGTGCGAGTCGTGCAGGCCACGCAGGGTCGCGGAATACTCGAGCAAATGAGCCGATTCCGGGCCTACTTCCGCGGACGTCTGCTCGAAGGCGCCTTCGACGAGGCCGACGAATCCGGCGGAATCGTGTCCGCCGTCGTGCTGGGCGAACGCAGCGCCGTCGGCCGGGCCATGAACGACGTCTTCCGCCGCACCGGCTGCACCCACTTCCTCGCCGCAAGCGGCATGAACGTCGCCTGGCTCGGACTCCTCGTGGTCGGCGCCGCATGGTTGCTCGGGCTGCACTATCGACTCTCCGCGATTCTGACCGCCGCCGTGCTCATCGCCTACGCCGTTCTCGCCGAGCCGGAGCCTTCCATCCTGCGCGCCGTCATCATCGGGCTGCTCGCCTGTGTCGGCGTCTATTTTCGCGGCGGCGTCAACAGCCTCAACTGGCTGGCCTGTTCGGCGGTGCTGCTGCTCCTCCTCGACCCATACAACCTCTTTCGCCCCGCATTCCAGCTCAGTTTCATCGCCGTCGCCGCCGTGGTTCACCTGTCGCCGCGCATCATCGAAACCGCCCGCAAGTTGCACTTTGAATGGCGAATGCGCGGACAGCCATCAATTGCAGCAGGCCTGCCGTTGAGCACGTCTCGTGCAACGACACCGCCCGTCGAGTCCTCACCCACGCGCATTGCCGCTAACTGGCTCCTCCAAACGATCGGTCTTGGCATGGCCGTTTCCATCGCCGCGTGGCTGGCTGCCGCGCCCATCGCAGCTTACACGTTTGATCAATTCACCCCGCTCGGCTGGCTCTGGACGCAACTGCTCATCATTCCCGCATTCCTCGCAACGCTGATCGGCTTCGCCAAACTCATCATCGACCTCTTCTTCCCGTCCGCATCGGTAGTGACCGGCCCGATGCTCGCGGCGACGACCGAGTGGTTCACGAGTTGGGCCGCCGCGTTCAGCCGCACGCCGATGACCATCGTCAGCGGCAATTCCCCCTCGCCGGCCTGGGTCATCGCGACGTACGCCTATTTAATCATCTGGATCTGGCGGCCCGGCTGGTTTCGTCGGCGCTCGATCGCGATCGCGTTGGCTCTGGCGCTCATCGCCTGGTGGTGGATTCCGGCGCGCTGGCAGCGCGCGGAGCGCGGCTCGCTGCTCGTCTGGTCGCTCGCCGTCGGCGACGGCCTCGCCACGCTGATCGAACTCCCCGACAGCCGCGCCCTCATCTATGACTTCGGCACCCGATCCGGCCTCGATGCCAGCCGCGTCGCGCAGGACGTCCTCCGCGACCGCGGCATTACCCGCATCGCCGCCATCATCGTCTCGCACACCGATGTCGATCACCTGAGCGCAGTGGCCACTCTCTGCGACTTGGCCCAAGTCGAGCGCGTTCTGATCAGCGATCATTTCGCCGCCAATGCAATCGGCCATTTGCCGTCGAGCCGCCTGCTGCAAACGCTGGAGGAAAAGCAAATCGTCGTGGAAACCCTGCCGGCGCCGGGCACGCTCGAAGGGTTTGGAGACGTGGAGGTGAGACTGCTGTGGCCGCCGCCAAGAAGCAGCCAGGGCTTCACGAATGCAAACGATACGTCAGTCGTGTTACGCCTGGCCTTCTACGGCCAATCCATCCTGCTGACCGGCGACATCGGCGAGGACGCCATGGCGGCGTTGTTAAAGCGAGGCAATTTGAAGGCTGACATCCTCGCCCTGCCGCACCACGGCGCGGTCGTGTCAAACACGCGAACATTCATTCAGGCGGTCAATCCCGATACGGTCATCCGCTCCACCGGCCAACGCCGCGACCTGACGACGAACGGAATCGAATCCATCTGCCAGCCGGCGCGCTACTTGAGCACCGCGGACGTCGGATGCGTGAAGGCAACGCTCTCCCCCGCTGGAGTCAGTGTAGAAGCACCATTCACCCCGTAGAAAAAGCGTCCCCTCTGAACTTTCTACATTCTACATTCCTAATTCTTCATTCACTCACTACGCCCCCTTCACATCGCGGCCCCGCGTATAAATCGCCAGCGACGCCATCAGCACCATGCCGAGCGCGCTGAACGGAATCATCGACGCAAAGAGCGCCGACCATCCGTGCTTGTCGATCAACCCGCCGACAAACCACCCCGCCAGCATCGCCCCCCAATACTGGAACGAGTTGACCACGCCCAGCGCAAAGCCCGACATCTTCCGCCCGCCGATATCCATGACCGCAGCGGTGCCGATGATCGAGTGACTCGAATTGCAGGTCAGAGAAATGAGCAGCAGGCTCACCGCGGCAACCACGGGCCCGCCGAATGTCGCCTTGAACGGACCGAGCGCGAGGAACGACGCGATAATGACCAGCGTCTCAATTCCATAGAGCGTCGCGGCCACGGGTGAACGGCGGCCCTTGAAGAGCGTGTCCGAGACCCAGCCCGAGCCGAACGAGCCGAGAAAGCCTGAGAGCGGCAGGGTGATGCTGAGGACGGAGAACAGGGCCATGCCCTTGCCGATATGCCATTCCTCCACCAGGTATTTGACCCACCAGTAGTCGTACCCGCGTCGGACGAAGCCCGTGCAGAAATAGGCGCCGGCATTGATCCAGATCAGCGGATTACTGACGATTGTCTTCAAAACAAAGGACGTCGCCAATCGCTCGTTCGGCTTCTCCTGGTGGGCGTCCTCTTCGTGCCGGATAGAGAACCCCGCTTCTTCGGGATGGTTCTTTACGTTGAACCAGGCCGCGATGAGAATCACAAACAGGATGGCCGGCGGAATGATGAACATCATCCGCCAGTTCTGCGCCGCAACCGAAAAGATCGTCACGCCGAAGATCGTGAGCGCGAACCCGCTGAGCAGTCCGCTGCTCAGTTGATTCACGCCCATTTGCCCGAGTTGAATCATCCCGCCGAACACGCCGGCAAACTTGCCGCGCTCGCGCCGTTTGAACCACGACGTGTTGATCTTGACCATGCCCGGCGAGCCGAATGCCTGTATGTAGCCGTCCAGCGTGCGCACGACCACAAACGCAATCAGCAGAAAACTGATGTCACTGATCGATACGCCGACGAATCCCAGATTGAGCACGATCGTGCCAAGTGCCCCAAGAGCCATTGCCTGCTTGCCGCCGATCGCGTCGGCAAAAAGCCCGTTCACAAAGGTGCCGATGGCATAGCCGAAGTCGCGGCCGGTGCTCATCTTGCCCATGTCTTTGTTGTCGAAGTTGTATTCTTTGGCGATCTCCGGCGTGACCGTGTTCAGGTTGTAGCGACAGAGGTAATAGCCGGCGTAAAGCAGCCCGAGAAAGAACCAGTTCCGCCCGCGTCGCTTTCGATAGCCCGGAGGAAACGCGCCAGCAGGCGCGGGAGCATTTTCCACGGTGGGCGGGTTATCCGGCTTGTGTGCCATCAATCCAAATCCTCGTCGGCCAACCGGGACGACGATTCCGCCGACCGACCGCGCAAGGTCCGAATCATACCCGCCTGTGTTGAGCCTGCACGCGGCAAGAACTCACAGCCGATGGCAACTCATTAACAAAGCGCAAAGATCTGCGTCTTGCCCTCAGCTTTCAACCCTCCCCTTGCCACCTCGACACCTTGTCACCTCGACACCATGCAGAGGTCCACCGCAGCGCCCGAGCCACAGAGTACAATCCCCCAATGCCCTCGGCCCTCGTCGTGTCACGCATCGCGCTCCGGCCGCTGGCCATCCCCATGCGGAAAAAGTTCACGCACGCCGGCGCCACGCGCGACGTCGCCGAGCCGCTCGTCGTCTCCGTCGAACTGGCAGATCACACCCTCGGTTTCGGCGAAACCCACCCGCGGCCCTACGTCTCCGGCGAGACGATTGACAGCGCAATCGCCGCCATCACCGAAACCTTCGTCCCGCTGCTCGTCAACATGAGGCCGGCCAATTTCGGCGAGGCCCTCGACGCCATTGCGGCCCTGCCCTTCAACGATGACCTCGGCCGCCCCATCACCGCCGCCCGCGCCGCAGTGGAACTCGCCCTGCTCGATGCCTACAGTCGCGCCTTCAATCGCTCGCTCGAGGCCATCGGCGGATTCCTCGAAGAACTCTCCTTCGCACAACCCGGCAGCGCACAATCGTTGTCCTACAGCGGCGTGCTCTCCAGCGGCCCGCCCGAGCGCGTCGCCCGCTCGATTCGCAAAATGCGCTGGTACGGTCTGCGCGATTTCAAATTGAAAGTCGGCGATGAGCATGACGACGCACGTCTAAGAAACGCGGTAAAGGCCCTGGCCGGACCCATCGCGGGAAATCGCGCGACCCTGCGCATCGACGCCAACTTCGCATGGACGTTCCAGCAAGCGGCTCAACAACTCACCGCTTGGCGCGACCTGCCCATCGCCTCGGTCGAGCAGCCGCTCCACCGGGGTGACTTCGACGGCTGGTCGAAACTCGCCGTAGGCTCGCCCTTCCCGCTCATGGCGGACGAGTCGCTCGTCACACCCGATGACGCCGATGCCCTGCAGGCGGCCTCGCCCAAGATCGGCTTCAACATCCGCATCAGCAAGAACGGCGGCCTGATACCGGCGATGCGCCTCGCCGCCCAAGCCCGCCGAAATGACACGCCTTATCAACTCGGCTGCATGGTCGGCGAAACCAGTCTCCTCTCCGCCGCCGGCCGCTGGTTCCTGAATCTCGTCCCCGGCGTCCGATTCGCCGAGGGCAGCTACGGCCGGTTCCTTCTGAAGGACGACATCGCTGCTCCGCGACACAACCTCCCCTGGCGCGGACGGATCAAACCGTCGTTGGGACCGGGCCTGGGCGTCACGGTGGAAGATTCGAAGCTGGATCAATACGCCGCCCGTCCAGCGATCGACATCCCCCTGTGAACACATACCGACTTTCCCGAAGCGGTCCGCCTGCCCGATTGACCATCCCGTGTGCGATATAATGGCGTCCATGAATCCACGAATTATCGCCGTTTGTCGAATCGCATGTGTCGCCGCGTTCATTATCTCAGCAAACCCAGGTTGTGACCGTTCCGCGCCGTCGACGACAACCTCGCCGATAAGCAATCCACCGGTAACAAACGATGGATCCGAAGCCGGTAAGTCCGGCGCCGAAACAAACAGCGCTCCCAAGGCGTCGACCCCCTCGACCCCGGCAACAGCGAGCGACTCACCCGCGCCGCCCCGCACTGAAGCGGATGCCGGAATTCCCACGCCCGATCTGAGCAAGGTGCCGGCACACACCCGTCGCCTTATTGAGAAAACAGTGGATGCCTTGAAGGCCGCACCGGGCAGCGGCGATCTGCCCGCACGGCTCGCCATGATTTATCTGACCAACGGCTTCGAAGCCGAGTCGATCCCGCTGTTCCGAAAGGCCATCGACAAGGTGCCGAAGCAACCCGCCAATTGGTACTGCCTCGGCATGGCCCTTGAGTCCACGAACGACGAGGCCGGTGCGATCGCCGCATTTCAGAAGACCGTCGAGTTGGATCCGAAGAACGTGTTCGGCAGACTGCGGCTCGGCAAATTGCTCATGAAATCCGACAAGGCCGCCGCCCTGGCGCAGTTCGAAGAAGTCGTGAAGATGCCGCCGGTCTCCGCGTCAACGCATGTTCAGGCAGCCATGGCCTTGGAGGAACTCGGCAAGCCCGACGCCGCTCTTGCCGCCTGCCGCAAGGCCGTCGAATTCGAACCGGAATGTGCCGCGGCTCATGCCGCGCTCGCCGATTTCCTCGACAAGCGCGGAAATGCATCCGAGGCGGCCGAGCAGCGCGGCCTTGCCAAACGCAAAGGCCGATGCAATCCGCAGCCGGACATCTGGCTGGCCACCGCCCGCGCCGCAGGCCACCCCAGCGAAGCCGGCATCGCACGCGCATACGCGCTGGCCGCGCGCGGGAGCTTTGACGAGGCCATTCGATTGATCAGTGCACTGGCCAAAGACGATCCGATGAATCTCGACATCCAATTGGCGCTGGCCCAGATTCATCAAATGGAGGGAAAAGTCGATCTCGCGCTGGACGCTTACCGGCAGATCCTGATTTCCGAACCGACTCACGTGCAGGCTGCGGCACAATTGGGCCGCACGCTCGTTTTTCTTGAGCGCTTCACGGAGGCTGAGAAGGCAATGCGCGACTCCCTGAAGGCTTTTCCCGACGAGCCTGACTTGCTTGAGTCATACGCTCAAGTGCTGGCGCATACGAATCGCATTCCCGAGGCCACGACCACATTTAAGCATTGGATCGAATTGAGAAAGGGCGATCCGGCTGCCAAACTCAAATTCGCTCACACCATGGCAGCCGTGGGCCGATTTGACGAGGCACTCGCGGAAATCAACCCCATGACGAAAGAGGCCGACACGGCGGTCGAAGCGCTTACCATGCGCGCGACCGTCAAGGACATGCAGGGCGACGTCCGAGGGGCTGAGAGCGATCTGCGTGCCGCGATGGCGGCGGACACCTCAAGGCCCGACCCGGTCGTGGCATTGGCTGTGATGCTCGCGGGGAGGAAAGACTACAAGGGTGCGATTGACGTGCTCAATGATGGCGCCAAACTTCACCCGCACGACCCGGCCCTGCTGAATGCGCTGGCGTGGCTGCTCGCGACCGCGCCGCAGGCCGACTTGCGCGACGGCGCCAAGGCCGTCAAACTGGCACGAGACGTCTGCACTGCGACCAACTTTTCATCACACGGATACATGGACACGCTCGGTGTCGCATATGCCGAAGTCGGACAGTTTGACTCAGCGATGTCCGCCTGCCGGAAAGCGGCGGAATTGGCCAAAGCCGGCAGCCAAAGACAACAGGCCACGGAATACGAATCGCGGCTGGCTCTGTTCTCGGTGGGCCGGCCCTACCGAATGCCGGAGTAGTTCAAGACCGGAACTCAAGCCGTCTTAAAAATGCCTTCAACGATGGTGTCTCAGGGAATCTCCGTCCCGAAATGGCCCGCTGCAGCGCCGTCGTGATGCAGAGCACGGAGTTCATCCCCCTTTCGCCGATAGATGGCAGCGAGTCGGCGATGTGCCTCGGGAAACCCTGGCGCCATCCGTACGGCTGACCGCAGCGATTGAAGCGCCCGATCGTCATCCCCCAACCCCTCCAGCGCGACGCCCAACTGATAATGGGCCCGAGGAAAGAAGTGCACCACCCCAAGCACCTGCAGCACCGACGAAACGGCATCTTCATACTTGTTCTGCACAAGTTGCGATTCCGCCAGCCAGTGCAAAGCGTGCAGTGAATCGGGGTCAATCTCCAGTGCGCGGCGGTACGCACCTTCTGCCGCGCCCGCATTACCACTCTCAAGGTACGCCTTGCCCAGCATGCACACGATGGCGAGCGACCCGGGAAACGCGCGGTCGGCCATCTCCACGCGCGCCAGCGCGGCCGCCGTTTCACCCATGTCCAGCAAGGCGCCCACCAGCGTCGACTCCAATTCAGCGCCACGCACCCCACGGGCCTCCAAGTCGGCAATCACTTGCCTCGATTCGGTTGGACGCTTTGCTTCCGCAAATGCACGGGCCAGCGTCAGGCCATAGCGCGAATTCTCCGGGTGCGCCGTCCAAAGCCGTTGAAGCGGCGCAATGGCACTGTCTGCCCGCATCGAGTTCAAATAGACAACGCCCAGGTTGAAATCCGCCTCGTCCATCGCAACGCGAACCGCCGATTGGGGATCGGCAGCATCAGCCTCGACATATCCCAGCGCCACCAGTTGATCGAGCGTCGCCTGCGCCGACACCGGGTCGATCCGCATTTCGGGTGGATGCATGCCCGCATCTCCGACCGTCTTGTCCCAGCTCTCAATCGCCTCAACCTGAACAGGCTGCGCAAGCGCCTGCACCAGCGGGCGACCGTCCATGTCGGCGCCAGTCGGCAAGCCAAGCAGCATCAACACGGTCGGCGCGACATCCACGAGCGTCGCACCATGGATTCGCTCGTCCGACTTGATCCCCGCTCCCGCAATACAGATCGCCCCAAACGGACGATGCCAATTCGCAGCCAGTGCCTCGGGCGAATCGCCCTGGGCCAGCGAACGCGGACGGCGCTCATCGGAGTAGAACCCGTGATCGGACACGACAATGACGGTGGTGTCATCGCCGGCCAGTTCGAGCAGGCGGGCCAGCATCTGATCGTGAAAGACGTAAACCCGCTCCATCACACCGCGATAAAGGTCAAAATCGCTCTCTGAAACGTGGCTCATTCGCGGCGGGTGATAGGGCATGAACACGTGGCCGGCCGTGTCGATCATGTCGTAATAGACAGCCATGAAATCCCACGGTTCATTCTCCATGATCGCCGTGGCGATCGAATGGACACCGGCACAATGGGCCAGGCACTTTGCCAGTTCGAACGGCCTCCCGTCCGAACGATGATCAATTTTGTCAATTTGCGGGATAAACGACTTCAGGTCCGCGGGCTTGAGTTCCGCCGGGTGCACGCGCAATTCCGCGACTGGCTCCCGCCACTTTGACGGATGAACACTGTCGGGCGGAAGAGTCCACGGCTGCCCGGGCGGGCCGGAATTCTGATCGAAGAGATTGGAGACGCACACGCCGTTGATCGGCTCGGCCGGATGCGAAGCATACCACCCGACGACGTTGGACCGCAGGCCATTCTGGGAAAGAATGTTCCACAGCGCCTTGGACTTTCGGGACGTGCTGGCGGAATGTCGCACGCCGCCGGCGCCATCCGGCTCGACGAAGCCCAGCACGCCGTGCTTGTCGGCCAGTTTCCCCGTGGCGATGGAAGTCCACAAGATCGGCGACAGGCATGGTTGAAGCGTGGCGATGTTTCCCATCACACCCGACTCGACCAGCCGGTTCAAAGCAGGCATCTTCCCGGCATCAAGCAGCGGCGAGATCATCTGCCAGTCGGCCGCGTCCCAGCCGACGAGGAGAACGCGCTTAGCAAGGCGTGTGGATGGCATGAGCGCCATGATCCAAAAAAAAGTCCGTGCTGCCAAGCGGCAACACGGACTTCTTCAGACTTTGGAAAGGCTAATACACGTCGCAGCAAATTACTTGCGGCGGCGAATGAACATGCCGGCGGCGCCCATGGCGAGCAGGGCCAATGAGCCGGGCTCTGGAACGCCGGCGGGGATGCCGACACCGCAGGTATTATCGTAGGCGTATTCGACCAGCGCACGCGGCTGGGACGACAACGAAGTCGACAAGGAAACGCGGAACCAGCCGAACTTCGTGCAATTGCCGTCAGTTTCGTCCTGGAAGCGGAACCCAATCAGGTTCTCGTTACTGTTGAGAAGGTGCGGCGTTGCTCCGGCCGTAGATGCGGCCGAGTTACCGTAAAGCGAAGCGCCGTCGATGAGCGTGCCGGCGGGCAGGTTCGCGGTCGCGCCGCCGCCTGCTCGCTGTACGTAGACACCGCCAGCGGGAGCAGCAGGATTGAAATAGTTCAACGCGGAGGAACTCCACGGATTGATGTCCCAACCCGGGACTGTGCCACCACCGGTGTTTCCAGGCTCATTGAGAGCGCCAGTAACCACGTTCAGGTAGAGACCGTTCGTGGTGCTGGGAATCGTCAAATTGACGATGCCGCTATGAACAATTGCCGCCTCGGCGGTCTGCGGAGCCGACATGACTCCGGCGCCCACGCCGGCGGCTGCCAGCACGGCACACTTGCCGAAATGCTGATCCACCTGCGAGAGCAGTTTTGAAATCCGCGATTCACCCATGACTTCCTCCTTTGTCTCGCGCACGCGTCGGGTGCGCTTCCCCAAAAAAGACGCAAAGTCTTTTCAAATCACCGGGCCGCAGGCGCTCGCCCGCAATTGACTCGCGGCAATTTGGATTGCGATCCCATCGCGAATCGCCGGGCACCAGCCCTGGCCGCCGAATTCTCCCCGGCGTGTCGCGATGAGACCGCGAAAAGATGAATGGTCGCTTTGACGGGCGGTTTCGATTCTGGAGCGGGTTGCCTCTTCCCAGCTTCTTCCTCTATCCCGGAGCCGGCGTGCGTCGGACCACACCTTTCCAACTCTTTACGGTACTCAAACGCATTTGTCATTACAAGGGAATGGAGCAATTCATTGCAAAAAAATGGGGGAAAATCGAGCGATGCCGGACCAATGAATCCGATTTTCGGACCAGAAAAATGGCTTATTACCATTGCACCTTTTGTCTAGATTGTCGCGTGAGAATTTCATTATTCGTCGTGCATCCGTCCACAGAATCCCCCGTATCACGCCAGTAAGCGGATATTTCGGGTTCCTCGTATCGGATTTCGCCCTTCACCTGGTCACGATCCTTCAGGCGAGAGTGCAGTGGCCCCGTCGCTCCAAGCTCCGTATCATTTTTCTCCGGGTTGTCCCGCCTTTTCGCACCCGACTCTTGCGAATTCCGCCAACGTGCGATCAGGGCCAATATGGGTGGCTGTATGCGAAAGAGACTGCGTCTGGCTCGTGGATTGGCCTTCGTGGGGGCTGTTAGCGTTGCGGCCGCCATGGGTTGCGACCGAAAGCCAGTGCCTGACGCCGAAACGCGGGAAAATACCAGCCTCGGCACACAGCCTTCGTCCGCCAGCCACGCGGATGATTCGAATCCGCCCATCGAAGCAGCAGCCGACAGTGCTGCTGCGACGCCCGCCGGCGGCGACGCATCAGTCGATCCTTCTTCGAAGAATAGCGTCCAACCTGATATTGAGCACCTAACCCGCGCAACACGTCGCCGAATCAACCAGACTCGCCAAGCCCTGCGCGACGCGCCGGGCAGCTCAGACATCCCCGCCCGCCTGGGCATGATGTATCTCGCAAACGGAATGGAAAAAGACGCGATTCCACTTTTTGAGCAGGCCTTGAAAAAAGCGCCCCGCCATGCAGCCACGTGGTATCTCCTTGGAATCGCCAGATCGTCGCAGGGTGACGAGAAACGCGCCGCCGATGCATTCAGGAAGGCCATCGAATTCGATTCCGTTTCAGTGTTCCCGCGAATGCGACTTGCCACCCTGCTGCTTGAATCCGACAAGCCGGCCGCGATCAGAGAGCTTCGGGCGGCCGCAGGAATGAAGAACACCCCGGCTTTCACGCTCCTTCAAATCTCCGAGGCGTTCGACCAATTGGGGGAACATGACGCAGCGGTCGACACTTGCCGACGAGCATTGAGCATCGCCCCTCACTGCATGCGTGCCCGCCAGCATCTTGAGGCGCTGTTGCGGAAGCATGGCGGCGACACCATCAATCTTCCGACCGTGCACGCCCTTGGCGGCGACGGCGAAGGGTGTGAAGCTCCGATCGACACGGTCCTGCTCCAGGCCACGGCCCTGGGACAACCCACCGCAGCCGGAATATCACAGGCCATGGCTCGGGCTGGCGGCGGCGATTTTGAAGGGGCCCTGAGAGTTCTTGATTCAATCTTGCGCGAAGATCCAGAAAACCTGGGAATTCTCCTTGCTTCTGGACGCGTCCATGAAGCCCGAGGAGCAGGCGACCTTGCAATCATGGCCTATCGGGACGTACTTGCGTCTGATCCCGGGAATCTTCAGGCATCAGAGGAGCTTGCGCAAGTCCTCCTTGATTCGAATCAGGTTTCCAAAGCGGGAGAGGTCCTCGAATCCGGACTGCGCAGGCACCCGGATGCTATTCAGTTATTGCCGCTGCAAGCGCGCTATCTCGTGCGGGCGGATCGAGTCGAAGAAGGAATCCGGTTGTACCGGCGACTGATCGATCTGAAGGAGGGCCACGCCGCTGCTCGCGCGGACTTGGCTCGGACGCTAATAGACCTCCGTCGATTCGATCAGGCCGAGGCAGAGATCAAGCTGCTCATGGGGGACGTGGAATTTGGCGCTACCGCGCTCACGCTGCGCGGAATCATCCGGCAGTCGAAAGGTAATGAAGAAGGCGCCGAACAAGACTGGCGCGCAGCAATGGCGGGCACGCCGTCATCGATCGAATCATTCACGCGGCTGGCAGTCATGTCGAGCGCAAGGGGCGACTACAAAACGGCAATCGATGTTTTGCGGGACGGGTTCTCAATGCACCCGGGCGATCCGGCCATCATGAACGCGCTGGCATGGATGTTGGCGACGACGCCCAGGGCGGACCTTCGCAACGGAAAGGAAGCCAGGGAACTCGCTACGCTCGCCTGTGGTCAGGTTCATTTCTCTTCCCATGCGTTTCTGGACACGCTCGGCGCTGCCTGCGCCGAGGCCGGTGAATTCCAGCTGGCAGAACGCGCCGCCAGGATGGCAATCGGTTTGGCCGAACGGAATGGACAGGATCAAGCCGCAAGGAGCTATCGCCAGCGCAGTCTGCTCTATGAGGCCCGCAAGCCATATCATCTGCCCGAATAGTTGCGGCAACTAGTACCAACCTCGTGGTTCAATGACGGCAGGTTGAAAAAAAAAAAGCGCTCCGAACTGTTGTCCGGAGCGCCATGAACCCACTTGTAATGTTGATCTGATTCGTTTCTTCGATCCAGCCTATCAGGCCTTGCGGCGGCGAATCATCATGCTTGCCGCGCCGATCACGAGCAGAGCCAGCGATGTCGGCTCCGGTGTGACCGTAAAGCGGAAGAAGTTGATATCGTACTGCGAAACCTTGGTATTCGGAACCGCAAGCGTCCCGCCTTCCGAATCGGAAATCGTGAAGGCCATGTTCAGGTTCGTGGTGGTGCTGCTATTCACGAGAATGCCCGAAAAGTCCTGCAGGGATCCGGTTCGGAAGTCATCATCGCTCGGGCTGGCCATGTTGTTCTGCATCTGGAAGTTTGACAAAGCGATGTAGTAAACACCCGGGGTATAGGAGCGCGACAGGAAACTCTGTAGCGAAGTGCCAGCGCCCGGCGTTCCACCCAGCAAACCTTCATCGTCATTGCCGTAACCAACCATCGGGTTGAAATTGCTGTCATAGATCCACAAGTCCGTGTCAGTGGAATGGCCCTGACCAAACGTGGAGATCGCAATCTGACCAGGGGCATAGCTGCCGATGTCCGTCGGAACCACAGGCACGGTTTCCAAGGTCGAGACATATTCAGCAGTTGTGGCCGCACCGCCGGTCACTCGATAGTAGAAGTTCTCGCCCTGACCAAAACCAAACCACTGGTTGTACCTTGGGGGCGTGGACGCGGTTGACGAGGTCTGTCCAGTCGTGTCTGTAGCAGTGGCCGTGCCAACAACTCCGTCCCACGGAATTCCGGGGGACGTATCGGCCGGGGCCGCGGTCTGCGTCAAAGCGCGAATTGTACCGGTGTGGCCAACGGTGTTTGACGTGATCACCAGACGGTGACGATAGATTCCCGCAGGCAACGCACAGGTCGAAACGCGAAACTGATCCAGCGAAGTAGCCGCGCCGGCTGTCGTAGCCGTACCGGTCGTGGTCCCCGTTATTGAATCGCCGGCAACCATGCAACCCGTAACCGTTGCATTGGCTCGCGTTTCATTTGGCTCGACTTCCGGGAAGATCGCCGCCATTGCCGGAGTCGCTGTCGCCATCGCAACAGCCACGGCCGCTAGTCTCCAGAGTTTCATACCTTCCTCCTTTTTCCTCGCGCATGTGACGGATGCGCACCCCGCCTCAAACGATGAAGTCCCTCAAACCGCCGCGTCCGCAGGCGCTCGCCTACAATTGTGACGCGATATGATTTACTTGCGATTCCATCGTGAAGCGCCGCCTAAGCGCCTGGGGCGGCAATTCGGCGCATCACAATGAAATTGCGAAAAAGAGGCGAACGTCGCAAAGGCATTCGAGCCGGATAAGAGGCGATTGACCGATCCCGGAGTTCGCTTCCTTCCGATGCCGGTGCGCGTCGGTCCGCACCTTTTCAGCTCATGAAGTTAACGAAAACCTCACAAAAACACAAGAAAAGCGAACGGGAAATCCGGTTGAAGTCGCCGAAGGTTCGGGGCGCCAATCGTGTCTGTGGGGCATTTCAGAAGAATCGGGGGGTTGACCATTTACCTGTCAAGCTCTACCCAGATTACCCGCGCGAACAATGTTCCGGGACCATCGAAAGGCCCCACCGCCCATCGTTCGGGAGCACGGTGACCTGTTTCTTTGAAACGCGATACGGCGTCAATAAAAGATGACTGGGGAGAGTCGAACGTGCAAACTTAGGCTGCCGCCCCGGCCTTTCGGGGTCTGGGGGCCTTTGCCTCAGCCATCTTGAAAATGGCGTCAAAACCCGCCGGATCGGCGATTGCGATTTCGCTGAGCATCTTGCGGTTCAGGGCGATGTTGGCGCCCTTGAGACCGGCGATGAAGCGGCTGTACGGCAGACCGCGCTCGCGGCAGGCGGCCGTCAGGCGGGTGATCCACAGCGCCCGGAAGTCGCCCTTGCGGGCCCGACGATCGCGAAAAGCATAGACGCCGGCACGCACCACCGTGTCGCGGGCCGAGCGGAGCAGCTTGCTGCGTGCGCCGTAGTAGCCCTTCGCGGCCTTCAGAATCCGCTTGACCTTCTTTTTGTGAGCGACATGCGACTTGGTGCGTGGCATCGTAGAACTCCGACCGCTGACGCGATCTCAATTGGGGCAAAACCCGGTGGAATTTCAGTGAATCGTGAAACCTAATCGTCTATTTTCAATCCCATGCCGCCTCCAACTCCGCGGCACTGGCGTCCTCAGGCAAGCAGGGCCCGGCGCGTCTTGGCGGCGGTCACGGCGTATTGCTGACCGACCTGCCGCAGGCGGCGGCGGCGCTTGCCGTTCTTGCCGCTCATCAGGTGGCCTGCGTTGATTTTCTTATGCATGACCTTGCCGGTGGCGCTCACGCGCACGCGCTTCGCAAGGCCCTTGTGTCGCTTCATCTTTGGCATCGTGGCAACTCCAGTAATCGCGGCCGTCAACCGCGAGCCACGCAGTTTAGCCGGGGTTCACCGCCCCTGCAAGATGCCAAAATCCGCGTTTCAGGACGACGCCGGCTCCCCGGATGCAGCCGTCGGCTGCGGGTCGGGGAGCTGAACGCCACCCAGGACCGTGTCCCCGAAAGGCTGTTTCCCCTCGGCCGAGGGCCCACCGGCATCGCCCTCGGACCGCGGCTTCTTCGGACGCTTTCCCGCCAGCGCGCCGGCCCCGCCATGGCCCTTCTTGGGCGGCGGCATCTTCAGCGGCACCAGGGTCATCGTCATCCGCATACCCAGCATCGAGGCCGGCTGCTCCACCTTGGCGATGTCCGCCATGGCCTCGACGATCTCCTTGAACGCCGCATGGCCGATGTCGCGGTGAAACTTCTCCCGGCCCTTGAAGCGCATGGAGAAGAGCACGCGATCGCCTTCCAGCAGAAACTCCCGCGCATGCTTCAGCTTGATGTCGCGGTCATGCACATCGGTCTTGGGCCGCATGCGCACTTCCTTGATCTTTTGCTCGTGATGCTTGTGCTTTTCCTTTTTGGACTGCAGGTATTTGTGCTTCCCGTAGTCCATGATCTTGCAGACCGGCGGCCGCTCCATCGGCGACACCTCGACGAGATCGAGACCGGCGTCCCGCGCCATGCGCAGGGCCTCATCGGTCGGCACCACCCCCCTCTGCGTGCCTTCATGGTCGATCAGTCGAATCGGCGACAAACGAATCTGCTCATTGCAACGCAAGTTCTTAATGGCGTCTCACCTTCCTTTCTCAAGTCATCAGTCGTCAGTTTTCAGTTGTCAGTCGGACACGCCGGCCCTTCAGAACTGACAACTGATCACTGTTTACTGAGAACTGTCTTTTCCGCCGGGACGGTTCTCCTGAACCATCATCTCGACGAAGGCATCCACATCCATATTACCCGATCGCTTGTCGTCGCGATCGTTCACGTTGACCTTTCGACCGGCCGCTTCCTGCTCGCCGACCACCGCGATGAACGGCACTTTCATCTGTCGGGCACGATGCTTCTTGGGGCCGATCTTCTCGGGCGAATCATCCAGCTCGACGCGCAACCCCCTGCCCCGCAACAGCCCGATCAGCTCCTCGGCATAGGCCGAACTCTTCTCGCTGATGGTCGCGACGACCACCTGAATCGGGGCGAGCCACGTCGGGAACGCGCCCTCGAAGTGCTCGATCAGGATGCCGATGAACCGCTCCATGCTGCCGAACGGGGCACGGTGAATCACCACCGGCCGATGCGGACGGTTATCGCGACCAATGTATTCCAGGCCGAAGCGAACGGCCATATTGTAATCGCACTGCACCGTGCCCAGTTGCCATTCGCGACCGATGCAGTCTTTCACCACGAAGTCGATCTTCGGGCCGTAAAAGGCCGCTTCGCCAACCTCCTCGGTTGCCGACATGCCCGACTCCTTCACGGCCGCCCGCAATGCCGCCTCGGAATAGGCCCACCCTTCGGGGTTCTTGATGAATTTGGGATCGGCCGGATCGTGCAAGCCGATGCGTACGCGATACTGCGTGAGCCCCAGCAACTCCAGCACGTACCGCGTCAGACTCAGGCACCCGGCCAGTTCCTGCTGCAACTGCTCCGGCGTGCAAAACAGGTGCGCGTCGTCCTGAGTGAAGCCGCGCACGCGCGTCATGCCCGACAATTCGCCCGATTGCTCGTAGCGATACACCGTGCCGAACTCGGCCAGCCGTACCGGCAGATTCTTGTAACTGCGCGGCTCGCTCGCATACAGCCGGGCATGCTGCGGACAGTTCATCGGCTTGAGCAGGAAGCCGTCGGAGATCTGCAACTGCTCGCGGATGAACTGCATTACCTCTTCTGCATGACCGGCCTTCAGGCGTTTGCCGCTGCCGGGCTCGCCCGCGTCGAAGAACTCCATCAGTTTGGCGTGGAGTGGCGCATCGACGCGATTCATATCCTGAATCAACGCCAGCGCTCCGGCCGAAATCGCCGCGCCGGGCATCGCCTTTTCGGTTTCGTAAACCGCGATCCAAATCTCATTCAGGATCTTGGCCGACTCAGAATCATACAACGGTGGAAATTGCGATTCGCGGTAATACGGGAAATGCCCGCTCGTGCGATACAGCTCCAGCCGCCCGATGTGCGGTGTATAAACCGGCTGGTAGCCTTGGGCCAGCAGCTTCTGCCGCAGATGCTCCTCAAGCAGCAGGCGCACCATTGCCCCCTTCGGCTTCCACAGCACAAGCCCGCTGCCAACCATGGGGTCGATCGTGAAAAGATCGAGTTCCTGACCGATCTTGCGGTGGTCGCGCTTCTTTGCCTCTTCTACCTGGCTGAGGTAATCCTTCAAATCCTTCTTGTTGAAGAAGGCCGTGCCGTTCACCCGCTGCAACTGCTGCTTGGTCGCATCGCCATGCAGAAACGCGCCTGACACGCTCAGCACCTTGAACCCGCCGATGCGACCGGTCCGCGGCACATGGGTCCCCATGCAGAGGTCTTCCCAGAACTTGCCCGGTTCGTTGCCGGTCACGTAAAAACTCAGCGTCTCGCCCTTGGCCCGCTCGGCATTTTCCGCTTTGTAAGGATTTCCCTCGGCGCGGACCTTGGCCAGCCCCTGCTCGCGATTCATCTCATACCGCGTGAACGGACGATCCTCGGCGATGATCTTGTCCATCTCCGCCTCGATCTTGGCGAAGTCGTCCGGCGTCAGCCGATGCGCGAGATCGATGTCGTAATAAAAGCCGCCCTCGACCGGCGGGCCGTACACCAGTTTCGTCTGCGGCCAGAGCCGGCAGATTGCCTCGGCCATGACGTGGGCCGTGCTGTGCCGCAGAATCTGCAGGGCCTCGGGGTTCTTCTCGGTCAGGATGGCCAGCGAGCAGTCGCCGGGAAGCGGCGTCGACAAATCGACCGCGGTCTCAACGCCATCACGCTGAATCTTCGCCCCGATCGCCGCGCGGGCCAGACCCGGCCCAATGGCCGCGGCCACATCGGCCGCCGACGCCCGGTCGGGCATTTCCTTGACTGATCCATCCGGCAGGCTGATGCGCATCATCCGTGAACACCCATGTGTTGATTATTTATGGAAACGCAGGCGGTCTCGCGCGCGGCAGAACCCGGTCGCCGCGCGTTTCGCAAGGCGATCACGTGCCGTGATGGTGTAGCGAAGCGGCCGTGCAGACGCATTCGCAGCGGCAGGATGTGCTGCTGGAAGCCCGTCACGATGGAATCAAGGAATGCAAGTTCGAAACCCACGTCCAACTGGCACAGACAATTTGCAACATCGCCGGAACCGGAAGCATAACAGCGGCAGCCGCGAGTAATCAAGCGGCCCGCTTAGCCGCCGATCGTAAACGTGCCCGACAAGCCAAACTTGGCAACGGCATCTGGAACGATGCCCCCGGTGCCCTCAATTCTGGACCCGCGCGGCAGCCAGTGCTGGGGGTTGGAGGCATCCAAATCGCCCTTTGTCTCCGCGTGGCCATCCCAGAACGAAAAGTTACCGCGGTATGCATTTGCCGGCGCCCCGGTCGCGGGCACCGAACTGCTGTGCCTGAAGCCATACGCCCGCGGATCAACCGAGCCTGTCACGCCGTTGCCAGGGGCTCGCTTGCGACACCACGAGCGCGAGAACGTGGAGTAGGGACCGATGTCGGCAAACGCACCGCCGTATGCGGCATTCAGGTTCAAGTCATAATCCGGAGGGTCGGTCTCCGTGGAGAATCGTGAACCATCTGCAAACAAGACCTTGTTCGCCGCGACGCCCACAAGCCCGATGACCGGTTTGTAGTTCTCGGGCAGTTTTTCCTCGAAATTATTGGGATACCAGCTGATATTCTGGTCGACCGTGGTCCCGGGGAGGAAGGGCGGGCGCTGCCACATGAGCAGGCGGCTCGCATTGTAACTCACCATTCTCACCGTGCCTGCATTTGGTCCGCCAAAGTGGGTCGCCAGGAACCCATTGGAGGCGCAAAGAAACGCCTTGTTCTCAACCATGTCGGCAAATCGTTGTGCCACCAGCGTCTGATTGGTGCCGTCGGATTCCTTAAGGCTCATCCCCCAGGCTTTCGCAATCGGCCCCATGAAATCCCACCGCTGTACGGATTGACCGAACGCCGTCGATTGCCCAAACAAATACGCACCCGACCCGCCGGGAGCGCCAGGCATCCAGTCGTCGTTGTCAGTCGCATAAAGGATTCCACCGGTCGCCAGTGACTTAAGCCCCGCCAGGCAAGTAGCCGCCTGTCCAATGCGCCTGGCCGAGGACAATGCAGGCATCAGGATCGCAATCAGCAAGGCGATGATGGCGATGACGACCAGCAATTCAATCAGTGTGAATCCGCGGCGTTTCATGATGCATACCTCGTGGCGTGTGGCGCCCTCTTCGCTCAATCTCAACTTCCATCGCGCGCAAACGAATCGGAACCTCAACTGCCTAATCGCGGGACTCATCGGTCGAACTGCTGCTCTCGACCGATTGGTTGGCACGCTCGACATCCTCCGGCTTCGGAACCGGGTTGTGCCCCACTACTGTACGGCCGCAATCGGGGCATGTCGTCGTCTTTGCTCCGCCTTCTTCCAATCGAAAGGGCAGGATCACATACGACGGCTCGGCTTTGGTAGCCCATTTTCCGTCTGCCGTCTTGGTCCAGTAGCACTTCTCCGGAAGGTAGGCGTCCTTCTTATCACAGATCTCGCAATCAAACGGCTCGATTCCCCGGATGTCCAAGCTGGACGCAAACGCCTTCTGCTGGCTTGCGCACAGCAGCATGCGCGTATTGGCCGCGGCCTGCTCCGGCGTCTCGCGTGTGAGCTGGTACCCAATGATACCGGAGGCAGCCAACAGCATCGCGATGGCTGCGCCCAGTTTCACCCGATTCCTGCGAAGATCGACCGCGTCTTCCTTCGACGCCGACCTTGTGTGGGCCGCCAAATCCAAGTCCTCCAAGACCGCATGTATTGCCGGCCCGCCTCGCTTGCACGGCCTAGTTTCCGCCAATCCGGGCGTAATTGCAAGCCAAAAGCCGAAAACGACAGGCTAAGGCTTGGTGAAGAATCGTCTGCTTGTGAATTGTATGGGGCGTCTTTCAACCGATGCCACGGGATATCAAGAATTTATCGGATAAACAATATCTCTTTTCCGCAGCGTCACCAGAATCGCCACGCCTCGCCCCCCACGCGCACCACGTATGCATACAGCGCGAGATTGGTGATGCCATGCGTCAGGATCAAACACTTCAGGCTCCGCGTGTAGTAGAACAATCCGTTGAACAGAAACCAGCACAGAACGCTCACACCCCAATTCGCCGGATGCTCCAGCACAGACAGCAGCGAGCACGCCAGGAATGAGAACCACGTGAAAGTGCCGAGCGGCACCTGCTCGAAATCATCCCATCTGATCAGCGTTCGAAGCAGAAGTCCGCGCCAGAACAACTCCTCAACGACCGGGACAACAGTCGACGCCGCCCCAATCTTCGCAACGACGTGCACCCAGAACCAACCCGTCGAATCAATCCGCGCCGCGGCATCGAACGGCTCGTGCGGCGGGCCGAACAAGCTGGGGTTTGACGAAAACAGCGAAGTCGGCGACAGCGTGCCCCCCAGCCCCAACCGGTCAAACAGATGCTGCCCGGCCACCCAACCCCAAGCCGCGAACAGCCCCACGGCCGTGGCCAGCCCAACATGCCATCGGCCCATGGGCGGGTAGAAGCCCCTAAAGACCCAGGCCACCGACATGGCGGCCACACCGCGAATCAACATCCCAATCCAGCGAAGCTCGTCCGAAAACACGCCGTCCAGCGGCAGCAGCACCAGATACGTCATAAACGGCGCCATGAGCGGCGCCTGCGGCGTGGACCGGGCAAGGGCCCTCGCCCATTCCGGACAGGTGGCTTGAGCCATCACACGCTCGCCGTCGACATCTGAATGGGTCACGCTTTTTCAACCATTGATTCAACCCCGAGTTCCTCGGCTGAGGCCATAATATCACACGATGCGGAGGAGGATGATCGCCCCGCCGCGGACAATCACGCGTCGGGAAGTTACCCACACGATTGATTCGGTGCGCAACACGGCACCAGGCGATCGACACCAGAGAATCGTCTCGAACCCATCAATCGCCGCGACCGAGGCCGCGACACGCCATGGCCCAACCGCCCCAACCGATCCCCGACAGCGGCCACCCGTCCGCCGGCGCGCCGCGCAGGCGGCTGTCAATCGGCAAGCGCATCATGATGACGCTCGTCACGTTTGGCCTGGTGATTTGCGCGGCCGAGTTCGCGATTCGCATCCGCGATGCACGAATGGGCTACGGTTTCTTTAACAGCAACAGAGACCCATTGGTTCGCCCCGCCGAGAAGTTGCTTCCATTCCGAATGTTCGGCGTGCGACCGTATCAGTCGCCGGGAATAATCACCAGCCGGCATGGCGAACAATATCCAATCGCAAAGCCGCCTGGTACATTTCGAATCGTGTGTCTCGGCGGATCCACCACAGAGTGTTACAGCGAGACAACCACCGGCGTATCGACCGATTATCCCATCGCCCTTCAAAAGCGCCTGCGCGCCGCCCTCGGTCGTGACAACATCGAAGTCATCAACATGGGCCATTCCGCAGTGTGCACCGCCCAGATGCTCATCCTGCTTCAACTCGATGTCCTTTCATGGCAGCCCGACCTCGTCATCGCCAGCGAGAACATCAACGATCTGCTGATCAACTGGTTTCCCGACTTCAAGCCCGACTACTCGCATGTCTACAAGACGCCCTACTTCGCCATGCCGGACACCGGACGCGCGCCCAATCTTCTGACCGCCATCCCCCAGCAGTTTCAACTCTATTGGATCATCGCAAACAAGATCAGCGCGCTGGACTTTGCAGGACGCAAGAAGATGCGCCGCGCCCCCTGGGGCGACACACCACTTCCCGGCGAGGCGACCTTTCGTCGCAACCTCGAGAGCATGGCCGCAATCTGCAAGTCACACGGCGTAACCCTGGTCCTCGCCACCCAGCCCGAAGACCCGCGCGAAGCGCTTTTCGACCTGCACCACGGTTACAAGGACTACAACCACCTCATCCAGTACCCGTTGCATTCGGAGTTTCTGATGCAGCACGCACATTACAACGAAATCATCAAGCACACTGGGGCAGCCTTCGGCGTACCAGTCGTGGACAACGCGACGGCCATGGCCGGACACCCGGAGTTCTTCGTAGATCACGTTCACTACAACGACGCCGGGGTGGCGTTCATGGCTGGTCAATTCGCTGACTTCCTGATTGGGTCCGGACTGTTGAATGCAACGACACAACCCGTCGAGGTCCAACAACCGGCCATCCGCCGATAAGATGCAGGCGTGACGGCGGGCACGACGCGCTTGCGGTCATGGCCTGTTGCGCCGTTCGCCAAGCGATGACGCCGCCGTGCCGATCCAACGCGACCGAACACGTTTCCCGCTGGTGCCGTATTCGCGAGCCACACATCCATGACGCTTGCCCGTGAGACGGCCCGAAACGCCCTGTTGATGATCACGGCGCGGACCAGCAGCCTGTTCATTTCCGTCGGCAGCGTCTTCTTCTACACCCGTTGGCTCAAACAGGACGAACTCGCCTTTCTCACCGTGCTGGGCGTCCTAACACAGTCGTGCATCATTTTCAGCGACCTCGGATTGGGACTAGCGGTTGACCGCCGGCTCCCCGGTCTCATGGAATCGGATCCCAAGTCCGGCCGCGACCTCGCTAGAGGTTACCTCTGGGCCACGAGCCTGGTGGCCGGATTCATTTGTCTGATTCTGACGCTGCTTGCCGGGCCGATCAGCCGCGTGTTTCTGGACTCAGCGCTGCCGCCGTCGATGGTCGTCTGGAGCATTCCATACGTTGCAGCCAGCGTCGGGCATCAGTTGCTCACGATCCTGCTGCGCGGCTCGCGGAATTACGCGACACTGAGCCTTTGCGTGCCGATCAATCAAATCCTGTGGTCGGTGCTGTCCATCGGCGCCTATGTCCTCATCGCCGCAGGCCACGCCCCTCGATTGCAGGCGTTCGCCGGCGACCATGCCGCAATCAAGATGTTTGTCTTGTTGCAGGGCATCGGTCAGGCGCCTGCATTGATCATCTTTTCCAGACCTATTTGGAAGTTACTCGCAGGTACGCCCACTTGGGATTCCGTTCGTGAAAACCTGAGGCGGGCCTTGCCCTTTCATGCCGAGCGTTACATCAACTTCATTGCCGCCTATGGCGACCAATGGGTCGTCGCCGCGTTCATGACCAACGAACTCAAAGCCATTTACTACGTCCCGAGAACTTTCTTTGACCGGTTGACCACGACACTCGATGGCATCACCGCGGTTCCACTGACCGCCCTTTCCACGGCGGCCGGTCGAAGCCCGGATTCGCTGCTGCGCGGCATTCTGGTCATGCGGCGCGCTTTGCTCTACATCTTTGGAATGATGGGCGCCTCGCTGTTGATCAGCAGCCGCCTGCTGGTGGACGTCATTGCAGGGTCCAAGTATCACGCCGGTGGCGTCACCCCATTCCGCATTCTTGCGATTCACTTCATGATCATCGGGATGTTCATCATTCATCAGCAAGCCGTGAATGCGGCTGGCAGACCCGGCGATCGTCTTCGCGTCGTGATCATTCAAAACATCGCCAGCCTCGCGGGCCTCGCCCTCCTCGGCTGGCTCTTCTCGTTGAACGGCGTGGCCGCGGCGCGAATCGTCGCCGCGGTGGCCGGTGGCTGGGCATCGTGGCACTACGTGCGAAAAATCGTCCCCCTCACGCCGGACTGGACGGCCATCCGCGCCATCGCGATTCCCTGCTTGACAGTCGTTGTAACCGTTCTGATCGGCCAGAGTTTTCACTACAGCGGAACGCGTGAGCCGTCGCACATCCTGCTTGGCTTCACGCGCATGGGCCTCGCCATCGCAACCATGGGATTGCTGCTGCTGAGATTCATGCCCGAAGCCGACCTGCGACACATCGAGGAAGTCCTGCCCACCCGCCTGAATTGGATGCTCGCGGTCGGACGCCGCCTGCGCGGAGATAAACAAGCCGAGGCGGTCGACGTGGGAACGGTGTCGCCCGTGGTTCCGACCGGAAAGGCCGATCCCACGCTCGAAGACATCAGCGGGGCCAGGCTCTGAGTGCGATTCAGTTCTCGCTGGTACGGCCGCTCTCCAGCGACGGCCCGGCGTGATCGACCACCTTCTCCGCCAGACGGCGGTAGGCGTGGACGATGTCCTTGCAGATCAGATCGATCCGCAGGCGGAGTTCGCGGCGGTCCTTCATCATGCGATTCGACATGCGCCGCATGCGCTGCACCCGAATCTCCTGCCGCCGGCGCTGACGCGCATCGTCCAGCGTCGAGCGCACGACCTCGACAAGGCGCTTCATATCGAACGGGCTCGGCAACACATCGATCGCGCCGAGTCGAAGGGCGTCCAGCACCCGTGCGGCATCGAGCGCTTCATCGAGCACGATCACCGGCGTTTCCTGCTGGGGGTCATCCCGCAGAATGGACAGACCATCGCCGTCGGACAGGCCCGACGCCGTGAGAATCACATCGAAGTGAGCCGCGTCGAGCAGACTCCTGGCTTCCTCGAGATTGGATGCGAGCGTGACGTCGGCGCCCGCACCGGCGGTCATCCGCTCGGTCAGCGCTGCGCTTTGCGCGACATCCTCCATGACGATCAGAATGCTGGCTGCTTCCTGCATGGGTGCTTCCTTTCCCCGTGCCTTTCCAGACGCGAACCGCGGGCGCATTTGCCGCGAATCACCCCCGAATACCGACAGACGTCGGTGTTTCCCCCGGCCCCCTCTTGAGCCGCCCCTACGATCGATCCGCCTCGTCCGTCCGACCCGCGCCGATGTTCGAAATCGGCAGCCGCAGTCGAACGATCGTCCCCTCGTTGGGCCTGCTCTCCAGCCGGACGTCGCCGCCCGACTGCCGCACCCAGTGCCGCACCCGGGCAAGCCCGAGTCCGCGACGCCGCCCCGCCGGCTGGTGCGAGAAGAACGGATCCATCGCCCGCTCAAGCACGTCCGGCGTCATGCCGCGGCCGTTGTCGACCACCAGCACGATGACCTGTTTGTCGGTCCGATCGACACATGCCTTGATTCCGATGCGTCGCGCCGCCGGCGTCGTCGCCGCCGCCGCGTTCGCCAGCAGTTCCGCGAAAACACGCGTCAAACGACCGCGATCAAAGGCCACTTTCGGCGTATCGGACGCAATCTCCAGCAGCACATCGCCGTCCTGCAACGTCCCCTTTTCGATCAGGCCGTCACGGACGTGCTCGAGGTGCGATTGAAGGTCAATTGCCTCGGTCGAAGGCGCGCCAGGCTGGGCGAATTCCATCAATTCCGTTGCGATCCCGCTGCACATACGCACCTGCTCGACAATCACATCGAGGCTGCGGCGATCCTCCTCGGTGACCGCTCGGGATCGCATCATCTGAGCCCGGCCCGAGATCACCGCCAGCGGATTGTTCATTTCGTGGGCCGCGCCGGCCGCCATCGCGACAATCGTCTGGAGCGTCCGCCCGTGGTAGGCCTCTGTCGCAGCCGAGCTGCTCCGCCGGTTCGCCTCCGTCAATTCCTCGCCCAGTTGCAGGGCGTCGGACTGCGATCGCGCATGCGACAGCGTCAGGCCCAATGCCGACACCAGCGCCTCCAACTGTCGGGCCTCGCCATGCCACTGCGCCACGCGATCCGGATCGGCCGACAGCAGGATGCCGCCGACGAACCGCCGCTCCAGCACCACCGGCAAGAGCCAGATCGGATCGGCCTCAAACAAGCCTCGATGGCGATCGATCAGCCCGTCGAACGACCGGCCCGGCGGCGACAGCCACGTGCCGGTCATCGCGAGCCTGGCCGCGAAATCCGCTTCGCGGGCATCCAGCGGCTTCACGGAAGCCGAATCGACGACCTCCGTCGTGATGTCGCCGCCCTCCGTGATGCCGACATCCATGTATTCGTTACGGCCGTTCGCAGCAACGCAAATCGCCGAGCGTACATCGAGCGCCCGTCGCACCGCCTCGGCGGCGGCGCCGCAGACCTCGCGAACGCTGGCCCGCGGCGACAGCGTCTGGCTCAGCCAGCCCATCGCCTCAAAGTAGCGAGCGGTCTGTGCCAGTTTGCGATTCTGGTCGGCGAGCGATGCGTTCAGCGTGGACAATTCCGATGAGGCGTCCGATAGCGCCCTTACGTACAACTCGCGGCCGTCCAGCCCTTCCAGGCCGATCCAATCCGCGCGGCGCTCAATTTCATCGACGAGCGTCGACGTCACGTGGTCGAGCTTGGCCTCGGTCAATTCGAGGCTTCGCGCAAGCGTCTTCGACGCGATTTCGATTCGATGGTTGCCCGACCAGCCGAGCCGGCGCTCGCGGACCAGGGTGTCGGCGAGTTGCACAATCTGCACGTGCTTTCCCACTGCCACGGAGGGTGGCAGGGCATCGACGCTGTGATGATGCAGCCAGATGCTCTCGACGACGCGCGGCGGCAGACCCCACCGCTGCGCGAGTCGGCGGCCGATCATGGCGTGATCCATGCCGAGGAACGCACGCTCCGAATCCGAAATATCGCCGCGTGTCTCATTGGCCGCCCGGGCAATGCGGGCCGCACTCTTGGGGAGCGTCGCGTCGATCGCCGCCTTGCCGATGTCGTGCAAGAGCCCGCACACAAAGGCCTCTTCCGGCTCCCAGCCGCCGACCACCTCGGCCAGGCCCCGCGCCGCGCATGCCACGCCCAGGCAATGCTTCCAGAATTCGAGCCGATTGAAGGCGTTTTCACCCTCCGGCCGGTCGCCTGCCCCGCCGAAGAGTTCCATGACCTTCACGCCCAGCGCGACGTGTCGAATCGTCTTGTAGCCCAACAACGTCACCGCAGTCGCGACGCTGGCGGTCTCCGCCCCGCGCACGCCGAGATCCGCCTTGTTGAGCGTCGAGAGCACCCGCGCCGTCAGCGACGGGTCACCCTCGATCAGCGAAATCAGTTCGCGAGAATTGGATGACGAGTCCGAGGTGATTTCGAGAATGCGCGTCACGATCGGCGACAGCGCCGGCAGCGATTCGAGCTGGGCCATGACCAGCTCGATCTTCTTCTGCTCGGTCAATGCCGGTGCTTCCGCCGTCATCACGTGCGCTTCCCCTTGCACCGTTTCCCCCGCCCCGTACAACAGTACGTCCGTGCCACGCGCGGCGTTCTCACGCCGTTTTCAACAAGTGCAACATCCGAGAAATCAGATGATCCACGTCGAATGGCTTCTTGATAAACTCGTTCGCCCCCGCGGCCAGCAGCCCGTCCACTTCGCCGGGGTTGACCGCGCCCGAAACGATGATGATCCGCATGTCGCCGACGTCCGGATCCTGCCGAATTCGCTCGCAGACCTTGTTGCCGTTGATGTCCGGCAGCATGTAGTCAAGGATCAAAATATCGGGCTTGAACTCCTTGGTGAGCGCCCCGGCATCAAAGCCATTCGACGCGCTCTTCACCTCGAAGCGCCCGTCACGCCCGAGCAGATCGACCAGCATCTCGATGATGGCGGGATCGTCATCCACCAGCAGTACCCGCTGCTTGCCCGATTCGAGCTGCTCGACCGGGATGTGATTGACCCGCATGAACTCGATCAGGGCCTCCCGCGGAATGCGGCGAAACTTTGAGCCGGGAACGCGAAATCCGCGAAGCTTGCCGTTGTCGAAACATCGAATCACCGTCTGCTGGCTGATCTTGCAGATCTCCGCGACCTCGCCGGTGGTGTACACTTCCTTCACACGAATCTCCGACCGTGACCGTTCCAGAACATCCGCGATGGCCGCCCGGTGCTGGGCCTGATCGCCGCTGCGTTGTGATTCGTGCATATTACCCAGCCTTCCCAGATTAACAATCCTTGCCCTCCTCATCGAGCGGCGACTGGGCGTACTTTGGCTGGATTACGGGTGTGAAATCACGGCTCAGACGTCCGTTAACGCCTTACCCACAAGGGTTTACGACCCGATGATTCGGGACGTTCGTAAACAGAACGGAACAATTTGGGGACGTCGCATAGGACCTCCAGAAATGACTTCGGCGACTCAATCCTGGCCAAATTTCTATTGCGTTTGACCTCGTGGATCGATTTGTTACGGAGGACCGTGTTATTATACGACACTTACTATCCACTTAATCGATCGGCGGCTCTTTCAATTCATCACCCTCGTTCGATTCGCTCAATTACGTTTCGACAATGTAAATTCTGACTGTCTAATTGCAACCCGGCCTCAGCATGCTCTCTTGCCTTGTCAATGTTGTTTTCATTTAGATACAACCAGGCTAATCGACTTCTATCCGTAGCATCTAACTCCCGAACCAGACGCTCCATAGCGTCTCTAACAATGGCAACGTAGGTTGTTCGTCGCTCTCTCGGAATATCGCGAAGGAGTGGATTGATTCTGTTTACGGTGTCGCTAACTGTTCGAACATCCTTCGGATTCAGTTCCACGTAACTCACTAGACACAGAATCTCTATATTTGTATCATTTCTAGATCGTGCAAACCCAGCACGCTCGAGCCAAAGCTGTGAATTATTGGGGTCCTCCTCGACGGCTCTCCGCGCGGCTTCGTCAATACGAATTCCGCTCTCTTTTGCCTCAAATCGAAACTTCGCTACAAACCGCCATCCCTCCGACCACCGTTCCGCAATACGAACAAGCAACCTATCGGTCCGCTCAATCGACTCCGCCTCCGAGGTCTTTAACCTCTGAATTCGCTCCTCACAAAAACGCTGGAGTATTTCTCCAAGTGTTCGCTTACTTGACCCACGTTGAATGACTCCAAACTGCTGTAAAGTACGCAAGTCCTCTTCTATCAGAAGACGATCTGGATCTCCGCGGAGCTTTTTCCTGCCGAACACTCGCGCAACTTGCGGCGCTTCAATACATATCTGACCGTCAGGCGCTTCAGTCTCGTCAATTAGAGATGTTCGTAAGCATTCCTCGATGCCACCGTCCAAGATTCTCATTCTCTCGACGCCAACTGCTAGCATTAGCACTTCAGGAATTGCAGATTTCCAATTCGCTGCCAAAAGAAACACCCATCTGGCCTCGTCAGACAGCCTCGCAAATGACCTTTCAAAGACCGCATCGAGAATATCGCCGCGATTTGGCAGCACCGAATCTGGAGGAACAAATTTTCCCGCTGCTCCGATTTCTCCGGCGAGGACTCTCATGACATAAGGATGCCCGTCTGCGTACTCAAATAACCGCCTCCGCCTATCTTCATCTAAGATTCCTTCAACCGCCAACTCTGAGGCGACTTGACGTAATACAGAATCCGCTTCCGCCCACTCCATACCCCGGACCTCAACAGGATAATCGGCTTTGAACGCTCGCTCTCTGCTCGTTATGAGTACTTTATTCGGCAATATTGTATGTTCGTCAAGAAACTCATGCAAAGTCCGCGGGTCGGCTAATGTCTCAAAGTTATCAAAGACAAAAAGTGTAGCTCGCTTTGGTTCGGTCGATGTCTCGAGTGCTGTCGCAAGCGCAGGCAGGTCATCGCCCCCCCCGAAGAGCTCGTGGTATTTCCTCGCAATTTCCTCAAGCGTCTGTACAGCGGGCCTAACACGGCGAGTTCCTCTCGCTTGCAGATCAATATCGCGTGCACTAAACCAGAGAATCTGCTCATAAGGACTATCTTCGGAGCGGGCAAGCCGATGGGCGACATATAAGGCCAGACTTGTTTTCCCGATCCCACCTGTACCGTGAAGTGTAATAATATGATGATTTCTATCACGCAACAAACGGTCGATAATCCGCTCGAGTGTGGGTCTGTTGACATAATGGCTAGGAAGCACAGGGAGATTCCCAAAGACATTACTATGGATCTCTAGAGAATCCGATCCATGAGTCTCGCTAACGGGAAGTGGCGCAGGAGGCCGAATATACTCCGAAGTCTCAAAAACGCAGTGTGTGCCATTTCCATAGTCTATTAAGTCTGCAGTTCGCGTGCGATCATTCCAATTCCCATTCGGTAGGCTAAACGAAGTGAGTTCCTTGTTGGTCCTCAGCAAGCGAAGTGATGCATGAGCGTCCAACCCAGATGGATAAAAGTACAACCCAGGTGTCGGGTCGGTGAGAGGAAGCTCCTCGTCCTTCATATGCTTCGGATTTGTGCCTGCCAACCAAAGGCCTCGTGTGCGACCATCTGGCCTCTTCGAGAATGCTGCAAGTGGGGATTGGCAGATCGGGCAACGCTGGAGCAATTCAGCAATGATCTGAACGTACAAAGGATTTGCAGCGGCAAAGAAGTCTGGCCCAACCGCTCCGTGAGCTTTCGTCTTGTTACGTAAAGTCACACAGATCTGAATGATCTGATGGATCTTTCGAATCTCAGACTCTGCCGGCGCCGTCAGTCCCAACATTCGAAATATAGAAAGGCATGCGATCTTCGGTACTTCAAACCAGGCATCATCGTGCTTGGTCCGCTTTTTCGTAAGCCAAGCGGCAAGTGGTTGGAAGCCCGGACCCAAATACCCATTTAATGGATTGGTGGTTGATTGCATCAACACAGAATGCCAATCACCCAAGCCGTCGGAACGAATTAGTCGATAGCAATGTTCGTACGCGATGTCAGGAGCTCGATTTTCTAGGCCGCCGATGAAACACGCAGTAATATATTTCAGATACGCTTCAAAGAGGTATGAAGTAATCAGAAAAGTGTCTGCGCTTGAATCGACGCCAACCGTATTGAGGCGCCTACCGACCATTGCGACAGGAGTTGGAAGGGATTCAACGCAATCAATCATTTGTGGATGCCCCGTGAAGCAAACCTAGTCCCTTATTGCAAAATGCAGGTAAACTTGCCTCATCAAACATGACTGGGCGGCTGAATCTTGGCCACCTCGCCGGCGGCCAGTTTCCGCTGATATTCCTTCCAGTTCATTTTCGGAATATCGCTCGGCACCTGCTTCATCGTGATGCACCCCTCGGCCGGACAGACCAGCGAGCACATGTTGCATCCGACACAGGTGTCTTGTTTGATCGTGAACACGCCGACATAGCCGCTGCCCGCGCCGGGGAGCACGCTGACGTCGCCGGAACGCTGATAGGCCATGTTGGGGTTGACGAATCGCGTCGGGTGGCCGTTGCCGCCGGGGGATGCGGCATACTGCGCCGCGAAGTCCGCCTCGGGCACGCGCTCCCACTTGATCGATTGATGACATCCGTCTTCACAGGCGATGTAGCAGAGTCCGCAATGAATGCACTTGGATTGATCGATCTGCGCCACGACCTTGTGCGACAGGTCCAGATCGCCCCAGTCAACGATGTTCGGCGTCGCCCTGCCCTGGAAATCGCTGATTCGCGCAAAGCCCTTTTCGCGCATCCAGTTCTTCATGCCGCTGGCCAGTTGCTCGACAATGCGGAAGCCATAGTGCATGACCGCAGTGCAGACCTGCACGCTGCCCGCGCCGACCAGCATAAACTCAACAGCGTCCTGCCAGGCCTGAATGCCACCGATGCCGCTGATCGGAATGCCTCCGCATTTCGGATCGGTCGCAATACTGCTCACCATGTTGAGCGCAATCGGCTTGACCGCCGGGCCGCAGTACCCGCCGTGGCTGCCCTTGCCTGCGACAGCCGGCTTCGGCGCGAACGTATTGAGATCGATTCCCATGATGCTGTTGATCGTGTTGATCAGGCTGACGGCATCGGCCCCGCCGTTCTTCGCGGCCCGGGCAATGAGACGCACGTCTCCGACATTCGGCGTGAGCTTCACGATCACGGGAATCCGCGCCGCTTCCTTCACCCAGGTCGTGATCATCTCGGTGTATTCGGGCACCTGTCCGACGGCCGCGCCCATGCCACGCTCGCTCATGCCGTGCGGACAGCCGAAGTTCAGCTCGACCCCGTCGCACCCCGTGTCCTGGGTCTGCTTGACAATGTCGTGCCAGGTCTCGCGCTTGGACTCGACCATCAGGCTGACAAACAGGGCATGATTCGGAAATTCGCGTTTGATCTGTCGTATTTCCGCGAGATTGACATCGAGCGTGCGATCGGTGATCAGCTCGATGTTGTTGAGGCCCATGACTTTTCGACCGTCGTAGTCGACCGCCCCGTAACGCGACGACACGTTGACGATCGGCTCATGGTTGAGCGTTTTCCAGACGGCGCCGCCCCAGCCAGCCTCAAACGCGCGACGAATTTGGTAGGCGCTGTTGGTCGGCGGCGCGCTGGCCAGCCAGAAGGGATTGGGGGCCTTCACCCCGCAGAAACTGATGGAAAGATCTGGATTCATGGGCGTCGCCTCTACCGATGTTCAAACTTCGGCGTCGATTCCAGCGACTTAATATACCGGCATTGGCTGTAGCGCGTGAGACCGCGACCGCCGGCTCGATTCAACTCTTCAGCCGAACGCCGACATTGTGAGAAACGCCATGCCCATGCTCGTCAGCCTTTTCGGCGCCGCTCTATTCGCCCCAGCCACAGCCCAGAGCGCCGGTTCCGCACCCGCGCCTTCTGAGAAAATCGCGATAACGCAGCCCCGCGTCGAGCGCCTGAACAAACTGTTGGCAAAAGTCTGCCGCGAGCACGACACGCCCGGCATCGCCGCCGCGGTGATCACTTCCAGCGGCCTCAGGGCGAGCGGCGTGCATGGCAAGCGCGCCGTCGGCTCACCCGAGCGCATCACGCTCGCCGATCGATTCCATCTCGGCTCCTGCACCAAATCGATGACCGCCACCCTGTGCGCCATGCTCGTGGAGCAGGGCAAACTGTCATGGGATCAGACACCGGCAAAAACCTGGCCGGCGCTCGCATCGAAACTGCACGCAAACTTTCGCGACGTCACGCTCAAGCAACTCGTGTGCCATCGCGCCGGCCTGCCCGACGACCATTCCCCGGACCTGCGAGTGTGGGCCAAGGTTCTGGCACTGACCGGCGATATGCGCGAACAAAGAAAGTCATTTGTCGAACTCTACCTGTCGCGCCCGCCGGCTACCAAGCCCGGCAGCGCCTTCGCCTACTCCAACACCGGCTTCGTCGTCGCCGGGGCAATGGCCGAAGCCGCGACTGGCGAATCCTATGAAGCCATGCTGCAACGAATGCTGTTTGACCCGTTGGGCATGGCCAGCGCCGGCTTCGGCCCACCGGAGGGAAGCCAGCCGCGCGGCCACGACGCCGTATTGGGCATGTACGTCCCGGTCAAGCCCGGCCCCACTGCCGACAACCCCGCAGTGATTGCTCCAGCGGGAACAGTGCACGCCTCAATCGAGGATTGGGCACGCTACGCACAATTGCACTTGAATGCCGCCCGCGGCCATTACCGGCTTCTCTCCGAGAAAACCTACAAATGCCTGTACGAGGACCCGTTCGATCAGGGCTACGCCTACGGCTGGGCAACGCTGGAGCAAGACTGGAGCGGGGGTCAGATCCTGGCGCACGACGGGAGCAACGGCCGCTGGTATGCCGTCGTGATGATCGCGCCCAAGCGCGACCTCGCCTTCCTCGTGGCCACCAACGCCGCCGACGACACGGCCCAATCCGCCGTGCGCGAGGCGCTGACCGTGCTGCAGAAGCGATTCATCCCGGACGATCCGACGCCGGATGCCGAAAAGTGACGCGAACACCGAACGCCGTTGAGAGGCCAGCCACAATCGGCGTTACGTACCAAGCAACCGGTTGATGAATGGCACCACGTCATCGCGGTCCACCGCGCCGTCGTGGTCGTAGTCCGCCGCACACACATCGTTGAGTGCGGTCGAATGCGTGATGACGGCCGTCACGAACGGGCGAATGTCCCGCCCGTTGGCAACGAAATCGCCATTGATGTCGCCACTCGGCGTCTGCGGACAAGGGCTGACGATGAATTGATACCACTGTACGTCAAAGGTGCCGGCCGCGTCGCTGGGCGTTGTCGTCGTTCCCAGCGTGTCGGAGATCGCGATCGAGAATTGCCCTGCCGATCGCGCGGCCACGCTGTTGCGCACGAGCACATCCGGGAAATCCACCCGATTGCCCGAAGTCGACAGATCGGAAAACGGCGTGAGCGGCGCGGCCGTGCCGTTGGCGAGGTTCGTCACCGTGCCCGCGTCCGACACCGCGACAAGATAGGTGCCCGCCGCGAGCGTGATGTCGATGCGCGAGTGCCCGCCCACACCCGGCACGACGTTGTCGTCGTTCTGTCCGATTTGGTTGAGATTGGCGTCGTAAAGAAACATCTCCGTGTCGGCGAACTCTCCCGGCAAATTGACGGTCGACAACGCGATGTCGCCCGCCGCCAGGATGCCCGCGGCCTTGGGCGTAACAGCCGCAACCGAATAGTCCACGCGATAGGGGCTGGTCGCCGAATTGGTCCCATGAACGGTGTAATAGACTTCGGTCGGACGCCCGAAACTGTACCACTGCACGAACCGCTCGACGCCGCCGCTCGTAAACGACGACTGTATGAATTGATCGATGCTGCCCGATTGATTCTCAAGACCGCGCAGCCGCCCGGTGTTGCTGCCGCCGCCTTCGATCTCGATGTTCAGCCGATGCCGGTAAATCGCGATGGGCGCGGCCGCCGTGCGGACGTGATAAAAGTCGATCGAAGCCGGACCGGGATTGGTCGAAAATCCCGTCGACGTGCCGGTGATCACCCCGATCGCCGAAGCAGCAGGCAAAGGCCAAACGCCTTGCGAAGCATCTGTCGCGGCGCGCGATTCATTGGGCTCAACCTCAACCGGCCCGGTGCCGAATTGCGGCAACGCCGGCGCCGCGCTCCATGCGAGCAGCATGCACGCCAACGGCACCGTGCCCCGAAACGTCATGACTTGTCCGTCCGAATGGCCGCCGCGGCGAGCCGCTCGCCGCACGCCTGCTCGCCAAATCCAGAAAAGGTCAATCGATCCGCGTCAACTCGCCATCAACTGCGTCATCGCTGATCGTCGCAACCGGCTCGGCGCCGTGCGACGGCAGCGGCTGATCGTGCACCATCTGCTGCGGTCCCTCGGCCGGCATCGGCGACGCACCCGGCTTGGCCACCAGGTAATACAGACGGCCCTCGTTATACGTGCCGCCGGCGATCTGGCCCGCCGCATCCCCGACACCCATAAATATGTCGCACCGGCCCGGGGCCCGAATCGCCGCGCCGCGGTCCTGATCCAGCACGAAGCTCTTGAACGGCCGCTTGCCGCCGCCGGCCCCGCGCGGAATCTGCGTATCGACAAAGCACAGGCATGCCCGCGGAAAGATGTCCTTGTCCGTCGCGATCGACACCTGCGGCGACACCACTTCGGCCAGGCAGCCGTACGGCCCGCCGTTTGTTTCCTGGAAGAAGATGTAGCGATCGTTCTTATTCACGTAGCGATCGAGATCCTCGGGGTGCTGCTTGAAGTGGCGGATCATGCCATCCAGCGACAATTGGCTCCGTTCGATCCGGCCATCCGCGACCAGCATCTTGCCTACCGAGGTGTAGTCGTATCCGTTATGGCCCGCATAGCCGACTTCATACAGCCGGCCGTCTTCGAGCTTGATGAATCCCGAACCCTGCACCGTCATGACATAGGCCTCGAACGGATCGGACACATAGGCCAGTTCATTACCGGCCAGGGCCCCACCCATCTCGATGTCGCGCCGCGACTTCCATTTCCCGCCGACAGGGTTGCCGTCGGCATCCTTCTGCAGATCGGGCGGCAGTTTGTAAATGGGATGTTTGTATTGATCGGTGCGCGTCAGGCTGCCGTTGAAGACCGGCGAATAGTACCCGGTGAACAGCACCGTGCCGGCATCATCGCAGCCCACCGAGGTATACACGTCAAAATCGCGACGAATGGCCGCGTCCAGTTCCTGCGGCGAGTGGCTGGAGTCCAGAATATTCAGGAACTGCGTCAGACCGGTCGTCACCTGCTCGTGCGTTAGCGGCCCGGACGGATAGTACTTGCGGCTCGACGGCTTGCGCATGTAATTGAGACTGCGCTCCACGCCATTTCGGAGCGACGGCCCTTTTGCGCTGTAGTACGCATCGCCGAACGCCGGGTACTCAGCCGGGTCCAGCTTACGCAGGCCCCACTGCCCCGGCGGCAACTCGCGGTCGTAGTCCTTCTTGATCTCGGCGACCGGAACCGGGTTCACCTTCTTGGCGCAGCCCACCCCGGCGACGGCGAGCAATCCCATGAGTACGAGTGTCTTGTTGCGAACCGACATGTTTTCGACCTCCTTGTCGAGTAGCGTCCCTCCTCTGTGGGGGACGACGTGTCGCGCCTGTCAGAGCCGCGACCGTAAGGGAGCGGGGAGTTTTCATCAAGACGGCCCGCACCAATCGCGCGCCCGTCTCAGTCAAAAATCAACTCAAATGAAGACCGCGGTGATCGATCCGCCGAGGCTGCTATGGGCGGCCGTTCACCCGCCCGGCCCGCCTCTCCACTCTGAAATCTCAAATCTGAAATCCCGGCGTCACGGGCCGACGCGCGTGCCGTTTCGGCAGCACCACGCCCCAGAGAAGGCACACTCATCCCACCCGGCCGGTCCTCGTCTTGAATCCCCTCCCCCAATCGCCGCGCCCAATCCGCCACCACCACCACCGCGTCGCGCCGCAGCGAGTAGATCCGCCGCTGCCGATCTCGCGACTCCGCCAGCCAACCGGTCGTCCGCAGGAGCGTCAGGTGTTTGGAAATGGCCGGCCGCTGCTGCGAAAACCGCGCGGCAATCTCCCCCGCGGTCAGCGGCCGCTCCCGCAGCAACTCCAAGATCGCCCGGCGCGTGGGATCGGCCAGCGCGTCCAATTGATGACGTCGACCCGGTGAGGCATCCATTGTGTATCGATATCGGAACGGAATCGACAGAAACTTGAATGCCAGTGCTGGCACCTGATATTGCAGAGCCGGACTGTCCGCAGTCCGGTTGCACGCGGCTAAGAATCGGCCCGAGGGTGGTCCGGCCCTAACCAGCTTCGCAGGACCCGGATTCAGGGCGTGGATTGGTCGTCAGCGTTTTCCACCACCAAACTGTCCGCATCCTTCAGCATCAGCCGCAGGGCGCCTTTTTCGTCCTTATCGACCTTGGCGATCACGCGGACCTTCAACCCCGCCTTGATCTCCTGCTTCGCCGAGAGGGCATCCGCAGCATCTGCGTAATAGACCAGCGGCAATTTCGTGCCCGCGTCCTCAAGCGTAACGATGTAAATGCGGCGGAACTGCCGGCTGTTCTTTCCCTCGACCCGCGTCACTTTGCCGACGACCGTGATCTCCTTGCCCACCATGTCCGGCGTGACCTTGGCGAGCGGCGTGTACGCCTCGGGCGCGGCCCCCTTGATCTTGGCCGCTACGACGGTCTTGGAACTTTCCGGCAATGGCCAGAGCACGTAGTCGCCGTCCATGCCCCAATCCTCGCGATGAGCCCCGCCATCGTCCTTCTCGTCATAAGAGACACTGTAAACCATGAAGCCGTCATCGATCGTCTGATAGCCAAACGGCTTGCCGGACATGGGGTCATCGCCAATGGCAACACGCATCTGCTTATTCAAGTTGCTCAACTTCGGTGGCCACTTACCCTTCTTCGCTTTATAGGCGAAAATTTCGACCATCGTCTGGGTCCCGCGCCGCAGCGTTTCCAGTTTCAGACTGCCAGCGTAGAAGTTGGACAGGTCCGGCGGATTGAGCGCCCGCATGAACTGGTTCAATCGCAGGGCCGCCTCGGTCGCTTCGTGAATCGGGGCGATGCCCTTCGGCGTCGGAGCCCGGCCAAAGTAAGAGTGGGCCGTGCGATAGATGTTGGCCATCGCCTCGGCGCAGCCGGCGGCATCGGCCTCGATCCGCGATCCGAACGCCATCTTGTTGAAGCCGAGGCTCACGCCGGTCACCTGCTGCAACCGCTTGGGATCGACATGGGGCGTGCCCCCGCCGCCGAGCGGGCCGAAGATGTACTGAATCTGATCAAAGCCCGCCGCGGCATCACCCGCCACGGCGCCGCGATTCGCGATGGGCGAGCCGTCCACTTTTCTCAGCATGGATTGCAGACCGCGCGCCTCTTTCTCGGTAAACACACTGTGCGCGAATGCCCACTGCACCTGGCGATAGGCCGCCGCGCGTATGGCCGCGGCCGTCAGATGCTCGATCATCCAGTGCCCCTGTTCCAACTGCCGCGCGACGCGCAGAGCGGTCTCGATCGACTCCTGCATCGTCGCGGCCGAAATGCCGCCCTTATCGCGACGCCACGCCGCCTCCAGCGTTCCCTTCACGCACGCACGCATCATCCCGAGGTACTGCAGTTGAGCGTGCGTCAGCAGATTCTCGAATTGCTCGCGGCCCCGGCTCAAGCCGGTCGGCGCCACGAAGCCCTCCACCCGCGCCGCGGCTTTGAATTTGGCAAGCGTCTCCTTCGAGCGCTGATATGACGCCTCCCAGTCGGCATGCTCCTTCGGATCCCACGGCCCGATGGCGGACTCGCCATCCTGACTCGAGATCATGCCCTCAAACTTCGGCCAGTCGCCCTCCTTCACCTTGCTGCCACGGAGGCCGGGCATGAATTTCGCATACTCGGCATATGCATTGGGCGAGGGCTTGGGCAGCGAATCCTCAAACCACGCGACATAGTCAAACCGCTTCTCAAAGGTCGGCTTGGGCGGAAGGGAATCACCGGCCCGAAGGTAGACAGGTAAAGCAAGCAACACGATTGCGGAACCGAAGACGCGAATGAACATCGAATTCTCCGAGCCATGGCGTGGCATGGTCGCGGCCGTTGGCGACCATGATCATGGGGCACGCAAATTCGCCTACCGCATGGCTGCCAACGGCCGCAGCCATGAAGATGAATGAAGTCGGGGCACTCCTTGGAAGTCTGGTAACGTGTTTGTGTGAAGCAATCACGCCGGACAAAAAGGAGGCCCCGATGGGTCGGCATGTTATCGCGATGGACACG